>OMGI01000001.1_pt1 | contig 437286 bp, 382 predicted proteins | sample 1645801 | NCBI WGS metagenome assembly OMGI01 (sample SAMN05578584, study PRJEB25193) | human gut metagenome | biome: Human Microbiome; feature: human-associated habitat; material: feces | host: Homo sapiens | place: USA:Birmingham
TCTATCCGGGCGCAGCTTAAAGCAGCGAAAGAACAGACACCGAAGAAACAGGCAAAACAGAAAACACAGGATTTGGAAAGGAGCTGACGCATGAATAAGTTTGAAAACGTGGATATTTTCGCTTCTCTTGACGCTATCATGCGGCAGAATACAGGATTTTTCCAAAGTGATTTTGACATTGACAAGGAGATTATCGCAAAAGCAGCGGCAAGCCCTAACAGAGAGGATAAGACGCTGCTATGGTTTTGCCGCCCGTCCGGGACGCATTGTTTTAAGGAGCGCGACGTGTTCCTAAAGGATACCGCCGCCCACAATACATGGTGTTTTTACAAAGAGCAGACCTGCGACCGCGTTCTTGCCTATGCCGTCGAGCTGACGGGCAGGGAGCGCGGGAAAATCAAAGGCAATCTTTATGAGCTTGACTATGCAAGGCAGTATGAGCGCGTTAAGGACAATGCGCTTGCCGCCGACACAGTCAAGTTGATTTATGAGCATGGGACAAGGGAGATACCCGCCGGACAGCATTTTAACGGAAATCCCGATACTTCTTTAGGGAAGTTTGAACACTTTGAAGCAGTACCCAACGACCCGGACGCGCTACAATTCCTTTTACGGGAAGAAAAGCAAAAACGGGATAAACTGACACCGGGCGACTTCAAGGAACATACCGCCGCCCTGCGTGCTGGGCTGATTGAAGCCGAAGCGCGGCGCATTGTGCAGGAAATGAAGCGCAGGGACACGCCCAATAGCCCTAATAGGACACATTTCATGGTGGAGCTGTCCCCGACATTTATGCAGCTTGCGTCCTCTAAGGACACCGACCGTCTGTTTTCCATGTTGCCCTATAAGACACTTTCCTTTTCCAAAATCGAGGGCAGACATGGAACATACGCCTTGATTGATAAAAATGAAAACCGGGGCACAGATATTCGCAGGGTGCGCCCCTCAATCCGGGCGCAGCTTGCCGCTGACAAAAGAAAAGCCGCCCCGAAAAAGGCGGCTGTAAAATCAAAAAATCACGAATTGGAGGTATGAGCATGATTAGACTGACAGTTGAAGAAACAAACCTGTTGAGCATTTACAATGAGGACGGCAAACGTGGGCTTACAGAAAACATCAACGCTGCGCTGCCGTTCATGGACGAGGATATGCGGGAACTGGCGAAACGCACCCTTGCGAAAATCGCACCTCTGACAGAAAATGAGTATGCGGAGCTTGCTATTTTCGCCGCTGATGAGGTATGACCGGGATAAAGCGGCTTACACCACCCCAAAGCCGGAAAGTCAACAGCCTTATAAAAAAGGAGTGCTGCAACTGCGATAACGGACACTGTATTTTACTGGACGACGGGGAGGAATGTGTCTGCCCGCAGCTTATTTCCTATTCGCTTCTTTGCAAATGGTTTCAGACCGCCGTATTGCCCCTTGATAAGCTGCTGTATGCAGAGCTTTTCAAGACCGAGGATAAAAAGCGTTGTACCGAGTGCGGAACTTCTTTTGCGTCCACCTCTAACAGCGTCAAATACTGCCCGGACTGCCGGAAGCGTATTACCCGCAGACAGGCAGCGGAGCGCATGAGAAAACGGCGCGCCCTTGTTACGTAGTAGGGGCAAAAAAAGCCTTGATTTACGGGGCTTTCAGTGCTTGAAAATGACGCGGCAAGGGTTTTATACCTTATCCCCTAAAAATGACGTTCTATTGCGTAACAGATACCAAAAACGCACCTACATAAAACAGGGCGCGGACAGTCTTTTGTTGGCTGTCTGCGCCCTGTTCTTTTACTTTATTCGTGCAGTTCTTCTATATCCTTTATTCGGTTTTCCAATAGGATATACAGCTCTCCATTCTCTCCCCTTATAACCAGAGTATCATTTTCATCGGAATAAGTTCCATATTCCACACATTCTATATATCCGATAAGTGTATTTCCGTCCTCAAAAGTAATTTGGATTTTACTGTCTGCGTTAATATAAGTTTCTACGCCATAACTGCCATTTTCTAATGTTATTCTGTAACATGGTGTAATACCAACCATTTTCATAATTATTCCCGTTCCTTTCCTTTCTTCCGTTCCGGCTCTTTGCCTTGCCGCAAAATATTGTCTATGTTCTGTTTGATAACGTCGTATTCCTTGACCTGTTTTTTCAGCTTGCCATAATCAGCGTAAAGGGCTTCTTTTTGCGCTTGTAGTTTCCCGTATTCTTCCTGCATGGCGGCAAGATTGGGGAGTTTAGTAACGCCCGCCGCTTTCAGTGTCTTTACTGCCGCTTCATGGAGTATCAGACTGCTTTCCTGCTTTGCCCGGTATGCGTCCTTATCCTTTGCCCTGCGGTATGCTTCATAGACAGGTTTTGTCTTTTGGTAGGTAGTAACGTGCTTCATCAGCACCGCCATATCTGCAAGACGCTTTTCCACGCTCTTTAATGCGTCTGCTGTCTTTTCATTTTCCGCATTTACTTCCTCAATCCGGCTGACTAAATCTGCGTACTGCTCAATCTTATGTTCTGTCAAGAAATTCATAGTCTTTGCAGCCAGTTTCAGATTATGGATTTTCGCCCACTGTTCATAGCCCCGGCTCTCTTGTGCCTTGATACTGTTTTCAATGTCAATAAGCAGCGATACGCCGCGCTGCTCTTTGGGAGCTTTCGCTGCCTTTGTGCGTTTGCCCTCTATCCGTTCTCTTATGGCTTCCTCTGTATAATCTGTACCGAGAGTTTTCAGACGGGTAAAGCGTTCCTGTCCGGGAGCGCGGCAGGAGATATATTTTCCCGGCTTTATCTCATAACCCGCTGCCTGTAACCGCTGCAACAATTCTTCAAAACTTGCTACTTGGGGGATAAGCGTATCAACGGCAATTTTCAGCTTGCCTTTCCAACTTGTACCGACCTTTTCCGCTTGATATTCTGCATAGCTTTTTCCCTTGCTGCCTTTGCCCGGAACGACAACAGACAGCCCGTTTTCCCGGCACAGCTTATCGCTCATGTTCCGTATGCCGTAGTAACTGCGCTTATTGGAATTGTACTTATGGTAGTCAACAAAATTGACCGCACAAAAAATGATATGGTTATGGATATGCCCTTTGTCTATGTGGGTAGTTAAGACGTATTCATGCTGTCCCTTTGTTACCGCGTCGGCAAGCTGCTTTCCGATTTCGTGGGCTTTCTCATAATCTACTTCTCCCGGCTCAAAGGACTGTATCAAATGGTGGGCGAGATTGTTTCCCTTATCTATGGCTTGTGCAAGCGTAAATCCAAACTCAATATCTGCCGTTTCATAGCTGCACCCAAAGGAGGACACAAGCATTTTCCCGTCTGTTTTATCCGGGTTTTGGATATAGTCAAGGGCTTTGCTCAACGTGCTTTTAATAGGCTTAATCTTTGTAACCGCCATATCTCCGCAAGCACCCCCTTTATTTCCTCTATGTCCTCTTGGTAAACGCTGCCTGTCGCATTGACACGCTTTGCAATCTGATTGATGTTGACCCCGATTTTCTGTATCTCTGCTGTCATGCCTTTTATATCGCTATGGTCTGTCTGAATGATATACCCGTCAATGGCAATCTTGCGAAGATACGCCGCCATGTTCCGGGTAGGGACAAGCTTCATTTTCTGTTCAATCAATGCCCTTTCTTCCTCTGTTACATAGAATTTGATTTGTATTTTTCTTTTGCGTCCGTTCATGCAATCGCTCCTTTCCATTCCGAGGGTTTGGGACACTTCCCAACAAGCAATTTTCAACCGACGCACCGCAGGACGGGAGGGCGAAAATACGGAAAAGGGTACTCTTTTCCTATGCTTGCTACGAAACTTTATCCCTTACTACCTACAACACCGGGAACGGCAAATTTGACGAACTTTCCCAAAAGAAAAACGCCGCAATCTGCGACGTTTCAATCACTCTATATAAACAAAAACGAGAGAACTTTATTCCCCCGTTTCGTCGTTGTTGGCTTCCTCTATTCCTTTTGCAGTAGCAGACAGGATTTTCAAATCTTTTTCGCTCATACCGTCAAGCATAGTATCGAGCTGACGGCGGCGCGTGGATTTCTCCTGTTCCCGTTCCGGGAAAAAGAACTGGTCTACTGATACATCAAGCAGGGTTACAAGCTCATATAAAATCTGTAAACTTGGGTGCTGCCCGCTGTTCTCAATGGACGCGATATATCGGGGCGCAATATTCAGCGTATCGGCTAACTGATTGCGTGATATTCCCTTTGCTTTTCTTGCTGCTTTAATGGCTTGCCCGAAAGCCTTAAAATCAAATTTTTCTTTGTTCTGCTTCATAGTCATTTCACCCAACTACATTGTATATTTCATCTTCCTTTCGAGATATGATTACACACAGCACATTATTGACTGAAATAGAGCATATCATATACTTGATATTATTCGGCTATCCGAGTATAATTATACTGGTAAAATTTGAGGAAAGGGCGTTTTGATTATGGAATATATGTCTTGTCCCGAAGCGGCAAAGAAATGGGGAATTTCTGAAAGACGAGTACAGATACTTTGTAGCGAAAATCGCATACCGGGCGTTTCAAAACTGGGGTATATGTGGCTGATACCAAAAAACGCGGAAAAACCTTTTGATATGAGAAAGAAACAACATAAAATGCAGATACAATAAACAAACAAATAAACCTTACAACAACTGTAAGTGGTGTGGTTGCTTCTTATGCAGTAAAATTATATTCGTAAGATAAGCGTAAGCAAAAAATGTGAGGTGTGAGATATGAATGATACAAAAAAACTATTAGAAGTACGCGACTTGCACAAAGCATATTCCAAAGAGGGGGTTCCAACAAAAGCACTAAACGGAATTACCTTTGATGTTCTGAATGGCGAATATTTGGGAATTATGGGAGCCAGCGGTTCTGGAAAAACAACATTGTTGAATTGTATTGCTACGGTCATTAAACCAACCTCTGGACAAATTTTACTTTCAGGTGCCAATATAAGCTCTTTTGATGGCACGAAGTTGGCTGAATATCGTGGCAACAAGATTGGTTATCTATTTCAAGATTTTGCTTTACTTGATAATCTAACTGGTAAAGAAAATATTATATTGCCTTTATCAATTCATAATATTGACATTGTTACAGCGGAAAAAAAGCTAAAAGATATAGCAGATTTTCTTGGAATTACAGACGTTCTTTCTAAATTTCCGTCACAAATGTCGGGCGGTCAAAAACAACGCGTAGCTGCTGCACGTAGTTTGATTTCTGACCCCGATATTATTTTGGCTGATGAACCTACAGGTGCATTAGATACAAAATCAGCACGTTTACTCATGGAGAAGTTACAGGAAATCAATCTTAGGCGTGGACGCACAATCCTAATGGTCACGCATGACCCTAACGCCGCGAGTTTCTGTTCTCGTATTTTGTTCATTCAAGACGGTGTTATTTTCCATGAGTTACGTCGTAAAATTCCAAATGAAACACAGGAAGATTTTTATGCACGTATTTTACAAGTGATGGCTCAAATGGGGGGAGGAAGTGCAAATGTTCTTTAATCTCACATGGCGAAACGCCAAACGGAGCCGTAGCGAAAACCTAATTTATTTTCTGACAATGATAACAGCCGTAGCAATGTTTTATATAGTGCTTTCTCTTGGACAACAGGACGTAATACGTTTTTTAAGTGAAATTGAGAGCGACGCAGTAGAACGGTTGCTTACTAATCTTTTACCGACGGTTTATCTTTGTGCTTTATTATTTGTGTTCTTTCTCGTAGTATTTGCAAACAAATATCAACTTGAATGTCGTAGTCGAGAACTGGGGCTTTATTTGATGTTTGGAATGACAAAGATTAAATTATTTATTCAAATAATGACAGAGGGGCTAATCACGTCGTTTTTAGCTCTTTTAGGAGGGCTTGTATGCGGTGGCTTTTTATCCGAAGCTATAAGTCTTACAACCGCGCGTTTAGTAGGGCATGGTATCATTACACACCAATTAAGTTTTTCTGTAAGTGCCGCTATTTTCACATCGTTAGGCTTCTTGATTATTCAGTTTGTAGCATTGTTTGTTCTATGCGGAAAGCTGTTCCGTAAAGAGCTACATCAACTTGTTTATGGAGAGATGGCGAAAAAGCAACGCACAGGGAATCCATATGTAAGTTTCGTATCGTTTGCTATAGGCACCGTAATTTTGCTTGTCGCGTACTGGATTGTTGTAGAGCATTTTATGGCTGCGAGTGGGGCAATGCTGCTTATTGCCGTTTTACTTGGAATTATCGGAACAATTCTATTTATTCGAGGACTTGCAAGAATTTTGAGTATATGGGCAGCTTCTATAAAACACAAAGCCACAAGAGGACTTTATGTATTTACTTTACGGCAGTTGCATGAAAATGTCGTTAATAAATATATTTCAATCAGCGTAGCGTCCATTCTGATGATGCTTACTATTATGTTAATTACCGACGGCTCAGTGCGCATAATGTCATATGGAAGTGAATTGACACGAGGTACTTCTGTTTATGACTTTACTGTAATGGGCAACGACCAAATTGTTGAGAAGTATCTTTCCAACGAACAAATTCGTCCTTATGTATCAAATCTGAACCGTATGGAAATAGGAAATATAAAATCCACTGCTTCGGATGGGATAAGTTCTCCTGTTGATTGGTCGAAATTTAGGAAACAAATCGTGCAGCATTTACCTCAAGATGTAGTAGACCCTGCCACACAAGAAGATGGTATGTATAGTTTTGGCTCCGACCAACCTGCTGCCTTAAACCTTTTAGGTCTTATTGATACTGGTAGTTCTTCTCCTTATTTGCTTCCTGTATCTTCCTATAATCGGTTATTGGATGCCGCGGGAGAAAAACAGATTAGCCTTGGGAACAATGAAGTTGTCTATTATCTCAACCCAGATTTTTTAGGTAATGCTCAAGATGAAACGGTTACACTGTTAAATCAAATTGCAGCAGACGCACAGGCGAATAATGAAGCGTTGCTTTCTATCAACGAAAGACCATTTTATCTTGTTCCCTCTGTACCGATGAAAGGGTTGACCGCAGATGAAAATATCAAGATTATAACTGCATTGATTGTTTCAGATGAGATATATTCAGAATTTGTAAATTCAGACACTTGTATGGTTTATTGGAACTTTTGTATTCCTAATGAACTTGTTGAAACAAAAGGTTTAATGTTACCGATTATGGAAGCTCGTGATTTGTTAAAACCATCTGGTCTATATTACGAAAGCTATCTTAATAATTTTGGGCGACAATTATTTTATGTTATTTCCGGAAGTTATACAACACTATACATGGGATTTATGTTTTTGATTATTGCGTGTGCATTACTTGCCCTGCAATTCTTGACGCAAATGCAAACTACAAAATCAAGGTATCTAACACTCTCTATTTTAGGAGCACGACGTGAACAAATTAAGCGTTCTATCAACCAACAAGTATTATGGTATTTCCTGCTTCCTCTTATATTAGCGTGTATCAGCGGAGCAGTAGGGATATATGCCATGCAGCTATATTTATATTCAGGAGCGGCACACCTTGAACAGTCCTATCCTCTTTTAATTGCTATGGCTGTTATTGTTGTTCTTGTTATGGTAATTTACGGTGTGGCTGTTGCTCGAACAGCTAATCGTGAAATAGGAAAGCTCAATTACAAGCCCAATTCTTAACAGGCTTATAAATATTATGGGAAAGGAGGCGGACATATTGGCAAAGATAGTTGTGGTTGAAGATGATGTTTATATGCGAGAAGAACTGTTGAACTTATTAGAAAAATCGGGATATGATACGATTGGATTATCGGATTTTGAAAACGCAGTATCAGAAATAGCAGCATATTTTCCCGACTTAATTTTGCTTGACATCAATCTTCCCTTTCGTTCGGGTTTTGAAATATGTAAAGAGTTGAAAGCTAAACAGATTGGTACGGTACTCGTATTGACTGCAAGAGATAAATTGCAGGACGAACTGCACGCATTAGACTTGGGGGCTGATGACTATTTAACAAAACCTTGTAATATGTCACGTTTACTTGCCCGAATTAAAAATCTTCTTCGACGTAAAGAAGAACAGGTACAGCAAGGGTTACTTGATGGAGGTGGTTTTTTACTTGACCCGAATACCTTTACAATTTATGTAGGGAATAGCTCTTACCTTATGCCACCGAACGAAGGAAAAATATTACTTGCTCTCTTGAAAAATAGCCCTAAGATTGTTTCTAAAAAAGAATTATGCATTAGACTATGGGGAACAGAAGAATTTATAGACGAAAATGCATTACAAGTAAATTTTACTCGGCTGCGAAAAACGCTTCGTGAATTTGGTCTTGAAGAACGTATAGAAACAGTGCGCGGTCAAGGCTACCGCTTGAAAGAGCAGGTGCGCTTATGAATAAGTTGAAAATACTTTTAATCTATATTTCCTCTAACCGGGTATGGATTATTACACTTGCCTGTTTGGACTTGTTCTTTATATTTCTTGCTTGGTTGGCTAACCCTGATTATTTTATAAATTATGCTGCATTGATAATTTTTGTGTCATTTGCCGCACTTGCTATTCCTCTTGCTATATCAATCAGAAAACGTAACAAGGCAGACGCTATTTTTCGGCGTTTTCTATTAGAGCCGGACGATACCAACGAATACTTACTGTGTGAAGCTGTTCCCGCTGTAATACGCCCTCTTATCTGTGAATTGGGAAAACATTTGAGGACGCAGCAAGAATATATCAACGAACAGAAAATTACAGTTACAGACTATGAACACTATGTTGAAAATTGGGTGCATGAAATCAAAAAACCACTATCCCTTATGACCTTGCTACTGGATAATCGAAAAGATGAAATGTCCCCTTTGGTTCATACTCGTATGCTTTATGTACGCGACCATACCCGACAGGATATAGAACAAATTCTATACTTTTCAAGGCTTGGGGCTACACATAAGGATTACTCTTTTGAGTCGCTTTCAATTCTTGGAACTTGCCGTGAAGCAGTTGAAGATAATTTAACGCTTCTTGAAGAAGCCGGATTTTCTATTGAATATACCGAAAACGATTATCAAGTGATTTCTGACAAAAAAGGTCTGATGTTCATTTTAGGACAGATAATCAGTAATAGTGTGAAATATGTGGGAAACAACCTTGCCCCACGGCTCATATTTTCCATAGCTGATAGTATGAATAGTGAACAGATTTCTTTATCTATCAAAGACAACGGCACAAGCATACCATTGTCTGACTTACCCTTTGTTTTCGACAAGGGGTTTACCGGAGATACGGGCAGTTACCTTAGTCGTTCTACAGGTATGGGCTTATACCTTGTTCAGAAAATGGCAACTGACTTATTTATCACGGTGGAGCTTAAAAACAATTCATACGGTGGAACAACCGTAACCTTGACGTTTCCAAAAGTGTAACGTCTATTTGGGAGGTAGTGAAATGCAGTTACAGAATGAAATAGTAAAAAAGCACACGCCAATAAAAAGCTTGCTCATTGATTGGTTAATTATATTTGGAACGTATCTTTTTATCCGCATATTCTTTGCCCTCTTTGGGCTTCATCAGAATATTGTCCTCTTGGGCTGTTGCCTTGCGATATTGCCCTATCTTTTTGGGGCGTTATATTTACAGAAATCCCACAAGCAATGTCAATTATGGCTTGCTGCATTGGCTATTTTAATACCGTCGGTCGTTGAAAAAGCAGCAATATATTTATTTGGTGCGTACTTATACAATTTAAGACCGATAAATGTTGTAGGAGTTATGGAAGCGATTAAGAGTAACGCACCATATACAAACTTCATTAAAAATCAATCAGCACAGAATTTAATAAATCTATCATATTTTAATTGGACATATATTCTATGCAGTATAGCTATTTCTGTTTTGGTTATCCTGCTTTTACATAAGACAAAACAAAAAAGTAATAAAGGATAATGAGAAATTTTTGAAATTGACATAGTATAGAACATCTGCCGGACGACGGCAAAGAAAAAAAGCCGTCGCAACGCAGACAGGTTTTCACGCGCCTATTCTATTTCGGCGGCTTTGATTTTCAGAGCCGCCGTTTCTTTTTATCTATCTAAATTCTAACGATAACTCTCCTACTAGATAAAGACATGGCGGTATCAAGGAGGTATCGTCATGTCCTTTTTCCTATGCCCTAATAGACTGTTATCAAAAAAAGCCATTACCCGCCAACGGGTTATTCTGGCTACATAGATGAACTCACAAATCATACATATACTTTTGATAATTCCTTTGCGCCTGTCTGCAATTTGCAGACGGGCGCATTTTGTATTTTATCAAAAAACTTTTTCAAAAAATTTCTAAAACCAACGTCCATTTTGAAGTGCGTTGGTTTGAGGGTTTACGAAAGGGGACATTTCAAACTCCACCGCTTTCGCGGCAGCGAAAGGAGGTGAGAACATGAACGAGCCTATTCGTACCCAATGGCAAATCCGTTGTGCTTTTAACGGCTTTTGCAAACTGGCGTTGAAGCGAGAAGCTATGAATGCCCACAGGGACACAAAGCAGCGACAATTACGCGAGGTTACTTTTTCTGACCTGTCGCCACTGGAAGAAAAACAGCTCTACGTCTGCGACGAGTATTTTGCAGATGATGAAGCAGAACAGTCTTTCGTTGTCGGCGGCAAAGAAATTACTGCGAAGCTGCTTGCCGAAGCCCTGCACAGTTTGCCGGAAGAAAAGCGGGAAACCGTACTGCTGTATTATTTCTTTGACATGAGCGAACGCGAGATTGCAAAGTTTTGTAATCTGTCAAGGACAACGGTACAGTCCCGCCGGACAAGCTCAATGAAGCTGTTAAAACGCTATTTGGAGGAAAAAGCCTATGACTGCACAGATTAGTAAATCAGAACAGGACGAACGCGGCTTGTTGCCTTACCCGGTAATCATAGCCGCTACTAAGGGCGACCCGGAAGCTATGAACATTGTCGTACAGCATTACGAAAGCTACATAGCGTCCCTGTCTATGCGAAAGCTGCGTGATGAGCGCGGAAATATCTATTGGGGCATAGATGAGGATATACGCGACCGCTTGCGTTCGCGTCTTATGCGGGCTGTCCTTTCATTCAAGGTTTGAGATAACCACAAGCAGCGTCCCCCTTTCCGCTGCCTGTTGACTTGACCTTACTTGCTCTTTGACAAAGAAAGCGACGCAAGATAACGGCGACGCAGTATAGGGCAAATCGGATACGTCCTTTTTGCGTTGAGCCATACGGCAGGTGCGCCATGACGCTTTTCTTCTATTGGAGAAAGTCGAGCGACCACCACCACGCCGGGGAACAAGTGTAGCGGCTTGTGGGCGACGACACGCACTAAGGGTAGACAAGCCTTTATAGCCATAGTCCGAGCGTTAAAAGCGTCGCAGGCATTGGGTAGAGCTGCCTTAACGGGCAGGGGTGGAACTCCCGCGAGGTTGTGCTAACAGCCGTCCGATTAAAGCCCCTTTTACTATTCACTTTTCCTAATATTGAAAGGGGGACGATACTATGAGTAACGCCGACGTGCCTATTTGGGAAAAATACACGCTTACGATAGATGAAGCAGCTAAATACTTCCGTATCGGAGAAAACAAGCTGCGTAAATTAGCCGAGGAAAATCCTGCCGCCGGGTGGGTTATTATGAACGGCAACCGTATTCAAATCAAGCGCAAACAGTTTGAAAAAATGATTGATACCATAGACACAATCTGATAGTGAAATTGAGCCTTGAATGTGCTATAATGGGATAAGCATATCAAGGCTCTTTCCGTCTTGGAAAGGAGCATTGAAAAATGTCAAAGAAAAGACGTGACAGCAAAAATCGAGTTTTGCGGTCGGGAGAGAGCCAGAGAAAAGACGGAAGATATGCTTACAAATATATAGATACCTTTGGTAATCCGCAGTTTGTGTATGCGTGGAAGTTAGTACCTACGGACAAGACCCCTGCCGGAAAGCGTGAGGATATATCCCTACGAGAAAAGGTAAAAGAGATACAGAAAGACCTTGACGACGGGATAGACACCATAGGCAAGAAAATGACGGTCTGCCAACTTTATGCAAAGCAGATACGCCACCGGGGAAATGTAAGGTACAATACGAAAAACGGACGCAAGCGGCTGATGAAGCTACTGGAAGAAGATAAACTTGGGGGCTGCCCGATTGACAGCGTGAAGCTGTCCGACGCGAAAGAATGGGCAATCCGCATGAAAGAAAAAGGAATTTCCTATAAGACTATCAGTAATGACAAGCGTTCCTTGAAAGCTGCCTTTTACACAGCGATACAGGACGATTGCATAAGGAAAAATCCTTTTGACTTCCAGTTAAACACTGTCATTGAAGATGATACAGAACCAAAGGTTCCGCTAACACCAGCGCAGGAAGAAAGTTTTTTGTCCTTTGCTCAAAATGACAAAGTTTATCAGAAGTATTATGACGAGCTTATTATTTTGCTTGGGACAGGGCTTCGTATCTCTGAACTTTGCGGGCTGACCGATACTGACATTAACTTTGAGAATAGGATAATCAATGTAGACCACCAACTTTTAAGAAGTGCGGAAACAGGATATTACATTGAAACACCAAAAACGAAAAGCGGTATTCGTCAAATTCCAATGAGCGAAAAAGTATATGAAGCATTTAACCGAGTGCTGAAACGGCGCAGGGGTGCAAAAGCTGTTACTATTGACGGTTACAGCAACTTCCTTTTCCTCAACCGGGACGGCTACCCGAAAACAGCTACCAATTATGACGGTATGTTTAGGGGGCTTGCAAAGAAGTACAACAAGTACCATGAGGAAGCTCTACCGAAAGTAATGACACCGCACACCTTACGTCATACGTTCTGTACCAACATGGCAAATGCCGGAATGAACCCGAAAGCATTACAGTACATTATGGGACATTCCAACATTACTATGACGCTGAACTATTACGCACACGCTACTTTCGACAGCGCAAAAGCTGAAATGCTGCGGATAGCAGCTTAGTAGTAAATCAAGGTTTTACTACTTCTTTACTACTTTTGAAAGCAAAAACCTAAGCGGATATAAAAATATATGTGAGTTTCTTCCGATACGAAAAATGCCGGAAAAGCCTGTAAATACGGGCTATACCGGCATATAAGAACTTCTAAAAAGATAATCAAAATTCATATCTAATTTTATGTTGACAAGTTATAAATAATATGATTAAATTATTGTAGATAAATAAATTATATATATTTTATTTATCTGAAATCTGTTTGTGCACAAAACAGGAAATATTAAAAAACAAGGGGGATCAACTATGCGGAAAAAAATCTTGAGCATATCGCTTTGCGTGTTGCTCGCCTGTTCGCTGTTCGCGGTAAATACGGGGGCGGCGGGAAACATCTCGGATAGTTATCAGAAGCTTGACCTAAGTACCTCTAAGACCTCTTATACTGATACGGCTCGTCCAAAATATGATACTACCTCGGCGTATCAAAGATGTGTGGATTCTTCGGGCTTGCCATACATTTCTTATGTGTACGGTTTAAAAGTGGGTGGTTCAAAATATAACGCTTCAGGAGGTAATGTCTATACACTTACTAAAAATACAACGAGGTATATGATTAACTACGTTAGAGAAAATTACAATCAAAACTCTTCGACTTATACAAACTTTGCAGGAATGGCTTGTTATCCGAAAGGTACGGGTGGGATAAATTCTTTTACAGTAAAATTCTACTGGAGCCCTGATAGCGTCTAAACAGCTCTTATTGCTGGCCGGAGCCGCTTTAAGCGGCTCCGGTTCTTATAAAAGGAGGACTATCATTGAAAAAATTTTTATCTCCAATTCTTTGCGCTGTATGCATGAGCGTCCTGTTGCTGCCCTCCTGCGCGCAGGAGCCAGCGATTTCCACTCCTTCCGAACTTCAATTTCTAAAAGGAACAGATAAACCTATTCCGCTTGACAATAATTCAGATATTACAGACGATGATAGAAACTTTATAAATAAAGCAAATATTGTGTTAGGAAACAAATCTATTGAATATAAAAATGTAAAATATTCAGATATCAAAATTAAAAAGACAAAGAAGCTGCCTGCTGGAATAAAAAAAGAAGACGTTGACTATATGAACGACGGGACGCAGGCCAGTACGGATAAAGACGGAACAATTCTCGACGACAAAACCTATCTGTTTGTAACAACGAGGATTACGAACAAAGCAGATGAGAGATTGTTGATTCCAATGCAGATTAGGGTCGTTGCACTGGATGACGAGCTGTCCTATAAAAACTGTACCATAACAAGTATATACCGCAGCGGCAAAAACTTAAGTACACTAAAAGAAGGAACTCCGGAAAGAAAAAGCTATTACATGGAGTATTTTGAGCCTGGGGAATCGACCGTTTACACGATTGGCACGATTGTAAACGACGATTTAATCAACGCTGATAATTTGTATTTTATATTGGATGCGCAATATACCGAAGAAGATTATAAGCAGCCTGGCTTTGAATTGGAAGAAGACAAGGCATATAAAATAAATTAAGACAAACCAAAAACAGGTTGGGAGCGCTTATGAAACGGATTTTTAAAATTGAAATGAAACGCGCGTTTTTAAACCGCATGTTTGCCGCAAGCCTGCTCATTGGGCTTGCTGTCTGCACCATTCAAATTTTTGCCGAAGTACTGCCCATGCAGCAGTACCAGCAATCGCTCACGCAGTCAGACATATACCCGCACGGCGTTTTCAGCAAGTGGATTGGCGGCGGGAATTCCTACTGGGTGGTGCTGTATTTTGCGCTGCTCCCAATCCTGGCGGCGCTGCCGTTTGCCGACAGCCTGCACGCGGACCGCCGCAGCGGCTATGTGAAAAATATTTTTACGCGCGGGAAGAGAAGGTCGTATTATACGGCAAAATTTATCTCTGTTTTTTTATCCGGCGGCGCGGCGGCAGTCCTGCCGCTGCTTTGGAATTTGTACCTGTCCGCAATGCTGCTGCCAAGTATTATGCCCGACCCGGCTGCGGGAACCTTCTGGCCCAAAGCCGCGTCATTGTGGGCTGAACAATTCTATACGCAGCCCTATCTCTATACGGCAATCTTTTGTGCCATGATTTTTATTGTTTCCGGCCTGCTTGCAACGGTCGCGCTCGCCGCGACTTTTTTTGTCAAATACCGGTTTGTTGTGCTGCTGGTTCCTTTTATTGTTTACCAGCTGATTACCTTCCTGTCAAGATTTGTTTCAGATATAGGACTCGATATGCAGCAATGGCTGATGCCGCAGCAGTATTTCCCGATTGAACCCGTTAAGGCTGGTGCGGAGGTTTTGCTGCTGGCGCTGATTGTATTGGGAATTTACTGCGTGCGGGTGAAAAAAGATGAAACATATTAAATCCCTGCACCGCGAACTGTTTTTCTTTGTGCGGGAACATAAAATACTGCTCTGTTGTACCGTTTTACTGCTGATTTTTCTGTCCTTCTCTTTTCCGGTTCCTAATGTCCATACAGTGGAAAACGAACAGAGGGTTGTAAGCATTGCGGATTATTTCCTGCTTTTGAAGGAGCCGCTGTTTTTCTATCTGGCTAATATATTTGTATCCGTATTTTTGCTGTTTCGCATAATAAAAAACAATTTTAAAATTAACTTTATAGTAAGACAGAAAAACATCGGTACGCTATACGCAAAGCACTGCTGTGCCGCTGGTTATCTTGCGTTTGGCGTTTCCCTTGTACAAACTATCGTGACGCTGGGCGTAGCGGCGCTCCATACGCCCGTTCTGATTAATTTCAGTCAGACAAACAGCGCCTTTTATTTTTATACGGACGCGCAAATCAGCAGCGTTTCTTTTTTCGGCGTCCTGGCATTAACCTTCCTTTACGGCTTTTTATGTGTTTTTTTGTTCCTTTTGCTGTATATTGCCCTGCGCTGGCTGTTTGGGCGCGATTTTATATGCTTTATCATAATTTTATTGATTGGGCTGCTGGATTCGTACGGTAATTTTGGCATTGTTTCCCGTTTTGGGGCCTCGTACAGTGATTTCGTCCCTTCCTACCATTACCTTTCACTGCTTGGCCTTGCGGCGGCCTGTGCGGCGGTTTTTTACGCGGGGAAAGCCTGCCTGAAGTATAAGGAGTTTCTGCATGAGAAATAGAACGCTTAATAAATGCGTCAGGTATGACCTGCGCGTCGGGCTGAAAGGGAATATCCTGAAATACCTGCTTGCGCTTTTTGTATTTGCTTTTGCGGCGGTCATGTTTTTTCAGTCGGCGCGAATGGCCGGGGGCAGCGGCTCAGCTCTGGATTGCCTGATTTATTTTTACCGCGGGATGCAGGTGTACATCCCGACAGGGGAGAACCCGTTTCCAATCCCTGTCGTTTGGCTGATGCTGCAGCTTGTTGTTTCGTTTTTAATTTTAAGCTATCCGACGCAGGATTTGGAATCATATGGTATGCAGTTCCTTGTGCGCACAAGAAAACGGGGCGTATGGTGGATATCTAAATCCATATGGAATATTTTAAGTGTTGCGCTGTTCTATTTAATAGGCATTTTTGTGGCGTTCATTTTTTCCATTTTGCTGGGCGACGGGTCGTTTGCCTTTCACCAGGAAATTACCCTGTTTGTCAGCGAATTTAGCAGCAGCGCGGGCTATGCGCAGACGCTCGCTGTAGTTTTGATTCTGCCCTTTCTAACTTCCGCGGCCATGGCCGCTTTTCAGATGATGCTCAATTTTGTATTGCGCCCGGTATATGGCTATATGATTGTTACCGCCATTTTTTTGGCTTCGGCATACTATAATACGCCGTTCCTGCCGGGAAATTATTCTATGCTGCTGCGCAGCGAAATCGCGCTTGCCGGCGGGGTCGATACTCTTTACGCGGTTCTTGCCGACGTTGCGATTCTGTGCGCTTCATTCTTTATCGGCCTGATATATTTCAGGCGTTATGACATCCTGCAAAAAGACTAGGAGGAACAAAATGTATATCGAGATGAAAAGCTTGTCGAAAACAATAAAAGGGGCTAAGGTGCTCGACGGCATATCCCTAAAGCTGGAAGGCGGCAGGGTGTACGGCTTAAAGGGAAAGAACGGGTCGGGAAAGACAATGCTCATGCGGGCAATGTGCGGGCTGATTAAACCGTCGTCCGGCTCGGTTTTAATAGACGGCAGGGAGCTTGGAAAAGAAATTTCGTTCCCGCCGAGTATTGGCGTCCTGATTGAAAATCCTGCGTTCCTTACAAAATATACCGGCTTTAAAAACCTGAAAATCCTTGCCGGGATACAAAACAAAATTGACGATGAAAAAATCAGGCAAACACTTCAAGCGGTAGGCCTTGACCCCGACGACAAGCGGACCTACCGCAAATATTCCCTTGGGATGAAACAGCGGCTGGGTATTGCCTGTGCGGTGATGGAGAACCCGGATATCGTATTGCTTGACGAGCCAATCAACGCGTTAGATGAAAACGGCGTGCTGCTTGTAAGGGGCCTGCTCAAGGAAGCAAAGCAGCGCGGCGCTGTTATTGTAGTAGCCTGCCATGATACGGAAGAGCTTGAACTCCTGGCGGACGAAATTTTTGTAATGTACGAAGGGAAAATAACCGACCATAACGTTATACAAAAGGAAGTAGAAGAGCATGAAGCGTAAAACTATTCTGGCAACGTTACTTGTTCTGGCGTTAACCAGCGCTGTAATTTTGTCAGCCGTGCAAATTTATAATATAAATGTACGGTATCCGCAGACTATGGTTGTACGGCATAAGATGAATGAGGGAATCGACGGCGGGGCGGCGTCGGTTCGTGCAACCGGATGCAGGCTCGCTTCTGTGGAAGATGTGAAAAAAGCTGCGCCGGACTATGAAATAGCCCTGTCCGACGATACCGGGAATACAGAGTTTAGGTTCCTGCTCATTACCGTTCTTTTTCATAACAATTCCAATAGCAAGCAGGAGCTTGCTATTCCGGCCATGCTGCAGGCGCAGACCGAAACATGGAGCAATGGCATGGATCTTGAGCTGTTCCATTTTCTTAATCCGGGAGAAACGGGCCCCGGGTATATGGAAATGGAGGCCGGCTCTGAGAAAACGCTTGTTTTGCCCTATTTGCTTACATCAGAGCAATTTAAAGGAGACGACTGGAGCAATGTTGAGCATTTGCATTATCAGATTTCCGTTTCCATTTACCCCGTAAAACACGTCATCGATTTAAAACTCTGAACATCGCCCGCCGTGTGGCGGGCGATGTTCAGAGTTTTATCACCGAGCTATGCACCAACTTGTCCCCTGGAACATACACTATAATACAGGGTTGTCCCTGAACATCTATAAAAGGAGTTAATATATATGAGTTGCAGAAATTGTGGTTGCGGCTGTGGCTGTAATCAGGGAAACAGGGGCGGTTCCGGTTGCCGCAGAACAGGCTGTTTTACGGCGACAGTTCCGGTAACGGTCACCTATCAGATTACCCCGAACCTCTTTGACGAAAGGGCAATAATCAGCCAGATTCCGTCCAATAACGCGTTTAACAACGCGAACGACTTTGGCAACGACTGGTCGGAGCCCTCCTGCGGCTGTGGCTGCGATTAACTATCCAAGATAAAACCGCCCGATAGGGCGGTACATATAAAGGCGGCTCCTGTATAAAAATACGGGCGCCGCTTTGTCATAATGGGGACAGGGTTAGACTATCATGTAAGAAAGGGAATAACTGATAAAACATTTGATAAAAACGCATTCCATAAGCGTGCCGAATGACATAAAATAGAATGTGAGCGGACAAATGCTTCAAAATAATGAATTTATAATGAATCTAAATTGGATAAAATATCCAAATAAAATAATTTGGTGTGATATTATAAATATGTAAGATAAATTAAAAATTGTTTCATATCCATTAGTTAGGAATATACCTCGTGCAATAAGGAGGGTTTTTTATGAAAAGACCGCTTTGTATATGTTTGGCAATCTCTTTGGTTCTTTGTATGGCGCTGCCTGCCGCCGCTCAGGAACCAAACGAAGGGCGCGCGGCGGCGATTCACCAACATTTTATTTCTTACCTGGACGCCAATGGAGTGGGCCATCAGTTTCCGGACGGCTCCGGTGAAGAAATGGCAACCGTAGACTTGATTGCGGATATTGACGGATGGACAATTTTTTTTGGACATCCCGGCTTTGAGCTGCCTGTTTTCACGTCTGACAGAATTGGGGATTATGTGCTTCTGTCAACAAATGCCTACGACCCCTATGACATCGGGATTTATGCGGAGAAGGACGAAACAATCTATACCTTGAAGGAGGCCTGTGACGCAGGCGGCCTGGATATTAAAAAGGTGGCCGGGGTTCCCTCAAAATACCTGCAGGTTTTTGCCCCGGGGGATACCGATAAAAACGGCGGCATAGAAGTAAAGGACGTCTTGAATATTCAGAAGGCCATCTGTAAAATGACAGAGATTGGGAAGGGCTGCTGTGACTTCCTTTTTTATGATTTCAACGCGGATGGAACGATTGATTTAAAAGATGTTTTGGCGCTTCAAAAGCAACTGGCTAAGCTTTCATAACTAAAAATGCATTCGAGAAAGGGCAGCGGATACGATGAAAAATTTTTTGAATAGAATGACGGCAGCGTTGCTGATATTCCTGCTGTGCGGCGTTCCTGCTTCAGCGTATGCGCAGACAGAGCCCGAATTACAGGAAGGTAAAATATCCGTCCCCCTTTTACAGGAAATAGACCGGCTTCGATTGCAAAGTGCTGACGGACAATCGCTTCCCGTTTGGATTTGGTACAAGGATATCGACCAGAAAAGGGTCACTCAGGAGGCGGAAAAACAAACAGGCCTTACAGAGAAGACCCTCCCGGTTGAATATAAAATGCCGGATTCAGCGTTACTCAGCACCCTGCAAAATGAACAGCCAGGCGCCCGTCAGATGCAGGACTACCTGCGTCAAACGGCGGTAGGCAGAAAGTTGGAGCAGGAGCGATGTGAAAATTATGTGATGAAACGGCGGGAAATTTCGCGTACCCAATATTGTGAGAAAAGTTCACAGTTATTGGACGATATTTCGTTGAAGCAAAGCAATATTATATTCAGGAGCGAATACGCGCCTGCTATTATTGCAAAGGTTGACATGTCCCAAATACAGGAATTAGCGGACTCCGACGAGGTAGAAGCCTTATATTTTTATGAAGAGGAAAAGGCTGAAAAATGCGGAATTGAGTCTGTTAGCGAATCCACGGGCTTAAACAGGGCCTATTCCAAAACCGGATTGACCGGGCAGGGCGTCAAGGTAGGAATGATTGAATCGGGCCCGCCTGAGCCTCATGATGAAATTAACGTAATTCCCGTTGGAAACGCGCCGCAGGACGGACATGCCACAAATACGGCCCGGACGATTGTGGGTGTGCAGAACGGGGTTGCGCCAAATGCCGCCTTATATGCGACGGATTCCAGCTATGCCAATATAGAGCAGATGCTTGATATGGGCGTTGAAATTATCAACCTGAGCTTTGGCTGGAGAGTATATCAAACGCCTTATAGTTCAATCGATAAATGGTTCGACCATCTCAGCTCACAGCACCGCGTCCTTTTTATTTGTTCTGCGGGAAATAATCTGGCCGAAAACGGCGCGGTCCCGAATTATCCGATTCTTTCCCCCGCGATGGCTTACAATTCGCTTGCCGTCGGCGCGTATGATAACAAGGAAACGGGAGCAAACCCTGCTGACGATAATCTGGAGTATTACAGCAGGTATAACAACAAGGGCGGGTGTGCCAAGCCGGATATTCTTGCCCCTAAAAACCTGTTGGGCGGTGGGACGAGCACCTCTGCTCCCATTATTACGGGAATCGCGGCCCTGCTGTTGGAGCTAAGGCCGTCTTTAAGCTTTCAGCCGCAGGTGCTCAAGGCAATTTTACTTGCGTCATGCCAGCGGAAGGTATTCAGCTCGCCTGCGGAAACAATGGAGCAGGGCATTACAAATAAGCAGGGCGCGGGAGCGGTAGACGCATGGAACGCAGTCTGCATTATTTCGCGGCGGCAGTACGGATATGGAGAGATATCCGACGCAGAAGAAACTAGAAACTTTGTCCAGCCGATTTACGGTGCGGCGAACATGAACGTCAGCATCGCGTGGCTGCAGGAAAATTCCATTTCAGCAGCTGGCCATGAGAGCGGCAGCATTGCGGTCGGAGCGCAGCAAAATCTTGATTTGCGCGTTTACCGCGGCGATTCCCTTGTTAGAGAATCGCTTAATACGGACAGCTCTACTGAAATGGCATATTTCCCATTGTCATCGGCATCGAACCAATACCAAATCAAGGTCAGCAAAAATGATGTGTCCAATACAGAAACAGTGCGCTTTGGCTATGCATGGAGCACGGACAAAATGGCTTATGAGGAAAATAGGACCGGAACCGATTATCCGGAGGGCGTATTTTATATCCGCCATAAGGACAGCGGGCAGTATCTTACGGTTAATGAAGCCACGGGAGAAGTCGTTCAATCCGCTTTTACCGGAGCAAAAAACCAGCAGTGGATTTCCAGCAAAAAAGGAACGAACCCGTTTACAATCAAGACGAATTCCGATGCCGTTTCCGGCGGACTGACCAAAACGGCCGGCGGAAACCAGGTAGTTGTAGATACAGGGAGCGGCCAGTCCGTTTACTATGCCGGCAATGCGCTCAATAATACGTTAGGAATCAAGCTTGCAAGCCCTGTCACTCCCGGCATTGAGAGCCTGCTGACCATAGAGAATTCACAGGATGGCAGCGCAGCCATATGGAATTATGTTGGCGTGCCGGAACGCTTTCAATGGTATTTTGAACCTTTGGGCTATCGCCGCGGCGACGTAAGCCGCGACGGAGTGATTAATACAAGCGACGTTTTAAAGATGCAGAATTATATCAGCAAAATAATCACGTTTGACGAGAGCCAGCTTTATCTGGGCGATATGAACAACGACGGCCAGGTGAGCTTAGCGGATGTTAGGCTTCTGCAGAACCAGCTGGCGGGAATGTAAAACAAATAAAAGCTACCTTCCCACGCCAGCTCGGATGGCTAAATGAATTTATAAAAAATGACGGCGGTGCTGTGCTTTCGCATGGCGCCGCCAATTTGCTTATAAGCAGCTTTGCGAGAAGACATTTATGCACACAAAAATAGCGATAACAATAAAATATAAATATGTTTTGAATTTAATTTGGATAAATTTTACAAACAAAACAAATGCATGTGCTATAATAATTTTACAAACAAATAAATCTCATTTTGTATTTGTTTGCAATTGGCAGGTGACAAAAAGGAGGATTGCTTTATGAAAATGTGCAAAAAGGTGTTATGTATTTTCTTATCGATGCTTCTGTTGGGCGGGATTATAATGCTTCCCGCCTCTGCTGCAGAACCGGACGAGGACAGGATTGAACAGGCTTTCCGGAATTATTTAAGTGAAAAGGGCTATCCCGTCGACCCGGAAACACCCTACAGGCTGACTGCGTTTATGCTTGTTTCAAAGGAGTGGAATATTTTTTGGCAATTGGGAGGGGATCCTGTGCCGTCCTCGGAGCGGATTGGTAAATATGTCTTCTTCACATTGAGCTGGAGAATCCTATATCCGGTCGGGATTTATGCGGAAAAAGACGGAGAGGTAGTGCCGCTTAGCGAGGCGTATGAAAAGGAATTAATCGACCTGGACGAAATCGCTGCGTGGTGTAACGAGCCGCACGAAAAATCTTTCCCTGAGGTTTATTCACCGGGGGATATTAATATGGACGGCGCCGTCTCGGTTAGTGACGTACTCTATGTGCAAAAAGTAATAGCAAAGATAGAACAAATGGAACCATATGTCAGTACGTTTAATTTTTGCGATTTCGATGGAAACAAAGTGATTAACGTAGCGGACGTTTTGGGAATGCAGAACCTTATTGCAAAAGTAACAAAAGGATGATTTAAGAAAAATGTATTGTAGAAATGTGGAGAGGGATGATTTGTATGAAAAGGAGTGCAATAAAAATTTTAGCGAGTTCTCTTATGCTGGTTTTATGCTGTACCATGCTCAAGGTCAGTGCTTTTGCAGTGGAAAAGAATATAATGGTTCCCGAAGACAAGATATCCGATTCCCTATCAACGGAAATAAAGAAGCTGAAACAGCAGAATTCAGATTTATCCGGTCATAAAATCCCAGTTTGGATTTGGTACCGGGATATCGACCAGGCGCAGGTGGACAACGAAACGGAAATTCAGACTGGTCTGACAGCGGAGAGCCTGGCAGTTGATTTCAGCATGCCGGATCCAACCTTAATTAATAATTTAGAGAATGAAGTCCCTGGAAGTCAAGAACAAATGCAAGCTTATCTTTCACGGACCACCGTGGCAAGACAGATTGAAGCGCAGCGTGCCGATTATTATATTATGTCAAGACGTGAAATTTCCAGAGAAAAATATATGGAAAAAGGCGCTTCTATCATCGAAGAGTTAAATATTGATGAAAATGATATCATTTTTACCAGCCGATACTCGCCAGCCATTATTGTGGAAAGGACAGTTTCAGAAATCAACGAAATAAATTGTAACAAAAAAATAGAATCAGTTTCTTTATGTGAAGAAATTACAATGCAGGACTGTACGCCAAACTCGATTAAAGAAACGATTGGTTTAAATCGTGTTTACCAAACAACAGCATTAACTGGTAAAAACGTAAAGGTTGGAATGTTTGAACAGGCAGTCCCGCAATCGTCAAGCGAATATAATCTTTCTGACATTACCATAGTTGGAAACAGTCCGTCGCCTGGTGGGCATGCAGTCAACACAGCGGCAATTATAATGGGAAGCAAAAGCGGTATGGCGCCGGAAATTACTCTTTTTGCTGCAAGCGGACAACCTTATAATGATAGCTTTTCTTATGCAAATTTAGAAACGTTAATCGACCAGGGAGTTAAGGTAATAAATATGAGTTCCTGGTTTTCCGGTACAGGAAATACATATTATAATAACGAAGACAGGTGGATAGACCACATCTCTAATCAGCATAATATCCTAATGATATGTTCAGCGGGCAATTATGCAGATCAAAAAATTTTATCACCTGCGATGGCTTATAACACACTTGCAATTGGCGGATATAACGACAAAGAGACTGCTTCAAAAGATGACGATACTCTTTTTGCGTATAGCTATGACAATGGTGACGGCTGCTTAAAGCCCGATGTGGTTGCGCCAGCTAATATTCTCGGAGGTGGTACAAGTAGCTCCGCACCTGTTGTTACCGGTATTGCCGCACTGTTGCTGCAATTGAAACCGTCATTGGAGTATCAGCCGCAGGTTCTGAAGGCAATTTTATTGGCGTCTTGTCAAAGAAAAGTAATTTCTACTCCAGCGGAAAGCATGGGGCAGGGTCTTACAAATAAACAGGGCGCGGGAGCGGTTGACGCGTGGAACGCAATCAGCATTATTTCGCGGCGGCAATATGGCTATGGGGAAATATCCGGTTCGCAGGAAACTAGAAATTTTATCCAGCCATATTACGGTGCCTCTTATATGAATGTCAGTATTGCATGGTTGATAGATAATACTGTTTCCACTTCAAACCATGCTGGCGGAAGCGCATCGGTCGGCACGTTACATGACCTCGACTTGCGTGTATATCGGAACGGCTCAGTTGTTGGTTCTTCTACGAATTCCAATAGTTCAACAGAAATGACGTATTTCCCGTTGCTTACAGGACAAGGAATGCAGTACCAAATCAAGGTCAGTAAATACGATACAGCCAATACCGAGACAGTGCGTTTCGGTTACGCTTGGAGTACAGACAAAATGACCTTTGGTGAAAACCTCACTGGAACCGACTATCCCGAGGGGATTTATTATATCCGTCACAGGCAAAGCGGTTCATATCTTACGGTTGACGAATCCACTGGACAGGTGAAACAGGCACCCTTTAATGGAGCGAGGAACCAGCAATGGATTTCCAGCAAAAAAGGAACAAACCCGTTTACAATCAAAACAAACTCCTCTGTTGTTTCTGGAAGCCTGACCAAAGCGGGAAGTGGAAATCAGGTCGTTATAAATGAAACGGGCAGCCCATCTATATACTATTTTGCAAATGGACTTGACAATGCGTATGGCATCAAGCTTGCCGACTCTGTCACGCCCGGAACGGAAAGCCTGCTTACTGTGCAGAATACTCAGCAGTCAAGCAGTCCGGCAATTTGGTCATATGCAGGCTTTCCAGACAGGCTGCAATGGTATTTTGAGCCAGTTGGGTACCAGCGGGGTGATGTGAACCTTGATGGGACGATAGGCACAAGCGACGTTTTATTGCTGCAGAATTATATCGGCAAGGCTGTCATCCTGGACGAAAGCCAGAAGTATCTTGCCGATATGAACAACGACGGTAATATCAATTTATTAGACGTGAATCTTCTTCAATCCCTTATAGCGGTAATGGGCTGACGGCCTACTTGGCGCCCGGCCTTTTATCGGCCGCTAACAGGAAAAGCTTGACAGTAATGCAAGTATGGGCTATAATAGCACTGCAATTTAAAATACCCATGAGGGAGTAGTTAGCGCGATTGTGCGTGGCAAGTCAACATCCTGGCCGGAAACGGTCTGGCTTGTCTTAAATAACCAGACTCATGTATGCCTGCTTTGGCTATACATGGTCTGCGTAATGAAACGGTTTACCCAGGTATAGCGAAAGCCATGCCTGGGTCTTTTTATTGCGAAAATCCTTACAGGGGGAATGTTTATGAACGCCTATCTGAAGAAAGGCATCGAGGTGCTCGAAGCTCTGTCTGTCGACCGGGAAACAGGGCTTACCTGCGCACAGGCAGAGGAAAACAGGAAAAAGTACGGAGCAAACAGTTTTACCAGGGCAAAAAAGGTGTCACTGTGGCGGCGTTTGTGGGAGGCCGCATGCGAGCCTATGATTATCATGCTAATCCTGGCGGACGCCATTGCGTTTGGCGTGAACCTCGTCAGGCAGTTCACGGGCGGAAAAGCGGATTTTATCGAATGTGTGGGTATCCTGGCCGCAATCGCCCTATCCGTCGTCATTACGGTGGCAATGGAGGGGCGCAGCGCAAAAGCCTTTGAGGAGCTGAGCAGGCTAGGCGACGAGACATTGGTAAAGGCCGTGCGTGATGGAAAAACGCAGATAATCGAACAGAAGGACATTGTGGTCGGCGACATCGTTGTCATAGCAACGGGTGACAAGCTCCCTGCGGACGGCAGGCTGCTTGAAAGCACAGGGTTAATGGCGGATGAATCTGCGCTCACAGGTGAAAGCGCACCTGTCAAAAAAGACGCGCTTGCGGTTTTTAACAGCGAAAGCACGCCGGTCGCCGAGCGTGCCAACATGCTTTATTCCGGCTGCTTTATTACAGGCGGCAGCGGCAAAATGGTTGTTACAGACGTCGGCGACCGCACGGAGTTCGGGAAAATCGCGAAAGAGTTATCCTCTACGGAAAAAAGCTCCACGCCGATGCAGGAAAAAATGGCAAAGCTGGGCAAACGGATTGCAATCCTCGGCGTTGCCGCGGCAGCTGTCGTGTTTGTCATTCAGCTGTTCACTTTTTTATCGAACGGTACCGCGAGTTTCGATACAATTTCCGAGGCGTTCATTTCCAGCATTGTCCTGATTGTCGCGGCTGTACCGGAGGGCCTGCCGACCATCATGGCTGTTTCCCTTGCCATCAATATAATTAAAATGTCTAAACAGAACGCGCTGGTCAAAAAAATGATTGCCTGCGAGACGGCGGGCAGCGTCAACGTTATCTGTTCGGACAAAACGGGAACGCTTACAGAAAACCGTATGACGGTCGTGGATGTTTACGCAAATGGCGCGCTGTGCAAGCCGCAGAAGCTCCAAAGCGGGGCGATGCTCACAAATTTTTGCGTCAACAGTACGGCGGATGTAAGCTTTGACAACGGCGTGCCCGATTTTGTCGGGAACCCTACAGAATGCGCGCTGATTACGGCGGCGCATCTGGCCGGACGAGACTATAAACGAGAGCGCGGCGCCGTAAAAACACTTTGCTGTTTTCCGTTTTCATCAGAAACGAAGAACATGACGACCATAATAGACGAAAACGGCTCTGCCGTCGCTTATACCAAGGGCAGCCCGGAGAAGATTATCGCGATGTGCTCCATGAACGCGGCAGAAAAGGAGCGTGTGCAGAAGGAAATCATCCGTTTCCAGGAGAAAACCTGCCGCGTCCTTGCCTTTGCGCACAAAGAGGTGGAAGGTATTTCGGATTTCAAAGGGCATCGTGAAGATATTGAATGCCAGATGCAGTTCGACGGCTTTGTCGCGATTACCGACCCGCTGCGCAAAGAAGTTTATGAGGCCGTCAGCCGCTGCCGGAGCGCGGGAATCGATATAAAAATGCTTACAGGCGACAACATCGTTACGGCTGAGGCAATCGCACAGGAACTTGGTATCCTCGATGAGAACCATATAGCGGTCGAGGCCAGGGAGCTCGAACCACTTTCAGACGAAGCGCTCAAAAAACGCTTACCTGAAATCCGCGTCATTGCGCGCAGTACGCCGGTAATAAAAATGCGCGTGGTAAACGCCCTGAAAGCGTGCGGCAACGTCGTTGCCGTCACAGGCGACGGTATAAACGACGCGCCCGCCATCAAAAACGCGGATGTCGGAATCGCGATGGGTATCTCCGGGACGGAGGTTTCCAAAGAAGCAAGCGATATCGTATTGCTTGACGATTCCTTCTCCACAATCGTTAAAGCGGTCCAGTGGGGCAGGGGGATTTACGATAATTTCCAGCGCTTTATCCAGTTCCAGCTTACGGTAAACCTGTCATCCGTTGTAGTTGTCCTGGCCTCGATTTTAGCAGGCTTTGCGGCGCCCTTTTCCGCGCTTGAGCTGTTATGGATTAATATTATTATGGACGGCCCGCCCGCCCTTACCCTGGGGCTTGAGCCGGCGGGAAAAAAGCTGATGGACCGTAAGCCCACGCCGCGCGGCGCAAGTATTGTTACAAAAAGCATGATGGGGCGCATTGTGGTAAACGGCCTGTTTATCTCTGTCGTGTTTATGCTCCAGCATTTCACGAATTTCCTGGGCGGAACGCCGCAGCAGCTTCCTACGATTTTATTTACGCTTTTTGCAGTGTTCCAGCTCTTCAACGCCTTCAACAGCCGCGTCCTGAGCGATGAAAGCATTTTTAAAAACATCGGCGGCAACAAGCTGATGCTCGGTGTGTTCGCGCTCACGTTTGGATTGCAGGTTCTGATAACACAATTCGGCGGCGCTGTGTTCGGTACCGTGCCGCTTCCGCTTATGATGTGGATTAAAATTATCGGGCTTTCCTTCACGGTTGTGCTCATATCGGAAATTTACCGTTTCCTCAAAAGAAATTTTCTGAAACGGCGCAAAGAAATAGTTGCTTGAGAAATCTGTCCCAACAAGTCAAGAAAACAGAATTCCAGTTTGGTAAGATAAAGAAGGTGAACGGCATGGAAAAAGACCGGGAACAGGCATTGCTCGTGCGGAAAATGCAGGATTATATCAAAGCGCATATTAACGATGAGTCGCTTAACATTTCTGGAATAGCGGCGGCGCTCGGCTACAGTGAACGCCACTGTAAACGGCTTTTTGCCCGGATGACGGGAAAACCGGTCGGGGAATATATCCGCCTGCTCCGCCTGACAGACGCCGCGGATAAGCTGCGGACTTCTTCTGATAATGTACTCGACATCGCGCTGTCGCACCAATTTCAATCGCACGAGGGCTTTACCAGGGCGTTTCGCAGCGCGTTTGGAGTAGCGCCATACCAGTACCGGACGCAAAAACCGCCCGTCCCGCTTTTTATCGCATATCCTGCCGACCACCAATATTTTTTACGAAATGAGGAATTCAGAATGACGGACAAAGAAAAAAGCATGCCGGTCTGCACAGCTACTGTCGTTTCAAGAGAAGAAAGGACGCTTGTTTTTCTCCCATCGAAATCCGCGGAGGATTATATGAGCTTCTGTGAGGAAATGGGCTGCGAGTGGGAGGGCCTGCTTAACAGCTTTGAAGAAAAGCTGGACACGGCTGCAATTGTAACGCTTCCAAAATCGCTGGTGCCGGAGGGCTATTCGGATACTGCCGCGGGAATTGAGCTTCCCGCAGGCTATCAAGGGGAAATCCCGTGGGGATACCTTACGGCGAAGCTTCCAAAAGGAAACCTCCTTTACTTTGAGAGCGGACCGTTTGAAAGGGAAGAGGATTTCTGCATAGCGATTGAAGAAACATTCCGCGCGTATGAAGGCTACGACCCTGGACGGTTCGGGTACGCATACGACTTTGAAAACGCGCCTTCCTTTAACTTCGGCGCACAGATGGAAACGGGCGCGCGCATTGCGTTCCCGGTGAAAAAAATTTAAATATGGAAAAGCCTTCCGCCCTCTTTTATACGGCGGAAGGCTTTCTGTTTGTTTTCCTGTCCTTTTTGTCATTGTGCCTACTTTTCCTGACGGCATTTGTCATATCCTCCCAATGGATTTATGACTGCCTTTTATGGTATGATGATAGATAAGAAAATCACACCCTGGCAAAGGAAAGGATGGAATTGAAATGAAACATATGGTACAAAGGGGAAACATAGCGCTTGCGCTGCTGCTTTCCCTGCTTCTGGCGCTCGGCGGTATGGCTGTGGCCTTCGCCGCCGATACGCAGAATACGGAGCTCCCCTCTTATATTCAAAACAGCGCGGAGAAGGCTGTCTGGATGGATGCGTGTCCGGCAGACGGGACCTCCGGTATCGACGCGGTCAAATGGTACCTCGACGGCGACGGGATTTATTATTTCCTGCTCCCGACATCCGCTGACTTAAGCAGCATCACGGTATATCATAATTTTGACAGCGTGCAAATCGGCGCGGCAACGCTTGAAAGCGGCAAGCCTTACAGCCTGTTTGAAAATGGCGGCAGCTATACCCTGCGCGCTGACGGTAAGCAGTACAGCGTTAAGGTTTTGCAGTCCTCGCGCATCGGCTCGATGTTTTTGACGACCGAGAGCGGAAGCATGGACTATATCCACGCCAATAAGGAAAACAAGGAATCCGGCAGCCTGCTTTTAATTGATACGGACGGCAGCATAAGCTACGACGGCAAGCTTGACCAGATTAAGGGCAGGGGCAATACGACCTGGACCAATATTGAAAAGAAGCCGTATAACATCAAGCTTGCCAAGAAAACGGCGCTGATGGGTATGGCAAAGAGCAAAAAATGGTGCCTGCTTGCAAACGGGCAGGAGCATTCCATGATACGCAACCGTTTTACCTACGACATGGCTGACGAGGTCGGCCTGCCGTTTGCACCGGAATCACGCTTCCTCGACCTTTACGCAAACGGCGAATATCTGGGTACCTACCAGCTTTCTGAGAAGGTTGACGTCGGTTCCGACAATCTTGTGAAAATTGAGGATTTGGAAGGAAAAACCGAGGAAGCCGTTATGGCGGCGACAGGCAGCGACTCTGTTGATTTAAGCTCCTACAGCCAGTATAATTCCGGCACGTTCGGCAGGGCGAACAGCAGGCGCGGTTATAATATCCCGAACGACCCGGACGACATTACAGGCGGCTATCTCGTGGAATACGTGTATGGCGTGGCGGAAGCCTCCGGCTTTGTGACCTCGCGCAATCAGAACGTTGATTTGCGCGCGCCTGAATATGCCTCGAAGGCGCAGGTTAACTATATCGCCGACTTTATACAGGATATGGAGGACGCGATTTATTCCAGCACGGGCTACAACTCAAAGGGTAAGCATTATACGGACTACATTGACGCGCAGGACGCGGCGAAAATGTACCTTATCCAGGAGCTTGCCATGAATATGGACTGCGGTATTTCGAGCACGTTCCTTTATAAGGAATCGGACGCAAAGGGCGACGGCAAGCTGCATATTTCCCCGGCGTGGGATTTTGATATCGCGTATGGAAACCTGCTCAATTCGAAGGACGGTGTAAAAATGACCGATTACACGAAGTTCTTCGCGAGCATTTCAAAGCTGAGCAACACGCGCAATACGTACACGATATTCGGCGCGCTGTGCAGGCACGACGATTTTAACGAGCTTGCGGCTAAGATATGGCGTGAGGAATTTGTCCCCGCGTTCGATGTAGCCTTCGGCAAAACGGAAGGGACAGGACGGCTCAAGAGCTTTGATACGTACAAGGAGCTTACGAAGGACGCCTCCGTAATGAACTATATCCGCTGGGACCTCACCGATAACCTACTGGTTCCGGCAGCCGGCGAAACGCACGACAAGCAGATTGCATATATGATAAACTGGGCGGAGGGCCGCTATTATTTCATGGACAGCGCGTTTGCAAGCCTCGACGACTTAAAGGAACAGACGAAGCGGGAGCTTATCGAATTCTTTGAAACGTATAACAGCGCGGACTACAGCGCCGCCGATTGGGATAAAATCGTAAAGGCAAAGGACGACGGCCTTACAAATATTGAAAGCGCCAAGACAGCCGCTGCTGTCGTCGATGCGAAAACCGCCGCGATAACAGCGATGAAGGAGATTGCGGGCGTAAAGCTTTATTTCGATAACTCAGGAACGAATTGGGAAGAGGTGTACGCCTTCTGGTGGAACAGCAAGACCTCCTGCTCCTGGCCGGGCAAATTAATGAAGGACGAGGGGAACGGGTTGTTCAGCTTCACCTTCCCGGCGGACGTCAGCTATGTTATCTTTAATAACAGCTTGCCTGAACGGGCTGGAAAGGAACAGTCGATCGACCTGATGGCGCAGGACGGCAGCAACCTATTTACCCCTGATACAGCAACCAAGCATTATGACGACCAGAAAGAGGCCTACTGCTACGGCGGCGCGTGGCAGTCCTACAGCGGAGAGCCGCTGTACATGCAGGGCGACGCCAATCCGGACGGCGTGCTCAATCTCCAGGATGTCCTCGCCATCCAGAAGCATCTGGCAAAATACCATCTGCTTACGGGTACGGCGCTGAAAAATGCCGACGCGGACCTTGACGGCTCCGTTACGGTACAGGACGCGCTCATCCTCCAGAAGCTGTTCGCGGGCATGATTGCACAGCTTCCGGACGCGGCGTAATTGAATATAAAGACAGACGTCCCTGTAATGGGACATAACCAGTAAAAACATTCGATAGAAAAAGGGCCCCTATGTAGAAAATAATTACATAGGGGCTTCCTTTTGTAAGAGCTATTGCTTTCTGGAACGGCGGGGATAAGGCGATATATAATCCGTCAATTTTACAAAGTCTATTTGGGTGAAAAAGACTGCTGCTGGTTCGGCGCGCCCCTGCACTGGAAAAATGGTGTACTCAGCGGTGAACCGGCCGAATCTGGCTTTACCGGGGAAGAATAAAAAATCGTTTTCCGCGCAGGAATTTAGGTATGCCGGCCCTCCCGCGAAGCCGTGCAGCCGACTTTTAAGGAACAATGCGGCACAACGCTCCCTTTTTAAGAAAACAGAAGAACTGTAGGTTTGTCAAACATGTTGAAGTTGAACAGGATAAGCAGAAATGGTTGAAAGCAGAAAAATGGATTTTTCATGATGTGCCGCCTTACGGCGAAATGATGGATTGCTTTGCAAAATGATGTGCCGTCGCTTCGCTGCGGCATGATGTAATGTTTGCCCCTATGTCCCGCGGGACACATCATTGCCCGAATGGGCAACATCATTCAAAAAAGCCTGTTTCCAGAGTAGTAAACTCTTTTCCCTTCTTACAGCCCTATATGTATTGTAATCCTACAGCCTTTTTTAAGAAAACAGCGGAATCCTATTGACAAACAAACGCCCCAACGATATAATATTAACCAGTGTTTTAGGATACCGCAATTTTGTTCTGCTTAAAAAGAGGTGCGACATGCTTCTTGATTTAAAAGAGGTCTTTCTAACAGAAGGCGCAAATAAGGAAGTTGACGGCACGCTCGATTTGAGCAAAATAATATTGGATGGAACCAGTCCCGTGCCCGAACCTGTGAGGCTCAGGGCGCAGGCGCAAAACAGAGCGGGGATTGTCAGGCTGCGCATAAGCGCCGCTTTTGTATACCGGCGTCCCTGTGACCGCTGTGCGGCCGATACGGCACGCGATATGTCTTTCCAGTTTGAGCATACGCTTGTCGTTTCCCTAAGCGGCAGCAGCAGCGACGATTATGTTGAAACGCCCGATTACAAGCTCGACCTGGACGAGCTTGCGACAGCCGATATTCTGCTGGAGCTTCCGTCGAAGCATCTGTGCAAGCCCGATTGCAAGGGGCTGTGCCCGGACTGCGGGGCGGATCTCAACGAAACAGCGTGTGATTGCGGCAAACACAGGATTGACCCTCGTTTAGAGGCGCTCAAAGACTTGATGAATTAGAATACGCACCATGTATTCCCCATAGTATTGTACAAGGAGGTGCCGGTCATGGCAGTACCGAAGAGGAAAACCTCAAGCGCAAGACAGAATAAAAGACGTTCCAATGTTTGGAAGATTTCAGCTCCCGCGCTGATGAAGTGCCCGAACTGCGGCGAGTATAAGACGGCTCACAGAGTCTGCTCGAACTGCGGTTTCTACAACGGCAGGGAAGTTATTAAAAAGGAAGCATAATTTCTTTGAATTTTCCCGAAGATAGAGGAGGAGCTGATCCTTCTCTATTTTTTTTCGGCTGAGGTGGTCAGGTTGGCGGTTATCATACAATCGGTTACGAAAGGCAGCGCGGCGGCGCGGCAGGGTATCCTGCCGGGCGAAACTTTGCTGTCCATCAATGGAAACGATATTATGGACGTGCTAGATTACCGCTTTTACCAGACGAACCGTGAGCTTATGCTGGAGCTTCAGGGAACAGACGGAAAAACGCGTGCCATCCCGATTAAAAAACGTGAATATGAGGAAATCGGCCTAACCTTTGAGACATATCTCATGGACAAGCAGCAATCCTGCAAAAACCAGTGTATTTTCTGCTTTGTTGACCAGCTGCCGAAGGGGATGCGTAAATCTCTTTATTTTAAGGACGACGATTCCCGCCTTTCCTTCCTGTTTGGCAATTACATTACGCTTACGAATTTAAGCGAGCACGAAATTGAGCGTATTATCAAGATGCACATCAGCCCGATTAACGTATCTGTCCATACCACCAATCCGGAATTGCGCGTGAAGATGATGAAAAACCGCTTTGCCGGCAGCGCGCTTTCCATTATGCAGCGCTTGGCCCGGGCGGGCATCAAGCTCAACTGCCAGATTGTATCCTGTCCCGGAATAAACGACGGGGAGGAGCTTCTGCGCAGCCTTACGGATATGGAGGCGCTGTACCCGTCGGTCGAGTGTATCGCGGTTGTCCCCGTTGGACTGACGCGATACCGCGAGGGGCTGTACCCGCTTATCCCTTATACCAGGGAAACAGCGGCGCAGACGCTCGCGCTTATCGAACAGTTTGGCGACAGGTGCGTGAAGGAGCACGGAAGCCGCATCGTGTTTGCAGCCGATGAGTTTTATTTAAAGGCGGGCAGGGAGATTCCGCCGGCCGAATTTTACGAGGATTTTGACCAGCTGGAAAACGGTGTGGGGCTGCTCGCGCTTATGAAGGACGAGTTGGAAGGCGCGCTCTCACTTGAGCAGGGCGATAAAACGCTCAAACGTAAGGTTACGGTTGCAAGCGGGACTTCGGCCGCGCCGTTTTTGCGTGCATTATTGTCCCAAATGCGTGATAAATACCCCGGCGTATTTATTGAGGTCGTGGGTATCCGCAACGACTTTTTCGGCGGTGGCGTCAATGTCAGCGGGCTTGTGACAGGCGGCGACCTGATTGCACAGCTCAAAGGCAGGGATTTGGGCGACGCGCTGCTGATACCAAGCGTCATGCTCAGGCGTGAGGGAGACATTTTCCTCGACGACGTATCCACACAGGAAGCAGAGCAGGCGCTCGCTGTTAAGCTGACCCCGGTACCAAACGACGGGGAAGCCCTGTTCCGTGCGATTTTAGGAAGAAAAAAGGAGGAGTGACTTATGGCAAGACCGGTAATTGCGATTGTAGGCAGGCCAAACGTGGGAAAATCCACGCTTTTCAATAAGCTGACAGGCAGGCGTATTTCCATTGTGGACGACACACCCGGAGTTACGCGCGACAGAATTTTCGGAGAGGTAGAGTGGCAGAACCGTACGGCTACGCTCGTCGATACGGGCGGAATCGAACCGTATTCGGACGACATCATCCTTTCCCAGATGCGTACACAGGCGCAGCTTGCCATCGACGCGGCTGATGTGATTATCCTTGTCACTGATGTAAGGGCGGGGCTTGTCGCGACCGATATGGAGGTCGCGTCCATGCTGCAAAAGAGCGGCAGGCCGGTTGTGCTCTGCGTCAACAAGTGCGACAGGGTGGGCGAGCCTGACGCGGATTTTTATGAGTTTTACAACCTCGGCCTTGGCGACCCAATCCAGGTTTCCTCCGTTCACGGCCATGGCACGGGCGATTTACTCGAAGTGGTGTTTTCCCACCTGCCGGAACAGGCGGGCGACGAAGAGGACGGCGAAATCATAAGCGTCGCCGTTATCGGCAGGCCGAATGTTGGAAAATCCTCATTGGTCAATAAGATAGTGGGAGAGAACCGCTGTATCGTTTCCGATGTGGCGGGTACGACGAGAGATTCCATCGATACGGAGGTGGAAAACCAGTACGGCCGTTTTATCCTGACCGATACGGCGGGGCTCAGGCGCAAAAACAAGGTGGACGACGCGATTGAAAAATACAGTGTTATCCGCGCGAAAATGGCGATTGACCGCAGCGACGTTTGTGTTATAATGATAAATGCGGTCGACGGCTTTACCGACCAGGACTCCAAAATAGCCGGCCTTGCGCACGAGGCGGGCAAGGCGTGCATTATTGCTGTCAACAAATGGGACGCTGTGGAAAAGAACGATAAAACGATGAACGAGTACCGTAAAAAGCTCGAAACCGATTTTTCGTTTATGTCCTACGCGCCGATGGTTTTTATTTCGGCCAAAACAGGGCAGCGGCTCGACCGGCTTTTTGAGATGATTAAGCATACGGCAAACTCGAACGCTATGCGCATCAAGACCGGTTTGTTAAACGACCTGCTCGCTCAGGCGACCGCCAGGGTGCAGCCGCCGTCCGATAAGGGGAAGCGCCTGAAAATTTTTTACATGACGCAGGCGTCCACAAAGCCGCCTACATTTGTTTGCTTTGTCAATTCCGCCGAGCTGTTCCATTTTTCCTATCAGCGGTATCTGGAAAACCGTATCCGGGAAACCTTTGAGCTGCAGGGTACGCCTGTGCGCTTTGTCATAAGGGAACGCGGCGACAAATAAATATAGATAACCTTTTATTTTGAAAGGAATGGTACGATATGGCTGATACGGTTCTTTCCGTGCTGTCAGGCAGCTGGCTGCAAATCCTCTCAACAATGCTTGTCGCTTATCTGCTTGGAAGCATCAGCTTTTCCATCATTATTACAAAAAAGGTGGCCCAAAACGCGGATATCCGCAAAATGGGCAGCGGAAACGCGGGCTTTACGAACGTGCTGCGTTCGGTGGGCAAGGGCCCTGCGGTATTTACGATTGTATTCGACTTTTTAAAGGGTGTGCTTGCGGTAGCGCTCGGCGGGCTGATTTTTTCCACGATTGTGCAGAACGCGGCGCCAGCGGAGGAGCTGGTCAGCTACGGGAAATATATTGCCGGCTTCTGCTGTATCCTCGGCCATATGTTTCCGGTGTACTTTGGATTTAAGGGCGGAAAGGGCGTCGTTACAGCGGCCGCGCTGATGCTTGTAGCCGACTGGCGCGTATTTTTAGCGGTAATCGCCGTATTCCTGATTGTCTTCCTGATTACGAAGATTATCTCTGAGGCTTCGCTTGTAAGCGCGGTTTTTTACCCGATTTTCACCTTCTGCTTTACTTATTTTCTGGACTATTTACCAAGTCTTGAAACTGCGCAGCCGCGTACCATACTTTATGTCATATTCGGTACGGCTTTTTCGTTCGGCGTAGGGCTGGTCGTATTTATTAAACATAGGGAAAACATCAAGCGTATTATAAATGGGACAGAAAAGAAAATCACGGCAAAGTCTAAAAAAGAAAATTAAGTTACAATTTTTAATAAAAAGGGCGGGGCATAAAATGTGCCCCGCCCTTTTAGGATATAAAGTTTATTTCATTTCATAAAGCTGCATATTGCCAGAGGACTTAACCAGCTCATAATCGGTCCCAATAAAAGTTTTCAGCCCGTCTTTATTGCTGGCTACGTCAACGGAGGAAACGAGGAGATACTGCGTTTTCTTTGTTGCGCCATACAGGTTCGGGTAATTGTAAAGGTTCTTAAAATCATACATGTGTGGGACAAAGAACCCGTTAGCTGTTATCTCGGCATCCTTTGGAAGCTCCGCGATTAACTCGTTATACCCTTTTACAGCCGTCCTGTTGGCGGCCTCGTAGGAGAGAAAGGTCTTCATGCGCGGTACGGTCAGAGAGAACGTCATTACAACGCACAGGGCGGCAGAAAGAACAACGATAGTCTGGCGCTTTTCACGTTTCATCCCGGCAACAGCTAAGGCGGCCATTACAATAACCAGAGCGGCTGCGCCAAAGGTGTACTGGAAGTCAATATCATACTGATACTGCCAGTTAGACATCAAATCCACAACAAGCATGGGAATGAAAAGCAGCAGGATTGATTTTTTGCGGTTCATAAAGGGGGCAAACGCAACAGGCAGCAGCATCCAAACAATGAACATGATTTTGTCTGCAGTAAACACCTGTGATATAAAGTAACCAAAGTTGAAAAAGCAGGTTTGCACCACGGAAAGGAACCCGCTGCCGCCCTGTGGGATATAATTTTCAAGACGGCCTAACATGACGCCTTCCCCAAGTACATTGAACGCGGAAACCATGCTGGCGGCAAACACAAAATAAAATGCGCCCGCGACCAGCATAACAGCCCCCTTCCAATATTCCTTGCGTGAAAACAGCAGATATAGGGCGAGCGCCGCTATGTAAATCGCGGCGTCTTCCTTGACCATCAGCGTCAGCGCCGCAAAAACAAACATCAGAGCGGTACGCTTAGCGAGCATGAAGTAGACGGTCCAGAGGAGAAGGACAGTTAAAAACTTGTTTTCGTGGAAATCGTAGAGGCAGCCGTTTGCAAGGCTCGGAAAGAGCAGATAGATAAAAGAGAACATTACGGTCATATTTTTGGATAAGCCCAGCTTTTTACAGATTAATACGACCGCAAAAACGCCGCCTGCGACAGCCGCCGCCTGAAGGACAAGCAGGGTTTCGGGACGGGGGACAATCATATAGAAGGGGAGAAGTACATAATAGATAGGCGAAAAATGGACGCCAAAATGGGACATCAGCACATTTCGCTCTACGGTGGTATCCGGCATTCCGGTTGTACGCATGTTTTCAAACATCTGCGTAAAAATACCAAAATCAAAGGTATGCGCTACATATGCCTGATAGCGCGCGATACAAACCGCGGCCACGATTGCCGTAAAAGCGGCCGCGCCCACGCCCGCGAAAATCCAAACGGATTTTTTTGAAAGCCTGATGTTTTGCAAGCCGATTTTATCGCCCTTCATCACCCAGGCGACAATTAAAAACAGTACAAACGCAATGCCGATGTTAAAGTAAATGTTGTCTGCGTTATAAAAAGCAAGCGTGCCGCCGTAAAGCACGGAAAAAGCCAGCAGTGCCGCGGGCGTAACCTGTTTGCTCCTGACGGCCTGGGATATAAAGAGCAGGAGCGCGAAAATAAGAATCAGCGTAATCAGGAAAGCCGGCTGCGACAGGGCTCCTGAAAACGTAAGTTCAGTAAATGGCTGGCCGCCCGACATAAAGAGGCTTAACGCGCTTGCGCCGCAAAAAGCCGCCGCAAACGCGGCAAAAATATATTCGGCTGGCTGGTACTCTAAAAAGCGCCGAAATACGTCCTGTTCTTTTCCCTTCCCTTTAGGGGAGTTGTTTTCCATACGGTTCATTCCTTTCCATTCATCCTTTTTATTTTACTGCCGATTACTGCCGAACAAGCAAAAAAATATACAATTAGTAATTAATATACAAACTGTAAAAAACATCTCTTGTAAATGCAGTGCGGCCGACAGTATTTCTGCTCTGTTTTTATACAGTATACCATGATAAGGCAATAGTGACAATAAAAACCTTTACGAACCTTTTTTCCTGTGTTAAAATAAAGATGGCAGCCTGAGGAAGAAAGGATTGATAATAAATGGATTGCGTGTTTTGTAAAATTGTAGATGGGGAGATTCCTTCCAAAAAGGTATATGAGGACGGCCAGATTCTTGCTATTTATGACCTGGAGCCGCAGGCGCCGGTGCATGTCCTGTTTATCCCAAAGGAGCATATAGGAAGCGCCGACGACTTGACGGAAGAAAACACCCGGGTTATTTCGCATATTTATGCAGTTATCCCTAAAATCGCAAAGGAGCTGGGGCTTGAAAACGGCTACCGTATTGTAAATAACTGCGGAGAAGACGGCGGGCAGACCGTGCATCACCTGCATTTCCATCTGCTCGGCGGTAAAAAGCTCAATACCAGGATGGTATGACTGAAATAAAAAGGATGGCTTTAAAGGTATGGATGGGTATTATAAAATGAAAATTGCCGGGTGTGAGCGCAGCTTAAAGCTCTGCCCTGTCAATGAAAACATGAGCATAGCCGCTTTTATTATGTTCGGCGATGTGGAAATCACGGAGAAAACGGCCGAAGCGCTTCTTAAGCGCTGCCCGGCGCACGATATAATCCTGACGGCGGAGGCCAAGGGGATTCCGCTTGCCTATGAGATGGCGCGGCAGGAAAAAGGCCGCTATGTGGCTGCGCGCAAGGGTTTAAAGCTTTATATGACGAATTCGGTTTCTGTTCCGGTCAAAACAATCACGACGGAAAACGTCCAGCAGCTTTACCTCTCGGGCGAGGACGCGCGGCAGCTTGAAAATAAGCGTGTGCTCATTGTTGACGACGTGATAAGCACGGGCGAGGCGGTAAACGCGCTGGAGCGCCTAGTGGAAATGGCGGGCGGACAAATCGCAGGTAAAGCCTGTGTGCTTGCTGAGGGGGACGCGGCAAAACGAAGCGATATTGTTTTTCTGGAACCGCTTCCGCTTTTCTTTCAAAATCAATAGAAGACAGCCGTGGCGGAATGTGAATTTCGTACACGGCGAGGGGCGGGAGCTATCCCGCCTCTTTTATATTTAGAGGGGGGATAGGATTGAAACGCCCGTTTGCTGTAATCGGAATTACGTTTTTAGCGGCGCTTGCGTCGGCCTCTGTATTCGGTGCGCGCGCGGGCGCTGTCCTGGCATGCGCTTTTGCGGCGGGCTTTGCCGTTTCCCTCTTTTTTTCTAAGCTGAGAAAGGAAAAAACGGTCCCTGCCGCGCTTATTACGGCGTGCGCCGCTTTTGTTCTTTACCTTCTCGCCGTGCAAATGTGGGTTGTGCCTGTACAGGCGCTGGACGGCAAAGCCGGCAGGGTTACAGGCGTAATTTCAGAAGCGCCTTATGAGCGGTACGGCCGTTTTTATTATGAGCTTGAGACGAGCAAAATAGAGCTGCCGGACGTACCGCAGAAAATCAAAATACTCCTGTCATCGTCAAACCCCATCGACGCGGACTTTTACGACGAGGTAACCTGCGAGGCGGATTTTTACCAGCCGGCGGCCGGAAGCTCCGGCAGGTACATGGCAAAAGGTATCTATTTGCTGGCGGCAGTACAGCAGGGCGGGAAAGTTTCGGTCAGGGAAACGCAGGAAAAACCGCCCTACTATTACGCGCTCTGCGCAAGGAAGGCCGTCACCGGCAAAATCTATACCTATATGCCGTCAGAGGAAGCGTCCCTTGCCAGCGCCCTTTTACTGGGGGATAAATACTGCCTCGACCAAAATTTGAAGGAGGATTTCAATCAATCCGGAACAGGGCACCTGATTGTGGTTTCGGGGCTGCATATGGCCGTTGTGGAGGGCTGCGTTTACTTTATCCTGTTCAAGCTTACGCGCAGGAAAAAGCTTGCCGCGGCTGTCTCGATTGTTGGAATCCTCCTCTTTATGGCGCTGACCGCGTTTACGCCGTCCGTCATGCGCTCCGGTATTATGCTGATTGTTTATATGCTGGCGCAGCTCTTCAACCGGACAAGCGATTCCCTCAATTCCATCGGAATTGCTGCGCTCGTCCTGACGGCTTTCAATCCGTTTGCGGCGGGGGAGATTGGTTTTTTGATGTCGTTTTGCGCTACGCTCGGTATTATCCTGTTTTTCCCGGCGATGGATGGTTACATATGCGGCAAGCTTGAAAAGCTCCGCTTTGGCAGGAAAGCCGTACATTTTGTACTTTCTGTCCTGCTCGTTTCCTTAAGCGCGACTGTGGCGGCCTTCCCGGTTATGCTCTATGCGTTTGCCTCTTTTTCTCTTTATTTTTTGCTGTCAAACCTGCTGCTTGTCTGGGCGGCGCAGCTTCTTTTATGCTGCTGCCTGCCGATGGTGCTGCTGAGCTTTGCCGGGCCGCTGTCGTTTTTGGCTTTCCCGTTCGCGTTTGCCGCCACGTGTATTAGCGCCTATATGATACAAACCGCCGTGTTTATTGCAAAGCTTCCCTATGCATATATCAGCATAGACCAGAAATTTTTAAACCTTTGGTTTGCCGCAACGCTGCTGATGATTGCGGTGGGTATTTTGAGTAAGCGGGGGTTTCGCCCGGTCAAGCTCATCGTTCCCCTGTCGCTTTTGGTGCTGCTGTGCGGCTGCGCGACGTATACTGCTTTTCAGTGGAACGCCGTGAATTTGCGCGTGTTCGACGCGGGGGACGGGATTTGTGCCGTGCTTGAAAAAAACGGAAAAACAGCGCTGCTCGCCTGCGGTGGGAACCGGTACAATCCGCCCCTTTTCCGGTATTATGAAGAAAAATCGGACCCGGTCGATTTTATGCTGATTACCTCGGGGAAAAGGCTCAAAAGCTACGCTGCGGATTTGACAAATGAAATTGACGTGGAAAACATTTTGTTATATGATACAAGCAGCAACGAAACGCTCAAGGAAGACCTTACGGAAATTAACGGGCGGATTGATAGCTTTCATGACAGCAGGCGCGTCCTGCTATGGGGCGACGTTAAGCTTGAAACGGCAGCTTACGGCGGCAATGTCTGGACGTTCGTGCAAACAAAACAGAGGAGCCTGCTTGTCTGCCCGGACGGAGGAAGCTTTGCGGATATTCCCGCGGCATGGCGTAAAGCCGATATCTGCCTTGTATCTGACCCGCCTGAGCATATTGAATTTTTAAACGCGGGGTGTACTGTAATTTCAAGCAGTGATGAAAAAGCGCCTGTAATTGCGCAGCTGCTTGCCCCGTACCAGGAGCGCCTGACGGCCCCGGCGGTAAACGGGGACACTTTGATTCAACTATATAAGCCCTGAGGGGGAGTGACAATATGGCCAGCCTTACGGAAGCCGAGCTGAAAAAGGCGATTAAGGAAGATGCGCCCGGACAGCTCTATTACCTGTACGGGAATGAAAAGTTTTTAATCAAGCTGTATTATGACAAGCTGGTGGAAAAAATCGCGGGGAAGCACCCGTCCGATTTTTCCTTCCATACGTTCCGTACGCTCGATAATATCGACCAAATCGCGGTCGCAACTGGAGCCGTCCCGTTTATGGGCGGACGGAATTTTGTCGGCATTGCGGACGCGGACGCTTCTAAGCTTTCGGACGGAGAGTTTTCAAAGCTCATGGAGCTGCTGGAAAACATTCCCCAGGACACGGCGGTCGTCGTAGCGCAGCTTACCGCCAACCCGGATATGGGCAAAGCCAAAAACAAAAAGCTGCTTGCCGCCCTGACGAAGCTTGGCAACGCCGTACAGCTCAACAAAATGGGGGAGATTGCGCTCCAAAAGCAGCTTGTTACCTGGGCGCTCAAGCGCGGTGCGGCGCTCAACCAGGCGGATGCCGGGCGCATTGTTTCCTATTGCGGGACGGATTTACAGAACCTGCGCAATGAGCTTGATAAGCTCTGTGCCTTTACGGACAACGGGGAAATTACACGGGAGGCAATCGAGCAGGCCGTCGTCAAAAATTTTGAAGCGCGCGTGTTCGATTTGTCGAAATACGTGGTAACGGGCGACTGCGACAACGCCTACCGGCAGTTAGACCAGCTGTTTTACCAGCGGGAGGAGCCTATCAGTATTTTGGCGGTGCTTTCCTCCACCTATGTTGATATGTACAGGGTGCGCGCCGTCATAGAAAGCGGCGGGAAGGCGCAGGACGCCGCGGGAATATATGATTATAAGCGTAAGGAATTCCGCCTGAACCAAGCGGAGCGCTACGCAAAGAAGCTGCCGACGCAGGCGCTGCGCGACAGCCTTTCTGTTCTGGCCGAAACGGATGAACTAATGAAAAGCACGCCGCGCGACAACGCCCTGCTGCTCCAGGAGCTGATTGCGAAGCTGCTGATGATTTCAAAAAAGGAGTATCCCGGTGATTAAGATAAAACAGGCGGTAGTCGTTGAAGGAAAATACGATAAAATGCGGCTGAGCGCATTGATAGACGCGCCGATTATTGAGACGAATGGATTCCGCGTTTTCCGCGACAAAGAAAAGGTTAGCCTTATCAAAAAGCTGGCGCAGACGCGGGGGCTGCTCATTTTGACCGACAGCGACGGCGCGGGCTTTGTAATCCGCAACTATTTAAAAAGCCTGGTCCCGCCTGAAACAATAAAAAACGCCTATATTCCTCCTATACAAGGGAAAGAAAAGAGAAAGCAGTCCCCCTCCAAGGAAGGGACGCTCGGCGTAGAGGGCATGGACGAGCAGACGCTTTTAAAGGCCATCCGGCAAAGCGGCGCGGAATGCGGCGAAGGGGAAGCAATGCGCATTCCCTCTATTACGCGTGAGGATTTTTACCGGCTTGGACTTTCCGGCGGTGAAAACAGCGCGCAAAAGCGCGGAAAGCTGCTCCAAAGGCTTGAGCTTCCGGAATACCTGTCCACAAAAGCCATGCTTGAGATGCTTAACTGCCTATTATCCCTGGAAGAGCTGGAGGCGCTTTTAAAAGAGCAGTAACCGTATGAACTTTATGTAAATAAGTGGAATTTTTTCTTGACAAATTGTGCCATAAAAAGTATAATAGAGACATAAATTGAGAATGATTCTTAATTTTAATTTTTTCGAAGAAATGGGGTTTTTCACATGGATTTAAAAGGTTCAAAAACAGAAGCCAATCTGCTGACCGCTTTTGCGGGGGAGTCGCAGGCGAGAAACAAGTATACATATTTTGCGTCTAAGGCTAAAAAAGAAGGCTACGTTCAGATAGCCGAGCTCTTTGAGCAAACGGCAAACAACGAAAAGGAGCACGCAAAAATTTGGTTTAAGCTGCTTGACGGCATCGGCACGACCGCTGAAAACCTCGAATCCGCCGCGCAGGGCGAGAATTACGAGTGGACCGATATGTATGCGACCTTTGCAAAGGAAGCGGAGGAAGAGGGCTTTGACCATATCGCTTACCTGTTCTCTGAGGTTGCCAAAATTGAAAAAGAGCACGAGGACCGTTACCGTGCGCTGCTTAAGAACGTAAACGAAGGCGAAGTTTTTGAGCGTGCCGGCGTTCAGGTTTGGGAGTGCGGCAACTGCGGCCATATCGTAATTGGCACGAAGGCGCCGGAGGTATGTCCCGTCTGCGCGCATCCGCAGTCCTATTTCCGCATCCGCGCCACCAATTATTAATCATTAGCCCAGATGCGCAAAGCAGTATGAGCAAACGTTTCAGCAGGGAGAGGAGCATGACGCTTTTCTCCCTGCTTTTTTATTGCCTGTATGCTGGCACGCTTTGTATACCAATCAAGCGAAACGAGGTACCCCCGTAAAACATAACTTGTAAGCTCATAATCTGAGAATTCTTTTTAAGGAAGCGCCGTCCAATAAATTTACTGTCTCAAACTTCCCTTTATAAAATACAGCCCAGTTATTGAAAACGCAGGGCAATTCCTTCGCCTTTTGCAGCGTATCAACGTGAATAAAAGACACGGGAACGCCGTTTTCCTTACAATATTGTTTGACCTTCTTGATAGTTCGCTCAATATAAGGGCATTGCATATCATAATAAATTGTTAGCTCTTGCCCTTCAATCTCCTGCTTTTTCGCATTTTTCGTGAACATCGGCGCCGACCCATCAAAAGAGAGCGCAAGCAGCTCATAGCCGTTATCGGTGGTATCAACGACCTCAAAGCCAAATTTTTTCGCAAATGACTGGTCGGAAAGCCATGACTTTTGTTTTTTTGCGCCTAGCATACAAACACCGGATTTTCCTTTCGCTTTGGCGTCTGCCAGGCAATACTCCATCAATGCTTTCCCATACCCTTTTCCTTTGTAAGCGCCCAAAACCCACAGGCAATACACATAATAATAATTGCTGCCGGTAACAGGTACCCACGCCGTTTCAAGAGGGGCATATTCAATAAAAACCGTGGCCTTTTCGTTTAGCTTCCTGAATACATGGCCTTCACTAAGACGTTCGGTAAGCCATTGCCGTTTTGCCTCTACACCCGGATGGGGCTTTTTACTGCGGATAATACAGCATAAATGCTCGGAGGCAAGATTTTCAGGTGTTAAATTCACAAAATTATTATCCATATATGTACTCCCGTTTCAAGTTCTATTTATTATGTTCATGTTCCCGGCATCATTCTAATATCAGCGCGTGCAAAAGTCAAACGGCTTTTTTATGTCGTAACGCAGCGCCATGCCGCCCGTACCCCCTTTTTTGTTCATATAGGCCCCATCTGGCCGCCGGTTAACCCTTTGTGATTAAGCGGCAAACACCAGCAATGCTGAAAGAAGTGAGCTGCCCAGGCAATGCCGGTCCTTTTTTGCTTGTGCCGCTTTTATTTGAGTATCAGCCAGGGGAGGGCTGTACGCTTTCCACAAAAGCAATTCCATTATCTGGGACAATTCGACGAAATCATATTTACTTACTTGATTTATTTCGGTTTTCAAGGTATAATAAACCTCGTTTTAAACTTCATTAGGTAAAAGCTTTAAATCGGTAAAGCAAGAGGGGGAATTACTATGGTCATGTGGATTACGCTGATTGTTTATGTCTGTGTGATGCTCGGTATCGGTTTTTATTGCAGAAGGAAGACAAACAGCGTTTCAGAATTTGTGCTTGGCGGCAGGAGCATCGGGCCGTGGATGACGGCGTTTGCTTACGGCACGTCATACTTTTCGGCTGTTGTTTTCATCGGCTATGCCGGCCAGTTCGGCTGGAATTACGGCCTCGCGGCTACATGGATTGGCATTGGGAACGCCATAATCGGCAGCCTGCTTGCGTGGGCGGTGCTCGGCAACCGTACGCGCGTAATGACAAAGCATTTGAATGTTTCTACTATGCCGGAATATTTTGAAAAGCGCTATGTCTCGCGCGGGCTCAAGCTTTCCTCCGCGCTCATCGTGTTCGTTTTCCTGATTCCGTATACCGCTTCCGTTTACAACGGACTGTCACGCCTGTTTGAGCAGGCGTTCCATATCGATTATTCCATCTGTATTGTCGTGATGGCGGTGCTCACAGCCGTTTATGTAATCCTCGGCGGCTATATGGCGACGGCAATCAACGATTTTATCCAGGGGATTATCATGCTCGGCGGAATTGCGGCCGTCGTCGTGTGCGTGCTTTCCAACCAGGGCGGTATTTCGAGCGCGCTGCTTGGCCTTGGGCAAATTTCCGACGCGGGCGTGCCGCAGAATACGCTCAATACCCTGTTCGGGCCTGACCCAATCAACCTGTTCGGCGTCGTTATCCTTACGTCGCTCGGTACCTGGGGGCTGCCGCAGATGGTACATAAATTCTACGCAATCAAGGATAAGCCGGCCATCCGGCGCGGCGCGGTTATCTCTACAATATTTGCGCTCGTCGTTGCGGGCGGCTCCTATTTTATCGGTGGTTTTGGCAGGCTCTTTACAACGGCGGGAGAAATCGCAAGCCCCGAAACGGGCAAGCCCGTGTTTGATATGATTATGCCGACGCTCCTCAACAAAGCGGTACCCGAGCTGCTGTTCGGCATCGTCGTTGTGCTTGTGCTGTCCGCGTCCATGTCTACGCTTTCGTCGCTGGTGCTCACATCGAGCTCGACGCTTACCATCGATATGATTCTGCCGTTTATGAAAAAAAGGGGAAAAGAGGCCGGCGAAAAGAAAAAGGTGTTCATCATGCGCATCTTTATCGCCGCGTTCATCCTGCTTTCGGTCATTATCGCGCTCAATAAGAACACTTATATCACTACGCTGATGTCTATTTCCTGGGGAGCGCTTGCGGGCGCGTTCCTCGCGCCGTTCCTTTATGGGCTGTTTTCCCGCAAGGTCACGAAGACCGCGTGCTGGGCCAGCTTTATCTGCGGTGTTGGTATTACGGTTGTGTCTATGTTCCTGTTCAACCTCGGCTTTTTCCCTGAGCTTACGAAGGCGGCGGCATCACTCCCGCTGAACCTCGCTTCCCCCATCAACTGGGGCGCAATTGCAATGATTGCGGGGCTTGTACTCGTCCCGCTTGTCAGCCTCTTTACCAAAAATAAAAAGCAGGCGCAGATTGACGAGGTGTACGACAGCTACAAAAAGGAGCTCAAAACGCGCTGATTCGTCACACTGCATAATTTCGCGATGCTTTTTTCTACCGCAAACGCTGTCGGTTTATGATATAATATAAAATAACGTTATTCTCATGCAGGATAAAAAACGCAAAGCATTGCATATGGGTTGCCGTATGCAATGCTTCCATGCGTTTAAGAACAATAAGAATGGCTGATGAAAAAGTCAATGGCGCGCCGATGTATGGCTGCCATAAGGAGAGTGTTTATTTCATGTTTCAAAAGGATATTGAAACCATGCCGCGCGCGCAGATTGAGGCGCTGCAGCTCAATAAACTTAAGGCGATGGTTTCCTATTGCTACAACAAAATCCCGTTTTACCATAAAAGGCTTACTGAATGCGGCGTGCTCGACGGCTCAAAAATCAGGCAGCTTTCAGACCTTCAGTATATCCCGTTTACTACGAAGGACGATATCCGCGACAATTACCCGTTCGGTATGCTCGCGGTTCCAATGAAGGATATCGTCAGAATCCACGCCTCCTCCGGTACGACTGGCAAACCGACCGTCGGCGTCTACACAAAGCAGGACATCGATATATGGTCGGACTGTGTCGCGCGCGTGGCGGTGGCGGGCGGCGCGACCGAAGACGATATTATCCAGATAAGCTTCGGCTACGGCCTGTTTACAGGAGCGCTGGGGCTGCATTACGGGCTTGAAAAAATCGGCGCGACCGTTATACCGGCATCGTCAGGGAACACGGAAAAGCAGCTGATGATGTTCCGTGATTTTGGCGTGACAGGGCTTGTCGCAACGCCGTCTTATGCACTGTACCTGAGTGAAGCGGTCAAGGATTCCGGCTACCCGATGTCCGACTACAAGCTGCGCCTTGGGATTCTCGGCTCCGAGCCGTGCACGCCCGAAATGCGCAGCCAGATTGAACAGAACCTGCAAATCCGCGTTTCGGACAATTACGGCCTGACGGAAATCGGAGGACCCGGCGTTTCGGGCGACTGCGAATACCGCTGCGGCATGCATTTTGCCGAAGACCATTTTATTCCTGAGATTATCAATAAAGACACAGGCGGCGTCTTAGGCGAAAACGAGGTCGGCGAGCTTGTCGTTACCACGCTTTCCCGCCAGGGAATGCCTGTTCTGCGCTACCGCACGAAGGATATTACGAAGCTTACATATGAGCCCTGCGCCTGTGGAAGGACGCACGCGCGTATGGAAAAGACCATGGGCCGGACGGACGACATGCTCATTATCAAGGGCGTTAACGTGTTCCCAACACAAATTGAAAGTGTTCTTCTTGAAATGGAAGCCATCGGCCCGCACTACCAGCTAATCGTCAGGAGGGCGAACTTCAAGGATAACCTGGAGGTCAAGGTCGAGCTGATAAACGGCGACCTGCTTGTCAATTTCCGGGAGCTTGAGGCGCTCCAGAAGAAAATACACGACCGCCTTAAAAGCGTTCTGGGGCTTGAAACCAAGGTCACGCTCGTCGAGCCGAAAACGCTTGAGCGCTTTCAGGGCAAGGCGAAGCGCATTCTCGATTTGAGAAACGCTGGGAACTGACTTTGCAGAAATTATGTCTTGTGTTCAGTTGGCCTGTTTGGTAAAATAATAAAGATAAGGTGCAAAACTTCGCGGAGCCCGTGAAGAGATGAAATACATATAAGGACTGATTGTATGAGAAAGCTGATGCTCGGCAATGAAGCCGTTGCAAGGGGATTATTTGAGGCCGGCGTGAAAATTGCGTCGAGCTATCCCGGTACGCCCAGTACCGAAATTACGGAATATACGGCGCTATACGATGAAATCGACTGCGAATGGGCGCCGAATGAAAAGGTTGCGGCTGAGGTCGCGGCCGGCGCGTCGTTTGCGGGCGCGCGTTCCTTCTGCGCGATGAAGCACGTCGGTTTAAACGTTGCGGCGGACCCGTTCTTTACGATGAGCTATATCGGCGTAAACGGCGGTATGGTGCTCGCCGTGGCGGACGACCCCGGCATGCATTCCTCGCAGAATGAACAGGACTCCCGCCATTACGCGATGGCGGCAAAGGTACCAATGCTCGAGCCCTCGGATTCCGCGGAATGTAAGGACTACGCAAAGCTTGCCTACGAAATAAGCGAGCAGTTCGACACGCCTGTCGTGCTGCGTTTGACCACAAGGGTATCCCACTCCAGAAGCCTGGTAGAGCTGGGGGAGCGGCAGGAGCTCGATTTAAAGCCCTATGAGAAAAACCCGCAGAAAAACGTGATGCTGCCCGCGATGGCAAAGAAAAAGCATGTGATTGTGGAACAGCGCACGAGGGACCTGGCCGAATACGCGGAAACCTCCGGCATCAACCGTGTGGAGATGAACAGCACGAAAATCGGCGTAATCACCTCCGGCATGAGCTACCAGTACGCAAAAGAAGCGCTCGGCGAAAACGCCTCTTATTTAAAGCTTGGCATGGTGTTCCCGCTGCCGGTTAAGCTGATACAGGATTTCGCCGCTAAGGTCGATACGCTCTACGTCATCGAAGAGCTCGACGACTTTATCGAAACGCATTGCCGGAAAATCGGTTTGAACCCAATCGGCAAAGAGGTATTCTCACTTTGCGGTGAGTTTTCACAGAATATCGTCCGCAAAAATATTTTGGGCGTTGAGCCCCAGAGCGACGCGCTCGACATGGACATCCCCATGCGCCCGCCGGTCATGTGCTGCGGCTGCCCGCACCGCGGGCTGTTCTACGCGCTCAAAAAATGTAAGGTTTATGTCAGCGGCGACATCGGCTGCTACACGCTCGGCGCGTCCGCGCCGCTTTCTATGATGGATACCTGCGTCTGCATGGGCGCATCTGTCTCGGCGCTGCATGGCTACAATAAGGCGCGCGGCGCGCAGGCGGAGAAAAAGTCTGTCGCTGTCATCGGCGACTCCACCTTCATGCATTCCGGCGTGACCGGACTCATAGACATTGCGTACAACGCGACAAACTCTGTCGTGATTATCCTGGATAACTCCATTACCGGCATGACGGGCCACCAGCAGAACCCGACGACCGGCTATAATATTAAGGGCGACCCGGCGCTTGCCGTCAACCTGGAAGACCTCTGCCATTCCGTCGGAATCGACAGGGTGCAGGTCGTAGACCCCTACGATTTGAAGCAGACGATGGCCGTCATCAAAGAAGAGCTGGAGGCGGACGCCCCCTCCGTCATTATTTCGCGCCGTCCGTGCGCGCTGCTCAAATATGTTAAGCACAAGCCCGCGCTTACCGTCAATAAAGAAAAATGCATCGGCTGCAAGGCGTGCTTCGGCATCGGCTGCCCCGCCATCAGCATGAAGGACGGCAAGGCTGAAATCGACCATACCCAATGTGTCGGCTGCGGCATCTGCGAAGGCCTCTGCCCGAAGCACGCCATTGAGCAGTAAGCCCGGAAAGGAAGGAAACAAATTATGGATAACAATGTAAAATCAGTGTTGATTGTCGGCGTCGGCGGACAGGGCACCCTGCTTGCCAGCCGCCTTCTGGGCAACGCCATGCTGCGCATGGGGAATGACGTAAAGGTTTCTGAGGTACACGGAATGAGCCAGCGCGGCGGTTCCGTCGTCACCTATGTTCGCTATGGCGAAAAGGTGTATTCCCCGATTCTCGAGGAGGGCGAGGCCGACTACATCCTGTCCTTTGAACAGCTTGAAACGGCGCGCTTCCTGCCGTATTTAAAGAAGGGCGGGACTATTATTTCGAACACGCAGACAATCGATCCAATGCCAGTCATTACAGGGGCAAAGGAATACCCGCAGGGCATTATGGAGGCGCTTGCCGATAAGGGCGTTAAGCTCGTGCAGGCCGACGCGCTTGCACTTGCGGAAGAGGCGGGTTCGGTAAAGGCGGTAAACGTTGTGCTCATCGGTGTGATGGCAAAGCATCTCGGCCTTGAGAAGCAGGTCTGGCTCGACACCATAAAGGAAACTGTCCCGGCAAAGTTTGTCGAGATGAACCTGAAAGCGTTTGAGCTTGGCTACGCGCAGTAACAAATAATAAAAAGCCGAAAGAGGCGGGAGCTAAACTCCCGCCTCTTTTTATGTCGCTAAAGTATTCAGCATTCCCCTTCAAGAAAGCGTATAAGCGTACAGTTGAACTGCTCGAGCACATCGTAAAACGCGCCGTGCCCTGCTTTTTCAAATGGGAAAAGCTTGGAGCCGCGGATATTTTCGTGCATGATTTCCGCCATGCCGAACGGGCAGATTTTATCCTCCCGGCCATGGAAAATACCTGTAGGCACATGTATACGGGCAAGGTCGTCAAACAGGCACTCGTCGCGCAGGGATATGAGCGATTTCATTTCCCCGATTCCGGAAGCGCTGTTGCTGACATGCAGCAGCCAATCCATGAACGCGTCGGAATGCTTCTGCTCAAAGAAAATACTGCCGAAGTACTTGTTGAGCGCGGGCCTGTCGCGGCAGCCGAGCGCGATGAGTTTGTTTGTGTCGTCCACGGCGTTCCCATACGGGTTGCGCGCGGTCTTGCTGTAGGAGGGGACGGCGGCGTCGAGCAGGCAGAGCTTTGACACGCCGCAGCCCTTATAAAGCGCCATATACCTTGTTACAATTGCCCCGCCCATCGAAAAGCCCAGCAGCGCAAAGCGATTTAAACCCAGCGCTTGGATTACGCAGTACAGGTCGGACGCCATCTGGTCGTAATCGTAACCGCACGCTGTCGCGTCCGACTCGCCAAAGCCGCGCAGGTCGGGCATTACGACGCGGTATCCCGCTTTAAGCAGCGCGGGTATCTGGTATTCGAACATTTTGTGGGACAGAGGCCACCCGTGCACTAATACGATGGCCTTGTCGCAGCCTCTTCTTTTTAAATCGTAAACGGCTATCTTCGCGCCGTCGTTTGATTTCACATAAAACATAGCAAATCTCCCTTATATAATAGAATCGGCCGCCCGCAGCGCAAAATGATATGAATAGGCGGCTTTGCCGTGGTATCAGTATATGAAACGCAACCTGATAAAGTGCGCCGGGTTCCGTCAAAGAAAGGGGTTGACAACTGTAGACTATTGTGATAGTATATAGACGAACAGAATAGTCTGGAGGCGGAACCAATGGATAAAATCAAACTGTTTGAAAGCGAGCTTAAGCTTATGGAGCTGCTCTGGGCGCAGGAGCCCACAACGGCCAAGGAGCTGAGCCTCTTGGCAGAGGAGGCTTATGGGTGGAATAAAAATACGACCTATACCGTCATTAAAAAATTGGTGGAAAAGGGCGCGGTCAAACGAAGCGAGCCCGCTTTCCAGTGTGCTTCTTTGATTCGCAGGCAGGACGTTGCGAGGGAAGAGACGAAAACACTGATTAACCGGCTGTTCGGCGGCTCTAAGAAAGCGTTTTTCTCCGCTTTTTTGGAGGACGAGGGCCTGACTGGCGAGGAGCTTGAGGAACTGAAAAAAATGATAGAAAAGCGGTGAGGCCAATGGTTGGCGAGCTCTTTTACTGGGTGCTCAATATGAGCATCAGCGCGTCCCTTGCGGGGCTTTTGATTTTACTGCTGCGCAAAATCAGGCGGATTCCCCGGGTTGTCCCGTATGTCCTTTGGATGGTGCCGCTGCTTCGTTTTTGGCTGCCGTTCGGGCTTACAAGCAATTTCAGCCTGTTTCGCGTGCTTTCCTGGTTTACGTTAAGGTCGGTGCCTGTGCTTGACAGCGGTTCCTTAACAATACTCAACAGCATAACGCTTGCTGAAACTTATAATCCGTTTACCTTCCTGGATGAACGGATTGCGCAGCTGTTTTTTATTGCCGGCCTAGTCTGGCTTGTTGTATTCGCGGCGCTCTTTCTCGCTTCGGCAGCGCTTTACTTCATTACAAAGGCGGAAATCAGGGACGCGGTCAGGCTGTCGGGCAACGTGTATGAATCACCGAAGATCACCGCCCCCGCCGTGTACGGCGTAATCAGGCCGAAGGTCATCCTGCCGGCTGGGCTTGATGGGGAGGTGCGCAGATACGTACTGCTCCATGAGCAGGTACACATCAAAAGGCGCGACAACCTGCTGCGCTGTGTGGCTGTCGTTACGGCGTGCCTTCACTGGTTTAACCCGCTGTCATGGGTTTTCCTCCGCTGCTTTTTTGCCGACATGGAGCTTTCCTGCGATGAAAAGGTGCTGAAAATATGCGGGGACGGACAGAAAAAAGCTTACGCGTATGCGCTGATTGGAATCCGGGAGAAAAAAACCGTGTTTGCCTCAGCGTTCGGCGGCGCGAAAACGAGGGTGCGCGTTGAAAGCATTTTGTCATACAAAAAAATGACCGTCTTTTCCGCGGCCTGCTGCGCCGTTTTTATTGCGGTGTTCGCCGCCGCGCTGCTGACCAACGCCGCCGTATAAGGAGGACGTCATGAAACGTAAATATATATCCTTTTATTTTCTTTCCCTTTTTCTGGTTCTCGCGGCGAGCGCCTATCCGATATATATGGGTGTAAAAACGCTGCTCTACTATATGTCTGAGGGCGCTGTCAGAGCGGAGGACTACCCCAAATATGTCATCCCTTACGCGCCTATGTGCATCGCTGTTATTTTAGCCGCGCTGCTTATGCCTCTGTTTTACCGTGTGTTCAAGCGGCATTCCCTTTGGACGGCGACAATTTTCAGCGTCCTTGTTTTTATAGCGGGGGAGTTGTTTTTTGAGCAGATAAAGGTCATTACCGGGTATGAGACGGAGTTTTTGCCTGTAAGCTCCTGGCAGATGAGCCTGTGCGCTGCGACGCCGGAGGCTCTGCGCGCGATAGGGGAGCCAGCCTTTGCACAAAACAATCCAGCGTTTAAGGCGCACTTCTATTTTATCGCGGTTGTAATTATCGCCGCGGTCGTCATATTGCTTTACGGCTTTACCCATATGCTTAAAACAGGCGACAAAGCAAGAAAAAAGCCGCTGATAGTGCAGCTTATCTGTATTTCTGTTTTTATTGGGCTGTGCGTGCTTGCGTGCCTGACAGCCTTTTACCGCAGCGGGACGCTCTCAATTTCGCCGCTGTCGGCGTTTTTGACGGGCTTGTTCTTTGTCGTGCTCGGCGTAACGGCCGGAACCTATTTTGGAAGTGTTTTATATGGAAAAAGGAGGTCGTTTTCCATTGCTTTACCCGCTGTAACGGCGGTGCTTGCTACAGCCGCCATGTATTGCGGCGAGCTGCTGCTTATGTGCGGAAAGCTGTTTTCCTTTGGCAGCGGATGGTTTTTCAGCCCGGTCCTGCAAACCCCGTTTTCCCCCTGCGACGTGCTGGTAATTCTGCTCCCTGGCGCCATAACCTATGGCATAATGGTTCTGCTGAATAATACCTCAAAGAAGGAGGCGGTATAAATGAAGCGTGCCGCGGCCTATCTGTGTATCCTGGTGCTTTTCTTGCTTTCAGGCTGTTCGGGCGGCGCTGGGCAGATGGACCCCCCGACAGACGCGCAGGGCTTATACACCGGATTTTCCGACGTGCCCGGAAGCTGTACGATGGAGGAAGCGGGCAGCTTGGGCTATTATGTAATGCTCGATTTGGAGGACTCCAAAAATCGGGACGCATGGAACAAATTTACCCGAAGCGTACAGGATGGACAGAACGCCTATATACGGATTGCGCAGTTCTATTCTGAAGAGAAAGCCAAGCCTTATTTTCTTGATTTATACCATCAAAACGGCTCTTATTACCTTTTTGATGAAAGCGCAGGCAAACAAAAGCCGGAGCCGTACCCATATTTGCTGACGCTCAGGGGGGCAGACGGAATTCCTCCGAAGGACAGCACGGCCGTCGTTTTGTCCGAAGATGATACGCTTACCTTTTCGGATGTTATGGAATCGCTTTATTCCAGCACAATACCTGAAAAACCGAAGAAATTCCGTATTGTTTTTTTTCGTAATCCGGCCTAATTTCCATGAAGCCGCTCCCGCTGTGTTTCAAGCAGCGGGAGTTTTTTGAACAGAAAATATAGTTTTAGTTAACCTATTTTTTATGAAAAACCATATACCGGGCCATTCGTATTGTTTCCTTTCTTTGAAAACGTTTACATGCCATTTTTTATTCACATTGCAATAAAAAAACAGGGAAAGATTGTTCATCTATCTGGAAAAAATGTGTGTTCCTTTTTATTGTGTTATGTTATAATTTTAAGTAAGAATGGACGAGTTTTTAAAAGCTTTTGGGTAAGAAGTAAAACTCGTCCATTGAACTGCAACAAAGGAGAGGATTTTTTGAAAGCAAGAAAACTCTTAGCGGCTTTCCTGTGTGTGCTCATGACGATTTCCGTTATGGTACTGCCCACGCAGGCGGCTGTCACAGGAGACGAAGCAACTGGCGCGTACACGAACAGTACGGAGCCCTACAGCACCTACAACGGCAGCGACCTGGGCGCGACCTACACAAAGGCCGCAACGACGTTCAAGGTATGGGCGCCGAGTGCTTCAAAGGTTCAGATTAAGCGCTATACGACCGGCTCTGACGCAGAGGCCGGCGCAGCGGTAATCGAGACGAAGGACATGTCGAAGGATAACTCCAACGGCGTCTGGTCCATCAAAATCAACGGCGACTTGAACGGTACATATTACACATACCTTGTTACCGTGAACGGCAAAACGAACGAGACGCAGGACGTTTATTCCGTCGCGACAGGCGTCAACGGTGAGCGTTCGATGGTCATCGACCTTTCCACGACCAATCCCGAGGGCTGGAACAGCGATTCCCACAAGCTCGTGAAAAACCAGACGGACGCGGTCATCTGGGAAGTGCAGGTGCGCGATTTCTCTATCTCCAGTTCTTCCGGCGTCAGCGACGCGCATAAAGGCAAATACCTTGCCTTTACGGAAAGCGGCACAAAGGTCAACGGCACGGACGACATTTCCACCTGCGTGGATTACCTCGTAAAACAGGGCGTCAACTACGTGCACTTGAACCCGGTGTACGATTACGGCTCCGTTGACGAGACCAAGCTCAACAAGCCGCAGTACAACTGGGGCTATGACCCGGTCAACTATAATGTTCCGGAAGGCTCCTATTCCACAGACCCGTACAAAGGCGAGGTCAGGATTAAGGAATTCAAGCAGATGGTTCAGGCCCTGCACGACAGGGGTATCGGCGTCATCATGGACGTTGTTTACAACCACACGTATTCCACGGCTTCCAGCTTTGAGAAGACGGTTCCGGGCTACTATTACAGGATGAACGGCAGCACGTTCTTAAACGGCTCAGGCTGCGGAAACGTAACGGCTTCCGACAAGACGATGTTCCGCAAGTACATCACCGATTCAGTCAAGTACTGGGCGGAGGAATACCACATAGACGGCTTCCGCTTTGACCTGATGGGCTGCCACGACATCACGACGATGAACCAGGTCAGGACTACGCTCGATGCAATCGACCAGAGAATCATCGTATACGGCGAGCCGTGGATGGCCGACTGGAATTCCAACGGTATCGCAAGCTCCCAGGCCTGCACAATGGACAATGCTTCCAAGGTGAGCGAGCGCGTCGGCATGTTCAGCGATAAAATCAGGAACGGCCTCAAGGGCGGCACAGACGACGCGACGAAGGGCTATATCCAAGGCTCCACAACCGTAACAGGCGATATCAAGGCAGGTATGATGGGAGGCGCAAGCTCCACATGGGGCAAATGGTCGCGCCAGCCCTCCCAGTGCGTCACATACAACTCAGCGCACGATAACCTGACCCTTTGGGATAAGATTTTAAAATCCAACAGCCTTGCGAATTACGACACGACGAGCAACACCATGCTTTCACAGAACAGGCTGTCCGCCGCGATTGTCCTCACCTCTCAGGGTATCCCGTTCTATCTGGCGGGCGAAGAGTTTGCAAGGACGAAGCATGGCGACGGAAACAGCTATAACGCGCCCGACAGCGTAAACCAAATCGACTGGACGAGGGTACAGCGCTACAGCGACTTGGTCAGCTATTATAAGGGCCTGATGGAAATCAGGGCGAATTATTCCCCGTTCCGCGACCCGACGACGGCCTCCGGAAATACAACTTATTTTGTCGAAAACGGCAGCGCCATTGGCTACACGATGCTGAACAAGACGGCGAACGCATCGAAGGAATGGGGCACGGTAGCGGTACTGACCAACAACACGACCTCCGCAAAGACCCTCACCCTCAAGGTGCAGAGCGGCGCTGCGCTTCCCTCCAGCTGGGTAATCGTTGCAAACGGCACGCAGGCAGGCACCAAGAGCCTCGGCACAACCGGCTCAACAGTAAGCGTTCCCGCAAGGTCCGCTATGGTTCTTGTCGATGCGGAGAGCTTTGCCAAGGTTACCATTCCGGAAACGGCCTATAAGACCGTAACGGTCAAGCACATCAACCAGAAGACGGGCGAGGTCATCAAGACAATCAACTCCGACTATGAGGTCGGCACCACCTACAGGACACAGCCGGACAGCGATATCCTGTTCGACTATAACCTCGTAAAGACCGAGGGCGTTACGAGCGGAACAGTGACGGATAACGTGACGGTCACCTATTACTATACGCCTGATTCCATCCCGAGCTATACGCTGACGGTCAAATATGTCGACGGTACGGGTAAGGACCTTATGCAGGCCAAGACACAGAAGCTAAAGCAGGGCGTTCCTTACAGCGAGCAGCATGAGACGATTGCCGGCTATGAGCTCGATACGACGAAGTTCCCGAACAACGCGTTTGGTACGATTTCCGCCGATACGACGGTCACCTACACATATAAGGCGTCCGCGTACGATAAGCTCAAGGTCCACTACTACAACGGCAATGGCTGGGCAAATCCTTATATCTATGCATATGATGATTCCACCGACCTTGTCCTTTTGACCGGCGCATGGCCCGGAACGAAGATGACGGCCGATTCCTCTATGGGCGCCGGCTGGTTTACCTATCCGGAAGTAGATGTACCGCAGGCTAAGCTGATGTTTACAGACGGCAAGGCTTCCGGCACGCAGCAGGAGCCCGGACAAAACGCACCCGGCTACGAAGCGACCGGCGAGGTTTGGGTAAAGGACGGCGGAACCTCCTTTAACTCAAAGATTGTCGTAAGCTACATCAACCAGTCTGGTAAAAAGCTTGCGGATGATAAGGTGATTGAAGGCACGAAGGTCACGACCTCCGATTCTTACACCACCCAGGGGCTATCCGGCGCCGGCGAGCCGGTGCTGGTTATGGGCGCGCCGCAGGGTAATTGGGGTGTCGGCACAAAGAACGTCGTTTATGTTTATAACGACGGCACTGAACCCCCGACAACCCCCGACACAAAACCGACGGATCCTGACACAAAGCCGACGGATCCCGGCAGTGACCCGACGAATCCCGGAGAAAGCTATATGCTCGGCGACATCAACAGCGACTGGACGATTTCTCTTGCGGACGTCTTGGTTATGCAGAATTATCTCGCGGCGAAAATCCGTCTGACAGACAGGCAGATTTTTATCGGCGACGTTGACCGCAATAGTAAAATCGACTTGGTCGATATCCTTGAAATCCAGAAATATCTTGCAAAAATGCCTACGAACTTTGAAATCGGCAAAGTTTTCGGCGACGTCCCTCCGACGGACCCGACACAGGCTCCGACAACGCCCCTGCCGACAGACCCAGAGCCGACACAGCCAACCGCTCCCCAGCCGACAGACCCGCAGCCGACCAATCCGGAAAGCCAGGTCGTCACGCTTTATTTCTCGAACAGCGTATTTTGGGGCAATGTTTACGCGTATGCATGGCGCACCTCTGACGAGCATATGAATCAGGCGTGGCCCGGCGAACAGCTCACCTCTATCGGCAAGAACAGCTACGGGGAAGAGATTTACTCCATAACCATAGACCTGAGCGAATATGACAATATCATTTTTAGCAACGGCGAAGGCCAGCAGACACAGGATATCCCGCTGTCAGAGGCGTCCGACAGCCTGGGCTATTACTGCGATAAATCAGAGCAGGACGCGCAGGGACATTACGGATTCGGCACCTATGAGTTCGACCCCTCGTATATCGTCTGATTTCCTATGATACAGGAGCTCCCCGCGTTTTCGCGGGGAGCTTTTTGTCGTTCGCCGATGAAAACCTGTTTTGTTCATCTTGAATAATTGATGTCTTCTAATTTATGGAATACGCCAAACTTTCTTTTGTTTGTTTTGTTTTCCTTTACCATTTTCCGGTTTGTTGCTATACTTAGGCACTGAAAGCTTTTTTCAAAAAGACAACCAACCTGAAAGGAATGTACCATATGAAAAAAAGAGTATTAGCTTTGCTTTTAGCGTGCGCGCTTCTGTTCTCGGTAACGGCGTGTTCCTCATACGACGGCCCCGGAGCTTCCAAGGCGCCGTCCGCTGAAAACAGTACTGCGTCAGAGGAAGAAACGCAGCCGCAGTCCGGCAGTCAGCTCGCTACGCGGGGCGAATATGAGCTTGCGTACGACATACAGCACGGTGCGATCCTGCATGCATGGTGCTGGTCGTTCAATACTATAAAAGAAAATATGAAGGACATCGCGCAGGCTGGCTATACCTCCATCCAGACTTCGCCCATCAACGAATGCAAGGTCGGCGACAACGGCGGCATGCAGCTGCAGGACAAGGACGGCAGCGCAAACAAGGGCAAATGGTATTTCCATTACCAGCCAACCGATTATGTAATTGGAAACTACCAGCTCGGCACGGAAGCGGAATTTAAAGAAATGTGCGCTGAGGCTGATAAATATGGTATTAAGATTATCGTTGACGCGGTCGTCAACCATATGACGAGTGATTTTAACGCAATCTCTGAAAATGTACTGAACCTGTCGGATGAGCCGTTCCATCAAAACGGCGGCGTAGGCAACTATAACAACAGGGAAGAGGCGACGCAGGGCAACCTGCTCGGGCTCATTGACCTCAATACGCAGGATAAGAGCGTACAGCAATACATCCTGAAATACTTGAAATCCTGTATCGAGGCGGGCGCTTCAGGCTTCCGCTATGACGCGGCAAAGCACATAGAGCTTCCTGACGACGACAAATCCTACGCGAGCGACTTTTGGACTGTTGTTTTAAATAACGGCGCACAGTTCCAGTACGGTGAAATCCTGCAGGGCGGCGCGGACCGCATCAAGGATTACTCCAAAATCATGAGCGTCACGGCGTCCTCCTATGGCGGGCAGGTGCGCAGCGCAATCATCAACAAATCGCTTGAAATCGCAAACTGGTCGAATTATTCGGCGAGCGGCGTGGATGAAAGCAAGCTTGTGACCTGGGTGGAATCGCACGACAACTACTGCAATGACGGCTCCTGGGCGCAGCTCGACGAGCAGGACATTAAATGGGCATGGGCGCTGATTGCCGCAAGAAGCGGCGGCACGCCGCTGTTCTTCAGCCGTCCCGCGGGCGCAAATCTCGACGACCAGTGGGGAAACAATGAAATCGGCAAAAAGGGCAGCGATTTGTTCAAGGACAAAGAGGTTGCCGCGGTCAACCGTTTCCGCAACGTAATGGCGGGGCTTGGCGAAACGCTTTCAAACCCGATGGACAACGAAGAGCTTGTTATGATTGAAAGAGGCGATAAGGGCGCGGTGATTATAAATGTAAGCGGCAAGGACGCCGCGCTTAAGGACGTCACCACGGTGCTTGCGGACGGCTCTTACAAAGAAAAGCTGACTGACACAGAATTCACTGTTGCCGGCGGTAAGCTTTCCGGTACCGTAGGGGCGGGGCAGGTTGCCGTAATTTACTGATGAATAGATAAAATAGATAACAGGGAGGGAACCTTTGGTTTCCTCCCTTGTTTTTGTCAAAACAGGTTTCATACACATATTCGGTAAAAAATGACGAAACCCGTAATAAAAAACTTGTTCTGAAGGGTTCTTTATGATATAATGGCACCTGATTTTGTTTGAGGAGTTATGTAACAATGTGGTTTATTTTTTCCCTGATTACGGCGCTTGCATGGGGCGGCTCAGACCTGTTTTCCAAAATGGGCACCAACCCCAGGGACAAGTACAGCCATTGGCGCATGGTCATTATGGTCGGCCTTGTCATGGGCATCCATGCGATTATTTATACCATCTATAAGACGAACACGGAACCGGGCTTTGTTTATGAGCCGATTAATATGCTCAAATACCTGCCCGTTTCGTTTATGTACATATTGTCTATGACAATCGGGTACGCAGGGCTGCGGTATATGGAGCTTTCCGTGTCATCACCCATCTGCAATTCCTCCGGCGCCGTAACCGTGCTGCTCTGCTTCTTCATTTTGGGGCAGACAATCAGCGTTATCCAGATTGTCGCCGTCATCTGCATCCTGGGCGGTATTTTGCTGCTTTCCCTTTACGAGCGGCATATGGACGAGAAGGAGCGCCTCAGGCGGAAGGTCGTCATCGATAAAAAGTACCAAATCAGCTTTATCGCGATTTTACTTCCTATTTTATACTGTATCATCGACGGGCTTGGTACGTTCGGGGACGCGCTTGTGCTGGACAACTGGCTGTCCGAGGACCAGGCGAATATTTCTTACGAATTAACATTTTTACTGTGCGCAATCGGCGCGTTTATTTATCTGGTTTTTATCAGGAAACAGAAATTCAACATTTGGAACGAGCGCGTCAAGGGCGCGGGCGCTTTGTGCGAGACAGCGGGACAGTTTTTCTATGTATTCGCAATTGCGGACAACGCGATTGTCGCGGCGCCCATGATTTCGTCCTACTGTGTGTTCTCGGTGCTGCTTTCGCGCCTTTTCCTCAAGGAAAAGCTTGCAAAAAAACAGTATCTCATCATTCTGCTCGTTATGGTCGGGATTGCCCTGCTGGGCGTAGCGGACGGCCTTTCGGGCGACGTATAAACCACACGGAACTAAAAAATGCCTCCGGCTCGAGCCGGAGGCATTTCCTGTGTTTTTAATCGAGCGGTATATGGTCGAGAGCGGTAACTGACGCCCAGTTTGAGTGTATTCCCTCATAAGCCGCCCGAATGTGGAAATCGCCTTTTTTTGTTACGGTAAGCTTATTGTGCTCTACAGTGATTCCCCTGCTTGAAAGCTCCTGTGCTTCCCAAATCACAGGGACAGAAATCTCTCGTCCTGTTTCGTCATACACATAAGCGGTAATGGTATCCAGGGTATCTAGATTAAGCGGCTCGTCATCGGCATATGCCGTTACGCTGCCCTTTACCTTAATTGTACCGTCAAGCTTTGTATCATGGACGATTACCTTGATACGGGCGGTTGAAATATTGGAGTTTGTCGCCATCACGCCGTCTTTTGCAAGGTAGGCTCCCTCGTCAATCCAGTATTTCATATAGGCTGTACCGGCTCCCTTGCCTTTCACGGTTACAATTCCTGAGGCAGGGTCGGTTTCCAGCACGGCAATACTGTCGTCCTCCAATTCGTTGTCGTCCTCGTCCACAAGGCTCCAGCGGCCCTTGTCGGAGGAAAATCCATAATACAAGACGCCCTGTTCATTAAAGCCCTGCAGGCCGATATTGCTTGCGTAGATGATGTCGCCAAGTCCGATGTTGTACTCCACAGTCCCATCCATTGTTTTGATGCGTTTCAGATGATACAGCGCGACTGCGTCGTATACGGTGGAATGGATACTTGTCGCCTCGCTCGCCAGCGTACCGCCGGTGGGTGACATGGGTGCGTTTTTGGTGAGCTGTGTTACCAGCTCTTCCGTCGTAGAAAGCTTCGACTCATCGATATTCTTGCTTTTGGGCTTGCTTTTATTCTTAAAAAGGCTATTCCAGTCAAGGCTGTTCATCCAATCATCCTCGTCATACTCCCTTCCACAGGTTGTGGCGGAGGCTTTGTCGTTTCCGGGTACGTCTTTATTGACGACCGCCCTGCTATACAGGTTCTCAATTGCATTTTGACTGCCGTTGCCAAACATACTGATAAACGACCGCTGGTGGTATCCAGCCGTCGTGAAGGACTGGATTAGGCAGTTGTCGTCATAGAAGGTACCGCAAAGTGCGAAAAGTGCCGTTTTATAGCTAATGGAAACAGGACAGTCGTAGGAAAGCGTTACGGTAGAACCTGTCGTTTCCTGTTCTATCGTGATTTCCGTATGCGCGGGAACAGATAGGCTGATTGAGGCAGATTGGGAATCTGTTTCAGATACCGATTTTGTTTCCGTATATGCGGTGGAAAGCACCTGTCCCGCAGTGAATTCGACCCGTGCGGTGATTTTTAGGTGGGGCAATACCTTCGATACCTCAAAGTCTGCACCAATCATTTCAGAAAAGCTGTATTCCTTTGTGTTTGTCATACTGTTTGAGTCAGTCAGGGTCATATCCTTTTTTATTGTCTGTTCGCTTGCAACATCCTGCGCGCTTCCGTTTGTGACGCTGCTTGTCGTTTTTTTACCCGGGGAAGCGCTGTAGGAAAAGCCCGGTACGGTACTTCCTTTTTCAATGGCTTCTTCAAGTGTCATATTGCCCAAGGCTGTATGCATGAGCGTACCGTCGCTTAGAATATTCAGTTCAAAATCGTAGAATGCAATGCCAAAGCAGTCATATGCGTATTGGAAGGTTCCACCGTACCGGTCATAGATGGTTGCAAGGGTATAAAAGACATCCCGTTGCGTATCGTCGTCCAGTTCATCTATCGGGCTGTGCTTTTTGAAGTCATCCGCCTTGACCTTACGGTCAATAAAATCGGCAATAGAGCTGTCAGCAGCCTTTTGGACATCTTTAAGATTTTTGCAGTAGGTCAGCCCGGTGCTTTTTACTTTTTTATCTGAGGTTGTGTTTTGCAAATGGTAAATCAAATCCATATAATGATCTTCTCCAAAATCCTTGTCCCAGCCGTTGCCGGCATGGTCAAAATAGATTTTGGAATTGCTTTTGAATATCTGGTATGCAAGCTGCGACCAGTAATGCAGCAGGTTTTGTTTCAGGATGGCATCCTGTAAAAACTGTACCTTGTTGCTGGTATCTTTTCTGCTGTCCGTATCATCCTTATAGATATCGTAATAGGTGATGGTTGCGTTTGGGTACTGTCCGGTGACCGTTATCGGCTCAACCGGGCCATACGGCTTGTAGCCGTTTTCATCTTTACTCATTATGCTCCTTTCAGGTTTTGGGCTTGTACAATAGTTTTGGAGACTTGTCCGAATCAAAGCCCCTGTTATCATCATATGCATGAGCCGAAAATGTGTGAGCAAAACAAAAAAGCCTCCGGACAATGTCCCGGAGGCTTTTGCTTATCTGACCCTCTGTTTTTTGTTGACGGCTACAATTCCGCCGATAGCGCCTGACAGGAGCATGGCGATTCCCTTGATGACCGTCGCAATCGTTACGCTCTCGCTTGAGCTGCACACGCCGACAATGACGACGACGAGAAAGAGCACGAGCCCTGTCAGAATGCCGTACATCATGCCTCGGCACCGGGCTATACGCACCGCAATGTATCCGCCCGCAAGCGCGCCAAACGCCCCAAAGACCATGGTGATGGTTCCAATCGCGCTGCCCGGCACGCTTTTCATCTGGGCAAGCGCGAACGAGGCAATCAGCAGCAGAGCGGTACAGACGACAAGCCCCCCGACCGCGCCGAACATCACCGCCTTTACGCCTTTGTTCATACTATTTTCTTTGCCCTTCACAGCAAGGCCCCCGTTCTGTCTTGTTTCACCGCTCCAAAAGGCATAAAAAATACCTATGGAAGGATTTCTCATTCCATAGGTATGCAAAACGAAAGGGGATTATACGCGGGAACGCGTGATTATTCCTCGTCGTCCTTTTTCTTCTTTTTCTTGAAGAAGCCGCCGCCCTCGGATTTCGCGGCTTTATCGTCCGCCGGTTCGTCCTTAATGGTATCGACTGTGGAAATTGCCCAGCGCTTGAGCTGGATTTTATTGCGGTCGGCTGCCGTCTCAATCACGATGGAGTCCGTTTCTTCCTTGATACTGATGACTCTGCCCATGATGCCGCCGATGGTCGTAATCTCATCGCCGATTTCGAGATTGTTGCGCATGGCCTGTTCCTGTTTTTTGCGCTTGGACTGCGGGCGTATCATAAAGAAGTAAATTGCCGCGAAAATCGCTACATAAACAAGAATCATCAGCCACATAGAACCGCCGCCCATACCTGCGGCGTCCCCACCGGAACCGCTGGCCGTTGTGGGCATACAGGAACAAAGCGTCACCATCAAAAACACGATGGCTGAGATGGTCAAAGCTATTCTTTTCTTCATTTAATTTATCATTCCTCTCGTAAATAAGCGCTCAAAGCGCTGGCTTTTAACATTATAACATAATTATGCCCACTTGCAAGCAAAATCTGTCAGATTCTTTTCCCGAGTATTTCCGCATAGGTACTGCGGAAGCTGCCAAAGGTCCCCTCGTCGAGCGACTGCCGGATTTTTGCGGCGAGCGTATTGTAAAAATAAAGGTTGTGCATAACCGCAAGGCGCATACCGAGCATTTCCCCGCTTTTGAACAAATGGCGCAGGTAAGCGCGCGTAAAATTTTGGCAGACGGGGCAATCGCACTGCTCGTCTATCGGGCGTGTGTCGAGCTCGTATTTTGCGTTCATCAGGTTGCGGCAGCCCTGCCATGTGAACAAATGCCCGTGCCTCGCGTTGCGGCTGGGCATAACGCAGTCGAACAAATCGATGCCGCGGTACACACCCTCAATAATATTGACGGGCGTTCCCACGCCCATCAGGTAGCGCGGCTTGCCCGTTGGAAGGAATGGGTTTAGCTCCTCTAAAATATGGTACATCGTTTCTGTGGGCTCGCCGACCGCCAGGCCGCCGACCGCATAGCCGGGCAGGTCAAGCTCGCTGATTTGTTTCATGTGCTCGATGCGCAAATCGTCATAGACGCCGCCCTGGTTAATTCCAAAGAGAAGCTGGTTCCTGTTGATGGTGCCCTCCTGGGAATTGAGACGCGCCATCTCCTCCTTGCAGCGCACAAGCCACCGCGTTGTACGTTCCGCGGAACGCTTCGTATAGTCATACGGGGCGGGATTTTCCACACACTCGTCAAACGCCATCGCGATGGTGGAGCCGAGGTTTGACTGGATGCGCATGCTCTCCTCCGGCCCCATGAAGATTTTATGCCCGTCGATGTGGGAGGAAAAGTATACGCCCTCCTCCTTGATATTGCGCAGCTTTGCAAGTGAAAACACCTGGAACCCGCCGCTGTCTGTCAGAATCGGCCCGTCCCAGCGCGTGAATTCATGCAGGCCGCCAAGCTTTTTTACTGTCTCGTCGCCTGGGCGCAGGTGGAGATGGTAGGTGTTGCAGAGCTGTACCTGGCATTTCAATTCCTTTAAATCGAGCGCGGATACCGCGCCCTTGATTGCCCCGCAGGTCGCTACGTTCATGAACGCGGGCGTCTGCACTGTACCGTGTACTGTTTTAAATTCCCCGCGGCGCGCGCAGCCGTCTTCTTTTAAAATCGTAAACATAGGTAATTTCCTCACTTTTTGTTACTGCTGCGGTATGACGGCAAAGAAAACGAGGTCTTCGCCGCCGCCGTTTATCAGGCTGTGGCTATGGCCCTTAGGGCAATAATGGCAGTCGCCCGCTGTGAGCGTTTCCTGCCCGCCGTCATAAAGCGCTTTGCCTTCTCCGCTTAAAATATAGACGATTTCGCTGCCTGCTTCGTGCGTGTGCAGGCCGATGGAGGCGCCGGGCACGAGCCTGCCGAGCATGATGCGGTTGTGCTCGTCTGTAAACATTTTCGCGATGGTTTCCTTTTCGCCGCCGCGAAAATTCATGATACAGGTTTCCTCTATTTGGTTAAAATCTATTTTCATTCTGAGCTTCCCCTCCGCTTATATGGCTGGTTGGTTAAATCGCCCGCGCTTTATTCATGGGCGGCCCCTCATAGTTTAAGCCATTATAACATTTTTTGAATTTTTTGCAATGTGCGCAAATGAAAATTGCGCTCCTTGTTGACTGTATAGTTCATTGATGGTATAATTTGAATAAATTATTGGTTGAAAAATGCAATTAAATATAAATAATAACTATAATGTTAAAATTTAATTCAGTAAAAAGGGAGACAAAAGAAAAGACAAAAAAATAGTTATGATGCTTTAATAGATTGGGGGAACAAAATGAAAAATTGATTTATCAGGGCCGACAACATACATAGTTCAGCCAGGTGCGGCTTCGAACACGCGGAAGAGGAGAAATTGTGCGCGGGATTTCATACCTGAGAAAATTAACAGCGATGGGGAATAAAGATGAAAAATTTTTTAAAAACCTTGTCTTTGATTTGTATCTTTGCGTTAGCGGCAATAGCTACAGCCAATTCTGTTAATGCAGCAACGCCGATACAATGGATAACCCGTGATTCTAAAGGGACGATAGACAGCAGTAAAACGGTAACGTCGGGAGTAAATAATGTCGGTAGAATCGGCAATACTGCGGGTACAACAAACAATATTACTTTTGTCACAAGGGAAAAAAGCACAGGAAATGTGATTGACAGCTATGAGCTGGTTTTAAAGCCCGCTTCATGGCAGTTATATAAAAATTCAGTGATAATCGACTCAGAGTCAAATGCCAATGGGGTAAAATTTGACTTTCAAAGCAGGGTCCTGAATCTTGCTAAGCCCTCGAATGTCAAGCTCGACATCAAAATAAGCTACGACTATTTTGATGTTTATGGTCCGTACAGGGTCTATTCCGATACGAGCTTTGATAAATTGGAAACTAAAAATCCAGTTTTGTGCAAGCAAAACGACTATTCGGTTTTTATCAACACAGATGAAAGCGACGCGAACGTCGGCGGCTACAATGGTTCGGGCAATCTGTCTTTCAAGAATATAAAAATAACTGGAAATAAAAAAACAGGTGAAAATTTTAAAAACGGTACGCAATTAAAGGATTACAGGATAATAGATACCTTTAAATTTGCGCACGCCCAAAATATCAAGATTGAAAACTGTGAGGTTTATACCGGCAGGGTCGGCCATGTAATCGAGCTTAACTCCATGAAGGATGTGACGGTCAGCAGCTGTGTATTCAGAGATATCGTTTATATGTACAAGTCGAGCATGAACGTAAACTATGCACATTACACCGCTTTAGGCGCAGGAGACAAAAATACAATCGAGTCAACCCTTAAAAACCATGAGGTCATACAATTTGAAAGCGCCTCAGCACTGACGTATGATACTGGGGAAGCGGAAATATATAAAAATTGGCCAACCTGTAAAATAAAGGGCGATGACACGGTAAGTAAAAATATAACCGTTAAAAACTGTGTATTCAATGATGTAATAAGAGGCGTTGGCGACCATTTTTTTGATTCCGCCAATAAAATTTTTCAAGAGAATATAACGGTACAAAATAACCAATTTCAGAATATCCATACCACCCCTATACATTTCCAGGGTGTAAAGCACCTAACCATATCCGGCAATACATATCATAGATCAAGTGCCTCTCCGGCAGAGAAAAACGATACGAAAAACATCGTCTTGAGAAATTCTTTTATCAAAGAGTTTGTAAATGTCGGCGGGGTGCCGGTAACCAAACAGCTCCTTTACGTTACAAAAGATGATTTGGACGACCCCTTAAACAATATATATATTCAAATGAAGTGGTGCAAGCTTGAAAAGACAGGCGACGTCAATTTTGACGGAACGGTCAGCATACTCGACACAACAGTCATTCAGAACTACCTGGCAAAGGCAATCACTCTGACTGATGACCAGAAAGAGGTGGCTGATGTAAACGGGGACGGCGTTGTAACCAATGCAGACAGCCTGGAAATACAGAAATACTTAGCAAATATGATTGTTGTTTTCCCAAATGGCAGGGATGGCAATTCCACTGTTTTGTATGCTGACCTTTAAATATTTGGTCTGCTTGTTGCGCTGTACAGTTAAATAAAATACGCAATGTGCCTTTTCCCCTCTGAAAAACGTGGTTTAAACTGCTTCTGAAACAATAAAGTCCCCGGAACCATATGGTTCCGGGGACTTTATTGCCTATTTTAAAACCAGCTTTACGCCTGCGCGCCATGCGGCATCTCCCATCTGAATTTTATAAAATGAGCATCGCGTCCCCGAACGAAAAGAACCGGTATTCCTTTTTGACCGCTTCATTATAAGCGTTCATAATGCTGTCGTAACCCGCAAAGGCCGATACCAGCATAATCAGCGTGCTTTCCGGCAAATGGAAGTTCGTTATCAGCCCGTCGAGCACTTTAAACCGGTAGCCCGGGTAAATAAAAATATCCGTCCAGCCGTCACAGGGAACGACCGTTCCGCCGTGCTCTGTCGCGACAGCCTCCAGGGTGCGGCAGCTTGTCGTCCCGACGGAAATCACACGCCCGCCGTTTTTTTTCGTCTGGGCGATGAGCGCGGCTGTTTCCTTTGGCACCTCGTAATGCTCGGAATGCATTTTATGGCTTGTAACGTCGTCTACCTTGACGGGGCGGAACGTTCCTAAGCCCACGTGGAGCGTGACAAAGCCGATTTTTACGCCCTTTGCCTTTGCTTTTTCGAGCAGCTCGCCTGTAAAATGCAGGCCTGCCGTCGGTGCGGCGGCCGAGCCGAGCTCCCTGCTGTAGACCGTCTGGTAGCGTTCCTTGTCTTTTAGCTCCTCCGTAATATAAGGGGGCAGGGGCATCTGGCCGATTTTATCGAGCGCGGAGAAAAAATTCTCCCCGCCGCTGCATATGAATTCAACCAGGCGGTTGCCGTCGTCCTGCACCTCTAAAACCCTGCCCGTCATAATACCATCCCCAAAGACGAAGCTCGCGCCCGCCTTTGCGCGTTTTCCGGGGCCTGCAAGGCATTCCCATATGCTGCCGCGCGCCTGTTTGAGCAAAAGGAATTCCACGCGCGCGCCCGTGCCGTCCTTGATGCCGTAAATACGTGCCGGAAGCACGCGCGAATCGTTTAAAATCAGGCAGTCTCCTTCATTGAGCTTGTCCAGGATATCGTAAAAATGCAAATGTTCGATTGCCCCGGTTTCCCTGCCGAGCACGAGCATGCGCGAGCTGTCACGCGGCTCGATGGGCGTCTGCGCAATCAGGCGCTGAGGCAGGTCGTAATAAAAGTCGCTTGTTTTCATGCGGATAAGGTCCTTTCACAAAAGATTCACTTTTTAAAATTGACAACATACACTAAGAATGGTATATTAGAATGGTATAAAGTATGGGGTAAAAGCGCGTTTGCGCACTGCCCCGGAAGGAAGCCGCTCAGGGGCAACGGGAAGGCTCCGGCAGCGGCTGCTTCTTCTTATTATATTAAATAATACACCGGTTGACAACTTTTTTCAGAAGTTTTTCAATTTGCGTGGGTTCTGGGAGGATTTACGATGAAGCAATACAAGGTGGGCATTATCGGCGCGACGGGCATGGTAGGGCAGCGTTTTTCCCTGCTGCTTGAAAACCATCCGTGGTTTACGGTTACGGCTCTCGCGGCAAGCGGGCGCAGTGCCGGAAAAACATACAAAGAAGCGGTAGAGGGCCGCTGGGCAATGGCGCAGCCGGTTCCTGAAAAGCTTGCGGATATGGTCATTATCGACGCGGCGGAGATAGAAAAGGTCGCTTCCCTTGTCGATTTTGTATTCTGTGCGGTCGATATGAAGAAGGATGAAATCCGCGCGCTCGAGGAGGCGTACGCAAAAGCGGAATGCCCCGTTATCTCGAACAACAGCGCACACCGCTCTACGCCGGACGTCCCAATGATTATTCCGGAAATCAACGCGGAGCACGCGAAAATCATTCCGGCGCAGCGTAAGCGCCTTGGCACGAAGAAGGGCTTTATCGCCGTCAAGTCCAACTGCTCTTTACAGAGCTACGTTCCGGCGGTCGCGCCGCTGATGGATTTGGGCGTCAGCAAGGTGCTTGCATGCACCTACCAGGCGATTTCCGGCGCGGGCAAGACGTTTGAGCGCTGGCCCGAGATGGTAGACAATATCATCCCATATATCGGCGGCGAGGAAGAGAAGTCCGAGCAGGAGCCGATGAAAATCTGGGGCCGCGTCGAGGGCGATAAAATTGTAAACGCGCAGAGCCCGCTCATTACTTCACAGTGCATCCGCGTGCCGGTCAGCGACGGGCATACGGCGGCTGTTTTTGTGGAGCTGGATAAAAAGGCTTCAATGGAAGAAATTATTAAAAAGTGGGAAAGCTACAGGGGAAGGGCGCAGGAGCTGGACCTTCCGAGCGCGCCGAAGCAGTTCCTCCATTATTTCAGGGAGAACGACAGGCCGCAGATTAAATCGGAGCGCAACCTTGAAAACGGTATGGCTGTTTCCGTCGGGCGTTTGCGCGAGGATACGCAGTATACGATAAAATTCGTCTGCATGTCCCACAACACGCTGCGCGGCGCGGCAGGCGGCGCGGTATTGATGGCGGAGCTCCTCTGCGCGGAAGGCTATTTGGACTGATAAATTAATCCATAACATAATTTCATACAAAGCAATTGGGGGTTGCAGAAATGAAACATCCTGTTTTTACAGGCTCGGGCGTTGCGATTGTAACGCCGATGAAGGCCGACGGCTCGATTAACTTCGACGAGCTGGGAAGGCTGATTGACTTTCAGATTGAAAACGGCACGGATTCCATTATCTCCTGCGGGACGACGGGCGAATCGGCAGTTTTAAGCGACAAGGAGCACTGCGACGTCATTTCCTATACGGTTGAGCGCGTAAACAAGCGTGTCCCGGTTGTCGCGGGAACCGGCAGCAACGATACGAGATACGCAATCGAGCTTTCCAAAGAGGCGCAGCGCCTTGGCGCGGACGCTATTTTATCGGTTACGCCTTACTATAATAAAACCTCCCAGCAGGGGCTTGTACGCCACTTCAATATGATTGCGGACAGCGTAAATATCCCAATCATCCTTTATAATGTGCCGGGCAGGACGGGCTGCTGTATCAAGCCTGAAACGTATGTACCGCTCTCCAGGCATGAAAACATTGTGGCGACCAAGGAGGCGAGCGAAAACATATCCTCCATTGCGAAAATTTTTGCGTTGTGCGGAGATGATTTCGGCGTTTATTCCGGCGCGGACGACCAGACGGTTCCGGTCATGTCCTTAGGCGGTATCGGCGTTATTTCGGTTTTTGCAAACCTTATGCCAAAGGAAATGCACACCATCACAAAGCTCATGCTTGACGGCAAGTGCAGGGAAGCGGCAAAGCTGCACATTAAATATCTGGAGCTGATGAACGTCATGTTCTGCGACGTCAACCCAATCCCAATCAAGGCTGCAATGAACCTGATTGGCTTCGACTGCGGCGAATGCAGGATGCCGCTCGTTGAAATGAACGACGCAAACTTTGAGAAGCTCAAAACCTGCATGGAGAAATACGGGCTGATTTAAAGCGCGGTTTCGGAGGAATGTGAAATGACAAGGATTATTTTAAGCGGCTGCAACGGCAAAATGGGGCAGGCGATTGTCAAGGCGGTGGCCGACAGGGAAGACGCGGTCATCAGTGCAGGCGTGGATATTTTTACGGACTGCGGGTATGACTTCCCGGTCTTTAACGATTTTAAAAAAATCGACACGGAAGCGGACGTCATTATAGACTTTTCCAACCCCGTCGTACTAGACGGGCTGCTCTCCCACGCGCGTGGGAAAAAGCTTCCGGCCGTCATCTGTACAACCGGCTATTCTACCGCGCAGGTACAGCAGATTAAGGAGGCGGCAAAGGAGATTGCCGTGTTCCATTCCGGCAATATGTCGCTCGGCATTAACTTGATTATCGAGCTTTCCAAAAAAGCGGCGTCCGTTTTCGGCAGCGCGTTCGATATTGAGATTGTGGAAAAGCACCACAACCAGAAAATCGACGCGCCAAGCGGCACGGCGCTGATGATTGCCGACGGTATTTCAGAGGTTATGGATAAAGAGCCGCAGTACGTTTACGACAGGCATGCCTACCGCAAAAAACGCGAGAAAAACGAAATCGGCATTCATTCCGTGCGCGGCGGCACAATCGTCGGCGAGCACGAGGTTATTTTTGCCGGCCACGACGAGGTGCTTTCCATCAAGCACGAAGCGCATTCCAAAGAGGTATTCGCCGTCGGCTCCATCAACGCGGCGGTGTTCCTGAACGGAAAGGAAGCAGGGCTTTACAATATGTCCGACCTGCTCGCATCAAAATAAATTCGGAAAGGGATGACCTTTATGAACCCGCAGATTACAGTGGAAGAAGAAATCACGCTGGTTTCCCTGCACAATATCCCGGCGGAAATGGCTGTCATTGCTGAGATTTTTGAAAAAATTGCCTTAATGGACATCGACGTGGACATTATTTCGCTGTCGCCTGTCCAGGGTGCGCAGACGAGCCTTTCCTTTACCATCCGGGACGAATCGCTCATCAGGCTGCTCGAATATACCAAGAGCCTGGAGGGCGGTAAAGCCAAGGCGATTGTAAGCGGCGGCAACTACATCATATCCGTGCTCGACGAGGGCATGGCGCAGAAGCCGGGTGTTGCGGCAAAGCTGTTCCGGGCGGTTTCTGCGGTAAACCCGGATATCCGGATTATATCGACATCCGAGGTGCAGATTTCACTGCTCGTAACGAACGCGGATTTTGAGAAAACGCTGGACGCGGTCGAGCGGTGCGTAAAGGCATTATAAACGCAATAGGAATGTTGGGGCGGGAGTCTGCTCCGGCCCGCGCATTTACTTGTGCCGGCCGGCAGGGCCCGCCTTTTTAAGTTATAAACAAAGGAAGGAAAGAAGAAACTGTGGCAAAAAAGGAAAAAGAACAGCAAAAACCGGCGCCTGAGAAAGAAAGGTATGCCATGCCGTACAACAACCGGGAATTAAGCTGGATGGATTTTAACATCCGCGTGCTGGAGGAAGCGACGGAAAAGGAAAATCCCGTGATGGAGCGCTTAAAGTTTTTGTCTATCACCGCTTCAAACCTTGATGAGTTTTTTATGGTGCGCGTCGCGGGCATTATGGAGCAAATCCACCAGGGGTACACATACCCCGACCCGGCGGGGCTTACGCCCTTAGAGCAGATGGACAGGCTTTCCGCTAAAATACATGACTTTTCAAAAAAGCAGTATAACTGCCTCAACCGCTCCATCCTGCCGGCACTCAAAAAGCACGGCCTTCAAATCCTGACGGTAAGCGCTTTGAGCGACAAGCAGAAGAAATTTATCGGCGACTACTTTGAGCGGCTCGTTTTCCCGGTGCTGACGCCAATGGCGGTAGATACGAGCAGGCCGTTCCCGCTGCTTGCAAACCGCAGCCTCAATATAGCTGTGCGCCTGACCGACGAGGAAGGGGAGTCCGTGTTCGCGGTGCTTCAGGTGCCGTCTATCCTGCCGCGCTTCCTGGAGCTTCCCGCAAATGATGGCAGGGCGTTTATCCTGCTTGAAAGTATTATCATGGATAAGCTGCCGGAGCTGTTTGAGCTTTATAATATCGAGGCGTTCTGTACGTTCCGCATTACCAGGGACTCCGACCTCGACATCGACGAGGAAACGGACGACCTGATGGAGGAAATACAAAAATCTATTAAAAAGCGCAAGCGCGGCAAGCCTGTACGCCTCGAGCTTTATAAAAAGTGCGACGAGGAGCTGAAATGCTTCCTGATTGATATGCTGGATGTAGGCGAGCAGGAGATTTACGAGCAGTCAGGGCCGCTTGATTTGACGTTCCTTTCCAAATTTGCGTCGGCCTGCGGCACGCCGGAGCTGTTCTTTGAACCGATTGTGCCGGTAAGCCCGCCCGCGGACTTCTACGGCTACGACAATATATTCGACGCTATCCGGGAAAAGGACAGGCTGGTACACCACCCGTATGAAAGCTTCGACGCAGTGCTGCGCTTTGTCAAAACAGCGGCTGAGGACGAAAACGTGCTTGCCATCAAGCAGACTTTATACCGCGTCAGCGGCAATTCGCCGATTATCGCGGCGCTCATCCGGGCGGCTGAGAACGGCAAGCAGGTAACGGTGCTCGTGGAGCTTAAGGCGCGCTTTGACGAGGAAAACAACATCCACTGGGCAAAAAAGCTGGAAAAGGCCGGATGCCACGTCATCTACGGCCTGACAGGGCTTAAAACGCATTGTAAAATCTGCCTGGTCGTACGCCGCGAGCAAGACGCTATCCGCCGGTACCTGCATATGGGCACAGGCAACTACAACGACATCACGGCGAAATTTTATACGGATATCGGCATGTTTACCTGCAAGGAGGAATACGGTACGGACGCTTCTTCTTTGTTCAATGTTTTGACAGGATATTCCATCCCGCCGGAGTATAATAAATTTATCGTCGCGCCCACAGGTATGCGCAAATTCTTTGAAGATATGATTAAAAAAGAGACGGAAAACGCAAAGCAGGGGCTTCCTTCCGGCATTACGGTCAAGGTCAATTCCCTTGTGGACCCGTCTATCATAGAATTGCTGTATAAAGCGTCGCAGGCAGGCGTTAAAGTAAAGCTTATCGTGCGCGGTATCTGCTGCCTGATTCCGGGGCTCAAGGGAATCAGCGAAAACATTACGGTGCGCAGTATCGTCGGGCAGCTTTTGGAGCACAGCCGTATCTTTAAATTTGAGAACGCTGGCGACCCGGTCGTTTATATGGGCAGCGCCGACTGGATGCAGCGCAACCTCGACAAGCGTGTTGAGCTTGTATTCCCGGTGGAGGACGAGGCGCTGAAGAAACGCAGCCTCGCAATACTTGATTTGCACCTGTCAGACACGGTAAACGCGCGTATCCAGCTGCCAGATACAACATATCTGAATATAGATAAACGCGGCAAGCGCGTGGTAAATTCCCAGACGGAATTTTCAGAGCTTGCGAAGAAAGAGCTGAGAAAGAATAAGAAGATAAAAGAGAGCAAAACGGTCGGCACGCCGATTCTGCCGACTCACATCCATACAGGGGATAAAAAATAAATGGACAGGGAAGTGTGACACATGTACAGGGTAGGAATTTTGACGAGCGGCGGCGACTGCCAGGGCCTGAACGCCTCCATCCGCGGCGTTGCAAAGGCGCTCTACGGCCATTTCGGGAACGACGGGCTGGAAATTTACGGAATCATCGACGGTTACCGCGGCCTGATTTACGGCGAATACCGCCTGATGAAGCAGGAGGATTTCTCCGGTATCCTCACACGCGGCGGCACCATCCTCGGCACCTCCAGGCAGCCGTTCAAGCTTATGCGCGTGGTGGATGAAAACAGCGTGGACAAGGTTAAGGCGATGAAGGAGCATTACAATGAATTGAAGCTCGACTGCCTCGTCATCCTCGGCGGCAACGGCACTCAGAAAACGGCGAACCTCCTCTGTGAGGAAGGGCTCAACGTCGTTTCCCTGCCGAAAACCATCGATAACGACCTGTGGGGGAGCGATATGACGTTCGGCTTCCAGAGCGCTGTGGACATCGCGACAAACGTGATTGACTGCATCCATACGACCGCCACCTCCCACGGAAGGGTGTTCATCGTCGAGGTTATGGGACATAAGGTCGGGTGGCTGACGCTTTACGCGGGTATCGCGGGCGGCGCCGACATCATCCTGATTCCGGAAATTCCATACGATATCAATTCCGTAATCGAAACAGTCAAAACGCGCACGAAAAACGGTAAAAACTTTTCTATTTTGGCGGTCGCGGAGGGCGCCGTATCCAAGGAGCTTGCCGCCATGCCGAAAAAGAAAATGAAGGCGGCGCTTTCCGCGCTGAAATACCCGTCTATCTCCTACCAGATTGCGCAGGAAATCGAGCAGGCGACAGGGCAGGAGACGCGCGTCACCGTCCCAGGCCATTTCCAGCGCGGCGGCAGCCCGTGCCCGTACGACAGGGTGCTGTCCACGCGCTTCGGCGCGGCGGCGGCGCAGCTGATTATTAAAAAGCAGTACGGCTGCATGGTCGCCCTTGTAAACAACCAGGTTGTGCCCGTGCCGCTGTCTGAGGTCGCGGGAAAGCTCAAGAGCGTGCCGGTTGACTGCGAGGTTGTAAAAACCGCTAAGCAGATTGGCATTTCGTTTGGAGAATAGATTTTCGGAATGCTTCATACTGAGAAAACGCTTGCAAAAGGAACGGGTGAAAGGCAATGATTATTTTAATCGGGGGAGAAACCCACACGGGCAAAACGCTGCTGGCACAGAAGCTGCTGGAGCAATACCATTTTCCGTATACTAGCCTCGACCACATCAAAATGGGGCTTATCCATGGGTATCAGGACTGCGGGTTCACGGTTTACGACGGCAGCGACGCAATTTCAGAAAAACTTTGGGGCGTTGTCAGTGGGATAATAAACACCTGCATTGAAAATAAGCAGGACATTATCCTTGAGGGCTGCTATCTTCCGCCCGAGAAAGTAAAAAAGCTGCTTAGTAAGGAGGTCGCCTGTATATATCTTGTCTTTTCGCAGGAATATATCGACAGGCATTTTGATAAAATCATTGCGCACGAAAACATAATGGAAAAGCGGCTCGTAACGGCTGATATCGATAAGCAGGCCCTTCTTTTTGCAAACAGCAGGCTCAAAGAAAGATGCGAAGGCTTAGGGCTTCCCTGTGTGGAAATCAAGTCGGATTATGAGAAGGATATACGCGCCGCGTATGAAATGATTCAACTAAGCGTTCAGAAAGCCCGTAAATAAGCGGATTTTGCTGATGGGCAAACATAAAACCACTGAAACGAGAAAGGGGAATTTTAAATGGAAGAATACGCGCCGAATGCCCCGAACGTGGGCGCAATGAACAAACCGGCCGATGTGGAGGTGGTGCAGCAGGAAAGAAAACGCTGGCTTCTTTTCGGGCTGCCGTTTACCTTTACAAAGTACACGCTCACCAACCGCAAAATATTGATTAATTCCGGCTTTTTCACGAGCCGGGAAGACGAAATCCTGCTGTACCGCGTGCTCGATATGACCCTTTCGCGTACTCTCATACAAAAGCTGTTCGGGCTTGGCACAGTCGTTGTAGAGGCGCAGGACAAGTTCCAGCCCACGCTCGTTGTGAAAAACATCCGCAACTCCCAGCAATTCAAGGACAACCTTTCCTATCTTGTGGAGGAGGAAAAGCTGCGCCTGCGTATGCGCAGGGGCGAAATCATAAACGACGGCTTCGGCCACGAAGACGGCGAGACGATTGAAAGCACCGGCGACGACAATTTCGGCGACGGTTTCGGCGGGCGGTTCTCATAATAATTCAACCACAGAATGCCTGCTTTTCATGGATGTACAGGGTGCGCGCAAGCCTGTACACATAACCCCTCGTATCTGCATATCATGGTAGTAAAAAGAAACGAGGTGATATATGTGGGCAAGCAGTTAATTATGCTGACTTCCATCACATATGCAATGAAAGGCAGGGCAATCCTTTTAAATGAGGGGATTTCTGCCGATATAGAACGGACCCCGAAACGCAGCGGGGAATACAGCTGCGGCTACAGCCTTTATGTTCCGCGCAGGACAGACGAAGCGGAACAGATTTTAAAGGACAACGGTATTATGGTCCTTGGCCGTACGGACAGGGAGGCCATGCCGTGATTTATCTGGACAACGCGGCCACCACCTTCCCGAAGCCGCCGCAGGTTTCGAGGGCGGTGGATGAGGCGTTAAGAGTATATGGCGCAAATCCCGGGCGCAGCGGCCACAAACAATCGATGAGATCCTCCAAAGAAATTTATGATTGCAGGGTAAAGGCCGCCGCGCTTTTTCATGCGCAAAAAGAGGAGCATGTGGTGTTTACGCTCAATTGCACCCACTCGCTCAACATTGTATTCAAGGGGCTTTTGAAGAGCGGCGACCACGTTGTTGTAAGCGACATGGAGCACAATTCAGTTATGCGCCCGCTCCATGAGCTCGAAAAAAACGGCGTTACCTTTACGCAGGCTAAGATTTATCCCTGCGACAATGACAAAACGGTCGATTCCTTCCGCAATGCTATCGGCAGGGATACGAAGCTTGTCGTATGTACGCATGCCTCGAATGTCTGGGGCGTGCGCCTTCCGATTGGGCGCATCGGCGCGCTGTGCCATGAGTACGGCATTCAGTTTATGGTAGACGCGGCACAGACCGCCGGAACCTTGCCGATTGACGTGCAGGATATGCATATCGATTACCTTTGTATGGCGGGCCATAAGGGGCTTTACGGCCCGATGGGTACCGGCATCCTCATAACGGCCTGCGCAGACAGGCTTTCCACCCTGACACAAGGCGGAACAGGCAGCAGCTCGATATCATTTGAACAGCCGTCTGAGATGCCGGATAAATTTGAAAGCGGTACCCCGAACCTCCCCGGTATTGCCGGGCTAAAGGCGGGTATTTCTTTTGTGACAAACGTAAAACAGGAAAATATCGCGCGGCATGAGATGGAGCTTGTGCGGCGTTTATACGATAGATTCAAAAATACGCCCGGCGTCCTCCTCTATACGGAAAAGCCGACCATAGACTATTTTTCTCCGGTGCTGTCCTTTAACGTAAAGGGCTATGACAGCGAGACGGTGGCCGATTTTCTCAACCGCAATTTTGATATCGCCCTGCGCGCGGGACTCCATTGCGCGCCCTCGGCGCACACCGCAATGGGTACGCTCGAAACGGGCGCGGTACGTGTAAGCCCCTCATACTTTACAAATGCGGCGCAGATAGACCGGCTGGCTTTCGGCGTAGCGCGCATGAGAAAAAGCGGCGCCTGACAAAAAAGTGTTTGCAACAGGATTGTTTTGTGATAGAATAATAAATGAATAGGCAGTGGGTTCCAAAGTAAACGGAAGGAAGAAAACCATGGATTATATTATCTCGTTTTTCAGCTCTTTTCTTTCCATTATTAAGACCTTTCAATTCAAAGATTTTGTAGATATTCTCTGCATTACTTTTGTAATATACGGTATTTTTAAATTGGTAAAGGAAACGAGGGCGGAGCAGCTCTTAAAGGGCGTCGTAATTCTGCTCGTTGTTTATTTTGCGGCGTTTGTGTTCCAGCTGACAATGTTTACCGCCCTGCTCAAGAATTTCTTTGAGTTTGGCGTCCTCATTTTGTTTATTGTATTCCAGCCGGAAATCAGGAAAGCGCTCGAACAGATAGGGCGAAGTAAATTCTCTAAAAACTTTAAAAAATTCAGCCTGCAATCCAAGCAGGACGACGAGCTGATTGCCATGCAGCGTAAGGCTATCAGCGATGTCTGCGACGCCGCAATTCTGTTCCAGCGCAGCAAAACTGGTGCGCTGATTGTCTTTGAACGCTCGACCAAGCTCGGCGATATTATCGATACCGGCACGATTGTCGACGCCGCGCCCTCTGTTTCTGTGTTTGGCAACCTGTTTTTCAATAAAGCGCCGCTGCATGACGGCGCCGTCGTAATCCGCGACGGCAGGGTATATGCGGCGGGCTGTATTTTGCCGCTTACTAAGAATGAGGACGTCGATATTAACCTGGGTACGCGCCACCGCGCGGCGCTCGGTATCAGCGAGGTTTCAGATGCCGCCGTCGTTGTTGTTTCTGAGGAAACCGGCAATATATCAATTGCCTACCGCGGCAGGCTTACAAGGGATTATACCCGCGAGGCGCTTATGGAACGCCTGGAGGAGCTTGTCCTGCCGGCAGATAAAACGGACATTGTGGAGCTGATTCCCATTTTCTCGTCCAAGAGAAAGGAGAAGAAGCATGAGCAAAAATAAAAAAGCGTTCGGCTCAAAAAGGGCTGTTCCAAAAAATAAAAAAACTGGAAAATCAAAAATTACCCTCGATAAGCTCTTTAAGAACAATAAGTTCCTGCTTGTTTTCTCTTTTTTGATGGCCTGTATCCTGTGGCTCTTTTTTTCGCAGAATTCCGGCGTGGACACAACCGCGTCGATTTCAGATATTCCAATATCCATCCAGCTGAGCGACCAGGCAAAGGAAGACGGGCTCGTCATCTTTACGGGGGCCGATACAAAGGCCACCGTCCAGATTTCCGGCAACCGCCTGACGCTCGGTACTGTAACAAAGGAAGATATTCAGGTTGTGGCGGAGCAGGCAGCCAATACAATTTTGACGCCGAATACCTACAGCCTGGAGCTGACCGCAAAGAACAACAGCGTCAAAACATTTAAAATCGAGTCGGTTTCCCCGCAGTTTGCAAGCGTTTACGTTGACCGCTACAGCCAGAAAACGCTTGAAATCCAGGATAAAATCGAATATAAGGTAGACCCGACCTATTATGCGGCGTCTCCCATTCTGTCTACGGACAAAATTACGGTATCCGGTCCGCAGTCAGAGGTGCTGAAGGTCGCTTCCGCAGAGGTCATCGGGACGGTCGACGGCGTTTTGACCTCCGCCTATAAAAATGACTATAAGGTTATACTGTACGACGCGGCCGGCGGCGAGATTAAAAATGAGCTGATTACAACCAGCGCGGATTCGGTCACGGTCACGATTTCCGTCCTGCCTAAGAAAAAGCTGCCTGTGGAGGCGACGTTTACAAACGTCCCGGCGGGCTTTCATACGGATAGCTTTGCAAAATTGATTCCGGATGAAATCGAGATTGCCGGACCGGAGGATACCATCGGCAAGCTGGAAGCGGTTGAGCTGGAGCCGATTGATTTTACCGAAATTTCGCCCGCGAATACCACTTTTACGCGCGAGGTCGACCTGCCCAACGGCTGTAAAAACATCAGCAATATCACGCAGGTTACGGTGACGCTCGATTTATCGGGCTATTCTACCACGAGGCAGACGGTAAAGAAATTCAATTTTAAAAACCTGCCGGGCGGTTATACAGCCACGCCTGCCACGTCGGCAGTCGATGTAACTATCGTTGGCCCCGACAATGTGATTGAGGACCTTTCCTCTTCAGACCTGTCTGCTGTAATCGACCTGAAAAGCTTAGGGCAGGACTTCGTCGGCTCTACCGAGGTGCCGGTGACAATCGAGGTAACGGGTGTAAAAAATTGCTGGGCGTACAGCCGGGTAAAATATACCGCGAATATTACAGTCAGCAAAAATGAATAGCTTTATAAATCCCTGCGCAAGTTTTGCGCGGGGATTTTTTGCGCGGCTAAGGGCCTTTTCACGCAAGGGGGACGAACCGCTCGGTAAATTTGCCCCGTTTCATACTTGTTTGACTATGTCTTATGTGATATAATTTACGCAGAAAATCTGAATTTCGGAGGGATAGCCCCAATGCTTACAGATATTGAAATTGCCCAGCAGTGTAAACTCCGGCCCATTGCGCAGGTAGCGCACCAGCTTGGTATTCTCGAGGAGGAAACCGAGCCGTACGGCAGGTATAAGGCAAAGCTCAACGACCGTCTATTTGAGCGGCTGAATGAGAAAAAGGACGGCAAGCTTATATTGGTCACGGCAATCAACCCCACGCCGGCGGGCGAGGGAAAAACAACTACAACAGCGGGGCTGGGGCAGGCAATGGCGAAAATCGGCAAGAACGCCATTATCGCGCTGCGCGAGCCGTCTTTAGGCCCTGTGTTCGGCGTAAAGGGCGGCGCCGCGGGCGGCGGCTATGCGCAGGTCCTCCCGATGGAGGATATCAACCTTCACTTTACAGGCGACATGCATGCCATTACCAGCGCGAACAACCTTCTTTGCGCGATGCTCGACAACCACCTGCAGCAGGGGAACGATTTAAAAATAGACCAGCGCAGGATTTTAATCAAGCGCTGCCTCGATATGAACGACAGGGCGCTGCGCAATGTTATCGTTGGCCTGGGCGGGAAGGTAAACGGCGTCCCGCGTGAGGACGGTTTTATTATCACGGTAGCAAGCGAGGTTATGGCAATCCTATGCCTTGCAAACGATATAGAAGACTTGAAAAAGAGGCTCGGCGACATCCTGGTCGCCTACACGGCAGAAGGAAATCCGGTCTTTGCGCGCGACTTAAACGCGCAGGGCGCGATGGCTGCGCTTTTAAAGGACGCGATTATGCCCAACCTTGTCCAGACGCTGGAAGGGACTCCCGCGATTATGCACGGCGGCCCGTTTGCTAATATTGCCCACGGCTGCAACTCTGTGCGCGCAACCAGGCTTGCGCTCAAGCTTGCCGATTACTGCATTACAGAGGCGGGCTTCGGCTCCGACCTCGGCGCGGAAAAATTTCTCGACATCAAGTGCCGCTATGCGGGAATCAAGCCGAGCGCCATCGTTGTGGTAGCCACCTGCCGGGCGCTCAAATATAACGGCGGCGTACCAAAGGCGGAGCTTAAAAATGAAAATATGGATGCGCTTGAAAAAGGTATTGTGAACCTGGGCGTGCATATTGACAATATGCGCTCGTACGGCGTACCGGTCGTCGTCGCAATCAACCGGTTCGACACGGACACAAATGCGGAGCTATCCCTTATTGAGCGGTATTGTAAGGAAAAAGGTGCGGATTTTGCCCTGTCAGAGGTGTTTGCAAAAGGCGGAGAGGGCGGTATGGAGCTTGCGCAAAAGGTATGCGCGGCAGCGGAGAGGCCCTCTGCTTTCAAGCCCTGCTATCCGCTTGATATTCCGCTGAAAGAAAAAATAAACGCGGTCGCCACAAAAATTTACGGGGCGCGCGGCGTTAATTATACGGCGCCGGCAGAAAAGGCAATCAAAGAGGCGGAAGCGCTCGGCGCGGGGACGCTGCCCGTCTGCATAGCAAAAACGCAGTATTCCTTGTCTGACGACCCTTCGCTGCTCGGCAGGCCGGAGGATTTTAATATTACGGTCAGGGACGTGCGCCTTTCAAACGGCGCTGGCTTTGTTGTCGTCTTTACAGGCGACATTATGACGATGCCCGGGCTTCCGAAAGCGCCCGCCGCGCAAAAAATTGACGTAAATGAAAACGGTGTGATTTCCGGCCTGTTTTGACTGGCTATAAATTTTAAGGTTCAGGGACTGAAGGCTTGATGATAACAATAAAAAGCGCGAGTGAGCGCGAAACAGAGGCGCTCGGCGAAAGGCTTGCCGGCCTGCTCAGGGGTACGGAGGTGCTTGCCCTGTTCGGCGGCTTGGGCATGGGAAAAACCGCCTTTACAAGGGGGCTTGCAAAGGGGCTGGGCATAGAAGACGGCGTTTCGAGCCCAACCTTTGCGATTGTAAACGAATATAACGGCAGATTCCCCGTCTATCATTTCGATATGTACCGGATTACCGGTTGGGACGATTTGTATTCCACAGGTTTTTTCGATTATCTCGGCAACGGCGTGCTCGTCATCGAGTGGAGCGAGAACATAGAAAACGCCCTGCCCGAAGACGCTGTGCGTATCTATATCGAAATGGGCGCGGATGAGAACAGCCGCATATTCCGGATTGAGGGGGACATACGCCTATGAAGATTCTGGCAATCGATTCCACGGCGGGCCCCGCGTCCGCCGCAATATATGAGGACGGCAAAATCCTCGGCGAATTTTTTATCAACACGAAGCTGACCCACAGCGTCACGCTTATGACCATGTGCGAAGCGCTGCTGAAAAACACGATGACCGATATAAAAGAAATTGATGCGTTCGCTGTTTCCGCGGGCCCCGGTTCGTTTACAGGCGTGCGCATCGGCGTTGCGGCAGTCAAGGGAATGGCGCAGGCCCTTTCAAAGCCGTGCGTCTCCGTTTCCGCGCTGGAGGCCATGGCGCAGAACCTCAAGGGAACCGAATGCGTCATATGCGCTGTCATGGACGCGCGGTGCAGGCAGTTTTATAACGCGCTGTTTGAAAGCAAAAACGGGCAAATCACACGGCTGACGGAAGACAGGGCGCTTTCCTCTGAGGAACTGGCGGGGGAGCTTGAACAGCTTCCCGGGCGAATCATCCTTACAGGCGACGGAAGCGGCGCAGCTCTTGGGCTGATGTTCCCGCGACTGCCGCGGCTGGAGACGGCGCAGGAACAATTGAAATACCAGCGCGCGTCCGGCGTGTGCTTTGTTGCCGCGCAGAAATTTATGCAGGGGCAAACGGTTTCGGCATCGGAGCTGATGCCGGTCTATCTGCGGCTGCCGCAGGCCCAGAGGGAGCTGCTGCAGAAACAAAAAATGGAGGGTTCAGGGAAATGATAGCAATCGGAGCGGACCACGGCGGATTTCAAATCAAGGAAGCTGTAAAAAAGTATTTAGAAGAAAAAAGCATACCATATAAGGATTTCGGTTCTTATGACGGACAGGCTGTCGATTATCCTGAAATCGCCGTAGAGGTTTCGCGCGCGGTGACAAGCGGCGCGGCGGAAAAGGGTATCCTGTGCTGCGGGACAGGCATTGGCATTTCGATAGCGGCAAACAAAATAAAGGGCGTGCGCGCGGCTGTCGTTTCAGACGATTTCAGCGCTGAAATGGCCCGCCGGCACAACGACGCGAACATCCTCTGCATGGGCGGCAGGATTATAAACGAGGAACAGGCCGTAAGATTTACGGGTATTTTCCTGAACACGCCGTTTGACGGCGGACGCCATGAACGAAGGGTAGGCATGATAACAAAAATTGAGCAAGGGGATAATGGCTGAACCTCGGCACAAATTGGAGGGTTATATGGAATTTCAAAAATGTACAATGGACGCTTTTTCCGTAATTGGAAAAGAAGGCGCGTCGCAGGAAGGCGAAGGTTTTGTTCAAAAGCTTTGGCAGGACACAAACAGCCATTTTGACGAGATTGCACACCTTGCCAAACGCTCGGAAGAGGGCCTTGCGGGCTTTTGGGGCTTGATGACCGGCCCAAAGCGGGAATTTGAGCCGTGGGAAGATAACTTTACCAAGGGCCTTTATCTTGCGGGAGTTGAGACAGAGGACAACGCCCTGCCGCCGCAGGGCTGGACAAAATGGACAATTCCGGCGTTCACATATATTTACTGCAAGGTCGGGGACGACTACATGGCGGCATTTTCCGGCGGCCTTGCCTATCTTGAGGAAAATGGGCTTGAGCTTGCGGGTGCGGTGCAGGATTATACCTGCCCACAGGAACAGCAGGCCTATTTGTTTTTCCCTGTCAGGCGGTTGTAAGGAAAACCGGCTGTTTTAAGGGGAGATAGAGAGAAGCAGAAAAATTTGCGGTGCCGCTAAAGGCGTCCGCTCAAAATAAGTGAGGTTCTCAGAATGGAAAAACAGGTAACCGTATTCAATCATCCGCTCATCCAGCATAAGCTGACGTTTATGCGCGACAAAAACACAGGCAGCAAGCTTTTCCGAGAGCTGGTCGGCGAGGTCGCCATGCTCATGTGCTATGAAGCGACGCGCGACCTGGATTTGGAAGAAATCGAAATCGAGACGCCGGTTGCGCCCTGCAAGGCGAATATTATCGCCGGCAGAAAGCTTGCGTTTGTACCAATTTTGCGCGCGGGCTGCGGTATGCTGGATGCCATGCTGCAAATGGTGCCCGCCGCGAAGGTTGGACATATCGGCCTCTACCGCGACCCGCAGACACACCAGCCCGTAGAGTATTACAATAAGCTTCCTGCGGATATCCACGAAAGGGACGTGTTCGTGCTCGACCCGATGCTCGCAACGGGCGGCTCAGCGGTGGACGCAATTTCCATCATCAAGAAAAGCAACCCAAAGAGCATTAAATTCCTATGTATCATCGCGGCGCCCGAGGGAATCGAGGCGCTTACGGCGGCGCATCCAGACGTGCAGGTGTTTTGTGCCGCGCAGGACGACCATCTCAACGAGCACGCTTACATCGTTCCCGGATTGGGCGACGCGGGCGACAGGATATTTGGAACAAAGTAAAAGCGCTTAATTGGCGCGACGTACCGGAAAGGAAGCGATTTGCCTATGGATAGGGAAGCGTTTATATCTATGCTCAGGGAAAAACGCGAGCTTTCGTTTTATATCGCGCTCGTTCAAAAAGAACCGGATATTCTGCCGTTGCTGTTCGATTTGCTTGAGCAGGAGAAAAGCGCGGTGAAATATCTTTGTGAGAAGATTGTAAGGCGGCTGAGTGAGCAGTCGCCCGAGGCTTTGTACCCCTACTTCAGCCGCATGGCGGCGCTGCTCGGCAACACGAATAATTTTATCAAATGGGGATTTATCCTTTCTGTTGCAAACATGATTTCTATTATCTGCGCGGAGGAATGGCAGGGCGTTGAGGAAAAATACCTTTCCTTTTACAGCGCAAAGGATATACCGGCGTTTGGCAACGCGGTAAAAAGCCTGCCGAAAATTTTAAACGCGTTCCCTGAGCTGGAGAGGCAAACCGTACCGAAGCTGCTCGGCGTCGACGGACATGTTTTTTACCACAAAGGCGAACCATCGCAGGATTGCCTGAATGTCGCCAAGGAGCATATAATCGATTGTTTCTTTCAGATTTATAAAACGTCTGCATATCAAGGGGAAATGCTGCAATTTGCAGAGAACAGCCTCCAAAATCCGCGCGCAGGCGTAAGAAGCCGCGCAAAGCGTTTTTTAAAAGAATATAAATCTAAAGGGTGCGAATAAGAAAAACGGGTGCAGGATTTCCTGCACCCGTGATTTTTTGCTTATATGAGCATTCTGCCGTCGCAGTATTTACAGATGAGCATATCGCCCTGGCCGCAAAACGCGTGAGGCAAATACTCCTCTGATGAGGTGATGCACTTGGGGTTCTGGCAACGCTGTATATGCGTATGGGTGAGCGGCTCGTCGCTTTGAAGCGGCCTTTCAAGCATCAGCATAATCAGCGCCATACGCGCGTACATCCCGTAAACGGCCTGCTTAAAATAGATGGCGCGGCTGTCGTCGTCCACGTCGTTTCCAATTTCATCCACGCGCGGAAGCGGATGGAGGATTTTCAGGCCTTTTTTGCCGAGGCTCAGCTTCTTTGTATCAAGCACGAATATGCCCTGCTGCTTTTTATATTCCTCTTCGCTCGCAAAGCGTTCGCGTTGGATGCGCGTCATATAAAGCACGTCGAGCAGCGGCATGGCGTCGCGCAGATTGTTGATTTCCTCGTATTTGCATCCTGCCGCGTGGAGCGTGTCCTTGATATAATTCGGTACGCCCAGCTCGTCCGTTGAGATTAAAATAAAACGGTTGTCCGGAAAATGGGACATCGTTTTAATTAAAGAATGTACGGTGCGCCCGTTCTTAAGGTCGCCGCACAGACCGATACACAGGTGGTCCAGACGGCCCTTTTCATTATATAGGGTCACAAGGTCGGTGAGCGTTTGTGTTGGGTGGAGGTGTCCGCCGTCCCCGCCGTTTATCAGAGGGACGCTGGAAAAGAGGGAGGCAGCCTTTGCGCTGCCCTCAAGCGGATGGCGCATGGCGATGATATCGGCATAGCCGCTGATGATTTTAATCGTATCCTTTAAGCTTTCGCCTTTTGCCACGGAGGAATTCATGGGGTTGTCAAATCCAATCGTCTGGCCGCCTAACCGCAGCATAGCGGTCTGAAACGACATCTGCGTCCGTGTGGAGGGCTCGTAAAAAAGCGTCGCCATAATTTTGCCCCTGCACGCTTCGCGGTAATCCCCGGGCTTGTCCTTGATTTTCCCCGCGAGTGTAATGATTTCCTTCAGGTCGGAGAAAGGAAGGTCTTCCAGGTCGATAAGATTTTTAATCAAACAAAACACCACCAAATCTATAACTCACTCTAAACCTATCCTGATTATTATAGATTCAGCCTTGTACAAAGTCAAGGAAAACCAAGGCTTTCCGCTTTTTGCAGCCCGCTGAAAACCGGGGCCTTCCGGCTTAAAGCGGGGCTTTTGCTTTTTATTTCTGCGGCGAAATGATGTATTTTCCGAGCGCGCGCAGCTCCGGCTTACTTAGTATATCCTCCAGCTTATCAAGCCCGCAGATTTCATAAACCATGCTTTGGACATCCAGGCGCCCGGAATCAATCAGGTCAAGCGCGCGTTTCTGCGTATAGGGGTTGATATAAGATGCCTTCAATACCAGCTCCTTCTGGAAAATTTCAAACGGCTTTACTAAAACAGCTTCATCAGGCTTTGTCAGGCCGAACATCATAACGACCGCCTTGTTACCGGCAATATCGGTGGCCTGCTCAATTGTGGCGGGCCGCCCGACACATTCTATTACAGTATGTATCCAGGTCATTCCCTGTGCGGCCAATACGGCTTTTACATCCTCATGTATGGGGTCGATGCAGATATCCGCGCCTAGCCTTCTGCCGACCTCACGCTTGCTCCTGACAGGCTCCAGCAACGCTACCTTTGCGGCGCCGGCTAAGCGTGCCAGCTGTACCATCAGCAGCCCAATCATTCCGCCGCCAATTACAACGACCTGGTGTCCCGGCCGTATTTCGCATAAATCGATTCCATGCAGGCAGCAGGCGACGGGCTCGGCCATTGCGCCCTGTTCAAAGCTGGTATTTTCTCCAAGAAGATATAGCTGGCGCTCGTCCACGGCGCAAAATTCAGCAAATGCGCCATTTCTTTTCGTTCCATAGCCAATTAAATTCCGGCAGTAATGCGGGATGCCGCTGCGGCAGGCGTCACAGGTTCCACAATAGCAGTTGGGGTCGACGCAGACCCGGTCGCCCGTTTTGAAATTTGTTATATCCTTTCCGGTTTCTACAATAATACCGGAAAATTCATGTCCCAGGATTGCCGGCGGCGTTACCTCAACGGAACCTTTGTCCCCCTCGAAAATATGTACGTCTGTGCCGCATACGCCGCACGCCTTAACCGCAACCAGCGCCTCCTTCGGCCCGATTTTAGGCTTTTCATATTCCTCAACCCTCATATCATGCTTGCCATAGAATACAGCGCTCTTCATGCCAAAACCACCTTACTTTATATACTTATACGTAAGTGTTACGTATAAGTTAAGTATAAAGCTGAGAACGGCTTGTGTAAAGGGATAGAATCCCCAAATTTTCGGTATTTCCTTGTACAGATTCACAACTGTATATACCCGTTTGCTTTATCTCAAGATTGCGATTATAATAAAGTTTATAATTAATAAAAAGAATGGCAAGTCGGGTGGTGAAGGTATGGCCAATAAGGGAATGACGGCAAAATCGGTAAAACAAATCAATAAAAATAAGGTTTATGCGGAAATCTACCGTGGAAGGTCCGTATCAAAACTGCAGATTGTTCAAAAACTGCAGATGGGATTGTCTACCGTTGACCAGAATTTAAAAGCCCTTGAGGAAGAAGGGCTAATAGAGAAAAAAGGCTATTTTGAATCGACCGGGGGCCGAAAGGCACAGGCAATCCAAATATGCCGGACGGCGAGGCTTTCAATTGGGCTTGGTATTCTGAAGGAGTGTATTTATATCGTCGCAGCCGACTTATACGGTACTGTGCTCCAGTCGGCCGTTCTAACTATCCCGTACCGTCATGCAGATACATACTACGAAAGGCTTGGTAGAGAAATTGATTCCTTTATTTCCGCGCATGGCCTTGACTCCAGCAGGATTCTCGGTGTATCGGTTGCGGTGCAGGGCAGTATTTCCCCTGACGGCCAAGCGGTAAGCTACGGGGCAATCATGCACAATGAACAGATGAAGCTGTCGGATTTTCAAAAGCATATTCCATACGCGTGCCGGTTGGAGCACGATTCAAAAGCGGCCGCGTTTCTGGAGTTGTGGAGGCACCCTGATATTCAAAGCGCTTCGATGTTCCTGTTAAACCATAATATGGGCGGCGCTGTTATAATCAATGGCTTAGTACATCAGGGGCTCCACATGCAAAGCGGGAATTTTGAGCATTTATGCATCGAGAAGAACGGGCCTCTGTGCTATTGCGGAAGCCGCGGCTGCTTAGAAACCTACTGTTCAGTGAATGCATTGGAAAAAGCGGCGGGCATGGCGCTTCCATTGTTTTTTGAAGAGGTTAGGAAGAAAGAAGCCAAATATTTGAAAATCTGGAGCGAATATCTGAAATATTTAGCCTTTGCTATACGGAATGTCAGTGCTGTGGTTGATGGGAAAATCATAATCAGCGGCTATTTGGCTCCATTTTTGATGAAAGAAGACGTCGCTTTTCTCTTACAACACATAAATGAATCCAACGCGTTTCCGGTTTCCGGGGAGCAGTTCCTATTGGGTACGCAGGGGGCGTATACACAGGCGACAGGGGCGGCGTTGTATCAAGTAAATACGTTTTTAACAAGCCTGGATGCATCTCCTTTACCTTGCCGGGAGTAGGAGTTTATAATGAAGGCGCTAGGTGCAGGGCAGGTTTTAAAAAATCCGGTAAAACAACGCCGGGTTAAGTCTTGATTTTTTATGGAGTTCACGTTATAATAGAAAAGTTCCATGCCGGTGTGATGGAATTGGCAGACGTAGTGGACTCAAAATCCACCGGTGGCGACACCGTGCCGGTTCGAGTCCGGCCACCGGCACCAGCAGGTCTAACCTGCACACACATCGCGCTCCTCACGAAAGTGGGGAGCGTTTGTTTTTGCCACACGCTTTGACTGGCATCTTTTTTGTAAAATGAACACACTTCGGAGCAAGCTTTTTATTGCTTGCTCCGTTTTTTTATCAAAAGCAAAGCGCAATCGCAGCGCCTCCTCGGTACTACCGGCCTCTTTCGGCGGCTGTTGTTTCGCATATAAAGAAGATGCACAAAAATAAACCCAATACTCATGCGAAAGTCCTCACCATGAGTATTTTAAATAAAAAGTTAAAGAGTTTTAAGTGCGGGAACGGTATGGCTGTCCCTGCGCTTTTATTTTTAATTCTAAAGATACAATCCTACACCAGTAAAAAGGTTCCAGCTAATTTCAACCTCATTAAAATTATGCCGGAATTTGCATTTACATCGTCGTTTGAATGGAAAATTTTTTTCTCACTATACTCACTGAAAAAGGCTTATATATAAACGTTTTAATAAAAACTTCGGTGTTATGTCCAGAGAATAAAAATCGGAATTGGTATAATAGACAGTTTTTCTACTCGATTTTTAAAAAACAAGAGCTTTTGATTGTGTAAATTAACAAAAATATAATTTAAAATAAAAAATTTATAAGCTTATTGACTAAAAATTTATCTTGTGCTATACTGAGCTCAGAAAAACAGTTAAAACCTTTTAACTAAAATTTGGAAGTGAGTTCCATGAAAGCAACCATTAAAGATGTAGCACGGAAAAGCGGTTATTCCATTGCTACTGTTTCCCTGGTCATGAACAACAAAAATGTAAGCATTCCGCAGGAAACCCGCGACAAGGTCTGGAAGGCCGCAGATGAATTGGATTACCGGCCCAACCAATTGGCGGTGAGTATGATAACCAAAAAAACCAATGTGCTGGGCCTGATTATTCCGGATAACAGCAACCTTTTCTTTGCCGACCTTTCTAAGGCGATTGAGATAGCGGCACGCCATGCCGGATATAACTTGATTTATGGGAATTCAAATAATAATTCCAAGCGGGATATCGAATATATGAAAATGTTTGTGGACAGGCGCGTCGATGGTATCATTTATGCGAAATCCACTACCTTGAACTGTGAAAATGACAGGGACTGTATCCGGTTTATACAAAAGGCAACTACTCCAATTATAGCTGTGGACCGTGTGGTAGAGGACAGCAGCGTTAGTTCTATTGTACTAGACCACTTTCAGGGGGGATATCTCGCGGCCCGCCACCTGCTTCAATTGGGGCATACGCGCATTGGCTGCTATACCGGCCCTCACAGCCTGAATTCCTCACAAGAGCGCCTCAGCGGCTGTAAATTTGCTTTTGCCGAGCATAACATCCCCTTTGATGATTCGCTTGTTTATGAGGGAACCTACCAAATAGGATGCGAGCAGTCGGCTTTGGCCTATTTTCTGAATAAGGGAGCGACCGCTATTTTCGCCTTCAACGATATCATGGCATATGGGATTTACCGCGAAGCCCGCCAAGCTAATTTATCGATTCCGAAAGAGCTTTCCGTAGTTGGCTTCGACGATACCTTTTTCAGCGAGATAATCCAGCCTTCTTTGACGACCGTCCGCCAGCCCATCCGCCAAATGGGTGAATGCGTAGTAGAAACGCTGTTAAAGTCGATACAAAAGGGGACAGGCCCGGAAAAGCATAATTATGTATTTAAACCGGAACTTATCATACGGGAAAGTACAGCTTCACCCGTCAGGAAAAGAGGGATATTGTGAAGATATTAAGTTTGGGTTCTCTGAATGTTGACCGCGTTTATAATGTAGAAGAATTTGTAAGCGCGGGCGAAACTATTTCCGCTCAAAAATTTGAAATTTTTCTGGGAGGAAAGGGCTTCAATCAATCCATTGCCATAGCCCGGGCCGGAATCCCCGTTTACCATGCCGGGGCGGTGGGAGAGGATGGAGCAGATTTAATCGCCCTGCTGGAGCGGGAAAACGTTCATGTGGATTATTTGCAGCGGCTGGATTTTCCCAGCGGCCATGCAATTATCCAGGTGGACCGTAAGGGGCAGAACAGCATTATCGTTTATGCAGGCGCAAACGGCGCTATAGAGCAGGCTTATATAGAGCAGACGCTTGCGCGGTTTGACCAAGGCGATTTGCTATTGCTCCAAAACGAGATAAGCAATGTTGGCTATGCCATTCAAAGGGCGCATGAAAAGGGTATCCGGGTTGTGTTTAACCCCTCTCCTGTAACGCAGGAGCTGCTTGATTACCCGCTTCATTTGGTGGACTGTTTTATTCTTAATGAACTGGAAGGGAAGGCGCTTACCGGAAAAACAGATTATGAAGAAATTTTGTCCTCTTTACATAGCCAATATCCAGGCGCAACGTTGGTACTGACAGTGGGGAGAGACGGGGCGATTTATCGGGACAGCCGCCAAAGCATCCGCCACGGAATCTACAACGTTCCGGTCGTTGATACAACCGCGGCGGGCGATACCTTTTGCGGTTACTACGTAGCGGGATTGTTCCAGGGGGAGCCATTAGAAAAAATTTTGGAAAACGCGTCTATCGCTTCCTCTATCGCGGTTTCCCGAAAAGGAGCGTCCGCGTCCATTCCTACCATGAAGGAGGTGACGGCTTTTCAGAAAATGTGGGAAGAGAAGCGCCGGGCTTCTGTCCGCTGACCGGCTGGCGCTTATGACAATACAACAAATATGTTTGATTGAAGAAAGGAAATGGATGACACATGAAAAAGTCGTATCGAATTCTCAGTTTAATCCTGTCGGTGTTATTATGCACTTTTCTGTTTGTGGGCTGCGGCGAGACTCCAGCCACATCCTCCGGCGACACTTCGTCCGGTGGGGCAAGCTCCGGCGGCGACGATAAATTTGTTGTTTACGCCCCGCTTTCCGGCGAGCTAGGCGACGAAAGCTTTATGGATTCCGCTAACCGCGGCTTAGAGTGGGCGCGCGACCGGTTAGGCTGTGAAGTCAGGGTTATCCCTGCTTCTACAGACGACCCGCAGGCCTGGGACCGCAATCTGCGCGAAGCGGCGCAGAACGAAAGCGTGGACCTGATTGTAACCGGCGGTACCGTGGTAGCCACCACATTGGAAGAAATTGCCCCTGACTTCCCGAACAAGCCATTTATTATTTTTGATGCCGAATCAAACGGCGACAACGTTACCGGTATCGTCTATAAGCAAAACGAAGGCGCTTTTCTGGCAGGCGCGCTGGCTGCTTTGATTACGAAAAACGCAGATCTGTTCCCTAATGCCACAGGCAGTAACCGGGTCGCTATTGTAGGCGGGGAAGATATCCCTGTCGGCCGCGATTTTATTGCGGGCTTTGAAGCCGGCGCCAAATATATTGATTCCAAGATTACGGTTGACTCCCGTTTTGCGGGAAGCTTTACCGACCCTCAAAAGGGTTACGATACGGCCATGGCTGCAATCAATGACGGCGCCGACGTGGTATACCAGTGCGCAGGCCCCGCCGGACTCGGTGTTTTGAAAGCGGCGGCAGAGGCGAAGCGTTATGGAATGGGAAGCGACAGCAACCAGAACCACCTGCACGAAGGCTTTATTCCCGCCAGTGTTATCAAGGCGGTTGACCAGACTGTATTTGATGCGATTTCCCAGGCGAAAGAAGGCAAGCTTGAACTGGGCAAAACCATTGTAGGCGATGTAAGCAATAAAGGAATGGACCTGGAAATGGACGAAGAAATGGTTCCAGAAAATATTCGCAGCCAGATTGAAGAAATTAAGGCGAAAATTACCTCTGGGGAGATTAAGCCTGCAAGCTATTATGATAATTAATTTATGATGGATACGAAGATGAATACGATGAATCAAAATCCGGCGGGGCAGCCCGTGGCTGAATTCAAAGGAATAGTAAAACGTTTTGGCGATAAGGTCGCGGTGGACCATATCGACCTGGACTTAAAGCGCGGCGAGGTGCTTGCAATCTGCGGCGAAAATGGCGCCGGAAAATCCACATTGATGAACTGCCTTTTTGGGCTGCTAATCCCGGAAGAAGGGGAAATTATCATTGAAGGGCAGCCGGTCAAGCTGGAAAATCCACGTCACGCGCTGGATTACGGCATTGGTATGGTACATCAGCATTTTAAGTTGGTGCCTTCCTTCACCGTAGCGGAAAACGTGTTCTTGGGCCACGAAGAAACAGAAAAAATGAACCGGGTCAATGAAAAAAAGCAAAACGAAATCGTTTCGCAGCTTTCACAGCGGTACGGGCTGCAAATCAATCCCACCGACCGTGTGTCCAACCTGTCCGTGGGGCTGCGCCAGAGAGTAGAAATACTGCGGGCGCTGTCAAAAGAAGTGAAAATCCTTATTTTGGATGAGCCTACGGCAGTGCTTACCGCCAGTGAAGTTGACAAGCTTTTTGAAGTACTCAAACGTTTGACCGACGACGGTATGTCCATAATCCTTATAACCCACCGCCTCAACGAAGTAGAGCAAATTGCCGACCGGGTCGTCATTATAAGGCGGGGTAAAAAGATTTCCACCCATGAGCGGGGAACCTTTACGCAGCATGAGCTGGCCACTTTAATGATTGGAAAAGAACCAACGCCGCCCAAAGAGAAAACTGTCCATAAAATGGGCGGCGTAATGCTGGAAGGCAAAAGCTTGAGCGCTTTTGATATCCATGGCGTCAATATGCTGAAAGATTTCAGCTTTCAGCTGCGGGCGGGAGAAATCCTGGGCATTGCGGGCGTGGCTGGAAACGGACAGTCCGAGCTGATTAATCTGGTTACAGGCATTCAAAAGCCCCATAATGGACAGGTGCTGATTGACGGAAAGAATTTGACCGGGCAGCCTGTATCCGTTTTTCGTAAAAACGGGGTCGTGCTGATTCCGGAAGACCGAATGACCCGCGGAACCAGCCGCTATTCCAATATTACGGATAATGTGGCCGCAGGGCTTCTGGACGACCCGTCCCTTGGCAAATTTGTTTTAAACCGTAAAAAGGTAATTGCACGAACAAAAGAATTAATCGCACAGTATGATGTACGCGACGCTTATCCCAACACGATTATCCGCCGTTTGTCCGGCGGTAATATCCAAAAGGTGGTTCTAGCCCGGGAGCTGTCCCGCAGCCCCAAAATTGTAGTAGCGGCAGAGCCGACCCGCGGACTGGATATAGGCGCTATCGAGTTTGTACATAACCAGTTGAACAAGCTGCGGGACGAGGGCGTGGCAATTCTTTTAATCTCAATGGAGCTTGGAGAAATTTTGGAATTATCCGACCGAGTGATGGTATTATATGACGGCATGCTGATGAAGGAATTCAGCGGAGCACTGCCTGATGAACGGACCATCGGACCATATATGTTAGGTGTTCAAGATGAAAGAAAAGTTGTTTAAATCTATATCACACTTATGGAAAAGCTCTTCCCGCCAGATAAGCGCTGTGATTCTGAGCTTTATCGTGGCGATTTTAGCCATAGCGCTTATTTCAAAAGAACCGTTAACGGCGTTTTCCTCCTTTGTGCTTAGTTCTTTCACAGATATTTATAATTTTGGCAATATGATCTCAATCGCGACAATCTTGATTGTGACAGGCCTTGCTTCTATGATTGGCTTTAAGGCCGGAGCATTTAACATGGGCGGAGAAGGCCAGCTGTATTTGGGCGCTATGGTTTCTGCCGTAATTGCCATTTTTAGTCCCCTGCCTCCATTTCTCACGATTACCCTGGCCTTGTTGGGCGGCGCATTGGCAGGCGCTCTGTGGGTGCTTATTCCCGCAATACTAAAAATTTCATTGGGAATCAATGAAATCGTTACAACCCTCATGTCGTCCAATATTGCCATCTTCCTGACGGCGTATCTTGTAAACGGGGCGCTGCGAAATCCCAATTCAGGCGCGCCGGAAACGGTGCGGCTGGATCGCTCGCTCCGTCTTCCCCAGCTCATTCCCTCCACTAAAATCAACGTAGGCATTATCATTGCGCTGCTCCTGATTGCGGCTGTCTATTTCTTCTTCTACCGTACGAAGGGCGGACTGAAGGTGCGCATGGTCGGAATGAACCCATTGTTTTCACAGACGGAAGGAATCCATGACAAGAAGGTGCTTTTCTATTCGATGCTTTCAAGCGGCGCGTTTGCCGGCCTGGCGGGCGCTTTAGTTACCATGGGCATTGAATACCGCTTTATTTCAGGCTTTTCTCCAGGCTATGGCATGCTGGGCATCACAGTTGCCCTTATCGGCGGCCTGCATCCAATCGGGGTGTTAATATCGGCTGTTTTCTATGGAACGCTGATGAACGGTGCCACCACCATGCAAATGAGTACAGACGTTCCCTTTGCTTTGGTCTTCCTTATCCAGGGTATTGTCGTTATGCTGGTAACCAGCCAGAACCTGAAATGGCCTAAAGCGTTGAGGCTCAAGAAACAACGAAAAGGGGGGACGGCCGTATGAGGGAACTGGAACTCTTTTTAGCTACTGCCTTAAGCACGATGACTCCTATCTTAGTCACGGCCATCGGCGGAGCCTTTGCGGAAAAATCCCGGACGACCAATATTGGCATGGAAGGTATGATGCTGATATCCGCCTTCTTTTCCATGGTAATCGGGTTCCAGGCACAAAGCGCCTGGATTGGCCTGCTGGGCGGGATTGCCTGTTCTCTTTTGGTTTCGTTCCTGTTCGCCCTGATGATTTTTTATTTGGGGTGCGATAAGATAATCGGCGGTATTGGACTGAACCTGTTTGCTTCAGGGCTGACTTTGCTGCTGATGACCGTCTGGTTCAATGAACCGGGCACCTATAAGCCCAAGGGGATGCCTACCCTGCCGGTGGTGGATATTCCATTCCTTGAAAACATCCCGGTAATCGGCCCTGCGCTCAATGGGCAAAGCGTATTGTTTTTTATAACCATTGTCTTGGTATTCGTATTGCGCTATGTAATGGAAAAAACCAAATATGGGTCATGGGTCCGCGCGGTAGGAGAAAATGAGGCCGCGGCAAAGGCTGCCGGCATTTCCGCCCTGAAGGTAAAAATCTCCACGCTGATGATAAGCGGCTTTACCGCGGGCATTGGCGGCGCGTTTCTTTCAATTTCCACGTTAGGCCTCTACAGCCACAACATGACTTCAGACCGCGGGTTTATCGCATTGGCGGCTACAATTTTCGGAAACGGACGTATTGGAGGCACCGCAATTGCCGCCATGATTTTTGGCACGGCGGAAGGCGCTGCCATCCGGCTTCAATCAGAAAATATGCCTGTCCAAATTTTGTCCATGCTTCCTTACGCGGCTACCATCTTAGCGCTAGTGGTTTATGGCATTCGGAAAAAACGCAGGGGTGAAAGGGAAAATCTGGAGTCCTACGTTCCGTCTGTCGTTCCAAAGGATTAGCGGAAAAGGCCCTTTTGGGCGGAAAGGAGAGATTGTATATGTCGGAAGGTTTGGGGATTCAGTCCCTGCATCATATTGGCTTTACCGTGAAGGATGTGGACGTATCCAAGGCGTTTTATGAAAAGCTCGGCTTTCAGTTTTTTGACCGGTGGGTAGAAACACCGGAAGAATGCGCGGAAGGCATGGGCTTTCCCGGCTGCGCCATTGAGCCTATACAATTGGTCGGTTATGGATGCATGCTGGAATTTATCCAATATAAGGAGGGGCAGGGGCCGCAGGCTCCGGTCCTGGCTAACCAAATCGGCGCAGCCCACATAGCGCTTTTGGTAGAGGATATCTACCGGTTCGTCGATACGCTCAAGGCTCAGGGAGTAGCGTTTGTGAGCCCCGTTATCGAGCATGAATTTGCACCGTGGGTTCAGCTGATTGACCCGGATGGCATCCGGGTAGAGTTTATGCAGCTGAGAGAGCAGAAGTAAAGGGAGGTTTTTTAATGGTCGACGTTATTTTAGATATTGACTCAGCCGGTGATGATATTCTGGCGGTTCTTTACGGGGCTTTTCACAGCAGAATAAATTTGCTTGCCGTAACGACCTCCTGTGGAGCCAGCGGCAGCATCGAGCAGGCCTCCTGGGTTGCCCTCAACACCTTGGAAATTGCCGGGCATACGGAAATTCCTGTTTACAGCGGCGCGCAGGGGCCGCTTAACCCGCAGGCTGCCGAAGACCTGGAGTCCCCTGTCCATTTTGACGACGAGCTCCGGTGGAAGTTTGGAGACCGGCTGGACAAATTCAATTCTCCGGCGCAGCGGCCTGTGAAAATGCCGGAAAGCATGGCCGCCAGCGATTACCTGGCGCAGGCGTTTAACGAGCGGCCCGGTGAAATTGCTTTAGTGGTTACTGGCCCGCTGACCAATATCGCCCTGGCGCTGCGGAAGGATTCCGGCATTGCCCGGAAGATAAAGCACGCGTATATTATGGGCGGGTGCTTCCAAACGCCGGGTAACATAACCCCTGTTACGGAATACAATATCTGGGCCGACCCGGAGGCCGCGAAAATTGTATTTAATTCCGGTATGGCTATAACCTGTGTGCCTCTCGATATTTGCGAAGACAACCGCTTTGCCTGCGGTATGTTCACGCGAGACCACATTGCGGACCTTGTAAACCAGGGCTCGAATAAAGCGGTGGAATTTATTGCTGATAAGTTCCCTATTTATATCGACATCTGGCGGGAATATTTTCAATTAGGCGGATTCCCGATGGATGACGCCATAGCGCTGGCCTTGACAGTGGATGAAGACCTGTGTAAATATTCAGCGCCTGTATACATCGACATTGAGCTGGAGGGAACACTTTCCCGCGGGCAGACAGTCGCTTATTTCGGCCGGCAGATTCTTAAAACCGGCCAGGGGAAAGAGCCAAACTGCCGTATTGCCACATATCTGGACGGGCGGCGGTTTATCGACGGCTTCGTTGACGCCATACTGGAAAAAAAGTAATTTACAAAAGGCTCCCGTATATATCGGTGATGCTTCTTGGCGGTTCATCACCGATATACTGGGGCAGAACACAGCAAAGGAAGTTGCCCTATGGGAAAAGGAAAATATACCTTACGCAGTATTGTTGTACGGTGCCTGGTCATTATGATTGGAGTCGTGATTTGCGGATTTGGCGCTGCTTGTTATGTTACAGCAAATTTAGGCAGTGACCCGGTGACAGCCTTTGTACAGGGCCTGGGCAACGTGTTTCACCTGAGCTTTGGAATGGCCATGAATGTGTTTAACGCGGCCTGTTTCCTGCTTATTCTGATATTCAACCGAAAGCTAATCAATATTGGAACGATACTTTATACATTTTCTTTGGGCTTTTTCAGCGATATGTTTATTTCCCTGCTGAACCAGGGAATGGGAACTTCGCCTGGCCTTGCTATTCGTATCGTGGTGATTATAGCCGGAACCTTAGGCATCGGTATCGGTTTGGGGCTTTACCAATCCGCTGAATTTGGCATTGGCCCCTCAGACGCTTTAAACCAGACGATTTCCGCCAAAACAAAAATTCCCCTCAGGTGGGAACGGATTATATTTGACGGCGTTATGGTGTTGGGCGGTTTCCTGATGGGTGGCGTCGTGTTTGTGGGAACAATTTTAGGCATGCTGGCGGTAGGCCCGATTATGGCCCCAACCATTACTGCCTGCAGTAAGCTGGTGAACCGCTGGGCAGGCGGCGTACCGGCTGAGTAACCTGCCGGTAAACGCACCTGCGCCGGCTTTGCTTACTATAAAACTATTGTGGTTTGAGATTTTGATTCAGGGCTTAGCAGAAATCTTTTTTATAAGGTATCCCGAAAATATTGCCGAAAGAAGCCGATTGCCGCAAAGCGGCCGGCTTCTTTCGTTTATAAGCCGCAAATTGGACAAATTAAAATTGAAAAAGACAGGAAATAAGAAAACACTTTCTGCTATAATTCGAAAAGAGGTGATACGAAATGGACTGGATTGAAGAAGTACAGAAATCAATCAACTTCATTGAAGAAAATTTAATGAACGAACTGTCTGTCAATATGATTGCGGAGCACGTCTTTTCATCTGCAAGCAGCCTTCAAAAGGCTTTTCATATTATAACAGGCCATTCGGTCGGGGAATACGTACGGAACCGGCGGCTGACGCTTGCGGCGGATGAGCTGTTACAGTCAAATGAATCTGTTTTGCATATCGCGTTAAAGTATGGCTACGAAACACCCGAAAGCTTTTCAAAAGCGTTTGTACGGTTCCATGGCGTAACGCCATCCGAGGCAAAGAACCACTCCGGCAATTTAAAAATGTTCGCGCCGCTTACAATCAATATAAGTATTAAGGGAGGTTATGTTTTGACTCGCAGAATAATACCTGGCGTAGAAAGAATCTACGAAAACAAGACAGAGAATTTTATGTTTCCCAGCTGCATGCGTTCTGTAATGAATGCGCTGGGAGAGGATAAAAATTTTGATTTTTTGTTTTTTGCGGGAGCAGCGGGCGATTTGTTTACACAGCTGTGGATAAATCCCAAATGGCAGTATAATGATTCCTATTCAGGGGCCTGCCACCATACAATCTGTCCGGTTCACAATGCGTTCACGGCCTGCGGCTATGATTATGAATATGTGCCAAAGGCTGAGCTGCAAAAAAACAAATCAAAGTATATCCGTAAAATAACGCAGTCCATAGACAACGGCGTGCCGGTATTAACCTTTGGAATCGTCGGTCCCCCAATATGCTCTATAATTTTTGGATATGACGAAAACGGCGAGGTTTTGATTGGCTGGTCGCAATTTACCGATGAACCACACCCTGAAAGCGACGGCCCGCATGAAGAATGCATGGCGGAAAATTACTTTCAAAAACGAAACGGTTTAGAGAAATCAGATGGATTGGTGTTTATTGGTCATAAAAAATATACGGCCAGCATTGCTGACGGCATCCGCGGCGCGCTGAAAAACAGCTCAAAGCTTGCCAATTTACCTGAAACCCAAGGCTTATATTCCCAGCGGATTGTTTTTGGAAAACAAGCGTTCGACGCATGGGCGGATTCACTGCTTGACGACGTGTGTTTTCAGGATGAAAGCAAGCTGGCGGCTCCGCTTGACACATATATGAGCTGTATTGTCCAGATTGGAACAAACCTGCATTACATCCAGGAATATCTAAACCGCGCTTATGAACTGTGCCCGGATATTTCACCGATGATTGTGCGCTTTAGGGAAGCATATCAGATAGTAGGGGATGCCCTTCAAAAAGTTATCGACCTCCAAGGCGGGTACTTTTTTGAGGCGGACAGAAAAGCGTTATTGAACAAAAGCTTTCGGAGAGAGCTTTCCAAGCGGATTGCATATTTAGGCGAATGCTATGCGAAAGCTGCCCAGGTTTTTAGCTCCTGTATATAAAATAGGAGCGAATACGCGATTGGCGTCCGGGGAGAGGCAGGAGTAATATCAGTGCGGATTTCCGGTGTTAGGTGTTATCTGCTCTAAACAACTTCTCAATCATGTTTTTTCTCATGGTTATTGAAGAAGCTTAGAGCATATTTCATTTCAGGAAAACGCGGACATGAGAATCGACAAAATTGCCCCATTGTACGGGAGAATGAACCGCGCCGCCGCTGCCTAAAAGCGGCGGCGCCTTCCTGCCCCAGCTATTGCCATTGAGTGCCGCGGCAGTCTTTGCTATAATAAAACCCTCCACTATTACACCATACTTTCGACCTTTGATAAAATTGCTCTAACAGGGAGGCGGTAATTAATGAATACATACAAAACCGCTGAAATAGCCGCCGCAATCGGGATTCACCCGAATACGGTTCGGTTATATGAGGAGCTGGAGCTTATACCAAAACCGGAACGCAGGCCCAACGGCTATCGTGTATTTACGGATTTTCATATCGAGCAATTCAGGCTTGCCCGTCTTGCCTTTCGCGTTGAAGTGCTGCAAAATGGCCTGCGCAAGAAAGCTGTTCAAATGGTGAAAAGCTCGGCAGCAGGCAATTTTGACACAGCTCTTGCGCTTGCGCAAGAATAGTTAGCTCAAGTTCGGCAAGAACGTACCAACGCAGAGGAAGCGATTGAAATTGTAAAGAAAATTCTGTCCGGGGCTTCACAGGAGAATATACATCTTTTCAAAAGAAAAGAGATGTCGGAATATTTGGGCGTTTCAATGGACACCCTGCGAAATTGGGAAATGAATGGTTTACTAACCGTTAAACGAAAACAAAACGGATATCGTGTGTATACCGACAAAGATATTCGGCGGTTGAAAGTTATCCGTTCCTTGCGGTGTGCAAATTACAGCTTGGAGGCGATTTTAGGGCTGCTTTCCCAGCTGTCGCAAAACCCAAATGTTGATATAAAGGCGGCGTTGAATACGCCAAAAGAAGATGAAACAATTATTGCGGTATGCGATAGGCTCATTACCTCTTTATCGGAGGCAGAAGATAATGCCAAACAGATAATTCATATGCTGAAAAAAATGAAGATTACATTTTCATAAACCCTCCATTTAACCACCAATGTTTCCATTGGTGGTATTCTTTTTGTATCAAAACAAGGAGGCAAATCTATGCAGGAAGCAATCAGAGTGGAGCAGCTTACAAAATCATATGGCAAGCTGCTTGCAGCAGACAACATCAGTTTATCGGTAACAAGCGGCACGGTTTTCGGGCTTCTCGGAGCCAATGGCGCGGGAAAAAGTACGACGATTGAGTGTATTTTAGGAACAAAAAAAGCGGATTGCGGGCAAGCGCTTGTTCTGGGGATGAACCCGCTCACCGACCGCAAAAGACTGTTTGAAAAGGTAGGCGTCCAGTTCCAGGAAACAAACTATCAAGACCAAATCACCGTGGCGGAGCTTTGTGAAGTCACCGCGTCGCTCTATCGTGCTCCCGCTGATTTCCATGGGTTATTGAAAAGTTTTGGAATTGCCGACAGGCAAAAAAACCTTGTCAAGGATTTATCCGGCGGACAAAGGCAGCGGCTGTTTATCGTCCTTGCGCTCATTCCTGACCCGACAGTCGTTTTTCTGGATGAGCTGACAACCGGGCTTGACGCAAAAGCGCGTCGGGAAGTTTGGAAAATCCTTTCCCGACTAAAGGAAAAGGGGCTGACTATCTTTTTGACCTCTCACTTCATGGACGAAGTAGAAGCCCTATGCGACCAGATTTGTATTTTGAAAAAGGGGAAAATTGTGTTTCAAGGCACAGTTCACGAAGCAATCGAGGACAGCCCTTGTGACAAATTCGAGGACGCTTATCTTTGGTATACGGACGAGGAGGGACAGGCCGATGAAAACTTTTAGAGCAATGCTGAAAACGGAACTGAAAATGTCGCTGCGGGGCATGGATATGTTCATATTCGCAATTTGTGTTCCGATGGTTGTTTTAGTAATTCTCGGTATCCTATACGGGGATAAACCCGCCTATGAGGGCGCGGAGCACACCTTTTTGGAACAATCCTTCGGCGCGCTTGCTGCAATTTCCATTTGCGCGGGCGGCGTTATGGGATTGCCGCTGGTCGTATCAGACTACCGCGGCAAAGGCATATTGAAGCGTTATAAAGTCACGCCCGTTCGCCCCTCTTTGATATTATTTGTGCAGGTAACGATATACACCATTTATGCGGTTGCTTCTCTCCTGCTTTTGTACTTTGCGGCTGCCATTTTTTTTGGCTGCCAATTCCGCGGTTCGCTTGCAGCCTTTTTCGGCGGCTACCTTTTGATAATCGTTTCCATGTTCAGTATTGGTATGATGGTAGGTGGTGTAGCGCCCAATACGAAAATAGCAGGGGTTATCGCAAGCATTTTATATTTCCCTATGCTGATATTTTCCGGAGCGACGCTTCCTTATGAGGTTATGCCCACAGCGCTTCAAAAAATTGCGGATATTTTACCGCTGACACAGGGAATAAAATTGCTGAAATCAGCTTTCCTGGGATTGCCGGTCGATAACGTGCTGGTTCCGCTGGCTGTTATGTCTGTTATCGCCATTATTTGTATCTCTGTATCTCTTAAATGTTTCAAATGGGAATAAGGCTTCTTATCGTTTGTATGATAAGCGGGCGATGAAAGAATAAGTTGACTTTGCAAATGACGTCAGATATAATGTGAACAAGGTTAAAATTGCTATTTTATGTCTGATTTGCCCGTAATTTACAGTCGAGGAGAATGGCTATGGAGCAACATGATACCGCGCTGCCAGAACAAAAAACTGGAATAGTAAAGGCGGCAGAAGGCCCTGTCGATGAAAAACAGGCCGGCCATTCTTTTTCTCAACGGGACTGTTTAGAGAAAAAAGCAGGTTATTTTAAATGGATGCTCGACGAATATGTGGGCAACGTCTATATAGCCGACTTGGATACGTATGAGCTGCTTTACCTCAACCAGGCTTCCTGCGATACCCTGGGCCTTCCTCTTCAAAAAACGCTGGGACGTAAATGCTATGAGGTAATTCAGGGGCGTAATTCACCCTGCCCGTTCTGTACCAACGCGCGCTTGACCGAGGATGAATTTTATGAATGGGAATTTTACAATCCGGTTCTCAAACGTACCTTTATTATTAAAAACCGCGTGATTGACTGGGAAGGGCACAGGGCGCGTCTGGAGCTGTCGCATGATAATTACAGCCTGGAGTATAAACTGGAAAAAAAGGACCGGGAACGGGAAGCAATCCTCAGGACGATTCCCGGAGGGTTTGTGCGGATAGACGCCCGCGATATGAACACGGTCCTCTGGTATGGCGGCGGATTTTTGCAGTTGATAGGCTATACAAAGGAGCAGTTTGAAAAGGAACTGAATACCACCTGCGCTTATGTTCACCCGGAGGACATGGAGCGTACAATCGGTATCATGAAAAACTCTAAAAAAACAGGAGTGGACACGGTTGCGGAAGCGCGCGTCGTTACACGCAGCGGAGAAACAAAAATTCTGACGATGACATTCAGCTATGTCAGCGGGGAAAACAGCTGGGACGGTATCCCTTCCTTTTACAGCGTCGGCCTGGATGTAACGAAGGACCGGATGGAGCAGGAACGCCAGCGCAGGGCGCTGGAAGACGCTTACCAGTCCGCGCGGGTCGCAAGCTCTGCTAAAACCAATTTTCTATCCTCCATGTCACATGACATCCGAACGCCTATGAACGCCATTATGGGTATGACTGCCATTGCGCAGGCAAACCTGGGCTCGCCTGAAAAAATAAACGACTGCCTGAATAAAATCAATGTATCGAGCCGTCATTTACTCAGCCTGATTAACGAAGTGCTCGATATGTCCAAAATTGAAAGCGGCAAAATAGACCTTTCGCTCAGCCCGGTAAACCTTGCGAAGCTGGTTGAAGGCGTAATGAATATGTGCCGTCCGTTGATTACGGAAAAACAGCAGCAGTTTCAGATAAGTATTGGAAAAGTCCTGCATGAAAATGTAATTGCCGATGGAGGCCGCCTTCAGCAGGCTTTAATGAATATTCTCTCGAACGCTATTAAATACACGCCCCAAGGCGGGATAATTTCCCTTAGAATTAACGAGTTGTATTCGCCGATTCCAGGAAAAGGCCAGTATGAATTCATTTGCGCTGACAACGGGATTGGGATTTCCAGTGAATTTATGCCGAAAATTTTCGAGCCGTTTTCACGTGCCGAGGACCCGCGTATCAGTAAAACGCAGGGAACGGGGCTTGGCATGGCGATTACAGAAAATATTGTCCATATGATGAACGGGACCATCAACGTTCAGAGCAGGCTGGGAGAAGGCAGTGAATTTACGCTATCGGTCCCCCTTGAGCTGTGCGAAAAAGAAGAAGCGTGCAGCGGGGAGCTGGCAGGGCTGCCCGTCCTGGTGGTAGACGATGATCAAATTACATGTGAAAACGCCACAGCCCTTTTAGATGAATTGGGGATGCGCGGCTACTGGGTACTGTCAGGCAGGGAAGCGGTCAGCCTGATTGCGGCGGCACATGAGCGGCAGGACGATTTCTTCGCGGTAATACTCGATTGGAAAATGCCGGAGATGGATGGAATGGAAACCGTCAAGGCTATCCGGAAGAAATTGGGCGGAAACGTTCCCATTATTGTAATATCAGCTTATGATTATTCCGATATTGAAGATGATTTTTTACTTGCCGGCGCCGACGCCTTTATTACAAAGCCGCTCTTCAAGTCCAAAATGCTTCATGTGCTTCAGATGTTCTGTGATGAAAACGCGGCGCAGGCTGAACATATACCGGCTCCGGAAAAGCGGCTGGACCTGTCTGGAAAACACATCCTGCTGGCAGAGGACAACGAATTAAACCGTGAAATAATTATAGAGCTGCTCCAGATGCAGAATATTATCGTGGATACCGCGGAGAATGGGCAGCGTGCCGTGGAATTGCTGGCGGATTCCGCCATAGGGGAATACAGCGCGGTTTTGATGGATATACAGATGCCTGTAATGGACGGCTATGAAGCAACGCTGAAAATCCGCGGGCTGGACCGGGACGACGCAAAGACGGTACCGATTATTGCGCTGACAGCCAACGCCTTCGCCGCCGATGTGGGAAAGGCGCGCAACGTCGGGATGAACGACCATATCGCAAAACCGATTGATATTCATTTCTTAATGGACACCCTGCAGAAATGGATGGGCAAATAACACAGTGAAGCTCATAAAAGAGGCCCCCGGAAAATTCATCCGGGAGCCTCTTTTTTGCATCGTTTCCATGCTTTGATGACAGGCCGCGAATCACGCCGCTCTGGCATTCTTTGTTTGGAGAGCGTATAATGGGCGTTACGGGGTGGGAGGGAAAACTATGATATATACCAACAGCCAGGAACAGACGGTTTACCGCAGCCTCGCCAGCCAGATACAGCTGGGCTTCTATGAGGATGGAGAACGTTTTCCGTCCGCCCAGGAAATAGCCCGCCGTTACCAGATATCCTACTGCCCGGCACAGCGGGCCCTCAAGTTGCTTGAAAACGACGGCCTTATTCGGCTTTGCAGGGGAAAGGAGACCTCCGTCCTAAGAAAACCCTATGATGATTATTTGAACAGCACAATTTTTTTCAGCCGTATAGAAGCGCTTGATGACCTGAACCGTTCTCTGAAGCTGATTTCATCCCCGATTTGTTTTCAGGGGCTTTGCGCGGCGGGAAACGGCGGGAACGAAAAGCAATTCATGGAGATATACGGCTGCGCTCATCCCGGGAAACGTCTTTACCGGTTATTTGTACAGGCGCTGTGCGCCTTGGGCAGCCGGTCCGCGCTGAACCTTTACTATGATATCGGCGCCTTTACTGAAAGCGCGTTTCTGGACATATTAAATAAACTATACGGTGAAAATGGAGCGGAGCTTCTTTTATCACAGTTTTCGGATTCCTTTCTTCAAAGCATGCGGGATTGCAGGGAACGGCGCTTGAAAGAAGGAAGGAACAGGCTGAATGAGATGCAGGACGCCTTTTTTGAAAAAACAGGGCGATATTTTGAACCTGCAAAGAAAAAATGCAGAGAAAAGAGGCAAACAAGCTTTTTGTGGGAACCGAATAAGGGAAGGAACAGGTACTGCGACGTCATCGCAGTCGACCTGCTGCGCAAAATCGGCCAGGGAATTCATCCTGTCGGGACGCTGTTTCCAAGCAACGCGGTTTTGGCGGACATTTACCATGTCTCTGAAATGACAATCCGCCGGACCGTCGGGCTGATGAATCAATTGGGCGTTTCAGAAACGCGCAACGGCGTAGGAACCCGTGTGGTAAGCGCGGGGGATGAGTCTACGCCATATAAAATGAAAAGCCTGATGAGCAATAACAAATTCATCTGTTTTTTGGAAGCGCTCCAATTGCTTGCGATTACCGGAAAACCTGTACTTGCGTACACTTTTCCGCATTGCCCCGCGGAATCGCTCGGCGCAATCTCCCGCGCGGCTGGAATAAAGGTGCAGTATGCAGCCGTCAATGCCACTGTCGGCGCGTTGCTCCAGGCGGCGGCCCGTCATTGCCCACTGGCGGCAATTCGAGAAATTTACAGTAAAATTACCCTGCTGCTGCTCTTTGGCAGCATACTGCAAATCCGTGGCGGCGAATATGGACGGTTCCCCGGCTGGCCGGAAATTTCGCGGAATATTTGCGAAAGCCTGGAAGAGGGGGACGGCATCCGTCTGGCGGCATCCGCCGATACCTTATTTAAAAATTGTTTTGCCGTTATGAAAGAGAAGCTGTTGGAGCTGGGAATTGCTGGCGCGGATAAGGTGTACACGCCGTTTGATATATAAAATACATGTCCTGAAAACGGGACGCGTTTTGTATACCTACGAAAAAATTGTTTCTGCCGCCTTGCGGTGGGGAGGACAGCCGTTCGCTTTCTATAGGCTGTCCCATCTTTTGTTGACCGAACCGGCCGATGGTATTTTATGCCCTTTGCAATTTTGGAGAAAATGCAGGAATTATATTTGGTATATTCATTTGTGGGAAGTGTAAAAATTTTTTCACCATTATGGAACGTTATTCCATTATAAATAGAATGTGGGAAAAACCTGAGAAAGTCGTTGACTTTTCTCTGCAAACAGGAATATAATAACAACAAAGAAAAAACAACCAATGCTTTGATTTGCAATTTTTATTTTAAAATCTTGCGTTGGGGCGAGGAAAATTTTATAGTAAGAGATGGGAAACAATGGCGTTTGCATAAGAGCAGACTGCGCTTGTTTCCCTTTTTCTTTATAAATTTTTAGGAAAGTGGATGGTCGCTATGACAAAGAGAAGCGTATTCAAAGGCTCGCTTGCCGTGTTTTTGGCTGTAATTCTGGCGGCGGGTGCAATTGTTTGCACCTATGCCGCCGGCTACAGCCGGGAGGAGCGGCTGCCCCAGCCGCGCGTAAGCCATACGTTTACGCCAAACGAGCTCGGCGTGGTGAATTTTCAAACGGTATGGGGCGATAAGCGGGCCAATGTGGAAAGCATGAAGCAATACGTCGAACAGGCGTATAAAAAAGGGGTGAAAATCCTGCTGTTCCCTGAAATGTGCGTGACCGGTTATGCTTCGTCGAGCAATACTGATTCGGAAATCTACAAAATGGCGGTAAACCAGGCGGAAACCGTAAACGGCCCCACTGCGAAAACCTTCTCTGCGCTTTCAAAGCAGTATGGTATGTGGATTGTATACGGGGCGACGGAGGTCGTCCCGGGAGATAAGGAGCACGCCTATAACTCGGCGTTTGCCTGTTCACCGGAAGGCAGGGCGACCTCCTATCAGAAAATCACGCCGGTGGAGGGCTCGTGGTGTATCCCCGGGGAAAACCCGGTTCTCATCGATGCGGGCGAGTACGGAAAAATCGGACTGAGCATCTGCTACGATACCTACGCCATGCCTGAAATCGGCCGGTATTACGCGGCAAAGGGCTGTAACCTGCTCCTGAATCCGACAGCAACCTCACGCAGCTTTACCGATATAGACGGCGACGGTATCGAGGATGACCAGGGATGGATTTGGTATTATAAAAACCGGCTGGAAAGCATTGCCTCCCGTGAAGGCTATACCGTCCTGAGCGCAAATCTCGTAAACGGCGATGGCCCCCGATTACAAGACGGTAAATATACCTATAACTTCCCAGGCGGCAGCGTTATTATCGGGGCGGCGGGCTCCGGCCCCGTTTATTATGCCGGAGCTGAGGCGGCAGACGGGGAGCCCGGCCAGAACGCGAACATCATCACAGCCGTTCCTGGCCTGGTGACCAACAGCGTAGAGCTGCAAGCTTCGACCGGCTCCACCTGCCGCAACAGCGACTTTGCCCCCGAAATGTATGCAAAGTGGTACAAGGAGCTTGCGGATAAACAGGCGGCGGGCGAACCGCTTCGCTATTCGGGCAGTGTTACAGACGGTCCGGTGGCGGCGGTCGTCAATATGCCGGGCGTTTGGGGCGACAAGCAGAAAAATATCGATAATATGACTGCGTATATTAAAGAAGCCGGGGAGAAGGGCGTCGACATCCTGGTTTTCCCGGAGACGGTCCTGACCGGTTATGAATGGAAAACGCCCGATACAGACCCATTTTACCAGGAGACCGGAAAAGCCATGCAGGCCGCGCTTGCGGAAACGGTGCCCGGTCCCACAACCAGCCTGCTTTCGGAATACGCAAAGCAGTACGGCATGTACATTATCTTTGGCATGACGCAGAAGACAGATGAACCTATCTACGACGAAGGTGTGGAAAAGGTCTACAATTCGGCGGCGGTGCTGTATCCCGACGGTAAGATTGATGCGTACCAGAAGATGCACCGCGCAGGCTCGGAGTCCAAGTGGTCCGTCCCGGGAGACACACCTTATATGTTTGAAACAAGGTGGGGCAGGGCTGGCATCGACATCTGCCGCGACGGGCATTTCTACCCGGAGCTTGGACGGTATTACGCGGCAATGGGCTGCACGCTGTTCATCCATCCCACCGCAACGACAGGAAACCCCTGGTACAGGGAAACGCGCATCGGCTCCTATACGGACCGTGACGGTATGGCGGCAATTACCTGCAACCTGCTCGGCCCCGACGGCACTTATGACGAGCGTACAGGCTCTTGGAGCGGCGGTTTGTTTGCAAGCACCAGCCTGATTATTACAAAGTACCACAATCCGGAGACCGGCAGAACAGGATTTGACCCGGAAACGGGCTGCGCAATCGACTTGAACGGGACGGGTTCCGCATCGGAAGGCTTTTCAGAGCGCGGCACGAGCCCGGAAGGGCTGGAAATTGCAAAGATGAATCTCAGCGGCTGCGGATTTAGTATCTCTAATTTTAATCCAAGGCTCGTTTCAAAAATGTACGATGAGCTCGCACAGCTTTACCGTAAGGATTATACTTCAATTTACAGCGCTGAGGAAAGCCTCGCGAGCTACGGCGACGTTACGCGCGACGGAGAGCTTGCGCTATCAGATGTGCTGGAAATCCAGAAGTACCTTGCGCTGGCGGCGGAGCTCTCGTCAGCGGACAGAAAATTTGCAGACTACGACGCGAATGGATTTATCAACATGACTGACGTTTTGAAAATCCAGAATAAGCTTGCAAAAATTGCATAAATAAAACTGCCCGTAACGCTCCTTTATACAGTACCTCACCGGAAGAAGTTTTTCTTCCGGTGAGGCGTTTTTATATATAATGTATAATATACAATTGTATGACAAAAAATGACATGCGTTTTTAATCATTTATGGTATTCTAATAATGGGATTATGAGTGCACGCATTTTCCATAAAAATTGTTAAGGAGTATCAATTTAGGATGAAGAGGAAAATCAAAAAAACAATCTGTACTTTATTAGCTGCCGTGCTTCTTGCGGCTATGTTCCTAGTTCCCGCTTCAGCTGTAACCGGAAGCGGGGTCGATATCCTGTTTTCAAAGCCGGCGGGCTGGAGTGGAAATATTAAAATCCACCTGTGGAATGCGGGTTCATACGATACCAATTGGCCCGGCGTTTCCATGACAGATGAGGGAAACGGCTGGTACCGTTACAAAAACAGCAATTTGAGCAGCTGCAGCATTGTCGTCAACGACGGCAGCGGCAACCAGACAGCGGATTTACAAGTCAGCGGTATGGTCACGGTTAAGGATAACCATGTCCTGGAGCGTTCCCAGAAGTACATTCCGGTCTATTTTGAACGCCCCAGCGACTGGGGAACCGACATCCGCGTTTATTATTACTCAGACGACGCCGACGAAGTGGAAATGTACTCTTGGCCCGGCATTTCCATGAATAATTATTACACGGATGAATATGTGTACGATATCAAAGAAATCGAAAATGCCAGGATTATCTTTACCGACGGCGTGCACCAGTATCCGGCGCGGAACGAGCCCGGTATTCAGGCAAAGGGCGGAGAAAATGTTCGGTATTATGGGAAATGGTCCACTCCGTCTTTGGAAATTGAGAAAAGCAGATTCAAGTCAATGGAGGCGCCCGAAACAGTGCGGGTAAATCAAGAATTTGACATTACAGTGGACTTTGAAAAGGTACCCGGAATATGGGATTATTTTAGCTGTGCAGCTTCAGGGTTTCAGCTAATTGATACGAAAAAGCCGGATGAAAAGACTGTTGTTTACACCGTTAAATTTACCGAGCCCGGCAACAAAACGGTCGGTATGGGATATGCGGTCGGTTACGGCGGCGACAACAGGAAACATCAGCGCGACGGCGGCATCAGCATCGACATCAATGTAATTTAATTTATGGCGAAACAAAGCATCCGCTGAAAACAGCGGATGTTTTTCTCAGCCTGTTTTTGGCGCCTATACGATAGCGGCCGCCTCGTCCTCTTCTTCAAGCTCAATTTGGCTGTCCGTACCGTTTTCAGCAGCGCTGCCCGTATCGAGCAGGCGGAAATAACGGATGACGGCAATCATAATGACAATCAGCCCGAGCTGCGCGTCCGTTTCGTCGGGGCATTCGCCTGAACAGCGTGTCTGCGCGTTTGTCTGCTCTATCTGGTCCTGAAAGCCCAAAAGGGAGCTTAAAATTATCAACGAGGAGCCGAGGCGCATCGTCAGGGTGTCCGGGCATCCGCCGGTTTCACAGCAGCCTTCAGGCTGTACGCTGTTGAGCAGCTGTACACGGTCTACATCGAGCGCATGGTATTGCAGGAGCAGCCCGATAAAAATACGCGCCATAAGCTGCTGGGAATTGTCGAGCAAACACAGCTGCTGTTTGATTTCCTCCGGCAAATCTTCAATGCTTTTGCATTTGCGGTCTTTGGAAGCGTTCATGGTTTCACCTCCCGCGAAAAGTGTTCCATTCTTTATTTTATGAAAAAAGCCCGGATTTGCCTTACTTTTCCGACGGAGTGCTATTAAAATGAAAAAAGCAGGCCCCGCGGGAATTCCCGCGGGGCCTGCTTTAGAAAATAAGAAAGTATCGACTTAAATAACGCCCTGCGCAATCATTGCGTCGGCAACCTTTTCAAAGCCGGCGATGTTCGCGCCGACGACATAGTTGCCCTCAAAGCCGTATTTCTTTGCGGCCGCAGCCATCTGGCTGAAAATGTTGACCATGATGCCCTGCAGCTTGCTGTCGACTTCTTCAAACGTCCAGGAAAGGCGCATGGAGTTCTGCGTCATCTCAAGCGCGGAGGTCGCAACGCCGCCAGCGTTTGCCGCCTTGCCGGGCGCAAAAAGGATTTTGTTGTCGAGGAACACATTGGTTGCCTCTAATGTGGAAGGCATGTTCGCGCCCTCCGCTACGGCAAATACGCCGTTCTTGACAAGCCTTTCAGCGCTTTCTTTATCAAGCTCGTTCTGTGTCGCGCAGGGGAGCGCGATATCACAGGGAACAGACCAGTCGAACCTGCCCTCGTGGTACTGGGAAGCCGGACGATAGTTCTTATACTCGGTCAGGCGCGCGCGCTTGACCTCCTTAATCTCTTTGACCGCGGCAAGGTCGATACCCTGCTCGTCGTAAATCCAGCCGGTGGAATCAGACATGGTGACAACCTTTGCGCCGAGCTCAAATGCCTTCTGCGTCGCGTAAATCGCAACGTTGCCCGCGCCGGATACGCAGACGGTCTTGCCCTTGATGTCCTTACCGTTCTGCTTGAGCATTTCGGCGGTGAGGTAGAGCAGGCCGTAGCCGGTGGCTTCGGTTCTCGCAAGCGAGCCGCCATAATTGAGGCCTTTGCCGGTCAGGACGCCCTCGTATACGTTCTTGATTTTTTTGTACTGGCCAAACATATAACCAATTTCACGCGCGCCCGTGCCGATATCGCCCGCGGGAACGTCGGTGTCCGCGCCGATATGGCGGCAGAGCTCCGTCATAAAGCTCTGGCAGAAGGCCATGACCTCGCGGTCGCTCTTGCCCTTCGGGTCAAAATCGGCTCCGCCCTTGCCTCCGCCTATGGGCAGGCCGGTCAGTGCGTTTTTAAAAATCTGCTCAAAACCTAAGAACTTGATTACGCCGAGATTGACGGACGGATGAAGCCTCAGGCCGCCCTTATACGGGCCGATTGCGCTGTTGAACTGTACGCGGTAGCCGCGGTTGACCTGTACCTTGCCGTTGTCGTCTACCCAGGGCACGCGGAACATAATAACCCTTTCGGGTTCTGTAATTCTTTCTAATATACTTTCCTGCTGGTATTTGGGGTTCTGCTCAAATACGGGTTCGAGGGAAGTCAGAACCTCAGTTGCGGCCTGGATGAATTCCGGCTCAGCAGGGTTCTTTGCCTTTAATCTTTCTAACTGTTCGCTTACATAGGACATGGGAAAAAACCTCCTTTAATTGATGGAACATAAAATGCGCCCCGGCAGGCTGGCTGCCCGGACGCATCCTGTAAAACAGCCTCGTTGCTGACGTGCTTCATCATAGCATAAAAAAAATGTTTTTGCAAGATTTTTTTAAAATCCTGCAAAAAATAGCGTCCAAAAAATACCTGTATTTGAACCGACATTTTAGCTAACTTCAAAAATTGTCTATTAAATGAAGATAAAAACAGAAAAAGTAGATTTAACCTGTTGCGATTGCAGGGTGATTGGTTTATAATAAGTTTTGGTTTTATCAGAAACATTTTATTCATAACTCAAAGGAGGACTTTCCAGTGGAAAAGGGCAAGATGATTTATGAGGGCAAGGCAAAAAAGGTATTTGAAACGAGCGACCCTGACCTTTGCATCGTTTCCTATAAGGACGACGCGACGGCATTCAACGGCCAGAAAAAGGGTACGATTGTCGGCAAGGGCGTCGTAAATAACAGGATGTCGAATTTCATGTTCAAGCTGCTTGAGGAGAAGGGGATTAAGACCCATTTTGTCGAGGAGATTAACGACAGGGAGACCGTCGTCAAAAAGGTCGAAATTGTCCCGCTGGAGGTCATTGTCAGAAATAAGGCGGCAGGCAGCCTTTCTAAGAGGCTCGGCCTTCCCGAGGGTACGCCGATGAAAACGACTGTATTGGAGTTCTGCTATAAGGACGACGACCTGGGCGACCCGATTGTAAACGAGTATCACATCCTTGCCGCGGAGCTTGCGACGAAGGAAGAGGTTGACGCCATTGCAGACATGGCGCTCAAGGTTAATGAAATCATGGTGGAGTTCTTTAAGAGCGTCAACATTGATTTAATCGACTTTAAGCTCGAATTCGGCAGATACAAGGGCGGCATTGTCCTTGCGGACGAAATTTCACCCGACACCTGCCGCTTTTGGGATATCCATACGCAGGAAAAGCTCGACAAGGACCGCTTCCGCAGGGATATGGGCGGCGTCGAGGAAGCATACGCAGAGGTTATGAAGAGAATCGGGCTGTAAGTTTTTTAATTTTGCTTTGAGGTGAACGGATTGGATTTCTCTTTGAATCATTTCAGGGATGAAGGCCTGCATGAGGAATGCGGCGTCTTCGGTATCTACGGCGACGGCGCCCTTGCCCCCGCTTACGCGGCGTATAACGGGCTGCTTGCCTTACAGCACCGCGGGCAGGAAAGCTGCGGCATCGCGGTCAACGACCGCGGCGTCATCAGCTACCATAAGGATATGGGCCTTGTCACCGAGGTGTTCTCAGGCGGCGTGCTCGACGACATGCAGGGGCAAATGGCGGTAGGCCATGTGCGCTATTCTACAGCCGGCGGCAGCGTGCGGGAAAATTCGCAGCCGCTCGTTATGCGCTATATCAAGGGCGTTCTTGCGATTGCGCACAACGGCAACCTGACAAACGCGCTTGAGATAAGGCGCGAGCTTGAGCACCGCGGCGCGATTTTCCAGACGACCATCGACTCCGAGGTCATCGCCTATATTATCGCGCGCGAGCGTATTAAATGCCATTCTATCGAGGAAGCGGTACGCCGCACCATGTACCAGATAAACGGCGCGTATTCATTGATTGTCATGAGCCCGAGAAAGCTAATCGCCGCGCGCGACCCGCACGGGTTCCGCCCGTTGTGTATGGGTAAGGCGGGGGACAGCGTTGTTTTTGCAAGCGAGACGAGCGCGCTCGACGCGGCGGGCGCCGATTTTGTGCGCGACGTCGAGCCGGGTGAAATTATTGTGGTGGACGACACGGGCGTTCATTCCATCAAGGACCACTGCGGCGGCAAAAAAGCGCTGTGCGTATTTGAATATATTTACTTTGCCCGCACCGATTCCGTTATCGACGGCATCGGCGTATACGAGGCGAGAAAACAGGCCGGCAGGATTCTGGCCCGTACCTACCCGGTAGAGGCGGACCTCGTCATCGGCGTGCCGGAATCGGGCATTGACGCGGCAATCGGCTACAGCGAAGAATCCGGCATTCCCTACGAAAAGGGTATCGTCAAAAATAACTATATCGGCAGGACCTTTATCAAGCCAAGCCAAAAAGAGCGCATGAAGAGCGTGCGTATAAAGCTCAATCCACTGGGCACGTCGGTAGAGGGAAAGCGCGTCGTCATGCTCGACGACAGCATTGTCCGCGGCACCACCTGCGACCGTATTGTCAAAATGCTCAAGGACGCGGGCGCGAAGGAAGTGCACCTGCGCATCAGTTCACCGCCCTTTATGTGGCCGTGCTATTATGGTACTGACATCCCTTCAAAGGAAGAGCTGATTGCCTGCAACCATACGGTAGAGGAAATCGGCAAATTAAGCGGTGCGGATTCCATCGGCTTTTTGCCCGCGGAATCCCTGCCGGAGATGCTCTTCAACAAGGAATGCGGCTACTGTGACGCGTGCTTTACGGGCAGCTATCCCGCGCAGACCACAACGCGTATGCTCGAGGGCAAGGAACGCGGCGGCATGCAGTTTAAAAAGTGTTGATATCAGATTTTACAAAAACAGGAACTTGTATTTTAAAACGTTGAAACGCTTAATGAACGCGGCTGCGGTTTCGCGACGGAAGGACAAGAAGGCAGGCGTCGGGGAAAACGAATTTGGAGGCGCAATGTGGCAGATTTGATTCACAGTATATTCAGAAACAAAAAAGTTAACCTCTCCAAACTCGCGCCTTTCGGATTTGAGCAAAAAGGTTCCCGCTATGTTTATGATAAAATTCTTCCCGGCAGCGGGTTCATATTAACTGTTCAAATCACAGCGGAGGGCGAAATTTCATCAGAGATGATTGACCCTTCCTTTAACGAGCCTTACACACTGCATCTTACTGATGGCGCGGTTGGCAGCTTCGTGGGTGTGGTTAGAGGCCAATATGAAGAAACGCTTTTGGAAATTGCCGGCCAATGCTTTGAGCCGGATGTATTCAAGTCCGAACAAGCAAAAGAACTGATTTCTTATGTAAGAAATGCTTATGGTGATGAGCTTGAGTATTTATGGGAAAAATTTCCTGATAATGCGGTCTGGCGCAGGCGGGACACGGGAAAGTGGTATGGGGTGCTTCTCAACGTATCAAAGCGAAGGTTAGGCGTTGAATCTGACGAAATGGCGGAAATTATAGACCTTCGTATCCAACCGGAAGAGTTGGAACCCCTGCTTGATAACAAAATATATTTTCCCGGCTATCACATGAACAAAAAGCACTGGTATACCATTCTTCTTGATGATTCCGTCCCGCTTGAAGAAATCTGCCGCAGAATAGACAGAAGCTATTTGCTGGCGGTTAAGTAGCCGGTTCCATTTACCGGGGAATTCACGCAGGCAAATGAAGTGGATTCTTATGATGAAATTATTAATATGTATTATTTGTAATAGAAATTACAGAGGTAGGGCCGTACCTCCGTTTCGGGGCGCGGTTTTCCTGCTTTGAAAGGTGTTTTACAGTATGAGAGACGTTTACGAATCCCCGCTTTCCGAGCGCTATGCGGACAAGCAGATGAAATACCTATTTTCCCCCGATATGAAGTTCCGCACATGGCGCAGGCTCTGGATTGCGCTTGCGCAGGCGGAGATGGAGCTCGGCCTGCCGATTACGCAGGAACAAATCAACGAGCTTGAGGCGCATAAGGATGATATCAATTATGAGGTCGCGCGGGAACGCGAAAAGCTTGTGCGCCACGACGTGATGTCGCATGTCTACGCCTACGGCGAACAATGTCCGGCGGCAAAGGGCATTATCCATCTGGGAGCGACGTCCTGCTATGTTGGGGACAACACCGACGTTATCATCATGACGGAGGCGTTAAAGCTCATTCGCAATAAGCTTGTGTCTGTCATTAAGGAGCTGTCTGTTTTTGCGGACAAGTATAAAAATCTGCCGACGCTAGCGTTTACGCATTTCCAGCCGGCGCAGCCCACAACCGTGGGTAAGCGCGCAGCGCTCTGGATTCAGGACTTGCTTATGGATTTGGAGGACGTAGAGTACCAGCTTTCAAAAGCAAAGCTTTTGGGCTCGAAGGGGACGACCGGCACGCAGGCAAGCTTTCTGGAGCTGTTTGACGGCGACCATGGGAAAGTCAAGGCATTGGATAAGAAAATTGCAGAGAAAATGGGCTATAGCGGCTGCTTTGCCGTTTCCGGCCAAACCTATTCGAGAAAGCTCGATTACCAAATGCTTTCTGTTTTAAGCGGAATTGCGCAGAGCGCCGCGAAATTTTCAAACGATATCCGCCTGCTGCAGCATTTGAAGGAAGTGGAAGAGCCGTTTGAAAAGAACCAGATTGGTTCCTCCGCTATGGCTTACAAGCGCAACCCGATGCGCTCCGAGCGCATTGCGTCGCTTGCGCGTTATGTAGTGGCGGACGCTTTAAATCCCGCCATGACGGCCTCTACCCAGTGGTTCGAGCGCACGCTCGACGACTCTGCGAACAAGCGTATCAGCGTAGCCGAGGCGTTTTTAGCGGTCGACGGAATCTTAAACCTGTATGCAAACGTTGCCGACGGCCTTGTCGTTTACCCGAAGGTCATTGAACAGCGCCTGAGGAAAGAGCTGCCGTTTATGGCGACTGAAAATATTATGATGGACGCGGTTAAGCTAGGCGCGGACAGGCAGGTGCTCCATGAGCGCGTGCGCGTGCATTCCATGGCGGCCTCCAAAGTCATCAAGGAAGAGGGCGGGGAAAACGACCTGCTTGAGCGTATTGCGGCTGACCCGGCGTTCGGCGTGAGCCTTGCGCAGCTTGAGCAGATTATTACACCCGAACGCTATGTCGGCAGGGCGCCGCAGCAGACGGAGGAATTTTTAAACGGGCCTGTGAAGGAAGCCCTTTCCGGTTATGAGGGCCTTAACCTGGAAAAGGCGGAAATCAACGTATAAGTTTTTCTGTTTTTGCAAGGCAAATCGCTGATTTGCCTTGCAAAATTTGTTTTATTCTGCTATTCTTAAAAGTCTGGGGGACTTTTCATTTTTTGCGGCTTGCAAATGGGAAAATACCCCGGGATTGCGTGTTTGAATTTTATAATTTAGGAGTGGTTTTCCATGATTAAAGCCATTGTCGGTGCAAACTGGGGCGACGAGGGCAAGGGCAAAATTACAGACGTTCTTGCCGGACAGTCAGATATTGTCATCCGCTTTCAGGGCGGGAGCAACGCGGGCCATACCATCGTAAACAATTACGGCAAATTTGCCCTGCACCAGCTTCCATCCGGCGTATTCCACAGCCATATCACCAATATCATCGGCAACGGCGTGGCGCTTAGCGTCGAAAATTTCGTCAGGGAAATTGCTTCGCTAGAAGAACGCGGCGTACCCGCTCCTAAAATTCTTGTTTCGGACAGGGCGCAGATTGTTATGCCATACCATATCCTGTTCGACTGTTATGAAGAGGAACGTTTAGGCGGCAAAAGCTTTGGCTCTACCAAGTCGGGCATTGCGCCGTTTTACTCGGACAAGTTCTCAAAAATCGGCTTCCAGGTCAACGAGCTTTACGACGACCAGGAAATTTTGAAGGAAAAAATAGCCCGTGTTCTCGAAATTAAGAACGCGACGCTCAGGCACCTGTATCATAAGCCGGAAATTACAGTAGAAGAAATCTATAATAAACTGATGGAATATAAAGAGCAGCTTGCCCCATATGTCGCGGATACGTTCGATTACCTGTACCACGCGGTAAAGGATGGAAGGAACATCCTGCTCGAAGGACAGCTCGGCGCGCTGAAGGATACGGACTTCGGAATTTACCCAATGGTTACGTCCTCGAACACAATCGCGGGCTACGGCGCGGTAGGCGCGGGGCTTCCGCCTTATGAAATCAAAGAAGTCATTACGGTGGTCAAGGCATACTCAAGCGCAGTGGGCGCTGGTGAATTTGTCAGCGAAATCTTCGGGGAAGAGGCCGACGAGCTGAGGCGCCGCGGCGGCGACGGCGGCGAATACGGCGCGACGACCGGAAGGCCGAGAAGGATGGGCTGGCTCGATTTGGTGGCCACCCGCTACGGCTGCCGCGTGCAGGGTACGACGAAAATCGCTTTTACCGTACTTGACGTGCTCGGCTATCTCGATGAAATTCCGGTATGCGTCGGGTATGAGCTCGACGGAGAGCGTATCGATTACTTCCCATCGACGACAAAACTGAAAAGGGCAAAGCCTATTTTTGAGGTGCTTCCCGGCTGGAACTGCGATATCCGCGATATCAAGAAATACGAGGATTTGCCTGAAAACTGCCGCAGGTATATTGAGTTCGCGGAAAAAGAAATCGGTATCCCGATTGGGATTATATCCAACGGTGCCGCGAGGGACAATATTATTTACAGATAAATTGAAGAAATAAGGCGGAAGGTCTATGAGCAAAACAAACGAATCTGTCCTTGTGATGGACTTTGGCGGACAGTATGCGCAGCTGATTGCGCGCAGGGTTCGCGAGCATAACGTATATTGTGAAATCAAATCATATAAAACCCCTGTAAAAGATATTGTAAAAGCCGGGTATAAGGGCGTTATTTTCACTGGAGGCCCCAACAGCGTATATGCGCACGACACGCCGAAATGCGCCCCTGAGCTGTTTTCCTGCGGCGTGCCGGTGCTCGGCATTTGCTACGGCGCGCAGGTGATGGCGCAAATGCTCGGCGGAAAGGTAAAAAGCTCGCAGGTCAAGGAATACGGCAAGACGACTGTCACTTTTGATACCTGCAGCCCGTTGTTTGAAAATGTCAAGCCGAATTCCGTCTGTTGGATGAGCCATACCGACTATATCGAATCCCCGCCGGAAGGCTTTATCGTGACGGCAAAGACACCGAACTGCCCGGTTGCCGCTATGGAGAACAAGGAAAAGGGACTTTGCGCCATGCAGTTCCATCCGGAGGTATCGCATACAGAGGAAGGCGGCAAAATGCTGCACAACTTCCTTTATAATGTCTGCGGCTGCAGAGGCGACTGGAAGATGTCCTCCTTCGTGACCGAGACGATAGAGAGATTAAGGCGTGAAATCGGCGATAAAAAAGTGCTCTGCGGGCTTTCTGGCGGTGTGGACAGCTCAGTCGCCGCGTTGCTCGTGCATAAGGCGGTCGGCAGGCAGCTGACCTGCATTTTTGTAGACCACGGCCTGCTTCGTAAAAACGAGGGCGACGAGGTGGAAACCGTTTTCCGTAAGCAGTTTGATATGAATCTTGTTCGAGTTGACGCGAAGGACCGCTTTTTAAGCAGGCTCAAGGGCGTTTCCGACCCGGAGCGCAAGCGTAAAATTATCGGAGAAGAGTTTATCCGCGTATTTGAGGAAGAGGCCAAAAAAATAGGCAAGGTCGATTACCTCTGCCAGGGAACGATTTACCCGGACGTCGTGGAAAGCGGCGTAGGGGAAGCGGCGGTCATCAAAAGCCACCACAACGTCGGCGGCCTGCCGGACGACATCGGCTTTACCGGCCTGGTGGAACCGCTGCGCGACCTTTTCAAGGATGAGGTCAGGCGCGCGGGCTTAGAGCTGGGGATACCCGATTTCCTGGTATGGCGCCAGCCGTTTCCCGGCCCGGGGCTTGCTATCCGCGTAATGGGCGAGATTACGGAAGAAAAGCTTGAAATCTTAAAGGACGCGGACGCAATTTTCCGTGAGGAAATCAGGCTTGCAAAGCTTGACCGTACCGTCAGCCAATATTTCGCGGTGCTCACCAACGTGAAAAGTGTGGGCGTTATGGGCGACGGCCGCACCTACGACTTTACAATTGCCCTGCGCGGCGTTACGACGAACGACTTTATGACGGCCGACTGGGCGCATATCCCCTACGATTTGCTTGCTAAGGTGTCGAACCGTATTATCAACGAGGTAAGCCACATTAACCGGATTGTTTATGATATTACCTCAAAGCCGCCCGCCACGATAGAGTGGGAATAAGTAACAAAACCCCGGAAACTCGCTGTTTAAGCGGGTTTCCGGGATTCTTTTTTGCCTTTTGATAACAATTTGATAACAGGAGCATTTTTGGCACTTATTACGGATAGTGAACGGTTTGTAAGTGTCTGTAAGCTCCAACCATATAAAACGGTCTTACTGAACAAAAATCAGCAAGACCGTTTCGTTATTTATCCAGTTCCTTTAGAAGCATATCGCTCAATTCCTGTGACGGAACTTTCGCCCAATGATGTGTGGTGTCAAACTCAGGATATCTATACCGCCACTGGTCGTACTCCTCTTTGATGATTTCCCCGGCTTCCAGCTTTGCAGCTTGTTGCCACCAAGCAGTAAGCATTTTGACCATATCATCATAGGTATGCCCTGCCCCTTTGTCCAGCCGCAGACAGATTTCTCCGTCAACCTCACTGATTTTCAGCCCTCGCAAATCTTCAAGGGCAAACAATGTGTGCATGAGGCCAATATCGCTGTCAATGTCAGGAACATTAAGTGCCCGCGGCGATACATCAAGCGTGTGCGCTAAAGCGGCAGTTAAATCCGCTTTCGGTGTCCTTGTGCCAGTTTCGTATTGCGCCATGCGAACATCAGCCGTTCTCTCTGGGAACCCCACCGCCATACCAAGATACTTCTGCGTCATACCACGCAGAATCCGCAAAAAATGAATTCTTTCTCCAATCGCCATCTTTATCAACTCCTATGTAGCGCTTCGTTGAAGTTAGTATAACATATTTGTTTAAGAATAGTCAAGCGAAACTAAGCAAAAAAGTTTAATTATTTTCCTGCAAGCTCCTTGACACAAACAAATATGTTTAGTATAATAAGCTAAGCTAAACAAATAAGCTTAACAAAAACCAAATGACCGTCCGAACAGCTACCTTCTGGGGAAGCAGGCCAAGACCTTTCAGTAAAGAAAGCGAGCCTGCCAAGGAAGTGAGAACGACACAGCGCCACACAAGGTTGCCTGTCAGGAATCTGTTTCGGGTAAAACGGCAAAAGAATCTTAGAAAGAGAGGAACGATGAATGGCTGAAAAAATGTTTATGCGTGTGGGTGAGGTTGCAGAGGCGCTTGATGTTTCCACGCCGTATGCTTATAAGCTTATCCGAAAGCTAAACGAAGAACTGAAAAAATCAGGGTGTATTACCATTGCAGGAAGAATTGACCGCAAATTCTTTTACGAGAAATTCTATGGGGCAAAGAACCCAAATGAAAGGAAGGATTAACGATGGCAGCATTTAAAAATGAAGATAATGGAACATGGTACACCATGTTCCGCTACACCGATTGGAAGGGGGAACGAAAACAAAAATGTAAACGAGGGTTTCCTACCAAGCGGGAAGCGCTTGACTGGGAACAGGAGTTCCTACGACAAAAGCGGGCGGACGTGGATATGACTTTTGAGAGCTTTGTCACCCTCTATGAAAAGGATATCAAACCCCGCCTGAAGGAGAACACATGGCTGACTAAAGAAAGTATCATCCAAAAGAAAATCCTGCCCTATTTTGGGCAGCGTAAGCTATCAGAAATCACGGCAAAAGACGTGATTGCGTGGCAGAATGAAATCCGCAGCCAAAAGGACAAAAATGGCCGCCTTTTGTCCTCCACCTACCTGAAAACAATTCACAATCAGTTGAGCGCCATTTTTAACCATGCAGTCCGCTATTATGATTTACGGATTAATCCGGCAGCAAAGGCCGGGAATATGGGGACGGAGGAACGCAAAGAAATGCTGTTTTGGACAAAGGATGAGTATCAGAGGTTTTCCGATGCCATGATGGATAAGCCGATTTCTTATTACGCCTTTGAAATGCTGTATTGGTGCGGCATTCGTGAGGGTGAACTGCTGGCGTTGACATCGGCAGACTTCGATTTTGATAAAGAAACCGTATCCATCAATAAATCCTACCAACGGCTGAAAGGTCGAGATGTAGTCACAACGCCTAAAACAAAGAAGAGTAATAGAATCATTAAACTGCCGCAGTTTCTAAGCGTCGAAATGCAGGAATATCTAAAAATGCTATACGGCGCAAAACCAGATGACCGTATCTTTCCTATCACGAAACACTATCTCAAACATGAAATGGAGCGTGGCTGTAAGGCAACGGGTGTGAAAAGAATCAGAATTCACGATATTCGTCATTCTCACGTATCGCTGCTAATTGATATGGGCTTTACGGCGCTGGCGATTGCTGACCGTGTAGGGCACGAGAGCATTGATATAACCTACAAATACGCACACCTTTTCCCTACAACCCAAACGGAAATGGCAGAAAAATTAAGTAGTATCAGGGGAGGAATGGAAGATGTCAGCTAAAAATCTTGATAATCACAACCGCTGGAGAAACAAGACAGTAGCGTTTCGAGTGTCACCAGAGGAGGATAAGCAGATTGAAATGGCCGTGCAATTGTCAGGTCTTACCAAGCAGGACTATATCACACGGCGTTTAATGTGCCGGGATGTTGTGGTTGTTGGCAATCCCCGTGTATTCAAAGCACTCCGTAACCAGCTTGCCGCAGTTCTGGAAGAATTACAACGAATTGAATCCGGCCAACAAGTTGATGATGGGCTTCTGGAAACAATTCAATTGATTACTGTAACCATGGACGGCATGAAGGAGGAAAGAGAATGAATAGACAAAAAGAAATGATTGCCCGTTACTCATCTGTTGGCGCAGATGAAAGGCAATCATCTCTTGTATGTGCTAATGACAGTATATCCGAAAAATACGAAAAAATCAAATCTCTTGAAACAGTATCCATGATTGAGTTATACGACACTGTTTATCAGAGCAAGCCGCCGCTAATTGACGGCTTGCTCTACCCCGGTGTTTATCTTTTCGTTGGTGCCCCGAAGCTTGGCAAAAGCTTCTTGATGGCTCAAATCGCCTACCACATCAGCGTGGGACTTCCCCTTTGGGAATATCCAGTCCGAAAAGGCACAGTGCTATATCTTGCCCTTGAGGATGATTACCGCCGCTTGCAGGAAAGGCTTTACCGTATGTTTGGCACAGAGGGGGCAGACAATTTGTTCTTCTCTGTTTCGGCTGGTCAGCTTCACAGCGGACTTAATGGGCAGCTTTCGGAGTTTGTAAAATTGCACCAAGATACAAGATTAATCATCATCGATACGCTGCAAAAAATCCGTGAATTGGGCGGTGAAGGTTACAGCTATGCGAATGATTATGAGATCATAACACGGCTCAAACAGTTTGCTGATAACCACGGTATTTGCGTGCTGTTGGTACACCACACTCGAAAACAACAAGCAGATGATAAATTTGATATGATTTCAGGGACAACGGGGCTACTCGGTGCAGCAGACGGAGCGTTTCTCTTGCAGAAAGAAAAGCGTACAAATAATGCCGCTACCCTTGAAGTGTCGGGCAGAGATCAGCAAGACCAAAAGCTGTACCTTACACGACATCCCGAAAGGCTGATATGGGAACTTGAGAAAGCGGAAACAGAACTATGGAAAGAACCCCCAGAACCATTGTTGGAGGAAATTGCAAAACGGATTACGGTGAACAATCCCCAATGGAAAGGCACGGCAACCGAATTAGCCACTTTTCTCGGAGTTGACCTTAAGCCGAATGTTTTGACAATGAAGCTGAATGTCAACGCAGGGCGGTTATTCAACGAGTATGGTGTTCGATATGAGAGCAGTCGAAGCCATGGTGGGCGAAAAGTAAGCTTTTATTTTGAGCAGGCGTGACGATGTGTGACGGTCGTGACGATAGTTTAGGGGGTATCAAAAACACCGTCACCATCGACACGTACCGTCACGGTAAGTTTAGGCGGGGTGCAGGGTGGCCTTTTCAAAGGGCAGCCCTGCTGGGGAGTTGTCCGCAGACAACGGGGCGACGCCCCAGCCAGCGGCGTGAGCTGGCGCAGTCATCAAAAGATGACTGTTACCCCCTCGGAGAGCGCAACAGCAGCTTTTGATAGGAGCAGCCAACGGCTTGCGAGTGTCAAAAGTGCTTTTGCGTTACTCTTGACAAGAGTAACAGAACCTTCGGCTTGCGCCGGTTATCAGCCGAAAAAGAAAGGAGGGTTCTATGCAGCGAACCATCAGTGTTATGGTTGGGAAAGGCTCGGTCAATCATAACAGCCGTATGTTCCATGCTAAGAATACAGACCCAGAGCGAGCCTCATTGAACCATGATTATTGTAATGAAAATATAAAGACAGTTTACCACGAGCTATTTGATGAAGCGTTAGAGCGTTTCAATGCCAAACAGACACGCACTGACCGTGTAATAGCTGATTACTACGAAAAGATACGTTCGGGCAAACAAGAGAAACCATTCCATGAGGTCATTTTGCAGATCGGGAATTTTAAGGATATGAACGCTCAAAGTGAGGAAGGACGGCTTGCGGAAAAGGTGCTTGACGAATATATGCAGCGATTTCAGGAGCGCAACCTCTATCTCCGTGTTTTCTCAGCACATCTCCACATGGACGAAGCCACACCCCATCTGCACATCGACTTTGTGCCGTTCACCACCGGGAGCAAGCGTGGGCTTGATACCCGTGTATCGCTCAAACAGGCGCTTGCAGCGCAGGGCTTCAAGGGTGGCACCCGTGGCTATACGGAATGGAATCAGTGGGTGTATTCTGAAAAACAGCAGCTTGCCGCTGTAATGGAGCGTCACGGCATTGAATGGGAACAGAAAGGTACGCACGAAAAGCACCAGACGGATTGGGATTATAAAAAACAGGAGCGTGCCAAAGAGGTCGCACAGTTGGAGGTGGAAATAAACGATAAAAAAGACAAGGTTGATGAGCTTTCCAAGCGTATAGCTAACCTTGCTGATTGTGAAACAGCTATCACAAAAATTACGGAAACCTTTGAGACTGATCCTCAGTATCAGTTACCAGAACCTACTGCGTTAATGTCTGCAAAGAGCTACAAAACAAAATTCGTTGAGCCATTAATCAATCGGCTAAAGCGCTTTGTAAAGAGCGTTCTGGTGCGATATTTTGAGCTTAAAAATGAGTTCGGTAAGTGGCAAAAGGCAAACCATAGTCTTGCAGCTGAACGTGATACTTTACGCAGCCGGGTCGGAACTCTACAAGAGAAGAATTCTCAGCTTGAGGACGATGTGAAGGATTATAAGCTCTTACGCAAGACTATCGGCAGTAAACAGGTAGACGAGCTTTTACAGCAGGCAAGAGCCGCAGAGCAGTCTAAAAAGCGTGATAAGCGCTTTAGAAATCACAATTATGAGAGATGAGGAGTACACCCATGAAACAGCATTATACAGATGAAAAAACAGATATCAGCTACACGTTGCAGGGCGATTATTATCTTCCTGACCTTGTTTTACCCACCCAAAAGGAAGAAACCATTGGCATTTGGGGACAACGGCACTTGCGGTATATCAAGCAGAATCGCAAAATCCTTTACACGGATTTATTGACAAGTGGCAAACTGAACAGTTACCTTGCAGATGTCAATGAACAGGCGGAAAATCTCTTTTTTCAGCTGGTAAAGGAACTTGCTGAAAAAGAAGGAATAACAGAAGAATTAAAGGCTCATGACCAGATGGAATGGGTAGGACGGATAAATAATATTCGAGCGAGGGTTAAAGAAATTGTAGTGAATGATATCATCTACAATTAATCTCGGAGAATCAAATCAATAAAATATAAAAACACCTATTGACTTTGGGACATCCTAAGTGCTATACTTAGGGTGTCCCAAAGTGAGGTGATTAATTGGACAAGAAAAAAATGGGACGGCCAACCGATAATCCAAAGCCATATAAAATAGGCGTGAAGTTAGATCAAGAGGCGAAAGATATACTCGATGCCTATTGCGAACAGGAATCTGTTTCTGTAATGGAAGCAGCAAGACGTGGAATTAAACGGTTGAAACCCGACCTAAAGAAAAAATGAAAGGAAGCGGCTCCTCCTCGTCAAAGAATTAGCCACTTCCAGTACGGCAACTGCCTAAAAGACAGTTACAGCGTAAATATTATACCATGCGCTGTGATTTCTTTCAAGGGTTGCACGATTTTGAAAGGAATTTATAGCTATGAGCAAAAATGAAGAATGGAACGAGTTCTTAAGTAATCTACTATCTTGCTCACTGAAAAATCTCCAAACGACAAAGGAATATGAATATCAAAAGCAGCGACGGGAACATATTGACGAAATGCTGACCACGAACCTTACCAAAGATGAAAAAGATATGGTAGAAGAAGTTTTATTTGAGTTTGGGTTAGCCGCAGAGCATGAAACCGAACTCCTTTATCAGCAGGGATTAAAAGACTGCGTTTGGCTGCTAAAGAATCTGGGGGTGCTGGCATGAACATCCTTGAAGATTTATACTATGGCAATATCAATCCCAATGAGAAATGCTTTGACCGGAAATCCCGATACTCCCAGTTCGTAAAAATCGTTACGGATAATGAAGAAAAGCTCACAGCTTTTCTGAATGCTCTACCCAACGCGGAAGAAGAACAGCATTTGCTGTCACAGATGATAAATGCCCAAAGTGAACTCAGCCAATTTTCCGAAATTGAGCGGTTTATTGAGGGATTCCGGCTTGGTGCGGGTATTATGCTTGATACGTTCATCTTTCCTCAGCAAAGTGTGATAAGGGATATTAGTTAGCGGAGATGGGCCTCTGGAAATAAAATCCTGAGGCCCATCTCTTAATAATTACACTCAGCTTGTTTTTTTGTCGTTAATATGGTATAATTTTCACAATATATAAATTTAGATTCTTAAAGTATTTATTTATATTAGATGGGTGATTGAACTATGGTCAAGATAGAAAATTTCGTAAAAGAATATACAAAAGCGATAACTGAAGGGTATGCAGCAATTTTTGCAGGTGCAGGATTGTCACGGTCGTCAGGCTATATTGATTGGAAAAATTTATTAAAACCAATGGCAGAAGAAATTGGTTTGGATGTTGAGAAAGAAAATGATTTAGTAGCGGTTGCTCAATATTATCGCAACGCAAAAGGGAATCGTAATCAAATCAATCAAGCTATACTTAACAATTTTACAGCAGAAACAAAAGAGAATAAAAACGTTAACATCATTACGGAGTTACCAATAAGTACATATTGGACAACAAATTATGACTGTTTAATTGAAGAAGGCTTAAAATCTAACAATAGAAAAGCTGATGTTAAAGTTACAGAGAAAAACTTATCTAATAATATATGCGATAGAGATGCAGTTGTATATAAAATGCACGGTGATGTACGTGACCCTGACAATGCTGTTCTCACAAAAGATGATTATGATAAGTACGGAGTAAGCCATTCACTTTTTCGCACTGCTTTAAGAGGTGATTTAATATCAAAGACCTTCTTGTTTATTGGCTTTAGTTTTGAAGATCCAAATCTTGATTATATAATAAGCTCTATAAAAGTATTGTTAGATGAATCCGTCCGGGATCACTATTGTATTTTGAGAAAAGTCTGTAAAAGTGATTATGACGATGAACAGCGGTTTATTTATGATTCTGTAAAACAGGACTTACGCATTAAAGATTTACAGAGATATGGGATTCAAACAATATTGATAGATGATTTCAGAGAAATAACAAGCATTCTCTTAAAAATTAAGCGTTGCTGTTTGCTCAAGAATATATTTGTTTCAGGAAGTTCAGCAGCAGGATATTTGCCTTCCGGATGGGATGAAACAAAATTTAGCAATTTCTTATTTAAATTAGGTCGATCATTAGTTGAAAAAGGTTATAAAATAGTTTCAGGTTTTGGGTTGGGAGTTGGATCACTCATTGTGAATGGGGCATTAGAAGAAATAATGTCAAGCAAGTACAAACATCTTGACGAATACCTATCCTTACGTCCCTTCCCTCAAATTGCGGTTGGTTCAGTGACACGAGAAGAACTATGGCAACAATATCGTGAAGATATAATTGATGATGTTGGAATTGTTATTTTTTTATTTGGAAACAAATTGGTTGATGGTAAGATTATTAACGCCAATGGGGTGTTACAAGAATTTGGTATAGCAAAACAGAAAAACAAATATGTAATACCTGTCGGAGGCACTGGTGGAGCTTCAGAACTGATTTATGCGGAAGTACAACAACACATTGATGAGTATTCATATTTAAAAGATTTTTTAGACGTTTTATCTACCGCTGATCCGGAAAAATTGACACAGGCAATATTAGAGATAATAAATAATATTGGTAACATTGAATTAAATGATTATAGGGAGGGCATATACGTTGAAAAGACAAGTGTTTTTTAGTTTTGAATACAACAAAGATGCTTGGAGAGCATCTCAGGTTAGAAATATGGGAAAAGTAGATGAGAGTTCAACCTTTTCTGACAATGATTGGGAAGAAGTAAAAGAAAAAAGTGACACAAAAATTAAAGAGTGGATAGATAACCAAATGGCTAAGCGCTCTTGTCTTGTAGTTTTAATTGGAGCAACGACATCAGGTCGGAAATGGATAAAGTACGAAATAGAAAAGGCTTATGAGTTAAATAAAGGCATTGTAGGAATTTACATTCATAACCTTAAAGATGCAGATGGGAACCAAACGTCAAAGGGTAGCAATCCTTTCTACCAGTTCTATATTGGCGAAGAAAGTAAACGCCTTTCTAATTACGTTACTTGTTTTGACTCAAGCTATAAGACAAGCACTTACGTATACGATGATATTAAAGATAACATTGAAGATTTAATTGAAAATGCCCTTGCAAATAAAGCGCCAAGATAAAACTAGATTTTTTAAAAAACTGTATTAAAAATAAGGAATGGAGATAATGTCATATGGCACATAAAACTTTTATTTCGTACAAATATAGCGAGGCACAAAATTTGCGTGATGATATTATTGACGCATTGGGCGATGATGCTACTTATTACCAAGGGGAAACTTCCGATTCTCCTGATTTAACTGATACATCTACGGAAAATATTAAGAATAACCTAAGGGACATGATGTATGACACATCTGTTACGATTGTAATTATATCTCCTAACATGAAAGATAGCAAATGGATTGATTGGGAAATTGAATATTGTCTTAAGAATAACACCCGGAAAGGAAGAACTTCTCATACCAATGGCGTGGTTGGAGTTATTATGAAACAAAATGGAAGTTATGATTGGTTTAAGAGTATATCCAAGAAAGCTGATGGTTGTGAATCTTCAAGTTATGATGAAAGTAAAGTATATTCAATAATCAATAATAATCGTTTCAATCAAAATCCCAAAAAATATAGTTGTGATGTTTGTAAAACTGTTGATGCGTTAACAGGCTCATATATCGCTTATGTTGAAGAAGAAACATTTCTTTCTAACCCTTCAAAGTACATAGATAATGCATATGATAAAAGTGAAAATGATGCCGATGGATATGATATCGTAAAAACTCGTTGAGTTTAGGGCCTTTTACAAATTAGCGATAACACCCCCTTGATAGCTTTTTGATAACAGAAGTTTAGTAAATCCTGTATGGTATGGATAATTGGTATTAAATTGAGCAAATGAGAATCAAATCACCCAAACAAAATTGTTTAGAACCTGTATTCATTTAGCGAGTGGGAGTAAGCTATAAAATCCCGGATGCTCGCTAAACAAGGGGGTTCCGGGGTTCTTATTTGCCTTTTGATAACAGGAGCATTTTTGGCACTTATTGTGGATAGCGAACGGCTTGTAAGTGTCTGTAAGCTCCAACCATATAAAACGGTCTTGCTGATTTTCGTTCAGCAAGACCGTTTTATAATTTTCTGTTTTCCGCCATAAAACGTCAGGCTCACATTTTCCGCAATCGTCGAAATTCCTCGGCCGGTTCAGTTCCCATTCAAAGTATTCGGCGTTGGGAACCACCAAACAGAGAGAACAGGCAGGGAAAGCCAGAAAACGGCTACGGTTCTCTTTCAGCCGTGATGAACTGTAAGAAAAGTAGATTTATGCGCAGTCCTGTGATATACTGTTTTCAAATAACAGAGAGGCAAATCGGAATTTGAAAGGAGCAATAATTTGAAACACACTTGTATGGTTATAGCGGTAGCAGACATTCATACCGCAAGAAATTTTTACGAAGATTTGTTCGGACTGGAAATTTATCAGGATTACGGAATAAATATATCCTTTACCTGTGGCTTGGCTTTGCAGCAAGACTTTAATTGGCTTGTCGGTTTACCCAAAGAAAACGTATTGAAAAAATCCAATAATATAGAAATATGCTTTGAGGAACAGGACTTTGACGGTTTCTTGAATAAGCTAAAAAAGTATCCTGACATTGAGTACTTAGGGGAAGTCATTGAGCATGATTGGGGGCAGCGCGTTATCAGATTTTATGATTTAGACGGACATATCATAGAGGTTGGAGAAGATATGAAAATGGTAATAAATCGCTTTCTTGCCTCTGGTATGACGATAGAAGAAGTATCGGTAAAAATGGATGCCTCTATTGAGGATTTAACAAAACTGCTGAATAACTAGATTCCGGTTTTGCTCTGTGGTAATCAGGGGGGCAAGCCATAAAGTGATTGCCTGCCCTCTATGTTTTTGGACAGGTCTATAATACTATAAAAATGAATATGAGATAATAATCAATTTGTCAACAGAAAGAAAGGTTAAATATGGGTTATTTGAACGTAGCGTTACTCCAAATTGCACCTGCGGGAGGTTTGGCCGGTAATCTAGAAAAAGGAACAGCGGCTTGTAAAAGTGCGAAGTCTATGGGGGCGGATATTGCATTGTTCCCAGAGATGTGGAGCAATGGCTACAATATCTATGACAGACCTGCAGAAGAATGGCAAGCGGAAGCGATACCCGCGGACAGCGATTTTATAAACACATTCGGCAGACTTGCTAAAGAGCTTCGTATGGCAATCGGAATCACATATCTTGAGAAATGCGAAACCGGTCCCAAAAATTCAATTGCCCTGTTTGACCGCAATGGCAGCCGTGTTATAGATTATTCAAAGGTACATACCTGCGATTTTGATGTGGAGCGGGCTCTCACGCCGGGGAGCGATTTTTATGTTGCTGACTTGGATACAGATACCGGCATTGTTAAGGTTGGCATTATGATATGCTATGACCGGGAGTTTCCCGAGAGCGCTAGAATATTGATGCTCAAAGGTGCGGAAATCGTGTTGGTTCCAAATGCCTGTTCAATGGAGATTAACCGCCTTTCCCAGCTCCGCGGCAGAGCCTTTGAAAATATGATGGGCATCGCCACCTGCAATTATCCGAAAGCGGTACAAGGCTGCAATGGACATTCAAGCGCATTTGATGGAGTGGCATATCGTCCAAAATCAGCCAGCAAACAAGATATGTGTATTTTGGAAGCTTGTGGAGAGGAAGGCGTTTATATTGCGGATTTTGACCTTGCGATGATTCGAGATTACCGAAACAATGAAGTACACAGTAATGCGTTCAGGCAGCCCCAAAAATATCACTTACTGATTGAAGAAGATGTCAAAGCACCGTTTGTCAGAGCTTCTCGCAGAAAATAATTTCTTTGAGACGATAAGTTTTCACTTTGATTTTTATAAACTGTAACAAAGCGTAATAAAGAGTTAAAAGCACTATTTCAGCGTGTTCCATGTTTTTTTGTATTTTAATAAGGCGTATTTTGCGTAATGCAGAATTCTATATCAAATAACGCTTCTGCTGTTTTTTATAAGCAGGGGTATAAGAAAAAGGGCGGCAATCCTTGCTTGGATTGCCGCCCTTCCACAATGAAATTTATAACGGTAAGTCTTTTTTGGAAAATCTTACGGCGCCAATCGTATAGCAAGCGATTGCGATAACTGCTAAAACCAGCAGCTTCCAAACAAATGAGGTATCCACGTTTCCTGTACCGACGGTTGACAGGGAATTTACATCATACAATCCGACCAATGTCAGCCTGTTGAAGATACTCAGCTCCTTAACGCCCATGCCGGTGTTGACCATATTTTCTGAGCCAAACAGGCCAATCATGGACGCAAGGAAAAACCAAACCGCAAGCCCGCCGCCGAAAGCCATTGATTTTTTGCTCTGTGAGAACAGGCAGCTTCCCATATAGCAAATACCGCATACTGCCTCAACCAGAATATACATACCGCCAAACAAAGCAAGCATTCCCGCTACGTTTACTTCGTCATAAAACATAAATGAGGTTCCTATCCGGGTTGCGCATACCACGGCAATCATCAAAAGCGGTACAATAAGCATAAACACCAATTGCGTTATGGCAACAGCAGAGCGTTTGGTCGGCGTAGACAGAACATACGCCATGGAGCCACGGTCTACCTGGTTCGCAATCAGAGAATTTGCCAAAATGACAATAAGGATAAAAATCGGCAGCAAGCCCATTGCGGTATAATACATCTGGTTCATCATAGCCGCAGGATCCATTTCACTCATCTTCTCAACCATTTCTGATGAAACACCCATCATGTCCAGCGTGATTGTAAGCATTCCGGAAACTGTCAGCTCCTCCTTGTCAAACACGCCTTCCGACTGTTTCAAGGCATATACATATTCAAACTGCTTTACATATTTATCAAGGCTGATGCCGGACTGTGACAACCCATCGATTGCAGATTGAAAGCCTTCTATACTGAGGTCCATTGCTGCCTGCTTATTCAGCATTCCAAAAGCTGTCTCATAAACGGCTTTATTATTACCATTTGCAAAATCGTCATATGACAGCTCCTGCTGCGTCATCGTATCATACGCTGCAAGCGCTCCGAGGTAAGTATAAAAGCTTTCCTGGTATTCTGTGACATCAACATCGGATTTTTCGGTCGCCATCATACTCATGGCATAATTCATAACATTTCCTAAAAGTACCATGATAAGTAAAATAGCAAGACACAATGCCCAGTTGGATTTGATATTCTGCCTCATTAACGGCTTTGAGAAAAACCGCGCTGTTTTTTTAGTTGTTTCCATTTTGGATGAGTCCCTCCTTATATGTGCTCATAAACTGCTGCTGCAAAGAGCGGTGAATCTCCTGTAAATTAACGATTGGATAATCCTTGAGTGAATGAAACAACGCGTCCAGCTGCTGGATTTTACAAAGAATGGTACAACTTTTTGCGTCTATGCTTTCAGTCTTGAACTCCGCATTTTCAATAAAGCGTTGTTTTTCGGATGCCTGCTCAAATTCTACGGTAAAATTTTTAACAGTTGGATGGCGTAAATCATACAGAGATGTTGTAGCGATGATATGTCCGTCCTTAATCATGGCAACCCTGTCGCATACCGCTTCAATTTCCTCAAATATGTGGCTGGACATAAACACGGTATGTCCTTTTTGTTTTTCTTCACGAATCAGTTCCAAAAATGCCTCCCGCATCAGTGGGTCGAGCCCGGTGGTCGGTTCGTCCAACACGAGGATTTCTTTTTCTCCCATCAGTGCGGCAACAATTGCGGTCTTTTGTTTCATTCCTTTGGACATTCTTTTTAAATTAGCGGTTGGGTCAAGCTGTAACAGCTCGATAACATGATTCATATATTCAAAATCCGTTACGCCGAGATACTTCGCCTGCGTTTTCAGGAATTCAGTTCCTGTTTTCAACGCAGGAAAAGCAATTTCGCCAGGAACATAGCTGACATTTTTCATAATATCAGCGGACTGAGTCCAGGAATCTAAGCCGTTTATGGAAGAAATGCCGCTGTCCGGCTTGATAAATCCCATCATATTGCGAATAGTCGTCGTCTTTCCCGAACCATTCGTTCCGATAAAGCCGAAAACCTCGCCCTTATGGACTTCGATATCGATATCAAACACGCCGCGGCTTTTGCCGTAATCCTTTGTCAGGTCACTCGTTTTTATAATAATATCGTTCATCACTTCACCCCCTCAAAAATTTTATCCTCATGATAAAACTGCATGAAGTAATCTTCTAAAGAAAAGGGGAACTCTGTGAAATCCTTGATATGAAACTGGGAAATATCAGCAAGAAATGAATTGATTTCGCTGCTTTTAAGCTGAATTCTTGCACGAAGCTTATGCTCGTTCACAGAAGTATAGCGGTAAGAGTGAGATGTAAACTCCCGCCACTGGTTTTTATCGTCGAAAGTAACCCTGTAAATTTTGTCGCTTTCTTTTTTTAACACCTCGGGGTCGAATTCCGAAACGATTTTTCCATCCCGGATAATTGCAATCCGGTCGCATGAAGCATCTACTTCATGAAAAATGTGGGAGGACAGGAATATCGTTTTACCCCTCTTCTTTACCGTAAGAATGTAATCGATGAAGATTTCCTGCATAATCGGGTCGAGGCCGGAGGTCGGTTCATCCAGAATCAATATCTTTGGGTCGTGCATAAAAGCGGTCACAACCGCCAGCTTGCGCTTTGTACCAAGGCTCATTTGCTTTAAGCCAATATTGGGGTCAAGCTCAAATCTTTCCAGTAATTTCCCCAGGTAGGAAGTGTCTGTTAAGCCCCTCATTTTCTTTTGCATTACTAAAAACTGTGTACCTGTCATTCCGGTGGGTAAAGCAATCTCACCGGGCAGATAACCGATGTTACGCTGCAGCTCCGCCGAGTATTCCCAACTGTCCTTCCCGTCAATGACCGTGCTTCCGCGCTGTGGTTTTGAAAATCCCATTAGATGCCTGATGGTTGTGCTTTTACCCGCCCCGTTTGGGCCGAGAAATCCAAAGCACTCTCCTTCATCCACATGGGCGGATACGTCGAACACACCTCTGCCGTGTCCATAATCTTTTGTCAATCTATTGACTTCAATAACCGACATTTGTATCTCTCCGATCTTCGCCTTGAATTATGCAACAGTATGTTGTACAATTGCCATTATAGACAAATATACGCGGTTCATCAAGCAACAATGTTAAACACACTGTTGCTTGATGCTGAAAGCGGATTTCTGTAAAGTTAGAATAGGGAAAGGGGTGGGCACTGTGAAAAAACAGCCGGAAGTTACTGCCGCCACAAGGCAAAAATTAATGGATGCGTTTTGGTCAATCTATAAAGAGAAAGCAATTGATAAAATATCAATTGCCGAAATCACAAGGATAACAGGGAATAACAGAGGGACCTTTTATCACTATTTCAAAGATGCCTACGATGTTCTGGAGCAGATAGAAGATGGTTTGATTAAGCAGGTGAATACGGAAGTAAAAGAGGCTTTGAGCAATTATGCTTTTAAAGAAGACGCAAGAGACATCAATCTGCTGTATTCCTTCAGTGCGCCGATTTTCAAAAGACATGAAGAAAAATTATTTACCTTGCTCGGCAAAGACGGAGATCCCAAATTTACAAGTAAATTCAAAGAAAACTTCCGGTCTATGCTTATCCATTTTTGGAATTTGCCGGAAGAAACAAAATATTTGGATTATCTGATGGAATATACCTACTCTGCCATGATCGGGCTGATGGCAAAATGGTATGAAAACGGAAACGATTTGACAAATGATGAGTTTTTAAAAATGGCGCAGGGCTTGGTCGCAAACGGGGTTTTGGGTTATTTGAAAAAATAATGGATTGTGCATTGCAGAAAAGCCTGACGATAAAGATACCACGCGGCTTAAAAAGCCCCGTCCAAACACGCGGTAATGTATTTTGAGCGGACTTTTTTCTGTTGACCGGCTCAGGCAAGTATGCTAATATCAAAGCATCAAACGAACCGGGAGCTTGCTATGAAAATTTTAATCGTTTCTTTTGTTGACGATAACTTTGGCGATAATTTAATTAAGATATGTTTTGAAAGCCTGTTAAAGGTCGTATTAAAAAACCTGCACTTGGCAGAGAATGATTACGAAATCAATAAAATGCCGCTGAAAAGAATCGACAGGGCGCTTGTTACCGGTTCCGACGTCATTTTCTTTGCTGGCGGCGGCTTGTTCGGTTTGAGCTATTTAAACTTTTTCGATTACCTCGATGAAATTACGCAATTGGCGGAAGGCCACGGGATTCCCGTCATTTTTTCATCGATTGGAATCAATAATATGGACGCAACCGCGGAGAACGAAGAAAAGCTGAGAAATATCTTAAAACGCAGATGCATCGCGTCGGTTTCTGTGCGCGAAAACATTGGCTTGTTCCAACAATATGCCGAAGGCTGCGGCTTGGAAATAGAGCAGGTCTGCGACCCCGCGGTTTGGACGAAATACGTTTATCATATAAACCCCTGCTCTGATAGTAAAGTAATCGGAATCAACGTCGTGCGCGGAGGCTTATTTCTGGACAACAAGAAAAAATGGGGTATGACGGATGAATTCAAGTATTTATATAAGCTGAAAAGCCTGCTGGAGGAAGCCGGCATGGAATATCTCTTTTATACAAATGGCAGCGTTTTGGACAACAATACCCTCCGCTATTTCGCGCGGGAGTATGATATTCCCGCAGGCCGTACCTTTTATCCGCATACGACAAAGCAGCTGGTCGAAACGGTTTCACGGTTTTCCGCTGTCATTACTTTCCGGATGCATTCCTCAATTATTGCGTATTCCTTCGGAATTCCATCGATTGCGCTTGTGTGGAATGATAAAATCCCGTTCTTTTATCAAAACATCGGTTATCCGGACCGCGCGTTTGCGTTTGAACAGTGGGACAGCGAGGAGGTTTTTCATAAGCTGCGCTCGGTTTTGCAGCCTGAAAAGAATTCTGGACAGGAGAAGGCTTACCAGGAATATCTGATGTCCTTATACCGTTATTTATATCAGGTGCTCCTGGGCAGCGTCGTGAAGGACAGAGGGGCAGACATAGAAATTTACGGCTTTGAACAAGTTACAGCGGTTTTGGCGGAAAACTCCGGCAGTATAGATGAAGACGTTTTTGACCTGCTTTTTAAGGTTGAAAAGGCGGAAAAGCAATACCTTGCTAGATTTACAGACCTGAAAAAAAAGGAAAAAGAAATTTCACAGTATAAAAAGGAGCTATCTGCTTTGGGAAAAGACTTGGAAAGCTGCCGGAAGAAGGAAGGCGAGCTAAAAGGGCAATTAAAAAAGCAAAACGAGCGGCTCGCAGCGCAAAAGGCAGAGCTTGATGCCCTGAACAAAATGCTGGTAGTGCGCGTAATCAAACACCTAAAGCCAGGAAGGCGGTTCCAATAGCTTGTGAGCCAGCCGGCTGATTTTATCAGCCGGCTGGCTCTCTTGTATTTGTCGGGATTATGCGTGCGAGACTGTCGCTTATTGTCTTTTACAAGCGGTTTTAGCTTGAAAGAGTCCGTCCGCTATGCTATAATAATTTATCTGTTATGAACGGCGGACGCCGCTTTTACCGCAAGGCTTCCGCTGTATTATCTTACATATAAACGCTGGGGCTATCCTATGTGATATGTTCAGAAAGGAAGATTTGTTTTGAAAATCAGAATCGCAATCGCGGGGTATGGGAACCTGGGCCGCGGCGTAGAAAGCGCTGTCGCTCAAAGCGGCGATATGGAGCTTGTTGCGCTTTTTACCAGACGAGACCCCAAAAGTATAAGGACCGAAACCGGTGTGCCGGTTTATTCTATGGAGGAAGCCCCAAAACTGAGGGATGAAATCGACGTGGCGGTTCTCTGCGGAGGCAGCGCGAATGACCTGCCGCAGCAGACGCCGGAGCTTGCGCGGTATTTTAATGTAATTGACAGCTTCGATACCCACGCAAAAATTCCCGAACATTTCAGCAGGGTGGACGAAGCAAGCAAAAGGAGCAAGAAAGTCAGTATCATTTCCGTCGGCTGGGATCCGGGCCTGTTTTCCCTTAACCGTATGTTTGGACAGGCTATCCTCCCGGATGGACAGGACTATACGTTTTGGGGCAAGGGCGTAAGCCAGGGCCATTCAGACGCAATCCGCCGTATTCCGGGCGTCAGGGACGCGCGGCAATATACCATACCGGTGGAGGAAGCGTTAAACAGTGTGCGCCGCGGTGAAAATCCAACGCTCACAACCCGCGGGAAGCATACGCGTGAATGCTTTGTCGTCGCGCAGGACGGCGCAGATTTACAGGCGATAGAAGAGGCCATAAAAACCATGCCGAATTATTTTGCAGACTATGACACGACCGTCCATTTTATCAGTGAAGAGGAATTGCTGAAGAACCACAAGGGCATTCCGCACGGCGGCGTGGTATTCAGAAGCGGGGTGACAGGCCTTGCGCACCAAAATAAACATATTATAGAGTACCGTCTGCAGCTGGATTCCAACCCGGAATTTACCGCCAGTGTGCTCACCGCCTACGCAAGGGCGGCGTACCGCCTCAACAGGGAAGGGCAGTTCGGCTGCAAGACCGTTCTGGATATCGCGCCCGCGTACCTGCATCAGGGAACGCCGGAAGAGCTGCGTGAAAAATTACTGTAAATACAATAACGGGGGAAAGTGCAATGAAACAGGATATGATAGTCATTTTGGATCTCGGCAGCCATGAAAATACAAAAATTGCCCGCATTATCAGGGAGCTTGGCGTTTACAGCGAAATCAAGCCGCATGATATCACCGTGGCTGAGCTTAACGCCCTGCCGAACGTCAAGGGCGTTATTTTAAGCGGCGGGGAGAACAATATCGTCGATGGAAAGCCAATCGACGTGACAGACGGGTTATATACCGCGGGATATCCGGTGATTTCCTTCGGACATGCGCCCTCCCGTGTCGAAAATACCGTTCTGCCGCATGACGACGAAAGCCTGAAAGAAATACTGGAGAAGTTTGTTTTCGATACCTGCAAGGCGCAGGCTAACTGGAACATGAAAAACTTTATCCAGGACCAGGTGGAGCAAATCCGCCGGCAGGTCGGCAGTAAAAAAGTGCTGCTTGCGCTCTCCGGCGGTGTTGATTCCTCCGTCGTCGCGGCGCTGCTGGTTCAGGCGATAGGGAGCCAGCTCACCTGCGTGCATGTCAACCACGGGCTGATGCGCAAGGGGGAATCCGAGGCTGTTATCGAGGTCTTCCAAAACCAGCTCCACGCGAACCTCGTATACGTGGACGCAGCCGAACGTTTCCTTACAAAGCTTGAGGGGGTATCCGACCCGGAACAGAAGCGTAAAATCATCGGCGCGGAGTTTATCCGCGTATTTGAGGAAGAGGCACGCAAGCTCGACGGAATCGAATTTCTCGCGCAGGGTACTATCTACCCTGATATTATCGAGTCGGGCACAAAGACCGCGAAGACAATCAAATCCCATCATAATGTCGGCGGCCTGCCGGAGGATTTACAGTTCAAGCTGGTCGAGCCGCTTTACCAGCTCTTTAAGGACGAGGTGCGCGCCTGCGGAATAGAGCTTGGCCTGCCCTACGAAATGGTTTACCGCCAGCCGTTCCCCGGCCCGGGGCTCGGGGTACGCTGCCTTGGCGCGATTACGAGGGACCGCCTGGAGGCTGTGCGCGAGGCAGATGCAATCCTGCGCGAAGAGTTTGCAAAGGCCGGGCTCGACAAAAAGGTTTGGCAGTATTTTACCGTTGTTCCTGATTTTAAATCGGTCGGCGTAAAAAACAACGAGCGCAGCTATGATTATCCGGTCATTATTCGCGCGGTCAATACCGTGGACGCGATGACCGCTACAATCGAACAGCTCGACTGGCCGGTACTAATCAAGATTACAGACCGCATTCTGGCTGAGGTGCCGCAGGTCAACCGTGTGTGTTACGACCTTTCCCCAAAGCCGTGCGCGACCATTGAATGGGAGTAAATATGCAAAATTTAAAACGCTGCGCCTGGTGTGAGGACGGCGGAATTATGCAGGCGTATCACGATGAAGAATGGGGCGTTCCCGTGCATGACGACCGAAAGCAGTTCGAATTTATTTTGATGGAAGTTATGCAGTGCGGCTTGAACTGGCTGATGATGCTCAAAAAAAGGGAAACCTTCAAACAATGCTTTGATGCGTTCGATTATGAAAAAATTGCCCTTTATGGCGAAGATAAAATCCAAAGCATTATGGAAACGCCAAATATGATTCGCTCAAGAAGGAAAATCGACGCGGTCATCCATAACGCAAGGTGCTTCCTTTCAATTCGGGAGGAATTCGGCAGCTTTGACCGCTATCTTTGGGGCTTTACGGACAACCGGACGGTTCTTTATGTTGGGCATGAAAAGGGAAACCCGCCTGCAAAAACCGGGCTATCTGACCAAATCAGCAAAGACCTTAAAAAGCGCGGTTTCAAGTTTTTGGGCTCCATTACGGTCTATGCCCATTTGCAGGCCTGCGGGATTGTAAACGACCACACGGAAACCTGCCACCGTTACAGGGAACTGGTTGACGGCTGCCCCGTTATTCGAATGGAAAGCGGCGCACAAGCTTAAATAGATGAAACCCAGGCGGATGAAAAGCGCTGTGTTATGCGCTTTTCATCCGCTTATTTGCGTCCATATTTTTGAATTGCCGGATGATAGACGGTTGAGAAATATTGATACCATGGCGATTGACATCTTTGCCATATTGGGGTATAATATATCCAACAAGTATAACAAATCATACTTTTCATACGAGGAGGGATTAGAATGAACACAGGTATGCCTCAGGGAAAATATGCATGGACAGCTAAGGTAGGTGAAAAGGGGCAGATTGTAATTCCAAAGGAAGCAAGGGAGGTATTCGATATCAAACCCGGCGACACACTGCTGCTGCTTGGTGATATCGACCAGGGCATCGCTATCGTCAACAACAGCGCGTTTAAGCACTTTGCGGAAGCGATTTTTAATGCCCAGACGGGTACGACGAAACCAACGGAAGAAGAGGAGAAATAAGATGGCGACGCAGTTGTCTGTAAACGGCCTATGTAAGCAATATGAAAGCTTTGCACTGAAAAACGTGTCGTTTGAGGTCTTGCCCGGTTCTATTACAGGGTTTATCGGGCGCAATGGCGCGGGCAAAACAACGACGCTGAAATCCCTGCTCAATTTTGTCCATCCAGACAAGGGCGAAATCCGGTTCTTTGACCGGCTTTTTTCTCAAAGCGAGATGGAAATCAAGCAGAGGATTGGTTTTGTCTCCGGCGGCATCGACTATTACCCGCGGAAAAAGCTTCGTACCATAGCCGCTGTGACGAAACAGTTTTACAACGAATGGGATGACAGCGCTTTCCAAAATTATATGACGGATTTTGGCCTTGATGGGCAAAAAAACCCGCACGAGCTTTCAGAGGGTATGAAGGTAAAGTTTTCGCTGGCGCTGGCGCTTTCGCATAACGCGGAGCTTTTGATTCTCGATGAACCAACCAGCGGGCTGGACCCCGTTTCGCGCGACGACCTGCTCGACGTCTTCCTTTCGCTTGCGGAGAAGAAACAGGTTGGTATCCTGTTTTCAACGCATATTACATCTGATTTGGAAAAATGCGCGGACCATATCGTCTATATCAAAAACGGGACAATTATTGAGGACTGCAAAACCGAGGCGCTCCAGCAGAAGTTCCGCCTTGTTGCGCTGAAAAAAGAGCAGGATGTTTCGGCGCTGTCCGGAAAACTTATCGGCATGAAAAGAAACCGTGACGGTTATACAGCGCTTGTAAAAACTGATGATTTGCCGCTTCCCGGGTTGCATCTGCGTCCGGCTGACCTCGAATCTATTATGGTTCATCTGGAAAAGGAGTGATTGAGCTTGAAAAAACTGCTATACAAAGAGATGTGCCTTTCTCTTCATCCTGCGTCAGTGATGTTCCTGTGCCTTTCGTCTATGATGCTGATTCCGAATTATCCGCTCTTTATCACGTTCTTTTACACGAGCCTCGGCGTCTTCTTTATTTGTTTAACCGGGCGCGAAAACAAGGATATCGACTATACGATGGCGCTGCCTGTCCGCAAACGGAATATTGCGGGCGCGCGGATTTTACTGGTTGTCCTGCTCGAAGCCGCACAGCTGCTGCTTGCCGTGCCGTTTGCGGTTCTGCGCGGCGTTCTGGTACCGGAAAGCAACGCGGTCGGGATGAACGCAAACGCCGCTTTCTTTGGTTTTGCGCTCCTTATGTTCGGCTTGTTCAATTTTTTCTTTTGTAAGAAATATTACAAGGATACGAGCAAGGTTGGGCAGGCTTTTTTACATGGATGCGCCGCGTTTGCCGTATGTATGCTGGTCGTCGAAACCAGCACGCATATTGTTCCGTTTGTAAAAATTGAGCTGAATCAGCCGGGAACGCAGTATCTTGCCCCGAAGCTGGTTGTGCTGCTGGCAGGAGCTGCGGCGTATGCCCTGCTGACGTTTCTTGCGTACCGGAGTTCGGCAAAATCGTTTGAAGCGCTGGATTTATAAGTGCAACGATTATTGAACCGCTTATTCATAGGAAGGAAATGAACGCTGTACGCTTTCATTTCCTTCCTTGCTTTTCACCTTTTTTCAATGGGAATGCGATATATATTTGTCAAAAATATAAACCAGCACTTTAAAAGGTACATTGTATGTTTGAAATTCACAAAAATAAGTGGAATTATTTTGCTGGAATTTGTATAATATAGTTGTTGGATTTTGGGGTGACAAAGAAAGGATAGGGGGAAAATAATGAAAAATAAAAAAAGACGGTTTAAGTCGGTAGCCGCGTTTTTAATGGCATGCCTGCTCATAGCCGCAAGCACATCAGCGTCCTTTGCGTTCAACGGAACAAATAGCAGCCCTGACAGTGTAAACAGCCATTTAAAAAATAAAGTCATAGCTCTCGACGGAATCTCCGATACGCATCAATGGGTTACAGACTATGATGAAGCTACACAGCCGAAGTTTCGGTGCTATACTTATGCACTGGGAGTAACCGATATGCTTCTCGCTCCGGGAGACACAGTGGCTGGATATATGTTGAAAAACACGCTGCTAAAAAAATATGTAGATGTAAATACAGTTGCAGATTGGGTTTTGAAGGACGTAAAAAACCTCGGCGCTTCCGCGCGGATTCTCACTGGGGCGGACAGCAGGCCGGATTATCCAACAAAATCCAATGAATTCCTGATTGCCTTGAGAGTCTCGCCTAAGAGTACATATGAAACGGGCAACATCAATAGCTATAACTATCATTTTATGCGGAGAATAAGCGACGGCTGCTGGCGCTATAAAGCGGGCGATACCGGCAGGGTCATTCAGCTCGAGGAGGGATATACGCCAGAGACGGTAACATGGGACGTGCTGGTATCGGACAACGGAGTTGCTTCTTCCTATAATTATAAGCAATATGCAGCTGGTTTTTATACTTCCGATATTGTATACATGGTAGTCACGGCAAATTCAAGCATCCAGATTACCGCGGATTCCTTCAATATAGTGACAACCCAAGCCGTTGATTTTACAAATAATATTCCGCAGTCGCTGGGAATTGGCGCCAGCTATTTAATAAATCCAGCCTTTACTCCCGTAAATGCGTCTTATCAGAATTTCAGCTATAGCGCGCGAAGTGTAAACGGGGTCAGAATAGTCAAATTTGATTCCAAGGTGAATCATAAAATGAAGACCTTGGCAGCCGGTACTGTCACGGTTGGGGCCTTTAATGTGGATACGCGCCAATACTATGAATTCAACGTTACAGTGAGCGACGTGCTTCTGGGCGACGTGGATGGGAATGGTTCAATTGAAGTCAAGGATATCACGCTTCTGCAAAACTATATGGCGGGAGCCGCGGAACTGACACAAAAACAGATGAAGGCCGCGGACGTCAACAGCAATGGAAGCATCACGCTGCAGGATGTCCTTATGATTCAGCAGTATGTTGCAAAGAAAATCGACAGCTTTGCGGTAGAACAGATTTTTTAATAATAACGGCTGATAAATGTAAGTAGGACCAACCACCCCAAAATCAGTATATCAAAAAGAGAACAGGCGTGCGAGATTCTGATTTCGCACGCCTGTTCCAGCAGTAGCTATAAAACAAAAGAAAGCTATTATTTTTATTATAATAAAAATGGAATACAATATATATTCGATAAAAATATAACTTAACTCTTATAAAAATCCATTTTATATTTATAATTCACAAAAATATGTAGAAATATTTTGTTATTTTTGTTATAATAGAGATGCTCGGTTTGGGGTAAAAGAAAAGGAAAGAAAAGGAGAGGATTTAATGATTAGTAAGAAAAGGTTGCTGAAAACCACAACCGCGTTTTTAATGGCTATGCTTCTTTTAGCTGGCAGTACAGCCGCGTCCTTTGCGTTTGACGCGACAAATGTCAGCCCTGACAGTAAGAACCCGCACCTGATTAAAAAAGTTGCGTCAATTGATGGTACATACGATACACACCAGTGGGTAACCAATTATGATGAATCGACACAAAGCCAGTTTTACTGCTATCCATACGCGCTGGGAGTAACGAATTATACTCTTTCACCAGGGGAGACGACTGCCAGCGGCATTATGCTCAATACCATAAGGAAAAAGTATATAGATGTCAACACAGTGGCAGACTGGGTTGTGCAGGATGTGAAAAACCTAGGCGCCTCTGCAAGGATTCTTACAGGAGCCGACAGCAGGCCGAACTATCCGACGGCCTCCAACCAGTTCCTGATGGCTCTTCGGGTTTCTCCCAAAAGCATATATAAAACAGGCGATTTGCACAGTTATAATTACCACTTTATGCGCAGAATCGGCAGCAGCTGCTGGAGATATAAAGCGGGTACAGGCGGTAAGGTAATCCAGCTGCAAGAAGGCTATACACCGGAGACGGTTACATGGGATATGATTACACCGGCCGACGGTAACGTCAACTCATATAATTACAAGCAACTTGACGTAGCCTTCTACTCTTCTGATATCATCTATATCCTCGTAACTGCAAATTCTCCGATTGTTATTAACAGCAGTACCGCAAAAAAAATACCGATTCAGAGCGTATCTTTTGCAAAAATTCAGAAATCGTTTGGGATAGGAGCAAGTTATTTTATTTATCCTGAATTTACTCCTGAAAACGCGACTTGCCAGGACATTTATTATTCCGCGCCCAAGGTTAATGGTGTACGGACTGTAACCTTTGACCAGAATATCAAACAAAAAATGAAAACCTTAGAAGCTGGTACTGCGATGGTTACGGGGCGCAATACGGCAACGAATCAAATTTATCAATTTAACGTAACGGTGCGTGATACACTTTTGGGCGACGTAGACGGAAACGGCGTGATTGAACTCAATGATGTCACCAGGCTCCAAAACTATATGGCGGGAGCCGCAATCTTGACAGACAAGCAAAAGGACGCGGCCGACGTCAACAGCAACGGCAGCATTACGCTGCAGGATGTCCTTATGATTCAGCAGTATATTGCAAAGAAAATCGACTGCTTTGCCGTGGAGCAGATTTTCTGATTATTAACAGGTAACACATTCTCTGGCAAAATCGAAATACCCCAAACCAGAACGAATAAAAAATGTAGCGCGGGAACGGAACCCAAAAGGTTTCGTTCCCGCGTTTTTTTATATTTGAATAGCTGCTTTGATGTATCAAAAAAACTGCCAGCCATCGAGATGAACAGGTGAGGGACAATACTACAACAAGAAAGCGCCTTACCCGGTTCCCCTTGTATAAACAGCATTTCGCCAAATCGCTCAATCCCTTATGATTCCACACAAATCAGCTTAATATTGTTCTGCATAAAAAGCTGTTCCCATTTCTCGTTTGGTTTTTTATCGGTGATGACGGTATCGATATCTGAAAAGCTGCAAATACGGTAAAACGCAGGGCGCTCCAGCTTCGTATGGTCAACCAAAAGGATTTTTTTCTGGCAGACGTTCATCATGGTTTTGCGTACTTCCGCTTCAGCGTCGGAATAATCCATGGCGCCATGGCTCATGGAAAGACCTGTGCAGGAAAAGAAAAGCTTTGACGCCCAAAAATCCCTGACGAAGCTCTCCGCCTGGCTGCCAACCATCGACAGGGAATGGTGGCGCAGCTTGCCGGAAATACCATAAACCGCCACATTGTCATATTCCGCCAAAGCGGAAATGGCACGGATGCCGTTTGTAATGACGGTCAAATTGGATTTATCGCCGAGAAAACCGCAGATTTGCCGCGTCGTCGTCGAGGAGTCGAAAAAAACGGTATCCTGGTTTCTGATAAGGGATGCGGCCGCCTGCGCAATTTTCATTTTTGCGTTTTTCTGTTCGGCTTCACGCACAACAAGCGGAATTTCCGCATGAACGCCCTCTACCAGCATTACGCCGCCGTAGGTTCTTTTTACAAGTCCCTGCTGCTCAAGCTTTTCCAAATCCCGCCGTATGCTCGCCGTGCTGATATAGAAGCGCTTCGCCAGCTCGTTGATTGAAATAAACTTGTTTTTCTTCAGGATTTCCATAATTTCATTTTGCCGCTCTAAAGTGAACATGCTGCACACTCCTGTTCATTTATGTAATTTTTATGGATGAATAATGTCGAACTTTCAATTTTACCGCACACAGTTGACATATAAAGTGGGGATTACTATAATAAAACTGTACAAAAGAGAGACGCAAAAAGAACGATGAAAGAAATATTGCAAAAGAATGAAACCTGTTGTCTTTAGTATAGCGAGATAAAACGCGAATTTCAATAGATAATAGAGAAAACTTGCAAAATTTTGAAAGAAGTGTTACATATGAAAGCCTGTGTACTCCATGCAGCCGGCGATCTTCGATGTGAAGAGGTGGCAAAGCCGCAGCCCAAACAAGGCGAGGTGCTCGTACATATTATGGCAAGCGGTATCTGCGGAAGCGACATTCCCAGGGTCCTTACAAAAGGCACCTACCATTTTCCCACAATCCCCGGGCACGAGTTTGCAGGAATCGTCGAAGAGACAGGGGAGGGAGCCGACCCGTCATGGCTTTATAAACATGTCGCGGTGTTTCCGCTGTTACCTTGTTTTTCCTGTGCTTCGTGCCGGACCGGCAATTATGCGCAATGTGAAAGCTACAGCTATTTCGGTTCCCGCTGTGACGGGGGCTTCAGCGAGTATCTCGCGGTTCCCGTTTGGAACCTCGTTGAGGTGTCAAAAGACGTTCCTTTTGAACAGGCCGCTATGTGCGAGCCGGCTGCCGTCGCTTACCATGCGATGGCAATGGCGGCGCTGCGGCCGGGTGACAATGTCCTGGTAGTCGGCGCGGGGACCATTGGCTTAATCACGGCCATGTGGTGCCGCGCGGCAGGCGCGGGAGAGGTTGTTATCGCGGATATCAGCTCCAGGCACCTGGAGCTTGCGCGTAAACTCGGTTTTTCCTGCACGGTCGACACGCAAAAGGAAGCCGTTCAGGACGCGCTTATGAAGCTGACAGGGCGCAGGTTCGTTGACGCGGCGTTTGAATGCGCGGGCGTTTCCCCGGCGCTTGAAACCTGCCTGAACGCGGCGGATATATTTGGAAGGGTTGTGACGGTCGGAAATCCAGGCGGCGAAATGCGCCTTTCCCAAAATGCGTATTGGTGCATTCTCAGAAAAGAGCTGAAGCTGCTCGGTACCTGGAACTCCTCGTACGGCGGTACGGACAACGACTGGACGCGCGTCATCCGCGGGATAGAAACAGGCAAGATTGCACTTGAACCGCTCATTACCCACCGCTTTGCGCTTGCACAACATAAAAAAGCGTTTGACGCACTGACCTCAAAAGATGATTTTACTGTGAAAGTCATGTTTATCAATCAATGAAAGGGATGGAGAGATGAAAGCTGCAGTTTTGGAAGAGCTGGGAAAGCTGGTTGTAAAGGAAGTCCCGACGCCCCTGTGCGACGACGACAGCGCTTTGGTCAGGGTTCGCGCATGCGCGGTATGCGGCTCTGACTTGAGAATTTACCGCAGCGGCAACAGCAGGGTAAAATTACCACAGATATTAGGTCATGAAATTTCCGGCGAGGTAGTTAAAGCCGGTAAAAACATTGATAAAATAAAGGTAGGGGATAAAGTTGCAATCGGCGCGGACATCCCCTGCGGAAAATGCTCCTTCTGTGAGGATGGCATCGGCAACAACTGTCAGACAAACTACGCGATGGGCTACCAGTATGCCGGCGGCTTTGCCGAGTACGTGCTGCTCAACAAGATGGTAATGGAGCAGGGACCTGTCCATGTTATCCCGCCTGACGGCAATTTCGATGAATACGCGCTGGCAGAGCCGCTTGGCTGTGTGCTCAACGCGATGGAGGAATCCCGCATATCGCTTGGCGATACCGTTGTCATTATCGGCTGCGGCCCCATCGGCTGTATGATGATACCCGTAGTAAAAAGAATGGGCGCGGCAAAGGTCATATGCGTGGAACGCGCGGCTGAACGCCAGGAAACCGCAACAAGAAACGGCGCGGATGTGATTATCAACCCCTCCGAATGCGATATCGTGGACGCTGTCCTTAAAGAGACACAGGGCTTGGGCGCGGACGTTATTTTTACCGCCACGCCTGTACCCCAGATGCAGGAACGCGCTATCCGGATGGCGAAGAACCGGGCGCGCATCAATTTCTTCGGCGGCCTTCCGGCGGAGGCGTCCAATGTAACAATCAATACAAACCTCATTCATTATAAAGAGCTGTTTGTGCACGGCTCGCACGGTTCGCTGCCGCGGCAGCACCGTAAGGCGGTGGAGCTCATCCGCAGCGGCACCATCGACGTCAGGCCCTTTATTACGCACAGCTTTTCGCTCGACGACATTCAAAAGGCGTTTGATACGGCGGCTTCCCGCGCGTGTATGCGCGTGGTGGTGCATCCCTAGGAGGTGTCTTTTATGAAGGCGAAGCTTTCTCCCTCTATGATGTGCGCGGGCCTTTTGGAAATACCGCAGGTGCTTGCAACATTTGAACGCGAGGGCGTTGAGTATTTGCATATGGATGTGATGGACGGGCAGTTCGTTCCGAACTTTATGCTCGGGACGGATACGGTAAGGCAGATGCGCAGTGCCAGCGCTATTCCGCTGGATATACACCTAATGGTAGAACGCCCGGAGGAAAAGCTTGCATGGTTTGATTTAAAGCCCGGGGAGCTCGTTTCCGTCCATGCGGAAAGTACGCGGCATTTACAGCGCACGCTTGCAAAAATAAGGGAAACAGGCGCCCGGCCGATGGCCGCCATAAATCCGGCGACGCCGCTGTGCATGATTGAAGAGGTGCTGTGCGACGTGGACGGCGTGCTTGTCATGACGGTCAATCCCGGCTTTGCGGGGCAAAGGCTCGTAACGCAAACACTCGAAAAGATAACCCGCCTGCGTGATATGCTCGATGCAAAGGGGCTTACAGATGTAATGATAGAGGTCGACGGCAACGTCAGCCTTGAAAACGCGCTGAAAATGCGCAGAGCCGGCGCGGATATCTTCGTCGCCGGAACCTCGTGCCTGTTCCAAAAGGGCGATTTAAAGCAGCGTATCCAGGAGTTCCGCGAACTCATTCAATAAAGCGGGTGGAAAAGATGTACATAGGGCTCGATATCGGAACCTCCGGCGTAAAGGCGGTGCTGTTTTCCGAAACGGGTGAAATGATAAAGCGCGCCTGCCGGGAATATCCGGTGCGTGGGGAAGGGCAGCAGCTTGAGCTGTGTCCGCAAGAGGTATGCGGCGCGGTGATAGATGCACTGCGCGGGCTTTCCGGTATGCGCTGTGAAATACGTGCAATCGGTATTTCCTCTTTGGGGGAAGCGTGCGTTTTGCTTGATAAGGACGGAAAGGTCCTGCGAAACGCCATTCTGCCCGGCGACAAACGCGGCGCGGAGTATCTTCCAGAAATCAAAAAGAATGAAAATGAGATAATAAGGACAACGGGGCTCCCGCTTAACGCTACCTATTCGCTCCTAAAGCTTTTATGGGTGCGTGAGCATGAACCCGGACTATATGAAAAAACAAAGCGCGTCATGCTGTTTGGCGATTATATCGCATATATGCTGACGGGGGAAGCATGTATTTCTTTCTCGCTTGCTTCCAGGACCTTAGCGTTCGACATTCACAAAATGAAGTTTCCTTCTTCTTTATTTGGTTGTTCCGGAATTGATCCGGCGCTATTTTCCTCTCCGGTTAACCCGGAGGGGAAAATCGGCGGACTCCTTCCGGAAATCGCGCGGCGCACGGGGCTTCCCTCGGGAACACCCGTATACGCGGGCGGGCATGACCAGCCCTGCGCGGCAATCGGCGCGGGTGCGTTTTACAAAGGGGAAGCCGCCGATTCCATAGGAACCTCGGAATGTATTACGGCTGTGCTTGGGGAAGAGAAGCTGGAACCTGATTTTATTAAAGATACGAACTTCCCGTGCGAGCCGTTTTTGGTAAACGGCATGTTCAATACAATCGCGTTTACCCATACGGCGGGCAGGCTGCTCAAATGGTTTACAGAAAGCGTGATGCAGGCCGGCGAAAAAGAGAGCTTTCACGCGCTTGACCTCCAATGTAAGGAAAGCCCGTCGGGACTGCTGGTTTTGCCGCACTTCTCCGGTGCAGGCACACCGACGATGGACCATCTTTCGGTCGGTGCGGTTGTCGGGCTGAACCTCCACTCCTCAGCAATTGATATTTACCAGGCGATTATGGAAAGCGTAAGCTATGAAATGAAAACAAATCTGGACAGGCTTTCCCAAAACGGGATAAAGCTTCACCGGATTTATGCAGTCGGCGGCGGGGCAAGCTCCGACATTTGGCTGCAATACAAGGCAAACATTTACGGCGTCCCTGTGCGCGCTACAAAGTGCAAGGAGGCAAGCGCCCTGGGCGCGGCAGCCGCGGCGGCGGTTGGGGACGGATGCTACGGAAGTATGGAGGAAGCCAGTAAAAATATGGTGCACGTCAAGAAGGAATATCTTCCAGACAGAAAGCTGGCCCCGGCTTTTTCCGCGGAGTATGAAAAATATAAGAGGCTGTATGAGCAAATCAAAGGAATTTACCGGGAGGGATGATAACGGTGAAAAAGCTTGCAATTGGCACGTGGGCGTATATCTTTGGCCCGTATGAAAGCCATCCAATCGATTTTGAAACCGTAGCGGAAACGCTTTCGGACATTGGGTTCGACGCGGTGAGCATCGCGGGGTTCCGCCCGCATATTCTGGTAGACGACTATGAAACGCGGGAAAAACAAAAAGAGCTGCTCTCCCTGCTCCAAAGGACGGGGCTCCAGGCGGCGGAATTTTCACCCGACCCGTGCGGGCTCAATCCGGTGATAGACCCCAAACCCTATATAGAGCGGATGAAGCGCAATATCCTGTTCCTTGAACAGTGCGGCTTTCCGATGCTGCGGCTCGACACGGCGTGCCCGCCCAACCTGCCGGAAAACGTAAGCTATAGCCAGGCGTATTCCAGGACGGTTAAAACCTTCCGCGAGCTTTCCGCGTTTGCGGGGCGGCACCGTGTAAAAATCGTCTGGGAGTTTGAACCGGGCTTCCTTTTCAATAAGCCAAGCGAAATCCTTTCAATATTAAAGGATGTGCCGGATGAAAACTTCTCCATCCTGTTCGATTCGTGCCACGCACACATGTGCAGCGTGGTCGGAGCAAGGCAGCTGGGCGAAAAAGAGACGCTCCAGGGCGGCGTCATTGAATTGATGCAGAAGCTGCGGGGGAGAATCGGAATGGTACATTTAATCGATTCCGACGGAACCCTGCACGACGGCGATACCTCCACGCACGCGCCCTTCGGAGACGGCGTGCTCGATATGGACGCGGTTTACAGTGAGCTTTTAAAGCCGGAAATTTACAGCGGCGAATTTATTTCAATCGACCTTTGCTTCTGGGCGGATGCATGGAACGTAACGCGCCGCTGTTACGACACGGTAAGAAGCCTGCAAAAGAAATACGAAGGATAACGTTTTAAATAACAGAAAAGAAGAAGGAGGATGCCATATGCCAAATGGAGAAATGATGGCGAACGTATTTTACGAGCCGGAACACATGGAGTACCAGAAAACGGACATACCGCAAATTTCTGAAACAGAAGTACTCATAAAGGTAAAAGCGTGCGGCATCTGCGGTTCTGACGTTTCCTATTACTTTGGAAAAAGTCCGCTGGAAACGCCTGACGGCAAGGGGCCGCTCATCATCGGGCACGAAATAAGCGGAGAAATTGCCGAGGTGGGCTCCTATGTTGCGCAAAAAGGCTTTTTTAAGCCCGGCGACCGCGTAACGCTCAATCCGCCGCAGCCATGCAATACCTGCGCAATGTGCAGAAAAACAAAGGTAAACCTTTGCGAGAACACCTCTACCATCGGCGTAAGCGTAAACGGCGGCTTTGCAGAGTATGTCAAGGTTGGGTACGCTAACGTTTTCAAGCTTCCGGAGGGAATGAGCTATCAGGAGGGCGCGATGGCCGAACCGCTTGCGTGTGCCTGTTACGGCATCCAGAACCTGGACGTACAAATTGGCGATTTTGTCGTCGTCATCGGTTCAGGCGCGATGGGGATTATGATGGCCCAGCTGTGTAAGCTGCGCGGCGCGGGAAAGGTGCTGGTTACTGACATTGAGGATTTCCCGCTTGAAATGGCAAAACAGACCGGAGCCGATTACGTATATAACACGCTCAAGAAAGATTCATTGTACTATACATCGGACATAAAAGAAACGGTGAAGGAGCTGACGGGCGGGCTTTATGCTGACCGGGTTATCGTACCGACAAGCGCAAAGGCAGCTTATCGAAACGCCTTTGAGGTTTCGGGAAAGGCTTCCACCATCGTTTTCTTCGGCCTGCCGGGTGAGCGGGACGTCATAGAGGTGCCGGCGCTCGAGACGCTCACCTCAAACAAAACCATCCGTTTTTCGTGGCTTGCCCCCTTTACCTGGAGCGCGGCAATGAAAGCGCTGGAGTCCGGCAAGCTGCAATTGAAACCGCTGATTACCCACACCTTCCCGCTTGAAGATACCGTGAAAGGGATAGAATTCATGCATTCCGGCGCGAAGGACAAAATCAAAGGAATGATTTTGCTGGAGAAAGAAGGGTAGCCATGGGACGCGAAACGATTTTAGAGATGAAGGGAATCGATAAAAAGTTCGGCGGCGTCCAGGTTTTGTTCGGGGTGGATTTCAGCCTGCAAAAAGGGGAAATCAAGGGCCTAATCGGTGAAAACGGTGCGGGAAAATCCACGCTGATGAAAATCCTCACGGGCGAATACCAGAAAACCGCCGGAGAAATTATCCTTTATGGAAAGCCGACGGAAATCACAAGCCCAAGGAACGCGCTCGACCTCGGCATTTCAATGGTTTACCAGGAGCTGAACAACGCGCCGGATATGACGATTGCGGAAAATATGTTTATCGGCCGCGAAATAAAAAAGCGCGGGTTTGCAGACAAAAAAGAGATGAACCGCCTTGCGCAGCAGTATCTCCGCGATTTTGACCTCGATTTTTCTCCGATGCGCCGCATGCGCGATTTGTCCGTTTCGGAGATGCAGATGGTAGAGATTGCGAAAATCGCTTCTTACGATTCCAAAATAATCGTAATGGACGAGCCGACCTCCTCGATTACCAGGGGCGAGACGGAAAAGCTTTTTAAGCTCATCCATATGCTCAAGGACAGGGGAATCAGCATTATTTATATCTCCCATAAGCTCGACGAGCTGTTCGAGCTGACGGATACGATTTCCGTCATGCGCGACGGCTACATGGTACATACGGATGAAACGAAAAACATGACGGAGGACGACCTGATCCGCCTGATGGTCGGCCGTAAGATAGAAGATATTTTCCCGCCGAAGAACAGCAAGTTCGGCGAAACGATTCTCAAGGTGGAGGGGCTTACAAGAAAAGGCGAGTTCGAGAATGTGAGCTTCAGCGTCAAACGCGGAGAAATCGTTGGCTTCGCGGGGCTTGTAGGCGCCGGGCGTACAGAGACCATGATGACGCTCTTCGGTGAAAGAAAGCCCGACAGCGGTTCTGTAGAGGTAAAGGGCAAGCACATGGTAATCAAAAGCCCTGCATATGCGGCGGCACAGAAAATCGCCCTGATACCGGAGGACAGGAAGCAGTACGGCCTCGATTTGATTTCAAGCGTGAGCGATAACATCGAGTTTGCCGTGGAAAAGGAAAACAGCAAATGGGGATTTTTCCTCAACAAAAAAAAGAAAATGCAGGACACGGAAGAGATGGTCGGCGCGCTGTCCATTAAATGCAGCTCTGTTTTACAGCCGGTCATGTCCTTAAGCGGCGGCAACCAGCAGAAAATCGTATTGGCAAAGTGGCTGCTCTCGGACCCCGATATTATTATTCTGGATGAGCCGACAAGGGGCATCGATATCGGGGCGAAGATAGAAATATACAAAATCATCAATAATCTTGCGCTAAGCGGAAAGGCGGTCGTCCTGGTATCTTCTGAGCTTAATGAAATCATCGGGCTGAGCAACCGTGTCATCGTCATGTACGAAGGGAAAATTACGGGAGAGCTTTCCGGTGAGGAAATTGAACAGGAAAATATCATGTCCTATGCGCACGCTTATAACAACGGGGGTGGAGAGCAATGAATTTGTCGCTCAGAAAAACAAAGGTTGAGAGCTTTCTCCAAAAGACTGCAATCCTTTGGGTGCTGCTGCTCTTATGTATCGCAATGACCATCTTTTCTCCGACATTTATTACGCCGCAGAACCTGATGCTCATTATCAAGCAGAGCTCCATTACGGGAATACTCGCGATAGGTATGACAATGGTCATACTGACCGGCGAAATAGACCTGTCGGTCGCGTCCATCATTGCGTTCAGCAGCGTCTGTTCCGCCATGTTCGGCGGCCTTGCCGACCAAAATATGCCGCTGATTCTTCCAATCCTTGTCGGTCTTGCCGCGGGCGTTTTGTTCGGGCTAATCAACGGCTTTGCGGTATCCTACCTGAAAATCCCATCGTTTATCATGACGCTTGCGTCCATGATGATTGCGAGGGGCGTCGCAAAGGTCCTATGCAACGGCAAACCGGTGTTCGGTATTTCGGAATCGTTTTTACAGCTTGCAAACGGCTTTGTGCTTGGGATTCCAAACCTCGTCATTTTCTTTGTGGTTGTATTGATTATCGGGTATATCCTGCTTAAAAAGACGGTAATCGGTAGCCGGATTTACGCGGTAGGCGGCAATGAAAAGGCGACACGCCTTTCCGGCGTCAATACCAAGCGCGTCAAGCTGCTCGTGTTCGTCATCTGCGGGCTGCTCGCGGGCCTGTGCGGCGTGCTGATGACCTCGCGCATCTCCTCCGGCAGTTCTACCTCCGCCGAGGGGTACGAGCTCAACGCCATCGCGGCGGTCGTCATCGGCGGAACAAGCATGACGGGCGGCATCGGCTCCATTTGGGGCACCGTCGTCGGTGCGCTGATTATCGGCGTTATTACAAACGGCCTAGACATCATGGGCGTCTCGGCCTTCTACCAGAGCATTATCCAGGGCCTCATTATTGTCGTGGCCGTGTTCCTTGATTTGCGCAGCAAGGCAAAAAAAGGAGCGGAAGCATAAAAACTCAGGATTCTTTGTCGGTGAAACGCTTAAGAGCGGAGAAAAAAACCGGCTGTGGAATATATTAAAGGAGGAAAAATTATGAAAAGCATGAAAAAATGGGCAATCTTTATGGCGGTAATCCTGTGCGTGACTGCGGTTTTTGCAGGCTGCTCCGGCGGCGGGGAAAGCTCCGCGCCTCCGGCGTCAGATAACAGCTCCGGCGGAAATTCAAGCGGCGGCACAACAGAAACGCTCAACATCGCGTATTTCGGCCCTCACCAGGACAACGAGTATCAAATCGGCCTGAGGGAAGCGGTCGAAGAAGCGGCCAAGGCCAAGAACGTAAACTGCAAGGTCTACATCGCGGACAACGACCCCGCAAAGCAGATTTCCCAGATTGAGCAGGCCATCGCGGAGGGTGTGGACGGCATCATCATCGACCCGGTATCGTTCGACGGTATCACAACAGCCGTTGCGGCTGCGAAGACCGCGAAAATCCCGTTTGTAACCGTTCATGAATCCGTATCGACCCAGGACGACTGCACGGCGTTTGTCGGCAGCAACCTGAGGGCGGGCGGCAAGCTCAAGATGGAGCAGGTCATGAAGGATTTCCCCAACGGCGCAGACCTCGGCATCCTGTATGGACCGCTCGGACAAACTGCGCAAATCGACATCACAGAGGGCTACCAGGACGCGCTCAAGGAAGCGGGCAAGGAAGACCAGTATAAGACGGTATTCGACGGCGAGGCAAACTGGAACTCTGAGGACGCGCTCGAGCTCGTATCGAACTGGCTGTCAACCGGCAAAAATATCGACGCGCTCGTCTGCAACAACGACGGCATGGCAATCGGCGCGCTGCAGGCGGTCAAATCGGCCGGCAAAACCGGGGAAATCAAAATCTACGGCCTCGACGCCCAGCAGGACGTTCTCAAGGAAGTCAAGGAAGGCAACATCCAGGCAACCATTTTCAATGATTTCCACGGCGAAGCAAACACCGGCATGGACCTGCTTATTAAGGCGATAGGCGGCGAAACAGTGGAAAAAGAAACGCTGATTGAGCCGAAAGTCGTTACAAAGGAAAACGTAGACGAGTATATTAAATAATACCTCCGCTCTTTTAACGTGCTTGCCCTGCTTAACGGCGGGGCAAGCGCCCTTTGCTATCCAATTCGATTTATAATTTATTCCACACCGGAAGGAAGGTTTCACGATGAATATCAGGGATAAAATTTTAGAAGAAATTAAACGTTCAAACGGCGTGCTCAATTTAAAGCCGTGCTGGGTGCACCGCACGCTCCTGCCGCCCGGGAAGCGGCTAAAGCTCAATCCGGACGATTTGTACCGCGCGGGCGCGGAGCACGGCGGCGTATGCGAGCGGTGGCTTTCCTCCACGGGCATGGCGGACAACGGGGAGCTGACGCTTGAAAACGAGGGACTGAGCTTCGTCGTGCTAAACGGCGGAGAGGAGCTGGTCACATTAAAGGACGCGATTGAAGCGGCGGGCGATACGATTCTGGGTAAAGATATTATGGAAGCGTACGGCTGCCTGCAGTCCTTTGCCAAATTTTATGATTTCCAGGCGCCGATTCCGTTCCATGTACACCTTTTGGAGCAGGACGCGCAGAAGGTCGGCGCACATTCCAAGCCGGAGGCGTATTTTTTCCCATATCAGCTAAACGCAATCGACTACCACAGCGCTTATACCTATTTCGGCCTGCTTCCGGGCACCGCAAAGGAGGATATTGTCGATTGTATCTCCCACTGGGGCAGGCATGGCGACAATGGAATCGTCGAGCATTCCGCGGCGTTTAAATTGAAGCTCGGCACCGGCTGGAACATTCCAGCTGGTATTTTACACGCGCCCGGCTCTTTCGTAACCTACGAGCCGCAGCGCGTCAGCGATACATCTTCCTTCTGGCAGTCGATGGTTCACGACAAGTTTATGGAACGCGAGCTGATGACCAAGTTTTATTCCGATGATAAAAAGGGCGACTACAGCTACATCGCCGATTCCATCGACTGGGAGGCAAACCTCGACCCGGATTTCAAAAAGAACCACTATCACGAGCCTATCCCCGTAAAGCCCCTGGAGGAAATGGAAGAGGAAGGCTGCCGTGAGGAATGGGTCGTATATGGCTCCAAGGACTTTTCCGCAAAACAGCTGACTGTCCTGCCGGGGCAGACCGTAACCATAAAGGACGCCGCGGCCTACGGATTGATTATGATGGAGGGCTACGGCACAATAAACGGGATTGAAATTGAAACCCCCGCGATGATTGGCTACGACGATATTACCGCGGACGAAATGTATGTATGCTTCGACGCGGCGAAAAAGGGCGTTGTCATAAAGAATTTCAGTAAGAAAAGCCCGCTTGTCATGCTCAAGCACTTCGGGCCTGCAAACCCTGACGCGGAACAGTTTCTATAAAGGAATGGGGGAATAGCCGTATGAAAATCGGGATGAACCTGCTGCTCTGGACGGACAGGCCCACAAGGGAGCATCTTCCGCTTCTGCGGCAGATAAAAGAATGGGGCTTTGACGGCGTGGAATTCCCGCTGGACGACATGACGCCGGAGGATACCCTTCTCTTTTCACAGGAGCTAAAACGCCTTTCGCTGGGGGCGACAGGCATCATTGCAATGCCGGCGGATAAAGCGGACCCCATAAGCCCCAACCCGGAGCTGCGCCTTTCCGCGGCAGGCTATATGAAGGCTTGCATCGAAAAGGCGGCTGTCCTTGGCGCAACCGTCATCGCGGGCCCGCTGTATGAGGGGCTGGGCCGTTTTACGGGTACGGGCCCTACAGAGGAAGAAATAGACCGGTGTGTGCAAACCTACCGTCAAATCCTGCCGTGTGCGCAAGAATACGGGATAACCTTGGCGGGCGAGCCCATCAACAGGTTCGAGACGTATTTCGTCAATACAATCGCTCAGGCCCTGCAGATAGCAAAGCGTATCGATTCCCCTTACTTCGGCATCCACGCCGACACCTGCCACGGGAATATGGAAGAGCTCGATATGCCGCAGTCTATAAGGGACGCGGGAAAATATATCAGGCATGTGCATATTTCAGAGAATACGCGCGGTATTCCCGGGACGGGCTGCGCCGTTACGTGTGACGTTTTCAATGCGCTCCGCGACATCGAATATGACGGATGGCTGACGATAGAGGCGTTCGACACCTCTGTACCCGCGCTTGCCTCTCGCCTGCACATCTGGCGTGAAATGGCGCCGTGCAAAGAGGATATCGCCGTGAAGGGGCTTGCGTATATCAGGGAACATTTGTAATAAACAGACATTACAGCATACGCAAAACGCCCGCTTTTATAAGCGGACGTTTTGTTCTGCGTACAGCTTTTTTATATAGCGCCCGCATTCTGATTTTGATAATACAAATGAAAATTTGCCAGCTTGTGCAATAAACGCGCCTGCTGGTTTATGGGCTTCCATTCAAAACGGCGGCCTTGCTTTTAGGGTACATACGGCGGCCGTATCAGGAATTCGAGAAAAAGCAAGACGATTGACTGCGCCATGAAAATGTAGAATATTGGGTTTGAAAACGAAAGGGAGACGGCTTTTGACCGTCTCCCTTTCGTTTGTTCCGGTAATAAATATGGTGTTAGCTATAATCCTTCATCAGGCTGGAAAAACAGCTCTGGATAATTTGATATGAGTCCTTCAGCCTTGTGTGCCACGTGGATTTTTCTATCGCGTCCCATTTGTAAGCCTTCATCTCTACCTGTGAGTTGTCGCCCGCGAACACAGCGCCCAGCATGATATTCCCGCCGTCCTGAAACGTGATTTGCCCGCTTTGGAAAAAGTCGCCTATTACTTTCTTTTCCGCCGCGTTTACCACGCCTAACAGGTACCAGGGCAAGCGTATTTCAATCGCATTATCACCATAGCAGAAATCTGCCAGGGAATCGTAGCCGCTGCTATCCGGGTTGCCGTTCCCATAACGCAGCAGCCCCGACTCATATGCCTTGGGCTCGTACGTTTTGCCGGAAAGCGGCAGGACGATTTCGTTGCTCAAAAACTGACGGATTTGATTATATACGCCGGAATTTTTCTTTTCGTTTTCTTTCTGGCGCTCAAACAGGTTTTTTTCCACCGCGTACTGGTAATAAAATAAATCGTTATAGGCGTCAGTGAGCAGGCGCGTCTCTTTTTTTCCGTTTAGTTCCAGTAAAAAATCAGCGGGGTCGCTGAAAATAAGCGCTTCCCTTCCGGCAAATATACTGCCGTTCCCGCCTAAGGATATGGGAAGGTATAGATGGCATTCCTCAGGAGAAGCCGTGCCGACGAGCTTTACCATCAAGTAAAGATATCCCTCGTCCGTTTTTACATAGACTCTGGTTTTTTCATCCTTGTAAACAGGCTCGTCTCCGTCCCATTCGGACAGGCTGCCGTCAGGGCAGCTAACGCTTTTTGTCTTGCCCGGCTCGCAGGAAAGAAGGCCGTAGCCCTGTTCCGCAGACTGGGCGTTCGGCGTGCGCTTTTCAGAATCCTCGGGCGCATATTTTACGGTATTCCACGTCTGCTTAAACCATTCGTCCTGCCATTCGAACACCATGGAGCCCGCAAACTGCTCACGCGCGAGGTCCTGCGCCATTTTAGCGGTGTACTCGCCCTGCTGCTGCTCCGTCAAACCGCCCTGGTTATAGCCCATCACACTTTCATGTGCGATGCCGCGCGAGGATGGCACGCCGAATTCCGCGGCAATCACAGGGACGGAATATTGTTTCTTTAAATCGCGCAGGTAGGCGCGGTAGGGATTGGATTGCTCCGTAAAATCAATAAAATCGACATATTCGGGCTGATAATTTATAAATTCCGGGTAATAGGGGTACAAATCGATTGCGGCAAACAGCCCGGCGTAGAATTCCGGTTTTGCCTTGATATGCTCCGTATCTACCGGCACGGCGTCTTCCTCCGGGAACGGCTCGTTGCTGTGCGTAAGGCTGTCGGTCGTCGACCAGTTGAGGAAGGCCACCGGCGTCTGTGCGCTGTAGGTTTTTGTTTCGTAGGAAATCAGCGTGTCGCCCGTCTGCGCGAGGAAGACCTCAAAGGGAGAAGCGTTTTCCGTTTTGAGGTAATTTCCGGTATACGCCTTGCGTTCAGCGTTATTTTTGTTCGTGTTCGTTACAAAATCCGGCTGCCATTCAAGCCCCAGGATATAGCCCGCTACATATTTTGAGATATCACGGTCGTAAACGGCGTTTTCTATGCTGCCATAAGAAGTGTAATCGCTGTTCCCGTGGATAATATCGGCCGTTTCCGTACAGGCGCGCTCAAACGCCTGTACGATTTTGCCGTTTTCTCCAAAGGCGTCTCCTACGGTTTCCATATACGTTTCGTTAAACCAGATTCCCTGTAAAAGATACAGCGGATTTTCCGGGTGCTTTTCGTTGTAATCGGCAAAGGCGTTATAGAAATCGGGGTTCATTACGGTAAAAACCTTGACGGTGTTCGCGTTCATCGCCGCAATCTGCCCGAACCACTCCATATAGGTGTCATATGGGATATCCGGGTCGTTCAAATCGGTCGTCGGGAGCGTAAGGCCCATGTTGACGCCCTTTAAATACGTGCATTTCCAGACGCCGCCTGTCAGCGTATAGAAATAATCATTGGAGGCTCTGGTATAAAGCTTGACCTTTCCGCTGTCAACCGCCTGGATGGTTGCCTTCGGCGTGGGGTAGGCGTCCTTGCCATCAATCACAAGCGGGGGCTGCGTGCTCTGGGTGGGATTCCCCGCGGGAGAAGCCTGCCTGCCTCCGAGCGTCATCCAAAGGATGGAAAAGACGGCCGCCGCGGTGAGCAGCGCGGCCGTCGCGATAATCATATGGCGTCTTTTATACAGGTGCTTTTTCGCCGGCGTTTCATTGTTATCCATGTGTTCATTCACAGGCGGTTCTCCTTCACTATTCAAATTGCGGGAGCTGGTCTTTCAGAATGTAGTAGGAGGGCTTTAAGCGCTCATGATACGTCGGAAGCGTCCATTCCTCCCATGTATATGTGCCGCTGAGCTTGATTTCCTGCTCGGATTTGGAATCATAAATCCCCATGCCGACCGCCCAGTCGTCCGTATCCATCGCAACAATGTTCTGCATGGTATAGAAATCGTCCATAACCTGCTTGCCCGACGGATCCATTACGTTTAGAAGCTGCCACGGGATTTTGATTTCCAGCGCGCCGTCCCTGTAGCAGAAGTCCGCGAGCGAATCGTAATCCTCCGCGTCCGGGTTTGCGTTGCCGTAGGTAAGCTTGCCCGTTTCATACGAGCCGAAGGGGATAACGGTGTTTTTCGGCGGGACGGTCATTTCATAATTATAGCACATCATCATGTTGTTGAAGCGCCCGGAATTCTTGGTGCGGATGTCATCGACCAGCTCCAGCATTTTATATTGTTCACCGTAGAGGTAATAAAATACATCATAGTAAGAATCTACCGTAATACGGGAATTGTCCTTGCCGTTGATTCGGATAACAAAATCAGCCGCCTTGTCAAACGTTACCTTTTCATCCTTGATACGGAGGTTTCCCTGCTGCGCGATGGTGTCGAGCGGAATCAGCAGCGTGTCGTTATCAAAGTCGTAGGAGTCGGACTTTACCATAAAATAGACGTATTTCTCGTCGCTCTTCATGTAAAGGCTGCCCGCTGAATTTGTAAGGATAGGGGAATTGTCATTCCAGTCGCCGATATCCCCGTCTACATAGCAGGTGCTTTTTTCCTCGCCCGGGTCGAACGCCAATATCCCGAAGTTTTGCTCGTTCGTCTGGTAGTTGCTCCAGAACGGGCGTTTGTCCGGCACGTCGAACTTGACGTTGTTCCAGGTCCGCTTGAACCATTCATCCTGCCAGGTAAAGACGATGCCGCCGGCGTAGTTTTCCTCATACATCGACTTGAACATATCCAGCAGCATTTCCGCCTGGTCGGTTTCGCTCACGCCGCCCTGGTTGTAGCCCATGATGCTTTCATGCGCCTTGCCGCGCGACGTCGGAATGCCGAACTCCGCGACGATAATCGGCATAGTGTGCGCAAGCTTCAAGTCCTTCAAATACGCGCGGTAGGGGTTTACCTTCCCGTCGGGGTCTATATAATTGATATAGTCCTCCTGATAGTTGAACGAGTCCGGGTAATAGGGGTAAACGTGATAGGAGGCAAACTGCCCGGGGAGGAACCCGTCGCGGCTTTTTATATTTTCCATATTGACCGTCGTGCGGTCCTCGTCCTCATGCGGCTCGTTTGGGTGGGAAATCGGGTCCGTCGTCACCCAGTTCGCAAACGCTACAGGCACCTGCACGCCGTATTCCTTCGTCTGCCGCTCAATGACCTTGTCGCCGACGCTGCACAAGAACGACTCAAACGGTGTGGCGCTCATCGTATAGAGGTAATTTCCCTCATACTCGTTTTTGTCGGGATTATTGTTGTTCGTGTTGTCTACGAGGTTCGGGTCCCATTCAATACCGATAATCCAGCCGGCAAGGTATTTCGATACATCCGCCGTATATTCGCCGGAGGCAAAGCCCGCGCGCGCCGGCAGCGTTTTATTTCCGTGGAGCACGTCTACAAGGTCGAGCGCGTCCTGCGTGAAGTCCTCCGCAATTTTTCCATTTTGGGCGTACACGTCTGATAAAGCCTGTACGTCCGCCTCGTCTATCCAGACGCCCTGGAACAGATAGAGCGGTTTTTTCGCCTGTTCGTTAAAGTCGTACAGAGCATTATAGAACTGCGGGCGCAGCGTTGTGTAAACGCGGATGCAGTTGACGTTCATATCGCTAATCTGCTGGAACCAGCGGTAGTAATCCTCATAGCTGATGGTAAGCTCGCCGGGGAACAGGCCGGGCTCGCCCGCGCCGATATTCACGCCCTTAAGGAACTCCTTTTTCCATTCCCCGTTTTGGTAAAAATAAAAGTAGTTGCCCTCCGCCTTGACGCGGTATTTCAGGCTGCCCTGCGTAACATAATCGAAGGAGCTGCCGGACGGCTGGGAAGACGTACCTTCCTCCTCTTCGCCGAACGGGCGGATACCGACGCCCCGCAGCAGCCCGGTTTGTATTAAAATAAGCACAACCGCTATAACGGCTACCGCCGCGATGATGATTTTTTTGCTCTTCATATGATGAACTCCTTATCGGTTATGTCCTTGCAGTAATCTGAAGCTATTTCTTGCCGGCGTTTCCGGTACTGCTGGTGTTGAAGTCCTGCCGTTTGATTTGCCCCCAGGTGTTTTTCAGCTGAGGGTAACGCAAAATGCCCTCCATACGGAAGATGGTGACGAGCTGCCGGTAGCCGAAGTTTTCGAGAATCGCGTACAGCGTGAGCGTCATGACCTGCTTGGCCGACATGCGCTCCTGGCGGGTTTTCTGTTCCAGAATCAAACCGCCGAGTGAAATGACGATGCCAAGCCCGATTGCAAGGAACAGGTACAGGAGGAAGAATTGCAGGCTCAGCTCGCCCAAAAAGAGGGAAAGCGGGATAATCAGGTAGCCGAGCACCTCAATCGGTGCGCCGAGCCATTCGAAAATCCAGCTGTAGGGGATAGAGAACAGTCCGACCGCCCCGTAAAAGGGGTTTAAAATCATCTTTTTATGATGGAACAGCGTGTCTGTCAGCCCGATGTGCCAGCGCCTTCTCTGGCTGCGCAAATCCTTCAGGGACATCGGCCCCTGCGTCCAGCAGACGGCGTCCTCACAGAATACGATGTTGTATTTTCTTTTCAGCTTGCCGCGCCTGAGCTTTTCGTGGATGCGCACGACAATTTCCATGTCCTCGCCGACGGTACCGTTTTTGTAGCCGCCTACGTCGATGACCGTCTGCTTGTTGAACACGCCGAACGCGCCTGAGACAATCAGCAGGGAATTGTTCATGCTCCAGCTGACGCGGCCCGCGAGGAACGCGCGGAAATATTCGACTATCTGGAACTTTTCGACCGCTTTTTCCGGCATGGTAAAGCTTTTCCATTCACCCTTTTCAATAACCGCTCCGTTTGCAATACGGACGAGCCCGCCCGCGACGACCGTAGAGGAATCCTTCATAAACTCGGTCGCAAGCTTTAGCACGGCGTCCTTCTCAATACGGGAATCGGCGTCCAGGCAGACGAACAGGGGATAGACTGAAACGTTGATGCCGGCGTTTAAAGCGTCCGACTTACCGCCGTTTTCCTTGTCTACATAGATAAGCCTGGGGTATTTCGCGTTGTAATAAACCCCGCGGATTTCCTTGGTCGGGATAGACACCTTGATGGAGTGCTCTATTTTATAAAGCCCGAACGCGCTTATTATTTTGTCATGCGTCGAGTCGGTCGAGCCGTCGTTTACGACAATCAGCTCAAATTCCGGGTAATCGAGCTCCATCAGCGCGTGGATATTATCCACGATATGCGCTTCCTCGTTATGCGCGGGAACGAGAATGGAAATCGGCATCAGGTTTTCGGAATCGATGTAATTGATATAATCGTCCGCCGGCTTGCGCTTGCGGTGCTTTGTAATCTGCCGGTATGAAAACACGAGCTGCAGCACGTAGATAATGCTCAGCAGCAGGGTAAAGACCATACAGAAAATATTGAAGTAATAAATAAAGACGCGCACGGCGTTCATAAAATTCATTCGGTTGTGCCGCCCCCTTCACCATTTTGTGAGCTTTGTTTCTCCCCGTTTTGGGGAACGTCCTGCAAAACAGGGGAGGGCGCGGACGGTTCCGCCGCGGCAGCCGCTTGGGTATCCGCATCTTTGGAAGCGCCAAAAAGCCCTCCTGCGGCTTCGTTTTTATCTCCCATGGAAGCGTGCCGCTCCTCCAGGATTTCCTTTGCTTCCTTATTTGGGTTGATGTCGTATTTTTTGTAAAGCGCGTATTTTACCGCGTCTGATGCAAATTTATCGTAGCCATTCAGCACCGCTTCGATGTGCTCCCAGGTCCTGTCGCATTCGACAAGCGTTTTGGCGGCGTTAAAGCGCACCCACCATTCCTTGTCCTGTGTCGCCTCTTCCAGCGCGCTGAGGCAGTTTTTCGTGTGCAGGACGCCAAGCTCCTTCACGGCGGTTGCGCGCACGACCCAGTTTTGGTCGCGCGAGGCTGTAATGAGCGCCTGCTCGTATTCCTTCTTGCCTATCTTTCCAAGCGCCTTGATACACGCAATTTTGATATTGTTGTTTTTGCTGTCCGTGCCTTCGATATACATATCCTCAAACTCGGTAAATCTGAAGTCCGAAATCCCCTTGATAATCGTTGACTTGATGTAATCGTCGTCGCACTGCTCAAAGATACGCCTTGCAAGCGAAAGCATATCGCCGCCGTATACGTCGAGCAGCTCCAGGATAATCCGGTGGGAATACCGGTAGTTCTTTTCACAGTTTATAATAAACTGCGCGACGGATTCCTCGTCCCCAAAGGCGGAAAGCGCCATGGCCGCGTTGTAGGAAACGTCCGCGTTCCTCACATCCATCAGCTTGCGGATTTCCGGGATTTCATCCTCGCCGCCGAAGGTGGCTATTTTCCTGCAGGCAAACGCTTTTTCATACTGGTTTCCGTCATGCAGCATATCACGGTAGAAATCAAGCGGGACAATCTGGTCGTTCAGGTAACAGGCTGCGGCCTTCTGCTCGTCGTCATACTGCTCCAGGAACAAAACATCCAAAATCCGGTCAGACATAATGTCCATCCTCATCTGGTCGTCCCCTACAAATTCCTTGAGCGCCTCAGTCTCTGTTTTCAAAGTGGACTGCGTTGGGTAATTTAAAATCATGCCGAGGGAATTGTCTATGTATTCGACGGCGGCGAAATGCTTCTTGGCATGGGACTCCTGTCCCTCTGCTAGGGAAAACAGCCAAAGCAGCTCCGCCACAATGACAAGCACGCATATAATGATACCTAAAATAGCAATCTGTTCATAGCTCATGGCGGAATTCATCTGCTTTCTAATAGTTAGATGTAAAGTAACGCTGCAGGATTTTGAAGCTTGCCTTTTGGCGGAATACATATTCAGGCTGCGTCCACGCGGACCATTTGAAAGTCTTGTACCCGCCGGATTTTTTGCTTTCCGGGAAGATATACGCCGTGTCTTTGCTGCCCTTGTCGGCAATCAGTACGGAGAAGATGATGCCGTCGGTGCTCATCGTCTGCAAGCCGAATGCGTCCTTATCGATTTCCTTCTGGCTTCTGGTGTCGTTTAACACGAGCATTTTGGACGGGTCGGTGATGTTGAGCAGGCTCAAGGGAATGCGCAGATGGATGGTGGAGCCCGTCTGGTAGAAGTGGTTCGCGCTGTCGTCGAACGGCCCGTAAACAAGCTGGCATACGTAATCGTATTTCCCTTTATACGTTTCCTTTGAGCTGTATTTCCCGTTGCTGCGGTTGTAGCTCGGTATTACATAGAGCGCCGCCGTGTTCTTGCTTTCAAACTTGACGGTATATTCCATACCGGAGAGGCTCGTCGCAAAGTAGTCGGAATCATAAAGATATTCGCCGTTGTTTCTCTGGTAGGTATCCAGCCCGATTATCAGCTGCTCCTGGTCGTAATTGATTTCGCTGTCAAAGACTGCCGTTACATATAGGTAAGAAGGGTCTATAGAGACCTGCATCTCCTGCATACGGCCAGTGTCCTTGACGCTCATGCCAATTTCTCCCGAATTCTTCGGTTCAATCGAAACGACGCCGGTGTTCTGCATATAGTCGAGCATGTCATGCCAGAGGGGATTGTCCTTTTCCGGCAGGATAAACTTCGACTGCTCATCGGACAGCTTGCTCCAGCAATCGGCGAAGTCCCCAATCAGGCCGCCAAGGTATCCTTCGGTGTCCACCGCCTGCAGCATACGGACAAGTCCGTTGCCCTGCTGGGTTTCCGTCAGGCCGTTGATGGAGGTTTCCTTTTCAAAGGCGTTGGTGTTGGTGGACAGCACAATATTGTCCGCCAGCACGGGATAGTCCGTATGGAGCTTCTTTACCTCACGGACATAGCCGCCATAGGCAAAGGTACCCGACGCGTCGGTGTAATCGCCAAACAAATCTTTCGTATGGTTCAATAACAGGTCGTCGTAAGGCGTAAGCGGGTAAGAAACGAAGAACGAACCGCCCGTTTTATCGGACGCGTCCAGGCTGTTCAAATCGAAGCTTACGCTTTCATAGTCAAGCACCCAGCCGGAGCCGCCGATTAGGCGGGGGTTACCCGCGGCGCCCACAGGCGTAATGTATTCAAACGTTTTTTGCTGGTATAAGTAGATATAATCGCACAGCTCCGCCATCAGCGCCTGTGCCGCGCTGCCTCCGTAGACGGAAATGTAATCGCCCTGGTAATCTGCCGGGCTCCTGTTTTCCTCATTGATTGCTTTTATGGTTTCCAAGGAGTCGTCAATCTGCGCGATAAAGCCAATCAGGTAAGCGGCCGCGTCGATTGAGTAGGTTCGTTTTTCCTTCTGTTCGGCAGCTTCACTGTTTTTGCCATGTATACTGTTAATGACATACTCAATATATTTTTTGATTTCCTTTTTTGGCTCGTCATAAACCGCCTGGTCGCCCGTTACCGTGTTGGGAAGAGGGATGGTCTGTAAAAAGTAAACGGGCTGCTCCGGATTTTCCAGGTTGTGCTCACACAGCGCGCGGTAGAATTCCGGCGGCATCAGGTCATAAGCGCGTACGGTATTGCCGCCCATTTCGGCGATTTGTTTAAAATAATCCTGATAAACGGAAATATCCCGGGTGTCATCCCCGATGCCGTCTCCGGGCATTACGCCGTTTACGTTAAAGCCCTTGACAGGGAACGCCTGCCATTCATCGCCGTTTTTCAGCTGGAACCCGTTGCCCTCGATTCGGAAGCTCGCCTGGCTGTTTGGAGCTGGCTGGACGACATTTTCTTTATTCTCTTTTGTCTGCTTTAAAATCGTATCCATTAAGGGCGTGTAGAAGTTCCAGTAAAAATTTGTGATGTCGCCCGCGCGCTCATAGCTGAACATCTGGTAAAGGTTCAGCGAAAACAGGAAATGCGAATAACGCTCAAACGAAACATAATCGTTGAAATCGCCCGCGAAATAATAGGCGGGGGCCTTCGCGTTTTTGGTGCGCACAACCGCGGGAAAATCCGTCTCGTTGGAGATTTTACCGAATTTTTCTTTGCCGCTGTCGTTCAAATTCATGCGGTAGCTTGCGATGGTTTCGGTGCCGTACTCCGGTGTGACGATTTCAAACCAGTTATAATAATTGACGGCGTGCTTGCCGAATTCCTTCTCGTAATCGGGATTGATGCTGATAGAAAGCATGTCTCCGTCAAAATCCTTTTCCTCGAGCACGATGATTTCTTCCTTTTCCGAAACGAGCAGCATTCCCGCGCCCTTATAGTCCCAGGGCCGCCCGAACTGGCTTTCGTGGAGCGACTGCGCCCAGGTGGGAACATCCGACAGGTCTGCCATATCTGTGATATAGCGTCCGGTCCATCCCGTATACTTAAAGCCAAAAGTGCTTTGCAGCTCGCCCTTGACAGAATCCTCCGTTGCGCTTGCGAGGATATCGGTCTCCGCAATCAGCGTCGCGCCGTTTTCATGCGCGACCGCGGCGGCGGAAATATCATCATAGGAAATCCCCTTGTTGCCGTCCTTTGTGTTTTTTGTATCCGCGCCGTACGCGTCCGCAAGGTAAACCATGTCGGGCGTGCGCCCCAGGTTCGCCATGCTTTTTTCCTCAGGCTGTAAGTCGCCGCTGAGCACGGAGCCGTAATAGTCCGTTTCATAATCGTAGGCGTTGCCAGTCTGTGGGTTTTTATATTTGAGCGTGTCGAGCAGCCAAAACAGGCCGTAGTGCTTTCGGAAACTCAAGATGGGGTCGTCTGCCGTACCGGAAGCGCCCGCGGGCACCGTTTTGTCCAGCACAACAATATCAAGCGGGGAAGAGGGGATTAAGAACCAGCCGCCGAAAATGATAATGGCGAGCAGCAATATTGCTGCCGGTATGATAAAATACGGCTTTAAAAACCGTTTCGCTTTTTCTTTCATCGTTTCAGTCAGCCTTTCGTATCTTCGGGCAGCGGCGCCGGCCCGTCATATTTATGCTTGATGTCGAGCATCCTGTCCTTACAGCGGTTGAATGCTTTTATAATTTCGGGGTCGAAATGCCTGCCGGACTGCTCGTTGATATGCGCGGCCGCTTCCTCCTCTGGCCATGCCTTTTTATAGGAGCGTTCGCTCAAAAGCGCGTCGAATACGTCGGCTACCATAACGATACGCGCGTACAGGTGGATGTTCTTACCCTTGATTCCCATATAGCCCGTACCGTCGAACCGCTCATGGTGCTCCTTCGCGATAATCGCCGCGGCTTCCATGAATTCGCCCGATGACTTTGACAGGATATTATAACCATAATAAATGTGCTTTTTGATTTGCTCGAACTCCTCTTCCGTGAGCTTGCCTTCCTTGTCGATGATTGCCTCGGGAATAGCCAGCTTGCCGATGTCGTGCATCATGGAAGCAATCGAAATAATCTCGCGCTCCTTTTCCTCGATGCCGAGCTCTTCGCACAGCACGTTTACAAATTCGGACACAACCTTCAGGTGCTCGCCTGTATTATGCGAACGGTACTCCGCAAGCTCTGCAAGGTTCAGGAATACGTTGATTTGCGTGTCGTTCATGCCCTTGTGCAGCTTCATGCTGTTAAGCGCGGATTCAAAGTTTGTGTACGCGATGTGCATGATGTTCTGTAAATTGGACGAAATACCTCCGGTCACGCCCTCTACATGGATAATACAGAAGACCTCGCTCTGGTAGCGCAGGAGCATATCGACACAGCGCGCGCCGAACAGGAGGGATTCCCCGTCCCTGTCGCGCGAATGCTCAAGTATTTTTTCATAGCGGCATGCTTCCGCCTGGTTTTCCGTGTATATTTCATGGAAAGCGCCGCTTTCCATCAGAGCAATACAGATACTAATGTTTCCTTCTCCCAGGCTGGCGTTTTCCTCACGGCACAGGCGGTCAAACAGGACGAGGTCCTTCACGGCGTTTGCCGTTTCGCGGCAGAAGCCGATATCGTCCTGCTGGGTAAAGACGACGGCGCAGCTCGATATGGTGCGCTGTACCCATTTTGAATCGAGCTCAATCTGCTTTTCACGCTCACGCAGGCGGATATGTACGCGGATTGACTGCTTGACGAGGATAAAGAACGCGATATAGCAGAAAACGAATATTCCTGCGAAGGAAAGCTCGTGTATGGGCGGCATCCAGCCAATGAGCTGGTTGAGGAAATCAAACAGGATACAGAAGGAGCCGCTTAGGTATGCAAAGGTAATCAGCGCGCTGTAACGCTGGTTCCCCTGTACAAAATCGGTCATACGCAGCGTAACGAGTACGACGCCGGCAAGCAGGACAAACGGCGCGAGCATTAAAAGCCATACGCCGATTATGTCTGGCAGAATCATATAAAGCACGGCGTAAATCATCTGCGCCCAGACGACGATTTGCTCGTTCCTGCGCCAGCCGCTTACTATATGGATACTGATAAACGACATTCCCGCGCTTGAAGCAAGGATGGAGAGCGCCTCGATTTTATAGAGCCAGGGGCTTGAAAAGCCGGAAGCAAAAAAACCGGCCTGAGAAAGAATAAGCCCAAGCCCTGTGAGCAGCAGCATCCCGCCGACCCATACGGCAGCGTTCAATTGGTAGCCCTTGACGGAGAACAGGCCCATTAAAATAATGATTAGAATCGCGGTCAGTATAACGCCGATACCCAGGGAGATGCCGATAACGCTTAACAGGGAAAGCACATTGACTGCGCTCGCTGGCGAAATCAGCCTTACGTCAAGGTCGAAGGAAAGGGGTACCTGCAGGTAAAGCTCTAGCTGCTGTTCCTTGTCAGACGCGCTTACCGTGACGACATTCGTCCGGTTTCCCGTATATACCTGCGCGCCATAACCGTTGTTATATATCTCCTTGCCGTCAAGCAGTACCTTGACCGGATTTCCAGCGGTTACAATTTGCAGCGCCTTTTCCTGTGCGTGTACGGGCAGTGTTGTGCGCATGCGGACAAACTGAGAACCAAACTGCTTTGTAACAGGCTTGTTTACGTTGGCGATATTCCATTCCTCTATCTTACCTTCAATGGAGGAGCTGTCGCCGCCCCAGACAAAACGCCAGTCCGTAATGGAAATATCATCCTCCGCCATGGGCTTTAACTGCGGCTCGACCACACACAGCGGAAGGACCGCGGCAAGCAGTAAAATAAATACGAGCAGGGAAAGCCCGATACTTTGGATGATTTTCAAATTGGTAAACTTGACTTTCATTCTATTGGCTCCATCTTATGTAAAATCGCCGGGGGATCGGCCCCGGCGTCATGCTATTCTTATTGAATCTTAGAATATTTTTTCAGGAGGTTTTTGGCGTTCGCGCGCTCCTTATGCGTTACGCCGAAGGCAGGTTTTACCGGCTCCGCAGGCGTAGAATTGTTCTTGAGCGTTTCGATAATGGATACCTTCTTTTCTTCCGTAAGCGTATCCGCCGCTTTGGAAGAAAGGCTATCCCCAGAGGGAAGCCTCGTCTGGTGCGGGACGGCGCCGGTATCCACGGCGCGTGTTTGGGCCTGCGCGGCCGCCGCGCCATCCCGCGCGATTTCCGCGGGGAGCGATTCAATGAGCCTGTCTATTTTTTCTATCGTTTCTTCATAAGCGCATACAAGCAGGTAAACCCTGTCGGTAAGCGCGGTTTTCAGCTCTGTAAGCTGGCGCCTGATATCGTCCGTCTTTCCTATGGTTTCTTTTTCAAAGGCGTCACAGCGCAGTAATAGCTCCTGGTTTTCTTTGTGCAGCGCTTCGTTTTCCGCCAGAAGTGCCTGAAGCTGCTCGTCAGGCTGTAAAAGGGCCTGCGTACCGGAAGCTCCGCCGGTAACTTCTCCGTCCGTCACGTCCGGCAGGGAAGAGGGCGCGGCTTGTTCCGCGGCCTCCGCCTGCGGCGCGGCATTTTGTTCTGTTTTCGTTTCGTTGGGGCTTACAGCCGTATGCATACGCGGGGTCACCTTCCGTCAAAGAGAGAGCATACAGAAAACGGGTTACTGCGTTTTCATGCTCTTTATAATATATCCGTCACCCTGCTTTTCAAAAACGCCGGTGACGGTGCTGTCCTTCTGCGTCTTGTCCTCTTCCTTAAAGAACGTGGCTGTCAGAGTGTACTGCCCGTCGCCTGTTTTATCACAGGAGACGTTTGCGTAAACCATAGCGCCGAGCTTCGGCTGCCACATTTCTACAAGGCCGCTATCTTTATTGTAAAGGTCGCTTTTGGAAACGTCAACATTATTTTTGCCAAAAAGCTCTGTGATTTTCTCGGAAATCGATTCAGGGAGCACCTGGCGGAATAGCATGTTCTTTTCGTCGGGCATTTCGGTCAGGCTGTCATAATAAATATGGCAGAACGCAAGCTGGACGACCGCGCTCACTGACAGGTCGGAAACGGAATCGAAGGCATCTATTCCAAACTGGTATTTCAGCTCGTAAAGCCGTTTCGTATAGAATACGGGGTCGAAGCTTTCGTCGTTGAAGCCGTTTGTTACTTTGATGGCGGCATATGCGCTGTCTGAGGAAGCGGAGCTTTGCGGTGCCTTCTGGGAAGACACAGCCTTACTGCTGTTTTCGTTGTCCTTGACGGTATCGTAGTCTTTCTGCGACAAGAGCACGCCGACAATACAGACGGCGGCAATAACGACGGCCGCCGCGCTGAGCGCGAGTATCACTGGAAGCTTTTTATTGACGGATTTTTTCATATTTGACTGCCTGGCCTTTCCTGCATATTTCTGAGAATTACCAAAAATTACGGCTGACTAAAGAGGGACTCAGCAGTTGAGGCTTCTTTAATCAGCCGGTTTCATTTGTAATGGATAATAAGGGGGGATGGTTACTTATAATTTGTTCGGATTAGTACGGCCAATTGTACCATTCCAGGTTGGAATCGACAAAAATGTTCTGGGAATCGACGACCTGGCTTTTTACAAAAGCCTTGACGTTTACAGTCGCACCCAGCGGGAAGTTAATCGACAGGCTCTCAAGCGGGGTGGAAAGCACCTGGTCTACGCCCGTCAGCTTACTGTAGTCACCCTTTTCAAAATGAAAGCGTACCGGCATAAAGTAACGGTCGTTATCGACCCTCAGGTAAAGCTCCTTGTTTTTCTTATGTGTGAATTCATATACGACGGGACCCGCGAGCCCCTGACCGTCGTCCGTATACGTATTTGTATCCCAATTGTTTGTGCAGACCTGGAAACGGATGGTGCCGTATTTCGGCATATTGAATTTGTCTCCGCTCTTGAGGATGCGTCCGTCCTCAAGCCTGATGGACATCCTGCGCGCAACCACCGCGGTGATTGTAACCTCGCCGTCGCTGGGCTGTGTGTCCGTATTGCCGCCTGCCGAAGGCTCGGTCGGCTGTTCAGAGCCGCTGTTATCGGAGCCGCCGGGCTGTGCGGGCGTTTCCGGTGCGGGCTGTGTGGGTTCCTCGGGCTGGGGAGCCCCGCCGCCTGTTATCTGGCTGTTGTTTTTGTCGCCTACGCCGTCAATAATATCTGAGGGAAGCTCCTGAAAGCCGCCAAGTCCAATATAGCCCGAGCCGCTCAGGTCGAGCGTATTGGTAATAAGCTGCCCTTTGATGTAAGAGCTGCCTGCAAGCTTGGTTTGGGATTCCGGCGCGTAAACGAGGCCGGTAATTTTATTGTCGCCGTCGAACATGACGTCCTTGCCGGCGTAGACATTGCCGGTCATCGCCGTGCTGTTCATATGGAAATTTGAATAGGGAACGATAATATTGCCGGCAAATTTTGCGTAGTTCATATTGATATTTTTACTGTAGTCGTTGATGAACATGGTCAGGTATTCCGGCTTTCCGCCATTGTCCGACGCACTGCCGGTGTTGAAGGAGCCATTGTTGACAGAGCCGATTTCATCGACATAAATAACAGCTTTCCCGCTCTTTATATTGATAATGCCGTTGTTCGTAAGCTTGCCGACCCGGATGATGGCGACGCCGCCGAGCGCGTCGATGGTGAGCGTCGTATCATAAGGGACGGTCAGGTTGCGGATAAAAGCGTCGGTCTTGAGGACAAAACCATTTTTGAATTCGCCGCTGCCGACGGTCAAATCTTTCGTCCCGTCCTTAAACTGCGTGCCCTTTTCGAGAAAATATGTTGTTTCAGGCGCTTTACTGTAGCTTTCAAACCGATAGGAGGGTACAGTGCCCGTATAATCTTTGACAATACCCTTATTCGGGTCGGAAGGGTTTTTTACAGATACGCCGGGAGCGGTAAATATGGTCCCCGTACTCCATGGGTTGTATCCGCCTTCCAGCTTTCCGCCTGTAATCAGCGCGTTGCCGCGAACCTGAGCGGAGCCGCTGATTTTTGTGTCGGAGGAGGCGATAAGCGCATATTCGCTGGAAGCCGCCGATGCTGACACGAGCGCGCATCCCGCCGAAATGATAACAGCCAGGAGAACCGCAGTAACCGTTTTAAAACCTTTAAATTTTTTCATATTGACTACCCGCTTTCAAAAATATACTTCTCAGGAAAAAGAAAAGCCGCATTATCATTGTAATAATGCAGCCTGACAATCATAGCGCCGTGCGCCTTAGACTCATCGCTTTGCGTCGCTGGCTTTCGCCAGGTTTGCCAAATATTCTTTGTGATTATGCGTTCCATGCGGCGGTACTGCTTTACAATAAAAAAGCTGCATTATTATTTTGTAATAATGCAGCCTGACAATCATAGCGCCGTACGCCTTAGACTCATCGCTTTGCGTCGCTGGCTTTCGCCAGGTTTGCCAATATTTCCTTCTTTGTATTTATTATATGCGGCAAAGGCCGGTTTGTCAACACGTTTTAAAAAGAAATTTTATCTTTTTTTCCAACCGTTACCAGATAAGAAACCGCACGCCGCCCTGTTTTGCATTTCGCTGCCGTTACCGTAACCTCTTCGTCGTATTTTTTTCGGTAAATAGGCGATGTTGCGGTATTGCAGGACTTATTGAGCTTGAGCACGGGGCAGCCTTCACAGGGCTTATCCCTGTTTTGAAATAGCCGGTAGCATTTTTCTCCGGTTTCTATCATCATTTTTTCACGCAGGAAACGGTTTGCCTCCATTATCTTAAAGGTTTCGTCAATCACATATCCAGCGATGTTTATTTGATTGAAATACAGGTTGCTCAGCGTATATTTTTCTTCAAGGTCCTGCAGGTACCTCGTCTTAAGGTAAACGAGCGCGGCGGTTTTAGCGACAAAAGAGATGATATCCTTTTCGTGCTTTGACCATTGGCGCGCAGCCTCATGCTCGACAAAGGCGACAAAGCCGTATTCGGTCTTGCTGTCCGCTACTCCCGCAATCAGTAAAGCTGCGCTCTGGGCTTCCTTGAGATATTTGCGCAGTCCAGCTGAGGAAAGCCCGTCGGCGTCCTCAATACATAAAAGCCCATTTTCCGAGGCAAGGCCAAGCAGCTCACGGCGGATATCTTCAGAAAGAGGCCCTCCGGGGTAAGACGTATGATTTAAAATGGAGCTTGCGCTCCAGTCGTACAGCTTTTTCGCTCCGCTGTATGTTTCGTATATCAGGATATGGGAAAGGCCGCAGTAACGCGCTGTCGCGTCAAAAATAAACCGGATTCCTTCCTCAGGCGTTTCGCATGCGTAGAAATTTTGTAAAAGCTGGATTTTGAAGCTGTCTGTAAAGCTGTGTTCTGCGCGCAGGTGTTCCGGCGAGCTTTTCAGCAGGGACGCGTTTGTGTTCATACTTTCATTATAAACGCGCCACTGGCTTTTCCCAAGGCGCTTTGCCTCATAAAGCGCAAGGTCAGCCCGCGTGAACAAATCATAAAAGGCTGTACCGTCCTGCGGATAAAATGAAATGCCAATGCTGACGGAAATGCTTGCCGTGTTGTTAAACGAGGAGAGGATTTCGTTGAGGCGGTTTAGCAGCAGCTGTGCTTTATCATGCGCGTAGCCGCTGCTTGGGACCTCCTTGATAAAGATAATAAATTCGTCGCCTCCGACGCGCCCGACAATGCTGTTGTCCTCAAACACCGAGGTAATGCGGTCCGATATTTTTTCAAGCGTCTTATCCCCGGTGAGGTGGCCGTAAATGTCGTTGACGATTTTGAAATTATCGATATCGAGAATAAACAGCGCGTGCATCGTATCGGCGGGGCACTCCGAAAGGTATGCCTGAATCCTGTCCTGCACCGTCATTTTATTATATAATCCGGTCAGCTGGTCTGTTTCTGACTTTTGCCTGAGCAGCGCGTTTTCACGCTTATAGCGGTCCACGTCCGTCATTATGCCGTTTACCCTGATTGCAAAGCCGGATTCGTCGCGCGTAATCAAAAACCGTTTGCGGCACCAAATATAATCGCCCTTTGCGTTGCGGTAACGGTACTCGATATCACGTATATCGGGCGGTTCGTCGAGGTTTTTCAGACACGCGATGTATTCGTCGATATCCTCCTTGCTGATATGTGTTCTCGCCGCGTTATATAGCTCCCGCATGTTATTCGGCGCACGGAAGCCAAACTTTTCTTCAAAGCCGTGCGAATAATAGGTGGTTCCGTTTTTCAGGTCGTACTCAAATATAATATCGCAGAACTTATCCAGCAGGACGGGGTAGATTTCCCGTCCGAAAATTACGTCGCGCCGCGCCGCCTTGATACGGTCGATTTCATTTTGGTCAGCATACTTCACAAGGCTGTATACGAGCGTATCGCCTCCGCTGAAGCTGTTGTTTTTTACAAGCATGTTTTCACGCCAGTGATACTTCCCGTTTCGTCCAAGGAAACGGTATACAACGGATTTTTTCGTTTCCGCCGTAAAAAAACGGCGCATATTTTCCAAGGAAAAATTCTCTTCAAAATAGCTTCTGTCATCGGGATGTACCCTGTTTTGTAAAAGCTCTTCGCAGATTCCGCTGTAGGATACGGCGGCGTAATGGGTGTAGGGGTCCTGCTCGTTTGTATGCAGGACCATGAACGAATCCTTCGTCAGGTCTATCACCGCCGTCATGGTATAGCTTTCATGCAGCGTTTCCATTACATGCGCCTCGTTCGAATCGCTTGCATGGGTGCTCATATTGGAAGAAAGGGGAGCAGGCGGCGCGCTGTTTTCCAATATGACGATGGCTTTGCGGTTTTGGGGGATATCTGTACGCAGAGGTAAAAACGTCGCCCTGTATGAAGCGCACCGCTGGGTCTGGGGGTCAAGCGCGCGAAATTCATGATATGGCTGGGACTGCACTTCTTCAAAAAAATCCTCATACCGCGCGGAGATAAAACCCATAACCGAATCGATATCCTCCGGATGGACGTAATGGCTGATAAAATCATTCATAAATTCGCTGCGTTGGGTGTGGCCACCCTTATCTTTAAATATAGCGAGGGAATCCTCGGGCGCATAAAGGATATTAAAATATTCCGTGTTTAAATCGAATTCAATTGCGGTATGCCCAAGATAGCGCAGCACAGAATAAAGCTCAATATGGGAAAGCTCCTCCTTTGAAAATGAAAAAGACGCAATTTGCGCGCCGGAATCGCCTTCCTCCGTATGCGGATAGATAAAGCTGCCGTCAGCGTAGTTTTTGGCAAGCTGCCGGAATTGTTCAGAAACCTTCTTCAAGCACTGGAGAATTTGAGGGTTAAACGTGCCGCACTCTCCGCCAAGAATCATATCCATCGCCTTTTGATGCGGATAGGCGCTTTTATAAACCCGGTCGGTCGTCAGCGCGTCGTAGGCGTCGGCCACAGATACGGCCTGCGCGCAGATTGGGATATTATCCCCCTTAAGTCCGTCGGGATAGCCCTTGCCGTCATATCGCTCGTGGTGGTAGCGGCAAATATTGTAAGCATAAAGCAGGTATTCCCTGTCGGACATTTTATTGAGGCTTTTAAGGATTTTACATCCGGTCGTGGTATGTGTTTTCATAATTTCAAACTCGTCGGCGGTTAGCCGGCCCGGTTTGTTTAAAATCGAATCGGGTATTGCGATTTTCCCAATATCGTGCATAGAGGAGGCGCTCGCGATTAGCTCGATTGTATGTTCGTTCAAGTCGTAGCCGCTGTTTGTCTTCGCAATCTCCTTCAGCAGGATTTTTGTAAACATCCTAATCCTGAAAATATGCTGTCCTGATTCCAGGCTGCGGGATTCAATAACGGAGCTTAAAGCGTCTATGATGATTTCGTTTGACTCCTTGAGCTTATAGGCCTGGTCCCTGACAAGCTCTTCCAGATGGAGCCTGTGCCGGTACAGCTCGATGATATTTTCTACCCGGCGTTTTACAATAAACGGTTCAAACGGTTTGGAAATAATATCGCGCGCGCCTAAATCGAAGGCGAGCAGCTCAATTTCGGGAGAAATCTCTGCAGTGATGACAACAACAGGTATTTTATCGATAGTACCGCTTTCGTTCATTTTCTGCAGTACCTGGTAGCCGTCCATTTCCGGCATGACGATATCGAGCAGAATGACGTTGACCGCTGGGTTCTTTTCCAGAATCTCCATGGCCTGCCTGCCGTTTTCCGCCTCAAGGACATTGCATTTGTTTTCAAAAATACTGCACAGGACCGCCCGGTTTACTTCCATGTCGTCAACGACTAGAATTGTATCTTCCCTTTTCATTTTCGGTCAACCTTCGTTTTCCTTTAATATCTGGGTCACAGCTTGGTAGCTTATTTGAATTTTTTCATACAAATCCGGCAGCTTTGAAAGCTCGCCTGAGCGGATTGCGTTCACGTAATCGGAGCATAGGGAAAACAGCGGATTCAGCCCCAGGTTTCCGGTAATCCCCTTTAACGTGTGAGAAGCGCGCATCGCCTCTTCCGTATCGCCGTTTTTTACGGCCTCTGAAAGGCTTTCGTAGGTTTTGTCCTGTAAAAATTTGTACAGGAACTTTTTATAAAGCGCTTCGTTCCCCGCAAAACGCCTTACAGCACCGTCAATGTCGGCTCCCCAGATGGAAAGCGACCTTTTGAGTTGTTCATTCATATATATCATCCTTTATATGTTATGCTTCGGAGCTCCTTTCAAAAATGCTCCGAGCGTTTGGTACAAAAGCTCTGGCTCGACGGGCTTGGCGACATGCCCGTCCATTCCAGCGGATAACGCGGCTACCACATCCTCCGAAAAAGCGTTTGCCGTCATAGCGATAATCGGGACCGCTTTGGCGTCTGGATGGGAGGAGGCGCGTATTTTCTTCGCGGCCTGGTACCCGTCCATCAAGGGCATCTGTATATCGAGAAGGACCGCGTCGTAGGAACCCTGCGGCGTGTTCAGGAACATATCGCAGGCCTCCTGGCCGTCGTGCGCGGCGTCCACCTCTGCGCCGGTACGTTTAAGCAGCTCGCGCGCGATTTCCAAATTGAGCTCGTTATCCTCTGCCAGCAGCAGGCGCCTTCCGCTGAAATCGTATTCCTTTTCCCGCTGCTCGTCCTTTTGCATGTCCTGCGCAAGGCCTTTATTTATAAAAAAGCGTGCGAGTTCACAGCGGAGAACCGGCCGAAGGCTTAAATAATCGATACCCCATTTTTTTAAATCCTCCTTGCCCTGCACGAAGGAATAGGCAAACAACGCAATTCCAGCCCGTGCTCCAGCGGGGGATTTAATCAGGCGCGCCGCAAAATCCAAAACCTCATTATCGACGGTTTCGCATACGAGAATACAGTAATCAAAGCGAATGCCCTTTTTGCCCGCACCGTATAAAAGGGCATTCGCCTGCTTGAAAGAGCGGGCCTCTTTGGTCTGGACATTGAGGCTGTGGAGCGCGCTGCTCACCTGCGGACGGCTTTGGTCATCCGTGTCAATAAGCAGGACGTTGAGGCTGGAAAATGAAGATGCGTCGGATATGCATTCCTGCGGTTCGCATTCAAACGAAAGCTCCACACGGAATTGCGTCCCTTCGCCCTTTTTACTCGTTACGTTTATACTGCCGCCCATCAGCTCCGCCAGGTTTTTGGTAATCGAAAGGCCAAGCCCTGAGCCGCCGTATTTCTGCGCGGTGGTGGGGGATGCCTGCTCAAACGGCTCAAAAACCCTTTTCACAGCCGCCTCGTCCATTCCAATACCGTCGTCCGTTACACAAAAGCGCAGGAAAACACGCCTGTCCCGCAATGCAAGCTCTTCAACAGAGAGTGTGACGGTTCCCCCAGGCTCCGTAAACTTAAAGGCATTAGACAGGAGGTTCAGGAGAATCTGGTTCAGACGGAACTGGTCCCCGATAAGCGCGCTGTTATGTATATTGTACGCATAGCATTTAAAGTTTTTCCCGGCCTGTTTGCATTGGTCATAATAGACTGACGTGACGGACGCGAGCAGCCCTTTGAGCTGGAACGGCTCGTTTGATACCTGCATTTTCCCGTTTTCAATTGCCGACATGTCGAGGACTTCATTGATAATGTTGAGCAGGTGCTTTGAGGAAAACCTGATTTTCATCAGGCAGTCCTGTGTTTTTACCGGGTTGCCCTCGGCTGACTGAGCAATCGCCGCCATTCCTATGATTGCGTTGAGCGGCGTCCTGATTTCATGGCTCATCCTGGAGAGGAACGCCCTGCGCGCATCGGTCGCCTTCTGCGCGGTCAGCAGCGCGTTCTCCAGGGCATACCGCGCCTTTTTTTCTTCGGTCAGGTCGGTCAGCGTAATAATCACGTTGTTTTCTTTTTTATCCGCCTGGATTGGGTAAAAGCGCGGCTGCAGCCAACGGGGAATCGTATCGTTTTTACGGATAAAACGAAATTCCGTTTCATCCGGATTCTTAATACCGTTCAGGAAAGACAGCCTTTTCCACAGTTCGGGAAAAATTTCAAAGCAGCGTTCTTTCAGCTCCTCAGGGGAATGTTCCAGCACACGCTGGGCATTGGCGCTTACAAAGTTGATTTCTTTTTTTGCGGGGTTATATATCAACGTAACATCATCGACGTTTTCCGTTATCATAGAGAGCAGGTGTTCCCGGTAGAGCAGCTCGCCGTTCTTTTTGCGCACGACGGTCTGAAGGTACACCGTCACAATAACCAGAACCGCTGCAAGGACAGCCGCCATCGCCGTGTTTGTCGCTGCCGTCCAGGTCGATTTCTGGCTGATTTCATCCGCGGTTTCCTGTGCAAGGTCAGCCATCAGGTCGCATAGCTCGGCGGATGTTCTGTAATAGGGGACCAGGTTGCTGTTAATATCGCTTTCCAGGCCCTGGGGCGTATAGGTATCTATCTTATCAAAAATCAATTCCTGCTTTTCCAGAATGGAGTTAACCGTCCGTTCAAGTTCGCCGATTTTACTTTTCGGACGGATGCTGTTTTCCTTTATATACTGGATGCCGTCCATAAGGCGGGGAGTCAGCGCTTCGATATCCTGCCTGATGACCTCGCTTTCGCCGGCGGAAGCGTAGGCTGGAAGAAGCACGATACGCATTTCCATGCTGGAAAGGATGTTTGTAATATCGTTTATATATTTTGTGACGGAATAAGGGGCTTTATAAATCAAGTTGACATTGTTGTTCAGAATCCATACGTTTACAATGGAAGCCGCGGCGAAAATCAGTGCGAGGATGGAAACCGCCGCGATATTTATAAGGCTTATTTGGCTGGAGTCACGGAATAATTCGTTTTTTTTCATGTTATCCTCTTTATCCGAAAACGTATTCGGTGAAGTTATATATATACATTTTACCTGTTGTCAGTAGGGGTGTCAATGTAATTAAGCATGCATTTTCAAGAAAAAAGCCCCTTTGGCCCAGAATAAACGGAAGGGGAAAAAGCACAGGCAGAAAATTTTATGAAAATTCTTTTATCAACTGTTTAATTTGTAATTTGTGGTTTATAATGACAAAGATTATAATAATATTTTATATTTTGAAAGGAACTGGAACATGATTGCACAGGAAAGAGTTATGGAGATATTAAAGGAAGCGGGCGTGCTTCTGGAGGGGCATTTCCGTTTGACGAGCGGAAGGCACAGCAACAGGTACCTGCAGTGTGCCAAGATTTTCAGGAACACAAAGTACAGCGAAGAGCTGTGCGCGGCGCTTGCCGAACAGTTTGAAGACCAGGGGGTGGACGTTGTCATCGGCCCGGCCATGGGCGCTGTACAGATGGCATACGAGGTCAGCCGCCACCTCCGCTGTGAAAACTTTTTTGCTGAGCGTGACGAGAACGGAAAAATGGCCCTGCGCAGGGGCTTCGCCGTTACACCCGGTATGAAGGTGCTGCTGGTGGAGGATGTTGTGACGACAGGCGGCTCAGTCAAAGAAGTGCTCGAGCTCGTAAAGGCCGCGGGTGCGGAGGTTGTCGGCGTCGGTTCTATCGTTAACAGGACAAACGGCGCGGTCGATTTCGGCGTTCCTTTTAAATCCGTCATTAAGGTAGAGGTCGAATCATGGGAACCGGAAGACTGCCCTTTATGTAAGGAAGGCAAGCTGCCGGTTGTCAAGCCCGGCTCAAGAAAAGCGTAAGCATATAAAAAACCGAACGGGCGCCCTGCATGTACAGCACGGCGTCCTGTTTTGAAACACAGGCTAAAAGGGGGCGAAAGCTTTATGCAATCCGATACGTTGCATAAGGGGCACAGGGACCGTATGCGCAAAAGATTCCTGCTTGATGATTTCGATGGGTTCGAACAGCACGAAGCGCTTGAGCTTCTGCTTTATTATGCCGTTCCGCGTAAGGATACCAACCCGATTGCGCACCGGCTGCTTGAGCAGTTCGGCTCCCTTTCGGCGGTGCTCGACGCGCCCCTGAACGTCTTGACCCAGGCGGGGCTTACTGAAAATGCAGCCGTTTTGCTTAAGATGATACCCGGCATGTCGAGGCTTTATTCCGACGATAAGTACAACAACACGCATAAGATAATCAATGAAAAAAATTTAGGGCGGCATATGCTTGAAAAATTCACCGGCAGGGAATGCGAGGTCGTCATTTTGATGCTGCTCGACGCAAAATACAAGGAGCTTTTCTGCGGCGTAATCAGCAAGGGTTCGATGTCCGAATGCCAGCTTTATATCAGGAAAATCGTACAGCTCGCGGTTACAAATAACGCAAAATACGCCGCGCTCGCGCATAACCATCCCAGCGGGGTAGCCCTGCCCTCCGAGCAGGATATTTACGCAACCAACGACATCAATAAGGCGCTCGCGCTTGTAGGCGTCACACTGATTGACCATTTTGTGGTAGCGGACCGCGACTTTGTGTCTATGTCGCAGTCCAATATGATAAAATAAAGGCGGAGCTTGAAATGTAAAACCTGAACAGATGCGCTGCCAGCCGAATGGAAAGGGTAGGCCATACGGCGCGGCGGGGGACAGGCCAGTTAAAAAGCGGGGCGTTTGTTTGGGAACGTCCTGGAAATTTGGGTTAAATGGAGAATGGAAGGCGCTGTATATGGGAGATGAAAATTTACTGCGTAGAATTTCAAAGGATGCGGAAATTCCTGAAAATATAGCCGTGACAAAAAAATTGCAGGCAATGACGCGCGAAGAGCTTTTAGGGCTTGCCGGTGCGCTTTCTAAGGACAACCTGCTTTTGTCCTCGATTATTTCTAATTTGCCGGCAGGCATCTGCGAGGCTGCATATGACGATTTTTTTACGCTGCTTTACGGTAACGGCCTTTTTTTCCAGCTTTACGGCTATACGCCTGAGCAGTTGAAAATAGAGCACCAGAACCAAATCGGAAGGATTATCCTTCCGGAGGATTTGCCGGAAGTAAAAAAAGCGGTCAAGAAAGCGTTTGACGCAGGAGCAGGCGGCTTTGAGGTTGAGCACCGGATTGCCCGCCGGGACGGCAATGTGGTCTGGGCGCTGATTAAGGGGAATTTTTTCCGGGGCCCGGTAAACACGGCGCTTCACTGTGTCTGCGTCGATATCACGCAGCGCAGGCAGATGGAGCAGGAGCTGAAAATAAACGAGGAGCGGTTCCGTATTGCGCTGGCGCAGATGGACAACACGATTTTTGATTATAATATTGCTACACGCATGATGATTCACGCGTATAAATCCGCGGAGGTTTATGGGCTTCCGAAAGAAATGGAAAACGTACCCGACTCCCTCGTGGAAAACGGTACAATCCATCCCGGCAGCGTATCTGTGTTTTTGGAAATGTACCGGAAAATACGCGGCGGCGCGCCGCACGCATCCTGCATAGTTCAGACGCGCCTTGCGGCGGGCCGGTATGTTTGGAGAAAAATCACCCTGACCAATATTTACGACGCGCAGGGAAGCGCCGTGCGCGCAATCGGCATTTTAGAAGATATCGACGAGCAAAAGCGGCGCGAGGAGCTGCTGCGTAACCAGATAGAACGCGATACGCTCACGGGGCTTTATAATAAAGGCGCAACGGAGGAACACATCCGCGGCTTAATGGGTACCGGGGCTGCACAGGGAGAATACGACGCGCTTTTCATTATTGATATCGATGATTTCAAGGGCGTGAACGACCGGTACGGGCACCTGTACGGCGACAAGATACTGGCGGAAAGCGCCCGAAGGATTGCGTCCCTGTTTTATCCGGAGGATATTATCGGGCGAATCGGCGGCGATGAATTTGCAGTATTTCTCAAAAAAATCCCCGGCAGGGAAACCATCAGAAAAAAAGCGGAGCGTATTTGTAAGGCGTTCAACGGGGAATTCAATTATAACGGCATAATCGCAGCGATTTCCTGCAGCGTTGGAACCGCCGCTTTTCCGGCTGACGGGACGACGTTTGAAACGCTATACCAGAAAGCGGATATTGCTTTATATAAAGCGAAGCTCAATGGAAAAAACCGGTTTTGCGCGTACCGGGAAGAAATGGGTCCGGTAATGCAGTGGAAGCCCCGCAGCAATACCGTTATCGATAAGTCTGATTCATTGGAGGATTAAAAAGAGGCACCGGGATTTCCCGGTGCTTCTTTGGTGAGGACAACAAAAATTAATTCTTTTTTCTAAAAACTGCCGTCCAATAGACGAAAGGACAATTGCATTTTTAATGTAAATATATTATAATAATAATCGTTTGCACTGGATATAAAAGGAAATGCCTCTGGGCAAAATGCATGCAAAAGCTTAGATGGCTTAATCGAAAGGCGTGAACTGGAACGTGGAAAACAAAAAAAGAATATTGACGCCCGATGTTCTTCCCTGCGGCATCTGCCGAATAAAAAACGACGCGTACTTCACGCTGCTCGACGCTAACGATGAATATTACAGGATTTACGGCTATACCCGCGAAGAGGCGGATAAGGCGGGCTTTTCAACCATCAGCTATATTATCTATCCGCCCGATTGGCAGCGGACAATCGAAACGGTTGCGGCAGCGGAGAAAAACGCCGGCGGGGTCTTTGAGCTGGAGGTGCGCGGCATCCACCGCAGCGGTGCGATACTGTGGACGCTTGCCAGGGGAATTCCAGACAGGGATGACCCATCCTGCTTTATCTGTATGGTGCTCAATGTATCGGAGCGCCGGTATAAAATGGAGCAGCTTAAAAAGCACGATGAGGAGCGCAAAATCCTGCTCAAGCAGTCAGGCCGCTGCGTATTCCGCTTTGATATTAAAGGGCACAGCATTAGTATTGCGCAGGAAACGGCGGAGCAGCTGAACCTTCCCGAAACGATTGAAAACGTTCCGGGCTGTTTTCTGGAAAACAACCTTGTTACCCCGGAAAGCAAGGAAGATTATAAGAACTTTTACGATGCGATGCTCCGCGGGGACAAAAGCGGGGAGACCGTTATCAGGACGATAGACCCGCGCAGCGGAAACCCGGTGTGGTGCTGCTGCGTTTTCTCCCTCGTTACCGGAAAAACCGGCGAACCGAAATATACGGTCGTCTCGGTTGAAGATATCACGGAGCAGCGGGAACAACAAATTGCATTTGAGAAATGGACGCAGTATAACAAGGCGCAGCTTGAAGGCGCGCATATTTTTTACGAATGCAATATTACGAAAAACAGGATAGACCATATGGGAGGCCCCCTTGTGCAGAACATCCCTGCAGAAGTGCGCGGCTGTTACGACGAAACCTTCCAATATATCCTGAAAAACTTGATTTACCCAGAGGATTTAGTCGCCTACCGGGACTTTTTTTCACGTGATGGCCTGTGCAGGTGTTTTGAAGGAGGCAAACGCCATCTGGAGCTTGAATACAGGCGGCTTGGGAAGGACAAGAAACCCTTCTGGGCAAAGGCGGATGTACAGCTTCTTACAGAGCCCTATACGGGCGATATCAAGGCGTTTTTCGTTCTGAAGAATATCGACGGGAAAAAGCGGCGGGAGCTTGAGCTGCAGGAGCTGTCGCAAAAGGATGCCCTGACCGGGCTCTTAAACCGCAGGACGGTAATAGAGCAGATTTCGCAGCTGCTTGAAACGAGCACTCCGCTCGGTCGCCATGCGTTTGTCATGGTAGATATCGATCATTTCAAGACCCTGAACGATACAAAAGGACATCAGTTCGGGGACCGTGTGCTTATGGATTTTGCAAAGTCGCTGAAAGCCTCGCTGCGCGCGGAAGATATCATCGGACGTATCGGCGGGGATGAATTCGTCATTTGCCTGCGCAACGTGCAGCTCAACCAGACGCTCGAAGAAACGACGGCGCAGCTCTGTACAGCCTTGTCCAGGCGGCTTGACGAGCAGACGTTTATTTCCGCGAGCCTTGGGGTTGCCGTATTTCCGAAGGACGGCATGGCCTTCGACGAATTGTACCAGAAGGCGGATATTGCTCTTTATGAAGCCAAAAGGCTCGGCCGCGGCTGCTGCGTTTTTTACCAGAATGATATGCTGGAGGAAGGCTGGAGCACGTACAATGACACGCGCTATATAGAAAACAGGGAAGCGCCGCGTGATTTTGAACCGGAATGGACGCTGAAAAGACGGGAATCCGATAAAAAAAACAAGCAGGCGCGCGTTTCACTTACCAGAAGGTATATCAAGAGTATCCAGCGCGTTTTTGAGGACCTTGCCGTTATGGACGTGACAGGCGATTATTTCTATGTCCCGTCCTACAAGGAAGGCGGCGTTTTTCATCTGGAAGAGGGCAGCCTAAGCAAAATTTTAGAGAAAAACGCACGCGATATTATTTACCAGGAAGACGCGGCGCGTTTTCTTGATTTCTTTCACTGGCCCGCCGTGCGCAAGTCTTTTGCAGACGGGGCGGCGTCCATCTCTTCGGAATTCAGAACTGTACGGGACGGCGATGCCGTTTCCTGGTCGGAATTTACGCTCGTGCCAATCCAGATAGCGCAGCACAAGGAAATATACCTTTGCTTTGTCAAAGACGTTACCGCCAGAAAGAATGCTGCGGAAGCACAGTCACAGCGCCGTATTTTGCTTGGACGCCAGATGGAAAGCGAATGCTACCGTACTATCATGGAGCAGGCGGGTATGATGGTACTGGAATATACAAAAGAAACCAATACATATTATGCATCCGCACAGGCAAGGCAGTTTACTTTCCTGCACAATACCGGCGCTGATGGAAACCACTATTTCCTGACGCGGGAGGACGTACATCCGGACGATTGGGAAAAAGCGGAAAATGTATCAAAGCTCATTCATATGGGAAGGGACAACGCGCAGACGACTGTACGCCTGAAAAAGACGGACGGCTGTTACCTGTGGTGCAATGTTGCGCTGACGGTCCTCCGTGAAAAGGATGGAAAGATAGTCCGCTCCATGATTACGGTGACTGACGTGGATAAGGCAATCGCTGACCGCAGGGAGCTTGAATACCGCGCCGAATATGACGAGCTGACCGGGCACTACAATTTCAGTAAATTCAAGACCGACGCGGCCGCGCTTCTGCGAAGCAGGGGAGAGAAGAAATATGCCCTGTGGTACTGCGACCTGCGCAACTTCAAGCTCATCAACGACATGTATGGCTACGATTTTGGCGACCAGGTGCTGCGGTTTTGGGCGAATATCGGCTCCAGCACGATGCGGGAGGGCGAGATTTTCGCGCGTGTTTCCGGCGATTATTTCGTTTGCCTGCGCTATTACGGGGACCGGCGGGAGCTTGAGGAATGCTTTCAGGAAATGTCAGGCCATCTGTATAAATATGGGAAAGACCAAGGGAAAAAACTGCGGCTTGAGCTTGTTTCCGGCGTGTACTGCATCGAGAAAAATGAAGATTTATTGAGTATCGAGGATATGATAGACCGCGCGAACCTCGCGCAAAAGAGCGTAAAGCGGCTCGACGGCAGCCGCGTGGCGTTCTACAGCGATGAAATGCGCCGCCAGCTTCTGCGCGAAAAAGAGATTGAGGCCATCATGGTAAAATCGCTGGAGGACGGGGAATTCAAGCCCTATTTCCAGCCAATGGCAGACGTCCAGCACGGCTGCTCCATCTTCGGGGCCGAGGCGCTCGTCCGCTGGGAACGGCCCGGGTATGGCGTCCTGATGCCGGGCGAATTTATCCCGCTGTTTGAGAAGAACGGGTTTATTGTCGAGCTTGACCGTTATATTTTTGAACAGGTATGCAAATACCTGCACGGCCTGCTCGAAAATGGAAAATCACCAATTAAGCTGTCTGTCAACGTTTCGCGCATCAGCGCGCTGCGCAAGGATTTTATCAGCAGGTATACGGAAATTAAAGAGCGCTACCAAATACCGGACGGCCTGCTTGAACTGGAATGCACGGAGACCACAATGGTCGAGAACGCAGAGCTTTTGGAAAGCGTCATGCGGAAAATGCGAATCCGCGGCTTCTGCTTTTCAATGGATGATTTCGGCTCGGGCTACTCCTCCTTGAACCTGCTTAAGGACGTTACGGTTGAGGTGCTGAAGCTCGATATGATGTTTTTCAGCAATAAAAAGCTTTTTGAACTGCGCAACCAGACAATTATTTCGAGCATTGTAGGAATGGCGAAGGCTTTGAATATGAAAACCGTTGCGGAGGGTGTGGAAACAGAAGAGCAGATGAAGGTGTTAAAGCGCCTCGGGTGCGACTATATCCAGGGCTATTATATCGGCAGGCCGCTTCCTGTTAAAGAGTTTGAAGCGCTTTTTCTCAGCCCGGCCGGCTGACAGAATCAAAGGGGGTGACGGCATGCGGGGGGAAGAGCTTCCAGGCGTAAAGAAAAAGTCGTTTTCCATGTACTTTGACGGAGGTGAAATCTGGTTCGAGCATCTGGACGGTATTTATGATTACACAGAGTTGGCGCTTGAAAAGCTGGAACGTGATTATTTGCAGTTTAAAAGGCCGTCGCTGCCGTCGCTGATAGCGGTCAACCTGGACCACACGTACATAGACGATTCGCTTATCCGTTCCCTGGCCGAAAAGCTGCTGGATAATAGCAAGCGGTTTACGCGTGCTGTCTTTGTAGGCACAGACAAAAAGGCCAGGGCGAAAATAAGGAAAGCAGTCTCCGGCGGCGGGTTTGCCTTTGCGTTTATAGACGATTTTGAACAAGCGAAAAAATGGCTTGTTTCTGAGAAATACAGGTAACGGCATGGCGCTGTACAGCACAGTGCCATGCCGTTATTTTATGGTTGTTTATTTTCTGAATATGTCTACCGCGTGGCTCGTAATGCCCAATAAATCTTCACGCTCGCAGGTTGCAAAATGGTATTTCAAATACAGCTCAAACTTATCTTGCTCCATCGCGTCTACCGCTTCGCGCATAAATAAGGCGCAGCCGTCTGACGCAATATAATGCAGCCGCGTTACGGGGAATATGGACATTAATTCATCGACGTTTTCTTTTCGGACAAGTTCAAATAAATCCTTTGGCTCAGATTTGGCGGCAAATGTCAGCGGGTCAAGCAGGCCGTTTTCAATATATTCCATTACGCTGATATTACCACGGTGGAAGCCTTCGTCAAGGAGGCATCCGTCAGATATGACATACGCGGCAAAAATCACGCCGCCCGGCTTTGTTACGCGGATTGCTTCGCTCAGGGCCTGCCGCTTGTCTTTGTCGCTGTAAAGATGGTACAAAGGGCCCAGCAGCAGCGTAATATCATATTGGTTGTCTGGAAAAGCAGACAAATCCACAGCGTTGCCCTGCGTTATGGTTATATTTTCGTCCGGCAGGGTGTTTTTACGGAAAATCTCTATGTTATGCCCGACCAGCTCCACGGCGTCGACGGTATATCCCCGGCGCGCAAGCGTATGGGAATACCGGCCGGTCGCGGCGCCGATTTCAAGCACACGGTCGCCGGGCTTTATATATTTCTCTATGTAGCGCATTGTGGTGAGAAATTCCACCGAGCCGTGCTTTGTAACCAGCCTGCTGTCCTCGTCGTAATTGTTGTAAAGGTCAATTAGGTATTGGTTCGTTTCCATATTCATACCTCCATTTTCTGCTGTTTCCAACGGTTTGATTTTCCTTATTTTAGCACAATTAACGTTGGGGGGAAAGAAGAATATTGATATCCTGCATGCGGCGCAAAAAAGGGCAGGCACACAGCCTGCCCTTTTCTCGATGTTCCTGAAGTCATCCCAATGCGACATCGAGCACCATCATCAGCAGAAAGCCCGCCATTACGCCGAGCGTCCCGATATTGGAATGCTCGCCCAAATGCGCCTGTGGTATCAGCTCCTCCACGACCACATACATCATTGCGCCCGCGGCGAACGCAAGCATCCAAGGCATCAGCCAGGCGACGCTTCCGGCGATGAGCACGGTAATCAGCCCGAAAACCGGTTCGACTATTCCGGAAAGGCTGCCCATGGCAAAGGCTTTTCCCGTTTTCATGCCCTCCTGCCGCAGCGGCAGAGAGATGGCTGCGCCCTCCGGAAAATTCTGGATGCCTACGCCGATGGCGAGCGCCATGGCCGCGCTGTAAAGCGCCGGGTCGCCTCCGTTTTGCGCGGCGAGCGCAAACGAAAGGCCGACAGCCATACCCTCCGGTATGTTATGCAGCGTAACGGCGAAAACGAGAAGCGTCGTCCTCTTAAAAGAGGAGGGAACGCCCTCCGGGTCTTTTGCTCCGGGATGCAGGTGGGGCAGAAGGGAATCGAGCCCGACCAAAAAAAGAATGCCGAGGACAAAGCCCCCCGCGGCGGGAATCCAGCCTATCCCGCCCGCTTTTTCAGCCTGGTCGATAGCGGGAATCAGCAGCGACCAGATGGAAGCCGCTATCATAACGCCCGCGGCGAACCCCAGAAAAATACGCTGAATGCCGATGTTTACTTTTTTACGGAAGAAAAAGACAACCGCGGCGCCGAGCGTCGTCATAAAAAAGGTAAAGCCGGTGCCTCCGGCTGCCCATAAAAGTGCCTGTGACATAAGCGCCTCCTTTTTGCCATATGATTCATTATTTATATTTGCTGTTTGTCAGGCAAAGCCCTGCTTTAGTTATAACGGCAAAAACGAATCGTGTCAATAGAATCCGCAAAGGTAAAAGCTGTAACGCGTCCGCGCGTCGAAAAATCGGAGATACCGTCCCCTCCGCATAAATCAGCGCCCGTATGGAAAAATGTTTTTATAATTTTTTTATATTTATAGAAAAACAAGCGCTGTATAGGAGATTAAAAATGAGATATAAAAGAGAGATTGCACCAGGTATCTGCTGGGTCGGCGGAAACGACAGGAGGCTCGCGCTGTTTGAAAATATGTTCCCGCTGCCCGACGGCGTGGCTTATAATTCCTATTTAATTTTAGACGATAAAACAGCGCTGGTCGATACGGTCGATTCGGCAATTACCCGGCAGTTTTTTGAAAACGTCGACGCCGCGCTCGACGGGCGCGCCCTGGATTACGCCGTAGTCAACCATATGGAGCCGGACCATTGCGCCAATCTCGAGGAGCTTGCCCGGAGGTTCCCGGATATGAAAATCGTTGGGAACCACAAGACGTTCCAGATGATACGCCAGTTTTATTCATTTGATTTTGAAAACCGTTTTATGGAGGTCTGTGAGGGCGACGAGCTTGCGCTCGGCAGGCATACGCTGCGGTTCTATTTCGCCCCGATGGTCCACTGGCCAGAGGTCATGCTGTCTTATGAAAAATCCCAGGGCATTTTGTTTTCCGCCGACGCGTTCGGCTCCTTCGGCGCGCACAGCGGGAACCTCTTTTGCGACGAGGTGGATTTTGCGCGCGACTACCTGCCGGAGGCGCGGCGCTATTATACGAACATCGTCGGAAAGTACGGGCCGCAGGTGCAGACGGCGCTCCACAAGCTGGCTGGTGTGAAAATCAGCATGATATGCCCGCTGCACGGCCTTATATGGCGCGACGGCCTGCCCTGTATCCTCAACCTGTACGACTGCTGGAGCCGCTATGAGCCGGAGGAAAAGGGCGTTGTGCTCGCCTACGCCTCCATGTACGGGAACACAGAGAATGCTGTTGACGTAATTGCCGGCAAGCTTTCCGACAGGGGTATGGGGAACCTGCGCGTATACGATGTGTCTAAAACGCATGCTTCCTATATCATAGCCGATATGTTCCGCATGAGCCATATCGTCCTTGCTTCCTCCACCTATAACGGCGGGCTGTACTTTGCAATGGAAGCGCTTATGCATGAAATGGAAGCGCTCCGCCTGCAAAACCGTACAGCCGCAATTGTTGGCAATGGCTCGTGGTCGCCGGCGGCAGGCAGGGAAATGGAAAAGCGCCTGGAAAATATGAAAACTATGCGCCTCGTGTCGCCGCCGCTTGAGCTTCGCTCTGCGCTGCGTGAGGAACAAATGGCGCAAATTGACGGCCTTGTAGACGCGCTTTACGCCACGCTTTAACTACTTGCCTTTCTGGGCGTTTTTCGGAAAAAGAGAGTAAATTGTACAAGAAAACGGACGGATTCATGGTGAAAATACATTCATTGTTAAAAGAAAATTAACAAACATGTTAAATTTATTGACTTTTTTTGGCGGTTTGGGTATATTTATTAACGAAATGCAAAAGTATTTCGCCAAATTTATGGAGGTGTTTGACACAATGAAGTTTCCAATGAAAAAGGTATTGGCACTCTGTGTCGCCGGCCTTATGACGGCATCCTGCCTTGCGGGCTGCTCGAATGAAGGCGCGCAAAGCGGCGGCGGCGACCAGGGAGGCACGCTGCTCATCGGCGGCGTAGGCCCCCTGACCGGTGACTATTCTACATACGGCGTTTCGGTTCAGAACGGTGCAAAGATTGCTGTCGATGAAATCAACAAGGCTGGCGGCGTAAACGGCATCAAGCTTGAGCTGAAATTCCAGGACGACGAAACGGACGCGACCAAGGCGGTCAACGCGTACAACACGCTGATGGATGCTGGAATGAAGATTTCCCTCGGCGCGGTAACGAGCGCCGCGTGCATTGCGGTCGCCAACGAAACACAGAAGGACGGCATCCTGATGCTTACGCCCTCCGGCTCCCAGAAGGAATGCGTACAGTATGACAACTGCTTCCGCATCTGTTTTACCGACCCGCAGCAGGGTACGGTTTCCGCCGATTATATCGCGGCGAACCTAGACGCGAAGAAGGTCGCGGTCATTTACGACAAGTCCAACGACTATTCCGCCGGCATTGCCGACAACTTTGAAAAGGAAGCAAAGGTCAAGGGCCTTGAGGTTGTTGCGAAGCAGGCGTTTACCGACCAGACGAATACCGACTTCAACGTACAGCTCCAGAAGGCGAAGGACGCCGGCGCACAGCTTATATTCCTTCCGATTTACGCGCAGGAAGCGGCCTCCATTCTGATGCAGGCGCAGAAGGCCGGCATGAACATCCCGTTCTTCGGCTGCGACGGCCTCGACGGCATCTTCGAGAAGCTCGGCAAGGCGAACGTTTCCGCGGCTGAGGGCGTTATGCTGCTTACACCGTTCGCGGCGGACGCGAAGGACGAAAAAACACAGAGCTTCGTAAAGGCGTATAAAGCGGCTTACGGCGAAAACGCTACCCCCGACCAGTTTGCGGCGGACGGCTACGACTCGGTTTACACAATCAAGGCCGCGCTGGAAAAGGCTGAAATCAAGGACGCGGGCATCGACGTTAAGGAGCTCGGTACAAAGCTTTCCGCGGCGATGACGGAAATCACTGTCGAAGGCCTTACAGGAACGATGACATGGACCGCCGACGGCGAGCCGACAAAGGACGCCAAGGCTGTTAAAATTGTAAACGGCGAATACGTGGCGCTCGATTAATTTTTGAGTGACTGAATCTTGCAAAATAGGGCGGAGTTTTATGAAAACTCCGCCCGTTTCCAATTTTTTTTGAGGCTTTCTCAAAAATACTCTTTGCAGAACGCGCAAAATATTGTATTATATTGTAGATACAGTTTTCGCGTGCGGCCCCAATTCTTGAACAGATTATTTTTGCGGCAGCCCCGCGCGCAGTTTGAATTCCCGGCGCACCGCGCCGGAGGGAAATGAGGCGGAATATACCCATGAGCATCTTATCTAACCTGATAACCGGCCTGAGCCTTGGCAGCATCTACGCGCTCATTGCACTGGGATACACCATGGTTTATGGTATTGCTAAAATGCTTAACTTCGCCCACGGCGACGTTATCATGGTCGGCGCTTTTACCATTATTGTTGCGACCAATATGAGCATGCCGCCCGTCATCGCGGTTCTTCTGGCAATCGTGGTGTGTACGGTTCTCGGCGTAACGATTGAAAAAATTGCGTATAAGCCCCTGCGGAAGGAATCGCCGCTGACCGTGCTGATTACGGCAATCGGCGTCAGCTACTTCCTGCAAAGCCTTGCGCTTTTGATTTTCGGCACGGATAAAAAGCCGTTCCCGAATATTTTGGGACTGACCCCCATTACAATTACAGACGGCCTGGTTATCCAGGGTTCCTCAATCGTTACCCTGCTTGTAACGGTCGTCATCATGGTTTGCCTGACGCTCTTTATCAACAAGACAAGGACGGGCAGGGCGATGCTCGCCGTTTCTGAGGATAAGGGCGCGGCCCAGCTGATGGGCGTCAACGTCAATAAAACCATCACCATTACCTTTGCAATCGGCTCCGCGCTCGCGGCGGTTGCGGGCCTGTTTTATGGGCTGTCCTATGACTATATCGGCCCCTATACGGGCGCGATGCCCGGAATCAAGGCCTTTGTCGCGGCGGTGTTCGGCGGAATCGGCAGCATACCCGGCGCTATGGTCGGCGGCTTGCTGCTCGGCATCATCGAAAGCCTTGCCAAGGCGTTCAATCTGGGTGAGCTTGCCGACGCAATCGTGTTCGGCGTGCTAATCGTCGTGCTTGTCATCAAGCCTACGGGCTTGTTTGGCAAGAAAATTGATGAGAAAGTGTAGGTGGGGGACGATGAAGAGAAAACATATGCTCAAACCGAGCACCATCAACAACCTGATTACCTACGGAATCGTACTGATTGCATTTTTAGTTGTGTTCTTTATGGACCAGTCGGGCATGATTACCCGCCAGCTGCGCGGGCTGCTCGTACCCGTGGGGCTGAATATTATCCTGGCAATCTCTTTGAACCTTGTCGTCGGCTTTCTGGGGGAGCTTTCCCTCGGCCACGCGGCCTTTATGGCGGTCGGCGCGTATGCGGGCTGCTTATTCTCGATTGCGTTTGCCGATACGATGAACGCGTTTATCCGCTTTCCGCTCGCTATTCTCGTGGGCGGTCTTGTCGCGGCGGTATTCGGCCTGCTCATCGGCATCCCGGTACTTCGCCTTAAGGGCGACTACCTTGCCATCGTAACGCTCGCATTTGGGCAGATTATCGTGTCTGTCATTATAAACCTTGGCTTTACCGGAGGCGCGTCGGGACTTAAAGGCACGCCGCAGGACACGAACTATATTATAGTTTTCGCGCTTGTGATTGTAACTATGTTCGTCATTATGAACCTTGTCGATTCCAAGCACGGCAGGGCAATCTGCTCTGTCAGGGACAACCGCATTGCCGCTTCGTCTATTGGAATCAACGTCACATATTACAAGCTGTTCGCGTTTGTGCTCGCCGCGTTCTTTGCGGGCATTGCCGGCGTGCTCTACGGCCACAGCCTGAGCATTGTGCAGGCTTCTGTCTTCGATTATAACAAATCGATTGAAATCCTCGTTATGGTCGTGCTCGGCGGTATGTGCAGCATCCGCGGCTCGATAATCGCGGCTACAATTATCACGGTGCTGCCTGAAGTCTTAAGGGGCGCGGACGAATACAGGATGCTTATTTATTCCATCGTGCTCGTCGCGATGATGATTCTTAATGCAAACGAGAAGTTCAGGAGCTTTAAATCGCGGCTTTCTGTCGAGGCGTTTTTCCGCAGCCGCAGGGAAAAGAAAGCGCTTGTAAAGGAGGAGGCTTGAATATGGCAATGCTTGAAGTAAAAAATCTCGGCATCTCCTTCGGCGGCCTGAAAGCGGTGGACGACTTTAACGTCACCATTGAAAAGGGCCAGCTTTATGGGCTGATTGGCCCCAACGGCGCGGGCAAAACGACGGTATTTAACCTGTTAACCGGCGTATACAAGCCAACAAAGGGCGCGTTTTTCCTTGACGGCAGGAACCTTACGGGCAAGTCGCCGGAAAAAATAAACCACAGCGGAATCGCGCGTACATTCCAGAATATCCGCCTCTTTAATAACCTTTCCGTGCTCGACAACGTAAAGCTCGGCCTCAGCGGGAGCAATAAGTACTCCGCGTTCTCCGGTGTGTTCCGCCTGCCGTCCTACTGGAAGCAGGAGCGCCTGATGAACGACGAGGCCATGAAAATACTTGAGGTGTTCGGCCTGGACGCAATGTCCGGGTATCTCGCGCAGAACCTGCCCTATGGAAAGCAGAGGAAGCTTGAAATTGCAAGGGCGCTCGCAACAAAGCCGAAGCTCCTGCTGCTTGACGAGCCTGCCGCCGGCATGAACCCGAACGAGACGGCGGAGCTGATGGATACCATCCGCTTTGTGCGCGACCAGTTCGACATGACCATCCTGCTCATCGAGCACGACATGCGCCTGGTTTCCGGTATCTGCGAGCAGGTCACTGTCTTGAATTTTGGCCAGGAGCTTACGCACGGCGAGACATCCAAGGTATTAAACGACCCGGAGGTCATCACGGCGTATCTTGGTGAGTAAAGGAGAGAAAAGCGTTATGGCAATGCTTGAAATAAAAGATTTACAGGTTTATTACGGCGTAATCCAGGCGATTAAGGGAATCTCCTTTACGGTAAACGAAGGGGAAATTATTGCGCTCATTGGCGCGAACGGCGCGGGGAAAACGACGATCCTGCATACCATATCGGGCCTGATTCCCGCAAAAACCGGCTCGGTCAAATTTATGGATAAAGAGCTCACAAAAACAGCGCCGCATAAAATTGTGCAGATGGGCATGGCGCACGTGCCGGAAGGCCGCAGGATATTCCAGGAGCTTTCTGTGTACGAAAACCTGAAGCTCGGCGCTTATACGCGTAAGGACAAGGCGGAAATTGAGCAGTCGCTTCAAACGGTTTACGGGCGTTTTCCGCGCCTTGAGGAAAGGAAAAAGCAGGTTGCCGGTACGCTTTCCGGAGGCGAACAGCAGATGCTTGCGATGGGCAGGGCCTTGATGAGCAGGCCGAAAATTATCCTGATGGACGAACCGTCCATGGGGCTTTCTCCGCTGCTGGTCTCTGAAATATTCGATATTATCAAAAGCATCAATGAAAGCGGCACCACGGTCCTGCTTGTAGAGCAGAACGCAAAGAAGGCGCTTTCCATTGCAGACAGGGCGTATGTGCTTGAGACGGGCAATATCGTGCTCGAGGGCGGCGCCAAAGAGTTGATGAACGACGACTCGATTAAGAAAGCTTATCTTGGTGAGTAAAAAGGAGCGGTGATTTATGTCGAATTTCGTGATTACGATTGCCCGCGCCTATGGCAGCGGCGGCAAGACCATCGGCAAAATGCTTGCAAAGGAGCTGGGGTTTTCCTATTATGACAAGGAAATCCCAATATTGGCCTCCATCGACAGCGGCATCAATGAAAAGCTGTTCGGCAGGGCGGACGAGAGGCTTAAGGGCGGACTGTTTAAAAAGCCGGTCAACGTATACCAGGACAACAAGCTGATTCCTCCGCAGAGCGGCGATTTTGTTTCTGACGACAATTTATTTAATTACCAGGCGAAGGTAATCAAGGAGCTGGCGCAGAAGGAATCCTGCGTGTTTGTTGGACGCTGCGCCGATTTTGTGCTCAAAGACATGGAAAACATGGTGCGCGTGTTCGTTTACGCATCGCCTGAGGCGTGTGTAAGGAATGTAACCGACATGTACGGCCTGTCTGAAAAAGAAGCGAAGAAGGTCATCGAAAAAACCGACCGGGAGCGTGCCGCTTACTATAAGTATTATACCGGCAGAGACTGGGACAACGCGCGCAATTATGATTTGGTGCTTAACAGCAGCGAGCTGGGGTTTGAAAAATGCACGCGTATCATAGAGCAGTATATCAGGATTAAAAACGCATAATTAATTGCTTATTCCAAGGCAAAGCGCCGCTTCAAGCGGCGCTTTTTTGTATGCTGAAAATATAATAGAAATCCATCTACTTGTACAATTAAGTTATAAATGATTTTATTTTGATTAAGTTGACGAAATAAATGGCTGGTGTTATAATAATAATGGAAATTTTTACAAGAAGGTGTATCCAATGGACTGTTTTGTTTACCAGTAAAAATTAATGAAATCGGAAATGAATAGGAAAGAGGAAGCTTATGGATTTTAAAAAATACAGCGCGGCAATGCTTGCGGTTGTTTTGCTTTCTTTGGCTCTGCTGGCCCCGGTATCGGCGGCAAATGCGGAAAACACGGCTCCTGCGGACAAAATAGATTCAGCTTTGCAGGAAAAGCTCGATTCTATGAGTGATTTAGATACAATCGACGTATCGGTCTGGCTGTGCGATATTGATTATGAAGAGGTGGAGCAGGAGGTTACGCAAAGGCTGGAGCGAAAGGCGGAAAAGGGTGAAATCAGCGGACAGGCGCTCCTGCTGCCGGAGGACGACCTTCAGACGATGAAACAGCAAAACAGTGGAAACGCGCAGCTGGCAGCTGTGAACTTTCAGCCTGTGAACGGCCTCGATATTGCGGCAATTTCACAGGAGGACGCACAGGGATTTATTGAAACAAAGCGCGAGGTCACGTCGCAGGAATATGCGCGGCAGAACGCACAGGTTTTTGAAAGCCTGTTCCCTAAGGAAAAGCAGGAATGGTTCCGGACTGTCCCGCAGAGGCAGCCGGAGGTCATTTATTCCTGCAAGTACGCGCCGAATATTATGATGACGCTTACAAAAGGCCAGATTGAAGAAATTGCGCGCTCGGCGGACGTGGAGGAAATATTTTACTATAATACTCAGGTAAGCGCCGAGGCTTTAGAAATGGAGGAAGCGATGGCCGCACCGCAAACCGTAGCTGCCGCAAGCAATATATCGCTTGCCTATCAGACGACGACGGGCGTTTCCAATATGCGCATCTATAACCACGCGGACGGCACGGGCATTAAAATTGGGCAGATTGAAAACAGCGCGCCTGATTTTACCAAACCGGCCTTTGACCACATGCGGGATAACGCAAACCCCGAAAACAATAAATTTAAAGTGGTTTTTGACGGCAATTATACGAGAAATTGGGATCACTCGACATGCGTGGCCGCGCTTATGGTTGGAAAATCTGACGATTTTAGCGCGATTGTACCCAATGCAAGCCTCTATTTTGCCGCCAATTATGACGGGAAAACGGGCACCTATAAATATTGGAAGCAGTCCATGGAGCGGTTAGTGGACGAAGGGGTCAATGTAATCAACGCGTCCACCGCGCTGCCAGGGAGAAGAGAGGATAAGGGTGTATATGACGATTCCGCCAAATGGCTCGACCACCTGATATACAGCCACAACGTGAGCGTCTGCATATCCGCCGGGAATTATTACCGGATTTCTGAGGGCTGTATGTCCTATAACGCAATCCTCGTCGGGAATATCAACGATAACCATACCATTGATTTATCTGATGATAAACGTGATATAGTTAAACTAAATTATCAAGAATCAGCTTATTCCGACAGCAATACGGCGGCCTATAAGCCGGATATTATGGCGCCGGGCGCGACCGCCGGCTCCTGCTACAGCCCTATGACGAATTCCTACGGCGGCGGCACCAGCTTTTCCGCGCCGATTGTCACGGGCGCCGTCGCGCAGCTCTGCGGTATGTACTCCTACTTTAAAACAAAGCCTGCCCTTTTAAAGGCGGCGCTTTTGGCGGGCGCGATAAAAACACAGGAAATGGAAGCCTACGACAGCGACGCCGATTTAACGAATAATGTCGACAGCATGACTGGCAGCTGGCGCCCGGGCCTGTGTCACAAGAACGGCGCGGGCATGGTGAACGTTATCAACGCGGCGGCTGTATTATATGACAGCTGCTACCTGTATTTTCCGAATTTCGGCGGTACGAACAACCCGCTGACTCAGGAAATCGAAGTGGAGGCCGGCTCCCGTTTGCAGATATGCCTGAGCTGGCTGAAAAAGAACACGGTAACGTCCGGCAGCCACGAAACGGGCGAGGTTGAGGACGCCGGCAAGGACACTTTTATATTAGAGCTGCTCGGCCCCGACGGCGAGCTGCTATACAATTCCTGGTATCGGTACGATACAAAAGAATACATTGCGTTTGAGCCGGAAATACCGGGAACCTATACCATACGTGTAAGAAAAACCAACCTGCTCAGTACCGGCACGGACATTGCGCTTTGCTGGTACCAGCGGTAAAGGAGAGAAAACCATGAAAAAAATAATATGTGTAATCTTGTCGCTGCTTTTGCTTTTCGGCCTTGCGACAACGGCTGTTTCGGCGGAAGATTGGGGCGAAAATTTTTATCTCGCATATCACTACTTCGGTACAAATAACGGGTATGATATTTGTACCATAGACGCCCTATTTACAATAATGGAGTACGAAGAAGTGATTGGAGGGTATTTATTCATGTCGCCCACCTTAAGCGCTCCAGAAACACGGCTGGCGCTGTATGCGGTAAAGGGCGACGAACAGATTTATATTAAGGATGCCTACGAACAAGGGCTAATTGATATTGGCGCGGTTGCGGAGATGGTAGATAATTTTTCCTATAACTCTATTTTTTACTCTATTTATCCTTTAGGCGATACGGACTTGAATAAAAAATTGGAGGTTGCGGACACAATACAAATTCAAAAAGTCTTAGCAAAAATTATTAAGAATCCAAGAGTGTTTAACTTGTATGACGTAAACCAGGACGGGGAAATCAATCTGGAGGACGTGCTGCTCGTGCAGAAAAAGATAGCAAAGCTGGTACCGTAATTTGAGTTAAAAATTATAACCTGCTGCAATAACAAGAAAAAAGGGATGTCCGGCGCTTGTCCGGGCACCCCTTTTTTCTTTTCAATTCATGGCGTCAGGCAGGCCGGTAATTTTTGTCATATTGGAATACGGCGGCGAATAGATATAGCTTAGAAACAAATACCGTCGCCGTGGGCGGACAGGTATTAAAAAGGAGAGATACAAATATGGATTATTCGTTGTCAAAAAAGTCTTTGTCTGTAAGCGAAACGGTATTTGAAGGATGTTTGGAACAGCCGATCGATCTCGATTTCAGCCTGCCGGACTACTGCCCGGATATCCAGCGCATTTTAAAGTGCCAGGCATATCCAAAAATCTTCACAAAAAATGTATCCGGCGACAGGCTCGACGTAGACGGCGCGGCGGTCGTACGTATTCTTTACGTGGACGCGGTAAAAAAATCTGTGCGCTGCAGCGAGCACGTCATGCCGTTTACAAGCTCGTTTAACCTCAAAACCACGCCGCAGAACGCAGTCGTCCTTGCAAACGCCAAACCGGAATACTTGAACTGCCGGGCGTTAAGCCCCAGAAGGCTCGATATCCACGGCGCGTTTACTGTCTGCGCGAAGGTCGTAAGCAAGGCGGAGAGGGAAAACGTCTGCGCTATCGACGGGGACGACGTACAGATGATGAAAGCGTCTTTCCCGGTTACGACCGTCACGGGCAGCGGGCAGCAGCTCTTTACCGTTTCTGAGGACATCGAGCTTGGCAGCGGCAAGCCGCCGGTCGAATCTATACTTCGTACGGACGCAAAGGCGTACCTGACGGAGTGCAAGGCCATCACGAACAAAATGATGATTAAGGGTGATTTGAACCTCAAGGTGCTTTACCTTGCCGACCTCGATACCGGCGCCGTGGAGGTGCTCGATTATACCATTCCCATTAACCAGATTATCGACGCGGACGGCGTTGACGAAAACGCCTCCTGCGATACGGTGCTCGAGGTCATGACCTACGACGTGCGCGTGCGCAACGACCTTTCTGAAAGCGACACGATTCTGTCGCTCGAAGCCAAGCTTTGCGCGACAGTCACCTCCTATGGGGAGGATGAGGCGCAGCTCGTTACCGACGCGTATTCTACCGTCTATGACCTTGACCTTACCTTCGGGCAGGTACAGCTGCCAAGGCTTATGACCATCATTAACGATACTTATGTCAATAAAAGCACAGTGGAGTCAAGCTCCTCTGGAATTACCAAAATGCTCGACCTGTGGAATGAGCAGTGCACCGTCAAGGCGCTTGAGGAAAACGGCAGGATGGTGCTCACCGGCAAATTCAACGTGTGTATTTTGGCGCTCGACAGTGAAGACGCTCCTTTCTATACGGAACGCGCGGTAGACTTTACGTATCCGCTCAGCCTCGACGGCGAAATCAAAAACCTCATCGCGGCCCCGCGTGCGCAGGTGGTTTCCATCAGCTACCGCCTGGGCGACGGCAGCCAGCTGGACCTGCGCACGGAAATCCAGTTGTCGGTCCCTGTATTTGAACATAAATCCACACGCGCCGTCACGGCGGCGTCGGCAAACGAGGAGCACCTGCGCCAGAAGGACGACAGTGTGGCGCTCACACTCTATTATGCCGGAGACGGGGAAAAAATCTGGGACATCGCAAGGGATTACTGCATCTGCTGCGACGCGGTCAAGGCGGAGAACGATTTAGCGGAAGACACCGTAGCGCAGGGCAGGATGCTGCTCATACCCAACATATAAAAAGGAGGAAGTCACTGTGGAAGAGCGAAATATTTATCAGGACATTGCCCGCAGAACAAACGGCGACATCTATATAGGAGTGGTAGGCCCCGTCCGTACCGGAAAATCTACGTTTATCAAGCGGTTTATGGATACGCTTGTCATTCCGAATATCGCAAACGACAGCCGGCGTGACCGCGCTGTCGACGAGCTGCCGCAGTCCGCCGCGGGCCGGACCATTATGACCACGGAGCCGAAATTCATCCCGGAGGACGCGGTTGAGGTGAACATCGGCGGAAACGCGACCTTCAAGGTCAGGATGATCGACTGTGTCGGCTATATCGTGCCAAGCGCCATCGGCTATATCGAGGACGAACAGCCGCGTATGGTCAAGACGCCGTGGTTCGAGGATGAAATCCCGTTCAATATGGCCGCGGAAATCGGTACGAAAAAGGTCATTACCGACCATTCGACCATCGGCCTCGTCATTACGACCGACGGTACCATCAGCGATATCCCGCGTGAGGAATATGAAGAGGGCGAGGAGCGCGTCATCAAGGAGCTCAAGGAAATCAACAAGCCCTTCGTCATCCTTTTAAACAGCGTACAGCCGAACGCGCAGGAAACGCACGTCCTTGCCTCTGAGCTTGCGCGAAAATACGGGGTACCCGTCGTGCCGGTCAGCTGTATGGATTTAGACGAAAACGAAATCAAGCGAATTCTTGCCCAGATTCTGTTTGAGTTCCCAATTAAGGAAATCAAGGTTGATATGCCTAAATGGGTTTCCTCGCTTGAAAAGGAGCACTGGCTTCGGAGCAGCATCTTTACCGCTATCGTCAATTCGGCGCAGAACGCCGAGAAAATCCGGCAGGTGCAGGATATCACGCGCGACATCGGCGCGTGCGAGTATGTCACGAGCGCACAGGTCAGCGCCATCGATTTGGGGCAGGGGCACGCGAAAATTTCCGTTTCCCTCAACCAGACGCTGTTCTATAAGGTGCTTGGGGAGAAAACGGGCTTCGATATTCGCGACGAGGGCGGAATGCTCGACTGTATGCTGGAGCTTGCAACACTCAAGCAGGAATACGAGCGCATTCGCGACGCATACAACGACGTGAACGAAACGGGCTACGGTATCGTCATGCCAACAATGGAAGAGCTGACGCTCGAGGAGCCTGAAATCGTCAAGCAGGGCGGCAAGTACGGCATCCGCCTGCGCGCCTCCGCGCCGTCTATCCATATGCTCAAGACAAATATTACTACAGAGGTCACGCCAATCGTCGGCTCGGAGCAGCAGTCTGAGGAGCTTGTAATGTACCTGCTCAAGGAGTTCGAGGAAAGCCCGTCGAAGATTTGGGAATCGAACATCTTCGGCAAGTCCTTGAACGAGCTGGTTAACGAAGGCCTGCACAACAAGCTGACCCGTATGCCGCCGGATGCGCGCAACAAGCTCAAGGAAACCATCGAGCGTATTATCAACGAGGGATGCAACGGCCTTATTTGTATTATCCTTTAACCTAGTTTAGCAGATATTCCCGCGCGGACACCCGTGCGGGAATTTTTCGTTGTAAGAAACAGTATATATTGTGCACAAAATCTGGTGGGTTTTTATGGATATTATGGCATGAAATCTGACTTTTTTTCAATTTTATGTTGGTATTGTGCTATTTCATCCGCTTGCAATTTTCCATGGTATTCATTATTATTAAAGGTAAGGGCGCTAAACGGTTCATTCGTTTTCAGGAGAAGACGTGCGGCAGGATTACATATGCCAGCGCCCGTGGAAGAGTAACATATTTACGGAAGAATGAAAGGAATGATTGCATTGAAGAAGCTGACAAGCCTGCTGCTTGCCGTTTTAATGCTCTGCGGAATCGTCGTCTCGGCTGGCAGCTTGACGGCGGATGAGTCGCGGGCCGCCGCGGGGTACCCCCTGAGGAACAAAACTGACATGGAGCAGAAGCGCGGCGTTTATTATGAAATCTTCGTCCGCTCGTTTGCCGATTCGGACGGCGACGGCGTTGGCGATTTCAACGGCGTGACCGCAAAGCTCGACTACTTAAAGGATTTGGGCGTCGAGGGTATTTGGCTGATGCCTGTGAACGAATCGAACTCCTACCACGGCTACGACGTGACGGATTATTATACCGTCAATTCCGACTATGGAACGGAGGCCGATTTTAAAAATATGCTCACAGAAGCGCACAAGCGCGGCATCAAGGTGATTATGGATTTCGTCATCAACCACACAAGCAGCCAGCATCCATGGTTCACAGCGTCTAAGAACGTAAACAGCCCATATCGGGACTATTACACATGGGTATCCCCAAGCGACCCGGACTACAATCCGTCCGATACGTCCGCATGGGGCTCCCGCGTATGGCAGCGTTCCGGAAACTACTATTATTATGGTATGTTTTCCAGCGGCATGCCCGACCTCAACTACGAAAACCCGAAGGTCAGGGAAGAGGTAAAGGCCGCCGCTAAGAAATGGCTGGAATTCGGTATCGACGGCTTCCGCCTGGACGCGGCGATGCACATCTACGGCGACAACGAGTACAAGCATATTACAGAAAGCCAGACATATAAGAACCTTGAATGGTGGAACGAGTTCGCGATTGCCTGCGAAGAAATCAATCCCGACGTTTACCTTGTCGGCGAGGCATGGCAGGGCAGCGAGGCGCTCGCGGAATATGCCCAGCCGTTCGATACGAAGTTTGACTTTGCGTTCCAGGAGAACCTGACCGACGCGGTACAGAGGGAAAGCGCAAACGTAAACAATTCCCAGTCGCTTGCCGAGTTCTTACAGAACGTGCAGGAGCAGCATTACGCCGCCGACAGCAAGTACCTTGATGGCGTGTTCGGCTCAAACCACGACCAGAACCGTATTATGTCAGTCGCAAAAAATGAACAGCAGGCGAAAATGATTGCAAGCATCTACCTGACGCTCGACGGTAACCCATATATCTATTATGGCGAGGAAATCGGCATGAAGGGCGTAAAGCCCGACGAACGCATCCGCGAGCCGTTCAAGTGGACGGCAGACGGAAGCGGCATGGACACCGACTGGGAAAGCGCGTCTTCAAACCGCAGCACCGTGCCGCTGTCTGAGCAGATAAATAACCCCGATTCCATGTACAGCTTTTATAAAGAGCTGATTGCGGTGCGCCAGAACAGCACGGCACTGACCTACGGCAAGTTCGAGTCGGTCGATACCGGAAGAAAGACGGTTATGGGCTACATGCGTACGTCCGAGGACGAGAGCGTGCTTGTGCTCCATAACTTCTCCGGCAGCAGCATTACGTTCGACCTGGCGGCTGCTAACGGCGCGCAGACGCTCATGTCCGACAGCGGTCAATCGGGCGTCAGCGGCAGCAGCGTTACGCTCGACGGATATTCCAGCCTCATACTCAAAACCTCCGACGAGCCATTGAAGCTCGGCGACGCGACGGGCGACGGAAAAATCAACCTGCAGGACGTTCTGGAGATGCAGAAGCATATGGCGGGTATGCTGGTGCTGAAGGGTAAATTCTTTACGGCTGCCGACGTCAACGGGAACGGCAAGATTGAGCTGGTCGACGTGCTTTCTGTTCAGAAATACCTGGCGGGCGTCACCGCGGAAGTCGAATAAAATAAAAATAGATATTGCCGCGGCCGACTATGACCGCGGCAATTTTTTAAATTGGGACAGAAAGGGTACAGAATATGAAAAAATCAGTATCTGTTTTACTCAGCTTAATACTTTTAGCCGGCATTTTAACGTTTGCGGGCTGTACGCCCGGCGGCGAATCCTCTCAGCCGGATACACAGCCGCCGTCTTCCGCGGATTCCTCCGCGTCGTCCGGGGCAAACGCCAAGCCCGCCTATGCGCTGCGGGACAAAGGGGATATGGAGCAAAAGCGCGGCGTTTATTATGAAATCTTCGTCCGCTCGTTTGCCGATTCAGACGGTGACGGCATAGGCGACTTTAACGGTGTTACCGCGAAGCTCGATTACTTAAAGGAGCTCGGTATCGACGGTATTTGGCTGATGCCCATCAATGAGTCGGACTCTTATCACGGCTACGACGTAACGGATTACTATGCCGTCAATTCCGACTATGGCACGGAAGCCGACTTTAAGAAGATGCTGGAAGAGGCGCATAAGCGCGGCATCAAGGTGATTATGGATTTTGTCATCAACCACACGAGCAATAACCATCCGTGGTTCAAGGCTTCTAAGGATGGGGACAGCAAATATCGGGACTATTACACATGGGCTGCAAAAGACGACCCGGATTTCGATTCCTCCGACCGTTCTCCCTGGGGTTCCCAGGAATGGCATAAATCGGGAGACAGCTATTTCTTCGGTATGTTCTCAAGTGGGATGCCCGACCTTAACTACAGCAATGAAGAGGTTCGCAAGGAGGTCAAGGCCGCCGCTGAAAAATGGCTGGAGCTCGGCGTGGACGGCTTCCGGCTGGACGCGGCTATGCATATCTTCGGCGACAACGAAAACAAGCATATCGAAGACCAGCTGGCAGAGAACCTCAAATGGTGGAATGAGTTTGCGATTTCCTGTGAAGAAGTCAATCCAAACGTTTATCTCGTTGGAGAAGCATGGCAGGGAAACGAGGCGCTTGCCGAGTATGCCCAGCCGTTCGACACGAAGTTCGATTTCGCCTTTGAGGAAACCCTGATGCAGGCAATTAAGAGCGAAAGCACAATCCACAGTACGTCTGATTCGCTCGCGGGCTTTTTGGAGGAGGTGCAGCGGCAGCACTACGAGGCCGACGGCAAATATATAGACGGGGTGTTCGGTACAAACCACGACCAGAACCGCATTGTGTCCCAGACCTTCAGCGAGGAGCAGGCAAGGCTTGTCGCAAATGTTTACCTGACGCTCGACGGCAACCCGTACATCTATTACGGGGAGGAAATCGGCATGCAGGGCGAAAAGCCAGACGAGCGAATCCGCGAGCCGTTTAAATGGACTGCAGATGGCAGCGGTATGGACACTGACTGGGAGGACATGCTTTCAAACGAGAGCACGACCGCGCTTTCCGAGCAAATGGAAGACGAGGGTTCTATGTACCATTATTATAAAAAGCTGATTTCCGTGCGCAAGAACAGTGAGGCGCTCTCAAAGGGCAAGTTTGAGGCAATCGACGCCGGAAGTGACGACGTGATGGCGTACCGCCGCGTTTCGGACAGCCAGACAGTCTATGCCGTCCATAACTTTACAGACGAGAAGGCCACGGTTAAGCTGCCGGACGCCAAGGGCGGCAAGGTTATCTTTACAGGCAGCAAAAAGGGGACGCTTTCCGGCGATACCATTGCGCTCGACGCATATGCGAGTATCCTGATAGAGAAATAAATTTTAATAATCTGTTGATTGATTGCAAGGGAGTGAGCCGCGTACGAAAATTACAGTAATCGGCGGGGGAAACATTGGCACCTTGATGGCTGCGGAATTCGCTCACAAGGGACATGAGGTGACTGTATACACTTCTCGGCCTGAACGCTGGAGCAAGAAAATAGAGGTGTATAACGCTGAGGAAGAGCTCCTGCTTACAGGAATTTTGTCAAAAGTCACAAATCATTTGCAGGAAGCCTTGGCGGACGCCGGGTACGTTTGGGTTGTAGTTCCCGCTCAGGCGTTTGCCGATTTAGCAAGGGATATGACGCCGCTTGTCCATGAGGGCCAGAGAATCGGCGTCGTTCCCGGCAGCGGCGGCGCGGAGTTTGCGTTTCAGGGCATAATTGAGAAGGGCTGTACGCTATTTGGGCTTCAGCGTGTACACAGCATTGCAAGATTGAAGGAATACGGCAAATCTGTCTATGAATTAGGCAGAAAGGCAGAGCTCCAGATTGGCGCTGTTCCGGCAGAGGAGGCCGCGGATATTTGCAGTATGGCGCAAAGCTTGTTCGATATGCCTTGTGCGGCTCTAAAAAACTATCTGTCTGCAACATTGGTTGCTTCTAATTCTATTTTACACACCACACGGCTTTATTCCATGTTCAAGGAGCATCAGGCTGGCGACGTATATCCGAGAAATTTCCTGTTCTATGAGGAGTGGACGGACGCTTCCTCTGAGATGCTGATTGCCTGTGACCGGGAGCTGCAGGAGCTTTGTGATAAAGTCCCGTTGGATTTGAGCGCCGTAAAGTCTCTGCGGGAGCATTACGAAAGCCATACGGTAAAAGCTATGACGGAAAAGATTAGCGGAATCAGGGCGTTTAAAGGCCTGCTTTCTCCAATGAAAGAAGTGGAAAGCGGCTGGGTTCCGGACTGGTACTCCAGGTATTTTACATCCGACTTTCCCTTTGGGCTTAAAATTATTAAGGATTTGGCGGAAGTATTCGGTGTTCGGACGCCCAATATAGACGTCGTATGGGATTGGTATATCAGAACTGCCTGGCAGGAGGATGTTAAAATTTTCAACATCGGGCTGGACCGAAAAGGCCTGATAGATTTGTATAACTTCCCGCACATGGAAAACGCCGTACCATTAAGGTCCTAAGCTGCAAAATAATAAAAAGCTTTGGCCGCCTGCATTTTGCAGGCGGTTTTTTGCAGCTTGGCAGTAAAATCCCGCAGGTCGGTTTTAATCGCTTGCTTTGGGGGATATTCACCGTATAATAGAGCTGTAAGGAATCCTTGGACTGAAAGAAGGAGGGAGAACGTGAAAATACAGCTGAACCAGGACCCGGCCTTTACCGAAACGGAAATCATTATAAACTGCCCGCATGCGGACGAAGATATCCTGCGGCTTATCGCGTCGCTGCGTGTTTCTGAGCAGAAAATCACAGGGGAACTCGACGGAGAGCTGCGCCTGCTCGATATCAAAGATGTTTTATATATCGATACCGCTGATAAACGTACGTTCCTGTATACGGAAAAGCAGGTATATAAAAGCACGCTTCGCCTTTACGAGCTGGAAGAGCGCCTTGCCGGAATGGACTTTTTCCGGGCGGGCAAATCCTGTATCGTCAATTTCTGCCGCATCAGAAGTATTCGCCCGGAATTCGGCGGCCGCATGCTGCTTACCATGGAAAACGGGGAGAAGCTCTATGTGTCGCGCCAGTACGCGGTGGAATTAAAAGAAAAGCTAGACAAACTGGAAAGGGGAAAACAAGTATGAAACGATTTTTACAGCATGTTGTTGAATGGAAGACGGCGGCCTGCTATATGTTTACGGGAACTATAATCCTTTATATGTTGATTGCCGCCATCATGGGGCAGGAAAGCGCGAGCCTTATAACGCTGCTCGGCCTTTTGATTATCTCTTCGGTCGGCACGCTAATCCAGTATTTGTGTTTTACGCAGAACATTATCAAGAAAATGCGCTATACCGGGCGATTGTTCCTGTTCCTGCTCTTATTCCTGCCGGTCCTTACCGCCTGCGCGCTTACGCTGCACTGGTTTCCGCCGCAGTACGCGCTGGGCTGGCTGATTTTCATTGGCATCTTTCTTCTGGTGTTTGCGGCGATGACCCTTGGGTTTGAAATTTTCTACCGCGTTACCGGCAAAAAATACGACGGCCTTCTGGGTCAGTACAAGAGGGATAAGGAAAAGAAAACACGCGGATGACGGCATAATGAAAAAAGCCCGGCCTGATTTACTGGCTGGGCTTTTTTATGTAGGATAGTCAAACATGATGGACAGGATAAGCCGAATGTATAGCTGATGGCAGAAAAATAGATTTTTCATGATGTACCGCCTTACGGCGAAATGATGGATTGCTTTGCAAAATGATGTGCCTTCGCTCCGCTGCGGCATGATGTAATGTTTGTCCCTATGTCCCGCGGGACACATCATTGCCAAAGGCAGTATAATCGCACGAAGCGCGGCATCATTGCACGAAAGGGCAAACATCATTCAAAAAAGTTCCTTTTGCAGTGTTAAACCCCATTCAGCTGACAGGCTTATCCTTTTCCTGGGCATTTTTACCGCTTGACAGCCTAACGGTTGTTCGGTATAATATACCTAACGATTGATAGGGGGTATGGATATGACCACAAAGGATAATATTATAGAACAGGCGCTGCGCCTGTTTTCCGCCAAGGGCTTCGAGGCGGTTTCCGTCAGGGACATTGCCCGCGCGGTGGGCATTAAGGAAAGCTCGCTTTATTACCACTTTAAAAACAAGCAGGATATTTTCGACACCATTGTCGATACCTGTTTTCAAAAGGCCAATGAGTATTTCCGCAGGCAGTCGCTTCCCTTTGAAGATGGGGACGATATTTCCATGTACAGCGGAATCGATACGGATACGCTCACCGGGCTGATTTTTTCTACCTTTGGCTATTTTTTTGACGACCCTTACAATGTGATGTTCCGCAGGCTGTTGACCGTCAGCCAGTTCGATAACGAAAAGGCGCGCCGGATTTACCGCCAGCTTTACCGTGAATATCCCATCACCTTTCAAACGGGTATTTTTAAAATGCTCATGAAAACGGGAGAATTCCGGGAGGAGGACCCGGCTGCAGTTGCTATGGAGTTTTATGCCGTGCCCTTTATGCTAATCCATACGTGCGACAGCTTGGAGGAGGCAAAACCCGCGCTATCGGAGCATGTACGGCAATTCGTGAGGAACTACCATGTTTAACCGTATCCGGCTATTTACAAGCGGATTCCTGTTCTTTTTCTCCATTTACTGTATTATTTGGAATCCGCAGCTTCCGTTTTCCCTGCCCACATGGGTGTACATAGCCGCAACTGTGTATTTTGCCGCGTTCCCCGTGAAGGATATGCTCCCGCAATTCAGCCGTAACAGGTATAAGGGCCGGCAGTTTGGGTACGGATACGAGGGAAAGCCAGACTGCACGGAAACGGCGCTTTTACAAACAAAACGGAAATACGACCGCCGCGCTTTGGCGGTGCTCGTATTCTGGCTATGCTTCATGGCTTCGGCCGGCTCGCTTTACTTAACCGGTGTAATCGGGCGGGAATGGATATTTTTCTTTTTTGCCCTCTCCAACTTTGGAGTTTACTTTTCCATTTTTTTCTGGTGCCCGTTTTATTCGCTGTTTTTACACCCGGAATGCTGTATGGAATGCCGTATTTATAATTGGGACAGCTTTTTTTCCTACAGCTTTCTGATTTATTTACCGTCGGTATGTACTGTACTGCTGTTTTCCCTGGGGGTACTTTCCCTGCTCGTATGGGAAAGTATGCATCACAGGCACCCCGAGCGGTTTTATAAAGTAAGCAGCGCTGGCCTTGCATGCGAGCTATGCGACCATGAAGCCTGTAAGCAGAACAAAAAGAAATTTTTCAGCAAAGAGCTTAAGGAGGAAGAAAAATGAACGCTATTATCCTGTATTATTCTAAAACCGGCTTTACAAAGCGTTACGCACAGTGGATAAGTGAAGCGCTTTCCTGTGAATGCGTTTCCTTTGAACAGCGCGGCCGCGTCGATTTTTCCAAATATGATACGGTTATATTCGGCAGCTGTGTGCAGGCGGGCAAGGTGCAGAAACTCGGCTGGCTCAAAAAACAGCTCCCTGCGTGGGCGGATAAAAAGGCCGCGGCTTTCGCCGTAGGCGCCATGCCGCCGGACAGCCCGGTGACATTGGATTTGCCAAAGAATAATTTAACACCGCAGGAGCGGGAGAGGGTGGAATTGTTTTATTTTCCCGGCGGTCTAGACTATGAAAAGATGTCTTTTTTCAATAAAAAAATCATGAAGATGTTTGCCTCGATGATGTCGAAAAAACAGGATAAAACGCCGCAGGAGGAAGAGGCGGCGCGTGCGCTTTCACAAACCTACGACTTATCCAGCCGGAAATTCACCGAGCCGCTGTTAAGCTTTTTAAGGGAACGGGACTAAAAACCTGTTCCCTTATTTTTCAAAAAAAATTGAAAATTTATGGAAGATACCCTTGACAATTTGGTTAGTCGCTGCTAATATAAATACGGTTAGAGATTGCTAACCTTTGTTTTTTGGTTAGAGGTTAGACAAGACTTACTTAAAGCGAGGAGTGAATATGATGCCATTGACGCTTGCAGGTATCGGAGAGGAAAACATGATAAAAAAAATCGGCGGCAAGCCTGAGATAAGGGCGCATCTGGAAAATCTCGGGTTTGTGACCGGGGGGAACGTCACAGTAGTTTCAGCCATGGGCGGCAGCCTCATAGTCAATGTCAAGGAATCCCGTGTGGCAATCAGCCGTGAAATGGCAAATAAAATTATGGTGTAAGCCATTTTGAGTCAACAGGGAGGAATCAAAATGAAAACGCTCAAGCAGGCAAAAATCGGGGATACGGTCACTGTGGTGAAGCTCCATGGGGAGGGCGCCGTCAAGCGCAGGATTATGGATATGGGCATTACCAGGGGGATTCCAGTGCATATCCGCAGGGTCGCTCCTCTGGGAGACCCGGTTGAGGTTACCGTCAGGGGCTACGAGCTTTCCATAAGAAAAGCGGACGCAGGAATGATTGAGGTGGAATAGTTCCTTTTTGAGACTAAAAGGAATTGTTTTTGGCGCGATAGGTTAGCTATGGCTAACCTATCGCGTATCCGGGCCTATCGTATTTGGAAAGGAAGATTTTTATGAACATTAGAATCGCCCTGGCGGGCAATCCGAACAGCGGCAAAACGACGCTCTTTAACGCCTTGACCGGTTCCAACCAATTTGTGGGAAACTGGCCCGGCGTTACGGTGGAAAAAAAGGAAGGCAAGCTTAAAAAACACGATAATGTTGTTATTACAGACCTTCCCGGCATTTATTCCCTGTCGCCCTATACGCTGGAAGAGGTCGTTGCAAGAAAATATCTCATTGAGGAACGGCCCGACGCTGTCCTCAATATTATCGATGGCACAAACCTCGAGCGGAATCTATATCTGACCACACAGCTGACTGAGCTTGGTATTCCCGTCGTAGCGGCTGTCAATATGATGGATATTGTCCGAAAAAACGGAGACAAAATTAACATAGAAGAGCTTTCCCGCGAGCTTGGATGCCGTGTCGTCGAGGTATCCGCGCTAAAGGGCAGCGGCGTCATGGAAGCCGCGCAGGCGGCGGTTGAGGCGGCAAACGGCCCCAAAACCGTTGCGCGGCACAGCTTCAGCGGCGCGGTGGAGCATGCAATTGCACACATCGAAGAGGCGGCGGTACATAATCTTCCGGAGGAACAGCAGCGCTGGTACGCTATCAAGATTTTCGAGCGTGATGAAAAGGTACTTTCCGGCTTAGGCATTGGGAAAGCTTTGCTCGGGCATATCGAGCAGGATATCAAGGCCGCCGAGCAGGAGCTCGGCGACGACGCGGAAAGCATCATTACCAACGAGCGTTATCTTTATATCGCTTCCATCATTAAGGGGTGCTATAAGAAAAAAAATAGGGGGAAGGCTTCCACATCAGATAAAATCGACCGTGTGGTCACAAACCGCTGGGCGGCGCTGCCGATTTTCGCGGCCGTCATGTTTATCGTTTATTTCCTATCCGTTTCGACGGTCGGTACCTGGGCGACCGACTGGGCAAACGACGGCGTGTTCGGCGATGGCTGGCACCTGTTTACCATAGGCGCGGCCGAGTATGAAGCGGCAGCCGGCGCATATGCGGAACAGGGCGCTGTCGTCGCGTCTTTTGAAGCGGCGGCAGAGAAGGCGGGGATTGACCCGGATAAAGCAGCAAGCCTCACAACAACCGCTTACCTGTATGATGACGAGGGCAGCGTGGAGGAAGAAATACCCGTTACATACGCTTCCTATAAGGAAGCGGCAAAGATTGAAGAGCCGGACCCCGCAAATTACGGCGTCTGGGTACCGGGCCTTCCGGGGCTGCTTGAAGAAGGCCTGAAAGCAATCAACTGTGCGGATTGGCTGCAGGGCTTGATTTTGGACGGTATTGTGGGCGGCGTAGGCGCTGTGCTCGGCTTTGTCCCGCAGATGCTCGTGCTGTTTTTGCTTCTTGCTGCTTTGGAAGCGTGCGGCTATATGGCGCGTATCGCCTTTGTTATGGACCGTATCTTCCGCAAGTTCGGTCTGTCCGGCAAATCGTTTATCCCGATGCTCATCGGCACCGGCTGCGGTATCCCTGGTATTATGGCGTCACGTACGATTGAAAACGAACGCGACCGGCGTATGACGATTATGACTACGACGTTTATTCCCTGCGGCGCAAAGCTCCCGATTATTGCGCTGATAGCGGGCGCCCTGTTCGGCGGTGCGTGGTGGGTAGCGCCAAGCGCTTATTTCATCGGCATTGCCGCCATTATCATTTCCGGTATCATGCTCAAAAAAACAAGAATATTCGCGGGCGACCCGGCCCCGTTTGTCATGGAGCTTCCGCCGTACCACCTGCCGACCGTCGGCAATATGCTCCGTTCCATGTGGGAGCGCGCGTGGTCGTTTATCAAAAAGGCGGGTACTGTCATCCTGCTTTCGGCAATCGTGCTTTGGTTCCTGCAGGCTTTCGGATTTGAAAACGGCGGCTTTGGTATGGTGGAAGACCTCAATCATTCAATTCTTGCTGTTATCGGAGGAGCGATTGCGTGGATTTTCTCCCCGCTCGGCTGGGGCAACTGGCAGAGCGCGGTTGCAACCATTACGGGCCTGATTGCGAAGGAAAACGTCGTCGGTACCTTCGGCGTGCTCTTCGGCGGGTTTGACGAGGTAGCGGAGAACGGATGGCAGATTTGGGCAAATATGAGAACCGTGTTTACACCGCTCGCGGCATATTCCTTCCTCATTTTCAATCTCCTGTGCGCTCCGTGCTTTGCGGCAATCGGCGCTATCAAGCGGGAAATGAACAACGCAAAGTGGACTCTGTTCGCTGTTGCTTACCAGTGCGTGTTCGCATATGCAATCGCCCTTGTAGTGTACCAGCTTGGTATGCTGTTTATTGGGCAGGGCAATATTACCGGCTCAATTGCGGCCTTCCTGATTGCTGCGCTGCTTGCGTTTATGCTGCTGCGCCCTTATAAAGAGAGTACGACGCTCAAGGCTAAGGTGAAAGTATGATAATAAAGGAGGCGTCATCATGCTGGGCTTTTTAGCGGAAAACTGGGGTTCCATTCTCATCGGCGCCATTGTGGCGGCAGCCGTTTGTTTAATTGTTGTGAAGCTAATCCGCAATAAGAAAAAGGGGGAAACCTCATGTGGCTGCGGCTGCGGCCACTGCCCATCTTCGGGTATATGCCATAAAAGATAAAGGCCTGCCGCAAGGCAAAAACCGGCGGGGCGCGATTTGATTCACGCCCCGCCGTCGCTGATGTTATACACTATTTCAACTCTGTTAGACCTCTTCGCAAACTGGGTGAAAAACCGCCTTTCAATTTTGCATTAATCAGTCGGTTTAATTCTCTTTTTCTGTCTACTATCTATTGCTTACTTTCCAAATGAATTTACCGCGGCATAAAATAAAATCGGTCATGAAACGGCGTTCTGCCCGGTATGAAAACTGCCGGGCATAAAAACGCCGCTTTTTATAAAAAATATAGTTAGTTGATGCTAACTGAATAATTTTGCTGAAAGAAAGGATGATAATTATGCGTGTTGTAATTATCGGCGGGAATGAGAGAATGGCCTGTCAGTATGCAAATATTTGTAAGTGCTACGGATGCAAGGCGAAGGTTTTCACGAAGGAAAGCGGTTCGCTTAAAAAAAAGATGGGCTGCCCCGACCTTTTGATTTTATTTACCAATACGGTTTCTCACAAGATGGCCGTCAGCGCGTCCCAGGAGGCGAAACGGAATAAAATCCCAATTGCTCACGTACATGCAAGCAGCGCCTGTGCTTTGCGTAATGTGCTGTCCGAGCGCTGCAAAACCGCTTAAAAAGGGGTCATCCGCTTGTTTGAGAAATATTTAATCGACCACTGCGCGCCGACGCTTGCCTCGCTGAAAACCGGCAGCCTATTTAATTTGCCGCTTTCAGAGGCGGACGATTTACCTGAACAAACACAGCGGTGGAACCGGGAGCTCGGGGAAAAGGGTATTACGCTTTATATCCTGCGGTTTTGCAATCGCGGCGCGCTTGTATATGTCTGCAGGACCAGCCGCCTTGAAAAGGAATTAACAAAACCTGAGGTGCAGCGCTTTTTATCGGGTTACGGATACCGGGCGTTTGGCACGGATTACGCGGTCGAAAGGCTGAAGCAGCGGCTTTGTACGGAAGATAGCTTTCCGCATGAAATCGGTATATTTCTTGGCTATCCTCTTGAGGATGTAAAAGGCTTTATTGAAAACGCCGGAAAAAACGCCAAGTGTACCGGATGCTGGAAGGTATATAACAACGAATGTGAAGCAATCAGGACATTCCAGCAATATAAAAAATGCAGGGATGTGTATGCCCGCCTGTGGACGCAGGGAATCAGTGTCCGGCAGCTCACAGTGCCTGTTTAAAATAAATACCGAAATGATGGCGATAAAGGCTGTGGAGCTGCGGCTTTGTACCACAGCGGCAAGGGCAGGCTCAAGCGGGTAACCGCATAAAAAGCGGCGGCATTCAAATCATATTTTTTTGGTATACGCAGTAGCGTGAGGGCCGGTGCAGCTTTGGCTGTGCCGGCTTTTTGCCGTCATTCCATGCCGAGATACGGTTTAATCATGCCGTAAGCTCCCATACTATTCAGTAGGTTATTTTGCGGAATGTGGGTGTCACAGATGAGTAAAAAAATTATAAAAGCCTTAGCGGCCGTCTCGCTTTTTTTCCTGGCCTTTTTTCTGTCCGATACCTTGGGCGGCAATCTTTATCATTGGCTGGAACGGGAACAAACGGAAATTCTTTTCCAATATGCCACAGACGGGCAGTTTTCCGGTAACATTTATTTTTCCGATGATACGAACAAACGGTTCGGCGTTCCGGGCGGATTGCCGGGAATTGCAGATGACAGCAGCTTGTCCGGCATTGCTGAACAGCTTACGAAAGAGCAGTGGGAAATGGCGGGGATTTTAGAGGAGAATACGGCCTATATGGAATATCTTTATGGGCAGGGGACCAGCCTGTCAGGGCTGTTCACCTTCAGCGAGCGGCTGGCGGGGCTTCAGGATGGCCTTACCTATGCCTGCCGTTACGTGCTTTTCCTGATTTGGGTGATTGTGCTGCATCTTTTGATGCGGTGCCGCCCCGCGCTGTATTTCGGTATGGGGCTGCTCTGTGTCCTTGCCACCTGCATTCGGCTATCCGGAAAGCTGCCGTCTGTTGTGCTCATCGGTTCGCCTGTCCATCATATGATAGCGGACGGGCTGGTTCCGCCTCTTCTGGAAGCTATGCTTACCTTCTTGATTTTTGACATTACCATCTCATCAATTGAAAAAATCCGCCTCAATCATAAACTGGAGGCACTGTACCGGGATTTGCCCGCCCTGCAGTGCCTGATTATCCGCCTGTCACAGAATTTGGACAGCGATTGTCTCTTCCAAAGCGATATTTCACGTATGCTGCCCAGCTTGAACGCCTATATCCACAGCGGTAAACGGACTAGGAAAAAAGCGGTACGGCTGATTCAGGCAATCGAAAGCCTGTCGGGCCCCCATACCAGCCGTTCATTTCTGGAAGCGGCTGTAGAGCTTCAGACGATTATGCTGGGCAGATAATTTTGCTGCGGGATTACGCGCTGCCCCGGGCAAAATAAAGCTGCGGCCCGCCGCCCTTTTTTGTTTTGGATAATGTACGGAGATAAACCACTGGCAGAGCAGTACAGAGAGAAAGGAAGCGGCAGGCGCCGCAAAGCCAATATAGAGCATGGATGGGCGCGCCGCGTGAATGAGCAGCCATGACAATGGAATACGTACCAGGCAGGTGGAGACAAGGCTGTGAATCAAGGGGAACAGCGTATGCCCGCCTCCACTGAAGAACGCATTCATGCAAAAGACGAAGCAGACCAGCACACAGTCGAGGCTGTAGGAGCGCAGGTACAGCGCGCCCTGCGCGACAACCTGCGGGTCGCTTGTAAACAAACCGACCATCCCTGGCGCGTTCCACTGTGAGAGGAGCAGGCACCCTATCCCGAAAACGAGGGACAGCCCGACAGACAGGCGCATACAGTGCCGGGCGCGGTTCATCAGGCCGGCGCCATAATGCTGGGCTGTCATGGCGGATAATGCGGCGGAGAAAGCAGTGGTGGGCAGCATACTGAAAACAATGAGTTTTTCTACCACGCCCACTGACGCCGAGGCAATGAGCCCCAGGCTGTTTATCATGGCGGTAAGAACCAGGAAGGACACATTGACCAGTCCCTCCTGTAAGGCGATGGGAAGCCCGGCAGCCAGCACGCCTTTGGCCGCGTACAATCGAAAACAGGGTTCACAGCGCCGGTATCTGCGCAAAAGGCCCTTGCAGCCTAAGTAGATAACAGCCAGTAAAAGGCCGATGATTTGCGCGATAACTGTAGAAACGGCGGCGCCGAAAGCCCCCATGCGCAGTACGCCGACAAAAAGTAAATCGGTAGAAACATTGATTACACAGGAAACCGTTATAAGGATTAGCGGGGTGCGGGAATCCCCAAGCCCCCTTAGGATACCGCTGACGACATTGTACCCCACAATAAAGAGGATACCGCAGGCGCATACGGATAAATACTGCCGTGTGGCTTCCAGCGCGCTGGAAGGCACCTGCATCAGGCTGCAGACAGGGTCGAGAAGCAGCAGCGTGCCGGCGGTGAGCAGCAGGGACATGGCGCCGAACACGGCGACCATGGTTTTGACTGCATGGGCGATATCCTGCTTTTGCCGGGCGCCGAAATAACGCCCAATCAGCACCGTACCGCCTGTTGTCAGGCCGATGGACAGGCCGGTGATAGTCTGCATCACTTGTCCGCCGGTCGCGACGGCGGAAACGCCGATTGAATCAGAAAAGCGCCCGACCATAAAAAGGTCGGACGCTCCGTAGCAGGCCTGCAGGATGTTCGACAGAAGAAAGGGCAGGGAAAAGCGCAGCAGGGCGGTAAAGGGATTTCCTTCCGTGAGCCGTCTGTCGTTTGCCATTGGTTCCCCTCCCGCTATTTTATAAAGCAGGCGGTTTAATTTAAAACGGCCTGCTGCTTTATACATATGCGGGGCGGATAAAACGTATGTCAGAACAGGGAAAAGAGGTGCAGCCCTAATACCAAAAGAGCTGCCGCCGCAACAATTACAAGCCATATCCGGTACTCCCGGTCCAGCTTTCGCCTTTCCTCCGGGGTGGGCGGCTCAGGGTATGGGGGGAGGGAGGGCTCGCGGCTTTTTAGCCGGTATTTACGCCTGCATATACCGAACAGCGCCAATCCCAGCAGACACCAGAGAATGCCCGCAATCACGGCGGTTCTGTCAAGCTGGGCCATTAAAAGCAGATAAATCAGTATACTGATTGGTGCGCCTATCCACAGCAGCGGCGCGCGGTACGGGCGCTTTAAATCGGGGCGTTTCCGCCTGAGTCCGCAAGCAGCCAGCATACCAATTACATAATACAGCAGGGTCGCAAACAGGGAAAGGGAAGCGATAACAGACAGGGAATCCGTCGTGATGAGAATCATCATAAGCACGCCCAGGAGCAGGATAGCCAATACCGGCGTTTTAAAACGGGAATGCAGCTTGCTAAGACAGCCGGGAAGCACTCCATCCTTCGCCATGGAGTACAGATACCGTGCCGGGGCGGAAACACTGGCGTTGAGGGTAGAAAAATCTCCTCCGAAGGCAATCCCCAGACAGAGCAGAATCAGCGGAAAGCCTACCGCCCCCGCCAGTTTCATGCCCTCCGCATAGGGTGCTGCCGCATCCGCCAGGGAAGCAAGGCTACCGGCTGGGACTATACACACCAGCGCCCATTGGAACAGGCCGTTTACAGCAAAAACAAGAAAGGGCGCCAAAAACAGCGCGCGCGGCAGGTTAATCTGTGGGTGCCGGATTTCTTCACCCATGGCGCAGCAGGTTTCAAAGCCGGCAAAGCACCACCAAATCATGGCGACACAGGGAAGGAACCCGGTCAGGCTGAGGCTGTCGGGATTGGGAACGGAGACAGCGCCGCCAAAGTGCATGGCAGGCAGCATGGAGAGAATCCAAACGACGGCCACGCCCCAGAAGAAAAAGAGAAACCCGTTCTGCATCCGTCCGGTCATTTCTACACCCCGTACGGCAAGGAGCAGGAATCCCGCCACCGCAGCACAGGCGATCCACCGGTCGTCAACCGGCAGGGGGACGCCCAGCGCTTCGAGAAGGGTTCGTATATAAAAACTGAAGGCAAGCGCTTCGCCGCTGGCGACTGATACCATGGATATAATGAAGCACCAGCCTGACAGCATTCCGAAAGGCCTGCCGAGGCCAAGGGAAGCGTATTGGTAGGTGCCGCCCGAAAATGGAAGGGCCGCTCCCATTTCTGCGTAAAGCAGGGCGGGGTATATACTAATCAGCAGGGCGGCCAGCGTGGCGAAAATTACAGTGTTCCCAAGCAAGCCGACCACATTGGCGCCAACGGTGAACAGCCCGACCCCAATCACCGTTCCGGTGGTGATGGTAATGGATTCACGCAGGCCGAGACAGCGTTTTAAACAGGGCGCCGGTTTCGATTCCAGCATATGTATCGCTTCCTTTCGCAAAGAAACCGCATTCTCATTCTATGCTGAAAGGGGAAAATTGGACTTTGCTTTTTTATGCCGAATCGGACGCAAACGGCAAAAGCCGGAAGCGGATGCCGCGATAAGTAATTTGAAACAGGCCCCGTTGCTTCTGCATATAAGCAAAGACAGGCACAGCTCCATAGAACCGCGCCTGTCTTTGCTTTATTGTATCATAATGGCCGTCCCAATTTAACAGCTAGTCCAAGGCTTTGATTTGCACTTGCCAGTAAATCAAATTTTTGTATTGCGCTGCTGCTGATAATTCAGACGGTTCTTATATTGTCAGCGTCAATCAGACCGGTGTTCCACCTTCCTGTTTTTCGCCTATACCAGCTGTTCCCCGCGAAAGCCAAGCTCCAGAAGCAGTGCTCTGGCGCCCTTAACGCTATTCTCCATCAGCTCCGAAAGACTCCCGGCGAAGCCTTCGATGTCCCCGCAAAGAAGGGCCTCCCTCAGCGTTCCGACATAGGCTCCGTAAAACCCGCTGGCATCCAGCTTTTGAGAGAACATATGCAGGGCGTGCCCCCACTGCAGCAGCTGGCAAAGCTGGTGGTATACCTCTCGGATGAAGGCCGAGGGGCTGTTTTTTCCGATGAACCGCAGGCAGGTTTTCGCGGTCAGAAACTCCATGCCCTCCTCCGCAAGCCGCCCGATTTCCCGGTCAAGCGCCTGGAAGGGCCTTTTGTCCAGCGAGGATAAGGTGTGTACCGCTGCGTTTTTGCAGGTCAGGGCGCACATCTGCATCGCCTGCAGCATTATAAGCAGGGATTTGCGTATTTGTAAATGAGAAAGATCGGGCGGGCCGGCCAGTCTTCCGGAAATCACCCGGGTTCCGACGCCGTTTTGCGTTTCGGTAACACGGATGTCGTTTAATAGCTCCAGCGTGCGCCGCATGGTAATCAGGGATACGCCGTATTCCTGCGCAAGCGCCTGGCAGGAGGGCAGCAGCGCCTCCTGCTTGTAAACCCGTGCGTCGATTTTGCTCATCAGCTCTGCGGCCAGCGTGTAGCACAGCTGCGGGTGCTCCCTGTAAATCTGCCATTCGAACCGGACCTGCTCCACCGGCTCCGGTGCGTCCAGCATAACGTCCAGGCTCGCAAAGAAGCGCTGCATGACGTCCCTGTCAAAAGCCTGCATGGCCTCTACCGCTTTTTCCACGTTCCTGGCTTCTATGTGGCCGAGCATCCGTTCGATATGCTCCGACGCAGCGGCGCCCGCATCGTCAAAATTCGCGGGATGCTGCAGATACGGCGTCCGGAGATACCGGACCATCTCCCAGTGCAGATTAAGTACCAGGGGATTGTTCAGCGGCCGCATGGCCTCAGCATAGAACATATTGACCTGCTTGGCCGGATGCCCCTTCCGTTTTTTCAGCTGCGACCGGATTTGATGGATAGAATCCTCGGTTTGCTTCTGCAGACAGAGCCGGGCAATTGGGTCGAAAAGAATCCCGGAGTTCCGGCACATGTCGTCCATACCCTCCCTGCGGGACAAAAAAGCGGCCCGGTACCGCTGCTCCTGCTGCTCGTCCGGCTGATAGGTTACGGTACTGCGCTTGCGTTCGGTGGTTTCAATTACGCCTTCCTCCCGCAGCCGCAAAAGCGCCGTCCGGACGGTCAGGGGGTTCACCTGAAACTGCCGGCTGATATACTGGATGGACGGAAGCTGTTCTCCCGGAAGAAAATAGCCGAATAAAATCCGGGAAGAAAAATAATCGTAGATGATTTCCGTCATACTGTTATTTTGCACCGCGCGTCCTCCTTTTTGGATGAATTCATCATGCTTCAGGCACATATTCCTTTAAGAAGAAACGAAGCCCCATGACGGTGACGGCAGCCTTGCATTTAATGGTTCCCTCAACGCGTGCTGCGGGATATGCCAGTATCTGCTCTCCCGCGCTTCAACGCCAGCCATTTAGGCAATCACCAAACTGGAAGCTGACCATTACACAAACTCAACTATTACAATCTCATTTCCGTCAATGTCGCTTAAACGAACCTCGTAAGTTCCCCAATCATATCTAATAGCCTCAGAGAGCAGAAGCCCTTTTTTCTTTAAGTTTTCTATTGTTGAATCAAGATTTTCTGTTTGAAAAACAAAGGATTGATGTCCAGTTGGCTGTGCGCCCCATGCTTTGCAATCCCATATGCAGAGAGTGGGCGCGTTTTCTATAAAGCCAAAATAAACCCCATTTGAATCATCTGCATCGGTTTTAATAACGGGTATTTCTAATACCCGCCTATAAAACTCAATAAGTTCTTTTGCCTGCTCAGAAAAAATATTTGTACAATAGTATCCTGTTATCATATTCTCTACTCCCAAAATAGAAATCATCTACTACTCGCCTTTTCCGCCAAATGCACTCCATATTTTCTTAATCCTAATCCTTCGGCTTATATGTATCGAATATAGCCGCATATTATTTTAACAATTCTTATTAAGCGTTCGTTTCACTTGTGCGCCGAACAGGGTACCCTTTTGACATATTGTCTATAATCTGTTTTATCATAAACCTGGTAGCCATGCGTATTTGCAGATATTTTGACCACCTTGGCCAGCTGGAAGAAATACTAATTTTTATTATTATAGCATGGATTTACGCGGGAATCCACATGTGACAACCGGCGGCCAGCCAATGTTGCTTTTTTCGTGGGCGTCTGCTATAATAAACTGGTGTGATAATGAGCAAGGTGGGCGGGGGAATTTTAATATAGACCCGGCGTGGCTGCGGCTCTGCTGGAAACGTGAGCAGATATGAAACGCGCTGCGGCGTTTTCCGGAAACAGCGCCCTGTACCGGAAGCTTCTGCTGAAATTCCCGCGGAACGGATACCTTTGACAGATTGAGCCAGCGCTTCAGACGAACGGCTGGAAGGCCGCTTTCCGGCGCACGCCTTGAAGGGCGCGGGGGCCAACCTCGGCCTGACGCCGCTGTACGGCGCCTGTACGGAAACCGTATCCCTGCTGCGAAAAAACAGCATAAGGCCGTGGCGTTCGTCCTATGAAAAGCTGCGGCATACATACAAAGGACTCTTTGAAATCATCTGCCCAATAGAGGAGGCGCAGGAAATGCCTAATGAAAAAGAGGAGCGCGCGCGGTGGCTGGAAATGCAGTCGGCTGCTGATTATGAATACAGCACCCTGATGCGCCTGCTGAGCGTCAGCGTCAGCAAGCATCTGCTGGACGAGCATTTCACGCTCGTCTGGGCCAACGGCTTTTTTACGACCTGATTGGCTATCCGCAGGCGGAATTTGAGGCCCGGTTCCACAACCACCCGGAGGAATATTTTGAGAATAACCCGGAGGGCTTCCGGCTTCTGGCGGAATCCGTAAAGGACGCTCTGGACAAAGGGGAAAGCGGTAATTCCGTTTACCTGCCGCTCGTCCATCCCGACAGGGGTTCTTACTGGGTAAAGCTGCAAGCAGCCTTTACGGATGAATATATTAACGGCTGCCGGGTCGCCTACACCACCCTGACCGACGTGACCGAAATGATGCAGGCACGGCAGGAATTTGAAAAGCTGACCCACGAGCAGGATATGCTGATGAGCGCATTAAACGTCAGCGTCAGCAAGCACCTCATCGACGAACACTATACCTGCGTGCGGGCCAATGAGTATTATTACCGGCTCATCGGCTACTCCAAAGAAAAATACGAAGCGTTGTTCCACAACCATGCCGACGAATACTATCAGAACAACCCGGAGGGTTGGGAGATACTCAGCCAAAAGGTCACAGAGGTTTTAGAGCAGGGCGGCGATCAATATGAGCTGATTGTTCCGATGAAATACGAAGATGGCTCCACCTATTGGGTTAAGCTGTTCAGCTATTTTACGGAGGAATATATCGACGGCTTCCGTACCTCATACACGGTCATGACTGACGTGACAGAGCTGGTCCAGACGAAAAACGAGCAGGAGATGCTGATGCAGGCCATGCGTGTCGGCGTCAGCCGCCATCTGGTGGACGAGCATTTTACTGTAGTCGGGGCCAACGATTTTTATTATGAGCTGATTGGGTACTCCAGGGAGGAATACGAGGCCGCCTTCCACAACCACTGCGACGAATATTTTAAGACCAACGAGGACGGCTGGAAGAAAATCCACGGCAAAATAGAGGAAATGTATGCGGCGGGAAAAACGAGCTACGAGCTCTTTGTTCCGCTTAAGCTTCCCGACGGCTCCACCAATTGGGTCAAAATGACGGGCTTTTTCACGGACGAGTATCAGGATGGCAAGCAGCTGGCCTATACCACTATGGTCGACGTCAACGAGCTGATGCAGATTCAGCAGGAGAAAGCCGTTGCCTACGACAACATCCCGGGCTTTATCGTCAAGCACCGCATCCTGGAAAATAAAATCGTTATGATTGACGCCAGCGACGGCATCACGGATATTTTCGATGTGGATATGGATAAGCTGGAATCCTTCGACGTCTACGCCTCCCTTGAGCCGGAGAGCAGGGCCTTGATTAAGGCAAACCACCCGCATTTCCGCCAAGGCGAGCCCTTTGAGGGGATGCTGCGCATGAAGGACCGGAATGACCGGAAGCGGTGGTTCCAAATCCGCAGTACCTGCACCGATTCCATTGCGGACGACCCGGTCTACCTGACGGTTTTCATCGACGCTACCGACGTCACTGAGCTGCGGGAAATGCAAAAGCAGCTGACCGAACAGAAGGCGGCCCTGCAGGATGCGCTCACGGCGGCAGAGCACGCAAACCGGGCCAAGTCGGATTTTTTGTCCCGGATGAGCCACGACATCCGCACGCCGATGAACGCGGTTCTTGGCATGACCAAAATCGGCAAAAAGTATGGTAACGACCCGGAACGGGTACTGGACTGCTTCCAGAAAATCGACGTTTCCTCCAAGCTCCTGATTGACCTTATCAACGAGGTGCTGGATATGTCCAAAATCGAAAGCGGCCGGATTCTGCTGGCGGAGGAGGAAGTGAACCTGGCAGAGCTTACGCAGGGTATCGTCACCATGGTGCAGCCTCTGCTCCAGGACAAAAGCCTCCAGTTTAACACGTACGTCTGCGGTATTACCCACGAGACGGTGATTAGTGATGTGCAGCGCCTGCAGCAGCTGATTGTGAACCTGCTGTCGAACGCGGTGAAATACACGCCCGAGGGCGGGAGCGTTTCTCTGGAAATCAGGGAAACCCCCGCCGGCGAAACAGATATGGCGCATTACGAATTCATCGTCACGGATACCGGTATCGGGATGAAGCCTGAATTCCTAAACCATGTGTTCGAGCCCTTTGAACGGGCGGAGGATGTGAAAATCCAGGCGGTTCAGGGAACTGGTTTGGGGCTTTCTATCTGCAAAAAAATCGCGGAGCAGATGGGCGGTACAATCAAGGTGGAGAGCGCCTACGGGAAAGGCAGCAGGTTTACCGTATCGGTCTATCTCAAGATACAGGAGGAAAAAATCGAGGACGGCGCGCTGGCCGGCTTGTCGGTGCTGGTAGTGGACGACGATATGATTGCCTGTGAGAACACCTGCGAGCGCCTGAAAGAACTGGGAAGTTCAGCGGAGGGGGTTGGCGACGGCAGGACCGCCCTTGCCAGGGTAACGGCGGCACATGCCGCGGGGACAGATTATTTCGCGGTTATTCTCGATTATCGGATGCCGGGCCTGGATGGCGTGGAAACTACCCGGCTGATTCGGGAGAAGGTTGGAAACGGCCTGCCAATCATCATGCTTTCGGCCTATGACATGTCGGAGCAGATGGACGCCGCCCGGCAGGCAGGCGCCAACGGGTTTATCACAAAACCCGTGTTCCGGTCCCGGCTCGTATATAAATTAAAGCAGTTCATAGGCGGCGCCGCAGAAGAGAACCTGGAAGCCGGTCCGCTGATTGGCGGTTCCTATGAAGGCCGGCGGATACTTCTGGCGGAGGACAATGCGCTGAACAGAGAAATTGCCGTGGAGATTCTGTCGGAAACCGGTGTGGCGATAGACACGGCGGAAAACGGTCAAATCGCCGTGGACATGGTGAAAAACACCCCCACCGGAACCTATGACCTGATTTTTATGGATATACAGATGCCGGTCATGGACGGCTGCGCGGCGGCCAGACAAATCCGCGCGCTGAACAGGGAGGATACGAAAACGCTCCCGATTATCGCCATGACGGCCAACGCCTTCGCAGACGACCGGCAGAAGACAAAGGACGCGGGCATGAACGGCCATCTTGCGAAGCCCCTCGATTTGGAGCAGCTGCGCCGGGTGCTGGAAAAATGGCTTTCCACATAAGGAAAGCTGGCGATTTGAATATCCAGGAGGAATAATGATGAGCGATTTTTATTTTGAGCACATGATTATCGGTCAGCAAAATTTGCTGGCGTATGCCAGCGACCCGGATACCTATGACATATTGTATATGACGCAGGCGGCAGCCGCCCTCTACGGGTTTCAGGACGCCAGAGAATGCTATGGGAAAAAGTGCTATGAGCTGATACAGGGAAAGGATGCCCCATGTCCGTTCTGTACCAACAGCAAGCTGTCGGCCGCCCGGCCTTACCGATGGGAGCATTTCAACGAAAAGCTGCAAAGATGGATGGATATTACCGACCTGCTGGTTCCTTTCAAGGGGAAAAACTGCCGGCTTGAAATCGCGCGGGACATCACCGAGCAAAAAGAACAGCTCGCCCGGGTTTCAAGCCGGCTTACCGTAGAGGAAACACTGGTGGACTGCATCCAGACGCTCTCCGGAGAACCGGACGTCACAGTAGCGGTGAACCGGTTCTTGGAGCTGATAGGCCGTTTTTACGCGGCTGACCGGGCTTACATCTTTGAGTATGGTGAAGACGCCATTTATAATACGTTTGAATGGTGCGCCCCCGGCATCTCGCAGGAAATCGAGAACCTTCAGAATATCCCTTTGGAATACATCGCGGAATGGAATAATAAATTCGAACGCAACGGGGAATTTTATATCACGTCGCTCGGACGGGATTTGGCGGTGGACTCCCCGGATTACCGCATACTGGAAGCGCAGGGAATCGAAAGCCTTTCTGCCGCGCCCTTGACAAAAAAGGGGAAAATCATCGGGTTTATCGGTGTAGACAATCCCACGGAAAACGGGGACGATTTATCCCTGCTTCGCAGTGTGTGCGGCTTTGTGCTGGACGAAATGGAGCGGCGCCGGCTGGTTGAGGAGCTGGAACGCTCGAGCTATATGGATTTGCTCACCGGCCTGTGCAACCGCAACTGCTACATAAAAGCGCTCAAACAGCTTTCCCAATGCGATATGCAGGCGCTGGGCGTGATTTACATCGACATCAATGGGATGAAGAAGCTCAATGACAGCTTCGGCCACGAATATGGGGACCGGGTTATCCAAAACGTGGCGGAATTGCTGAAAACCCATGTGGAAAGCGGCGCTTACCGGGTGGGCGGCGATGAATTCGTGGTGCTTTGCGAGGATATCGCACAGGCGGATTTTCTGGCGCTAACCGAAAAGCTGCGCCGTGTCTTTGAAGAAAATAGGGATTATTCGGTGTCGATTGGCTGTACCTGGAAGGACGGGAAAATCTCTGCCGACAAGGAGATAACGCGCGCCGACGACCATATGTATGCATACAAGCAGGCGTATTACCGCGCCCAAAGCATGTCGGTAGGCGGGAACGAAAATGGGAGCTCAAAGAAAGGAACGAAAAAAATCCTGGTTGTGGAGGACAACGAGCTTAACCGGGAGATACTAAAAGGCATCCTATCTTCGGATTATGAGGTACTGGAGGCGGAGAACGGGCAGGACGCCCTTTCTGTGCTGCAAACGCAGAAGGACGGTATTTCCCTCATCCTGCTGGACATTGTCATGCCGGTCATGGACGGGTACGCCTTTCTGTCACGTATCAAGGCGGACGCCGCCTACTCCCTGATTCCCGTCGTCGTCACAACCCAGAGCAGCAGAGAAGAGGACGAGGTGGAGGCCCTGTCCCACGGCGCGACCGACTTCGTCTCAAAACCCTACCGGCCGGAGATTATCCGCCACCGGGTCGCGGGCCTGATCCGCCTGCGGGAGAACGCCGCCATCGTCAATCAGCTGCGGTACGACCGGCTGACAGGCGTATGCAGCAAGGAATACTTTTACCAGCGTGTAAAGGAAACCCTCGCCGATTCGCCGGAAAAGGAATACGACCTCGTCTGCTCCAACGTTGAAAACTTCAAGCTGGTCAACGACGTATTCGGCGTCGCGGCCGGGGACTGCCTGCTCAAGGGAATTGCGAAAATCTGCCAGGAGTTTGTGGGAGGGAATGGTTTTTGCGGCCGGATTGGCGCCGACCAATTCGCCTGCGTTATGGAACGCGGCTTTGCGTACACAGGGGATTTATTTACCGATATTACTGGCCGAATCAATGACCTGTCGTGTACAAAAAACGTGAGGATGAAGTGGGGCGTTTATGCAGTGGAAGACAAATCGGTTCCGGTCGAGCAGATGTGTGACCGGGCGCTGCTGGCCGCCCACAGCATTAAAGGGCAATACAATCAATATTTTGCCGTCTATGACGACACGCTGCGCGAAGAACTGCTGCGTGAGCAGGCCATTACCAACGAAATGGCGGCGGCGCTGTCCGAGGGCCAGTTTGAGGTCTACCTACAGCCCAAATACAGGCTCGAGGACGGCGTTCTCGCCGGCGCCGAGGCGCTGGTGCGCTGGAACCATCCCAAACAGGGCATCCTATCCCCGGCGACGTTCGTTCCGCTGTTCGAGAAGAACGGCTTCATCACAAAGCTCGACCAGTTCGTCTGGGATAAAACCTGCGCGATGCTGCGGCAGTGGGACGATAAGGGCTACCCGCCGCTCGATATCTCGGTCAATGTTTCCCGGGCCGACATCTACAACGCGGATTTGACGGAAATCCTTCTCCAGACGGTTCACAAATATGGGCTGCCCGTATCACGTCTATCGCTGGAAATCACCGAAAGCGCCTATACGGAAAGCCCGGACCAAATCATCGAGACGGTGGAATCCTTGAAAAAACAGGAATTCCTGATTGAGATGGATGATTTCGGCAGCGGCTATTCGTCGCTCAATATGCTCAATCAGCTGCCGCTGGATATTTTAAAGCTGGATATGCAGTTTATCCGCAGCGAAACAGCCAAGCCAAAGAGCCAGGGCATTTTGCGCCATATTATGGACATCGCTGGGACCATGGGCCTGCGCGTTGTGGCGGAGGGCGTTGAGACAGACGAACAGCTGGAACGGCTGCGTGAAATCGGCTGCGACTATGGGCAGGGCTATTACTTTGCAAAGCCCATGCCATACGATGCGTTTGAAACGCTGCTGAAGGAGTCGGCTGCTCCTGTAAAGCCCTGAACGGCTTCCTTTACGGAAATGGCCTTCAAGCGGTTTTTCACTCTCTTTAGGCATGGCAAAGCTGTTTTAGCGCAGATTTTTATGCAGACGGGTCAGCGCTGCTGGTTTCCTGCTTGCCGGAATGGCATGGCAAGTTCTGAAATAGCGATATCAGGCGAATACATTGAATGGGTGGTGAGACGACGCGATACCTAAATTGGAAAGAACATGGAATTACAAAAGCCAGAGCGTTATTGCTCTGACTTTTTGTTTTCTGCAATACAATAACTCATTAGGATATGATATAATCTAGAAAATCACATTGATTATATAGAAATTTGCTTGCGACGATGAAAGAACGGTACCGCTTGGAGTAAATGCATCTTGTTTTGCAGTATGATGGAATCAATGCCAAAAGAGGTAAGCTCCGGGCACACGGGCAGCTCCTCTCTGACCTGCTTTTATATACGGGCTTCCGTATATAATAAGAATAGCAGATTGCAGGAGGCGCTTTGGAGATGGGTTACCTGACTATAAAACAAGCCGCGGAGAATTGGGTACCGTATGAACGATTCCAAAAGATGGGGAAAACCATGGGCAAACGAAAAAAAGAATCCCGCATTCCATATATCTTCCATATCAAAATGGTATCCTAAAGCAGGAGGTGTTCCTATGGCGGCGCTAATGATTGCTGAAGACGATAAAAAGACGAACGAGGCCATCTGTGAGTATCTGAAGTCCGCCGGTCATGAGACGGTTCCGGCCTATGACGGAGCAGAGGCCATACGGATTTTTCGAGAAAAGAAGATTGACCTTGCAGTTTTAGACATCATGCTTCCCAAAATGACCGGGCTGGCCGTGTTACATGAAATAAGGCGGACAAGCCCTCTCCCTGTTCTCATGCTAACCGCGATTGAAGACGAATACACCCAGGTGCAGAGCTTTGACGAGCAGGCGGACGATTATATCACCAAGCCTTTCTCTATGATTCTGCTTGGGAAACGAATTACGGCGCTGCTGCGTCGAAGCGGGCAAAGTATCCTGCCGGATACGATGACATTCGGAGACGTAACCGTGGACTTTTCCGGCTATACGGCCTGGGATTGGGACGGGAAAATTGAACTGACGCCCAAAGAGATTGATTTGCTTCGGCTGTTTGTGGAGCACAAGGGCCTGGTTCTCACTAGAAATCAAATTCTTGACGAGCTATGGGGCGACGATAATCCCATTATCGACCGGACGATAGACACCTATGTCAAAAACCTGCGCAAAAAATGCCGGCTCGATTGCCTTGTCACAGTGAAGGGGATTGGGTATAAATACGAGGTGAGGGAATGAAACGGCTGAAAATTTATCCGAAAACATTTGTCTATACCCTTGGGCTGCTGCTGTTTATCGTATTGGTGGCCCATGCGCTGCTGTATTTCCTCACCCCGCAGGTCCCGCTGGAGCTGTCGAACAGCCCCGAGGCTGGAGATATGGCGCTCACCGGCAAATTCAATCTGACTCCCTATATCACGCAAATGATTCTCCGGGTTTTACCGATTTCGCTGGGCTGCTGCATCCTGATTTCCGTTCTTTGCTCTTTGTTGTTTTCCAAGCAAATTACGGTTCCGGTCAAACAGATTTCAGCCGCCACCGAGCGGATGGCGCGGATGGACAAAACAGCGGCTTGCGAGCTTCATACAAAGGACGAAATCGGCGTGTTGGCCGGCAACATCAACTGCTTGTATCAAAACCTGCTGTCAGCCATTGGAAATTTGGAAGCCGAAAAGCAGCGCGTGCGGGAAATTGAACAGTCCAAGGTGGATTTTATGCGCGCGGCTTCGCATGAGCTTAAAACCCCGCTCACAGCCCTGAACGCCACACTGGAGAATATGATTCTCGGCATTGGGAAATATCAAAATGTTGACGTCTATTTGCCGGAGTGTAAGGATATGGCGGAGCGGCTGTCGGAAATGATTCAGGAGATTTTGGAAACCTCAAAGCTGGGCGTCCCTTTGATACGCGAAGCACCGGTAAAAGCCGATTTGTCATCCTTGCTGGCTCAGCTATGCGAGCCGTATGAACAGATAGCGAAAGCCCGCAAAATCCTATTTAAGCAGGATTTGTCGGGGGGATTTTCCGCTGAACTGCCGCCGCAGAGGTTCGGCAAAGCGGTCTCCAACGTTCTCGCGAACGCCGTCGCTTACACGGAAGCGGGTAAAACGATTTCGGTCTATTTTGACGGCTCCAGCCTGGTGATTGAGAACGAATGCACGCCGATTCCGTCCGAAGCCCTGCGGCATATCTTTGAACCCTTCTACCGGCCCGACTATGCCCGAAACCACGACGACGGCGGGAATGGGCTGGGACTGTATATTGTCGATACGCTCTTAAAAGCGATGGGGCTATCCTATTCGTTTCGCCCAATGGGGCCGCCGCCGGGTATGCGGTTTGTGATTCATTTATAATACAGGGTTTTACAAGGTTGGCGGCCCAGTTTGGAGAATTAATTATGATTGTTAAAAAAGACATACACGCTTTTCATGAAACGAATCGTATTCTGCTTCGAGAAAACGATTATGTATATATCCTGCCGCATCCGGCGCTGCGTGGCCAAATTTCAAATTATACAGTTACATTTCCCAGCACAGAAATCATTTCAGATGACTATACGGTTATCCCTCACGGGAGCGCGACCTTAGTGTTTTCTTATCATCGGTACGCATTCAGCGGTAACCTATTTGGCCCGATGACCAAGCCCTGCATGGTAGGCGGCCAAGCTAATCAATGCGATATGCTTGTCATCATAGAATTTCAACCGGCGGGTTTATCCGCGCTTACAGGAGAAAATCAGAAAGAATTGGCTGACCGGAGAATTTCATTTGAAATAATCCATTCCACATTGAACAGGCTGATTTTAGACGCGCTGGAACGCGCCGGGAGCTTGGACGAATTGGTCGTCCGTCTCGACAGGATTTTTATAGACAATTTATATGCCAAATGTCCGTCGGAGCTCCAAATTGCGACTGAACTATTGAGGAAAAGCGCCGGAAACATCTCCTGTAAAGAGCTTGCCGCTTCCGTTTATTACAGCGAACGGCACCTGGGCCGTATGTTCCAAACCTATTTCGGTATGAACACGAAAACATTCTCCCGCTTGGTTCGTATCAACAAGGCAATCCGGCTCATGCAAAATACGCGTTATCCTCTGGAGTGCGCTTCCTGTGAGACAGGGTTCTACGATTTGCCTCATTTTATCCACGATTTCAAATCTGTTTGCGGACTTACGCCTCAGGAGTATCGAATCAAGATGTCCGATTTTTACAACGAAATCGCAAAGTTCTGATATATAATAAAGTTGTGTATACAACCTCAAAAAATGAGAACACAAAAAAGGAGCGATTTAGAATGAAATTCGACGAAACGACAATCCGCATTTTGGTACGGAAAAACTATGGGGAATGCTTTGATTTCTATACGGAAAAGATAGGGTTGGTTCCTGTTTGGGGCGACCGGAATGGTCCATACACCTCCTTTGCCATAAACAGCGGCACCCCTCCTTGCTTCGCGATTTTTTCCGGAGAAGCGATGCCGATGTTTCAGGGGTATACGCAGCCTCCCAGCAACGCACAGCCTGACACGGTTGTGGCGGTCGTTCCCACGGCCGACCTGGACGGAGACTACCGGCGGCTGAAAGAAGCGGGCGTTCCCTTTTTGGGTAAACCCCAACACATTGAAGCGTGGGGGATGCGCTGTACCTATTTTAGAGACCCGGAAGGAAACTTGTTTGAGTTGAACGACGCAAGCGGCGTATAAGCAAGGTTAGCGCAGTTAGCGGAAAGCTTTCCCGCCGTGCGCAGAGCGGATATGTCCAATACTATGCAAACCCTCCTGTATAAAAGGTACAGGAGGGTTTGCTTGTCTAAAAGAATATTTTGCTCCCGTCTCTTTTTTTCATTCCATACCCACTCCATATTCGTTTCATACAGCCTCCATACCGGCGTGCTATTCTATCGGTACAATAAATATGGAGGTGTTCTTTATGGGCTTTATCAAACGGGCGTTTTTATACGTCACCAAAAAAAGAGGCAAAAGCGCTTTGCTGTTCATCATTCTGCTGGTGATGGCGACCTTTGTGCTGACGGGGCTTTCCATCGAGAAGGCGACGCGGGTCACGCAGGACAATTTACGTTACTCGCTGGGCGGTACATTCGAAATATCGCCCGATTACTCGGAAAACAATCCGTATTACGAGATGGAAACCGACGAAGAGGGCAACTTTACAATTAACACGAAGATGCCCATCACCCAGGAGATAATCGACAAGGTGATGGAGACTGCCGGGATAAGGAGTTACGATGGCATGGCGCAATGCCTTGTCTCCACAAATCTGGACGTAATTCCCGGCACGGTTCCCGTCAAAGACAAATACAGGGACTGGGTGTACAGCCGGTGTGTAACGGGCACGAAAAACAACAGCTTTTTCCGGGACGGGACTCTGAAGCTCATCGAGGGAAGCCATGTGCCGGCGGACGGCGGGTATGGGGCGGTCATCAGCAAGGATTTGGCCGAAAAAAACGGCCTGAGCATTGGAGACAGCATTACCTTAACAGCGGATGGCGCTGAAAAAATTGAAATCAAAATCATCGGGCTGTTTGAAGTGGTAAAGCAGGAGCAGGCATATACCAACGTAAACTCCTTTGATAAACTGGAAAACCAAATCTTTTCCGGCATCCAGGCTTATCAGGAGTTAATGTCAGGCTCAGACGCCGCGGCGGGCTATCAAAGCGTCGTATTTGAGGTAAACGACCCGGCGCAGCTCGACGGGATTGTTTCAGAGCTCAAAAAGAACGAGGCCATCGACTGGCGGGCGTTTAAGGTAGAGACCAACAATAAAACCTACCAGGCTGCCGCCGCGCCGCTGGAAAAATTCCAAGCCTTAATCACTACCGTCCTCATCCTTATCGTGGCGGTCAGCGCCGTCGTGCTGTCCCTCATCCTGACCATGTGGGCAAAAAGCAGGATTCATGAAACGGGCGTGCTGCTTTCTATCGGATTCCGGAAAGGGGCTGTCGTCGGCCAGTACCTGGCGGAGGTGCTCATGATTGCGGTGTTCGCGTTCGGGCTGTCCTTCTTCTCAAGTAATCTCATCGCGGGCCAGATTGGCAACAGCCTGTTGCAGGCGCAGGCACAGCCCACACAGGAGCAGACTGGCCCACAGGACGGCAACGGGCTGCAAATAAAGATGAAGGACAATGTAAATCAGGGCGATATTATGATGAACGGCGATGGCAATGGCGGGGAACCGATACAAAAAAATGCAGCAGTGGAACCGCTCGACGTGTCCATAGGCCTTGACAATATGGCTGAGCTTTATCTTATCGGTTTCGTGATTATCGTCCTTTCGGTCGGTATTTCCTCGGCGTCGGTCATGCGTCTGAAGCCTAGGGAAATCCTGTCGAAAATGAGCTGAAGAAGGGAGAAAAATACAATGTCTGTTTTAGAAACCAAAGAGGTCTTTTACTCCTACGCGAAAGGAAACAGGGTTCTGTCCGGCGTCAGCGCCGTATTTGAAACGGGATTGATGTATGCGATTGTGGGACCGTCCGGCTCCGGAAAAACGACGCTCCTGTCCCTGCTGGGAGGGCTGGATTCCCCGACAAAAGGGGAAATCCTTTTTGACGGGGAAAATATCGCCGTGCACGGCCTGGAGTATTACCGCCGCAACCATGTCTCCCTGATTTTCCAGAGCTATAACCTGATTGATTATATGACGCCTGTGGAAAACGTAAAGCTGACCGCCAGGCAGGGCGCGCTGCCCACTTTGGAGCGGCTTGGGTTATCCGAGGAGGAAGCAAGGCGCAATGTACTGAAGCTTTCCGGCGGGCAGCAGCAGCGGGTGGCCATTGCCCGCACGCTGGCTTCCGGCGCGCCGTTTATCCTGGCCGACGAACCCACGGGCAATCTGGACGAGGACACAGCGGCTGAAATCACAGGGATTTTGAAGGAAAGCGCCCATGAACTCAATAAGTGTGTAATCGTTGTGACCCATTCAAACGAGCTGGCAAAGCAGGCGGATGTGATTTTGAAATTGAAACGCGGCAGCTTGCAGACGATGAAAACACAGCAGTGATTCGCCGGAAAGTGCGCGCGGCCAAGGTGTGCTTTCCGGCGGCCGGCAAAAAGTACGTTCCCGGGCCTGGCTATCAGGCATACGCGGACCGGCAAGAGCAGTAACGGAAACAGCCGCCCCTGACGATTTGGGGGCGGCTGTTAAAAATTGCTGGCGAAAGGGAATTTATAGGGATAAAAGAGCTGCTTCCTGCTTGTGGCAATGGCATGGAGCGTTCGAATATAGCCGCCTCAGACGAATACATTGATTGGGATAACGTGACGATGCGATATCAAAATTGGAAAGAATATAGAATTTGTAAAGAAAGAAGATTTATGCTATACTAAAGCATTGACAAAAACAATAGGTTCTAGTAGTATAGAAAATACAAACATTTGTTCTGATTGGTTCGATGAGATAATTCGCGGTTTGTGTCTATGGGCTTAAGAACGCATGAATATAAATTTGCGGCTATGGCCAAATCAGGAGTCATAAATACAGGAGAAAATGCCTATGAGCGAGAATCAAGGGTTATTCAAATTAGTAGCGCCGTACAAGCCGACGGGCGACCAGCCGGAAGCAATCAAAAAGCTTGTGGCTGGCGTAAACAGGGGAGATAAAGAACAAACGCTGCTGGGGGTTACGGGCTCCGGCAAGACATTCACCATGGCCAATATCATTGAACAGGTACAGCGCCCGACGCTCGTGCTTGCGCACAACAAAACCCTGGCTGCCCAGCTTTGCAGCGAGTTCCGCGAATTCTTTCCGAATTCGGCGGTCGAATATTTCGTTTCCTACTCCAACTGATTGTGCAAATTGTATCATATAATACCGTTTATTACCGTGTAGTTTGTGGAAAACGGACGAAACAACACTAGACGAACTGAACGATAAAAGACGGTCATAAACGGTATTAGTGACTTGGTTCGTGTAATTACCTTATTTGGACCTTGATGAATGTCATATTCGTCACGCGGCATCCTAAATTACACGAATTTTTATGGTTATAACTTCGATGGAATGACCCGTAAAGGCCTATGGCACCTAGATTTTCGGCCTCTGACATGACCTGTTTTACATTGAGTTTTTAATTGGCATTTTGGGGGTCACCATCATTGTTTTTTATGACGAAAGAATGGTTTTGAGGGCGCTTTTACTGCTCCCGAAACCTTACATAACAAGTGAATAATATAGAATTATTTGGGATTCGTGTAATTTTAGAGTGTTGCTGTCAGAAACAGCTTGGAGCCGCTTTGCTCTACTGAAATTACACGAATTTTTGTTTGTTAATTCGATGAAAAATGTGAAGAACTGCTTTCTTGATCCCATACGAAAAACTACGGGTATAAACAGTAACATTTGTGGCGTAACACTTTCCTTCCAATCCGTTGTATAATAAAAGCGACACAACTCACTGTATTGGAAACTCTACATCACACATTATTTGTGTCCAGGAGAAAGTAAATATGAATAGCATTCCATATTATCGTTTGGAATTAGACGATGCCGCAGCAGCTTCCTTTACGAGTTTCGGCAAATACTACTTTGGCACAATAGAGGAAATACAGGGCTTTATCGTAACCTGACCTTGAAAGAGCGGCCCTAGGGGGACATCGGGAAGTATGGGCGGCTGCGCCGGACCTACCTGATGGAGCATCGCAGAGGGCTTTATGCGGGAATGCTGCTGGGTGAGACGCTGAATGATCATCTGGTGGAAATCAACCAGGCCTGCCTGGAACGGATCGACACACTGGCGCGGCAGATGGCGGTGCAGCAGGACGTGACCGAAGGATTGAAGGCCCGCGACCAAATGGCGTGGGTGCGGCGGATGAACAGGATCCGGCACGCGGCGGAGGAATTGGCGCTGGACGATCTGGTCTACTGTTGAGTGCGGACCGTTCCAACCGTGATTTAGGTCCTCCAGGTATCCTACCCTTGCACCCCTTAAAACCAGCCCCGGAAAGCCACGAGACAAGCGGCTTTCCGGGGCTCTATTTGTCTGCGTCCCAGCATAAAAAGAAGGGGCTATGCCAATTCTTTGGCATAGCCCCTTGTCCAGCCAACAGCGGAGGCCGGGGGCCGTGTCCAGGGCGGGCGCAAGCCCGTTTATCTAGACCCTGGACACGGCCTCCGGCCTTTGCTATGCCCCGCAGGGAGAGCGACCAACGGGAGCGGCAGGCCAAGCCTCGGCACTAGGCCCTGCGGGGCCGTCGCACCCCCGCGTGGTGTTCGGCAAGGCGCTGGAAGGGGCCCCCGCGAAGTCGTGAGACTTCGAGGGGAGAGGACGAGCGACGAAATGACACCGTCCGCAGACGGCGTGCAGAGCGCAACCGGGCGTAGCCCGGCTCTTAGCGCGTAGCTGTGAGCCTTGCCGCTTGCGGCGAGGCGAAGGATATGCAGTCCGCGAGGACGAGCGCCGGGGGTTTGGGGACCTCCCCAACAAGCGGAAAGGATATTCCTTTCCATTGCTTGCGAACGTGCCCCGTCCCGTTCCCGTTTACAGTTTGTTCATATTTAGATGTTGCTCGTAAAACCAAAGTCACAAGAGTTTACAAACTCATATTTTGCTAAACAGACGCCTATTTTACTGGTATAAAAATTCTAACCTCATTATTTGGATCATCGAACGACAGCACCTCTCGCTCATAGACTTCAAAGTCCTCGCGGTCATCCAGTTCCACTCCTGCTGTCGGTAGCCATGTTCCGAAGATGTACTGATATGTTTTGAACAGGTTCGTAAAGGTTCCCCAGTGGGTAAAAACCGCGTACTTTCCTGCCCGTAAAACTTTTTTGTCCAATGATAATGATTGTGCCAGATTGTCAAAATCACTCACGGGGCTTCCCACCATGGCGGCAAACAAAACGTCCCCATCTTTTGTATAGGTGGTCTGCTGCGTTTCGCAAATGCCATACCCTGCGCCAGCGGCCAGAAACAGATCTTTATGGAGCCGCATGAACTCCTCCCACAATCCAGGGAGGCGGTTATCAGAGAGAGAAGTCGTTCCCCTGAGTCCGGCTACCCTTGTCTCCTTTAGCATCACAAATTCAGGCGAGCGTGAGATGTTGTTGGCAATATGGCCCACATCTTCGGGAGCCAGTTCCCGCTTGGCGTTCACCACCAGGTCGAGCCCCGCCCTTCGATAATCCACCGGGCTGCTGCCAAAGGCGGTCTTAAACGCCCGGCTGAAAGCCTCCGGCGATTCAAACCCGCAGTCAAGCGCGATATCAATGACCCGCTGATCGGAATGGATAAGCTTTTCCGAGGCATTGTACAGCCTGCGCCGATTGATGTAACGGCCGACGGATTCCCCCAATACAGAAGAAAAAAGCCGCGTCATATGGTAGTAGGAGTAGCCTGTCTCCCTTGACACATCGCTCAGACCGATGTTTTCATTCAGATGGTTTTCTATATATTCGATTGCCCGTTCTAAAGGGGATATTTCTTTCAAGACGGCACCTCCTCCGTTGCTTCTATGATACCATAGCGCATCATTTATCTCCAGAGCCAAAAACTTCGCAAAAAGTATCATGCTCGTTCATTCCGGTTTTTGTATCATAAAAGAGAAGAATCACCACTTATTTGCGAGAGGGAGGGTACTTGATGAAGAAAAGTATTTTAGAAGTGGATCTAACAGATGAACAGTTTGCAGCCCTGTCCAACAAGACCAGACGGGACATTCTGGAAATTATTTATGACACGCCGATGTGTCCGAGGCGTATAGCGGAGCAACTCGGCGGCAACATCGTCTATGTGAAACGGCACCTGCACATTTTGCTGGAGTGTGATTTGGTTTTTCAGAGCACGCGGGGAAATTTGAGGCAGTACCAATCAAACCGTGAACGGTTATCTCTGTAAGCGGACGAATTATTGGAGGGGCATATGCGGTATCAAATTCGTAAAAAAGGCGTCATCCGGGTGGTCGGCCTCAAAATGCCACTGACCGAAGAGTACGAGGATAATATGGTGAAAATCCCTCAATTTTGGGAACAGGCCATTGAAACAGAGCAATTCCGGCAAATCTGCGGGCTGGCCGAACAGGAGCCTTATGGCGTTCTAGGCGTCAGCACCTACTTCGACCCGCAGCACATTTTCTACTACATAGCGGCCGCCACAAATCAGCCCGCGCCCGAAGGACTGGAGGAGTTTCAAATCCCGGCGGCGACCTGGTGTGTAGCATCCGGCGACCCGTTCCGCCCAGCTACGTTTGCGGATCTGTTCCGAGGTTTGTATTTAGAATTTTTTCCGTCCACCGGCATGGACTACGCGGCGCTCCCCGATATTGAGGTTTATCCCCTGGAGGGGGCGGGTCTAGGAACTCCTATTAGGGAGGCGTGGTTTGCGGTCAAGCAGGCCGGTGAATAAAACTTCGCAAAAAGTATCAGGATTAAATTTCTTTCCTTTGATATGCTGTAGCGTAGAAACCATCAAGATTTTAGCAATAAAGGAGAGAAAAGAAATGGAAGAAGCCATCAAACCTGGAGAGGGAAACCCTCTTGCAACCGCGCCGATCAGCAGACTGCTCGTGCAATTTGCGATCCCATCCGTCTTGTCCATGCTGGTGGACGCCCTCTATAACGTGGTGGACCAGATTTTTATCGGCCAGGGCGTCGGCTACTTGGGCATCGCTGCCACCACGGTGACGTTTCCGTTTGTCACCATCATGTTATCCGTCGCCACCCTGCTGGGGATTGGCGGCAGCGTCTATACCTCTATGAGCATGGGCGCGGGCAACCATGAGGAAGCGGAAAAGACCTTGGGCGCCGTGTTTACCCTATCTGTCACCATAGGAATCCTGTTCACCGCACTCTGCCTCATCTTTTTGAAGCCTCTGGTATTGGCTTTTGGCGCGACGGAAGGCGTACAGGGCTCGCTGCCCTATGTGTTGGATTATGCCCCTATCATTTTGCTGGGCGCCCCCTTTAGCATGGCGGCGATTGCACTTTCAAGCATTGCCAGAGCGGACGGAAGTCCCGTTCTGGCGATGGGCTGTTTTCTGGCAGGGGCAATTCTGAACCTGATCCTCGACCCCATCTATATCTTTGTTTTGGGCTGGGGCGTCAAGGGCGCGGCCATCGCCACCGTGACCTCGCAGGTTCTGTCCGCCGTGATTCTGTTGGTTTACTTCTTGAAAAAAGGGCGCATCCGCCTCAAGAGAAAACACCTCTGTCCGGCGCTCCCAGTCTGCGGGCAGGTGGTTATGCTTGGACTCCCGGCCTGCATGATTCAAATTGCAGCGGCAATCCTGCAAATCGAACTCAACAAGGCGGTCGTCCGCTTTGGAACCGGGGCGGTCAGCGGCGAAGCGGCGCTCAGCGCAGTGGGCATTGTACTTCGGATCAGTACCGTCGTCATCTCCATCTGCGTGGGAATCGGGGTCGGAATCCAGCCCATCATCGGATTTAACCAGGGAGCTGGTTTGGGGGGCCGGGTAAAAGAGACCTTTCGGAAAGCGGTCGGCGTCGCCACCGCTGTATCTGTCGTCGGGTGGCTGGGCTGCGTCCTGCTCCCGGCTCAGATATTGCGGCTGTTTGGAATGAGCGACCCGGCGTATCTGGAATTTGGAATCCGTTGTATGCGGGTCTTTCTGCTGGGTATGCTCGTGGCAGGCTTCCAGGTTGTGTCCTCCCAGTATTATCTGGCGACCGGGCAGGCCGTCAAAGCCCTGCTGCTCTCTATCCTCCGCCCGCTCCTGCTGATGGTTCCTCTTATCCATATTTTCTCCCGTCTTTGGGGAATGGACGGCATTTTATACGCAAGCCCCACGGCCGACTATCTGACTACGCTGATGGTTGCGCTGCTGCTGTGGCATGATAAGCGTAGACGATTCGCCAAAGGCGAATGGAACCTGGCCAAGCCGAGTTGACGACGCAAAAGCGCCGTACCGCGCTTGTCACACCATGATTGCCCACCGCAAGCGGTGAGTTGGCCGCTTAAGCGACCAAAATGATAAAATCATTTTCAATCATGGTATGATAGAACGAAGCAAACGAAATGAGGTGTAATCTGATGGCGGATATTCTTGTGCATGGTCTAACACAGAACAATTTGAAGCACGTCACATTCCGTATTCCAAAGGAAAAAATCACGGTGTTCACCGGCGTATCCGGCTCCGGCAAGTCCAGCATCGTCTTCGACACCATCGCCGCCGAATCCCAACGGCAGATGAACGCCACCTACCCGGCCTTCGTGCGCTCCAGGCTGCCGAAATACCCGAAACCGGCGGTGGAACGCATCGACAACCTGACGGCCTCCGTGGTGGTGGACCAGTCCCCCCTGGGCGGCAACGCCCGCTCCACCGTGGGGACCATCAGTGGGCTGTACGCCAGCCTACGCCTCCTGTTTTCCCGCATCGGGAAGCCCTATGTGGGGACAGCCTCCTACTTTTCCTTCAACGACCCCAACGGCATGTGCAAGACCTGCTCCGGCCTGGGGAAAATCACCAAGGTTGACGTGGAGGCGATTCTGGACCTGGATAAATCCTGGAACGAGGGCTGTGTGAAGGACTCCCTCTACCGCCCCGGCTCCTGGTACTGGAAGCAGGTTGCCCAGTCCGGCCTGTTCGACTTGGATAAGCCCATCCGGTTGTATTCCGGCGAGGAATACAACCTCCTGCTCTACGGCTCCCGGGACGGCAAGGGCGAGCCGGAGAACCCGAAGGTGACCGGGCTGTACCACAAGTACACCAAAACACTTTTGAACCGGGACATCAGCAATAAGAGCAAACACACCCAGGAGAAGTCTCGAAGCCTGGTTGCCGAAATGGAGTGTACCGACTGCCACGGGAAGCGGCTGAACGAGGCCGCCCTGCGCTGTAAGATCAACGGGTATTCCATCGCGAACCTCTGCGGCATGGAGCTGACCCAGCTTCGGGAGGTATTGTCGCAAATATACAATCCGGCGGTGGATGTTCTCGTGCAGACCATCATCGAGGGCCTTGACCGGATGATCGAGATCGGCCTGCCCTATCTGCACCTGAACCGGGAGACGCCCTCACTGTCCGGTGGGGAGGCCCAGCGTCTCAAGCTGGTGCGCTACATGGGCAGCAGCCTGACCGGACTGACCTATATCTTTGACGAGCCAAGCGCCGGGATGCACCCCCGTGATGTCTACCGTATGAATAATCTCCTCCGCCAGCTCCGGGACAAGGGCAATACCGTTTTGGTGGTAGAGCACGACAAGGACGTGATTTCCATCGCCGACCATGTGATCGACGTGGGGCCAGGGGCCGGACAGAACGGCGGGGAGATCGTGTTTACAGGCAGCTACCCGGAGCTGCTCCAGGCCGACACTCTGACCGGGCAGGCCATGCGCCAAGTCTTGCCCATCAAGGAGATGCCCCGCCAAGCGACGGGCAGCCTGCCTGTCCGGGACGCCTTCCTCCACAACTTGAAGCATGTGGATGTGGACATCCCGCTGGGGATTATGACCGTGGTGACCGGCGTGGCCGGTTCGGGCAAGAGCACCTTGATCTCCCAGGTGTTTGCGGGGCAGTACGAGAGCGACGTCGTGATGATCGACCAGGGCCCCATCACGGCCACCAACCGCTCCACCCCCGCCTCCTACCTGGGCTTCTTCGATGAGATGCGCAAGCTGCTGGCACGGGAGAGCGGCAAGCCGGACAGTCTGTTCAGCTTTAACTCCGCCGGGGCCTGCCCGGCGTGCGGCGGCAAGGGAGTCATTGTCACCGAGCTGGCCTTCATGGACCCCATCGTGACCGAATGCGAGGCCTGCGGCGGCGTTCGGTATAACGAGGAGGCCCTTGCCTGTAGTTATAAGGGGAAGAATATTGTGGAGCTGCTGGGCCTGACCGTTTCCCAAGCACTGGAGGTGTTCGAGGATGCCAAGATCAGAAAGCACCTGAAGGGGATGGAGCAGGTGGGCCTAAGCTACCTGACACTGGGCCAGCCCCTCAGTACCCTCTCCGGCGGTGAGCGCCAGCGCATTAAGCTGGCGAAGAACTTGGGTAAGCGCGGCAGCATTATCGTCATGGACGAGCCCACCACCGGGCTGCATCTGTCCGATATTCAAAATCTGCTAAAGCTCTTTGATCTGATCGTGTCCCGTGGAAACACGCTGGTGGTGATCGAGCACAATTTGGATGTGATGAAGCAGGCGGACTGGATCATCGACATCGGTCCGGACGGCGGAAAGAACGGCGGTGAGGTGGTATTCACAGGTACGCCGCTGGAGATGCTGCGCGGCGCGAAAACGCTGACGGCGGACAGCCTGAGGGCTTCCTGTTCCGGATGAGTAAAAGCACAAATATGTTTGCAGGAGGATAAAAAATGGATACCCCTTTTCGGATTGAAAAAAGAGAGAGCTTCCGCGTTGTGGGCTCTTTGATTCAAACGACAAATCAAAGAGGTGAGGGACGAAAGGCGATTCCCTCCCATTGGTCGAGGTTTCAGGCGGAAAACATGGTGAAAGCACTGTTGGCCCTGGCGAATCGGGAGCCGCAGGGTTTGTTCGGCATCAACATTTATAATACGGACGAGGCAGATCCCCGGAAATTCGAGTATCTGATCGCGGTTTCCAGTGATTGCGACGTGCCGGGTGGATTGGCCGAATACACCGTTCCGGCCATGACCTGGGCGGTGTTCCCCTGCACACTGGAAACCATCGGAAAAACAGAGGCCATGGCCATCTCTAAATGGCTGCCTAAGTCGAACTACCGGCCGCTGAATAAGGGCTACCTCACCGGCAGAATGAAATCCGGCGCACCGGATATTGAACACTATGGAAAAGATGGGCTTGTGGAGGTTTGGATCGCAGTGAGCGGAAAATGATCATTAAGATGCCTTTGGCAAACAAGGCGTACTCGATAAATGGAAATTTAGGAGGGAAAAGATAATGGCAAAAGAAAAAGTTTCATTCAGAGAGTTTCTATCGACAGTTGCGCCAGAACACCAAGCGTTTGTTGAGGAACTTAATAAAAAACTGATTGAACAGGGCTGTGAGCTTGTAATCAAGGAAGCGAAAAGTGGTTATGCTGCGTCATATCAACTGGAGAAGAAAACAGTGATGAATTGGGTGTTTCGCAAGTCAGGTGTTTTTGCACGGATTTACGGCGATCATGCTGGCAAGTATGAAGATACAATCGCTTCTCTGCCTGCTGATATGCAAAAGAAAATGACGACTTCCCGTGACTGCAAGAGACTAATTGATCCTGATGCTTGCAGCGATACTTGTGTGAAAGGTTTTATTTATACCTTGAATGGCATTACACATAAAAAATGTCGTAATGACGGAATGTTTTTCCTACTGACCAATAAAACAACGGAGCATATAGCTGGGCTGGTCTGTGTAGAGGTTCATGTGCGTAAATCGGCATTATAGTGACAGAAAAGTTAAGGCCAATCATTTCCAGTTCGTCTGGGGAAATTAAACTTAGAAGGAAAATGCAAATGACTGAAAGACCGGTTTTAGACAAGCACCTAGACAGCAAAACATTTCGCGATTTTTATTATTTGAAAGAAGAATCGATAGACTTTTGCAGAGAAAACAGTCTGCCTACCTCTGGTAGTAAAATTGAAATAACGGACAGAATTGCTCATTTCCTTGATACGGGCGAGACATTATCCTCTGGTGAAACAAAGAAAAGAGCCACAGTAATATCAAATATTTACGAAGATACAAGAATTGAATCTAACTTTGTTTGCTCTGAAAAGCATAGAGCTTTTTTCAAAGAGCATATTGGAAATGGTTTTTCCTTCAATGTTGCTTTTCAGAAATGGCTAAAAAGCAACGCGGGTAAAACTTATAAAGAGGCAATAGCCGCTTACGATCAAATTATGAAAGATAAGAAAAAAGGAGCAGCTGTTATTGATAAGCAATTCGAGTACAATGCCTATATTCGTGATTTTTTTGCGGACAACAAAGGGAAATCTTTAGAAGAAGCCATTAAGTGTTGGAACTACAAAAAGCAGTTGCAAGGTCATAACCGTTATGAAAGGTCAGACCTTACAGCATTGGACTAACAATTTCTGGTTTGTCGATCTGACTTAACTACGCCTAAACTGAAGGTTGGCGGTAAAATCAATATGTGCAGGAGGATGAAATGATGAGAGAAAAGGTTATAGAGATTTTAAGAGGGCTGGACATCCCTGAATTTAAGGCACTGGAGGATATGTGCGAGCTGCCGGGGGCGTATGTCAACATGGAGAGCGAACTGCCAGACGGAACTATTGGAAAGTTGTTAGACGACAGTAAAATTTATCTTTGCTGCCAGGTCCCGATCAACGAAACAGAGTGCTACGGCGTAGCCTCTGATGAAGTGCAGATCGTCATTTATCGCTATAAAAACGACAATTCCGAAAGCAAGGTAGTTAAAATTATTACATTGTAATGAAAAAGCGATCTTTGCTGCGAAATCATCCTGGGCAAATTAAAGTTGGAGCAAGAATTATGAAAAGCGATGAATTGCGTCTGCATTTGGACCAACTGCATACGACGGAATTGGGCGCCATGCGAATCAGAAGAAATCTCGCTTTGGATACCGATGATGTGGTGGTATGGTGCAAAATGAAAGCCAGCTCTCCCAAAGCCGCAATCAAAAGGAATGGTAAAAACTGGTATGTGACAATAGAAGGCTGTGTCATAACGATTAATGCGCATAGTTTCACCATTATTACAGCCCATAGGGATAAGAAAGTTTAGAGGTGGGCATAGCCCACCCTTTTTTCTCTCAAACCAATAAGGAAGGACGCCAGGATGATACGAGTTTTAATTATAGATGCTGACCTAAATAACTGCAAGCGCATCAAATATGCCCTCCAAGAGCAAAGCAGCGAACTGGATGCCTACTACACGCTCTCCGTGGTGGAGGCCATTGAGTGCCTTGCCAAAGAAGGCTATCAACTCGTCATCCTGGACCTCTCCCTCTCCGAGACGGAGGGCCTGCGGCTGCTGAGGATCATTCGTGATCTCCAGCCCATGCCCATCCTGGCCCTCGCTGTCAACGACAGCACCGAACAGACGGTCAAGGCGTTCTCTCTGGGCGCGGATGACGTACTGGGCAAGCCCTTCAATCTGGAGGAGTGTCTGGCCCGCGCCCAAAATCTGCTGCGCAGGGCCCGCGCCGGGGGACCCGGCGGAAAGCCCGGCTACACTCTGGTATGCGGGCGGGATTTAGTCATCACCCCCCTGACCCGGCGGGCTTATCAGCGGGGGGAGCCCCTGGACCTGACCCGGCGTGAGTTCGACCTGCTGTGCTTTTTTGTGGACCATGCCGGGCAGGTCTTGACGCGGGACCAGCTCTACAACGGCGTGTGGCCCAGAGAGGCCAGCTTTGACACCGAGGAGGCGGTCCGCTCCCAGGTGAAGCAGCTCCGCAAAAAGCTGGGCACACCAAAGGGAAACGCATACATAGAAACCGTGTGGGGCGTTGGCTACCGATTCAACGAGGGCCGTAGGACGTGACTACCTCCCAGAGTGCCTTTTGCGCCTCTGTGTATGGAGTCCCCATTCTTGATGCGTCGGTTGAGGGTGGCAGGGCTTATCGTTACCCTGTCCTGACCCATCTGTCCCCTGGGAAGGAAGTAACAGGTCCAGGGGACGGTCAGCTGTACAGGTCGTGTCCCACCTCGGCGGTGTAGTAGCTGTTGATGGTGCTGGGCGTGTTATAGAGAGAGGTCAGCAGGTAGGCCCGGATGTTGCGGACCTTGGTGGTGTTCCGGCTCAGGCAGTCCAGCACATACTCCACATGTCCGTCGTCCAGCTTCAAGAGTCGGCTGCGCACCACGGCTGCCGGGAGGTTTTCGCCGCCAATGCGGATTTCCTTCTTGCGGCTGCACACTGTCTCCACCAGGAGATCCACCACCTCGTCCAGACGGCCCCGGTCTACACGCTCCGCCAGCACGTCATAGGCGATGTTCTCCAGGATGATCTTTCTGTACTCTCTCATCCGCTCCATCGTATCTATCCGCTCAGCCCGCCGGTGGGCGGGCTGAGCCTTTCGGACCTCTGGCTCTGGAAGAGGCGGATAGATGGATAGATCAGTTTCGCTCAAATCAATCTTATTCTTCTCAGTATTACTAGCGTCCGTTTTTTGTGAAGTCTAGAGTTCCGCTTTCAGGAAGTCCAGACTTTTGTTTTTCGAAAGTTTGGACTTCTCCACCCGTTGCGAAGTTCTTGACGTAGATTTTGGTAGGTTTGCCCTGGCCCTGTTTCTTGCGCTCGATTAGGCCGACTTTCTCCACCTCAGAGAACAGCGCCACCGCCTTGGTATGGCCGCAACACAACAGCTTTATGGCGTCTTCCAGGGTAAAGTAGATGAACACCCGGTCGTCGGCATCCATCCAGCCGTTTTTCACCGACAGGCTCATTCGGTCCAGGAACAAACCGTATAACACCTTGGCCTCTGCTGAGATGTGCCGGAAACGCTGATCTGTGAACAGCGCCTTGGGGATGCGGTAAAAGGTAAATTGTTCCGCTTCACGACCGTGATAGTAGTCCAGTTAGATCATTGTTGACATGATGCACTCGCTTTCCCCCACGGGACTAGACGCTGGCAAGGGCATAAGGGAAGGGCACCGTTTTGTGACGGTGCCCTTCCCTTGCATATTCACTTTACCCCGCATTCATTCAGCCGTCTGTCCCGTGTGTCCTAGTTTTTTAGGTACTAGGTTACGGGCATCGGGCTATTTCTCCGGCAGCCCTCTTTTATGAAGCAGGCATAGTCCCTGGGTTTGTTTATGAAGCCATTGCCGGTTGATAAAACTTTTTCGGTAATAAAACATTGATAATTCGTAACGAATATGATAAAATAATTATGGGGCGTGATCGACAATGGAAAAGAGAACGGCGAATATGATTATTGGAACTGCGGGCGGTACAGCAGCCAAAGGGTCAAAAACATATAAATTATCGATTCCTTCCGCGTGGATGAGTGAACTAGGGATCAATGAAGAGCGGAGGGAGGTCGAATTGGCATTTGACGGTGAGCAAATTATAATTTCCAAATCAAAAACGATTCAGGAGTTTGCCAAGCAGAAGAAGGCCCTGGGACATGATATCCGGTATTACCGTTATTATGATGGTGATACGCTCTGTACCCTGATTGCCGCGGATTTTACAGACAAGGTGTTGCAGGCGGAAAACTATTCAAAACAGCTTATCAAAACGGCTTTTGGAAAAAATCATTTGCCGTCCTGGTTGGATTTTCTGAACTTCCTGGAGGAACGCTGCATCCCTCGCGATCGTGCCGGGCTGCGTGAATATCTGGAAACGATCGGCGTGGACGAGTACGACCCAATCGAGATCATCCAAAAAACGTTCGGCCGCATGGCGGAAGATGGACAGTGGCTGGAAATGGAGGTGCTGAAATGACCGTTCACTTGGTTACCAATGAAAAAATCGCGGAGACATCCTCGAAAGGCAATCAGGAGAAATGGTACGATTGTCAAACTGACCGCTGGTATAAGTTGGATCAGTTTGGTTATGAAGCACTCAGCGAAACCTTGATTTCCACACTTCTGGAGCAGAGTAATATAGAGAAGGGGCTACCTTTCCGATTTGCCCGTTATCAGATGGAACGCATAAGCGCGCATGGACGTGATAGAACAGGGTGCTCCAGTATAAACTTCTTAGATCCGGGGCAGTCGATTATTACAATCAGCCATCTATTTTCCAAGCAACTGGGAATGCCTTTAAAGAAGAAGCTAGAGGGCCTTACCAGTGATAAAAAGCGGATTGCTTATCTCGCCGATGCCACAGCCGAGTTTACAGGACTGGCTCATTTCCCGCAATACCTTGCCCTTTTGTTTGAAGTGGATGCGTTGTTTTTGAACGATGACCGCCATCTGAACAATATCGCTGTATTAGAGAAAAACGGGCGGTATGATTACTGTCCTATATTTGATAACGGCGCCGGGCTTCTTTCCAATACGCAGATGTCGCCGATGGATATCGCCCCGAAAGCGCTGATCTCCACCCTGCGAGCCAGACCCTTCAACATGACGTTCACTCGGCAGATGAACACTGCCCGAAGCCTGTATGGAAAACAGCTGGCTATGCCGGTATTCACACGGGAGAGTCTTATGAAAGGCATACAGCCGATGTTGGAGTACTATGCCCTGCGCGACAGAGGAATCATAGCGGATCGAACAATAGAATGTGTTTTATCTCGACAGAGGGCATTATAAGTTTAGTCTTTAATAAGAGTAAAAAAATTTCGATATACCCTTAAAATTATTACGGGTATATGTGAATTATCCTATGGTGGAGGCTTTTTTTATATGAAAAGCATCCCGGATTAGGCTTACAATTCTTATACAGTCAGTATGGATGAACTAAGACAAAAGTGATATAAATCCAGGGTACAAGCGGAGAACCGAAATAACGATTATACTAAATTTGCTATCGATAAAAAAGAATGTACGATGGTGATTCGTCAAAATATAGAGAAAGCGTGGTTTATCGCAGGAACTAAAAATCCGGCTAACAGGATTCAAAAATTGCTCCCTGATTTAATGCAATCTTAGAGGAGCAATTAAAACAAATCAATGATCGTGCCTTTTTACACGTTTTGTGTACCTGCGCATTCTACATTCCGGATTATAATCCAAATCTGATTTTGGATTGAGAAATATGAAAAGCGTCAAAGGACAACCAATCAAACGAATTGTAAAAGTCAGAGCGTATGTAGCTCTGACTTTTTTGTCTACAATGCAATGGTTCTTCAAAACAGGCTCTATTTAGGCATATATAAGCCACACTTCAGTCGTGGTAATGGTTAATTGAAAAATATTGTTGAAGAAAAATTAAAACTAGGATATAAAAGAAAAATATGGTATAATTTGGATGAATAATGTTGGTTATTAAGAAAAACGGTGTGTATGACCGATGGAAGTAAGGCTAGCCTAGATATCTAAGGATACTTTTGCTGATTTTGGATGTTAATAGAGACATGGGGGTTGTGAAGATGGATAAACGGACCTTCGCTTCAATAATCGTGAAATATTGGTATCTGTTGGAATTCCTGGGGCAGCCGGATTTTCCAGTGCAAAGCAGGGAAGGGCGGGAGCTCTGTGCGAAAGCAGCGAAAGGGGAAACCCATGCAAAACAAATCACGGTGTTTCATGCCTTAACCAGACAGGTTGGGGATTCAGCTTCAGGCCAACAAATATCCTCCTCAAATCCAAATACAGCATTGCAAAGAGGTACCCATCTTTATTCTTTTTACGGTGTTCTTTCGGATGAAATCCATATTTGCTTGGGAAAGCTGGAACGGCATCTTTTTGCCGAACGCTTACAACAGGTCTTTCGCCAGGATTTGGAACTGCCGGAAAAAAATCATAAATCGGTCTGCCTCCTTGGATTGAAGTGTGATGAACGAGGCCGGTATATTCCGGGCAGTATCCAGGTTTCTCCTTTAGCTTGGGGAATTCATCGGCTTTTGGATCACGCCGACGAATTGTCAAAAGAGAACATGGCGGATTTTTTATCCATCGATGCGTATGAGTCGGATATGCAGCCTTTGGACAATCAGCTGGTGGAGACGGAAGAGAATGCGCGAGTTGGAAAATCACTCACTTCGGCTCTGCTGGAATCTATGATGGATAAATTGGAAAAGAAATACTTACGGCGTATCGTGGGGCCGGAACAGGAAATAAACTGGGACGGCGTCATGATCTATCGAAGGTATCGCACGGAAGAAACAAAGGCGAGGGATACGGAGGTTTTTCACGACAGCGATCTGTCCAACAGCTTTTTTGCGGATGACCTGCATATGATAGAACAAGCAATACGTAGCGGAGAATTTGGAAAAAATCCGTTGGAGCAGGCGATACTGGATTACATAACCGGGTTGTATGCGGAAGAAAACCCGGATTTGCATTGGCTGGATTTTGGGAAGCGGTTGGATATACGCAGCGCCTGGAAAAACGGAAGGGAAGAAGAGCGCGCTGATTTCTTCCATCGCCATTTGGATATTGCCAAAGCGCCTCTCGGCAAATGGCCTTCCAAGTTTATGCCGAGCCTGATGCAGCAATTGGCGGTGAATTTGAGTTGGCGTCCCTCTTCGGATAATCTGCCGATATTCTCGGTCAATGGCCCGCCAGGTACGGGGAAAACCACTTTACTGAAAGAAATCGTAGCCGGCAATGTGGTGGAACGGGCTTGCCTGCTCGCACAATATGAAGATCCGGACGATGCGTTTATCCGGCGGTGTTATCAAGATGGCGATAAAGCACACAGGGGGTACTCTCAGTACTGCTGGGGCTATTATGATTTTGCCGATGAGCGGCTGAAGGACTACGGGATGCTGGTGGCTTCCTGCAATAACGCGGCTGTGGAAAACATAACGAAGGAACTGCCGGACGGAACAGCTTTGCTCAAAGGAATGGAACCCGGCAAGAAGGAAGAGGAGTCGGTACGCCGAGGTCTTTTGGAAGTGCAGGCTTTATTTCGGATGGACGAGGCGGATAGGGAGACCTATACGGCATGGAATCAACAGTTAGGAAGGTATGAATCTCAGTCTTACCCGGATATCTATTTTACCAAGCTGGCCAATGACCTAGCGAAAAGGAAAGAAGGCGAGTGGGATCGTTGGGGGCTGATTTCCGCACCGTTTGGGAAGATGAGCAATCTGAAAGAGTATATGGCTGCTGTATTAAAGCCCTATATCGGAAGCTTTGGTTCCAACGACAGCATAGGACGGCATAAAGCCGGTTATACAGCTGCGGTTGAGCGCTTTCAAAAGCAACTTGAAAAAGTACAACGGTTGGAACAAGAACTCCAGCAGGTCAGTGGCGCCAGAAAACGCTTTTTAGGGCAGAAAGCATCGCTGCACAACCAAGCCCAAAGAGCCGAGGCGCTGCGGGTCCAACAGGAGCGGACAGCGGCACAGATATTAAAAGAACTGCAGAATTTGGCCCAGCAGTCGAGGCTGGCGGAGCAGACGCGAAAGGATTATCAAGCGGAGCTGGCTGGCATACGACATCGTCAAGTACAGCAGGATAGGAATCAAGCGGCGGTTGTAAATACAATTCAGACTATTCGCCTGCAAATCAGGGAACTGGAGGATAGTCGCCGGGTTCGGGACATCGTTTTGGAGATTTTTCGCCGCCCCACCATGCTGTCCCGTACCATACAGGAGCAGTATCGGGCATTGACCGAGGCCGAACAAGCTCTTAAAAGCGAGGCAGCCAAGACAGAGAAGCTGCAACAGGAGTTAAAGCGGCAAGTCCAAAAATACGATGCGCAATTCGATGTGATTGCGGGTCTGGAAGAGCGGCAAAGCCGGCTTTCGGAGAAACGGATAGACTGTCTTGAACAGGGCAACCAACTGCGTCTGAAAATTGAGGAGTACTTGGAAAAGGTGGCGGAGGCCCGCATCCTCTATCAGTCGCTTTTAAAGGAGGCCTCCGAACGACAGTCGGATCAGGCCATGGCGGTTCTGGACGAGGATTTCTTCCGTCTGTATGACAGCGGGGACGACGGACAATCCACGGCGGCGCAAGTGGCTAATCCCTGGCAAACGGCGGTTTATAACCGGGAACGGGAAAAACTGTTCTACGAGGCATTAAGGCTTCACAAGGCATTTTTGTTGGGATCCAAAGCTTGTTTGTGGAATTTCAAAAATCTGCTGCTGCTTTGGAAAGAACCGGGAGATGATGGGAAAACTCCTGCGCCCTTTTCACAGCGCGACCGGGAGGCCGCGTTCAGTTCTTTACTGAACACGGTGTTTTTACTCACTCCGGTGCTTTCCACCACCTTTGCGTCGGCGGGGAATATGCTGTCCTCCATCCGGCAGCCGGGAGAAATTGGATGTTTAATCATTGACGAGGCGGGACAAGCCGCTCCGCAAATGGCGTTGGGGTCTCTTTTTCGCTGCCGTCGCGCCATTGTGGTTGGGGATCCCAAGCAGGTGGAACCGGTTGTGACAGACGAGCTGGATTTGATTAAACAGGTGATCCAAAATGACTATACCGGCTTTTATCAATCCAAAACCCATTCTGTCCAAGGGTTCGCCGATCGGCTGAATACGGTGGGGACTACGTATATCGATGACGGACAGAAAACCTGGGTGGGGTGCCCGCTAGTCGTCCATCGGCGCTGTATCAGTCCCATGTTTGAATTATCCAATGCGTTGTCCTATAACCAGATGATGAAGCAGCAGACTGCTTTACCGGGACCAGAAAAAGAAGCTGGCTTCTGCCGGGAAAGTTCCGGTTGGATCAATGTCAGCGGAAGTGAGAATAACACAGCGGGTAAGGATCATTATGTGAAAACTCAAGGAGAAAAAGCTTGGGAACTTATCCGCAAAGCCTTTCAGCTAACCGAAGAAATGCCAAGCCTTTTTGTCATCACCCCGTTTACCACCGTGCGGGACGGAATGAAAAAGCTGATCCGTTCCAAGCCGGAATACAAAGAGGATGAGCGATTTGCTGAGTGGGCAGAAAAAAGCATCGGGACGGTGCATACGTTCCAGGGCAAAGAGGCGGATCTGGTCATTTTTCTGCTTGGCTGCGATCGGAACGCCTTGCCGGCGGTTCGCTGGGTGAACACCAACATTGTCAATGTGGCGGCTACTCGGGCAAAATATCGTCTGTATGTAATCGGCGACTATACCGTTTGGCAGCATTCCGCTTTATTCCGAAAAGTGAAAGGCATTCTGGATAGCTACGCTCTGCGCGCCTTACAGAAAGTCTCTGACAATCCGGATGCGCCACGAGACGGAAAACAAATTGAGAGATTGCTTAAAGAAACACCCGACGCCGACTCTCTGACCATGGACGGAGAATTGGACGACAGTTTGGTGGCTCCGCTTTTTCAGGAACTGGATACTCTGTGGAAAAACAGTTCCCTCACGTCGGCGCAGTTGGAGACGTTCGGCCTTACCATGTCGGACATGAAAAGCCTGCCGCCGGTGATCAGGCAAAGGCTTACCAGCAGCATTCTGCTGCATGAATTGTTTGCTATGATGAGAGAACGGTATCGCTTGGAGGAGATGGACGCGTCTTGCGCCGGTATCCTGTTCTGCAAGACAATGGAATCCATGCTGAAAGAGTTACTCTTAGGAAAGCTAAAAGCGCTGTTTCCGGACGAGCAGATATACAAGAACAAACTCCGGGAGATTAAGGAGCAAAAAGTAACGACAGGTACCTTTACGTATCTTCTAAACAAAGAGGATTTGCGATCGCGTTTGGCTTCCCGCAAGGCCCTCCTGTTTGAGCAGGTTTGTGACGAACAGTGGTGGAAAGCGTATGCCGAGGAGCTGGAGGAATTTCGAAAGCTGCGCAACACCTGCTGCCATTCAGAACCACTGAGCTGGTCGCAAGAGAAGGAATTACTACACATACTTTTTGAGCATCAGGAGTTTATGAAAACTCTGGTCGGTGATGTTTTGTGATCAGTAATTTGCATTAAAGAATGGTTGCGCCCGAAAGTCATGTGAATGATAAGCTAAAATCTTTGGTGGTGTATGATTTTCACATAAAGCACAAAATAAGATGTAGATATATTTTTTAACTCAATATTTTGGTATTAAGCGGCCTGAAGATATCAAATTAGCAGATTTAACTTTATATAGTACATTATGGAGGTACCAATATGGAACGAGATTTTAGATATTTGAGGGATCAGCATGGGGATGCTGGTGCACGAGAAATATTTGAAAGAATTTGTACAGAATTATTACAATCCTGGTTTGGAAATGATGCTCATAATATTCGGGTCAGCCAAGGTGATGGGGTATAGACGTTTTGGTAAGTGATTTTACAAACCCCATAGATAATTATCAATGCAAATATTTCATAGATGGTTTGGGAGATTCCCAAAAAGATCAAATAAGAAAATCATTTAAGACTGCAGTTGAATCGCTGGACTATACAATGAAAAGATGGATTCTATGTGTTCCTTGCACTCTTAGTGCAAAAGAGTTTAAGTGGTGGAGTGAATGGAGCGCACAAAAACGTAAAATTCATGGAATTGATATAACTTTATTCGATGGAGGTTATCTTATATCTCAATTGAAAAAGAATTCCATGTATGACAGCGTATTTGATGATGATGTAAGGCAAAAACTAGACGAAATTCTTTCATATTTTGAATCTGAAAAAAGCCGTATTTCCAATGAAATTATTCTACTCTTAAATGATGTAGAAGCTGATGACTATGATAATATGATATTTGTAAAAAAGCTAGAAAATGCAAATATCAATTTGATTGACGGATGCAAACAAGACTTTTTTAATGCAGAATTTGCTGAGTACATTATAAAGAGTAAAGGCGATCCAGAACGAATTCGATTGTTGGATAACCTTAAACGTAAAGTACATACTTTCTGGCAAACTCAATATAGAAGGTATCAGGACGAAACCGATGGTAATGATTTGCTCACTAGGACGTATGAGCGTATTGAAGATGCCGACACAACAACTTTGAGTTGTCCTCCGTTGCCTGAAATAAGTTTGATGGCAAAAAAAGGCATTCTTCATCAATGGGCCGAAGAATGCAGTATAGGCTGGCTCAAGGATTATAAAGAAAAATTAGAAGAGTATTTAAGAAATGGAGGTGAAGAACATGGAAGCTAACTTTTCCGAATATATCAATGATGCAGTTCGAATTTTAATATTATTAGAGACAGTTAAAAACCGCAAATCATTAAAAACAACTGAGAATAAAATCAAACTATATGACTATTTTTTAAAATTTCCGTGTACTATGCTTGGAGATGAGGTGCACGAACTAAATATGAAATGGAATTTTGATGAATATTATGCGTTTTTTCATTGGCAACCTGATTTAATCAGGTATAGACAAAGCTTGAACTTTCTTATTTCAAAAGGATTTATTGAAAAAGTGTTAGACAATCATGCGGTGGTTTTTAGAATTAAAGAACTAGGTACAAAGGTGCTTAGTAGTATAGATACACCCTATAAAAACAGACTGATGGGTTTGTCAGATAAACTTATTCCAAAAGTAATTAAACTTTCAGAATCGGCAATAGAACAACTCATTCGTGAAAAATCTAATTTGTATTTAAGGGCGGGAGGGATTAAATATGAAAATTAGAATTAGGTTAGTAACTTTAACCCTTATTGGCACGAGAAAAAATTATACAGTTAAATTTCGCAACGGTTTTAATTATATTTCCGGTCATACATCAACTGGCAAGACATCTATATTGGAAATGATTGATTATGCATTAGGCTCTAAAGGACACAAATCGTATATTGAGATTGGAAGTACATGTTCACAAGTAGAGTTGGTACTATTTATCGGTAGTGAAAAATATAGATTGCGGCGTCAATTATTCGATTTTAAAGCGGCAGTTATTGCTGAAACTTGGAATGAAGAAAAACAAAAGTTTCTTTTCTATAATCGATTGGAAATAGATACTCCCAGTAATTCTCAATCATTATCGGCATTTTTGTTAGAGAAAATGGGCTTGGCGAACATGACAATATCTGGACAAGCATTTAGCTTTCGAGACTTATATAAATACTGTTATATTAAGCAAACAGAGATTGATAATGAAGACATTTTAGGAGAAAAATCTTGGGAGAAGGATTTTAAAAGAAAAGCTACCTTTGAGATTATTTTTAAAATCTATGATAAAACTTTGGAAGAGTTCAAGTCTAACTTGGAGACAAGGCGAGAGGAGTCCAGGGAATTGGCCGTTAAACTCTCTGGAATACAAGAATTTTTAAAATCTATTGATATCGTTAACTTACAGGAATGTACTCAGAAGAAAGCTGAACAAGAGCAGGAAATAAAATCTTTACAGCAACAATTATCCACTATAAAAAAAGACAAAAGTTATGATACTGTTGCATCAACTGCTTTACGAGAAGAGATAGAACAATTAAAAAATGACCTGCAAAAGATTGTCGAGGAAAAAGTAGATCAAGAACAATATCTTAACAAGCTTCGGCTACTATATAATCAGTACGCTAGTGAGATTGAAAAGAAAGAATTGGCAATCGAAGGTTATATTGCATTTAATCAATATGAGTTTCTTTTTTGCCCCAATTGCTTAAAGCCGATTGCTCGTACTAATAGTGTGGAAACGTGTTGTTTATGTGGTAGTGAAAAGAGTGACGATAAGAGCGAGGTTTTACTAATAAAAAAAGATATATCAATTATTAGAAGAAAATCAAATGAACTATTAAAATTCATTGAGATTGAAGACCGTAAATATGATGCAATTCTTCATAATGAAGCTAATTTTCGAATAAGGCTACATGAAGAGGAAGTAGAATTGCTCCAATTATCAAAAGATTACATAAACCCAAATATCGAGCAGATAGAATATTTCAATTATGAAATTGGAAAGAAAAACAGGCTAATACTTGAATTGCAAAAAGATATGAAAATGTTTGAAGAAGTTGAACGCTATCAGCAGCTCATCAAGGATAAAGATGCTTCAATTCAAATATTAAAGGCTAATATTAAGGCGTTATCAGAAAACACAGTTGACAAGCAGGAATTATTAAATGATCTCTCTCAAGAATTTGAAAGAATACTTAAAGCATTTGAGTATCCAAAGTTAAACACTGCATATATTGACGAAAAAAGATATCTTCCCTATGTACGTGGACGTAAATATGATGATATAGGTAGTTTAGCTGGGGTTACACTCATTACAATGGCATACTATTTGACTGTCATGCTAGTAGGTACATCGGCAGAATTTTGTCACCCTAACTTGCTGATAATTGATTCACCAAGAAAAAATTTAGGCGCCCAGGCAGCTAAGAATGAAGATGAAGAATTTAAGGATGAAAAAATATTTAATGCTATAATAAAATATTTATATGAAATAGCAGAGGCCAAAAAAGATGATATTCAACTGATTGTCGTGAATAATGGATATCCTGAATTTTTGCCTGCTGAATGCATCGTAGCAGAATTCGACGCCGATGGAAGAAATGGATTGCCCAGAGGCCTTGTTGATGATGCTGCAAATTAGCAATTTATTAGGTTAACACCCCCCTTTTTCTTATTTTGCGTATATTAGATCAAAAGGCTTGGAGATTAGGTCATAAATCTCCAAGCCTTTTGATTAAACCTATTAAGTCGTATGGATGCTCTAAAGATTAGCTATCATAAGACCCGCAGACAAAACGGCAACAATCATCCTGTTTATGACTACGAAAAACTACGGGTATAACCAGTAACATTTGTGGCGTAACACTTTCCATCGAATCTGTTGTATAATAAAAGTGACACAAATTGCGATTCGCATACTTAAGTGGTATGTCACCTCCTCTTTGAATGATGATTTATCCGGAATGGGACTTGCTGACTGGTAGCAGTAAAGCAAGATTCAGGAAAGGAATGGAAATGATTTATTACACAGGAGATATTCACGGCTTTCCATTTGATGTGGAACGTTTTTGCAAGCGAGTGCATTTGACTGCAGAAGATATTCTCGTCATTCTCGGTGACGTCGGGGCGAACTACTATGGAGGCAAACGCGACAAGCGATTTAAATCCGCACTGAATCAGCTCGGGACAACCATAGGATGGCTGCGGGCAAAGAGGTAATCATCCGCACGCTGGATGTAGGCGGCGACAAGGACATCCCTTATCTGAGGCTTGAAAATGAAGATAACCCCTTTTTGGGTCTCCGGGCCATTCGATTTTGTTTGGAACGCAGGGATGTGTTTCAAACACAGCTCAGGGCACTCCTTCGTGCCTCCGCTTTTGGTAAACTGAAGATTATGCTGCCTCTGGTTACGAGCGTCAGTGAGGTTTGGCAGGCCAAGTGCATTGTAGATAAACTGAAAGACGAATTGGATAGAGAAAAAATCCGATATGACAAAGACATAGCGGTAGGCATTATGGTTGAAACGCCGGCAGCCTGTTTGATGGCTGATGTACTCGCAAAGGAGTCCGATTTTTTCTCCATTGGCACCAACGATTTATGTCAATATATCATGGCGGCCGACCGGGGAAATCAGGCGGTATCGTCTATAGGCTCTCCTTTGGATCCGGCTGTTCTGCGCGGCATCAAACATATCATTTCCTGCGGCAAGGCTGCGGGTATTCCCGTCGGCATGTGCGGAGAGGCTGCGGCCGACCCTCTGATGATCCCCTTGCTGCTTTCTTTCGGCTTGGACGAGTTTTCCGTGGGCGGCGGCTCTATCCTGACCACTCGCCGCCTTATCGCCCAGTGGAGTAAAGCGGAGGCCGATGTCGTGACTGCCGCGGTCATGGAGCTGGACACTGAGCAGGACATACGGGATTTTCTGCAGACAAAAGCCCTACGTTGAGCAAGATACAAACGAGTCTGGCAACAAAAACGGGGAAACAGCGAGCCATTTATCTCGCTGTTTCCCCGTTTTTGTTAGTTCAGTTCCTGCATTTTCAGCAGGAATTTTTCCGCCGCTTTGGTGAACACCTGGTATTTCTTCCAGGCAAGGCTCATTTTTATCTCGATACACTGAGACAGCGGCTTAAAGCAGAGGTTGCTGCCGCCGGAGGTGTTGATAATTTTATCAAAGCAAATGGCGTAGCCCATCCCCTCATCCACCATCAGAGACCCGTTGAACAGAAGATTATAGGTGGCAACAATGTTCAGCTTTTCTGCTTCGTATCCCAGTAATGTAGACAAATTGGAGTCCCGAAGGGATTGTCTGGAGACGATTAAAGGCTTGTCCCATAAATCCTCCGGCATAATGATATCCTTTTCAGCTAGCGGGTCGTCCCGGCGCATCAGTACGCCGAACGCGTCGGCACAGGGGAGCTTCAGGCAGTCATAGCGGGAGGAGTCGATCTCCCCAAACAGAAGCGCAAAGTCGATCAACCCCTTGTCCAGGTCCTCCAGCACGGTGGTTTTGTCGCCACTGACGATATGAAAATGCACGAGAGGATAGTCCTTTTGCAAATCCCGCGCACCCTTGGCCAGATAACGGACACCGTCCGTTTCACCGGCGCCGATGGAAATGTCCCCGGCAACATTTTCATCCGACAAGGAAATCTCATCCTGCGCTTTTTTAACAAGCTCGGTGATTTCTTCCGCACGCTTGCGGAGAATCATCCCCTCTTCCGTCAGGGTGATTTTTCGATTGCTGCGGATAAAAAGCTGCTTGCCCAGTTCCTCTTCCATATCCTTGAGCTGTCTGGAAAGTGTAGGCTGGGATAAATGCAGCGCTTCGGCAGCACCTGAAATGCTTTGTTCTCTGGTAACAGCAAGGAAGTATTGTAAAACACGAAACTCCATAAACAAGTCCCCTTTCGTATAAAAATAGTATAGCACTTTCATGTATGCTTGTAAAGCAGATAAACGTATCGGATATAAGTATTTGTTATTTGATGTGAGCGCTGTTACAATAGAATTACACCAAATAACAACGCGAGGAGTGTTTGAGATGAAAAAAAGAATTTTTGCCCTTGTAATAACAAGTGCGCTGATAACGATACTGATGACTGGATGCGGAAAGGCAAATGAGAATGTTTCTACACAGAGTGGCAGTAATTCACGGGAAAGCGAAGCGGTAACAGAAAACACTGCCATCACGCTTACCTCTGAAATCACGGAATTAGAGGATGGGTTTTCTGCCGTTCAATTTGAGGGCGATGACGGCTTCCAAGCGTTTCTTGAGGCCGGCGGGGCATCCTCCGACGGTGAGGTTGTGGCGTTTTTATCCTCCCACCTGCTAGCAGACTTCGATATTCTCGGCAGTCTCTTCGGATGCAGCACCATAGCGGTGCAAAGCCCGGGTGGGGAACAGCTTTTCGGAAGAAATTTTGATTGGCAAAACTGTGACGCACTGGTGATTTCCTCGAAACCCAAGACGGGTTACGCTTCGATTTCCACGGTGAATATGGACTTTATCAGCCAGAGCGGAGGACTTGTAGGGGCGGTTTTGGAGTTAAATGATATACGCACCCTCGCGGCATTGTATGCGCCGCTGGATGGTATGAATGAAGCGGGCCTGGCGGTGTCGGTCAACATGATTCAGGATTCGGCAACGATCGAGCAGAACACCAATAAACCGGACATTACCACCACCACAGCCATTCGTCTGCTGCTGAACAAAGCGGCAAACGTGGAGGAAGCGCTGGAACTGCTCCGGCAGTACGACATGCACGCTTCCATGGGGATGATGATTCATCTGGCGCTCACAGATACCACAGGGCGCAGCGTCGTCGTGGAATATGTAAATAACGAAATGATTGTGACCCAAACAACCGTGGTGACAAACTTCTATCTTGCCGAGGGTGAAAAAAACGGCATCGGCACTGCCCAGTCCCATGAGCGGTATGAGATTTTGACACAGACACTCTCTGAAAATGAGACGATGGATATGCAGGGCGTGCGTGACGCACTCGACAGCGTGAGCAAGGACACTTTTGGAGAGTTTGAATCCACGGAGTGGAGTATTGTTTTCAACCTGAACAGCGGCACGGCGCACTATTACCACCGTGAAAATTATGATAACCGCTACACGTTCAGGATCAAATAAGGGAGGGCAGCCTGATGAACTATCTGAAACTATTGTGGGAGTTGTATTCCCTCAAACGCAATGAAAAGAAAAGTCGTAAAGAAATCAAAGAATTACAAGAAAAGAAGCTGCGAGAAATGTTGACTTTTGCCTTTGAACAATCCGACTACTATCAGAAGACATTTTATGCAGCGGGAATCACCAAGGATAATATCGCCACCGCACCGCTGAGACAGTTTCCCACCCTCAGCAAGGCAGATCTTCTCACGCACTTCGATGAACTGGTCACCGTACCCGATTTAACACAGGAGGAGATGCGCCGGTTTGATGCCGAAGAGGTGGTAGACCGTAAACCCTTCAAAGGGAAATACCATGTGGTGCATTCCTCCGGCAGTACGGGGAGGCCCGGCTATTTTCTGTATGATGAGGCGGCGTGGAGCAGTATGCTGCTGGGTATCATTCGCGGAGCGCTGTGGAATATGTCGATGCCGCAGATTCTCCGGCTGCTTGCCCGCGGCCCTCGCATCGCATACCTGGCGGCGACAGATGGGCGCTATGGCGGAGCGATGGCAGTAGGCGACGGCGTTGACGGCGTGCACGCCAGTCAAATGTATCTTGACATCAAAACGCCCCTTGCCGAATGGATCAGCCAAATTCAAGAGTTCAAACCGAATATGATTATCGGATACCCCTCGGCCATTAAGATTCTTGCTGAGCTGGTGGAACGCGGTGATATAGAACTGAAGGTGCTTCGAGTAATCTCCTGCGGGGAACCTCTTGGCAGCAGCCTGCGGCATTATCTTGAAAAAACACTCCAAACACAGGTAGTCAACTTTTATGGGGCAAGCGAGTCCCTCGCTATGGGCGCGGAGCTTGACCCTGCGGAGGGTATGGTTCTGTTTGACGATATGAATCTGATCGAATCGGTGGACGGAGAGATGTATCTCACATCACTCTACAACTTCGCACAGCCTCTCATTCGTTATCATATATCGGACAACCTCACACTTAGGGAGCCGGATGACAGCAGCCACTATCCTTTTACAAGAGCAGTAGGGCTCTTGGGAAGAAACGAGGATATTCTATGGTTTAACGATGGAACCGGTAACCGGGAATTTTTGCACCCGCTCGCAATCGAGGGCTTTTGCATTGAGGGACTGCTTGATTATCAGTTCCGGCAGACCAGTGAGGATACCTTTGAAATGCTGGCGGAAACCGCGCAGACGGCTTCAAAGGAGGAAATCCGCCGTGAGATGCTGGAACAGATGAGAGCGATTCTTAAAGAAAAGAAACTTGCCTATGTGCAGTTCTACGTGCAGTTTGTCGATGAAATAGGACCGGATCCAAACACAGGGAAAAAACGGCTGATTGTAAAAGACACCGAGGAAGAGAGGATGGCTGTATGAAAAAAGCTCTTTTGCAGGGAAAAAACATCTGCAAGTCGTTTTCGCAGAACGGCGATCATACGGCGGTTCTGAGCGGAGTAAACGCCGAGATTTATGACGGTGACTTTACCGTTATCATGGGCGCCTCCGGCGCTGGTAAATCCACGCTGCTCTATGCACTCAGCGGAATGGATCACATCACAAGCGGTGAAATTGAATATAAGAGCAAACGCATCAGCGATTTTTCTGAAAAACAGATGGCGGAACTTCGGGCAAAGGAATTCGGGTTTGTTTTTCAGCAAACTCACCTTGTGAGCAATTTGACTCTGTTTGAAAATGTCGCGGTGTCCGGATATGTAAGCGGCGGCAGCCCGAAAGAAGTTCAGAAAAGAACCTCGGCGCTTCTTTCTCAGATGAATGTGAATGGCGCGAAAGACCGTCTGCCGTCCCAGACCTCCGGCGGCGAGGCGCAGCGTGCCGCCATCGCGAGAGCTATGATTAACAATCCCGGCCTCATTTTTGCGGACGAGCCGACAGGCGCTCTCAACCGGTCAAACAGCGAGGAGGTTCTGAATTTGCTTTCTTCCCTGAATGAAGCAGGACAAAGCATCTTAATGGTGACGCATGATGTGCGGGCGGCCATCAGGGGAAACCGAATTCTCTATATGGAGGACGGGAAGATTTTCGACGAGCTGACGCAGCCTGTTTTCCAAGCGGCAGACGCGAGGGAGCGCGAAGCGCAGGCAACGCAGTGGCTCTCCTCTTTGCACTGGTAAGGAGGGACATTTATGGAACAGTACACATTACTAAAGGCAGGAATCAAAAAGCATAGGGGCGTTCTTGCGGGGATTTTTATTCTGATTCTGCTCACGTCCCTTTCCCTCGGCGCTGTGCTGACGGTTTGGACAAACTCGCGAAGCTATATCAGTTCGGAACTCACCCGCGCAGGCTTTGGGGAGCTGACCGCATGGGTGTCCGGCGTACCGGATGAGGCTGCGCTGGCAGCTGAAATAGCAGGACTTGAGGATGTTGCGCGTGTGGAAACGCAGAACCTTGTTTTCTCAAACTATACGGCAAACGAACAGCAATCCGACAGCGAGGGGCAACTCATTCTCTTTGCTCCCGAGGAAGGCCGCTACCGTTTTTTCACCGATGACCTGAACGGTTACAAACAGGACGCGCCGGAGATCACTCCCGGAGAGGTGGTTGTTTCGCCTTCTCTCATCTCCATGATGGGCGTGAAGATTGGGGATACCATTGACTTTTCCATTGCACGAAACGGCGGAACCGTGGCCCTCACGGTGTCGGGCTTCTACGAAGACCCGTTTATGGGCAGCTCCATGATCGGCATGAAGGGCTTCCTAATTTCAGAAGCTGATTATGCGGCAATCACAGATACCATCGCAAATTCCGGTATTGACGCGCTAGCGCGCGGCGGCTCCATGCTGCATGTTTTTCAGACGGCTGACAGCGAAGTGACAACCGCCGAGCTGAACGGAATCCTCAACGAAACGACAGACTTGCCTAACTACACGGAATTTGTTCACAGTGCGGATGCGATTACCGGATTTATGCTGATTCTGCAAAACGCATTCAGCGGACTTCTCATCGCATTTGTCGTGATCCTGCTCGCCGTGGTTTTGATTGTGCTGGGACACAGCATCACCGGCGCTATAGAAGCGGATACCGTCAATATGGGCATTCTCAAGACCGCCGGGTTCACGAGCACTAAGCTGCGGCAGATTCAGCTTATGCAGGCTGCCGCCGCCATCCTGCCGGGGATGCTGATCGGTATCGCGCTGACAGGGCCGCTGAGCCGCCTGGTGGGCAGCATGGCACTCACTACCACCGGGATTCGTATCCCGGTGAGCATCCCCTGGGGGCTGTGTCTTGGAACCTTTGCCGCGGTTTTATTACTGCTTACTGCGTTCGTGATTCTGAAAACCGCAAAAATAGGGCGCATCAGTCCGATGAAAGCCATCCGCGGCGATGCACAAGGCGTATCCTTCAGGCCACAGAAAACGTCTGACATTGATGGGAAACATCTGGGCATTTCTCTTGCGGTGCGGCAACTGCTCACTGGCAAGAAAAAATATGTGAGCGTCTGTATTGTAGCGATCCTTCTGGTGTTCTTCGCCTCTGTGATCGGGCGCATGGACACATGGCTGGGCGCGGACGGCAAGGGCATGATGGACGCCTTCAACCCCGCCGACCACGACATCGGCGTGCAAATGTTTGGCGAGCACACAGACGAAGACGCCCGGGATATTGTTCTTGTCCTTACCGATATTACAGATACCTATCTGCTGGCTATGCCCGGCGTGGCGGTAAACGGCATCGACTACACCGCCAATGTGATTACAGAGCCGGACCGCTTTCACATCTTAGAGGGAAGAACCAGCACAGCCGCCAATGAGATTGTCCTGACCGAGTTTGTCGCTGCCGATTTAGGCGTCTCCATCGGCGATACGCTTACCGTTACAGGTGACAGCGGCAGCGGCGAGTATATTGTCTCAGGCATCTATTCCTGTGCCAACGAAATGGGAGCCAATGTGGGGATGAATCGGGAGGGCTACCTGAAAATCGGGCGTGACGACCCGCAAATTTGGTGCCACCACTATTTCCTCGGTGATCCGACGCAGAAAGCGGCCGTTACCGAGGCTCTTGACGCAGCGTTCGGTGGCGATGTACATGTGCATGAAAACACATGGCCCGGCTTATTTGGAATCATCTCCGCCATGCAGGCGTTGGTCGCGTTCATGTACGCTATGGTGCTGCTTTTTATCCTGATTGTCACCGTGATGACCGGCAGCAAAATTCTTTCGGCCGAGCAGCGGGATATAGGCATCTATAAGGCGATTGGTTTCACGGATCGGCAGCTCCGTCTTTCTTTCTCACTGCGTTTTGGGATGGTCGCCGCGCTTGGCTCCGTCATTGGCGTACTTTTAGCTGCGGTGTTCACTGATCCGCTTGTGTCCGCGGTTATGAAATTTGCCGGTATCAGCAATTTTACATCCAGCCCGGGTGCGCTTTCCGTCTTTTTCCCCGCGGTTCTTGTCACCCTGTTGTTCATGGGATTTGCCTACCTGGCGGCCGGAAAGATAAAGCGGACGGATTTGACGATCCTTATTACAGAATAAAGAAAAATACGATGGGAGGATTTTACGATGGATAAACAGATGTTAGAGGGCAAAGTTGCCATTGTTACAGGCGCCAGCTACGGCATGGGCAGCACGATTGCAGAGATTTTTGCCGAGGAAGGCGCGGCGGTCGTGTTAACGGCCCGCCACCAGGATAAGCTGGATGCAGTCGTGAGTGAGCTCAAAGAAAAGGGGTATCGAGCCATTGGCGTGATGGCTGATACGGGCTCTACGGAGGACACTGTGCGCGTGTTCGAGGAGACCATTAAAATCTTTGGCGATGTGGATATTCTCGTCAACAATGCCGGAATCGGCGAGCAGACCATCATTGACGAAACCACCGACGAGTGGATGCAACACATTATGAACGTCAATCTTGGCGGACCGATGCGCTATATCCGCGAAGCACTAAAATACTTTTTGCCGAAGGACGACGGCGTTATCATCAATATTTCCTCGGTGAACGGCACACGCCCGTTCTGCGGCGCAAGCTATACCGCCACCAAGGGCGCGCTCAATACGCTCACGAAAAATGTGGCGATGCGGCTGATCGAAACCAATATCCGCTGCAACGCGGTGGCGCCGGGCGCAACCGTGACACCGGCTCATCTTGCCAATAAGGCCGGAGATCAGCCGGGCGGCGCGAAAATGCTGGAGCACAGCGGCCATTTTGTTTATTTTCCCGGCCCGGAGTGCGAGCCGGTCGATCAGGCATACGCCTGTTTGTATCTTGCCAGCAAAATGGGACGGCATGTAAAAGGGCAGGTTTTGCAGGTGTGCAACGGCGCATTTCTTTAATATGCCTTTAAAGTATGTTTAACTATCCAATATAAGTATTTGCTATATTATTTCTGTGGGCTTATACTAATTACAGAAGCAAAAAGACTTCAGATTTTGAAATGTGCCATAGGCGTAGGAAAGGAATTGCTATGAAAAAGAAACCGTTGAGAAGGGTTTTCCTTCTCCTTGCTTTATCCCTCGTGTTTGTGATGATGTTGGCAGGCTGTAACCAATCCAACGGAACGGGAAGTGAAACAACTTCGAACGCTGCACCATCAGCGAACAGTGCCTCGCCCAATGCCGGTTCCGGCAACGCCGATAACAGTGGAGGCTCAGCAGCCTCAAGTGAGCTGTATGTACGCTTTGGCGACGACGGTGCACCTTTTACGATGCATCTCTACGATAACGACACGGCGGCGGCGATCGCCCGGCATGTGGGCACTGCCGAATGGAGACTGCCAATTTACCATTATGACGATTATGACCACTGGCAGGTCATGCAGTATTACGACATCCCCAACCGCTATGACATCCCCTCAAATCCTGAAAGTGTGACAACCGAGAAGGCGGGTACGGTCTATTATTCGGAACCAAACCGCATCGTCCTGTTCTTTGGGGAGGCAGCGGTTTCTGGCGAATATACTCCAGTCGGCTACTTTGATGTGACGGATGCGTTTGTCAGCGCCGTTCGGAACAATCCGGTACTTGAGGGCTGGGGCAATAAAATTGTTCACATCAGCGACGAGGAGTAAATTCCACGGAGAGGTGTGAGAAAATGAATGGGTATCGCTGTGATGAAGATATCATCCAAAACCTGAAAGACGCAGGCTGCGATCAAGATACAATCCGAACCTTTATGAATGATTGGCAGTGCGGCAGACAGGATCAGGGTACACGGCTGTTGCAAAAGCATCGCCGCTGCTTACTGAACGATCTCCATAAAGACCAAAAGCGAATCGATTGCCTAGACTATCTGCTCTTTATGCTGGGAAGAGGGCAAGGAAGTAAAGGCGCCAACAAATAAATTTAGGAGGAACACCTGATGAACCAAAAGAAGGAATACCGCGAGGCCTTACTAACCGGCGAGCGTGCGCTCTTTGGCGGACATGACCTGAAAATAATCGATACCATTTTCGCCGACGGTGAGTCGCCGCTCAAAGAGAGCCGTAATATCGAGCTGCTGGGCAGCATGTTCAAGTGGAAGTATCCGCTTTGGTATGCAAAGAACATCACCGCCAAAAACTGCACCTGGTTTGAGATGGGCCGGGCCGGCGTCTGGTACACCGACCATATTTCTGTGGAGGACAGCGCCATAGAAGCACCGAAAAATTTCCGCCGCTGCCATGATGTAACACTGAAAAACATATCCCTCCCGGTCGCGTCGGAAACCATGTGGCACTGCGATGGAGTCGTTATGGAGCATGTGACGGCAAAGGGCGACTACTTCGCCATGAACAGTGAAAACATGGTGATCCGCGACTTGACCCTCTATGGGAACTACTCCTTCGACGGCGTAAAGAATGTGGAAATACATAACTCACGCCTTCTTTCCAAAGACGCCTTCTGGAACAGCGATCATGTGACCGTGTATGATTCCTTTATCTCCGGTGAATATCTCGGCTGGAATGCAAAGAATCTGACCCTTGTGAACTGTACCATTGAGAGCTTGCAGGGAATGTGTTACATCGACAATCTGGTGATGAAGAACTGTCGGCTCTTAAACACCACCCTCGCCTTTGAGTATTCCACTATAGATGCCGAGATTGACAGTGCAATCGACAGCGTCATGAACCCGACAAGCGGCATCATTCGTGCCGATGCCATCGGTGAGCTCATCATGGAAGCGGACAAAATTGATCCTGACAAAACGAGAATTATTTGCGGGCGGAAATCAAAGGAAGCTGAGTGTGCATGAACCGCAACGTAAGGGGAATGGCCTTTCAGCTATTTCCCTTTCCTGCATGAAAGGACGGTGAGAAAATGGCAGGCTATCTGCTGCGAGGAATTTTGATTGGGTTGCTTTTCGGTTTACCGGTTGGCGCAGTCGGCACCATGACGGTGCAGCGCACCTGGAGCTTTGGCTTTAGAGCCGGACTTTTAACGGGACTTGGTTCTTCGGTGGCCGACTGTCTTTATGCCATCGTCGGAGCTTTTGGTCTCACACTCATTTCAGACTTTCTGTTCCAGTATCAGACGCTCATCAATATTCTTGGCGGCGGGCTTATCCTATTTATGGGAATCCGACTGATTCTGAAAAAAGAGGAAGCGGCAGTGACACAGGCAAAGGCAATGGGCTGCATTAAGATGTTTCTGTCCTCCTTTGCCATCGGTATCACCAATCCGGCAGCTATTCTGACGTTTTTGTTTGCCTTCTCCTATTTCGGTATCTCTGGCGTCACGGGACCACTTGACGGGATCGGGCTGGTGTGCGGTGTATTCATAGGAACCTATCTTTGGTGGGGAACGCTTTCCGGCGCAACCTGTGCCATTAAGAAAAGAACGGGAGATCGCACCTTCCGATATATGAACAAGGTATTCGGCGGAATTCTCATAGCCTTTGGCGCAGTCGTTTTCCTGCAGCTGTTCCTATAGAGCAATGATAAAGATTGGAGAAAAATGATGGCTAAATATATTCTAATTCTATCCACAAGTCCGCGTAAGGGCGGCAACTCAGAAACTCTGGCGGACGAATTCTTACGGGGAGCAAAAGAGGCTGGCAATGAAGTAGAAAAGGTGTGTCTGTACGATAAGACAATCGGGTTCTGCAAAGGATGCCTCGCCTGCAGCAAGACCCACCGATGTGTTATACATGACGACGCGGAACTCATTGCGCAGAAGATGATGGTAGCCGATGTGCTCGTATTTGCAACACCGATCTATTATTACGAGATGTGCGGACAGATGAAAACCATGCTGGACCGAGCGAATCCGCTTTACGGTTCAGACTATCGCTTTCGTGACATCTATATGCTCTCCGCCGCGGCTGAGGATGAGGAGAGCGTGCCACAAAGAGCGGAAAACGGCCTGCAAGGCTGGATTGAGTGCTTCCCCAAAGCGCGTCTCGCCGGAACTGTTTTTGCGGGCGGCGTGGATGCTGTGGGCACGATTAAAGGGCATCCCGCTTTGAACAAAGCCTATGAAATGGGCAGGAGCGTTCATGACGGAAAGGAGTAAGGCTGTGAAACGAATTCTTTCGATGCTGGGCGGCTTTGTACTGATTCTTTCTCTCGGGGCATGTAATAGCGATAATGAGAATCCGTCGTCATTGGAGGCTCCGGCTGCATCTGATGGGGCGTCAACAGAAAGCACAAAGCAGACGGATACCGACAGGCAAATTCAAATAACAACCAGGGACGGAAAAGAACTCGTCTTTGCGCTGAATGATTCTACAGCGGCAAGCGATCTTTATGATCAGTTGCCCTTGTCGGTCGAAGTGGAAAATTTTAGCAATAATGAAAAAATATTTTATCCCCCCGAAAAATTGAATACCAGTGACGCCCCTTTGGCCGAGGGCCCGGCAGGAACGCTTGCCTATTATGCGCCTTGGGGCGATGTGGCCATTTATTATGGGGATTGCGGCGGAGCCAGTGGGTTATATGAATTGGGCGAGGCTGTCTCCGGTTCGGCGTATATTGCTGATTTGACAGGCAAGATCGAAATTGAAGCGGTAGGCGCGTCTTCCGTTACTCCGGAGCCCGCGGACTCGGAAAGCAGCTCCGCTGCATCCCAGCAGGCACAGTCTTCGGCGACGTCTCAAAAGCCTTCCTCGGAATCGCAAACCGTATCTCAGCAGACGCAGTCTGCAAATAGTTCGCAGCCGCCTTCTTCAGAAGCAGTAGCGTCTCCTTCGCCGGCGCCTTCTTCGAGACCAGCGAAAGATACCAGTTCGGAGGAAGATGCAGTGACGAAAATGAACGTACAGGTTGATGGTCTCACGTTTGCCGATACCCTGGCGGATAATGCCGCAGTGGATTCCTTTGTCGAGATGATGCAAAAGGCGCCTGTCGTCATAAACATGCGTGATTATTCTGGATTTGAAAAAGCAGGAGCTCTTGGAACCGGTCTTCCCACAAGCAACAGTCAAACTACCACGAGGTCCGGAGATATTGTTCTATATAACGGCAATCAAATTGTCATTTTCTATGGCTCTAATTCCTGGAGCTATACGAGACTGGGAAAAATCGACGACCTGTCCGGCTGGGAAGATGCTCTCGGCGGCGGAGATGTTACCGTTACATTTTCAGTGGACTAAATTGTGTTTCGAAATGGAGGGATGAAATTGAAATATGATTTTGACACGCCGATTAACAGACGCGGCACCCATTCCCTAAAATGGGATGTGGGTGAAAACGAATTGCCCATGTGGGTAGCCGATATGGATTTTCAGACCGCTCTGCCTATTCGTAGGGCCATTGAAGTGCGGGCGGCACACGGTGTGTTTGGTTACACAGGGTTACCGGATGCGTGGTACGAAGCCTATCGGGGCTGGTGGCGTGTCCGCCATCACTTTGAAATGGAAAAAGAATGGCTCGTGTTCTGCACGGGCGTCGTGCCGGCTATTTCCAGCATCATTCGTAAACTTACTGCGCCTGCGGAAAAGGTATTGATTCAAACGCCGGTTTACCATATCTTTTTTAATTCCATCCTGAACAACGGCCGTCAGGTGCTTGAAAATCCGCTGAAATATGACGGAGAGGAATATCACGTTGACTTTGGGGATTTGGAGCAAAAGCTGTCCGACCCCCAGACCACGCTGATGATCCTCTGCAATCCTCATAATCCCGTGGGCAAAATATGGGATAAGGAAACACTGGAGCAAATAGGAACGCTTGCGGCAAAGCATCATGTAACCATTATCGCTGATGAAATACATTGCGATCTAACGACACCGGGATGCGAATACATCCCCTTTGCTTCTGTCTCAGAGGAATGCCGAGAAAATAGTATCACCTGCATTGCACCCACAAAAGCGTTCAATTTGGCAGGCCTGCAAACGGCGGCGGTCATGGTACCAAACAGAAATCTGCGTCATAAGGTCTGGCGAGCCTTAAACACAGATGAAATTGCCGAGCCGAACGCCTTTGCGGTGGACGCCGCTATCGCAGCCTACACCGAGGGTGCGGACTGGCTTGACGATTTGTGCGTCTATCTGGAGGAAAACAAACAGACGGTGCGTGACTATATAGCAGAACAAATTCCGCAGTTAAAAGTGGTACCCTCGCAGGCTACTTATCTTTTGTGGCTGGACTGCACAAAAATAGTCGGCTTTGCTTCGGAGGCGGCCCGTTTTATCCGCGAGAAAACGGGGCTTTATCTTTCGGTTGGTAGTCAGTACGGCAAAGGTGGCGAACATTTTCTGCGCATGAACGCCGCCTGCCCACGCTCTGTTTTATGCGACGGACTAAGTCGTTTGAAAGAAGGGCTTGCCGCCTATGAGGAGTATAGTATGAACCTCTGTTGAAAGGGATGATTGATAACTATGGAGTTACACGAATTTTTGAACCATATGAATAGCGGCAAATCCATTGTTGCCGACTCGGAAGCTCACCAGTGTATGTGCGCGCTTTCGCAGGAGGCGCTACAATTGACTGCGGAGCTCAACAGCAGCTATCACACGCCCGAGGAAATACGGGATTTATTTGCAGAGCTGACAGGTCATCCCATAGATAAGGGCTTTGGAATGTTTCCGCCCTTTTACACCGACTGCGGAAAAAATCTTATGGTGGGCAAAGATGTATTTGTCAACAGCGGCTGCAAGTTTCAGGATCAGGGCGGTATCGTCATTGGGGATGGAACGCTGATCGGCCACAACGTGGTATTGGCTACGCTCAACCACGATTTTAGTCCCTCTCGTCGCCGGGACTTGCGGCCCGCGCCTATCCGGATTGGAAAGAATGTTTGGATCGGCGCAAACGTGACGGTCTTGCCCGGCGTCACGATAGGAGATGGCGCGGTGATTGCGGCGGGTGCGGTTGTGACTAAGGATGTGCCGGAAAACACCGTCATGGGCGGTGTTCCGGCAAAAGAGATTAAGACGATAAACGAAACATAAATGGGAGGAAACAACAATGTTAGGAAACTTTCGCTATGCAAACCCAACAACACTATATTTCGGTGAGGACTCTCTAAATTATTTAAACGAAGAACTGCCCAAGTACGGAAACAACGTACAGCTTGTTTATGGCGGCGGTTCTATCAAGAAAAACGGGATTTACGATAAGGTGGCGGCCATTCTGAAGGCGTGTGGAAAGAGGGTTTATGAGGACGCGGGCGTCATGCCCAACCCCACGGTGCAAAAGCTGTATGAAGGTTGCCAAATCGCTAAGGAGAACTGCATCGATTTCATTCTGGCCGTGGGTGGCGGCTCCGTCTGCGACTATGCCAAGGCGGTATCCGTCTCCACTTTCTGTGAGGAAGATCCGTGGGAGAAGTATTTTCTTCGCATGGAGGATGTTTCCTGCAAGATCATCCCCGTAGGCTGCGTTCTCACCATGGTGGGCACCGGTTCAGAGATGAACGGCGGCGCTGTGATTACCAACCATGAGCAAAAGCTTAAAATCGGCCATGTGTTCGGTGATAATGTATTCCCGAAATTCTCCATTCTCAACCCTGTCTTTACCTTTACGCTGCCAAAATACCAGATGGTGGCTGGTATTTACGACATCTTCAATCACATCTGCGAGCAGTATTTTTCCGGGCTTGATGACAACACCAGCGATTATATCAGCGAAGGCTTGATGCGTTCCGTTATTCATTCCTCCCGTGTCGCCATCCAAAACCCGACCGACTATGAAGCGCGCAGCAACCTTATGTGGACGGCGACCTGGGCGCTCAACACCCTTGTCGCCAAAGGCAAATCCACCGATTGGATGGTGCATATGCTCGGCCAGGCGGTCGGCGCTCATACCGACGCCGCCCACGGCATGACGCTTGCGGCGGTTTCCCTGGCCTACTACCGGCACATCTGTCCATTCGGCCTTACGAAATTTACTCGGTTTGCCGCAAATGTATGGGACGTTGACCCGCAGGGAAAAACGGACGAACAGGTGGCAACCGAGGGACTTAATCGTATGGAGAATTGGATGAAAGGGCTCGGCCTTGTGATGAACATCAAAGACCTGGGCGTCAAGGAGGACATGGTCGAGGGCCTGGTGAAAAGCACGGTTCTCATGGAAGGCGGCTACAAGGCGCTGACTCGGGAGGAAATTGTGGATGTGTTCAAAGCGAGTATGTAAGAGTGATTTGAGAAGATTGCGGAGAAATTAGACTTACTGAAAAGTCCTAATCCACAGAGATAAAAGAAACGGAAATAGAGAAATATAGCCAAAGGAAGACCGTCCGATTTCATCAAAAAATCGGACGGTCTTCCTTTGGACTTAACAGCTAAAAAATAAATAGAATAATAATAACTTATAGCTATGTTTCACAGAGTGCGAAAAACTACGGGTATGTTCAGTAACATTTGTGGCGTAACACTTTCCTTCCAGGATGGTGTATAATAAGAGTACATCGCTAATTGCTTTCATTGGAAGAAGGGTGATGGCTAAGAAGCTCTAAATCGAGGTGATATGATGATCTACATAACCGGCGATACCCACGCAGAATTCAACCGTTTCAGCAGTGAGAATTTTCCGGAACAGAAAACAATGACAAAGCAGGATTATGTCATAATCTGCGGAGACTTCGGCGGCGTTTGGGACGGGTCAAAGCGAGAGAAATACTGGCTGGATTGGCTGGAGGATAAACCGTTTACTACCTTGTTCGTATCGGGCAATCATGAGAATTATGATTTATTGTCTGGATACACTACGGAATACTGGCATGGCGGTAAAGTACAGTTTATCCGCCCTACTATCCTCCATCTTATGAGAGGCCAGATGTTCGACCTGTGCGAAAAACGGTTCTTCACAATGGGAGGGGCCTCCTCCCATGATATCTCGGATGGGATTCTGGAACCGGATGCTCCGGATTTCCGCCAAAGAAAAAAGGAGTTGGATGCCCGATTGGCGCTTTATCGGGTGAACCATCATTCCTGGTGGGCGGACGAGCTGCCGAACGACATGGAGTATCAGGAGGCAGAAGATAATCTGGATGCCTGCGCCAGGACTGTGGATTATATCCTTTCTCATTGCTGTCCATCCAGCATAATGGACGCTATCAGCGGTGGGATGTACCGGCACGACAGGTTGACCGATTATTTTGAAACATTAATGAACAACTGCCGATTCCAATATTGGTTTTTTGGCCACTACCATGATAACCGGGTGATTGACCGCAAGTACATCCTGCTCTACGAACAGATTGTACAAATGGAATGATTAAATGAGCTAAAAGAATGCTGTTGAGGCCTGCCGGTTTTGGCAGGCCTCAATTTGTGCTGAAAATTTTATATTGGATATTTTCTTGACAATGCAGCTTTCACTATTTAGGTTGTCGCATGTGCTGGTTAATTGTTTGGAGTGACTCAAATAAATGAATTTTTCTAAGACGGAATATCCGCAATTAGGTTGCGTCCCTTGTGCCGTTAAAAAACATTATAAGTTTTATTGACAAAAGCAATATAGGTGTACATCTTGATATATGAATTTAAGTCTAACCAAATGGGAGATTAACCCCCAAATATTTTATTTAAGGAGAGTGATCGTGTGGCTAGAGTGAGTAAAGCAGGCGCAGTTTTTTTTGAAAGGGGGTCATGGTATCACAGGACAAGGACTTATGCGGAAGATGGGAACGTAAAATACGGCAAGAAGGGAGGGTTTAAAACACCGGAGGAAGCGCAGAAAAGTAACGATTTGTATTTAACTGAATTTTTAAAGCAACAAAGTTTAGCGCAGGGAGAGCCAGATAAGGAGCTTTTATTTCGAGATTATTTTGTGGACTGGTTTGAAAGAAAAGACCTATCCGTCAAGCGGAAAAACATTTACAGTTACGCATATCGTAAAATCTTGCCGCTGTTAAATAATATTCCCCTTTATTTGGTAAGTGGGGACTATTTAGACACAATAATACGTCAGGTTACTCAAAAAACACCATCTTACGGAAAAAAGGCTAAGGAGCTTTTCAGTCAGTCATTTGCAAATGCATTGGAAAAAGGATACCTAAAGAAAAGTCCCATATCCGATATGAAAGAATGTTGCTCAAAAGAAAAAAAGGAATTCGTTATATTATCAGAAGAACAAATATGCAGTTTGTTAGAAGCGGCTGGGAAGACTAACTGGCTTTTAGAAATTATGCTGGGAGTGTATTGCGGTCTTAAAAAGGGTGAGATTTATGGTTTAAAGTTTTCCGATTTTGATTTTGAGAAATCTACAGTATCCATTTATCGACAGGTGAGCGATGACAGCGGCCAGAAAAAGGGAGTACCCACTGAGAAGTCATTAAACACAGAATCCAGCCAGCGTAATCTGCCTGTACCAAAAGGTGTTTTGGATGAAGTCAAAAAAAGGCAAGAACGCATAGCAACATATAAGTATTGGATAGAGGACTATGTTGATCATGGGTATATCTGCTGTCAGAAAGACGGAAGCTGCAAAAGTTTGGAGTCTTTTAATATAGCACTCAAAAAAATATGTGAGAAAAAAGAATTGCCGATCCTGACGGTACAAGGGCTAAGGGATTTGTACGTGGTAATTATGATAAAAGGACAAAAAATATCGTATGAAAAGCTGGCCGGCTTATTGGGATATGCAAAAGCGTCTGAGGTGTATATCCATTATGGTGAACTCATTGAAAACAGCACGGAGATCGCATCGTATATAAACGATCAATTTACAGTTCTTTATCGGTCAATATAAGATATTTAAAACGAAGGAAGATAAAATTGATGAAAGTATTTGGGGTGTTGCTTAAATGGAAAGTATGGAATGTGATCGCCATCCGGAACAGATTTGGATTTCGGACCTTGATGACCTTTGAAAACGGACAGAGTATTCAGCAGAAAAACGGTTTTAAGAATCTTCAGGAGGCTGAACTGGCTAGACTGAAAACAATTTCCGAACTGGAAAGACAAATATATATTTCTGATACCACCTGTTTGACTGCTGAATATATGGAATTCTGGCTAGAAAGTATTAAAAGGCCCTATTTGTCCTGCGATTCTTACAATTCTTATAAAAACTGTGTTTACAATTATATTATTCCGCAGGTTGGAAATATCAGAATGTCCAGTTTGAATCGGCGCCATATTGCAGCATTATATAAGAACGTAATGGAAAAGTCCATCTCAGTCGCTGAATTAATGAAAGTTGTGATACACACGTCTATGGAATATGCAGTAGGACATCACTATCTGCTTCAGGATCCGTCCGAAGGAATACAACTACACCGTCCAATACAAAAACTTGCGTCGACCTCCGCCAAAGACGTATTGTCTTTGGCGGAGGTCTGTGCTCTGTTAAAAGTCAGTGAGGGTACTGCTCTTTTTCTCCCCCTATTGTTAGCGGCTTTGATGGGACTCAGAAGAAGTGAAATTATAGGCTTGAAGTATAGCGACATAGATTATAAGAGAAAAACTCTTCATGTCCAGCGACAGCTGGGGTCAGATCCGAAAAAAGATAAAAGGGAGCTGGCTTTTGGAACAAAGACCAAGCAGGAAATCAAAACCAAAACGCCGTCAGGCAACCGAATACTGACGATTCCAGAAGTGGTTTACGAAGAAATTATGAAAGAGCGAATATTGTATGAGCAGCGTAAACAGCAGAATGGTGAATTCAAGGATATGAACTTTATCTGTTGCTCCTCTTCAGGCAATCCAAGGAGCAGGGGATGTTTCTATAATCTGTTTAAAAAGATGCTTCAAAAGGCTGCTCTTCCCAATGTACGCTGGCACTCCCTGCGACATACCTATACGACAATTCTTGAGAAGTCAGATCTAGAAAAATGGTCGATAGGACGGTCTCTGGGGCATAGCCGGCCATTATTGGCAATGGATGTCTATACAGATAAAAAGCAATTAATCGAGGGGATTGATATTAGTTATTTGGAGAGGATGATGGAAAAAGTTCCAAAAGCCGAGCTATAAAGAGTGAATTTTATAATCGGATGCCAAAAGGTTAATTATAGAATGTAATTCGCCTTTTGGCATTCGATTAACATACTTCGTTTGCCACGATAAGAACTGAGAATTCTCTGCGTATTCTTTATGTACATTTTCTTATTATAGATCTAGTATTACATGATATCAGAAAAGTGGGTATCGGTGGTTATAATAGCTGATAATAACACTGCATGAATGGTTCGATGTTAGACAATTGTAGGATTGTCAAACATATTGGACAAGGAAATTAGCAAGGAACTCATGAGGAGAAAGCCAGGCGAGGGGTCTCATCGGCCTGTTGTTGGAGCGAGCGTTGTGGAGTGCAAGCTGAGCGGCGAAGTCCTTCCGGGAAAAGAAACGGTGGGAGGCGTAAAAGCGTCTCTGGTCCTCGCGGTGGCTGCGCTCGACCTTTCCGTTGTGTCTTGGGGTATAGGGACGGATGAGCTTATGCCGTACGCCCAGATCCTGTGCGGTGGCTTCAAACAAGGTGGTCAAGTCCCGCCTGGAGTGGGAGAAGCGGTTGGTGAACTCAAAGCCATTGTCGGTCTGGACACACTCCACGGTGACGCCCCTGCGCTTAAACCATTTGACCGTTTTTATGAGGAAGTCGGCGGAGGAGTAAGTGGACTGCTCCTCGTAAGCGCAGAGGAAGCGCAGACGGGAAAACTCGTCGAGGGCGGTGTACTGAAACAGGCGTAGCTGCGAGTCCGTGATACACGCTCTTGGAACGACCTTGACGTCGATCTGTACCCGTTGTCCGGGATAGGTCATCCGCTCGTAAGGCTTTGGCTTATAGGGCTCCGCTTTAGGTGCGGCGGGAGACAGCCCGAGTTTGCGCAGGACGCGGAACAAGCTCTCTGGGCGGCGGGTATATCCCCGCTTCCTCAACCTGTGCCACAGCTCCGGCAGGCCCAGCCTTGGGTTTCTGCTGCGCATGTCCCGGATGAGCTTCAGTTCCTCCGGCGTATGCTCGTTGGGATGATGATGAGGGCGGCGGGACTGGCACGCCAGGGACTGCACGCTTCCGTCCCACCGCGCCTTCCAGAAGTAGATATACGACCGGGCCCTGTTATACTTCCGGCTAGCACGCCCTACGCCGTACTTCTCCGCGTATTTCATCAGGGATTGCCGATATGCCATGTCCTGTGTTATACTCTTGCTCATGAGGGATGTGGCCTCCTCTCGGTCTGGTTAAGTGTGGTAACTCAACTTTAACCGATGAGGCCTCATCCTTCTACTCTTTTTTCTGTTCCATGTCCAAGATGTATTGTACTCCTACAGCATGAATGGTTCGATGTTAGACAATCGAGTTGAAAATCCAGTCGAGAAATGCTATAATATAACGATTGACATAATACGTGTCATGATGTAAAATAAGAATCAGAACATTCGTTCTCAATGGTTTGTGAGCAAATTCGTGTAAAACACAAAAAATCAGGAAATGCATACTTATACAGAACGAAATTCGTGTAATTTCGTACAAGTTATTGGATGGAGAATATGCCTATGAGCGAGCAGAATTTATTTAAATTAGTCTCCCCGTTTAAGCCAACCGGCGACCAGCCTGAGGCGATTTCCAAGCTGGTGGAGGGAATCAAAAAAGGGGATAAAGAGCAGACTTTGCTAGGGGTTACGGGCTCGGGTAAGACATTTACTATGGCCAATATTATTCAGCAGGTGCAGAGGCCTACTTTGATTCTGGCTCATAACAAAACATTAGCCGCTCAGCTCTGTTCTGAAATGAGGGACTTTTTCCCTACCAATTCTGTTGAATTTTTTGTCTCCTACTATGACTACTACCAGCCGGAGGCGTACATTGCCCAAACGGATACCTATATAGAAAAGGACAGCTCCATCAACGACGAAATCGACAAGCTGCGCCACAGCGCAACGCTTGCGCTGTCTGAGCGCAGGGACGTCATCATTGTTTCGAGCGTGTCCTGCATATACAGCCTGGGCAACCCAATCGATTACCGTACCATGGTCATTTCGCTGCGCCCCGGCATGAAAAAGAGCCGTGACGAGCTGCTCAAAAAGCTTGTTGAGCTGCAATATGAAAGAAACGACATCAACTTTATCCGCAACAAGTTCAGGGTCAGGGGGGACGTGGTTGAGATTTTTCCCGCCGCGTCGAGCGACAGCATTATACGCGTTGAGTTTTTCGGGGATGAAATCGACCGCATCAGCGAAATCGACCCGCTTACAGGAGAATTGAAGGGTTACCTGAAGCATGCGGGGATATATCCGGCTTCGCATTACATCGTCCCGCAGGATAAAATGAAGGCCGCAATCCATGAGCTGGAAGAGGAGCTTGACGGCCGCCTTGCTTATTTCAGGGAGAACGGCAAGCTTTTAGAGGCGCAGCGCATTGAACAGCGTACGCGCTACGATATTGAGATGCTCCAGGAAATCGGTTTTTGCACCGGCATCGAGAACTATTCCCGTGTGCTTGCGGGCAGAAAGCCGGGCAGCGCGCCCTATACGCTGCTCGACTATTTCCCGAAGGATTTCCTTTTGTTTGTAGACGAGTCGCACGTTACGCTGCCGCAGGTGCGCGGTATGTATGCGGGCGACCACGCAAGAAAGCAGAACCTTATAGACTACGGCTTCCGGCTGCCTTCCGCGTTTGACAACCGCCCCTTGAATTTTGATGAGTTCTATGAGCGCATCAACCAGGCGGTTTTCGTCAGCGCGACGCCCGGCGATTTTGAAAAGGAAAAGAGCACGCAAATCGTCGAACAGGTTATCCGCCCGACGGGGCTGCTCGATCCTGACATTACCGTACGCCCTACGCAGGGCCAGATGGACGATTTGATTTCAGAAATCAATATACGCACCGCGCGCAGGGAGCGCGTGCTCGTAACAACGCTTACAAAAAAGATGGCGGAGGATTTAACCTCTTATTTTGAAACGATGGGTATCCGCGTGCGCTACATGCACCACGATATCGACACGGTAGAGCGTATGGAGATTATCCGCGACCTGCGTTTAGGGGAATTCGACGTGCTCGTCGGTATCAACCTGCTGCGCGAGGGGCTCGATATCCCCGAGGTTTCGCTCGTTGCGATTCTCGACGCGGACAAGGAAGGGTTCTTAAGGAGCGAACGTTCGCTTATCCAGACCATAGGGCGCGCGGCACGAAACGCGCAGGGCGAGGTCATTATGTATGCGGATACGGTCACACCTTCGATGGAAAACGCCATCCGTGAAACGCTGCGCCGCCGCGGTATTCAGGACGAATACAACAGGCAGCACGGCATTACGCCGAAGACCATCATCAAGCAGGTTTCGGAAATCCTCGAAATCTCAAGCCATAAGGACGACAGCAAAAAACCGAAAAAGTATTTGACAAAAATAGAAAAACAGCAGATGATAGAATCGCTCACCAAGGAAATGAGGGCGGCCGCGAAGCTCCTTGAATTTGAGCACGCGGCATACCTGCGCGATAAAATTAAAAAACTAAAGGGAGAATAAAACGGCGTACGCCGTTTTATTCTGCGTTTGGCAATTTAGATTGGTTTGATGGAAAGGATAGGACGTTATGGCAAGAAGCAAGGCAAAGCAGGAGTACGGAAACGACAGTATTTCCTCACTCAAGGGCGCCGACCGCGTCAGGAAAAGGCCGGCGGTTATTTTCGGCTCCGATGGTATTGAGGGCTGCCAGCATTCCATTTTTGAAATTCTCTCGAACTCCATCGATGAAGCGCGTGAGGGCTACGGCAAGGCCATCTCCATCACGCGCTACGCGGATTGTTCCATTGAGGTGGAGGACCACGGCAGGGGAATTCCCGTCGATTACAACAACAATGAGAAATGCTTTAACTGGGAGCTTGTATTCTGCGAGCTTTACGCGGGCGGCAAATACAACAACAACGAGGGCGAAAGCTACGAGTTTTCCCTTGGATTAAACGGCCTTGGCTTGTGCTCGACGCAGTATTCCTCCGAATATATGGACGTTGACATCCGGCGTGACGGCTACCGCTATTTGCTTCACTTTGAAAAGGGCGAGAACGTCGGGGGGCTGAAAAAGGAGCCGTACGGCAAAAAGGACACCGGCACAAAAATCCGCTGGAAGCCCGACCTTTCCGTTTTTACCGATATCGACGTTTCCCCGCAGTATTATATCGACGTTATCAAGCGCCAGGCGATTGTAAACGCGGGCGTTACGTTCATATTCCGCAATCAGGCCGGAAAAACGTTTGAAATGACAGAGTTCCAGTACAGGGAAGGCATTACCGACCACGTGCGTGAAATCGTCGGGGATGAGGGCCTTTCGTCCATCCAGTCCTGGCAGGCGGAGCGCATGGTGCGCGACCGCGCCGACAAGCCGGAATATAAAGTGAAAATGAACTTTGCGCTCGCGTTTTCCAATAAGGTAAAGCTTGCGGAATATTACCACAATTCAAGCTGGCTCGAATACGGCGGCGCGCCGGAAAAGGCGGTCAAAAACGCCTTCGTCTACCAGATTGATTCATACCTGAAGCAAAATAACAAATATACGAAAAACGAAAGCAAAATCAACTTCACAGATGTGGAGGACTGCCTTGTCATCGTTATTTCATCTTTTTCGAGCGTTACCTCTTACGAAAACCAGACGAAAAAGGCCATCACGAATAAAGGCATCCAGGACGCGATGACGGAGGTCCTGCGCCACCAGCTTGAAATTTATTTTATAGAAAACCCCATCGAGGCGGAAAAAATCGGCAATCAGGTATTAATCAACAAGCGCAGCCGTGAGGACGCGGAAAAAACACGTTTAAACCTGAAGAAAAAGCTTACGGGTACCATGGACATGACCGGCAGGGTGCCGAAGTTCGTAGACTGCCGCAGCCGCGACGTAAACGAGCGCGAGCTTTTCATCGTGGAGGGCGATTCGGCTTTAGGCGCGTGCAAGCAGGCGCGCGACCCGGACTTTCAGGCGATTATCCCAATCCGCGGCAAAATATTGAACTGCCTGAAGGCCGACTATGATAAAATTTTTAAAAGCGATATTATCACCGATTTAATCAAGGTGCTCGGCTGCGGAGTAGAGGTCAAATCCAGGGCGAACAAGGATCTTTCCTCCTTTGATTTGAACCTGCTGCGCTGGAGCAAAATCATCCTTTGTACCGACGCCGACGTCGACGGCTTCCAAATCAGGACGCTGCTGCTTACCATGCTTTACCGCCTGACGCCCACGCTCATCGAGATGGGAAAGGTGTTTATCGCGGAATCGCCGCTGTATGAAATTACGACGAAAAGCGAAATTTATTTTGCCTATACCGAGGCGGAAAAAGAAAAGTTCCTGAAAGAAATCGGGAATATGAAGTTTACCATACAGCGTTCAAAGGGCCTCGGCGAAAACGAACCCGACATGATGAACCTCACCACCATGAATCCCTCTACCCGCCGCCTGATTAAGGTCATGCCGGACGAGGCGGAGCAAACGGCGCGGATGTTCGATATCCTGCTCGGCGACAACCTCGCGGGGAGAAAGGAATTCATCATTGAAAACGGCAGCAATTATATCGACGACCTCGACGTAAGCTGAAATGATACCGTTTATTGCTTTCCTGTAAGAAGTTAACAGAAGATACGGAGTGAATGAGAATATGGCGCCAAGAAAAAAGAAATCCGCGCCCAAACGCCCGCCGGTGCAAAAGACGCACGGCGTAATCGAAGGAGCGGGCATGGTCGTCGAACAGAAAATCGCAAATACGCTTGAGCTCAACTACATGCCCTACGCGATGAGCGTTATTTTGTCCAGGGCCATCCCGGAAATCGACGGCTTCAAGCCAAGCCACCGCAAGCTGCTGTATACCATGTACAAAATGGGTCTGCTCACGGGCGCGCGCACAAAATCCGCAAATATCGTCGGGCAGACGATGAAATTAAACCCGCACGGCGACCAGGCTATTTATGACACCATGGTGCGCCTCAGCCGCGGCTACGAGGCGCTTTTGCACCCGTATGTCGATTCAAAGGGCAATTTCGGCAAGTTCTACAGCAGGGACATGGCGTGGGCCGCGTCGAGATATACCGAGGCGAAGCTCGACCCCATCTGCGGGGAGCTGTTCCGCGACATCGACAAGGATACCATCGATTTTGTGGACAATTACGACAATACCTTAAGAGAGCCGACGCTTCTGCCCGCGTCTTACCCGTCCGTGCTGGTAAACGCAAACACCGGCATCGCCGTCGGAATGGCAAGCTCCATCTGTTCCTTTAACTTGAAAGAGGTTTGTGAAACCGCGATAGCGCTCATCCGCGACCCGCAGCACGACATTTCCTCCACGCTTCCCGCGCCCGATTTTACGGGCGGCGGCCAAATCGTCTATTCCAAAGAGACGTTCGGCCAGATTTACAAAACGGGCAGGGGCAGCTTCAAGGTGCGCGCCCGCTACGCCTACGATAAATCGGCAAACTGCATCGACATCCTCGGCATTGCGCCAACGACCACCTGCGAGGCTATCATTGAAAAGATTATCGATATCGTAAAAGCGGGCAAAATCAAGGAAATAGCCGACGTACGCGACGAAACGGGTTTAGACGGCCTGAAAATTACAATCGATTTAAAGCGCGGCGCAGACCCCGACAGGCTTATGCAGCGCCTGTATAAAATGACGCCGCTCGAAGACAGCTTTGCCTGTAACTTCAACGTCCTTATTGCCGGCGTGCCGCGCGTGCTGGGCGTGCGGGAGCTCTTGGACGAATGGACGGCCTTCCGCGTGGAATGCGTCAGGCGCCGCACCCACTTTGATTTAAGCAAAAAGAAGGACAAGCTGCATCTGTTAAGCGGGCTCAAGCTTATTTTGCTCGATATCGACAAGGCCGTGCGCATCGTGCGTGAAACGGCGGAGGAGGACGAGGTCGTCCCCAACCTGATGATAGGCTTCGGCATAGACGAAATCCAGGCGGAATACGTCGCGGAGATTAAGCTGCGCCACCTCAACAGGGAATACATTTTAAAGCGCACGCAGGAAATCGAGACGCTGGAAAAGGACATAGAAGAGCTGGAAGCCATTCTCGCAAGCAAGACGCGCGTCAAGACTATCATCATAAACGAATTGAAAGAAGTCGCGGAAAAATACGGGCAGCCCAGGAAAAGCATCCTGATTTATCCCGATGAGATTGAGGACGTACAGCTCGAGGAGGAAATCCCCGATTATCCGGTCAATCTTTTCTTTACAAAGGAAGGCTATTTTAAAAAGATTACGCCCTTGTCCCTGCGCATGAGCGGGGAGCAAAAGCTGAAGCCTGAGGACGAAATCACGCAGACGGTGGAGGCGACGAACGCCTGCGATTTGCTGTTCTTTACGAACAAATGCCAGGTTTATAAGGCGAAGGCGTCAGATTTTCCCGATACCAAAGCGAGCGTTTTGGGTGAATATATCCCGGCGCGGCTCGGTATGGACGAGGGGGAAACGGCCGTTTATATGGTCATGACGAAAGACTACAACGGCATTCTGCTGTTCGCTTTTGAAAACGGCAAGGTCGCCAAGGTGCCGCTCGAGGCATATGCGACAAAAACCAACCGCAAAAAGCTCGCAAACGCCTACAGCGACAAATCGCCGCTCGTAAGCTGCGTCTTCGCGCTGGAGGACGGGGAGTTCCTGCTCACCTCTTCAAGCGGCAGGATGCTGCTGCTCCACAGCGGCGCGCTGAGCCTAAAATCTACCAGGAGCACGCAGGGCGTAGCGGTTATGACGATGAAGAAGGGACACCGCCTGATGGGTATCAGGCCCTACGCAGAGGGGACCTTCCAAAAGCCGAACCGTTACCGCATGAAAAGCCTTCCCGCGCTCGGCGCGTTGCCGCTTCCAGAGGACAGCGGCGCGTCCCAGCTGACTATTTTGTAAAAATCATGCGGGAAAAAAGAAAAAATGCATGAAAAAGGCTTGCAAAAAATAAATGTGTATGGTATTATTATCTGGCTATTTATGTATGATATCAAAATTCAGCGGCGCATATGCGCGCTTTTAGAAAGGGCAGGTACTCCATCATGAGCATTTGGGAATACGTTATGGGCGGCGTAATGCTGTTATTCTCTATCGCAATCGTTATCGTCATCATCCTTCAGGAAGGCCACCAGCAGGGCATTGGCGTTGTTACCGGCGGCGCGGACACATTCTTCTCCAAGAATAAGGCCCGTTCCATCGACACGTTTCTGGCACGCTGGACGAAGGTTTTCGCGGCGGGCTTCGTGCTTCTCGTTATCGGCCTCAACGCGTTTGCTTTCTTTAAATAATGGTTTGACCTCAAACGGGGCGGTTTTTACCGTCCCGTTTTTTCATGCCGCCAATTCATTCGTTTTGGAAAAAACGGCGCTTTTCGCGGTGAATTTCTGTGAAAAAAGTTTGAATCAACGGTAAATTCTTCTTTCTTTTACTTTACACGGAACACAAGATATAGTATTATTAATCTGATAATCTGAACCGTTTCACCTATTACAATTACCCTTGCTATGCGGAAAGGACTTGAAATGTATGGAACCCAAGTATAAAAGGATTCTTTTGAAGCTCAGCGGCGAGTCGCTCGCCGGCGGGCAGGCGCACGGTATCGATTTCGACACGGTGCTGAAAATCTGCGCTCCGATTAAAACGCTTGTCGATATGGGCGTGGAGGTTGCAATCGTCGTAGGCGGCGGCAACTTCTGGAGGGGCCGCAGCAGCGGCAACATGGACAGGACGCGCGCAGACCACATGGGTATGCTCGCGACCGTTATCAACGCGCTTGGCGTCGCGGACGCCCTCGAACAGCTCGGTGCCGTTGTCCGCGTACAGACTGCAATCACCATGCAGCAGGTTGCGGAGCCTTATATCCGCAACAAGGCGGTACGCCATCTGGAAAAGGGCCGCGTCGTCGTTTTTGGCTGCGGCACGGGCAACCCGTTCTTTTCCACCGATACGGCAGCGTCCCTGCGCGCGGCGGAAATCGACGCGGACATCATCTTCAAAGCTACGATGGTAGACGGCGTATACGACAGCGACCCCAAGAAAAACCCGGAGGCCAAAAAGTACGACACCGTTTCCTTCCTCGACGTCCTCAATAAAGACCTGGGCGTGATGGATTCCACGGCGGCCTCGCTTTGCAAAGACAACAACATCCCAATCCTTGTTTTCAGTATTGAACAGCCGGAGAATATCGTCGCCGCCGTCTGCGGGGAAGATATCGGTACCCTGGTCGAATAATAACAAAAGCTAAAAATCCAGATTGAGAAATTCGGAGGAGAGCATCATGAAAGAATTGTTACAAAAGGCGGAAAGCCGCATGCAGAAGCGCATTGACCACCTGGCGGGCGATTTCGCCGCGGTCAGGGCAGGCAGGGCAAACCCCGCCGTCCTCGATAAGATTATGGTCGATTACTACGGAACGCCCACGCCGATTAACCAGCTTGCCGCCGTATCCGTTACAGAGGCGCGCACGCTTACCATCCAGCCTTGGGACGCGTCTGTCATCCACCCGATTGAAAAGGCAATCCAGACGTCCGACCTCGGCATCAACCCGCAGACAGACGGGAAAACCCTTCGCATCATGTTCCCGCCGCTTACTGAGGACAGGCGTAAGGAGCTTGTCAAGGATATCCGTAAAATGGCGGAGGAAACAAAGATTTCCCTGCGCAATGTCCGCCGGGAAAGCATTGAAAAGGGCAAGGCGATGAAGAAGGACGGCGCGCTTACCGAGGACGAACTCAAGCAGGTCGAAAAGAAGGTACAGGACCTTACTGACCGTTTTGTAAAGGAAACCGATAAAATGGTGGAGAAAAAAGAAAAAGAAGTCATGGAGATATAGTCCCCCTTCATAAGCTCTTAGTAGAAATACCGGTTCGGCGGGAGTGCGGCGCATTCCCGCCATCACTTGTAAAACGGGCGGATACCGGGCAGTATGGACAATGCTGCCGGTAGCGCCCGGAATTTTAAAGCGGCGGTGGCGTAATGGCGTTTGGTTTTTTAAAAAAGAATGGTTCCGGCGATAGGGAGCTCACCCTTTCCGATATCACACTGCCCAGGCATGTCGGCATTATTATGGACGGCAACGGGCGCTGGGCAAAGAAAAGAGGCCTCCCACGCAGCGCGGGACACTCGGCCGGCGCGCAGAATTTTCGAACGATTACCAAATACTGCAGCTCCATCGGCATCAAATACCTGACCATCTATGCGTTTTCCACGGAAAACTGGAAACGCCCGAAGGAAGAAGTCGATTCTTTGATGAACCTCTTCAAATCCTATCTGGAAGAAGCGCTGCGCGACTTCAAGGACGAGGATATCGTCGTCCGGTTTATCGGCGATAAATCAGCCTTTTCGCCTGATTTGCAGGCGCTCATCAAAGAAAACGAGGAATGCTCCGCCCACCGCACCGGCATGGTGCTCAACCTTGCCATGAATTACGGCGGGCGGGACGAAATCATCCGTGCGGTCAAGCAGATAGCGCTTGAAGTGAAAAACGGCTCGACTGATATTGATAAAATCGATGTACAGATGGTATCCGGCCATCTCTATACCGCGGGGCAGCCGGACCCCGACCTTATCATCCGGCCGAGCGGGGAATACAGGATTTCCAATTTTTTGCTTTGGCAGTCGGCCTATGCCGAATATGTAATTTTAGACGACGTTCTGTGGCCGGACTTTACAAAAAAAATGCTGGATCAGGCTCTGATTGAATACGCAAAGCGCAGCAGGCGCTTCGGCGGCGTTTAAAACGGTCTCCTATTAATAAGATTTAAAGGCAGGGCTTTCTTATGAAATTGAGAATCATTTCCGGCGTTTTGGGTTCGCTTTTACTCGTGGTTGCGCTTGCGCTCAATAAAATGTTCCCTATATTAATTAATATTATGGTATCCCTCGCGGCGCTCGTCTGCGTAATCGAGCTTCTCACCGCAAGGGGCGTTATCAAAAACTTAAAGCTCTCCGTTCCCCCTATGGTGTTCGCGGTGCTTTTTCCCATCCTGCTATCGAGCGTGTGGTGGCCAATCCTTACATATTTGTTTGTTTTAGCGATGTTCGCCGTGTTGATTTTCTGGCACGATGAAATCCCGTTTGCGGACGTTGCGTTCACCTTTTCCACGACGGCGCTCGTCCTGCTGGGAATGGGCAGCATTATCATCCTGTGCGACCAGAACAGGACGCACACGGGTTTTTACGTTACGATGTCGCTCGTCATCCCATGGGTGGCCGACGCCGGCGCATATTTTATGGGTACGTTTTTCGGCAAGCATAAGCTTTGCCCGAACATCAGCCCCAAAAAGACGGTGGAGGGCGCGGTCGGCGGCGTGGTTTTTGGTATAATCGGAGCAGCCGTAGACGCGCTCGTATTCCAGCTTTTGTTTTACACGCAGTCCGGCCGGGAGGAAATCCATTATGTAAACCTCATCATCGTAGCGCTGCTCGGCGCGCTCGTTTCAATCGTCGGGGATTTGTGCTTTTCCATCATCAAGCGCAGCTGCCACGTCAAGGATTACGGCAACGTTATCCCAGGGCACGGCGGGATTCTCGACCGGTGCGACAGCGTCATATTCGCGGCGCCCCTGCTTCTCGTATTCGTCCAGTATTTTCCGATTTTGACGGTCGCCTGACCGCCCTTTCGATAAGGTGATAAAATGACCAAAAACCTATCCGTGCTCGGCTCGACCGGCTCCATCGGCACACAAACGCTCGATGTCGCCGAAAAGCTCGGTATCTCCATAGAAGCGCTCACCGCGCACAGCAACGCGTCACTGCTCGAACAGCAGGCGCGCAGATTCCGCCCGCGCCTTGCCGTCCTTTTTGATGAGCAGGCGGCAAAGAGCCTTAAAATTTCCTTAGCCGATACAAGCGTGAAGGTATTATGCGGGATGGAAGGGCTCTGCGAGGCGGCTTCTATTGAACAGGCCGATACCGTTTTAAATTCCGTCGTCGGCATGGTGGGGCTTGCCCCTACGCTTGCGGCGGCTGGCGCGAAAAAAAATATTGCGCTTGCCAATAAGGAAACGCTCGTCGCGGGCGGCTCGCTCGTAATGGAAGCGGTAAGGGAAAACCACGTAAGCCTTTACCCGGTGGACAGCGAGCATTCCGCTGTTTTCCAGTGCTTACAGGGCTGCCCGGATGGTAAGGCGCTCTCGCGTATCATCCTGACCGCGTCGGGCGGGCCGTTTTTCGGCAGGACGCGTGAGGGGCTTCAAAATATAACGCCGAAAGAGGCGCTTAAGCACCCAAATTGGAGTATGGGCGCGAAAATTACGATAGATTCCGCGACCATGATGAACAAGGGGCTTGAGATTATCGAGGCCTCCTGGCTGTTTGGGCTGCCGGAGGACAGAATCGACGTGGTCGTCCACAGGGAGAGCATCGTGCATTCCCTGGTTGAGTATCAGGACAATTCCGTCATCGCGCAGCTGGGCGTGCCAGATATGCGCATTCCCATCCAATACGCGCTGACCTATCCGGAAAGAGTGGAATCACCGGTTAAAAGGCTCAGCCTTGCGCAGGCGGGAAGGCTTACGTTTTATGAACCGGATTCCGTCACGTTTTCCTGTATGGAGGTATGCAGGAAGGCCATACGCAGGGGCGGGCTTGCTCCCGCGGCAGCAAACGGGGCAAATGAGGAAGCGGTCTCCCTGTTTTTAAAAGAAAAAATTTCTTTTCTTGAAATTGGGCAGCTTACAGATGCGGCAATGAATAATCAGCCCGGCGGAGAAATAACCTGTATACAGGACATAATAGAAGCAGACAAGTCTGCAAGGGAGTTTGTCCTGCGCCACGCAACCTAAGCCGGCGTATTGAAAGGATTTGATTGTCATAGAAGTCGCAGCATTGATTATTATCGGCATCCTGCTGTTTGAGTTAATTATTTTCTGCCATGAGGGCGGCCATTTTATCGCGGCAAAGCTTTCTGGCGTGCGCGTCAACGAATTCGCGCTCGGCATGGGGCCGAAACTCTTCCAGTTTACAAAAGGGGAGACGACCTATTCGCTCCGCCTGCTGCCCATCGGCGGCTACTGCGCCATGGAGGGCGAGGACGAGCAGAGCGAGGACCCGAAGGCGTTCGGCAACAAGCCGGTGTGGAAGCGTATCATCATCGTATGCGCGGGCGCGTTTATGAATATTGTGCTCGGCCTTTTGATGATGCTCATTATCGTAGTACAGCAGCCCATGTATGCGACGACAACGATAGACGCTTTCCCTGAGAACTCCGTTACACAGGAAAACGGCCTCAGAGAGGGCGACCGTTTTGTATCGATTGATGGTTATGACATTTATAATTCGCGTGATATTACCTTTGCGCTTGCAACGGTACAGAATTATAAAGCGGATGTCGTGGTAGAAAGAAATGGGGAGACAATCGACCTGGGCGAAATGAAATTCGCCACAAGAACCGACAAGGAAGGCAATAAAACCCTGGTGCTCGATTTTTACGTCGTACCGCAGGAACGCACCTTCCTGAGCGTGCTCCAGCAAACATGGGAACAGACGGTTTCCGTGGTGCGCATCACCTGGTACAGCCTGATTGGCTTAATCACAGGAAGGTTCGGCTTTAACGCGCTTTCAGGGCCTATCGGCATCGTTTCAGCCATTTCGGACGTAGCGTCCGCCGGCCTGCAGATAAACTTCCTGAGCGCGTTCAATAACATTTTAAGCGTTATGATGCTTATCACAGTAAACCTCGGCATCGTCAATATGCTTCCAATCCCGGCGCTCGACGGCGGCAGGCTGATTTTCCTGATAATCGAGGGCATCCGCAGGAAGCCGGTTCCCGCAAAATATGAGGGCATCGTCCACGGCGTTGGGTTTGCGCTTTTGATGGTGTTTATGGTCGTTGTCGCCTTCAGCGATATTGTCCGCCTCTTTACTGGCAGCGGGCTGGGATAGCGAAAGGATTATAAGATGAAACAGACAAAAATGGTAAAAGCGGGGAACGTTACAATCGGCGGCGGCGCGAAGGTCAGCGTACAGTCGATGCTGAGCGTGCCTGCCCATGATATAGAAGGCAGCGTACGGCAGGCAATCGCGCTTGAACAGGCGGGATGCGGCATCATCCGCGCCGCCGTTCCCAATATGAAGGCCGCCGCGCTGATTCCCGCGCTTAAAAAAGCGGTGAAGGCGCCGGTTGTCGCGGATATCCACTTCGATTACCGTATCGCGCTTGCCTGTGTTTCGGCGGGCGTCGATAAAATACGCATCAACCCCGGCAATATCGGGGATGAAAGCCGCGTAAAAGCAGTCGCTGACGCGTGCAGGCAGAATGGCATCCCCATCCGCATCGGGGTGAATTCAGGTTCGCTGGAAAAACATATTTTGAAAAAACACGGCGCGCCGACCGCTGAAGCTTTGTGCGACAGCGCGCTTTACCATGCGTCCCTGCTTGAAAAATTTGATTTTACGGACATTGTCCTTTCCATGAAATCATCGTGTGTCAAAACGATGGTCGAGGCCTACGAGCTTGCCCACGAACGCTGTTCCTACCCGCTTCACCTCGGCGTGACGGAGGCCGGTACCGAGCGCATGGGTATTATAAAATCCGCCGCGGGCATCGGCTCGCTTCTGCTTCACGGCATAGGGGACACCATCCGCGTCTCTTTGACGGCAGACCCGCTGAAGGAGGTCGAAGCGGCGAAGGATTTACTCAAAGCGCTCGATTTATCGGATGAGGGCATCCAGTTTATTTCCTGCCCAACGTGCGGCAGGACGAAAATTGACTTAATCCGCCTTGCAAACGAGGCGGAAAATCGTTTGAGCGGCTGCCGTAAGCATTTGAAGGTCGCGATTATGGGCTGCGCGGTCAACGGGCCTGGAGAAGCCAGGGAAGCCGACGTCGGCATCGCGGGCGGCGACGGTGTGGGACTGATTTTTAAAAAGGGAGAAATCATCCGCAGGGTCCCGGAGGACAGGCTGATAGACGAGCTGATAAGGGAAGTCGAAAAAATACATTGATTTGTTCAGATACAGGATGAAGAGGGATAATTTTTGAGTACATTTAACGACCTGTTTTCAGGCTATTTTAAAGGAAAAGAGCTGCCGCCCGTAGTGCTCGACGGCGAGGTGCGCAGTGTCAATATCAATTCACAAAAGCGGATTATGGATATCCATACTGAATTCCCCCAGCCGGTTGGGCGCGGCGTGCTGTTCGACGCGGAGCGCGCGCTGCAAAAATCCGACCTGGCGCTTCAAATCGTACATATCCACCCAACGTTCCCGCGGGGCGCTTTTACACCGGAATATTACCCGGACCTGGTGCTCCAGCTCAAACGGCTCATTCCAAGCCTGAACGGCACGGTCGCGGATTCTGGCTGCACGGTAAACGGCAGCGTACTGACTGTCAATTTAAAGCACGGCGGCGCCGCGATTTTAAAGAGCAAGGGCTTTGACCGGGAGCTGCAAAAGCTGATTGAAAAGGAATTCGGACAGAGCTTCCAGGTGGAGTTCGACGGCGTGCTGTCAATCGACGCCGATTCGAGCGCGTACATAGAAAAGCAGCAGAACGTGCAGGAAAAACAGCGCAGGGAAAAGGCCGTGATGGAAATAGAGGACTACGAATCCTCTATGGAAGAGGCAATCGAAAGCAAGCAGCAGCGCAGGCAAAACGCGGCGCAGACGATTGAAATCCGCAGGGACGAATACCTATATCCGCAAATCCTGCCGCAGACGGTAAAGCCCCTTTATGGCAGCGTCATCAAGGGCAAAACCATGCCCATCAAAACGCTTGCGCCGGATACGGGCAAGGTCGTCATCTGGGGCGATATTTTCCTGATGGATAAGCGCACCACGCGCGACGGCAGCAAAAACATTATTTCCATCGGTATTACAGACTACACCGGTTCCATGAACCTGAAAATTATAGATGAGATAAAAAACTGCAGGGTGCTCGATTCGCTGAAAAAGGGCTCCACCATCCTTGCGCGCGGCGAGCTTGAATACGACCGGTATGATAAGGACCTCTGCGTGCGCGCGCGCAGCATCAGCACCGTTTCCAAAATACAGGTGGTAGACAACGCGCCGAAAAAGCGCGTGGAGCTGCACCTGCATACGAACATGTCCTCCATGGACGCGGTAACCTCTGCGTCGTCGCTCATCAATCGCGCCGATAAATGGGGGCATCCGGCCATCGCGATTACCGACCACGGCGTCGCGCAGGCCTTCCCGGAGGCGATGGATACGATTGAAGCCATCAACCGGGACAACGAGCACATGAAGGTCATTTACGGTACGGAGGCCTATTTCATCAACGATATGATTTCCTCGCTCGAAGGAAAACGGGATATGCCGTTCGACGGCGAGTTTGTCTGCTTCGATACCGAAACCACGGGCCTGAGCGCAAAAAAGGACAGGATGACGGAAATCGGCGCCGTAAAAATCAAAAACGGCGAGATTACCGATACCTTCAACACGTTTGTAAACCCCGGTATGCCCATTCCGGCGAAAATCACCCAGCTTACGGGCATTACCGACGATATGGTAAAGGACGCGCCTAAGGAAGCCCGGGCGCTCAAGGATTTTTATGATTTCTGCGGCGGGGCCGACGCGGTGCTCGTTGCGCACAACGCGCCGTTCGATATGGGCTTTATCGGCGCAGCGGCGGAGCGCTGCGGCATGGAGAACAAATTCACCTCCATCGACACGGTCGCAATCTGCCGCGCAATTTTGAAGGATATTAAAAACGTCAAGCTGGATACGGTAGCAAAATATATGCGCCTTGGGGAATTCAACCACCACAGGGCGTGCGACGACGCGGAAATGCTTTCAAAAATCTTTTTGAACCTGCTCATGCGCCTGAAGGAAGATTATGGTTTAAAGTCCGTGCAGGAGATCAATACTAAAATCAACGGCGCAGATTTCCGCAAGCTCGCCCCATACCACCAGATTATCCTCGTCAAGAACCAGGCGGGGCTGAAAAACCTCTATAAGCTGGTTTCCATGGCGCATCTCAATTATTTTTACAAGAAACCGCGTATCCCCAAAACGGAGCTTATCAAGCACCGTGAAGGACTGCTTATCGGCAGCGCCTGCGAGGCGGGCGAGCTGTTCCGCGCGATTGTCGCGGGCAAGCCGTGGGGGGAGCTTAAGGAAATCGCCTCCTTCTACGACTATCTGGAAATCCAGCCGATTGGCAACAATATGTTCATGCTCCACAACGGCACGGTAAAATCGGTGCAGGAGCTTGAGGAGTTCAATAAAATGATTGTAAAGCTCGGCGACGAGCTTAATAAGCCGGTCGTCGCCACCTGCGACGTGCATTTTATGGACCCGCAGGACAGCGACTACCGCAAAATCCTCATGGCGGGGCAGGGCTTTACCGACGCCGACAACCAGCCGCCGCTATACCTGCGCACCACGGCGGAAATGCTGGAAGAATTTAAATATCTTGGGGAAGAGAAGGCATACGAGGTCGTCGTCGAAAATACGAATAAAATCGCCGATATGATTGAGCCGGTCCGCCCCATCCCCAAGGGCGTGTTCCCGCCGTTCATAGAGGGCGCGCAGGAACAGCTTATCGATATTACCTGGAAGCGCGCGAAGGAAAAGTACGGCGACCCGCTTCCGCAGATTGTAAAAGACAGGCTCGACAGGGAGCTGGGCTCCATCACGAAATACGGCTTCTCCGTATTGTACATGACGGCGCAGAAGCTCGTGGCGGACAGCGAGGCGCACGGCTACCTCGTCGGCTCGCGCGGCAGCGTCGGCTCGTCGTTCGTCGCGACGATGTCCGGCATATCGGAGGTAAACCCCCTCTGCCCGCATTATATCTGCTCCAAATGCAAGCACAGCGAATTTATTACAGACGGCAGCTACGGTTCCGGCTTTGATCTGCCGCCGAAAGCGTGCCCTGAATGCGGTGCGGAAATGGAGCGCGACGGGCATGAAATCCCGTTCGAAACGTTTTTGGGGTTCGAGGGCGACAAAACGCCTGATATCGACTTGAATTTCAGCGGCGAGTACCAATCCTTCTCCCACCGTTACACGGAAGAGCTGTTCGGCAAGGATAACGTTTTCAAGGCGGGTACCATCGCAACCGTCGCCGACAAGACGGCCGTTGGCTTTGTCAAGAAGTACGCCGAGGAAAAGGGTATGATTTTAAACAAAGCCGAGGAGCTGCGTTTAGCGGAGGGCTGTACCGGAGTCAAGCGCACGACGGGCCAGCACCCGGGCGGCATGGTTGTCGTCCCGAAGGGGATGGAGGTTTACGATTTCTGCCCCGTCCAGCATCCGGCGAACGACCAGAAATCAGATAATATCACGACACACTTTGATTTCCACTCAATTCATGATACAATATGTAAGCTCGATGAGCTCGGCCATGATGTGCCGACCATCTATCATTACCTGGAGGAATTCACGGGCGTTTCCGTTATGGAGGTATCCATGAGTGACCCGGACGTCATGTCCCTGTTTACCTCCACCAAGGCGCTCGGCGTGGAGCCCTCGGATATCGATTCCCAGACGGGAACGTTCTCCCTGCCGGAGGTCGGTACGAGCTTCGTCCGCCAGATGCTCATCGAATCCCAGCCCAAAACCTTTTCGGACCTGCTTCAGATTTCCGGATTGTCGCACGGCACGGACGTCTGGATAGGAAACGCCGCCGACTTAATCAAGAAAGGCACCTGCACAATCGCAGAGGTTATCGGTACGCGCGACAGCATCATGACATACCTGCTGCATAAAGGGCTCGAGCCTAAGATGGCGTTTAAGATAATGGAAATTGTCCGTAAAGGCAAGGCGACAAAGCTGCTGACAGAGGAGCATATAAACGCGATGAAGGAGCATAATGTGCCGCCATGGTATATTGATTCCTGTATGAAAATCAAGTACATGTTCCCCAAAGCGCACGCGGCGGCCTACATGATTTCCACGCTCCGGCTCGGCTGGTACAAGGTGCACCGTCCGGCAGAATATTACGCTGCTTACTTTACGGTGCGCGGCGAAGGTTTTGACGCGGCGACCGTGCTTGGCGGAAAGGATTCCGTCGTACAGAAGATGACGATGATTAAGCAGAAGGGCTATGAGGCGACCGCCAAGGACAACGCGGAATACGCCGCGCTGCAAATCATCAACGAAATGCTCGCGCGCGGCATAGAGGTGCTGCCTATCGACATATATAAGTCGAAAGCGAAGATGTTCAGGCTTGAGGACGGAAAAATCCGCCTGCCGTTTTCTTCCATGCCGGGCGTCGGCGACGCCGCGGCGGAAAGCCTCGAGGCTGGCGGGCAAAAGGGAGAATACCTCTCCATCGAGGATTTGCAGCTTCGTACAAAGGTATCCAAATCAGTCATAGAAACACTGGGGGCGGTCGGCGCGCTGGAAGGGCTGCCGGAAAGCAGCCAGATGTCTCTGTTCTGATTCACATATAAAAAGACTCCCTTTGAAAAGGAGGAAAAAGCTTGGAACCAAAAAAATTTAAAAGCTACCTCGGGCTTATCGCCTTCACGGTCATACTGCTGTTCGTCATGCTCAATTTCGGTGTTGTTTGGGGGCTGTTAGGGCTAGTCATCAATGTCGTCATGCCATTTTTCGTCGGCTTTATCATCGCGTACCTGATTAATATGCCGTATGTGTTTTTTGCCGACAAAGCGTACAAGGGGCTAGACAACAGGGGCAGGTTTCTCAAAAAAATGAGAAAGCCGCTGGCGCTGGTCACGGCGTATATCATTGTGTTCGGCGTAATTGCCTTTTTGGTGGTTATCCTGATTCCGCAGCTTACAGACAGCGTCAACCAGCTCGTCAAGAATTTCTCCGGGTACGCCCAGAGCTTCCAGCAGTTTTTGACCGATTTCCTGGGCAACAACTTTGGCATCAAGCTCGACAACGACAGCGACATCATGAATTTTATCAACAGCTTGGTGAAAACCGTTACGGGCGGGGAGCTCAATACCCTGCTGAAGAACCTGGCGTCCTCAATCGCGCCGAGCGTATTCGATATCACAAAGAACTTCACCACCTCTGTAATAAACCTGGGCATGGGCATCATCGTATCCGTCTATTTTATGGGCTGCAAGGATAAGCTTATTTTCCAGACGAAAAAGCTCTGCTACGCTTACCTGCCGAAAAGGATTGTACCGAAGGTCATGGAAATCGGCGATTTATCGAACAATATTTTCGGCAAATTCGTTTACGGCAAAATACTCGACTCCCTGATTATCGGTGTGCTCTGTTTCATCGTCATGTCTATCTGCGGGTTCGATTACCCGCCGCTTATCAGTGTGATTATCGGCGTGACGAACGTAATCCCCGTGTTCGGCCCGTTTATCGGCGCAATCCCCAGCATATTTATTATGCTGATGATTGACCCGATCGAAGCCGTCTGGTTCACCGTCTTTATCCTGATTCTCCAGCAGATAGACGGCAACCTGATAGGCCCCAAGATTTTAGGCAACTCCATCGGCATTTCCGGCTTCTGGATTATGGCGAGCGTTATCATAGGCGGCGGCCTGTTCGGCTTCTTTGGTATGCTGCTTGCCGTACCGCTGTTCTCCACGTTTTATGTTTTGCTCGGCAGGGCGGTCAACCGCCGTCTTGTAAAGAACGGGCACGCGCAGGAATTTTCCGACCCGCCGAATACCGATATCATTCAGCAAAAAATGCCCAAGGACCCGCGCTTTAATAAAGACAAGAGCAGGGTCATACGAGTCAAAACGAAATTCAACTTTAATAAAAAGAAAAAATAGTGCCGGTATTTCCGGTTTTGTAGAAGATTCATAGAAAACAGGGCGCGCGGTGCCCTGTTTTCTTGTTGACAAGAGGATTTTACCGTGTTATTATATTAGCACGCTAAAGTGAGGCGGGGAGAAAAGAGCTTGCCTGCTGTAAGTTAAAGAGGGATAATATGAAGAATTATTATAAAATTACGCCGGAGGGTACACGTGATTACTTATTTGAGGAATGTACCGCTATCAATAAGGTAAGCCGGATTATTACGGATGTGTTCCGCTCCAAGGGCTACCACGAGGCGCTGACCCCGGGGCTTGAGTTTTTTGACGCGTTTACGCGCGGCAGCAGCGGCATCCAGCAGGAAGATATGTATAAGCTCAGCGACAACAAGGGAAGGCTTTTGGTGCTGCGGCCCGATTTGACCGTCCCGATTGCGCGCATGGCGGCGACCCGCCTGCAAAAGGAAACGCGCCCCATACGGCTTTATTATAACCAAACGGTATACCGCAACAACCCTGCGCTAACCGGGCGCAGCAACGAGGTGCGCCAGGCGGGAATTGAGCTGATAGGTGCGGGCGGAAAACGCGCCGATTTGGAGGTTATCGTCACGGCTGTCGAAGCGCTGCAGAAGATTGTGCCTGACTTCCGCATTGAGCTGGGGCACGCGGGCTTTTTCAAATCTCTCGCGCAGCAGCTTCCGGTCAGCGATATCGTGCGGGAGGAAATCCGCCTGTCTATCGAATCGAAAAACTATTCCGCGCTCGACACGATTCTGGACGGCCTGGAGCAGACGAGCACGGTTGCGGCTATCCGGCGCCTTCCGCGTTTGTTTGGAGGAGAGGAGATATTGTCCGAAGCCTCCGAGCTGTTCGAGGGTACGCAGGCACAGCAGGCGCTTTGCGATTTAAAGGAGCTTTACCACAGCCTTTCACACCTGTGTATGGGCGACCGGCTGATTATCGATTTGGGCCTTGTCCAGCGAAACGACTATTACAGCGACATGGTGTTCAGCGGCTATGTGGAGGGCAGCGGGGACGCGGTGCTCATCGGCGGCCGTTACGATAAGCTGTTCGACACGTTTGACATGCCTATGCCCGCGGCGGGCTTTGGTATCAACGTGGACGCGCTGTCGAAAATTTTGCTTCAAAAGGGCGCGGTGGAACAAAGCAAGGCGCCCGACGTGCTCGTCCACGCGGACGATGGATACGAGATGGAGGCAATCAGCCAATCGCGTTTCTATACCCTGAGCGGACTTACCTGCGAATACAGCGTTTATACCACGCGGGAAGAGGCGCTTTCCTACGCCAGGCAGCGCTCAATTACAAAGGTTTGCTTTGTCAACGAAGAGCATGAAACAATCGATTTATAACATACCTGCAAAGGACGGGAGACAATCATTATGAAACCACTTAGAATCGCGCTGACGAAGGGGCGTCTGGAAAAGGACACAGTCGCGCTGCTGGAGCAGCTCGGCTACGACTGCGGCGCTTTGCGCAATAAGGGGAGAAGGCTCATCCTTCCTGTTGGAAACGGCGAAATCGAGGCGGTGCTTGCAAAAGCGGCCGACGTTATTACATATGTGGAGCACGGCGTCTGCGATTTGGGCGTCGTCGGCAAGGACACGATTTTAGAAAACGGCACGGCGTTTTTTGAGCTGCTCGATTTGGGCTTTGGAAAATGCCGGTTCGCGCTCGCTGGCAAAAGGGGCTGCGATTTCTTCTCGGGCTACAATTCCAAGACAATTGCCACCAAATACCCGAACGTCGCGCGCAATTACTTTGAAAACAAGGGCATGGACATCCGTTTCATTAAAATAGAGGGCAGTGTGGAGCTGGCGCCCCTGCTCGGGCTTTCAGACGCAATCGTCGATATTGTAGAGACAGGCTCGACGCTCAGGGAAAATGGGCTGGAGATCATAGAAGACATTACCCCTGTATCGGCAAGGCTGATTGCAAACAACGCAAGCTTAAAGCTTAGAAAGCGCGAGATTGAAGCGCTGGTAGAGAAAATGGAACGGGCAATTACAGAAAAGGGCTGATCAAATGATACCAATCGTAAAAGCAGACGGAACAGCCGAGCGGCAGTTTATAAACGAGCTCAAGGCCCGCTGCGAAAGCAACGACCGCGATGTAACGGCAGCAGTCGCCAAAATTATTGAGGATGTGCGCCAAAACGGCGATAGGGCCGTACGGGCATATACGGAAAAGTTCGACGGCAAAGCGCCTGAGCACACCGAAATATCAAAAGATGAAATCGACACGCTCGCTGCAAAATGCAGCCCCGCTTTTTTACAGGCGGTAGAGAAGGCGTGCGTGAATATCAGGGACTTCCATCAGCGCCAGCTCCAGCAGAGCTGGCTTACAGCAAAGCCGGACGGCGTAATGATGGGGCAGAGGGTACGGGGGCTGAAACGTGTCGGCATTTACGTGCCGGGCGGCACGGCGGCGTATCCGTCTTCCGTGCTCATGAACGCCATCCCCGCGAAGATTGCCGGCGTGGAAGAGATTGTCATGGTTACGCCGCCGCAGAAGGACGGCAGGCCGAACCCCGACATTATGGCGGCGGCAAAGGCAGCGGGCGTAGACCGCGTATTTATGATGGGCGGCGCGCAGGCTGTCGCGGCGCTTGCTTACGGCACCGAAACCGTGCCGAAGGTCGATAAAATCGTCGGTCCCGGCAATATTTTTGTCGCAACGGCGAAAAAGCTTTTGTACGGCACGGTAGATATCGATATGATTGCGGGGCCCAGCGAGATTTTAATCGTTGCGGACAAAACGGCAGTCCCCGCGTTTTTGGCGGCGGATTTGATGTCCCAGGCGGAGCACGACGTGCTCGCCTCCGCTATCCTGCTCACCGACTGCGAGCAGCTCGCAATTGCGGTCAGGGAAGAGCTTACAAAGCAGGTACAAAGACTTTCCAGGAAAGAAATCATTGAAAAGTCCCTGCTCGGCTATGGCGCGGTTATCGTCTGCAAAAGCCTTGACGATGCCGTGGACTTTGCAAACGAGCTTGCTCCCGAGCACTTGGAGGTCTGCACGGAAAACCCGATGGAGTATATCGGCAGGCTCGACAACGCGGGCTCTGTATTCCTGGGGCACTATTCGCCTGAACCGCTCGGCGACTATTTTGCGGGTCCGAACCATGTGCTGCCAACCTCCGGTACCGCGCGCTTCTTCTCGCCGCTGTCGGTTGACAGCTTTATTAAAAAATCAAGCTTTATTTACTATACGGAAAGCGCGCTCAGGGAAGCGGCGCGGGATATCGTCACACTTGCGGACACGGAGGGCCTGACTGCCCATGCAAACTCCGTCAAGGTGCGTTTTGGTATGAAATAAGAAGGGCGGATTCCCATGTATACACTAAATGAGAAAATCAGCGGGCTTGTACCGTATGAGCCAATTTCCGGCACGTATAAAATCCGGCTCGATGCGAATGAATCCTGCTTTAACCTTCCGGCTGATTTGATGGAGCAGCTCCACCTTGCGCTGGATTCCCTTGATTTCAACCGTTACCCCGACCCGAACGCGCAGGAGCTGTGCGCGGCCTTTGCGGGCTACTACGGCATTGACGCGGCCTGTGTTACGGCGGGCAACGGCTCCGACGAGCTGATTTCCATCATCATGAACGCTTTTTTAATGAAGGGCGACACGCTTGTCACGGTCGAGCCCGATTTTTCTATGTACCGTTTTTACGCATCCCTATCCGAAGTTCACTGTATTCAGGTGCAAAAGGCCGACAGCCTTACAATCGATGTGGATGAGGTCCTCCGTACCGTGCAGAAAACGGGCGCGCGGGCCGTTATCTTTTCAAACCCCTGTAACCCGACCTCCAAGGCGCTTTGTTTTGACGAGGTGCGAAGGCTTCTCAAGGGTACGGATGCGCTCGTTGTGCTCGACGAGGCGTACATGGATTTCTGGGAGCAGTCCCTGCTCCATGAAGTTAACGCATACGATAACCTGTTAATCCTGCGCACCGCGTCTAAGGCGGTGGGTGCCGCGGCGCTGCGGCTGGGCTTTGCGGTATCGAACCCTGTCATTACACGCGCGCTCAAGGCGGTGAAATCGCCCTATAACGTAAACGCGTTTTCCCAGGCGGCGGGCGCGGTTCTTTACAAAAACAGGGATTATTTGTCGAATGTGAAAAAAACGATTGTATCCCTGCGAAAAGCCCTGTATAATAGCCTTGCGGGGCTTGTACAGGATTTTCCAGAGAAGCTCTCGCTTATCGACGGAAGCACAAATTTTGTGTTTGTCAAAACGCCGCTCTCTAAGGATATATTTGAATATCTCCTGCAAAACGGCATAGCCGTCCGCCTGATGGGCGGTTACCTGCGCATAACAGCCGGTACAAGGGAAGAAAACGAGACGTTTATCAAAACGCTCCGGGCATATTTTACCGGACAGGCGTTATAAATCGATTCAAACAAGTTAAGGGGGCTTAACCGTGCGCAACGCAAGCATTGAGCGGAAAACAAAGGAAACTGAAATTTTTGCAGCGCTGAACCTCGACGGCGGCGCCGTTTCCATTGAAACGGGCGTCGGCTTTTTCGACCATATGCTGACTGCCTTTGCCGTGCACGGCGGTTTCGGCCTTACGGTCAAATGCAAGGGCGATTTAGACGTCGACTGCCACCATACGGTGGAGGATGCCGGTATCGTTTTGGGCAAGGCGTTTTCTCAAGCGCTTGGGGACAAATCGGGAATTGCGCGCTATGGCACTTTTTTTGTCCCGATGGATGAGGCGCTCGGCTTTGCCTCGGCCGATGTAAGCGGAAGGCCGTTTCTCGTTTTCGACGCCCATTTTCCGCAGGAAAGCTCCGGCAATTATGATTTTTGCATGACGGAAGAGTTTTTCCGCGCGCTTGCCTTTCACGCGGGGATTACGCTTCACATCAAAGCGCCATACGGCAAGAACAGCCACCACATCGCGGAAGCCGTGTTCAAGGCGGCCGCGCACGCGCTGCAAATTGCCACGCGCAAAACTCTGGAAGGTACGTCCCTTTCAACAAAGGGGCTTCTCGACTGAAACAATGAAAACGAACAAAACGCGCGGCGCCGTCATGCGGCAATTGGGCGGCGCCTGTTTATAGAATAGATTTGGGAGGAATGTATTATGATCGTCATACCTGCAATCGACATAAAAGACGGTAGCTGCGTTCGGCTGATGATGGGCGACTATGCCACAGCGCACAAGGTTGCGGAAGACCCGACCGCCGCGGCGCGGGATTTTTATAATCAGGGGGCGTCCTGGCTCCACATGGTAGACCTCGACGGCGCGAAGGACGGCAAACGCGTCAATGAAGAAACCATACTCGGGGTTCGCGGGGCTGTAACGATGAAAATTGAAGTCGGCGGCGGCATCCGCGATTTGGATGCCGTGGAATTTTACCTGAAAAATGGGATTGACCGCGTGATTTTAGGCTCCGCGGCGGTAAAAAACCCGGCGTTTGTCAAGGAGGCCGTAAAAAAATACGGCGAGCGTGTTGCCGTAGGCATTGACGCGAAGGACGGTATTGTCCGCGCGGAGGGCTGGACGGACGACGCGGAGGTTGGCTTCATTGAGCTTGCAAAGCGCATGGAGGACATCGGAGTAAGCAAAATTATTTTTACCGACATTTCAAAGGACGGAATGCTTTCAGGCCCAAACCTGAACCAGCTCGACGAGCTGAAAACTGCCGTTTCCTGCGATATTATCGCGAGCGGCGGCGTCGGTAACCTGAAGGATATTATCAACCTTGCTGAGCTCGATATTTACGGCGCCATCGCTGGCAAGGCCGTATATACGGGCGACCTCGACCTGCGCGCGGCAATTGAGGTTGGAAAACGGGCCGACGCAGACTGAAGACTGGGAGAATGACGCATGGAAATCGATTTTGACAAATTTTTTAAGAAAAGCGAGCTGATACCGGCGGTTATCCAGGAAAAATCGACGGGTGAAGTGCTGATGCTGGCCTATATGAACCGGGAATCGATGCAGAAGACCTTCGAGACCGGCTATACCTGGTTTTACAGCAGGTCAAGGCAGGAGCTGTGGAACAAGGGCGCGACCTCCGGCCACCTGCAAAAGGTGTTGGATATTTACGGTGACTGCGACGACGACACCCTTTTAATTACAGTCGAGCAGACGGGCAATGCCTGCCATACGGGGAACCACTCCTGTTTTTACACGAAATTAAAGTGAAATACACATAAAAAGCGAGGAACGGCAAATGTATGAAAATGTGCTTTACGACCTTTATAATACGGTCGTTGAAAGAAAGGAACATCCTGCTGAAGGCTCTTACACCTGCTACCTGTTCGAGAAGGGTACCGATAAAATTTTAAAAAAATGCGGGGAAGAGTGCGCCGAAACCATCATAGCCGCAAAGAATGGCGACAACAAGGAAACGGTACTTGAAATCTCTGATTTGCTTTACCACCTGACTGTCCTGATGGTTGACCAAGGGATAAAAGTCGACGAGGTTCTCGCGGAGCTTGACAAAAGGAGTAATAAGTCGGGGAATCTTAAAACATTTCATCAGGTGGATAAAAATACCTGAGAAATTGATTTTGTACAACTTCTATATAATTTTTTGCGCATTTTAACCAATCGTACAAATCGGTTAAAATGCGCTTATTTTTATTGAATATTAAAAAAATTTAGTATATAATGATATGCGTTGAAATTCAACAAAAATTTATTGGAGGTTATCAAGATGTTCAAGAAATCGGCAATCAGTGTGCTTCTTGCAGTCATGATGCTTGTAAGCTGTATCGTTGTACCTACAGCGTCAGCGGCGGCGCCGACAGAAGACACGACGGCTGCACAGGCTGACAACGCGGCTGCCTACAAATTGGCGTCGAATGTACAGGACGGCAATATCCTGCATGCGTTCAACTGGCATTTTAACGATGTCGACCGTTACATGAAGGATATCGCGGACGCGGGCTTTACAAGCGTACAGGTTTCGCCCGTACAGGGGGCTAAGCCGACCATCAACGTCGCGTCCTATGCGTGCGACTGGTGGGCGCTCTACCAGCCAATCAATTTTGAGATTGGCAATGTGCTCGGCACAAAAAAGGATTTTGAAAACATGTGCGATACGGCGAAAAAATACGGCGTTAAAGTTATCGTCGATATCGTATCGAACCATATGGCGCAGTCCGACAGCGGCGGCGACGGCAAACGGCATCCCGATATTATCGAGGACCTGCGCAACGACGCTGACTGCTGGCATAATGTAAACGGCTCGGTTTCCGACGCCAACCGTTATTACATGACCCAGAGAAGGTTAAGCGGCCTTCCTGACCTCAATACGGGCAATGAAAAGGTCCAGAGCTATGTCAAGGGCCTTTTAAAGGAATGCCTTGACCTCGGCGCGGACGGCTTCCGTTTTGACGCGGCGAAGCATATCGAGCTGCCTACGGACGAAGCGTACAACGGCGTTGAATTCGCAAGCGATTTCTGGCCGAATGTTACGAATTACGCGAAGAGCATCAAGCCCGACGTGTATATTTACGGCGAAATCCTTTCTCCGTATAACACGGACACGGAAAACTATACGAAATACATCAATATGACCGACAGCGCCTACGGCAACCGTGTGCGCAGCACGGTCAAGGGGACAAACGCCGGCAACATTGGTACATATTCCATTACGACCACCACGCCCGACAACCTTGTTACCTGGATTGAATCGCACGACAATTACATTTCCGGCGGCACGAATACCCTGACCGACCAGCAGCTTTTGCTCGGCTGGGGCATCATCGGCGCGAGGAAGGACTCCACGGCACTTTATCTGGTTCGTCCGGAGCATGGAACGCTCGGTGTTTCAAACGGGGCGCAGACGATTGCATACGACGAGCTGATGGGAGGGCCCGGCGACCCGCTCTGGCAGGATAAGACGGTTGCCGAAATCAACAGGTTCCGCAACGTGTTCGAGGGCCAGGACGAAGCCGTAACCTCTGAAGGCGGCCAATTCTACGTCCAGCGCGGAACGGAAGGCATGGTTATCGTAAACCTTGCGGCAAGCGCAGCGAGCGTCAACACAAGCGTAACCATGAAGAACGGCGCCTATACCGACCAGGTGAGCGGCGGGAAATTCACCGTTTCCGGCGGCAAGCTGACAGGCTCTGTCCCGGCGAAATCTGTTGCCGTTATCTATAACAAAACATTTACAACGCCGACTGCGGCGGTTGAGTTCGGCGGCAAAACCGTTGACGGCGACAGTGCGCTTCATTTTGCGGGCGATACGGCGGCGGTAAAACTCACGCTCAACGACGCGCAGAGCGGCACCTATTCCATAAACGGCGCTGCGCCGGTTTCCTTCACAGGCACAAAGGAGATTACAATCGGTTCCGGTGCTGCGTATGATACAAAAGTTCCTGTCACGGTCACCGCGACGAACGCCGCGGGTACGACGACGGAAACCTATCAGTTCTTTAAGAAAGACCCGAACGCCAAGGTTGTGGCATACTTTGATGCCAAAGGCAATGAAAGCTGGGACGGGGACACCGGAATCTGGTGCTATGCAAAGGATGAAACCGGCAAGGAGCTTGCTCCGTACCCCGGCCTTCAAATGGAGCCGGTTCAGGGTACGAGCTATTATAAGGTGGAAATCCCCGGCGTTACAAAGGCGACTGTAAAATTCAACGAAGGCCCTGTACCGACCGGACTTGACGGCAGGACGATTCCCGCGACCGTGCTCGATTACGGTCCGGCGACGGAGCCCGCAAACAGGGAAGCCGGCGGCTTTGAAATCATTGGTACAATGGCCTGGGCAGACGGTGCGTGGCGCGACTGGAGCAAGGCTGATGAGCCTAAGCCGGATGCATACGCATGCGAGAAATACGCCCTGGGCGACGCCGACGGCAACGGCAGGCTTGAGGTTGCAGACTGCATCACCATGCAGAAAGCAATCGCAAAGGTTCTGACCCTCACCGAGGATGGAAAGAAAGCGGCCGATATCGACGCGAACGCAACGGTCAATATCCAGGACGTCATCTGGCTGCAAAAATTCTTTGCTAAAATGGAAGTTCCTTATAATATTGGAAAGCCTGTTGTAGACCCTGAAGAACCCACAGAATATACCATTTATTTCAATAACCATAAGGGTTGGAAGCAGGTCAGCGCTTATTACTGGGAAAATCTTGGAGGAACGGCGGTATCGTGGCCGGGCGATCCTATGGAAAAGATAAGCGATGAGCTGTACAAAATCACACTGCCAGTAAAGTACAACGCAATTATTTTTAACAACAACGACGATCCGGACGGTAAGGACCAGGTGGACGAAATCGTTGTCGAGCCGGAAAACTACGGCAAGGTATTTACCGCGGGCCAGAACGAAGATGGGACATACGGTATCTGGTCGAACGTCGATGACCCGCTTCCTACGCCTCCCAGCACAGCTGCCAAGGTCTATTTTGAAAACACACGCGGATGGACCAGGGTTAACTGCTACATGTACCTGAGCGGCTCCGGCAAGGAAAACAAAAAATGGCCGGGCGTCAGGATGGAGCTCGTTGGAACGAACAAAGCAGGCAATCAGATTTATTCCATCGAATATGAAGACGGCGCGTACAACAACGTCATATTCAACAATACCACCAGCCAGTCCATGGACCTTGCGCTCGACGAACCGAATATGCTTTATACGCCTATCGGCACAGGGGGCAACTTCGACTGTACAGTCAAGCCGTACACCGGCCTGGACTGACTCAAACAGTTTTCGTTATTTTGACGAATACCGAAAAACAACAGTGTTTATCTTGGGGGCCGCGCACTTTTGCGCGGCCCTTTTTCCGTAAAAACTGTAAATTTGTATTTTCAATTTCTGTTCAAAATAACGGTAAAAAAATTGCCTGTAAAACTTAAAAATCGATGTAATGGATTACAATTTGGCTTTTGTTTGTTGAATTAAGACAAGAAAAGAACATTGTATATAGGCATTCCTACAAATCGACCTATAAAAATGCCTATTTCCTTTTTGTTTTATTGAAGTGAATTTGTATCTGATTTATAATTTAAATGCGTATAATTACGCGGATTTCAAATTTTTAGGAGGAATAATGGACATGAAATTGAGAAGAGCCATTGTAAGCATCCTGCTTACTGCGGCAATGCTGATGGGGTGCCTGGTAATCCCGTCGTTTTCTGCCGCTGCGGCAACCGACACAGCGGGGGAAAGCGGGGCGTCAGTATCTGAAGATGCGGCTGCCGCGGGCAACGCTGCTGCTTACAATCTTCCGTCCAATGTACAGGACGGGAATATTTTCCAGGCGTTTACCTGGCGTTTTACCGATATTTCCAAATATATGAAGGAAATTGCCGCGCAGGGCTTCGGCAGCGTACAGGTTTCTCCTGTGCAGCCCACTGCCTTTAAGGCGGACGGAGACAACGCCGGCTCTTACATGATTGACTGGTGGAAGTATTACCAGCCTGTTGACTTCACGCTCGGCAACGGCCTTGGCACAAAGGAAGACTTTAAAGAAATGTGCGAGGTTGCCAAATCCTACGGAGTCAAGGTGATTGTCGACATCGTAGCAAACCATATGGCGCAGAGGGATACCGGCGCGTCCTATTCGAAGAATGCACAGATTCCCGACGATTTGCGCCTCGATGCGAGTGCGTGGCATGTCGTCAATTCCAATACGAACGACAATTCACGTAGCGATATGACGCAGAAGTCGCTCGGCGGCCTTCCCGACCTCAATACGGGAAGCGCAAAGGTGCAGAATTACGTCAAAAGCTTACTCAAGGAATGTCTCGACAACGGCGCGGACGGCTTCCGTTTTGATGCCGCGAAGCATATCGAGCTGCCCTCCGACAGCCCGTCGAGTAATTTCTGGCCGAATATTACAAGCTATATCAAGGGCATTAAGCCAGACGCTTATATTTACGGCGAGGTACTAAGGCCCTGCAAGACGAACGATTATTCCAAATATATCAAAATGACCGACAGCCAGCTCGGCGCGAATGTCAGAAGCGCCGTTACCTCCGGCAACGCAAGCTCCAGCGTCGTCAACTACAGCGCGGAGGGCGCTTCCGCAAAAGACATTGTCGCATGGGTAGAATCCCACGATAATTTCTGCGATGGCACCTCCACAAAGCTTTCTCACCAGCAGCTTCTGCTCGGCTGGGGCATCATCGGCGCGCGCAAGGATTCCAGTTCGCTGTGGTTCTGCCGCCCTGAGCATGAGCAGCTCGAAAGCGCGGGCTTTATTAAATATGACGAAATGATAGGCGGCCCGGGCAATACGCTCTGGCAGGACAAAACAGTTGCCGCCGTCAACCAGTTCCGCAACAATTTTGCGGGCCAGTCGGAGAAGGTTACTGCTTCCGGCAGCCAGTTCTATGTACAGCGCGGCACGACCGGCATGGTAGTAGTCAACCTCGGCGGCTCCAACGCTTCCATCAACTTTGCGTCCACCATGGCAAACGGCACTTATAAGGACCAGGTAAGCGGCGGGACGTTTACCGTTTCCGGCGGAAAGCTTACGGGCTCCGTTCCCGCGAAATCCGTCGCTGTTATCTACAATAAAACGAATACGACACCGGTAACGAACGTTTCCCTCAACGGCAAAAAGGTCACGTCAGACACGACGACCTACACCGGAAACTCGTCCGGCTATTATACGAACAACTATAATTTTACCTCTGAAACCGCAACGCTTACGCTTTCCCTGCAGGACGCAAAGTCCGGTACCTACTCGGTAAGCGGCGGCAAGCCTGTTTCCTTTACCGGCTCTGCAAGCGTTGTGATTGGCAAAAACGTCAAATCGAATACCTCAGTAACGGTCAAGGTGACCGCCACCGACGGAACGAGGACGACGGAAGAAACCTATGTTTTTGTTAAAAAACTGCCGAGCGAGAAGCTCACGGTTTACTTTGACGCAACCGGGTATGAAACCTGGGCCGAATATTACTGCTTTGTCAAAACCTCGAGCGGGTCCGCTGTAAAAGCGTACCCGGGCTTTGAGATGACAAAGGTTTCCGGCAATATATACAAGGCGGAGCTTACGGGCGTTACCGGCTCCGCGTATGTAAAATTCAACGAAGGCCATGTTAAAACAGGCCTTGACGGCAGGACGGTTCCGCCTACAGTTGTAAACTTCGGTACGGCGGCTACGCCCGCGAACCGTGAAAAGGGCGGGTTCCTGCTCAATGGCTCTATGATTTGGCAGAACGGGGAATGGAAGGATTACGGCTACAGTACGAACGAAACGCCTGTTGAGCCGTCCGACCCGACGAAGCCTTCGGAAAAGCCCACGGAAACAGACCCGATTATTCCCACGGAGACAATCCCGACCAACCCTGACCCGGGAACGAAATATATGCTGGGCGACGTAAACGGGGACGGCCATGTTAAGCTTGCAGACGTCCTTGAAATCCAGAAGCACCTCGCCTCCATGTTTGTCCTGGGGGGCACCGCGTTTGCGGCGGGCGACGTAAACTCCAATGGCAAGCTCGAAACTGCGGACGTCCTTGAAATCCAGAAATTCCTTGCGGGTATGGGCTCTAGGTACGACATTGGCAAGTATGTCGGCGGCGGGGTCACGCCTACGCCGACCAACCCGCCTGTTACCGACCCGGTTACCCCGACGGAAAAGCCGACCGTAGTTCCCGGCGGCACCATCACGCTGACGCTCAATAAGCCCGCAAGCTGGGGCGATGACATTTACGCCTACCTCTTCAACGGAGGAGGGGGCAAAAACGCCGAATGGCCCGGCGAAGCGATGACGAAGTCAGGCAATACCTATACGATTACCGTCCCCGAGGACGCGGCGTACGATAAAGTTATCTTCTCGGACAGCCCGTATGAAGCGGTCGACGGCACAGGCGCTCCCAAAATCGCGGTACGCGTACAGTCGGCGCAGCTCGATGTAACGCAGGCGCCCTATACAATCGAAGAGGTCACGGTAACCGCCGGCAGCCTCAGCTTTACCCCGACGCACGTGTACCTTTATAATCCCGACCCGAACAGCTTTGCCGAAACGAACGTATGGCCCGGCATTGCCATTACAGGCAATTCTATTACGGTTCCGGCAGGCGTTTATACAAAGGCGATTTTCCACGACGGTACAAACCAGGAGGAATTCGACGTCGAGGGTTCTGCTCCGACGGAGCCTGTCATACCGACCGACCCGGTAGTTCCCGGAGAAAATATTACGCTCACGCTCAATAAGCCCGCAAGCTGGGGCGCAGACGTTTACGCCTATCTTTACGATGGTGAAACGAAGAACGCCGAATGGCCCGGCGAGCCGATGTCGGCAAACGGGAACACCTATTCCATTACCGTTCCCGACGGGCTGTATTCCTCTGTTATCTTTGTAGACAGCCCCGAAATAGGCGCCGACCCGCAGGGCGCGCCGAAGGTTTCAGCACGTATGCAGTCGGCATCTATGGATGTCAAGAACGGCACATACGATATCGCGATGACGACCGTTTCCGTGCCTTCCGATTTGGGCTTTACGCCCACGCATGTCTATTGCTACAACCCCGGCCCTGAAAATTTCGCAGAGACAGGCGCATGGCCCGGACTCGAGCTGACAGGCGTGTCAATTGAGATTCCAGCTGGCGTTTATACCAAGGCAATCTTTAACGACAATGGTAAAAACGAAAAATCGGTTGATATCGAAGGCTCTGACCCGTCTGGCCCGTCCGACCCGGTCAATCCGGGCAGGACGATTACTGTTTATTTCTCAAACAGTGTAAACTGGAACAATGTCTATCTTTACGCCTGGAGCGCTTCCACCAAGAACAATGAATGGCCGGGCGTTGAGCTTAACTCGATTGGAAAGAACAGCTTTGGCGAATTGATTTATTCCGCCACAATCGATACAAGCGAATTTGACCACATCATCTTCAGCAATGGCAATGGCGAACAGACGCAGGATATCGACCTGACAGCGGTTCCGAACAATACAGGCTTCTACTGCGACAAATCGTCCCAGGACAGCCAGGGCCACTATAAGTACGGTACCTACGATTTCGACCCGTCCTTTATTGTCTGATACACGGTTTCTAAAAAGAGCCTTCCGCTTTATGGAAGGCTCTTTTGCTGAATACAAGAAAAAAGCGGACAGCATAGCTGTCCGCTTCGTGCATTTCTTGACATTTTGTTTACGTGCTTTTATACTCTTATAAGACCTTATGCTCAGGCGTTTGCCAGGGCATTCTGGAACGGGGCAATGTCGGTTAAAAACTCTTTCGGCAAATTCTCCTGCGCCTCAAGCGTAATCGGCTTGGTCATGTCGAGGCTTAAAATGCCCATAATGGAATGTGCGTCGATGATATAGTTATCGCATTTCAGGCTCATGGCATAGTTCAGATATTTGCTCGAAATGTTTACAAACTGCTTTGCCGCTTCCAGGTTCGGAATTGCGATCGTTGTGCTGTACATTTTGATCTTCCTCCAACTATACAATTATATTTCGTCTCTATAGTACCACTGTGATTGCAGAAGGTCAATCCAAATATTCGACAAAAAAGATTTCGGTTACTTATAGCGTTTTCTTTTTCACACGCTTGTTTATATTTTGTTCACAACAGACAAAGCAAATTCACATACTATTCTGGAAAACGCAAAAAAGGAGAATTCCATGACTTTTACCATACTTACCCTTGGCTGCAAGGTTAATCAATATGAATCGCAGGTTATGCACGAGGCGCTGCTGACGGCAGGCCACACGCCAGTGCCGCTTACTGAAAAGCCGGAGCTGTGTGTGATAAATACCTGCACCGTCACATCGGTGAGCGACAGCAAGGCAATGAAGCTTCTACGGCGGACGCGGCGTGAAAACCCAGCCTGCGTTATAGTGCTGACGGGATGTATGCCGCAGGCGTTCCCGGAGAGAAAGGGCCAATTCAGCGAGGCGGATATCGTCCTCGGCAACAAATGCAGGGGAGAGCTTCTTCCGGCTGTGGAAAATTTTTTGCAGACGCGAAGGCCGGTATTTCAAATCGAGCCGCATCAAAACGACACCTCTTTTGAAAGCATGTCAGTCCAGGCGTTCCATGAGCGCACACGGGCTTTTGTCAAAATAGAAGACGGCTGCAACCGTTTCTGTTCCTACTGCATCATACCGTACGCGCGCGGGCGCGTACGCTCCAAGCCCCTTTCAGAGCTTACTGAAGAGCTTACGAGGATTGCAGGGAAGGGCTACCGGGAAATTGTTCTCGTCGGCATCAATCTCTCGGCCTTTGGGCAGGAATGGGGGCTTGATTTGGGCGACGCCGTCGAAGCTGCCTGCGCGGTAGATGGAATCGAGCGCGTGCGGCTTGGCTCGTTGGAACCGGAACGAATGGACGAGGCGATGATTGCGCGTCTTTCCAGGCAAAAAAAGCTGTGCCCGCAGTTCCACCTCTCGCTGCAAAGCGGCAGCGCGGGAACGCTGAAACGCATGAACCGCCACTATACGCCGGACGAATACCGGGCAATCGTCCAAAACCTGCGCGCGGCGTTTCCAAATGCGGCGGTTACCACAGACATTATGGTGGGCTTTCCCGGGGAAACACAAAAGGAATTTGAAGAGTCGCTGGCTTTTGCACAAGAAATCGGCTTTGCAAAGGCGCATGTGTTTTCTTATTCACGCCGGCCCGGAACAAAGGCGGATAAAGAGCCGGACCAGATAAGCGCGGAGGTAAAGGAGCAGCGCTCGAAAGAGATGATTGCCTTAACAAACCGCACGCGTTCTGCTTTTTTAAATGAGCAGGCGGGCCTTGTGGAAGAGGTCCTGTTTGAAACGAAGCGAAACGGCGGGTTCTGTGAGGGATATACGAGAAACTATACGCCTGTTATCCTGCGAACACAGGACGACCTGTGCGGGCAGGCGCGGATGGTGCGCATTACAGGCGCCGAGCAGGATAAATGCACCTGTGAGCTGGATTCCTAGCCTGCTTCGATGATTTTCATGACGTTCTCAATCTCTTTCTTTGTCTGGTCGTTTACCAGGTAGTCGTAGGAATAAAGCATAAACCCGTCCGCCTTGAGCTCGCGCCCGTACTCGATTTCCTTTTGCAGGATATCCTGTGAGCCCTCCCAGGAGCCTTCGTCCGCGTCGCTGCCCGCCTTGTAGACGGCAAGGCCGATATAGAGCTTCACACCGTCGTTTTTGACAAGCTGCCGCCATTCGTCCGCGGTGCTGTCGTAAGGCAGCAGCGGGTGGTCGAAGCTTACATAAATCTGCGGGCAGATGTAATCGACATACCCTGGGGTCTTGCCCCAGGAATAAACGTCCGCGCCCATGCTGATGTCATTGTCAATGTTGCCCTGCGGTGATATGCCGAACACGGTATGGCTGCTCAAATTATGTACGGCGCTGTAAACGCCTGACACCAGTGTGTTGATGTTCGCCGTTCGCCATGCGTTCTGCGTAAGCGGCGTTGTGTCTTTTCCAAGGCTTTCCGTATAGGCGTCATACGAGGATTTGTCGTAATCGACGTCGCTCGTCGGATAAAAGTAATCGTCGAAATGGATGCCGTCTACCGGATAATTTTTTACGATTTCCTCAACGGATTCTATGATATATTTGCGTACCTCAGGATAGGCGGGATTAAAGTATAAATCGCCGTCCCAGTCGACCACATAGCCGCTCTTGCCCTTGTCGTTTTTCCATTTTGTGTAGGGGTTGTCGCCGGACAGCTTTTTCGGGGTATCGCTTACCTTGATACGCAGGGGATTGAGCCACGCGTGGAACTCAAGCCCCGCCTTGTGCGCGGCCTCCACCATATATGAAAGCGGGTCGTAGCCGGGGTCCTCGCCCTGCGTGCCCGTCAGGATATGCGACCAAGGGTAATATTTCGACGGGTACAGCGCGTCCCCGAACGGGCGTACATGCACAATCAATGTATTCATATTGTGTTCCTTCGACGTTTTGATGATTGCATCGAATTTTTTTTCAAACGCCTCCTGCGAAGGGTTATCCTCCACGCTAAGAGACATATACGGCACCCATACAGCCATCATCTCGCCCTCGTGCTGTACATACGCGCCGTCCTCGTGCGCCTTGTCCGTATTACCGGCTCCGCCGGAGTTTGTCCCGTTTACAGGCGCTGTGGGCGGATTTCCCCCGTTTTCATTCATCAGCGTTACATACGAAGCGCCTACCGCGCAGAGAAGCAGTACGACGGCAATTACCATGGGGGCGTACCTGCGTTTTCCTTCTGACATAACATTCCTTCCTTTCCCTGGAGCCGTCCCGTGGGAACAGGCTTGGTTTTCTAATCGCTTTCTTTTCATTTATAATAAAATTACGTTTGATTTATGCGAAAGGCGGGAAAGAAATGCCGCAAAATATCTGGTGGCTGCTGCTTATGGGCTACCTGCTTTTAATCAATATCTTAGCCGCCCTGATAACGGCCTTGGATAAAAGCAAGGCGCAGCGCGGGCGCTGGCGTATTAAGGAAAGCACCCTGCTGCTCCTGTCGGCCCTCGGCGGCAGCATCGGCATGTATTTGACGATGCGCCTGATTCACCACAAAACGCGCAAGCTAAAGTTTATGCTCGGCGTTCCGCTTATCTTTTTTGCGGAAATCGTGGCTGCCGCCGGGATATTCTATTTCTCACAGAACGGGTGGGGCTTATAAGATGGAAAATCCCAGGCTTTTAAAATTTACGGTCCCTGCGGAATTTGACGGCGCGCTGCTCAAAACCTTTCTGCGCCGCGGCTGCGGGCTTTCGTCCCATTTGATGGTTTCATTAAAGCAGACAGAAAACGGCATATTGCGAAACGGCAGGCATGCGCGCGTTATCGAGCGGGTAGCGGCGGGCGATATGGTTACGCTGCGGCTCCCGGAGGAAACCTGCGCGGCAGAGCCTGCCATGCTGCCACTTACCGTCATCTATGAGGACGCCCATCTTTTGGTCCTGGATAAGCCCCCGGGCATGCCGGTACACCCGACCTCATGCGGCCATCAAAGAGATACGCTTGCAAACGCCGTCTCGTATTATATGAGGAAAAAGGGGGAGCGCTATGCGTTCCGGCCGCTTAACCGGCTGGATAAGGATACGACCGGGCTGGTACTTGCAGCAAAGGAGCCGTACAGCGCGTTTTGCCTCAAAACCGGCGTGGAAAAGCAGTATATCGCCGTGTGTGAAGGCGTTTTTTCAGGAAGCGGCACGGTGGACGCGCCAATACGCATCAAGGAAGGGCATACAATTGAGCGTCAGGCGGGTAACGGCGGGCAGAGGGCTGTTACGCACTATAAAACGCTTGCGGGAAATCATAACCATACGCTTGCGCAGTTTACGCTCGAAACAGGCAGGACGCACCAAATCCGCGTCCACATGGCTTATTTCGGCCATCCGCTCGCGGGAGACGATATGTATGGAGGGAGCACGGAATATATAGCACGGCAGGCGCTCCACTGTGAACGGCTGTCCTTTGCGCATCCAATAACCGGCAAAAAAATGGAGCTTTTCTCGCCTTTACCGAACGATATGGCGCGCCTAATCGAACAAATTTCCACAAAAACAATACAAAACGGATGATGCAATTTGCAGGGCTCAATATTGCAAAAGAAGCATTCCTATGGTAAAATAGTACCAATTTATTCGAGAGAGGGAATCACGATGCAGGAAATCAAAGTGGAATTGACCAAGACACCGAAGGAAAAGCCTACAGACGAAAGCAAGCTCGGCTTCGGCAAGATATTTACCGACCATATGTTCCTGATGAACTATGACGAGGGACAGGGCTGGCACGACGCGCGGATTGTCCCTTATGGCCCGATTGCGCTGGATCCGGCCGCCATGTGCCTGCACTATGGGCAGGAAGTCTTTGAGGGAATGAAGGCTTATAAGACCAAAGAGGGCAAAACGCTTTTGTTCCGTCCGGAGAAGAACATGGCAAGGCTCAATGTTTCTAATGAGAGGCTCTGCATTCCTCTGGTCGATGAGGCGTTCTGCGTAGAAGCCATTAAAAAGCTCGTGAAAATCGAAGAGGACTGGATTCCGACTGCCGAAGGCACGTCGCTCTACCTGCGCCCGTTTATTTTTGCGGTTGACCCGTTTATCGGCGTCCACCCGGCGCACCAGCTGATTTTCTGCATTATCTGCTCGCCTGTCGGCGCGTATTATCCAGAAGGGCTTGACCCGGTTCGCATCTATGTTGAGCAGAACTATGTACGCGCGGTGCGCGGCGGCATGGGCTTTACAAAAACAGCCGGCAACTACGCCGCGTCCCTCAAGGCGCAGGACGAAAGCGAAAAGCAGGGCTATACCCAGGTGCTCTGGCTTGACGGCGTGGAGCGCAAATATATTGAAGAGGTCGGCACGATGAACGTGTTCTTCGTCATTGACGACGAAATTATAACACCGGCGCTGCAGGGCTCAATCCTATCCGGTATCACCCGTATGTCCTCCATCGAGCTGCTGCGCTCCTGGGGCTACAAGGTAACAGAACGCGCGCTTTCCATCGACGAGGTTGCAAAGGCCGCGGACGAGGGCAGGCTGAAAGAAGCGTTCGGCACCGGAACAGCCGCTGTCATCTCACCGATTGGCGAGCTCAAATGGGGCGATAAGGTCATGACGTTCAACGGCGGCAAAATCGGCGAAATTTCGCAGAAGCTTTATGATAACCTAACCGGGATACAGTGGGGAAGCGTAGCGGATGCCCACGGCTGGACGGTTGAGGTATAAGACGTTAAAAATGCAAATTGCCGCCCGCGGTCCCGTGTGCTTCCATCATTTCTTACAACTTTGTCAGAATCAAAACAGTTTGCCGGAAAACGGTTAAATCATTTTGAACTTTCTGTGAAATCCGTTGTGCTTAAATCTCCGCTGTGTTATAATCAAGCCGAACCGCGAGACACAGAAAGGAGATGAAAAATTAAGGAAATGAACAGTTCTATTTTGGTGGTCGACGATTTATCGTTCCCCAGAAAGCTCACGAAGAACGTGCTTGTTAACGCAGGGTTTACCGACACAGCCGAAGCGGCAAGCGCGCAGGAAGCGCTTGATTGCGTTCAAAACGAGGCCCCGACGCTCGTGCTTCTTGACGGTTCACTCCCCGGCAGCGAAGACCTCGCTTTACTTCGGAAGGTATTACAGGCGTCGCCTGAAACAAAGGTCGTAATGGTCTATGCGCAGACGGAGGATATCCATAAGGAAGAAGCATTATCAATGGGCGCAAAGGGCTACATACTAAAGCCCTTCAACGAAGAGAAGCTGCTCACCGTCGTGAATCATGTTCTGGCGGGATAAACCATAAAAGCAATAGGGCCGGCAGTGCACCGCACTGCCGGCCCTTTATATACGGTTTCTTTTAAATAAATAAAAAATATGTTTTTGATATTATAATGTGAAATATAACTGTAAATATGGGCTTGAGGGTAACAAAAATGAGAGTCGTTGAATACGGAAAAGAAAATCAAGACGTTATTATGCTTCTTCATGGCGGTGGTCTTGCCCCTTGGAATTATAAAGAAGAAGCAGAACAGCTGGAAGATAAATTTCATATTTTAGTGCCTGTATTGGATGGACACAGCGGAAGTGACAGTAAATTTTCCTCTATAGAAGAAAATGCCAAAAAACTAATACAATATATAGATGAAGCCTATAGCGGCCAGGTCCTTTTCATCGGCGGACTTTCTCTCGGTGGCCAAATATTGGTTGAAATGTTGTCGCAGAGAAAAGATGTCTGTAGGTTTGCCATAATAGAGAGCGCATTGGCTATGCCAATGAAAATAACAGCGTCACTTGTAAAGTCCTGTTTTCCTCTGTGTTATCCGTTGACAAAAAAGCGTTGGTTTGCAAAATTACAGTTTAATTCCCTGCATATAAAGCAGCCGCTTTTTGAAGATTACTTCAAAGACAGCGCTATCATCAGGAAAGAAGACATGGCAGCTTTTTTGCGGGCAAATTCTGATTACAAAATGAAAGATACGCTTTCCTCCTGCCGGTCAAAAACACTCGTATTAGCCGGCGGCAGGGAACAAAGAATCATGAAAAAATCCGCTGAGCTTATCAGCAAAAATATCAGTGATTCAACATTTGAAATTTTGCCGGGATACTGTCACGGAGACTTAAGCCTCAATCACTCCGAAAAATATACAGAAAAATTACTGCGTTTAATTGGTAAAATATAAGGCGATATTCCTGCTTCATCAAGCAGCCGCAATTTTGCCGGGATTCTATCTCATCCCAATGGTTTTTAAAATAGTCCACGAACAAGAACAAAAAAGAGGGCAGGGAGTATCAGCCTTTCATTTTTACAGATTTAGTGGTATAATATATTATGTAAAATTTGTGTTGCTTTACAACGTCCCGAAACAGGGCGGACAGGCTTTCCTGCCCACCCGTTTTTCGTTTCATAAGCGTTGGGATATCTTGTTATAAGTTTTTACTGCTCTTATGGGCAAATTTGAAAGGATGAAAGCTATGGTGCATTTGGTTTACTGCGACAACGCGGGAAAAAAGGGCGAAAAGGTTCTCGATAAAATTTTAAACGGAACAAAAACTATGGTTGTGCGGGGCGCCGCTGGCAGGAAAATACCGCACAGCAGGGTCTTTGCCGGTGAAACGCTTTATTTTATGGAAAAGGGAACGGCAAAAATCACGGCGGCGGCGACAGTCAAAAATGCCGAGAATTTTGTGAAGCTGCCTGATGAAGAGATTACACGCGTTTTAGAAGAGCGCCAGCCTAAGCTAAATTTGTCTGACAAGCAAAAGGCGCGCTGGCATAAAAAATGCCTTTGCCTGGTAGAATTTGAGGATGTCCGCGAAATAGAACCGCTTGATTTCGACCATCAGGGTAACATGGACGACTGGCTGATTATTGAGAAGATTGAAGACGTAGTGGTTGGTACAAGTATTCCGTATGACTACAAGAATTCCAGGTTTTAAGGCGGTGAAGCTATGGCAATGTGGAAACCGTGGCGGGGATGCCATAGGTACAGTGAGGGCTGCAAATACTGCTATATCCACAAAGGGGATGCGAAAAGGGGAGTCGATACCGGCAGTATCGTAAAGCTCGACGGCTTCGACGCGCCTGTCAAACGGAACAAAAACGGCGAATACAGGATGAAGGGCGGCCAGCTCGTCTACCTGTGCTTTTCCACTGATTTTTTGATAGAAGAGGCCGATCCATGGAGGGCGCAGTGCTGGGCGATGATAAAGGAACGCCCTGATTTGCATTTCCTGTTTTTGACCAAAAGAATCGAACGTTTTATGAGCTGCATTCCGGAGGACTGGAACGGCGGGTATGAAAATGTAACGGTCGGCTGTACTGTAGAAAACCAAAAGCGGGCGGACGAAAGGCTCAAGATATTCTCCGCTCTGCCAATCAAGCACAAAAATATTATTTGCCAGCCGCTGATTGAAGAGATTAACCTGGAGCGCTATTTGGACGGCGTCGAGCTGGTCGTGGTAGGCGGCGAGTCAGACAGGGACGCCAGGCCCCTCCGTTATGACTGGGTGCTTTCCATCCGGGAGCAATGCGCCAGAAGGGGCGTCCATTTTGAATTCAGGCAGTGCGGCACCCATTTTATCAAGGATGGGAAGGAATATAAGCTGTCTGTCAGGGAGCTGTGCAGCCAGGCGAGGAAGGCCGGCATCAATTTTTAATCCCAGGGTGCATTTGAATGAATAGAAAGCGGTAAAAAAGCGCGCCGGATTATCCGGCGCGCTTCTGTTTACCTTCTGACTGGAATTCCGTTCTCCGACAGGTAGGCCTTTAAATCAGGAATCGCGATTTCACCAAAATGAAAAAGAGATGCCGCGAGCACGGCGTCCGCCCTGCCCTTTGTAAACGCATCCAGGAAATGGGCGGGCTTTCCCGCGCCGCCGCTTGCGATGACGGGAATGCCAACACGTTCGGAGACCGCCTTTGTCAGCTCGACGTCATAGCCGTCCTTCTGCCCGTCGCAGTCCATGCTCGTAAGCAGTATTTCGCCCGCGCCGCGCTTTTCGGCTTCCATGGCCCACTGTACTGCGTCGAGCCCCACCGGCGTGCGCCCGCCGTTGATATAAACCTCCCAGCCGCCTTCTGCGCGGCGCTTTGCGTCGATGGCGGCAACCACGCACTGGCTGCCGAATTTGTAGGAGGCCTCGTTAATAATATCGGGACGCAGTACCGCCGCTGAATTGACGGACACCTTATCCGCGCCCGCGCGCAGGATTTCCGTAAAATCGTCCACAGTCCGGATACCTCCGCCGACGGTAAAGGGGATAAATATCGTATTAGCCACCGCGTTTACAATATCTACAATGATTTTGCGCGCGTCGCTCGAGGCGGTAATATCGAGCAGCACAAGCTCGTCGGCGCCCTGCCTGTCATACGCGGCGGCGCACTGTACCGGGTCGCCCGCGTCGCGCAGGTTCACAAAGCTTGTTCCCTTGACAACCCTGCCGTTTTTTACGTCGAGGCACGGGATAATCCGTTTTGCATACATAGGCTCAACCCCTTTCCTTTGCGGCGGCAAGCGTCATATCGGCAAAGTTTTTAAGCATCAAAAGCCCTGCTTCTCCGCTTTTTTCCGGATGGAACTGCGTTGCGGTAATGTTTTGGTAAGAGACGGAAGCGTCAATTGCCGTACCATACTGCGCCTGTGCGGAAACGATTGCCGGATTATTCGCGCGCAGGTAGTACGAATGGACAAAATAGACGTAGGGCTCGCCTGTAATCCCTTTATAAATGCCGTCGTGCTTTTTGATTTCAAGTGAATTCCAGCCGATGTGCGGGATTTTGAGGTTCCCGCCGCCGTTCGGTATTTTTGTAATCGAGCCTTCCAGCAGGGAAAGGCCCTTGGCGTTCGGGCTTTCCTCACTTTTGGAAAACAGCAGGTGCAGGCCCAAGCAAATGCCCAGAAGCGGCTTGCCTGTTTTTATATATTCAAGCACAGCGCTTCTCATATGGGAACGGTCCATACAGTCCATCGCGTCCCCGAACGAGCCGACGCCCGGCAGGATTGCGCCGTCGCATTCCAAAAGCGTGTGTTCGTCCCTTGTGACGGTCGTATCGCACCCGATATGGTTAAACGCTTTGACAACGCTTTGCAGGTTGCCCGCGCCGTAGTCGATAACAGCAATCATAAACAAAACCCTTTACGAAATATTTTACCTGATTTTATCATATTTTTGGGGGAAAGGCAAACAATTTGAAGGATAGATGCCGCATCCTGCAAAAAACAGGCGGTGAATCTGCGCTTTCGCTTGATTTTGGCAGGATTATGTATTAAAATTAATTAGATAATGCAACAGAAGAAGGATGGGCGGGCCTTATCCGCGGGAGAAGAAAATCATGGAAAAACATTTATTGTCAAGAATTGAACAGTTAAAGCCCAGGCTCTCAAAGGGGCAGAAGCGCATTGCCCGATATATAGAAGAACAATATGACAAGGCTGCCTTCATGACCGCCTCCAGGCTGGGCGAAACGGTCGGCGTCAGCGAGTCTACCGTCGTGCGCTTTGCGACGGAAATCGGCTATGACGGCTACCCAAAGCTGCAAAAGGCCATGCAGGAAATGATTCGGGACAAGCTTACCTCCGTACAGCGCATTGAGGTCACATGCAACCGCATCGGCTCACAGAGCGTGCTCGAAAGCGTGCTCAATCAGGATATCGATAAAATCAGGACGACGCTTGAGGAGACCTCGCGCACGGATTTCAAGGCGGCGGTGGATGCAATCGTAGGGGCGGAGAATATTTATATCTTCGCGGTGCGCAGCTCCTCGGCGCTCGCAAACTTTTTAGGCTATTACTTCGATTTGATTTTCGGCAACGTCCACGTCGTAAGTACGACGAGCAGCACCGAAATATATGAAAAGCTGCTGCGCATCGGTGAAAAAGACGTCATGATTGGCATCAGCTTCCCGCGCTATTCCAAACGGGCTGTGGAGGCAATGCAGTTTGCATCCGACCGCCGCGCTCGCGTTGTCGCGCTTACCGACAGCATGATTTCCCCGCTCGTCGCGGTCGCGAATTACGTGCTGCTCGCGCGCAGCGACATGGCCTCGGTCGTCGATTCGCTCGTCGCGCCGCTGAGCATGATAAACGCCCTCATCGTTGCGACGGTCCTACAGAAGAAGGAAGAGGTTAAGGAAACCTTCCGTAAGCTTGAGCGCGCATGGGACGAATACGACGTATACGCGAAAACCTCCGAAAGCGGCAGTGCGGGTACAGCGGGGGAAGAGGCATAATGGCGAAAAAGGAAGTGCTCGTCATTGGGGCGGGCCCCGCGGGTATGATGGCCGCGGGTACAGCGGCACAAAACGGCGCGGCTGTTACAATTGTCGACCGCAACAGGCGTCCCGGCAGGAAGCTGTTAATCACCGGCAAGGGAAGGTGCAACGTTACAAATAACTGCGACACACGCGATTTTATAGCCTCTGTACCGACAAACGGGCGCTTTTTATACAGCGCCCTGAGCGTGTTTTCCCCGCAGGATACGATAGGCTTTTTTGAAAAACGGGGCGTCCCCCTTAAAACGGAACGCGGAAACCGCGTTTTCCCGCAGTCCGATAAAGCGGCCGATATTGTTGACGCGATGCGTTCTTTTCTAATGGACTGCGGCTGCCGGTATATAAACGGCAGGGTGAAAAGCCTGATTTTGGAAAATGGCGAGGCAAGGGGCGCAGTGCTTGAAGACGGGCAAAGCCTGCGGGCCGGCTGTGTGGTTGTCGCCTGCGGCGGCAAATCGTACCCATTGACCGGCTCGACGGGGGACGGCTATACGCTTGCGGAGCAGGCGGGCCATACGGTGGCAGCGCCTGTGCCGTCGCTCGTTCCGCTTATATCGCGGGATTCCTTTTGCAAGGACCTGCAGGGGCTTTCTTTGCGTAATATTTCCATTACGGTAACTGATACGGACAAAAAGAAAGAGATTTATTCCGATTTCGGCGAGCTGCTCTTTACACATTTTGGGCTGAGCGGACCCGTTATTTTAAGCGCGAGCGCCCATATGCGCGGTATGCGCGCGGGCAGGTACCGCATAGATATTGACTGTAAGCCTGCGCTTTCGTTTGAACAGCTGGACAAACGGCTGCTGCGCGACTTTGAAAAGAATAAAAACAGGGATTTTTGCAATTCGCTTTCAGAGCTTTTGCCGCGCACGATGATTCCCGTCATGGTAATGCGCTCCGGTATCCGGCCGGAAACAAAGTGCAATGCCATTACAAAAGAACAGCGCCATGCCTTCGGCCGGCTGCTTAAGCAATTCCCTGTTGTTATCAACGGCTTCCGCCCGGTTGAAGAGGCTATCGTTACCTCAGGCGGCGTCAACGTAAAGGAAATCGACCCCAAAACAATGGAGTCAAAGCTTACAAAAAATTTATTTTTCGCAGGCGAGGTAATCGATACGGACGCCTATACAGGCGGGTTTAACCTGCAAATCGCTTTTTCTACAGGCTATCTGGCGGGTATTTCCGCAGCGGATGAAAATATGTGAATCGCAGAAGGGAAGAAAAATATTATGACGGCAATCGCCATCGACGGTCCCGCGGGCGCGGGCAAAAGCACCATCGCAAGGCTCGCGGCAAAAAAGCTGGGCTTTATTTATGTGGATACCGGTGCGCTGTACCGGGCTATCGCGTACAACGCGGTGAAGCTCGGCGTTAAAATCAGTGATGAAAACCAGGTGGAATGCCTGCTCGACCATACGGATGTCCAGCTTAAATTCCAAAACGGCGAGCAGCGCGTGTATGTAAACGGGGCGGATGTAACCGGCTTTATCCGTACGCCGGAGGTTTCCATGGCATCTTCCGGCATTTCCGCGCTGCCTGTCGTGCGGAAATACCTGCTCGGTTTACAGCGCGGCATCGCAAAGAACAGCGACGTAATCATGGACGGCAGGGACATCGGCACGGTTGTCCTGCCGGACGCCAAAATTAAAATATTCCTCACCGCCTCCGCCGAGTGCCGCGCGAAACGGCGCTATGAAGAACTGACGGAAAAGGGGATGGACGTCGTATATGACGACATCCTGCGCGATATCGAAACGCGCGACTACAACGATTCCCACAGGGAGGTAGCACCCTTAAAACCGGCGCGGGACGCCGTACTTGTCGATACGTCGGGCGAAACGCTTGAAACCTCGCTTGAGCGCCTGCTGGGCGTGATAGAAAAGCGCCTTTGATTTTTGCAAATCGGGAGGATGGGGATAATGGAACAGAAAAAATGGCTCTACAGCTTTGGCAGGGCGGTATGCACGCCCCTTATGAAGGTTTTATACCGCTACCGCTTTACCGGCAGGAACAATCTGCCTGAAACGGGCGCGTATATCATCTGTGCAAACCACCAGTCGTTCGCCGACCCTGTGCTGCTCGGAATCGGGCAGAAGAGAACCATCCGTTATATGGCGAAGGAGCAGCTTTTTAAGCATAAATTCCTGGGAAAGCTCATTTCTATGCTCGGCGCTTTTCCTGTTATGCGGGAATCTCACGACAACGCCCAGGCGTTCGCAACGGCGGATTCCGTGCTGGAAAGCGGCGGCGTACTTGGGATTTTCCCCGAAGGCACGCGTTCTAAAACGGGCGAGCTGCTGCGTATGCGTTCCGGCGCGGCCCTGATAGCGGCGCAGATGATGGTGCCCGTCGTTCCGGCGTGTATTACGGCTAAGGGCGGGAAAATGAAAGTGTTCAACACGACGAAAATTACATACGGGGACCCCATTACGCCCGAACAGATGGGACTGACTGAAAACGCGCAGGGGCATCAGATAAGGGCTGCCAGCCGCGTAATTTCAGACGCGATTGCAAATATCAGGGAACAAGATAAATTTTAAAAGGGAAGCATAACATATGGCATATACCATCAAGCCGCCTGTGGCGGGAACCGTACCATATTTTACAGCCTATCTTCTGGCGGAGGAGCCGGCAAGGTTTTCAAGCGACGTGCTTTTAAAGGTGCGCCGCGATTACTTTACGTCGGGCAAAAAACAAAAGGACAGGCTGTTTATGACGGCACAGGGGGAATCTATCCGCTGTGCTTACGCAATGGAAAAAAACAAACCCTTAAAATGGAAAAAAGAGGTCCAGGGCAGGCAGGAGGAAACGGCGGTAGCCGATGGCGCATCCGGCTACCGGGTTGAATCCCAGGGCTTTTCCGGAGCGCCCGTAAAAAAAGCGTACTTCGACAATGCGCACGCCTGGCTTCGTACGGAATATTTTGACCTTGAGGGCAAGACGCTTAACGCTGTTTTAATGCCGTGGACAAATGAACGTACCGCGTGCCTTGCGCTTTATCCGAAACAGGACAAAACGCCCATCCTGTTAAAAAGCGTTCCGATTCCGGAGGATGAAACGCTCCTTTCCGACCTGGTGCGGGAAGTCGAACCGCAGGCCTGCGCGCAGACACAGCAGGGGCTTGCCTATTTCTGTGACGATGAAAAGCTTTCCCTTTGGGAGGGAAAGCTTGAGCAAAAGGCAAAAGAAAGCAATAAGCCCAGGACATCGAAGCCCAGAAGGAAGCCGGGCGGCTTTCAATTTGATAAAGAAGCGCTGAGGGCGGATGCGCAGATGCTTTCTTTTGATATCAGGACGGCAGCTTCCCCGTTTACAGGCGCATTGCAGGAGCAGCCCCGCCCTGCAAAAAAGGCAGTAAAAACAACAAAAGAGGCAAAAACAAACGCAAAAGCTGCGAAAACAGCTGAAATATTGCCAGAAAAGTCCGTTTTGGCTGTAAATATACAGCCCGGCGCCCCAGTTATGGAAACGCCTGCGCCCGTTCCTGAAAAGAGCGCGGACAAGAATAAAACGGACGCGGCTGAAAAGGCCGCGGAAGCAGAAACTGTGTCAGCCGATTTGCCGCCTGCTGTTGTAAAGATTGAAAAGCCGGCTTCGCAGAAGAAAACGGCAAAAGGTACAGCCGCGCCGAAAACGCCTGCCGGCAGCCTTCCTGCCGACAAGATCATTGCGCTTTCCGCTAAGGAAAAGGGCCTGTATTTCGGCCCGCTCGATGAAAACGGGCGGCGGACAGGCATGGGCCGTACACAGCTGCAAAACGGCAGGACGCTTTATGACGGGGATTATCTTTGCGATATGCGCGACGGCTTCGGCGCGTATTATTTTAAGACGGGGCGCTTGAGCTATGTGGGCGGCTGGAAGGAAAACAAACGCAGCGGCTTTGGCATAGCGTTCCGGCCGATGGACGGCTCCGCGCATGTCGGCGTGTTTGAAGACGACCATCCAAAGGGCGTCTGCGCACGCTTTGATAAGGAAGGCCGCATGACCTTCGCGGGTAACTGGAAGGGCGGCACGAAAAACGGAGCGGGAATCACGCTTGAGGATGACGGTTCCATGACCGTTACGGGCTTTGTGAACGACAGGCAGAACGGTACGGCCACCGTGCTCGATTCATACGGCCGCGTACTCTACAGCGGCGGCTATAAAAACGGCCAAAAGGAAGGGGAAGGGCTTCTCTTCCATCCGGACGGCACGCTTGCTTATTCCGGCGCGTTCCATAACGGCGAATACGAGGGAGAAGGGACGCTGTATCTTGAGGACGGCGGGACCGTTTGCGGCGAATTCGCAGCCGGCAAGGCGAACGGCCGCGCTGTGAGGCGCGCGGCTTCCGGTGCGCTCATTTACGACGGCCTTTGGCAAGACGGCTTGTATAACGGGCTGGGCAGGCTTTATAAGCAGGACGGCGCCTTTATGGAGGGGCTGTTTCAAAACGGCTCCATGCATGGCGAATTTACCTGCTTTGCGCAGGACGGCGCGGTTACCTATAAAGGGACGCTCAAGGACGGCCTGTACGACGGGCATGGAATGCTTTACCGTGACGGCTCGGCCGTTTACGACGGCGCCTTCGCGGAAGGTGAAAAAAGCGGAATCGGCAGGGAATACGAAGGCGGCGTATGTGTTTACATGGGTTCGTTTGCAAAGGGCGGGCGCAGCGGCTTCGGTATCCTCTGCAGCGGCGCCGGGCAGCTCTATTCCGGATTTTTTGAAGGCGGCGTACCTTGCGGGCAGGGCGTTTCATATGCAGGCGGCCGGCCCCGTTTCGCGGGGTTTTTCGAGGAAGGAAAACCGCACGGGCGCATTAACGAGATAGAAGGCCAAAGGATTGCGGCACAGTGTATTTTCGAACACGGCGCCTGCCGTTACGAGCGCCGCTTCCGCAGTGACGGCTCGCTTGCGTTTGAAGGGAATATCAAGGACGGAAAGCCCGAGGGAATGGGCGCCTCCTTTAATGAGTATGGGGAAAAGACGTTTGAGGGGATTTTTAAATACGGGGAGCCGTTTAAAAGCATGAAGGTCATCACGGCCGAGCTTGCCGGCCTGCCATATGTGGAGAAGCTTAAAAACACCGATTACGAGACCTTCCGCACAGCTCCCGAATATGCGGTGGAGCAGCCGCTTTGCGGCGGCGTTTATTCCGGAGGACTCAAGAACGGGCTGCCGCACGGCAAGGGCACCATGCTTTATCCCGACCACCGCTATACCGGCTCTTATTCGGAGGGGAAAGCAGCGGGAGAGGGCGTCGTTTATTTAAGCGGCGGCGAGCAGCTTCGCGGCAGATTTTTAAAAGAAAAAACATCAGCCTCTGAGCATATGGAGTTTTTGAACGCTGCGTATGACTATGAGGTACAGCCCTAAGGAGCTCTGGTTTATTCATGCATTTAATTCCAATAGCGCAGGAAAGCACACTGCCTCTCGTTGGCGAAACGCCGCAGGAGACGATTTCCCTGCTTCAAAAATGGCTTTTGGATTTGTGGGACTGGGCAGTCGCCTTTTTCCCAAAGCTGATTGCCGCCGTGCTGATTTTTGCAATCGGCTGGTGGCTTTCGAAGGCCGTCACAAGGCTTATCCGCAGAGCAATGCTCCGCGGAAAGGCGGACCAGGCGGCAGTATCCTTTGTGTGCTCGTTTTCCCTCTGCGCGCTGCGTATCATTGTCATCATTTCGGCGGTCGCGCAGCTCGGCGTCAACGTCAATTCCATTATCGCGGCAGTCGGCGCGGCGGCGGTTACCGTTGGCCTTGCGCTTAAGGACAGTATGTCAAATATCGCAAGCGGCGTGCTTATCATCATCACCAAGCCGTTCAAGGCGGGCGATTTTTTGGAGTTCGAGGGCCTTCAGGGAACGGTCACGAAAATTGAAATTATGAACACCTTTCTCAACACGGTGGATAATAAAGAGGTCATTATTCCGAATTCGCGCCTGACCGCGAATAATGTTACAAACTTTACCTCGCACGATATGCGCAGGCTCGATTTGTCCTACAGCGTCGGATATGGGGACGACATCGTAGCGGCAAAGCAGCTTTTGCAGGGGCTTGTTTCAGAGCATCCGCTGGTCTTGAAGGAACCGGAGCCGGTCGTCGGCATTGCCGACCATAAGGACAGCAGTATTTCCATAGACTGCAAGCTATGGTGCCATAAGGACGACTACTGGCCTCTTTATTACGAAATGCAGGAGAAGGTAAAGCTGATGTTCGACGAGCACGGCATTCATATCCCGTTCAACCAGCTGGTCGTCCATATGGAGCCGGATGAAGTCCGGAAGCAGCCATAAATTTGGGCCTTGGCTGCGGAATAGCGATAAAAATAAAAGGATGACAATATGCAAATTAAAACATATCAAAGCCTTCCGCGCGAAGCGGCGGAAATCCGCACGCAGGTGTTTGTCGAGGAACAGGGCTTTCTCAGGGAATTCGACGATATCGACGCAAAAGCGCTGCACGTCGTCATATATTTGGACGGCGCCGCGGCGGCAACCGGGCGTACTTTTCAGGAAGATAACAGTTCTGCCGTTTGGCACCTGGGAAGAATCGCCGTCCGTAAAGATTACAGGGGCCGGGGCTTAGGCCTTGCCGTCGTAAAAGCGCTTGAAGAAGCGGCAGAAAAAGAGGGAGGCCGTGTGTTTGAGCTTTCCGCGCAGACGCAGGCGCGGCGCTTTTATGAAAAGGCCGGCTATACCGCACAGGGTGGGGTTTATCAGGACGAGCACTGCCCGCATATCAAAATGGTAAAGAACATGAGCGGAGGGAACGCCTGTGTCCGGCGTGGAGCCGGTATGATTGGCGAAACGGTAACAGTCACTATTGACAGGCCGCTTGGAACATGCCACCCTGAGCATCCCGATCTGTATTACCCTGTTAATTACGGCTATATAGAAGGGGTTATAGGCGGCGACGGGGAAGAGCAGGACGCCTATGTTCTGGGAGTTGACGTTCCCGTTGAATCTTTTACAGGTACCGTTATCGCGGTCATTCACCGCAATGACGATGTAGAAGAAAAATGGGTCGTTTGTCCAGAGGGTTTGTTTTTTACGCGCGAAGAAATAATGGCGCTTGTGTCCTTTCAGGAACAGTATTTTGATAGCTCCGTCATGATGTAATTATTTAATAACAAATAAAAGCGGTCCCGGGATTAAAAATCTCAGGACCGCTTTTTGTTGTTTCGCATGTTTTTACACGCCGGTGTTCGATACGTTCTCAGACGCGCCGTTTGCGGTGTTCCCGCTGCTTTGCTGGCTGCCCGTCATATTGTCGACACCGCTTTGGATAGCGCTGCCGGCAGCGGATACGCCGCCTTCGATGGCGCTGCCCGCGGCGGACACGCCGCCCTCGATAGCGCTGCCGAGAGAGCCGCTTGCGCCGCCCATGCTGCTGTTCATGCCAGCGGAAGCGTTGTTATGGTTCGAGCTGACGTTTGACTGGTTGTCTGTAACGGTTCCGTTGACACCGTTGCCGATTTTGCCGTTTTCCGCGCTGCAGCCGACAAATAATACGGCCATGCAGCTGACTGCTATGATAACGGAAAGTATCTTTTTCATTTTTACACTCCCTGAAATAATGGATTGCCTTTCGGCACAGTACTATTCATTTCCGTTTTCGGCAGAATCATGCATCTGTTTTTAAACATGTATTTATGTTTAAAGAACCGGGCTTAAATCTTTTTTTAATCGGTCGATGATTTTCTTTTCGAGCCTCGATATGTAGGATTGTGAAATGCCAAGCAAATCCGCGACCTCCTTTTGTGTGTGCTCCTTGTTTCCGCTTAATCCAAAGCGCAGCTCCATGATTTTTTTCTCCCGCTGCCCGAGCTTTGATACCGCGTCGAGCAGCAGGTTGCATTCTGCCTCCTGCTCGATGTTGCGGTTGACGATATCGCTGTCGCTCCCGAGTACGTCGCTTAATAAAAGCTCGTTTCCGTCCCAGTCTATATTGAGAGGCTCATCGATTGAAATCTCGTTTTTCAGCTGGGAGCTTTTGCGAAGGAACATCAAAATTTCGTTTTCGATGCAGCGTGAAGCATATGTCGCCAGCTTGATATTGCGCGCGGGGCAGAAGGTGTTGACCGCCTTGATTAGCCCGATTGTCCCAATCGAAATCAAATCCTCCACGCCGGCGCCGCTCGTTTCGAATTTTTTTGCAATGTAAACGACAAGGCGCAGGTTATGCGTAATGAGCGGCTCGCGCGCGTTTTTTTTACCCGCGGAAATATTTGCCATTACAATTTGCTCTTCTTCCGCCGTCAAAGGCGGCGGAAGCGTCTGGGAGCCGTTGATATAAAATACCTCGTCGGTAAAACCAAGCATCCGCCTGATTTTGTAAAATAGTTTTTTGAATAGATTCATAGCAATTCCCCCAAAAGCTTTAATCGATGCACTGCGTATTGATAATTGCACGGCATTCGCCGCTCAAGCGTTCCCTTTCGCATACGGCTATGTATATTTCACGCATACAGAGCGTGTCGTCTATAAAAACCTGCTTCGGCTTGAATGCGGGCAGTATCCCTTCCCCGCCGATTGACTGGAACGGCACGAACCGGACGCCCGATGACGAGGGATAAGCGCCTTCGCTTCCAGCCGCGCATTTTACTAAAAAATATTCTTTGATGGATTCGGGTACAATATCTTTTATGGTATTGAAATCCACGACGATAACAGGGCTTTGCGAAAAAGGCTCAACGAGGCTGCTGCCCGTGTCGAGTTTTCCAAAAAATTCGGCGCGCCGCCCGTTTTCTGCGGCAAGCCTGACCCTGCAAATTACCTTTTGCGGAGCTTCGCGGCCGGACAGCCGGCTAACAAGGCGCAGGACCAGATAGCAAATGAGCGTGGAGACAATCAGCACAAGCGGCGAAAGATTGAAATACACGGCGCCGTTGTTGATAACCATGCCCTTCGGCGTAAAGGCAAACCACAGCGCAATCATCGCGCCGCCGAAGCAGAAGCTGATAAGCAGGAACGCCGCGAAATTTTTTAAAAAGACCTTAAACGGCTGTCGTCCAAACGTCAAAAAAACCGTTCCGGCGGCAACGAGCATTTTTATGCCAAAATTCAGCACGCTGTGCAGCGGCGGCAATAATATAATAAGGGAGCATAACGCTCCAAACGCGGCTCCCAGAACAATCCGTCGTCGTTTTGGTGAAAGCTTTGTGAATTTCGAGGCCGCAAGCAGTATAAAATAATTGATAAACAGATTCAGGCACAGCAAAATATCTAAATAAACCGTCTGCTTGATACCGCTCACATCCTTTCCTGTAGCCGGTGCAAAGCTATTATTGCACATAGTTTTCAGATTTATTGTCACAATCTGTTTTCCCATAAAGAAAAAAGAAGGGAGTTTTTTTCATTGGCGGTCGGAATTGTAATCGGCTTCGTAATCGGCAGCATGACGGGTGTATGCGTCATGTGCTTATTCCAAATCAACAGAAAACATTGATTCAAATTTAAGGATTTTAAAACACAACAAACAGCGTTTCCTTTTATTTTTTATGAAAAAAGAATAAAAAACAGCCTTTTATTGTGTGAAAAGCATTGACGAGCAGACGCAATCTGGTATAAAATAGCAATATACATTTTTTCTGGTGGTGATTCAAATGGCACTTGAAACGGTCAACCAGGTCAAGGAAGCGGAACAAAGGGCCCAGCAGGCCGAACAGGATGCGCGCCAAAAGGCGCAGCAGATTCTCGACAGGGCAAACAAAGACGCTGAACAGGCCGTCCTTAAAATGGAACAGGAAGCGCATGCCCGTGCACAGCAGCGCATCAGGCAGGCTCAGGAGCAGGCTGACAGCATGCTCAAGGACGCGCGGGAGCAGGCGCAAAAAGAAACGGCGGCGCTTGAAGCGGCGGCAATGAAAAAACAGTCCGCGGCAATCGAAAAAATTATCGGGCGGATTATCTGAACGCTTTCAGTCTATACCGCCTGTCAAGCGTTTAAAAACGGAGGTGCTGTAAATGGCTGTACTTGAAATGCAGCGAATCAATATCTACGCATTAAAAAAGCACCGGAAGGCAATTTTAGAGGCGCTCCAGCGCAAGGGAGCAGTGGAAATCGAAAACCTAAAGCTTGAACACAGCGTCTTTTCCAAGGAAGAAACCGCACAGAAGCAGGCGGTCTTTATGAAAAGCTCCGCCTCAGCGGGACAAGCCTATGCGGTTTTACAGGAATATTTTCCGGAGAAAAAATCTCCTCTTTCCATGTTCGAGGGAAGGAGCCCGCTTTCCGTTGAGGACTATTACGCTTTTGTAGATGACGCCCAGGAAATCATGCGTGTCGCTTTTGAAGTCAATTCCCTGCGTAAGGAGGTTGCGGACAACAAAGCGGAAATTATCCGCCTGGAATCCCAAATCGAGGCGCTCGAGCCATGGGAAAGCTTTAATCTTTCGATGCGCTTTCCGGGTACAAAGACGACCGCCGCCTTCATCGGCGTACTTCCGGAATTTTGGACATACGAAGCCGTCATGGAGCACCTGGCACAGGAATCGCCGGAAACGGACGCGCTTTCGCTTGAAATCGTGAGCGCTACAGACTATCAGACCTGTATTTTCCTGCTGTGCAGGAAGCAGGATGAAGAGAAGGTAGGCGCAGCCCTTCGGTCCATTGGCTATGCAAAGCCGCCGGTTGCTTCCAAATTCACGCCGTCAGAGCGTATCGCGGAGCTTGAAGGAAGAATCGAAGAAGCGGAGCGTGCAATCGACAAGGCGGAGCTTATGATTCAAAGCTTCCGCGGCATGAAAAACGCGTTTCGTTTTATGGAGGATTATTACGTCATGCGCGCCGAAAAATACGGCGTAATCGAAAAGCTCGAAAACTCAAAGCATGTGTTCATCCTCACCGGCTATATCGTAAAAAAACGCGGGCAGGCCCTCGCTTCTGAGCTGGAACAAAAATACGGCGCCGCGGTTGAGCTGGAAGCGCCGTCGGCACAGGAACAGCCGCCCGTCGTTTTAAAGAACAATAAATTTGCCCGTCCGGTCGAGAGCGTGCTTGAAACGTACAGCCTGCCCGGCAGGGGCGAGGTGGACCCCACTTCGCTGATGTCGGTTTTCTATTATATCTTTTTTGGTATGATGTTCTCAGACGCGGGTTACGGCCTCGTCCTTGCGCTCGGCTGCGCGTTTGTCCTGAAAAAGTTCAAAAACATGGAGCAGGGGCTGAAAAAGAGCGTCCAGATGTTTTTGGGCTGCGGCATCTCCACCATGTTTTGGGGCATCCTTTTCGGCAGCTATTTCGGCGACGCGGTCACGGTCATCGGCAAAACGTTTTTTAACGCCGATGTTGCAATTCCGCCGGTATGGTTCAATCCCGTAGAGGGCACCAATTCCATGACGCTTTTGATGGTCGCCTTTCTGCTCGGCATCATCCACCTGTTTATCGGCCTTGGCATCAAGGGCTATATGGATATCAAAAACGGCAGGCCGCTCGATGCTGTTTACGATGTATTGAGCTGGTACCTGCTTGTGGGCGGAGGTATTTTGGCCCTGCTTTCGATGGACATGCTCAAGTCCTTAACCGGATTTGTGCTCCCGCCCGTTTTTCTGACAATCGGCGGCGTGTGCGCGGCTGTCGGCGCGGTCATTATCCTGCTCTTTGAGGGGCGCGGCTCCAAACCGGTCAAACGGCTGCTCAAGGGCGCGTACGGCCTTTACGGCGTGACCAGCTATTTGAGCGATATCCTTTCCTATTCAAGGCTTCTGGCCTTAGGACTTGCGACCGGCGTTATCGCGCAGGTGTTCAATCAAATCGCTTCCATGTTCGGCGGCGGTGTCGGCGTGATTCCGTTCATCGTCGTGTTCATTATCGGCCATACGCTCAACATCGGCATCAACGCCCTGGGCGCGTACGTCCATACGAACCGTTTGTCGTTCGTTGAGTTCTTCGGTAAGTTCTATGAGGGCGGCGGAGTGAAATTCACCCCCTTCCAGATAAACACCAAGCACTACAAAATCAAGGAGGAAAATTAACCATGGATAACTTTGGAATTGTTTTTGCATTAATCGGGGCGGCGCTTGCCACCTTTTTGGCCGGCACGGGCTCAGCTATCGGCGTAGGAAAAGCCGGCGTCGCGGCTGCGGGCGTTCTGACGGAAGACCCGTCCAAATACGGCAAGGTACTTATCCTCCAGCTTTTGCCCGCTACACAGGGCATTTACGGGCTGCTGGTCGCGTTCCTTGTCCTTGCCAATACAGGCATCCTCGGCGGCGACCCAAACATTTCTGTTACAAAAGGGCTTCTCTACTTTGCTGCATGCCTGCCGATTGCGTTTGCGGGCCTGTTTTCCGCCATCCACCAGGGCAAATGCTCGGTCGCGAGTATCGGCACCGTTTCCAAAAAGCCTGACCAGTTCGGCAAGGCGCTGCTTCTGCCTGCTATGGTCGAGACATACGCCATCCTCGCACTGCTCGTTTCCATGCTTGCAATCTTCAATATTCCAAACCTGCCCTTTTAATCCCGCATGAAAAATAACCTGGACGGGAGCATTGCCATATGAATGGATTAGATAAGATTTTAGACGAGATTAAAATGGAATCCGACGAGGTTTCCGCATCGATTATAAAGGAAGCGCAGGATAAAGCCTCCGAAATCGCGCGGCAAGCGCGGCAGAAGGGGGAGGAAGCCGTAAAGCGCATCGACGGTGATACAAAGCAGAAGTGTGACGATATCCTTGCAAGGGGGCGGTCGGCTTCGGAGCTTTATAAAAGGAAGGAAGCGCTCAAGGCAAAGCAGGACATAATCTCCAGGGTACTGCTCGACGCAAAGACTACCCTGCTCAATTTGCCTGAGGACAAGTATTTTGAGCGTATCCTCCAAATGGTTGAAAAACACGCGCTTGAAGAGGAGGGCGAAATCGCCTTCAGCGAAAGGGACAAAAAGCGCCTGCCGAAGCTCTTTGAGGCAAAGCTGAAGCTTGCGTCAAAAAACAAGCTGAAGCTCGCGCAGCAGCCGGCGCGCATCGACGGCGGTTTTCTCCTGCTGTACGGCGGCATAGAGGAAAACTGCTCGTTTGAAGCACTGTTTTCCGATATGCACGAGCAGCTCCAGGACGAAGTGCGTACGCTGCTGTTTCCTTAAGAAAGGGGGCTTTACCGCCTTATGTCGGAAGAATACACCTACGCGGTCGCGCGTATCAGGGCAAAGGAAATGAAGCTCCTTACTAAGAGCGACTTGAACGCCCTTTTGTCCGCCAGGGACTATGACGAATGCATGCGCCTGCTTTATGACCACGGCTGGGGAGAGGAAGGAAAGACGCTTTCCGCGCCCGCTCTTTTAAAAGCCGAGCAGGAAAAGACATGGTCGCTCATGCGCGAGCTTGTGGACGATATGAGCGTTTTTAACGTGTTCCTTATCCCAAACGATTTTCACAATTTAAAGGTTTCCATCAAGGCAGTCACACGCGACGCAAACCCCGCGGGCATGTTTATAGAGAACGGGACAGTTCCGGCCCAGACGGTATATGAGGCCGTAACAAAACGGGATTACACGGACCTTCCCGAGTATCTGCGCGGACCGGCTGGCGAAGCGCTCACAGCGCTTTTGCAGACGGGCGATGGTCAGCTTTGCGACGTCATACTCGACAAGGCGTCGCTTGAAACGGTGCATAGGCTCGGGCAGGAATCGGACAACGAGGTAATCCGGCTTTACAGCGAGCTGACGGTTGCCTCCGCCGATATCAAAACGGCGGTGCGCTGCGTCAAAACAGGAAAGACGGCGGAATTTATCAAAAAGAGCCTTGCTTCCTGCTCGTCGCTCAACGTAAACCTGCTCGCGTCAGCGGCGGCAAAATCGCTTGAGGATATTTACGGTTATTTACAGTTTACCGATTACGCGGGCGCGGTTGACGCGCTGAAAACGTCTCCAACCGCCTTTGAAAAATGGTGCGACGATTTGCTGACCGATAAAATCAAACCGCAGAAATGGGAGCCGTTTTCCATCGGGCCGCTCGCGGCGTATATCATCGCGCGCGACAATGAAATTAAGGCCGTGCGCCTGATTCTTTCAGCAAAATTAAACGCGCTCGATTCGGAAGCAATCAAGGAAAGGCTGAGGGATATGTATGTATAGGATTGCAGTAATCGGCGACCGCGACAGCATCTATGGCTTTGCGGCGCTCGGACTCGATATCTATCCGGTCGAATACGGGCAGGACGCATCTGAACAGCTCAAAACGCTCTGTAACGGCGAATACGCCGTGATTTATATTACAGAAGCGCTGTTAAAGGATTACGACAAGGAGCTTTTGCGTTACCGCGAACAGCAGGTACCGGCCATCATCCCGATTCCGGGCATCACGGGAAACAACGGCATGGGGATTGCGGCCGTCAGGCAATTTGTCGAAAAAGCCGTCGGGTCGGATATTATATTCAACGATTGATTTTTAAAATATAGAAGAAAACCCATCGAAGGGAATGAATGCTACAATGAGCACAGGAATCATCAAAAAGGTAGCCGGGCCGCTCGTTATCGCTGAGGGGATGCGCGACGCGAACATGTTCGACGTTGTGCGTGTAAGCGGACAGCGCCTCATCGGCGAGATTATCGAGATGCACGGCGACCGGGCTTCCATACAGGTATATGAGGAAACGTCCGGCTTAGGCCCCGGAGAGCCTGTTGAATCGACCGGAGCGCCGTTGAGCGTGGAGCTTGGCCCCGGGCTTATCGGCAGTATTTACGACGGCATCCAGCGCCCGCTTGACGACATCATGAAGCTGAGCGGCAACAGCCTGCACAGGGGCGTAGAGGTCCCGTCGCTCAAGCGCGACAGGAAATGGAGGTTTGTCCCAACGGCTAAAGCCGGCGACAAGCTTTCCGCGGGTGACGCGATTGGAACCGTTGAGGAAACAAAGGTCGTCACCCAGAAAATTTTAGTGCCGCCAAAGGTTTCCGGCATACTCAAATCAATTAAAGAGGGCGAATATACTGTCGACGAGCCTGTTGCGGTCGTCACCACGCCGCAGGGTACCGACGTAGAAATCACGCTCATGCAGAAATGGCCGGTCCGTGTTGGACGCCCCTATAAAAGAAAGCTGTCCCCCGAAATGCCGCTTGTCACAGGCCAGCGTGTTATCGATACGCTGTTCCCCATAGCGAAGGGCGGCGTCGCCGCTGTTCCGGGTCCGTTCGGAAGCGGAAAGACCGTCGTGCAGCACCAGCTTGCAAAATGGTCGGAGGCGGATATCGTCGTCTATATCGGCTGCGGGGAGCGCGGCAACGAAATGACCGACGTACTAAACGAATTCCCGGAGCTTATCGACCCGAAAACGGGCTATTCCCTGATGGAGCGCACCGTGCTCATTGCGAACACGTCGGATATGCCGGTTGCGGCACGTGAAGCGTCTATTTATACAGGCATCACCATTGCGGAATATTTCCGCGACATGGGCTTTTCCGTCGCGCTGATGGCTGATTCCACCTCCCGCTGGGCAGAGGCTTTGCGCGAAATGTCAGGCCGTCTTGAGGAAATGCCCGGCGAGGAAGGCTACCCCGCGTACCTCGGCAGCCGCCTTGCCCAGTTCTATGAAAGGGCGGGCCGCGTCATTACGCTTGGTTCTAAGGATGAACAGGGCGCGTTGTCCGTTATCGGTGCTGTGTCGCCTCCGGGCGGTGATATATCCGAGCCGGTTTCGCAGGCGACGCTGCGTATCGTCAAGGTGTTCTGGGGACTCGATTCCGACCTTGCCTACAAGCGCCATTTCCCGGCAATCAACTGGCTCAAGAGCTATTCGCTCTATCTCGATACCATGGCGCAGTGGTTTAACGACACAGTCGCACCCGACTGGATGGAATGCCGCCACAGCCTGATGCGCCTGCTCCAGGAGGAGGCGGAGCTGGACGAAATCGTCAAGCTCGTCGGTATGGACGCGCTTTCCGCGCCAGACCGCCTGAAGCTGGAGGCCGCGCGCTCTATCCGTGAGGATTTTCTCCATCAGGACGCGTTCCACGAGGTAGACACCTATACGCCGCTCGATAAGCAGCATATGATGATGCTCTTGGTGCTTGCGTATTACGACAAAGCGGCCGCGGCGCTCGATAAGGGCGCGACGGTCGACAGCCTGGTTAAGCTTCCGGTAAGGGAACGGCTCGGGCGGTTTAAATATATCCCGGGCGACCAGACGAAGAAGGAATTCGGCGAGCTGCTTGACCAGCTCGACCGTGAAATAGGAAAAGCAATCGATGAAGGAGGCGACCTCTGATGCCAAAGGAATACCGTACAATTGAAGAAGTCGCCGGCCCGCTTATGCTCGTCAAGGACGTTGAGGACGTCCACTTCAACGACCTGGGTGAAATTGAGCTTGCAAGCGGCGAAAAGCGCCGCTGCAAGGTGCTCGAAATCAACGGCTCGGACGCGCTCGTCCAGCTGTTTGAAAACTCCGCGGGCATCAACCTTTCCGACAGCAAGGTGCGTTTTCTCGGAAGGAGCATGGAGCTTGGCGTCAGCCGGGACATGCTCAGCCGCGTATTCGACGGCATGGGCAAGCCGATTGACGGCGGCCCTGACATCCTGCCGGAAAAGCGCCTCGATATTAACGGCCTGCCGATGAACCCGGCGGCGCGCAACTATCCGCAGGAATTCATTCAAACGGGCGTTTCCGCTATTGACGGCCTGAATACGCTCGTCAGGGGGCAGAAGCTGCCGATTTTCTCAGCCTCCGGCCTGCCGCACGCAAACCTTGCCGCGCAGATTGCGCGCCAGGCGAAGGTGCGCGGTACGAACGAGCCGTTCGCCGTTGTGTTTGCCGCGATGGGCATCACGTTCGAGGAATCGAACTTCTTTATTGAAAGCTTTAAAGAAACGGGCGCAATCGACCGCACGGTCATGTTCGTAAACCTTGCGAACGACCCCGCCATCGAGCGTATTTCCACGCCGCGTATGGCGCTGACCGCCGCCGAGTACCTCGCGTTCGACGCGGGCATGCACGTGCTCGTCATTATGACCGATATCACAAACTATGCCGACGCCCTGCGTGAGGTTTCCGCCGCGCGCAAGGAGGTTCCCGGACGAAGGGGATACCCCGGCTATATGTATACGGACCTTGCTTCCCTCTACGAACGCGCGGGAAGGCAAAAGGGCAAAAACGGCAGTATTACCCTGATTCCAATCTTAACCATGCCCGAAGACGATAAAACCCATCCGATTCCCGACCTTACCGGCTATATTACGGAAGGGCAGATTATCTTGAGCCGAGATTTGTACCGCAAGAATATTGCGCCGCCTATCGACGTACTGCCGTCTTTGAGCCGTTTGAAGGACAAGGGCATCGGCGAAGGCAAAACGCGCGCCGACCATGCCAACACGATGAACCAGCTCTTCGCGGCCTACGCCAGGGGCAAGGACGCAAAGGAGCTTATGACCATCCTTGGCGAAGCGGCGCTGACGGACATCGACAAGCTCTATGCAAAGTTTGCGGACGAATTTGAAAAGCAGTATGTCTCCCAGGGCTACGAAACAAACCGTGACATTGAAGAAACGCTCAAAATCGGCTGGAAGCTGCTGTCTATCCTGCCCAGAAGCGAGCTCAAGCGTATCAAGGACGAATACCTTGACAAATATTACGGCAAAGACTAAAAAGCGAGGTGAACGGCCTTGGCGTCAACCACAGTCAACCCAACCAGAATGGAGCTTACGCGCCTGAAAAAAAAGCTCGTCACCGCCATGCGCGGCCACAAGCTTTTAAAGGATAAGCGCGATGAGCTGATGCGTCAGTTCCTCGATTTGGTTCGGGAAAATAAGGAACTGCGTGAAAAGGTAGAGCGCGGCATTGCGCAGGCGAATAAGAATTTTGTCCTGGCGCGCGCTTCTATGTCCGACGAGGTGTTAAACGCCGCTTTGCTTGCTCCGAAACAGGAGGTTTCCCTGGAGCTCAGCACGCGCAACGTCATGAGTGTCGATATCCCCGTGCTCGATTATAAAACGCGCACGCCTGACGAGAATGATATTTATTCCTACGGCTTTGCGTTCACGTCGAGCGATTTAGACGACGCGGTCAAATCGCTTTCTGATTTGCTGCCCGATATGCTCCGCCTTGCGGAGGTCGAAAAATCGTGCGAGCTGATGGCAGGCGAAATTGAAAAAACGCGCCGCAGGGTTAACGCGCTTGAACATGTGATGATTCCACAGACACAGGAAAACATCAAGTACATCACAATGAAGCTTGACGAGAACGAGCGCAGCACGCAAATCCGCCTGATGAAGGTTAAGGATATGATGCTCAAGGAAGCACACGGCTATTAAACAAAAAGGCAGCCATATGGCTGCCTTTTTTAAACCAATTTTTATTTTGTACAATTTTGAGTCCTGTTTTAAAACGTGCCGTTTCTTGGATTTCTTGATAAAACTTTCTATGTTCAATCAAAAGAGGAAAACCATTTCGGCGGTTTCCCTCTTTTGGAATCACCTTTCCGCCGACAAGGGAAAACCTCGTCGCAGGTTTTCCCTTGACCCTTTCCAGCCGAGCAAGGGGCTGCGCCCCTTACAAACCCCACACGATAGAAACCATGCCGTTCCTCGTTTTATGTCTGGAGGCGTAGAACAGATACTGCGGGACGTTTCTGCGCCGCGCCTTCGCGCGGAGTACCTCCTAAGGTTGGTACTTTTTTGGTATGTGGAGTGCTTCGTGAGTGAAGTAATTTCACCAAAATTTTCTTTCATCTTTTGTCAATCCCAAAATGTAGTCAGCAGAAACATCATAGAATTTTGCAAATTTTATAATGTAGCTCGCCTTAATCTCATTTTCTCCAACTTCATACCGCCTGTATTGTTCCTGCTTTACTCCTATTGCATCGGCTATTTGCTGTGTGAAAAATTTTTTACGCTACACTTGTGTTCGTTTTTTAAGACATTTTTAAAAAAGTATGTTATAAAGGTATAAAGAAGTGTTAAAGGAGGATGTTTATGAGTGAAACGGTAGAAAAAAAGTTGCTTTCGGGGCTATTGGAGGAAACAAAACTAGATGCGGACGTACTCGAGAAAATAGGGTTTGCGAGCAGGGCGTTCTATGTGTTCCGTTCGTTTGATGTAGTGCCGTTTGGCGACTGCGAATATGAGGATTACTTTTGCCTTGCGTGTTTGACGGCAAGCCTTTCCTCCTGCGGCAGCCAGATGGAGATTGAAAGCGGCTGCGATATGATTGCCTTATGCTTGGAGCTGAGCTTAGGCATACAGGAGAAACAGGCGGTACGGAAGGACGGCATACGGAAAGAAGGGGTTCTCTGTGATACATAACAGCTATCTGGAAGAGCTAAACGGGCTATTGCACCGGATAGCGGAAGACCCGCACCGTCAGGGGCTTTGCGCCGAAGGAAAAGAATTACAGGGCGAAACGGAGCGCGAAGAGCTGTACCTCGATTTCAGCTACCGGAAGCTGGACGAAATAGGCTATGCCCTTTACTGCTTTGAGCGGATGCAGGCGCTCGGGGAACCGCGCCTTTCTCCTGAAGAATGGCAGGCGCTAAAGCACAGCTTTGTGCTCGGGAGCCTTGCGGTAAGCGGCGGCAGGCCGTCCCGTGAAGAAACCATTAAAAAAGCATATGGTCAGATAAAAGAAACGCTCACGCATTGCGTGGGCATAGCGTACCATACGGACAAGCAGGAGGAAGGCATATAGAAACTCCGGCGAAAGCCGCGCAAAAGTACCACTCACAAAGCACTCCACATACCAAGAAAGTACCGCACCCACGAGGTACTCCGCGCGAAGGCGCGGCGCTGGAACGTCCCGCAGTATCTGTGCTACACCCCGTACATAAAACGAGGAACGGATAGTTATCTCTTAGGGGGATTTTCAAGGGGCTTCGCTCCTTGAATCGGCTGTGGAGGGATAGGCGGAGGGCGGCGCGATGCTTTGCCGCCCGTAAGCCGTAAGGGAACCCATCGAAAGGGTTCCCTTGGAAAAGCGCTCGAAGAGGGGTTACAAAGGGGAGGAACAGCCGCAACTGTTCCCTCCCCTTTGATTGAACATAATAAGTTTTATGAAAAAACCCAAGAAGCAGATGGTTTTCTTCAAAAAGAAAGAAGCAGGATGCTTAATAAAAACCAAGAAGCAGAACGCTTCATTTATAAACCGGGAACAAAGGGTTTTATAAAAAATTCAACTAAAAGAATTTGCAAAAACACTTTTTGCATATAACAGGAGGTCAACGAGTGGCGATTCTTTCCGTTCAAAACCTGTCGCTTTCCTTTTCGGAACGCGTCCTGTTCGAGGACGTAAGCTTCGACGTGGAGGCGAAGGATAAAATCGGTTTTATCGGCGCGAACGGCGCGGGCAAAACCACTATCTTCAAAATTATATCGGGCTTGCTGGAGCCGGGCGCGGGCGGCGTGTTCAAGGCAAAGGACGTGCGCGTCGGCTGGATGGAGCAGCACGCGAACGCCGATAAAAGCAAAACGGTATATAACGAGCTTTTGACCGTCTTCTCCCGTTTTGAAGCGATGGAACAGCAGCTCGAAACGCTGGCGCGGCAAATCGAAGCAGACGAAAACGGCCGCGACGCGTTGATTGCGAAACAGCTTGCCCTTCACGAGCAATACGAAAACGACGGCGGGCTGACCTACAAAAGCCGCACGCGTTCGGCTTTAATGGGGCTTGGTTTTTCCGGCGCCGAAATGGAGCTGCCCTGCGGCGCGCTGTCCGGCGGACAGCTTTCAAAGCTGAGCCTTGCAAAGCTTTTGCTATCCGGCGCGAACCTGCTTTTGCTCGACGAACCGACCAACCATCTCGACATCCCATCGGTGGAATGGCTCGAGGGCTTTATCCGCGATTTCAGGGGCGCTGTCATCGTCATTTCGCATGACCGTTATTTTCTTGACGCGGTAACGAACCGCACCATTGAGCTGGAGCACCAAAGCATAGCCTCCTACAGCGGTTCCTATACGGAATTCATGAAAAAGAAAGAAAAGATAAACGAGGACTTAAAACGCAGGTACGATAACGATATCAAAGAAATCAAGCGTATCGAGGGAATCATCGAACAGCAGAAGCGCTGGGGGCGCGAGCGGAATTTTATTACAGCCGAAAGCAAGCAAAAGCAGGTTGACCGGCTGAAGGACGCGCTGGTAAAGCCTGACGGGGAGGTAGAGACGATTCATTTTTCGTTCAACCCCAAACGCGAAAGCGGCAACGACGTTTTAATCTGTGAGGATTTATCCAAGGCCTACGGTGAAAAAACGCTCTTTGAGCATGTAAACCTGCACATAACCAAGGGAGACCGTGTTTTCCTGCTCGGCGCAAACGGCTGCGGCAAAACGACGCTCTTCAAAATCCTGACCGGCCGTATCGAATCCGGCGGGGACGTGCGCTTCGGCGCAAACGTGGACGTTGGTTATTTCGACCAGGTGCAGTCCGACCTGCATCTTGACAAAACGGCGCTCGACGAGGTCTGGGACACGTTCCCAGGCATGACACAGACACAGGTACGCACAGCGCTCGGCTCCTTCCTGTTCAAAGGGGACGACGTGTTCAAGCCGGTAAAAGCCCTGAGCGGCGGGGAACGCGCGCGGGTCGCCCTGCTCAAGCTGATGCTCGCGGGTTCAAACTTCCTGCTGCTCGACGAGCCGACCAACCATCTCGACACCGCCTCGCGCGAGGCGCTCGAGGACACCTTAAAGGCCTACGGCGGCACGATGTTTATCATCTCGCATGACCGTTACTTCATCAACAAGCTGGCCGGCAAGGTCATTACGCTGTCGCAAAACGGCGCGAGGGAATATCTCGGCAATTATGACAACTACCTGGAAAAGGCAAAAGGGTTGCCCTCCCCCGCGGTATCCCCTGCAAAGGAAGAAAAGCCCAAGCAGAACGAATACTTCCAGCGTAAGGAACAGCAGGCGGCAAGGCGCAGGCTCCAGACAAAGCTCAAAAATTGCGAGGCGCTGATTACACAGCTTGAAACACAGGCAAAAGGGCTTGAAAACGAGCTTAATCAGCCTGAAACGGCCTCGGATTTTGAAAAGCTTACGGAGCTTACCGCGCGGCTTGAAACCCTTCACAGGGAACAGGAGCGGCAGATGGAGCTTTGGGAGGAGATAAGCCTCTCGCTTGAGGAGTTTGAAGGGGAAGCCTTTTGAAATATATAAATCATAAAACCAGTTTTATTTCAAAAAAAGAGGGAAACCATTCATACGGTTTCCCTCCTTTTATTCGTTTGAGCTTACTCAAAAAATTCCCTTGAATACTCCACGACGCCCCGTATACCGTGCAGCCCGTTTTCCAGCAATTCAATTGCCATAAAGGATTCGTCCGGAACCTCAAACGGCGCGGAGATATGGTACCTGCTTGCGGGCACATAGCCAAACTTCGGGTAATACCCGGCATGGCCGAGCACAATAGAGCCCTTGTAGCCGAGCGCGGCCGCAATGCTGTGCCCCTCCCGGATAAGCTTACCGCCAACTCCCTGGTTCTGCGCGTCCGGTAAAACGGAGAGCGGAGCCAGCGCCAGCAGCGTATGGCCGGAGACCTTCACCTCTGTAAAGAGAATATGGCCGGCAAGCCTTCCTCCGTCCTGTACCGCGACGAGTGAAAGCTGCGGGACAAACGCTGGGCTTTTGCGCAGGCGGATAACAAGCTCCTGTTCGTCAGGCGCCGGACAGTCGTCCGCTGTAAACGCGGCCTTGACCAGATCGTAAACATGCTCGTAATCGCTGATGGTTTCCTGTCTGATCGTAATATTCATCATAAACGTCTCCTTTCCGAGCGGGTCTTGTTTACAGTGTACCACACTTTTCCTGCGTTTGTCATGAGAAATTTATCCCAATCGCACGGAAATTTACGCAAAGAAAGAAAAAACGGCACGGATTTACTCCGTGCCGGTAATTTTACGCATTTATTATCCCTTTACAAGTCCCGAGACGACCTTTGCGATGTTCTCGCTGCAAAGGCCGAATTCTCTCAGCAGCTCCTTCGCGGGGCCGGAATGGCCGTAGCAGTCGTTCACGCCGATTTTCGTAACCGGAACGGGGCACGCCTCGCTCGTGACGGCACAAACGCTGTCGCCGAGCCCGCCAATGATATTATGCTCTTCCACCGTGACAATCCGGCCTGTTTCCTTTGCGGCCTTGATGATAATGTCGCGGTCGATGGGCTTGATGGTATGGATGTTAATAAGCCGCGCTTGAATGCCCTGCCCTTCAAGCTCGCGTACGGCGGCAAGCGCTTCGCTTACAACAAGGCCTGTCGCGACTACGGTAATATCATCACCTTCGTGCAGGGTAATACCCTTTCCGATTTTAAATTCATAGCTGCCGTCAGGGTCGTTGAAGCTGTCGATTGCCAGCCTCCCAAGGCGGATATACACGGGACCCTGGTGCTCTGCCGCCGCTTTGACGGCCTCTATCATTTCGTAATGGTCGGCGGGGTTCAGCACCACCATGCCGGGAATCGTCTTCATTAAGGCAATATCCTCACAGCACTGGTGTGTCGCGCCGTCCTCTCCGACGGAAATGCCCGCGTGCGAGCCGATGATTTTGACGTTCAGCTTCGGGTAGCCGATGGAATTGCGCACCTGCTCAAACGCCCTGCCCGTAGAGAACATGGCAAACGACGCGGCGAACGGGATTTTCCCGCAGGCGGCAAGGCCGGCGGCCACGCCCATCATATTGCATTCCGCGATGCCGCAGTCGACAAACCGGTCGGGGAACGCCTTCTGGAAAATTGAGGTTTTTGTCGCCGCGGCCAGGTCAGCGTCGAGCACGACGATATCCTTGTTCGTTTTAGCAAGCTCGCTTACCGCCATGCCAAAGCTTTCCCTGGTCGCTTTATTGATTACTCCCGCCATCACGCATTCGCCTCCAATTCCTTTAAAGCGGCTTCAAGCTCCGCCATTGCTTTGTTGTACTGTTCTTCGTTCGGGGCCGTACCGTGCCAGCCAACCTGGTTTTCCATAAAGGAAACGCCCTTGCCCTTGACTGTTTCCGCCAGGATTGCGGTGGGCTTGCCCTTCACGGCCTTCGCCTGTTCAAAGGCTTCCTCTATCTGGGTAAAGCAGTGGCCGCATATTTTAATAACATGGAAACCGAAGGATTCAAACTTTTTATCGAGCGGCTCGATTCCGCCTACCTCTGCAACCGGGCCGTCGATTTGCAGGCCGTTGCAGTCGACGATAACGCACAGGTTGTCAAGCTCATGATGTGCCGCGAACATAGCGGCCTCCCAGACCTGGCCTTCCTCGCATTCACCGTCGCCGAGCAGCGTATAAACCCGATAATCCTTTTGGTCAAGCTTTCCGGCAAGTGCCATGCCGCACGCCGCGGAGATACCCTGCCCGAGCGAGCCGGAACTCATATCGATGCCGGGCGTACCCTTCATATCGGGATGGCCCTGGAGCATAGCGCCCACGTGCCTGAGCTTCTCAAGTTCATCGAACGCAAAATAGCCTTTGAGCGCGAGCACCGCGTAAAGGCTTGGGCAGCAATGGCCTTTTGAAAGAACAAAGCGGTCCCTGTCCGGTTTTTTGGGGTCCTGCGGGTCTACGTTCATTTCCTTAAAATAAAGGTAGGTATAAAGGTCGGCCGCAGACAAGGAGCCGCCCGGATGGCCTGACTTTGCATGATAGGTGCCGATAACGGCGCCCATTCTCGCCTGACAGGCAAGCTTTTTGAGCGTAAGCTTTTCTGTACTGTTCATTTTATTCGTCCTTTCCCTGTAAGAAGTCACATGTGGAAGCAGGCGTTGCGCCGCTGTGTTCTCGCGGAACCGGAATTCCGCAACCGTTCCCATAATATCATAGATAGGTTGTGCTATTTTTCATCTGAAGCAAAAAAACACTTTAAAATGACAAAATAAGTTGCGTGGGCCGTGTAATCTTGATATAATCAGGTAGTTAAAGGAGGCGCGTTTCATGCTGTTGGTACTCGATGTCGGGAACACCAATATCAAAATGGGGATTTATAACGGAAAAAAGCTGGAATTCCAGGCGAGGCTTTCAACCGACCGGTTTAAAACCGAGGATGAATACGCCGTGGAATTCGATTCGATTTTCCGTGTATACAATGTGCCGGTCAAAGAGATTGACGGTGTGATTATAGGCAGCGTCGTCCCGCAGATTACGGGCCACCTGAGAAATGCCTTGCGTACGCTTACGGGCGTAGGGCCCGTGCTGGTCGGCCCCGGCGTAAAGACGGGGCTCAATATTAAAATCAATAACCCGGCGACTATGGGAGCGGACCTTGTGGCAAGCGGCGTGGCGGCGGCGAAGCTTTACCCCTGCCCCTGCATCATCTTTACCCTCGGTACGGCGACGACGATTTCCGTTATCGATGCAGACAAGGCGTTTGCCGGCGGGTGTATTATGCCGGGCGTGAGTATTTCGCTCAACGCTCTGACGGCAAAGAGCGCCTTGCTTTCGGCTATTGGGCTGGAGGCGCCAGAGCGAGTTATCGGCAAAAATACCGAGGACTGTATGAAAAGCGGCGTCGTGCTCGGCACGGCGGCAATGCTCGACGGCATGTGCGAGCGCATAGAAGAGGAGCTTGGAAGCCCTTGCAGTACAGTTGCGACGGGCGGCCTGGCAAACGTGATTGTCCCGAGCTGCAAACGCAGGATTGATTTGCGCGACGACCTGATTTTGGAAGGCCTGCGCATCATATATAACAGGAATATCATTTAACAGGAGGAAAGTGGGTAGGATATGAAATTTCAGCTTGCGCTGCTCTCGGTCAAAGACGTGGAGGTTTCCAAAAGGTTTTACGGGGAGCTGTTCGGCCAGACGGTCACGCTCGACCTTGGCAGGAACGTGACATTCAGCGGCGGCTTTGCCATCCAGCAGGATTTTGCGTGGCTCACAGGGATTGAAGAGGCGTCCGTTAAGGAGCAGGCCCATAACATGGAGCTGTATTTCGAGGAGGACGATTTCGACGCGTTTTTGCAGAAGCTCAGCGCATATGAAGATGTGCGTTATGTCCATCCGCCGAAAAAGCATGAATGGCAGCAGCGTGTTGTGCGCATCTACGACCCGGATGGGCATATGATTGAAATCGGGGAATCAATGCAGGTCATAGCAAGGCGGTACCTTGCACAGGGTTTTTCCGCGGAAGAGACGTCAAAACTCATCCAGCACCCAGTTGCGTTTGTAAAAGCCTGCCTTTGAATTAGCGGGTATTTGCTTCAAACTGAATAAACGCCTGTGCGGGCGGCAAACGCGCACCTGTCAGAATTGGTTATAATCCCCACAGCGGGTTATAATAAATAAAGTTTGCGCCGCATCCACAGTGAGCGGCAGCAGGAGGAATGTAGTATGACACAGGTAAAAAGACTTACGAATTTGCAGCGGATGGTTTTCATCGCGGTGCTCGCGGCTATCATCGTATTTTTGATGCTGACAAACCTCGGGTATATCCCGACAGGGTTTGGCTTCACTATCACGATTTTGATGATTCCAGTGGCAATCGGAGCAATTCTTTTAGGTCCCGCGGCGGGCGCAGCCCTAGGCGCCGTTTTCGGGCTGACGAGCCTTGCGACCTGCTTCTTGGGCATGGACCCTTTTGGAGTGGCACTTCTGGCCATATCCCCATGGAAGACCGCGCTTGTATGCATTGTGCCGAGGGTATTGGTCGGCTTTTTGTGCGGCTGGATTTTCCGGGCGCTTCGCAGGGTTGACAAAACAAAAATCATATCTTACGGTGTGGCGAGTGTAAGCGCAGCGCTGCTCAACACAGCGCTGTTTTTGACGGGAATTTGGCTTGCTTTCGGCAGCGACCCTGCCGTGACGCAGTATACGGGCGGTTCGTCAAACCTGTTTATCGTGATTGGCGTGCTCGGCGGTATCAACGCCATTGTAGAAGCTGTCGCGTGCCTGGTTCTCGGTACGGCGATTGCGAAAACGCTTGATGTCGTTATGAGCAAATCGCGTATGTAATAGAATATAATCTGTCCGGCGGGCGGGAGGTTCCCGTCCGCCGCCTTTTTATCTGGAAAGGATGCAGGATAAGATGAAAGAGGAAATTCTGCGGATGCTGAAGGAATCAGGAGACTATGTATCCGGGCAGGAGCTGTCCGAACGGCTCCATGTTTCACGCAGCGCCGTATGGAAGCACATCAAAGCGCTCAAAGAAGAGGGATACGTAATTGATTCTGTCACCAACCGGGGTTATCTGCTAAAAAGCATACCGGAGCTGTGGAATGAACAGCAGGTGCAAGAAAACCTGAAAACGCTCCGGCTAGGACGCGAGCTTTTGATTCTCCGTGATGTGGACAGCACCAACGAAGAATTGAAGAGGCGCGCGCGCACGGGCGCCGCGCATGGGCTTGTCTGCGTGGCGGAAAAGCAGGGCGCCGGCAAGGGAAGGCTAGGACGCGCATGGAGCTCGCCCGCGGGGACAGGCATGTGGATGAGCGTTCTGCTGCGGCCCGATATATCGCCGTTTGAGGTCTCCGGTATTACGCTCGCCGCGGGGCTTGCCGTATGCAAAGCGGTACAAGGGCTTACCGGGTGTGCTGCGAAAATAAAGTGGCCGAACGACGTGGTAATCGGCAGGAAAAAAATCTGCGGTATATTAACGGAGATGTCGGCGGAGTCCGACCGCGTCGATTTTGTGGTCGTGGGAATCGGTATAAATGTAAATACAGACAGTTTCCCTGACGCGATAACGCATAAGGCGACTTCACTTAAAATTGAAACGGGCAAACCCTTCAGCCGCACACTTTTGCTGTGCGAGGTGCTCAGGCAGCTTGAAATTTATACGGATGAATTTTTACTCAATACCTGCGGGAGCATTACGGGCGAATATAAGGAAAACTGCGTTACAATCGGCAGGGAGGTTTCCGCCGTTCGCGGCGGCGTGCAGGTGATGGGCAAGGCGGTTGATGTCACGCTGTCCGGCGCGCTTGTTATCCGGCAGAAAAACGGGAAGCTTACAGAAATTAATTCCGGTGAGGTTGTCGTACAGGGAATTTATTGATAAATTTTATATTTCCAACATATGTTTATATATGTTGGAAATTTTTTTATATATTTTGTTGACAAAAGCTGGATATTAAGTTATTGTATTGATATAAAATAATATTTTTATTATTATAAAATTTTACAAAAGTATCAGCGACCATATTTACCAAGGTAATTTAGGAATGGCGCCGCTGACCCGCCTGAAGCTGACCGTCGTAACGCCAGATGGAAAAACCTATAGGTCAACCAGCATGACGGGGAATGTACAGCTGGTTTCCCTGCCTGAACCAGTGCTCGGAACCTATCATATCTATATTGACCGAATGAACGAGTTTTGGCAAACAACCGATTTTTCGGTGGCTGTTTTGAACGGAGATGTATTGTCATGAGTAAAAAAATTAAACGCTTTCTATGTGTCCTCTTTGCTTTTCTGCTGTGTACTGGCGCTTTCTGCTTTCCGGCAAGCGCCATAGAAGATGAAGACAGGCCCTGGTTTCCTAATCAAACTGTACTTGCAAAATTCGGAACCTCCCGTGGCTATGACCTCGGCATTTATGTAGTTCATTCAGCGCCTGCGCAATCATTGGTAAAAATCGGGCCGTACTGCTTTAGCTGCGAATACTATTATCCGGAATTGGTCGGAGTATATGCGTATAAGGGCGACGAAATCCACACGCTGCAGGAGGCATACCAGAATGGCCTGGTGTATATTCATGAAACGGTCATCCAGCTCCGGGCATATCTCAAAAGCGGTATGCCCGGTTACGACGGCGTACCTTATTCCTGCTGCATTTACCGTTTTGGGGATGCAAACCTGGATGAGAAGGTCAACCTGCAGGACGTGCTGCTTGTTCAAAAGGGGATTGCGGGAATCATCGACCTGAACGACGTGAAATATTCAATTGGCGGTCTCGGAAGCCCCAAGTCTTATTTTCTTGGAGATTATAATGACGACGGGGAAGTAAACATGGAGGACGTCCTATCTATCCAAAAGTATATTGCAAAATTTGAAAAATAAAACGAAGTGAATTTCAAACAGCCCTCATTTATCCGGCGCTTTTCTTGCCAGACGGATGGGGGCTGTTTTTATAAAAAAGTTTAAATAACAGGAAAATGGTATAATTTCAGCTTTTTTCATCTATTCGATAGTTCCCTTTTTTCTATGTGAAAGATTTTTATTTAATATAGCTATTTATATATTTTTTATCGTATTTTATTGATTTTTTAGTGCCATATTTATATAATGGGGCTGGCATAAACAATGCCTGATTATTAGAAGGAGGATTATGTATGAAGAAGAGAAGCATCAAATTTTTAAGCGCGCTTCTGACCTTCGCGCTGCTATTGTCGATGCTGGGGCTTAGCGTTTCGGCAAAAACGCAGGACGAAGAAACGGCTGATAACGGGATTTTATATGGGGACGTCAATACTGACGGTAAAATTTCTGTTGCCGACGTTTTAACAGTCCAAAAGCATATGGCGTCCGTCATTACCCTGACGCAGCCGCAGGCTGCCGCAGCAGACGTGGACGGCGATAAACACATTACGCTGAGGGATGTGCTGTTGGTACAGAAGTATCTGGCGAATGTGATTGTGTCGTTCCCAGTGGAGGAAACTGATAAAGACGCATCCTGGGCGAAGAATACCATCACATACGAAATTTTCGTCAGGAGCTTTTACGACGCGGACGGTGACGGAATCGGTGATTTCCGGGGCGTCGCCGAAAAAGTGGATTATTTAAAATCATTGAACGTCGGCACCGTTTGGCTCATGCCGATTATGGAGTCCACAACCTACCACGGATATGACGTGGTAGATTACCAGTCGGTCAATCCTGACTATGGCACGATGGAAGACTTTGAATATATGCTTGGGGTGCTTCACGACAACGGCATCCGGGTTATTTTGGACTTTGTGGCGAACCACACGTCCTCTTCAAACGCCTGGTTTAAAGAGGCGCTTGCCGACAAAGACAGCAAATACCGGGATTACTATTTTATCTCAGAAGAGGAAAAGACTGAGGATGGCTGGAGGAAGGCTGAAAACGGGCTTTACTACTATGGCCTGTATGATTCCATAATGCCAGACCTTAACTACGCCAACAAAAACGTTTGGGAAGACATGAAGGCAAATGCGGGCTTCTGGCTCGATAAGGGCGTCGACGGCTTCCGGCTCGACGGTGCGAACAATATTGACGAAGACGCCGCCGTTACACATGCCTGGTGGCAGGACTTCACCACTTATGTCAAGTCCAAGAATCCTGCCGCGTTTATCGTGGGTGAAAACTGGATTACCACAATGAAGGAGCTTGCCCCGTATTTTGCGGATATGGACTCTTCCTTCAACTTTGACGCGGCAAACCTCATTGAGGAAATGGCAAGGGGCGTACAGACCGATATTGTCAAACACCTGAACGAGGGCCACGCCTATTATAAGGAAAGCGCCAACACGACTCCTTCCGTGCCGAAGGTCACAACCGATTCTGTCATGATAAACAACCACGACATGGACAGGATTGCGTCGCGCGCAGGCACAAAGGAGCAGGCAAAGCTTGCGGCGGCACTGCAGTTTACGCTGCCGGGAACTCCCTACATTTATTACGGCGATGAGCTGGGCCAGCTTGGTGAAAAGCCGGACGACAACCGCAGAGAGCCGTTCGACTGGTACGCTTCTGCCCAGGGCGAGGGTATGACCCAGATGACGGGCGACAAGTGGATGAGCCCGATGAAGTATACCCTGCCGGACGACGGCATCTCTTACGAAGAGGAAAAGGACGACCCGGGCAGCATTTATAGCTATTATAAAAAGCTGACGGATATCAGGGCGCAGTACCCTATGCTCTACACGGGTGACTACGGCAGCGTTGGCATGAACGACGGCCTGTATTCCTATACGGTAAGCGAAGACGGCGTTGGACAGAGGCTCTTTGCCGTACATAACCTGACGGGAGAGGCAAAAAAGCTTACCTTCGATTATGACGCCACAGACCTGATTTCCGGTACAAAAATCGCCGCGGGCAGTGAGTTTACGTTTGCTCCTTTTGCATCCGCCGTCTTTGAATATACGGGCGGAAAAATCCCCGCGAAGATACCGTACAACCCGCCGGTAGAGGCTGAAACTAAGGAGTATACGCTTACCTTCAAGATGACGCTCCCGGAAAACACGCCGGAGGACGAGCCAATTTATATGGTCGGCACCTTCAACAATTGGACGGTCGCGGACCCGCTCTATGAGCTTAAGCGCACATCCAAAACGACAGCGGAAATTACAATCAAGACAGAAGGTACTGTGGGCAAGCAGATGCAGTACAAATTCAACCGTGGTACCTGGGACAAGCGTGAGCAGGACGCTGAGGGAAATGACCTGATAGGCGACCTCCACAAGGAGAACCGCTATTATGAGTTTACACCGAATGCTGTAGATACAATAAGCGGCACGATTGAAAAATGGTCGGACATTGACTGACCGTGTTTCAAACAAATTGAATTCCGGTTAAGAAAGCGCCCAGTGGAAATGCCACTGGGCGCTTCTGCTATGCTTGATGCTTTTTGCTGCCGTAAACAACGGGATGGCGAATGGATGTGCTCCCGCGTGGGGAGCGACAGAGATATTTCAATGTGTATTTACGGATTCGGTATTTCAATCCACGCTCCCGCGTGGGGAGCGACATGTGCACCTCGCCGCACAGATGCGGATTATCAACATTTCAATCCACGCTCCCGCGTGGGGAGCGACAGCAAAAGAAGCCAAAGTAAAGGAGAATCGTCTGTTTATCTTTGTATAAATTCTCCAAATATCACTTCTTTTTTATATTCTATCATATTATTTTATAAATTCCAACCACAAATTTTGGTGCGAACCTCCCGGCAATTCTCTGTTTACTTCCACTTCGCACTTTAAAGCTGCTGTATGGTATTTATAACTTATGGCTTTATATTGTTTTCTGGTCACCTAAAATAAAAAGGGAGAAAGCACAGCATGCGCTCTCCCCCTTACTCGCCTACTATTCTATTGCCGTCATACCGTAACGGGCGGTGAATCTGTAGAAATGCCGGTCATCTCCGGCATGGAGAACGCAACATTCGTCGCGTGGTCTGCAATCCGCTCCAGATTTGTGAGCATATCGAGGAATACCGGACCATCCTCTGCAGTGGCAGCGCCTTCATTCAGGCGGGCTACATGGTGCTCCTTGTAGAGCTTGGTATCGTCGTCAACCTTTTCCTCTGTATTAATAATGACCTGCGCCATGCTCATATCGTGCGAACGCGTAGTGAACATATAGATACTGTCCTCAAGCACGGAGGTCACCATAGCGCTTAACAGCTCCAGCTCCTCAAGCGCGCTGGGATTCATGGGAATATTTTGATTCATCAGGCTCTGTGCGCATTCCGTGATGTTGACGGCATGGTCACCAATACGCTCCAAGTCGCTGATGACGCTGTAAAGCGAGCCAATAACACGCCTGTCCTTATCCTCAATATCGAGCCCGTTTATTTTTACGAGGTATTCGGTGATGCTGTGCGTCAGGAAATCAACGACGCGCTCGTTTTCCTCTACCTTCAATATCCGCTTTTCATCCTGCTCGAAGAACGCGCGCAGCGCATTTTTATAGCTCTTTACAGCAAGGTCCGCGAGACGGTGGGCTTCCTTCTGTACCTGCGAAACAGCTACAGGCGGCGTCGTCAGGATACGGGAATCCAGGTAAAGCGGCGCCATTTTTTCCTTCTCTTCCTCCTGCCCGGGCATAAGAAGCTGCGCGAGCCTGACGAGCAGGTTTGCAAATGGGAACAGGATGACGGTAATCCCGACATTGAAGATGATATGCACAGCGGAAATCTGCGCCGCGACATTGCCGGGGAAGATATGCTCGATTGCCGTAACAAAGCCTGGACAGAGCATTGTAAAAATTACAAATATGATTGCGCCGAGAAAGCTTATGATAAAGTTGAGCAGCGCGGTGCGCTTTGCGTTACGGTTAGCGCCGATGGAGGAAAGCGCAGCCGCCATACAAGCGCCGATATTGAAACCATATATGACGTAAACCGCATTGGGCAGCGTGATGGCGCTTGCAAGGCCAAGCGCCTGCAGCACGCCGACTGACGCCGAGCTGCTTTGGATAATAGCGGTAAATATTACACCGGCAAGCACGCCGAGCAGGGGATTGCTGAAGTTTGTCAGGAGAGACTGGAACTCCGGTGAGGAGGCCAGCGGCTGCATGGAGGTTTTCATTGTAGTCAAGCCAAAAAACAGGATACCAAAGCCCGCTATAATCTGCCCGTAATATTTCTGGTTGTTCTTTTTAAGGAACATAATCATCACAACGCCGACAAAAATAAACAGCGGGACGATGTCAGCAATATTGATAGCAAGCAGGACGCTCGTTACAGTCGTGCCGATTTTTGCGCCCATCAGGATACCGACGGCTTGTCCTATTTCCATAAAGCCCGCGTTGACGAATCCAACAACCATTGCATCCGTAGCCGACGAGCTTTGAATAATACCTGTAACTACAAGCCCGACAAGCAGCGCAAGAAAACGGTTGCTCGTCAAACGTTCAAGAAGGCCCCTGAGCTTAGCGCCCGCAGCGAGCTCCAAACCGCCGCCCATCAGCCTCATACCGAAAAGAAACAACCCCAGGCCGCCCAGCAGCAGGAATATATCATATATATTCATTTGTACTCCTCCGGATTGGTTCCGTCACCATTCCGTAACATAAATTTTACCCATGCTTTACAAACTTTTTACACATACAAAGTTATGATAGTACAAACAAAATCGAAAAATATTAAAAAAAAGAAAAATAAGGAGAATCGGCTAAATTCTCCTTATCAATCAAAAGTCTATATAAAAACGCATAGGTTTTTGTCTTTTTGCCGAGAATTTCAGGCGCTGTGGACAGCAAGCCTGTTTTTCAGCTTTGCGCGGTCGAAGGCAAAGGCAATTACCAGGAACACGACAGCACTGCCGGCTGCCTGCACCGCGTTTTCCGGAATGTTCTCAAGCGCGCCGCCCCAGACTACAGGGCTTAAAAAAGCGCCGATAAAGCCATCGCCTGCGGTTGTCCTGTCAATTGCAAGCAGTACAACCTTTGTCAGGTAATAGCCTGCGATGGTAATTATGCCCGAGGGGACGACCATCATTGCGTTACGCATGGTCAGGACCCTATCCTTCCGGCAGGTAAACGGCAGCGCTATCAGCGCTTTGATAATAAATGTGGGGAGCAGGTACATAAAATACCCGCCGAACAAATCGGACAGCGCCCCGCCTATTCCGGCGGCCAGCATGGCATACGGGGTTGGCAAAAAGCAGGCCGCAAGGTAAATGACAGAGTCTCCCAGATGGATATATCCGCCGCCCGGCGTGGGAAGCTTTACGAAATAAGTAAGCGCCGTCGTCATGGCCGCAAACATGGCGGCAAGAACCAGCAGCCTCAGGGTTTTATTTGTATTTGTCTTCATAAGAAGTCCCTTCCTCATTTTTTGGATTTATAAGCCCGGGAAGTTGTACAACAATCACGCGTTGTCATAATCTTAGCAGACAACTGACCATATTAAAATGTACAGTTTTGTAAAAAACAAAAGGTACAGTTGTACTTAGTTTACTGAATTGGCCTTTTTTCAGAGTATATAAGCTTATGCCAATTCCAAAAAGCCGTATCCCAGTAATTCTGTTTTATCGTTCAAAAAAGAAAAAAAGGGAAGCTTAAAGCTTCCCTCCATCCTTTATTTTAATGGAAAAACCAGCTTCTTCCCCGTGCCTCCCTTTCTCTTTTTTATACGCCGAAACGGCCTGGACAGCACCTTTGCGCACTCCATCACAACGAGCGGCGCGACAGAAAGCAGCCCGACAATCCCCCACTGTGCCAGGGTCAGGGGCACTGTTTTGAAAATAGCCCCAAGCGGCGCCATGGTGATAACGAGCACCTGCAAAAGCGCGCATACTATAAACGCCATAACCATTTTCCGGTTACTAAAAAGGCCGATGCGAAGAACCGAACCGTCGCTGCGCATATTAAACGCGTGGACAAGCTCTGAAAGGCTCAAAACGGCAAATGCCATTGTCCTGCCGACGGATACGGCGCCGGGCACGTCGAAAAAGCTTCGCCCTATTACAAACGAAAGCAGCGCAAGCGCGCCTATCATCATGCCCTCAAATGCAATATCGATTCCAAGCCCGCCTGAAAACAGGCTTTGCTTCTGCGCAATAGGCTTGCGCTTCATAATATCCGGGTCTACCTTTTCTACACCGAGCGCCATTGCGGGCAGCGCGTCCGTCACAAGGTTTACCCACAAAAGTTGTATAGGCAGCAGCGGCGTAGGGAGATGCATTACAGACGCGGCAAATATGACCAGGATTTCGCCGATATTACAGGAAAGCAGGAAATGAATAGCCCGCTTTATGTTCTCATAAATACCGCGTCCCTCCGACACAGCACGCACGATTGTAGCAAAATTGTCATCCGTCAATATCATATCAGACGCACCTTTTGCAACGTCCGTACCGCTTTTACCCATTGCGCAGCCGATATCCGCCGCCTTAAGCGCAGGCGCGTCGTTTACACCGTCGCCGGTCATCGATACCACCTCGCCGCGCGCCTGGAACGCTTTGACGATACGCACCTTATGCGCAGGCGAAACACGCGCGAATACGCGGCAGGTCGCTATCCTTTTTTCCAGTTCCGTATCGTTCAGGCGGTCAAGCTCCTGTCCTGTCATAGACTCTGTCTGCGGCGTTAGGATTCCCAGTTCCTTTGCAATCGCGTTTGCGGTGATGACATGGTCTCCCGTTATCATGACAGGTATAATTCCCGCTTCCCGGCAGGTTGAAACCGCGTGTTTTGCCTCGCGCCGCGGCGGGTCTATCATACCCACCAGCCCGCAGAAGGCAAGCCCGGCTTCTGACGCTTCTTTTACGGATGAAAGCTCCCTGCAGGCCACCGCGATTACACGCAGTGAATCCGCCGCCATTTCATCGTTCATGCGGATTACCGCACCGCGTTTTTGTTCTGTCATAGCGGTTTGATGCCCGCGGACACGTATCTGCGTGCAGCTTTTAAGCAGTACGTCCGGCGCGCCCTTTGTCACCTGTATGTAGCCTCCGCCCGGCATCCTGTGGACGGTCGTCATCAGCTTGCGCGCAGAATCAAACGGTATCTCCATTACCCGCGGGTACTGCCGGTCAAGCTCATCCTTTGGGTGCCCTTGTCTGGCGCTTGCAAGTACCAACGCATTTTCCGTCGGCTCGCCAAGCGCCTTCCATTTACCGCTTGCGCCCTCTATACGCGCGTTGTTGCACAGAGCGGAAAAGGTCAGAAGCTCTGTGGATTCCCCGCTGCTTAAAGCCTGCGGCCCATCCGGCGTACAGACCTTTGTAACCGTCATGCGGTTTTGCGTGAGCGTACCCGTTTTATCCGAGCATATCACGGTCGCGCTGCCAAGCGTTTCCACCGCGGGGAGCCTGCGTATAATCGCGTTGCTTTTTGCCATGCGCTGCACGCCTATGGAAAGCACAATCGTTACAATTGCGGGCAGCCCCTCCGGGATTGCCGCGACGGCAAGGCTTACCGAAAGCATAAAGCTGTCGAGAACCGGCACATGCTCGAGCATACCCATAATAAAAATAATACCGCATATCACAAGCGCGCCGTAGCCCAGTATACGTCCGGTTTTTGCAAGGCGGACCTGCAAAGGGGTCTGCGGCGTTTCTTCGTTGTTAATCATATGGGCGATATGGCCGACCTGCGTATCCATCCCGGTTTGCGTGACGGCGGCGGTCGCGTGTCCGCTTGTAATAACGCTCATTGCAAAAACCATATTACGCCGGTCTCCAATCGCCGCTTTTTCCGGCAGCCTCAGCCCGTCCTCTTTTTCCACCGGAACGGATTCGCCGGTCAGGGAGGATTCCTCCGCTTTTAAATTTGTACAGGTAATCAGCCTTGCGTCGGCTGGTACAAGGTCTCCCGTCTCCAGAAAAAGAATGTCGCCCGGCACAAGCTCCTCAGTCGGCACGGTAACACGCATCCCCTGCCGCAGCACCTTAGCGTTCGGGGCAGACAGCTTTTTCAGCGCGTCTATTGCGCGTTCCGCCTTGTTTTCCTGTGCAACCCCGATAATTGCATTTACAATAACAATCAGCAAAATAATAACCGGGTCAACCATGTCCCCGTCGCCGCTCCAAATGCTTGTAAAAAACGAAATACCCGCTGCGAACAGCAGGACGATTACCATAAAATCGGAAAATTGCTCGAAAAATTTGCGTGGAAGGCTTTTTTTCTTTCCCTCCTCCAGCTGGTTCTTTCCGTACTGTTCCAGCCGCCTGCGCGCCTGTGCGGAGCTTAATCCCTTCCCGGCATCCGTATTGAGCTCCCGTAAGGCTTCCGCCGCTGTTTTTGTATGCCAAGCCATTTTTCTTCACCTCATGTCCGGGCCTGCGCCGAAACAGCATACATCCCGTCTTTTCTTTCCATATTACTGTTCTTGTTTCCGGTTCTAACTCATTTATATGCTTTTCACCGGCGGCAAATGCAAACATGTCCGAATAAAAGCTTTTGCCCCACATTTTAACGGGAATTTGCTTTGTCTAAAGAAATTTTTTACCGACCAGGGTTTGACACACTCAATTAAAAGTAGTACTGTTTTGTTGAAGAAATACTAAATTATCAAATATTTCTATACCCAACATCTTAAAAACAAAAAAGGAGAGAGAACCATGAAAACAACGAAAAAAATTTTATCGGTAATCCTAACGATGCTGCTGCTCTCAGCCGCATTGCCAGTGGCAGCTGCTGTGCGGGCGGACGAAAACAGTGAGGCGTCATTCCATGACCTTGCAGAGCTGGAAGCTGTCATTGAATCCCTGTATAATGGGAACTATCCGGAAATCGCGCAGAAAATCAAAGAAATGCGCGGCGGCTCCTTTGCAGAAATGGCAGACGAAGTCCTTACGCTTTACTATGGCAGCTGTGGCCCCACAAGCATTGCGTTCCAGAAGGTTTTAATCGATAACCATATTTATGCCGAAACACGGATGGACTCGCAGATGTATCCGGCGCATGAATATAACCTCATGCGTGCGCGGTTTACAGACGGTACGGTAAAGTTTGTTCTGTTCGACGGCGCGTACAGGCAGTTTATGCGCAATTATTTTAAGGCAAAAATTGCGGAGGATACTGGAACACAGCCCTACGAAGTAACCGACAGCCAGGTGGATGAGGCAATACTGGCAGCAAACCTGCCGAATGTACTTATTTTTGATTTCAGCAATAAAGATGAGGCGGTCGGTAAAATAAAAGCGGCGCTCGGGGAAGCCGCAGACGCAAGCGCCTACGATTGGATTGAACGCGAGTATGAAAGCCAGGCCTATCCGGAGCCGGCGCTGCAGACGATTCATACGCGTTACCTGACGGACGCGGACGTACAAAGGCTTGAAACGGGAATTCCCTTCGGCAAGCCATTTGAAAGCGCGCTGTACCTGCGTGGCTCCTGGGATAACTATACTACCCGCAGGGAATTCAAATATATGGGCAACGGCGTTTACCAGCTCGATTTGATATATCCCGGTACAGAAGGGAGTGCCGGAATGTTTACCGTGCGCATTGAAGACGGGAACGGCGGATTTATCTACGGAACAACGGAGTCCGACGCCATTTATCCGACTATGAAAACAACGTACAACCACACCACCAGGCAATGGTTTTTAACCGGCAGCCCTGACAGCAGCGCCGATATTCCGATTGATACCAACAGCGGCAGCGTTACGCTGAGACTCGATACAAGAGCCGGCATCGACGCCCCGCACTTTCGCATGCTTCACCTCGGTGAGTCTGGAATATACGGCGACATCAATTACGACAGAAAAATAGATATTGCCGACGTTTTAAAAATGCGCAACGCGCTTTCCGGTTTAATCAACCTGAATTCTACGGAGCTTTTTCTATGCGACGTCAACGACGACGGACGCTTTACAGAGGAAGATATGCTGCTTGTCCAGAAATATATAGCCCTTTGCCCTGAAACCGGGCGCGTCGGTGAGAAGGCATATATGCCCGTCGAATAACCAGCGCACCTAAAAAAGCCAGCCAGAATGTTCTCTGGCTGGCTTTTTATTTCATATAAAGCAAAGAAAAGTCGTTTCCTGTCGAAAAATAAGTAAAATCAAAAAATATACACAATACATTTATATACTATTTGTAACAATTTTTTCTTGAATTTATAATTAAAATTATATATAATAATAACCGATAGATAGTATGCTATTTCCCATTAAAGAAAGGACGGTCCCTGTATGAAAAAAACAAAAAAAACAGCAAGGGTTCTTCTCTCTATCTGTATGGCGGTTCTTTTATGCTTAAGCGCATTTACCATGGCCGGCGCTGTAGACGAGCCACCGGCAGCGCGTTCCATCTATTATGACAATTATTACACCGAATGGGCTGACGTGTACTGCTATGCATGGAATGCAGGCGGCGAATACAATGCCGCATGGCCCGGTGAACCCATGACTCTGACAGACGGTTCCTGTTACAACATTGATGTAGACGCCGCCTTTACAAAAGTCATTTTCACCAACGGCGCGGGCGCGCAGACCTTCGACCTTGACCTTTTGGCAAAATACGACACGTTCTTTGGCAACAATACGTCAGAGAGCAAGGTAAACGGTTTCTGGCTCAACCAGAGCAATTACAGCAAGATTTATTTCTCCCCGGCAGACTTTTGGGGCGAGGATGACTGCTATGTATCGTTCTGGGGAACCAATATCCCGCAGAGCTGGCCCGGCCTTAAGATGGACAGGCCTTCCGGAACAGCCGCAGCAGCTTACATTCCCACAGCCATGATAAGCAATATAATTATCAATAACGGCGGCAACGGCAAGCAGACGGAAACGCTCACCACACCGCTTACCACCAACAGCATCGGCCTCACCGGCGAAATTATCGGGCAGGACCAGTACGGAAACGACATCTATGAAGTCAAGTTCAATGAGCCTGGTCCGGGCTGACCGTTATTTAAATCCCCGGTAAGAATCTCAAGGAACAAGTAAATCAATAGCATACTATCCTGACTTATTACATGCGTAACGAGAGGGGCTTTCCACAGCAGGAAGGCCCCTCTTTTACGCCTGCAGGGCACACAGTAAAAACCTCCTCTGTACTTGACAGTACAAAGGAGGTTTTCCATTTTAATAATGCTATTTACTTCTTGCCGGAGTACAGAACGCCTGCGGGGCGCTGGTCTTAGGCGGTTCCAGAATATTGATTCCAACGCCGTCGCCGTATGCGTCATACCATATCACATAATAGAGCGCGTCTTCATCCTGTAGAAATATGATATCGTCGTATACAATAAGGCCCTGCTGTTTATCGTAATACGCCTTGTCTGCCGGCCCAGCCGCATGGCTCTGCGCTATAGATACGTGTGCAAGCGTTTTAAAGTAATCTTGATAATAATCTTTTATCTCTTGTTTTGAAAGCAAGGTCTGAAATTTGGCGCCATTGATTTTATAATAGCCCGCGGACCATGTTTTCTGCGGGGCGGGGATTATTCCGCCGCAGCCCGTTTCATATCCCTTGCTGTTGTTATGAATTCCCATGTAAACAGAAAATGATACTAGCGCCGCAAGCAAAACAGAGCAGCACGCAATCAAAATTCCCTTTACCGTTTTATGCTTCATGATTTGTCACCGCTTTCAGATATTTCTTATGTCTTCCCTTCCATATGGATTCCCTGTGCCGCTGCCATATGGGCCGTATATTATTCATACCCGCCCATATTGAAGTTAAATCAGCCCGACAAACCGGGGGTTGCCTTTTAGATAAGCCGGGATTGTATCATTCTATTGATAAACCCAACTGATATGCTTCCTCTAAAGCATCTGTTTTTTTAATATCCCCCTTGTCTTTTACTCCTCGCACAAATATCATCCCAATATCTTTTAAATGAAAGAAATCAAGTATGAGCTGATATTGTAATTTTACCGCATCAAATAGCTCTGGCAATGTTGCCGCCCCTACCAGCAGCAATGCAAGCTTTTGTATTTTGAAATCACTTCTTAATGGGGTGTGCAGCCTGTCAATCACTGCTTTCAATTGCGCACTGATGCCATAAAAATACACAGGAGACGCTGCCACAACAATATCTGCCGTTTTCAATTTATCATATATCTCGTTCATATCATCATCTTGAAAGCACCGATTTCCCTCTCTCGTAAAACACGAATTACAACCGATACAAGGATTAACTTTATAATCTGCAACAGAAACTACTTCAACTGTATTATTCTTGGATGCACCCTTAACAAACGCCTGCGCCAATAAATCCGTATTGCCGTTTTTTCTCATACTGCCAATCAAAACCACAATTGTACTCATAAAAGGGCCTCCAAATTCTGATTTGCCGTTTACGCCTTATTAGCCAAAGGTGTGTTTATTTACATTCTAAAGCTGCACCTTATAAAAGTCAAATTTAGAACGGCATAGTTAAACCCTATTATTTGTTCTTACAAACCTGAGCAACAGTTTTCCGTGATAAAAAAGATAGCTTTTCAATCCTGTGGACATCGGTTGGAACAGGGCGGATACCGCCCTGTTTTTCGTAAAACAAAGGCTTCCGGGGATAAATCCCGGAAGCCTTTAAATACCATATTAAAATGCTTTGCCTTATTTCAGCCCTTCGTAAACGGCAACCGCGCAGGCGACCGTCGCGCCGACCATGGGGTTATTGCCCATGCCAATCAGGCCCATCATTTCCACGTGGGCCGGCACGGAAGAGGAACCCGCAAACTGCGCGTCGCCGTGCATGCGGCCCATTGAGTCGGTCAGTCCGTAAGACGCGGGGCCCGCGCCCATGTTATCGGGATGGAGCGTACGGCCTGTGCCGCCGCCGCTGGCGACAGAGAAGTACTTCTTGCCGTTTTCCTGCGCCCATTTCTTATATGTGCCGGCAACAAGATGCTGGAAGCGCGTCGGGTTGGTCGAGTTGCCCGTGATGGAAACGTCTACACCTTCGTGTGCCATGATTTCTACGCCCTCACGGACGTCGTTGGCCCCGTAGCACTTTACCGCAGCCCTCTCGCCGTCGGAGAACGCTTTTTCTTCCACGATTTTGAGCTCGCCGGTGAAATAATCGTAGTCAGTCTTCACATAAGTAAAGCCGTTGATTCTTGAAATAATGTAGGCGGCATCCTTGCCAAGGCCGTTTAAGATAACGCGAAGCGGCTCTTTCCTTGCTTTGTTCGCCGTCCTTGCAATGCCGATAGCGCCTTCGGCGGCGGCAAAGCTTTCGTGTCCCGCGAGGAACGCAAAGCACTTTGTCTCGTCCCTCAGGAGCATTGCGCCAAGGTTTCCGTGGCCGAGCCCAACGTTTCTCTGCTCCGCAACGGAACCGGGAATGCAGAATGCCTCAAGGCCGATACCAATGGCTTCCGCCGCCTCCGCAGCATTCTTTGCGCCCTTTTTGATTGCAACCGCGCAGCCGAGCGTATACGCCCAGGACGCGTTTTCAAACGCGATGGGCTGAACGCCCTTCACGATTTTGTCGGGATCAAAGCCTTTGCTCAGGCAGAGTTCCCTGGCCTCTTCAAGACTTGCAATACCAAATTCGGCAAGGCACTTCTCAATTTTAGCCATTCTTCTTTCTTTACCTTCAAAATTCACGTTGTTAGCCATAAATGAAGTTCCTCCCTTGCCTTATTCTTCACGGGGGTCAATATATTTGGCCGCACCGTCGAAGCGGCCGTACTGACCGATGTTGTTTTTATATGCCTCATCCGGGCTTGCGCCGTGGCGGATGTCTTCGAGCATTTTGCCGAGCTTGACAAACTGGTAGCCGATGACCTCGTCGTTCTCATCGAGTGCAGTTTTAAGGACGTAGCCCTCTGCCATCTCCATGAAACGGACGCCCTTAGCCTTTGTACTGAACATTGTTCCAACCTGGGAACGCAGGCCCTTACCGAGATCCTCAAGCCCTGCGCCGATGGGCAGGCCTCCCTCGGAGAACGCCGTCTGGCTTCTGCCGTAGGCGAGCTGCAAAAACAGGTTTTTCATCGCAACGTTGATTGCGTCGCAGACAAGGTCTGTGTTGAGGCATTCGAGCAGTGTTTTCCCGGGCAGGATTTCCGCCGCCATCGCCGCGGAATGCGTCATGCCGGAGCAGCCGATTGTCTCGACGAGCGCCTCTTCCACAATACCGTCCTTTACATTGAGCGTAAGCTTGCAGGCGCCCTGCTGCGGCGCACACCAGCCGATGCCGTGTGAAAGGCCGGAAATGTCTTTGATGTCATAGGATTTCACCCATTTTCCTTCCTCGGGAATGGGCGCGGGTCCATGGTGCGGGCCCTTAGCTACAGTACACATATTTTCCACTTCATGGGAATAATTCATAAGGGTACTCCTTTCGCATTGGTATAGGTATGGCAGATTTGCGGGATAATAAAACATCTTATGCAGACCTGCGTTGTACAATTCTTAATTATAAGCGCTTTACGCCTGCCTTGCAAGGGATTTCAAGCAGAATTCAAAAATTTTTGATAATTTTTTGTCAAATAAAGGCGGTGCATCCCAATGGGTGCGCCGCCTTTTCAAAAGCTATTGTTTTTTCATAATATGTCCGTCGCCGCTTACCGTGTTCATTTTAATTTTCGCGGCGCCGTTATTATAGATAGAATCGTCTCCCTGGTTTACTATGGGGAAATCACAGCGGAGCTTACCCGAAATTGAAGAGAAATTCGCGGTGAATCCCTCTCCTTCCGGAATAGTCAGGGAAACGTCCCCGCTGGTCGTACTCATTTCTACCTGCTGCGGGAAGGTATCGGACTCCACCTCCAGCTCGCCTGAAACGCTGCCGCCCGTAAAATATTTCATGCCCTTTACGTTAGCGCGGACTTCTCCGCTGGTAGTGTTCGCCTTTATTTCCGTAAACCTGCCGAACAAGTTAATTTCTCCCGAAGTACTGGAGGCTTCCGCCTTTTCCACAGCTACGCCTTCAGTTTGAAGGTCGCCAGAGGTCGATTCCAGCCTCAGCTCGGTAAAATTACACTGCGTTGCGTCTGCTTCGCCAGTAACGGTATGAAGCTTTGCCTTCTGCGCTGTCATCCCCTTCACGGTAATATCGGCGGACGTACTGTCGACAGTAAGACCAGAAAGTTTTTCCGCCAGCTCCTGCGGCACCTTGACTGCCAGCCGTTTACTCGGAACGTTCCAGGAAATTACGCTTTTGACATATCTTATCTTGAGTGTCGAGCCGCTTATCTCGTAAGCAAGCTTATATTGATCCTCAAGCTCCTTGCGGGCACTTTCCTCAAAAGATATTTTATCGCCGGTGTAAGGCTCAATCTCGGTACTGCCCACCGTCCAATTGATTTCTATCGTATCGACATTCGCAGCATCGACCTCATATTTCCCCATTACCGAGTACTCCCCGGTACCGAAATCTATAATATTGATGCCGAATCCCTTAAACCATCCTCCGGTCAGGCCCGATACCAAAATTCCAATCAATAAAAGCGCTACGACGCTCCAGCAGACAATCGCAACAACCGTCCCTGTTTTCACCCCGTTTTTCATGTCGTCTCCTCCGTTAATTCTTTTTCAGGTTAAAGCACAGGCTGATAATCTGTGCAGCCGCCATCAAAAACGCCGCGGCACTCCAGCAGGCGATTGCAGCAACCGTCCCTGTTTTTTCCCTACTTTTCATATAGCTTCCTCCGTTATTTCTTCTTTAGGTTAAAGCATAAGCTGATAATCTGTGTTACCGCTACTGCAACTAGAAAAATCAGCCACGTAATATGCCACGCGCTCGTAAAGAAGCTGATGACAAGGTACAGCATAACCGTAATGCTCCAAAGCGCCCCGTTAATAGATTTCAGCACGCCGTTGTCATGCTGCTTTACAGACTGCCATTCCTTGAAATCCTCTACCATCGTCGCGTTCATTTTAACGTATTTCGGTTTTGTCATGGAATTGAAAATAAGCAGGCCCGTCGCTGCGGCAATCATTACGAACATCAGGATAGGCCCAAGCATCATGCCCTCGATTGAAGCGCTGCTTGTACTGAAAATAATGGGCGGGATGACGCACAGGATGTAGAGCATAACCGCAACGGAAATGAGCACCGCGCTGCGCGCCTTGTACTTCTGCATCTGCTGTTCCATATTGCTGTCGCCTCCCGCCCTGTTTTCCTCCAAAAGGATACTTACGTCGCCAATACTGGAAATTGCAATGCTGTAAGCGGTTTCCTCGTCCCTGCCCTCGGTAATGAGGTCATAATACTTCTCCGTCAGATTACGGAGCATTTCTTCCTTGATTTCTTGTACCCTGACGCTCTGCGCCACGCCGCCGAACAGCGTATCGATATGGTTTCTAAGCCTTGTGTTGATATCCATGTTTATCCCTCCGTCTGAATCAGTCTGTCAATGAGCCGCTTTGCGTTCTCCCAGTCCTTTGCAAGAGAACTGTATGTTTCTCTCCCAAGCGGCGTAATCGAATAATACCGTCGTCTTGCTCCGATATTTTCGTCGCCCCAATAGGAACGGATACAACCGTTTTGCTCCAGCCTGCGGAACGCGGTATAAAGTGTTGCTTCCTTCAGCTCATACTTTCCGTCAGTCCTCTCCTGAATCGATTTGTTAATCCGGTAGCCGTAACTGTCGCCGTTAATCAGGTTTGCCAGAATAATGGTATCCGTATGGCCTCTAATCAGGTCGGATGCTATCGACAACGCCTTCACCCCCTTCTCCTTTGCCGCCGCGCCCTGGCACAGCCTGCAGGGGGTTGAGTCTCTAACGGACTTACTTCCCCTATTGCATCTATATAATATCAATATATACTTCGCCTGTCAAGGTATATATTAAATTTTTTCTAAAAAACCCAACAGGGCGCACAGCACAGAATGCCGTACGCCCCATTGGGTTTGGTTTTGGTGTTAAAAGGATGGATGGTGGGTATAAGTAAGATAGTTGTAAGTAAGGTTAATCATTACTTCCGCTTTAAGGAAACAGGTTCCTTCGGTTGGCAGAAGCCCTGTGCTGAAGCTGTTCCTGCGGCTGACTTTGCGGCCTTGAGTGCAAGCTTCGCCACAAAACGTTCAGCCTTGTTTGCTTTTTTCATTGGTAACCCCTCCTTTTTCTTTGTGAGTATAATTCACACAGCATCGCTGCTGAGACAATATCAAGCACAAGCGGCAGCATAAACGCCTGCCGTACTCCTGTTATTAAAAGCACCACAGCCGCCGCCGCAATCCCTGCGTAAACGGCAATTGCCTTTCTCCGGCAGTCTTTTCTCTGAGCTGCGCTAAGCGGTTTGTTTTTATGCGCAACCGGAGAACATTTCAATATGATTCCTCCGCTGAGCAGCAGAGATATCACAGCTGCCGTCCACATTGCCGATGTAACGGACACAAGCCATTGGTAAAGCAAGGCACAAGCCAAGAATGTTCCAACATAAAGCGTGTTGCACCGCAGGTACGTATAGCAGTGGTACCCGCCCGTATAGGAACGAAGCGCGGTAAATGCAACGAAAAACAGCAGGCCCTCCCAAAGCATGGAAAAGACAAGGCTCAGTGTAAGAATTAAAAGGATACCAAGCGCAGAAGAAAGCACAAGCTCCACTCCATAAACGTAAACATCCAGCTCTTCTTTTTCAAAGCAGCGCTTGCTTAACAAAAAAAATGCTATAGCTTCTGACAACTTATGCAGCATGAATATTCCTCTTTGCTGTGTCTTTCGTTGTCTATACTATAGCAGATTTATCACTATTTGTGAAGAGTTTTGGTAAGTTTGGTCGTTATTTCGGTAAGTTTGGTATTGGTAATACTATGCCAACACAAAACAACCCGTCTTTTTCGGTAAAATGTACCTCTCCTTTATATTTTTTTACAGTCTTCTCCAGGCTCTTCGTTCCAATGCCGTGCATTGCCTTGTCGCTTTTTGTCGTGTGAAGCCTTGGATTGGATTTTAAAACTGACTTTTCAATGGTGTTTTTCACGACAATAGACCGGTACGCTCCCTTACGCTCAAAAGCTACCTTGATTCTGCGGTTATCCTCCGGCAGCTTTGCTACCGCCTCTACCGCGTTGTCAAGCACATTCCCGAGCATGATACACAGGTCTGTATCCGCTACATCCTCGAACGCTTCTGTAACAAAAACCTGTGTGTCGATATATTTCTCATTCGCCTGCGACAGCTTTACATTTACTATCGCGTTGAGCATACTGTTTTTCGTATTGATAAATGTCCCGGTGCTCTGCTGCACCTCGTCCTCACACGCGCCGCACATTTTCAGGGCGTTATCCATATCCCCATTTTTTATAAACTGCCCGATTACAAGCAGTTTGTTCTTCATGTCGTGGCGGATTGCGGAGATGCTCTCCATACTTTTATTCGCCTGCAGGATATTTTCGTTTTGATATTTGTACTGCTGCTGCAACAGCTTATACTGCAGCTCAAATTCGCTGTCCTTGCTGATTTTAATCAGCATAATCCATATTAATACCGTTATAACTAATATCCCAATCGCAACAAATCCCAAAAACAGGGAATGCTCCCTTGTAAGGTTTGTTTCAAGGGAAATTGCATAGATTAAAACCAATATAACAATAGACAAAAGCGGAATTACAATAAATGCCGTCCAGTCGGTCCACTTCATGATGTTGAATTTATAATGCTTAAAGCGCAGAGTCAGCAAGTAAAACACAACATAAAGGGCGTTGATAAGAATCATACAGATGAAACGGTAGACTGAGCTTGAAGCCATCAGCTCATACATAGACACACCGGATATACTGCTGACCAGAAAGGCGACAGACGCGCTGATACCATATGTTCCGCAGTAAGAAAAAACAGGCACGAAAATTTTAGACATGACCGTTCCCTTTAAGCATGTAAAGCAATAGATGATTTGAAGGAAAACCAGTACATAAATTTCCAGGCCGTTAAATACCTCATAAAAATAATTTACTGAGGTGATTGCTATAATTTCTGCCCCAGAAGCAACAGCAAGGCAAGTCAGGCCTTTTTTGTCCTCGAATTTACTGCCCAAAAATTTATAGCAAAAAAACATGAAGATGAAACCTTGGAATACGTTTACAGCCAACTCGAACACGTTCCATAAAACAACGTCATTCATCTTCAAAAACCCTTTCCTTAATGAATCTGTCCTTTATTGCCTTATATCGGTTGCGGCTGATTGGGATGCTGTCCCCGTTGTCCATCACCAAGCTGCTTTTATTTACCTGATAAACATGATCCATATTGACAAGAAAGCTGGCATGAATTCGGATAAAACCATACGACGTCAGCTCGCTCTCCTTTTTATAAACACTTTCCCGTGTTTCAAGCTTGCCCTTTGTCGTCACATATGTCATGGTATTCCCCATGTTTTCCAGATAAACAATGTCAGACATATAAATTTTGGCATAGCCTCCCTTATGCTTGACCGTCAGCTTTATTTCATTGGTTGATTTATTTTTCAGGATATACGAAACCATATCCGGCAGGTCCCGGTCGAGATGGCTTTTTCTCAGGAAGCCAGCCGGATGGCTGTCGAGCGCTTCAAATACAAGGTCGTCACGGTTAGTGGTAAAGACGATTATATAATTCTCTTCGCTGTCCTTGAGCTGTTCTGCTATTTCTATTCCGTTTAAACCCGGCATCTCAATGTCTAGAAAAATTACTTCATACAGGGAGGAACGCACATCGTCTAACAGGGACTGGCCATCCCCGAACAGGATAATTTCTATGGTCTCCTCCGGCAAAAAGCTTGTAAACAGCATCTTAAGCTTATTCTTTAAGCTTTCCGCGAAAACCCGTTCATCGTCACAAACCGCGATACGCACAACCATTCACTCCTCTTCCACGACATGCTGCCTCATTCACACGGACGATTCCAATATTTTCTATCATATCAGAAAATTTTGCATTTTTCAATGATATAGCTAATTTTATTTATTATGATATGACAAGGTTCGACAAATTCCCCATATAAAATGCGTCACCAAAATAGGACAAGCGGCATAGTATAGAAGGAGCTGAAAAGCTCTGAACTCAAAAAAGGAGGACAAAGCCTATCGAATCATTCAAACTCTCTTCCGATAACGGCTTTTCATGCGTGCTGAGCGTCGTGCTCAGTCTCGTTTTTGCCGCTGCCACGGGCGTGCTATATTATATGACGTACCTTCCAAATATCATCACAGCAGTTATAATTGCGCTCGCCCTTGCCGGATTGATTCTGCTGCTGGCCGGTGCAGGCTGTCTTTTCTCTCCCCCGGGGCTCAGATACTGTACCGGAAAAACGGCGGGCTGCCTGCTGCTCGGTATCCTGGGCACAGTTCTGACAGGAACCGGCGCCCTGGCAACGACGCTTAATGTAAGCTCGGCCATAGATATCGTTCTGATTTCCTTCGGCGCGTTTTTCTTTGGGCTTATGCTTCTTTCCTTCCTGCAATATTTAAGGTACGTCTCAATGAGCCAAACAAATCTCCGATAAACCAGGCACAAACCATCCTTCCCTTATTAAATGCTGTTACCCCCCTGAAAGCAAAAGGCGGGCGCGGATGATGAATCATCCGCGCCCGCCCATGTTTATTTTTTGACGGCCGCTTTGACCGTATGCTTTGTTTTTGGATGCTCAGTCCCCGTTTGCCGTTCGTGCAGCTTTTCCCTTGCGACCGCAAGCATCAGCTTAATGCGGTTTTCCTGGTTAACACGCGGCGCGCCCGGGTCATAATCGATTGCAACAATGTTCGCACGGTCATCTATACTCTTGATTTTGCGTATCATGCCCTTGCCGCAGATATGGTTCGGCAGGCAGCCGAACGGCTGGGTACATACGATGTTCTCATAGCCGGTTTCAGTAAGCTCCAGCATTTCGGCGGTCAAGAGCCACCCCTCGCCCATTTTGCTGCCGTACCCAATAACGCCCTTGACAAGCTCCTTTGTATGGGCATATTTTCCGGGCGGGATAAAGCCGTATTTCGCAGTGCTTTCAATCATAAGCGTTTCCATCTTGACTAAATAATCGAACAAAATCTTTACCACATTAAATTTTATCCTGCTGCCGCCGTAGAGCTTAATGTCCTCCAGGCGGTTGTCGACCTTAAACAGGGCAAAGCCCATAATCCCCGGTACACATACCTCACAGTCCTGGTCGGCCAAAAACTGTTCCAGGTTGTTGTTGCCCAGCCGCGCATACTTTACATAAATTTCGCCGACGATGCCGACCTTTACCTTCGGCGTAGATTTGTCGAGCTGAATCTGGGAAAATGACTCCGCGATATTGTCAAGGATATTCTTCTGCTCCTTTATGGTAAAGCCGCTGCCGTTTTTAAATTTTTCCGTCAGCGTCTTAATCCATGAATCGACAAGCGCCATGCTTTCTCCCTTGTTGACCTCATACGGCTTTGTCTGGTTGCTCAGGAGCATGAGCGTGTCTCCGTATACAAGCGCGCCGATTAAACGGCGTATCATCGGGACGGACAGCGAAAAACCGCTGTTTTTCTCAAGGCCCGACAGATTGAGCGAAATGACGGGAACCTGTTCGAAGCCCGCTTTGCGAAGCGCCTTCCTGAGCAGGTGGATATAGTTTGACGCGCGGCAGCCGCCGCCGGTCTGCGTAATGATTAAAGCTGTTTTATTCAAATCGTATTTGCCGCTTTGCAGCGCGTGGATGAACTGGCCGATGACAAGCAGCGCCGGGTAGCACGTGTCGTTGTGCACGTATTTCAAGCCAACCTGCGCAATTTCAGGGCCTTCGGTGTCTAAAAGCACAGTATTGTAGCCGTACATGCCGAACACGTTGTTCATCAGCTTGAACTGGATGGGCGCCATCATCGGAAGCAAAATGGTGTAGTCCTTTTTCATTTCCTTCGTAAAAAGCAGGCGTCCCGTTTTGTCGTAAACTAATTGAGCCATTGTATTCCTTCCTTGCATCAAATCCGCGCGTCCTGATATCAGCGGATTTTTATTTTCTGTCCTCTCTCTGCTCCGCAATCGCGGCGAGCAGGCTGCGGATTCTGATTTTCACCGCGCCGAGGTTCGTAATTTCGTCAATTTTAATCTGGGTATAAATCTTGCCCTCGCTCTCGAGGATTTCCCTGACCTCGTCCGTTGTGATTGCGTCTACCCCGCAGCCGAACGAAACGAGCTGCACCAGGTTCATGTCGTCGCGGCCGGCAATGTACTTTGCAGCCGCATACAGGCGTGAATGGTAAGTCCACTGGTTTAAGACAGATGTACGGAACTTCTTTACACGGCAGCTCACGACGTCCTCCGAAATGATTGCGCAGTGGAAGCTTGTAATGAGCTTATCGATTCCCTTGTTGATTTCAGGGTCTACATGGTACGGCCTGCCGGAAAGGACAATAATTTCCCTGCCCTCTTTTTCGGCCTGCTCCATAATCGTTTCCCCGCGCGTGCGCACCTTCTTAAAGTATTCGCCGTATTCGCTGTAAGCCGCCTTGGCAGCCGCTTTGACTTCCTTCAGGGTAATGCCGTCAAAATATTTACAGAGCATCTCGTGCGCCTTGACCGGAAAATCCTTATGGCGGTGGATGCCAAGGTAATCCTTGATAAACGTAATATTTTTAACGTCCTTCATGTTCGCGGAGATGACCTCAGGGTAATACGCGACGACCGGGCAGTTATAGTGGTTGTCCCCCAGCCCCTCGTCCAAATTATAGGAAAGGCAGGGATAGAAAACCGTCTGTACGCCGTCGTCGATAAGCGCCTGCACATGCCCATGCATCAGCTTAGCGGGATAACACACCGTATCGGACGGGATAGTCTGCTGTCCGCGCGCGTAAAGCTTTTTGTCGGAAACAGGCGAATATACGACCTCAAAGCCAAGCGCCGTGAAAAAGCTGTGCCAGAACGGAAGCAGCTCGTACATGTTAAGCCCCATCGGGATGCCGATTTTGCCGCGCGGGCCGGGCTTCGGCTTATACGACTGCAAAAGCTCCAGCTTGTAATCGTAGATATCGAGCGTTTTATCCGGCGTTTTTTTCGTAATCGGGCGTTCGCAGCGGTTACCGCCGATAAATCTCCTGCCGTCAGAGAATTTATTGACTGTCAGGCGGCAGTTGTTGCTGCAAAGCCCACAGTTAACGACCTGTATTTCATGTGTAAAGGTCTTGAGCGCTTCCCTGTCGAGCAGCGTGCTCTTCCCGCCCTTACATCTGGATTTCGCGTATAGCGCCGCTCCGTACGCGCCCATCAGTCCGGCAATAGTCGGCCTGACGACCTCCACGCCCATTTCGCGCTCGAAGGCGCGAAGAACCGCGTCGTTCAAAAATGTGCCGCCCTGCACAACGATATGGCTGCCGAGCTCCTTCGGGCTTGAGGCGCGGATAACCTTATACAGCGCGTTCTTAACGACGCTGATGGAAAGCCCCGCCGAGATATCCTCAATCGTTGCGCCGTCCTTCTGCGCCTGCTTGACTGAGCTGTTCATAAACACCGTACAGCGCGAACCTAAATCGACCGGCTGCTTGGCAAGCAGCCCAAGCTTTGAAAAATCCTCAATCGAATAGCCCAGCGCGTTTGCAAACGTCTGCAAAAACGAGCCGCAGCCAGAGGAACAGGCCTCGTTCAAAAAGATGTTGTCGATGGTGCCGTTGTGTATTTTAAAGCATTTAATGTCCTGTCCGCCGATGTCGATAACAAATTCCACCTGCGGCATAAAGCTCTTTGCCGCCGTAAAATGCGCGACAGTCTCGACTATACCGAAATCCGCGCAGAACGCGTTTTTGATGATTTCCTCACCGTAGCCAGTAACAGCCGAGGACGCAATGTCAATCTCCGGGCAAAGCTCATAAAGCTCCTCTAAAAACTGCTTGATAATCGGGACGGGGTTGCCGCTGTTCGGGAGATATTTGGAGTAAAGCAGCTCGCCGTTTTCCCCCATCACGACAGACTTGACCGTAGTGGAACCGGCATCCATGCCAATATATACCCTGCCCTTATAATCCTTAATCTCTTTTTTAGGCACATACGCCATTTCATGGCGCTCTTTAAATTGCTCGTAGTCCGCCTTGCTTTCAAAAAGCGGCGGGTTGAACGCGAAGTTGCCGCTGCCGCTGTAATGCTCGACCTTTTTGACGACCGCGTTAAAATCGATTACTTTTTCCGCACAGAGCGCCGCGCCCGCCGCAACATAGTACAGCGAGTTTTCCGGGCAGACTCCTTCCGTATGCAGCACCTTGTCAAACCGCAGGCGCAGCCTGGGCATAAAGGTGAGCGGGCCGCCCAGGTAAACGACCTTTCCCGTAATTTCCCTGCCCTGCGCAAGGCCGGCGACCGTCTGGTTTACGACGGCGGCGAATATGCTCTCCGCAACGTCGCTTTTTCTCGCGCCCTGGTTTAAAAGCGGCTGAATATCCGTTTTCGCAAACACGCCGCAGCGCGAAGCAATGGTGTACGTCTTTTCATGCTGCGCTGCCAAATCGTTCATCTCTTCGAGCGGAACGTTCAGCAGCGTGGCCATCTGGTCGATAAAAGCGCCCGTGCCGCCTGCACAGGAGCCGTTCATCCTGACCTCCATGCCGCCTGAAAGGAAAAGGATTTTCGCGTCCTCTCCTCCAAGCTCAATGATAACGTCTGTGCCGGGGATAAAGGTGTTCGCCGCCACGCGCGTGGCGTATACCTCCTGGATAAAGTCAAGCCCGCAGCTGTCCGCCACGCCCATGCCGGCAGAGCCTGAGAGCGCCACAAGCGCGCTGTCGCTTCCCGGGACCTCTTTTCTTACCGTATTTAAAATATCCGCAATTTTTTGTGTAATCTGCGAGTAATGCCGTTCATATGTTTTATAAACCAGCTCGTTCTTCTCATCAAGCACCACGCATTTTACCGTGGTTGAGCCGATATCCAATCCAATCCTCAAGCGTACGACCTCCTAATAAAGCTATCTAGATATTATATAATAGAAAAACAGTCGTTTAATTCTAAATTCAACACAAAAAATACACGTCAAAAAATTAACAGCCTGTTAAAAAATAGAAGCATGCGGTTCTTTTCCTCGTTAGTTATAACATACCGCTTGCCCCATGTAAAGTGTAAATATGTGGGGCGCCGCGCAAAAAAAGAGGCTAAGGCCGGTTTTTAAAACCGGACCCCGCCTCAAATTTGTATAATCTATGATTAGTAGCAGCGCATGGAATAAGAATCCGGGATATAGCGCCCCGTGCTGCTTAAATAGTCCTTCAATGTCGTAACCGTACCGCCCCAGGGGTTTGCTATCAGGATATCCCCGCTGCCTAAGCCGCCCTTTTTCGCGGCTGCGGCAACACCGATTACCGTTACCCAGTGGTCACTGGAGCTTAACGTATTAATCAGGGAAGGCTTTCCGTCCATCAGCTCGCTGTAAGCCCTGCTGAGCTTGGAGGAGGCGGAGCAGTTATAGTACCGCCTGGAGGCAAGCCCCCATCCCGCGCCGGCACCCGTCCAGATAATCTGCGAGCTTGTCGGCGTAATTTTTTTGCCATACAGGACAGATGCCCCTATGGCCTCGGCCGTTGCGCTGCACCCGACGTTCGTGCCGCCCTGGTTGAATTTGCCGTAGTCCCTCTGGTCATAAAGGTATGCGGTGGAATAGCCCTTTGGGACAAGATATGTTTTATTTTTGTAAAGGATTTCCTTGAGGTTTTTCGAGCTGGTGTTTGCCGTCACGGTATAATCGTAAGAGAAAATGACCTTTGCACTTGTCTGCACCGTATCAGCTGCGAGCACCTCGAGCTTCTGCTTGCCGATACCCGCGCGGCTGAAATAAATCAGGTCGTCGAATACCGGGTTAATATCATAGGATTTTATATTTTTACCCTTGTCGAGCTTGACCGTCTTGGTCATATTCGTGCCGCTGATTCTCACGCAAACGGAAGTAAGCGGATAATTCGACTTGACTACGCCCTTTAAGGGAAATGTTTTATCGACCGCAATTGAATTTCCCGACATTTTCTGAAAGCCGGAGAAGGTAATCGAGGATTTCGCCATTACCGTAACTTCACATACTGCGGATTGACCGCCCGCTTTTGCCGTAATCGTTGCTTTACCCGGAGAAATCGCCGTAACAAGGCCGCTTTCGTTTACGGTGGCCGCCTTCTCATTGCTGGAGGAAAATACAACCTGATTATATGCATCGGCCGGCGTAACCGCCGCGTTCAGGGTAATCTTACTGCCAACATATATGGACGCGCCGAGCTTATCGAGCTTAATGTCCGCAACCTCGGGGAGCGTCTCTTCCTGTCCAGGCGCCAGGTCCATGGACGCAAGCCGCTTCTGCATGGCTGTAACGTCCTGTACCGTTACTGTCCCATCGTTTGAGAAGCCCGCTGCGATGATTTGCTCCTTTGTCAGGATATGTACTTTTGCCAGGTGCTTCTGCACGGCGAGCACATCCATCAGGGAAAGCTTACCATCCCCGTCGATATCCCCCGCTGCGAATTCATCCGTAACGGCGCCCGCCTGGCTGCTGTCAATATCTGCGGCATTTGCGCTTATGGGAAAAGTACTGAAAAGCAGTACGGCGCTTAATGTGAATGCCGCGCCTCTTCTCGTAATCTTCATAAGTGAAATGGTCTCCTTTTTGTTTCATTTTGGTACGTTCCAAATTGTAACAAAAAGATTACAGAAAGTCAACCATTTGTAACAAATAGATTACAACATTGTGCATCCCGCTACAGATTTTTAACTATAAGCTCAGGTTTTCATGCGCATTACAGTAAAAAAGAGGAGATTTATGTAAAAAATTATATTTTTTGTTTCAAAAAGTAAAAATCAGCCAAACTCAGCATGGCTGATACGCATTGCGTCACTCATGCTTTTTCTTATTACGGATATGTATCATGGCCAGGACCGTTCCGGAAATAAAAAAGGCTACGGCAAGAAAAAGCAGGCTCCATATTGCTATTTTATTGCCGAGCGTCCCCCCGTTTCCCTGCCAGACCGACCAGTCGAAATAGGCGCGCAGCTGAAAAAGAAAGTCTTCCAATTCCAAAAAACCGTTGCCCAAGCTGTTGATGACAGGGACAGAAACCGCTACGAGCGCAAAAACGGCAGACGTTTTATAAAGCGCGTTTATTTTGAGGTAACGAATAATCAGCATAATCATCCAGCACGGAATCAGGGATAATGTCGCAACAGGAAGCGCAATTTCATAAAACCAGGGGCCGCGTTCCAGCAGGTAGCACACGAAGAGCAGAAGATAGGTGCCTGCCGTAACACAGCTGCTGACAATCAAGGTATTGTGCTTTTTGAGCAGCAGCGGCAAATTAGTCAGGGAAAAACCAATTGCGGCAGACACCAGCACAATAAAGAACCACGAGAGCTTGTGGTCGACCGCTAAATTGCAGATAAAACAGGTAATCAGCGCGGCCGTATAGCTTACGTACATAACCCACTGATAAATCTTTTTTGCTTTACGGTAGCTTTTTGCCTGCCTCCTTTCTTCCCTTGCCGCCAGGTCGTCGCACGCAGTAAAAAATTCATGCTCCGTAATTTGCAGCTCTTTACAGATAGCGGGAATCAGCGTGATGTCCGGATACGAGATTCCCCGCTCCCATTTTGACACGGCCGTATCAGAAACAAACAGCCGCCCGGCAAGCTCCTTTTGCGTATATCCAGCCGCTTTTCTTTTTTGTGTAATAAAATCTGCGAATATCTTCTTATTCTCCATACAAAGCACCCTTCTTACTTGTTTTTCTTTATCATCTGACAAAGGGGCAAAAAAGTCAATAAAAAAGCCTGATTTTACGGCTCGACCGGTAAGCCAGCCGGATAATAAGCCGCTTTATGGCAGGTTTTACATAAATAAAAAGCAGGCATAGAAACCTCCATGCCTGCGAATTTTACCATATACCGAATCTGTTTACCTGTCTCCGATACCAACGTACGGACGTCTTTCCTGCACATTCATATATGCCGGACGGATGATTTTGCTCGGGTTCACAAGCTCCTCGATGCGGTGCGCGCTCCAGCCCGCGATTCTCGCAATCGCAAACAGCGGGGTAAAGAGTTCCTTGGGCAAATCGAGCATGCTGTAAACAAAGCCGCTGTAGAAGTCCACGTTCGCGCTGACTCCCTTATATATCTTGCGCTCTTCAGCAATAATCCTGCCGGCAATCTTCGCAACGTTCGAATAGAGCATGAACTCGTCTTCCCTTCCCTTTTCCTTGGAAAGGCTCTCGACGAAATGCTTGAACACGCGTGCCCTCGGGTCGGAAAGCGAGTAAATCGCATGGCCCATACCGTAGACCAGGCCGGACTTGTCAAACGCTTCCTTATGTAAAATCTTGCGGACGTACGCTGCAATTTCTTCCTCGTCCGCATAGTCCTTGACATGCGCCTTGATGTCCTCGAACATCTGCACAACCTTAATATTCGCGCCGCCGTGCTTCGGGCCCTTCAGGGAACCGAGCGCCGCCGCGATGGTGGAATAGGTGTCTGTACCGGAGGATGAGACGACATGCGTAGTAAAGGTCGAGTTGTTACCGCCGCCGTGCTCCGCATGGAGAACGAGCGCCATATCGAGAAGCTTCGCTTCCAGATGCGTATACTTGCTGTCGGGACGCAGCATATAAAGGATATTTTCCGCTGTCGACAGCTCGGGCTGCGGCGTATGGATAATCAGGCTTTTGTCCTCGTGATAATAGCCGTACGCCTGAAAGCCGTAGACCGACAGTATCGGGAACAGGGAAATCAGCTGCAGGCACTGGCGCAGCACGTTCGGAATGGAGGTATCCTCCGGATTCTCGTCATAGGAATAAAGCGTCAGCACGCTTCTTGCCATCGCGTTCATGATATCCTTACTCGGCGATTTCATAATAATATCGCGCACAAAGCTTGTCGGCAGCGTGCGGTAATAGTCGAGCAGGGAAGTAAATTTCTTGAGCTCCTCCTGCTTCGGCAGCTTGCCGAACAGGAGCAGGTATGTAACCTCTTCAAAGCCGAAGCGGTCGTCCTTGATAAAACCGGAGACAATCTGTTCCACGTCGTAGCCCCTGTAAAAAAGCTTGCCGTCTACAGGCACGCGCTTGCCGTCGACAATTTCCGTCGAGCATACCTCAGATATTTCCGTCAAACCCGTCAGGACGCCCTGCCCGTTTAAGTCGCGCAGGCCCCTCTTGACGTCATATTTCGTATAAAGCGTTGGGTCAATCGTGCTGTTTGCCCTGCAAAGCTCACTGAGCTCCAACACCTCCGGGGAAATTTCACTAAATTTGTTTTTGTTCTGCATTGCTGCTCACTCCTTCCTGAAAACATGAGGAAAATGCTTCCGCAAAAAGCCAATGATTAAAAATGCTTTTGATTATTATACATGATTTCAGGGAAAAAAACAATTCTTTTCCCTCGGCAATTGTGAATAATCCGTGAATAATTCCTGCAAAATTCAGACAGCGTCCTGAATCAGCTTATATTCGATGGATTCCGTCAAAGCAAGGCGGCTGGCCTCAACGACGTCAGCGGAAACGCCGACCGTCGTCCATACGCGGCTGCCGTCGGTTGAGGTAATCAGAACCCTCGTGACCGCGGCGGTCGCCTGCTTGGAATCCATAACCCTTACCTTATAGTCGATTAACCGCATCTTTTTCAGCGTCGGATAGAATACCTCGAGCGCCGCGCGCAGCGCCCTGTCCAGCGCGTTGATTGGACCGTTCCCCTCGGCGGCCATGAGCTGGTCCTTGTCGCCTACCCGTATTTTCACGGTTGCGGTCGCGCTGAAATCCTGCTCGCAGGGGCGGCCGGTCACGATTTTATAGTTGTTCATCTCAAAAAACGGCTTGTATGCGCCTAAATTTTTGCGGATGAGCATTTCAAAGCTGCTGTCTGCGGCTTCAAACTGATAACCCTCCTGCTCAAGCTGCTTGAGCTCTTTTAATATTTTTGCTGTTTGCGGGCTGTCCTTTGTAATACTGGGGTCGATTTTCCTGATTTTTTCTAAAATCTGCGTCCTGCCGGAGATTTCCGACATTAAAAAACGCCGCTCGTTTCCGACCGCTTCCGGCGATACATGTTCAAATGAACGCGACAGCTTAAGCACCCCGTCCGCGTGCATCCCTGCCTTGTGCGCAAACGCGCTGATTCCGACGAAGGGCTCGTTCTTTTTAATAGAAACATTTGATATTTCTGCAATTTTACGCGCCGTTTCCGTCAGACGCGGGAGATTTGCCTGCGGAATGCACGCAACCCCGCAGGCAAGCTGGAGGTTCGGGATAACGGTGGAGAGGTTCGCGTTGCCGCAGCGCTCCCCAAAGCCCAGGAAAGTCCCCTGCACCTGCACGGCGCCCGCCTGAACAGCCATGACGGAATTGGCAACCGCCATCCCCCTGTCGTTATGCGTATGGATGCCCACCTTGCCCGGAAAACGCTTACAAACCTCTTTAACGATTTCATCAATCTCATTTGGCAGGCACCCGCCGTTTGTATCGCACAGCACAAGCCGGCCGGCTCCCGCTTTCTCGGCCGCCTCAAGCGCTTTCATCGCAAACTGTGGGTCGTCCTTATAGCCGTCAAAAAAATGCTCCGCGTCGAAAAATACGGTTTTGCCCTGTTCCTTTAAATAACGGCAGGTGTCGGAAATCATGCGGAAATTTTCTTCCGCCGTGGTAGACAGAATCTCCTTCACATGCAAAAACCAGCATTTCCCGAAGACCGCGACCGCCTTTGTCCCTGCGTTTATAAGCGCCTCTAAATTCGTATCGTCCGCAGCGTTACAGTTTTTGCGCCGTGTGCTGCCAAAGGCTACAAGCTGCGCGTGCTTCAAATCAAGCTGATGCGCGCGCTCAAAAAATTCCAAATCCTTTGGGTTGGAGCCGGGATTCCCGGCCTCGATATATGGAACGCCCAGCTCGTCGAGCGCTTTGACGATGCCGAGCTTATCTTCAACTGAGAAGGAAACGCCCTCTCCCTGCGCGCCGTCGCGCAGCGTGGAATCGAACAGTTCAACGGTTAAAGCCATCGTATTCAGTCCTTTCTTGCTGTTTACCAGAGCGTCAATATCATATCCTCCGGCGTTTTTCCGGGCGGAATCATCGGCAGAACATTTTCATCAGGGGAAATATGGCAGTCGATGACGACCGGCGCGTTCAAGCTGTACGCCTTTTCAAGCGCGGGCAAGACGTCCTGCTGGCGGGTTACCGTCATTCCTTCCACGCCGTACGCTTTCGCGAGCGCCGCGAAATCAGTCGCGCGGTGCGGGTCAGTCTCGGAAAAACGGTTCCCATAGAAGAGCTTCTGCCACTGGCGCACCATGCCGAGTACGCTGTTGTTCATAATCACGACGGCAACCGGCAGCCGGTACGATTTGAGCGTGACAAGCTCGTTGCAGTTCATATGGAAGCTGCCGTCGCCTGTAATCAGCGTAACGCGTTCCTTCGGATGCGCCGTCTGCGCGCCTATCGCGGCGCCCATGCCAAAGCCCATCGTCCCAAGCCCGCCGGAGGTCAAAAACGTGCGCGGCCGTTCAAACCTACATTCCTGCGCCGTCCACATCTGGTGCTGGCCTACATCCGTTACAATGATATCCCCTGGCTTTTTCATACTGTTTACCGTACGCAGGATATGCTGCGGCGTCGGAACCCCGTCCCCATACGCTACAACAGGCGGCCGCTCGTTTTTCCACAGCGTAACCTGCTCAAGCCAACCGCTGTGCGCCTGCTGCGGCAGGACTTCGTTCAGCCGTTTTAAAATATCCTTTAAATCGCCGCAGAGATGGCAGCTTGTTTTTACGTTTTTATCGATTTCCTTTTCATCGATGTCAATATGGATGATTTCCGCATTCTCACGGAAACGCTCGCGGTCGCCCGCGACCCTATCGGAAAAGCGCGCGCCGAGCGCGATAATCAAATCGGCGTTTTGCGTCGCCATTCCGCTTTCATACATGCCGTGCATGCCGATATTGCCGAAAAAAAGCGGATGGCGCGCGTCGATACCGCCAAGCCCCATCAGGGAACAAAATACAGGCGCGTCGCAAAGCTCAGCAAATTTTGTAAGCTCCCGCGCGGCTTGTGCCCCTATCACGCCGCCGCCCGCGTAAAGCATGGGTCGTTTTGCTTTTTGTATCAGCCTAACCGCAGCTTCTATTTGTATCTTGTCAGGGGAGGCGGTTTTATTTTCATACGTTATGCCCGTTTTAACATATTCCGTTTTCAGCGCCGTAATATCCTTTGGCACATCGACGAGCACCGGGCCCTTCCTGCCCGTGCGCGCAATCTCAAACGCCTTGCGGATGGTGGGCGCGAGCTCTTCCATCTCCATGACCTGGAAGCTTGCCTTTGTCACAGGCTTTACGATATCTTTGATATTGACCTCCTGGAAGCTGTCGCGCCCAAGCAGGTCGCGCGACACATTGCCCGTGATTGCCACCATCGGGGATGAGTCCATATAGGCCGACGCAATTCCCGTCACCAGGTTCGTGGCGCCCGGACCGGACGTCGCAAATACGACGCCGGTCTTTCCCGTTGCACGGGAATAGCCGTCCGCGGCGTGCGCCGCGCCCTGCTCGTGCGCCGTCATCGTATGATGTATCCTATCCCTGTACAGGTACAGCGCGTCGTAAATGTTGAGCACCGCGCCGCCGGGGTATCCGAACACCTCCTGGACGGCCTGCTCCAGCAGGCATTCCGCTATAATTTCCGCTCCTGTTAGCTCCATATCAAATCACCTTTTCCCTATTTATTGCTTATCCATACCGTCAGAAAAATAAAAAAGCCTCCGTCTTTTTACAAAGACGAAAGCTGGCTTCGCGGTACCACTCTGTTTGCCCCAAAAAGAGGCCCCTTATCAGCATCGGGCCAATGGGCCGAATGCTTTCCCGTATAACGGCGGGTGCCGGTCGCGCTTACCCAAAAGCTTCAGCGGACTGCTCAAGGGTGATTTTCTTCACGGATACGGCGCCGCCTCACACCAAACGGCGGCTCTCTGAAGCCGAAGCTCCGGAATACTCTTCCCTGTCCCAGCATTTCTGGTAATTAAATTGTTAATAATATTCTATACACGTAAAACTGTTTTGTCAATACGTTTTTTATTTTCTTTTCCAGAAAATCAGAGCGCCTGATTTTTGGCATAATGGTATCATTAGAAGAATCCAAAAGGGGGCATCGCTCATGCAGCAGCAAAAGCTTTCGGAACATGCCGTATTTATCTGGCGTATACGCGCAACCGCACTGATGGTTCTCGCTTCATTCTTATGCGGCGCGGTATGGGTTTTCAGCGTGGGGCTCGCCATTATTTTAGGGGCGCTGAGCCTGCTTGTGTATCTGCTGTTGATGTTCGCCTATTTTCCATGGCTCTACCGGAAATGCTTTTTTATTTTGGAAAAGGACGCGGTTATCATTGAAAAGGGCGTATTTGTACACAAACGCTTTAAAATCCCCGTGACGAGGATTCAATACACAGAGTATCTGCAAACACCGGCCCAGCGTATCAAGCGCGTCTACTCCGCTGTATTCCATACGGCAGGTTCTATGGTCATGCTTAACCAAATCAGTGAAAAAAACGTGATGAAAATCAAGCGGCTTACAGGCGACAGCTCCGTTACAGGAAGAAAACGGCTTTAAAAACGCATTCTATGTAACCGCTGATATATAAAGGAAAGGGGGGGCGTGCCGTGCCGGATGATAAAAAAGTACGCAGGAAAAAGAAAACCTACCTCAGGGCGCACCCCTACACCATCCTTACTTATCTCTCCAGGTTTACATACCTGCTGATTATTCCGCTTTTGCAGCACCTGCTTTTCCAGCCGCAGACACTCGCTGAAACAATCGCTTCCTTCGGTGTGAATATCCTGTTCGTTTTGCTGCTTATCTTTGCCGCCGCCGGGGAATACCGGAGTATTGTCTACCGGTATAACGCGAAGGGCATTTACCTGCGGCACGGATGGTTCGTAAAGCGCACGGCTAACGTTCCCGCCAAGTGCATCCAGTCCGTTTCTATCCAGAAAAACATTTTTCCCGCGCTGTTCGGCGCGGTCAAGGTGCACATCGACACGCCCGGCGCAATCCGGAATAAAAGCGATATCAGCCTGATTCTCTCACGCCGGAAAACAAGGCACGTTATCGACCGTATTTTTGAAGAGGACGACGTGACTGTTTTATACAAAAGCTCTTTCCTGCGCATTCTCGTAATGGCCGCCACGTGGTCGAACTCCATTACAGGGCTGCTGATTTTCGCACCGTTTATCAGCCGGGCCGGTACGGTACTCGGCGAAGAATTCAGCGCAAAGCTGTACGAGGGCATTAACCTGGGCGTCTATCTTGCGGCAATCGGCCTGCCGCCCGCGGCGGCATATATCGCGGGCATCCTGGTGTTTGGCTATGTCGTCGCTTATTTTGTACAGGTATTTCGGTACGGCCGGTTTTCCGTATCGCGCACAGGCGGGCGCGTGATTATAAACCGCGGCCTTTTGAGCCGCAATACCTTTGTTACAGAAACGGAGCATATCAACGCCGTCTCCGCGCGCCAAAGTCTCCTGATGCTTTTGTTCCGCCTGAAAAGCGTCTACATCCATACGATAGGCTCCGGCAAGGCAAAGGGCGACAAAAGCCTTTTGATTGCCGCGCAGAGCAGCAAAACCATCGACCGCGTGCTTATGCGGTTAAGCGGCCGGACACTTAATTTCCAGCAGGGCATCACGCCGCCGAAGCGCAAAGCAATAAGCTTTCTCTTTCTGCCCATGGTCTGTATCCTGTGCGTAATTCCCGCCGCCTTTCTTTTAAATGTACTGGGGCTGTACGGGGAAATACTCATGCTTATACTCCTGTTCGGTGTTCCCGTCCTTTTCCTTTGGCTGGGCTTTCGCTATTTTGCATACAAAAAGACCGCCCTGGCCTTTAACGGCAAAGCGGTCATGGCTTGCGGATATAAAAGAATGAACCTTACTCAAAACGCGGTCCCATTTGAAAAGGTACAGTACCTCGCCGTAAGTCAAAGCCTGTTTCAGAAATTCTCTGACAGCTGCCATGTAACGGTTTATATCTATTCCGACCACCGGCATGGCTTCACGGTCAAAAATCTCGATTACAAGGAAGCATGCGGTACGGTTGAAAAAATCGAGTCGCTCATCAGGGAAGCCTCTCAAAAAATGCTGAAATGATTCTCGCGGCAGACTGCGCGGCATGCATTTTAAAAGTAAAATAATCCTCCGCACTGTTTTCATCCATGCTGTCGGATATGCTGCGTAAAATTGCAAACGGCGTGCCGTTCAAACGGCAGGCCTGGGCAATTGCGCCGCCCTCCATCTCGCAGGCGTCGGCCTCAAACATCTCATGGATTTGAGCCCTTGCCTCCGGCTTCGATATAAACCGGTCCCCGGTCGCAATCCTGCCCGTAACCGCGTTATCGATTCCAAGGAAGGAACACGCCTGCATAAGCGCCCCGGCAAGCTCCCTGCCGCACGGGATTTCCACCATGCTTTCTTTCCCAATATTCAGAAGCCCGGGCCTGTCCCCGAACTCGGTTGTATCCATATCGTACTGGACAACGTCACGTGCTACGACAATATCCCCGGTTTTAAGCCCGCGGCGCAGCGCGCCCGCAACGCCGCAATTGATGACTGCGTCCGGTTTATAACGCAGTATCATCGTCTGCGCGCAAACCGCCGCGTTGACCTTACCGATGCCGCACTGCGCGACGACGCATTTCTTCCCGTGGAGCTTTCCCGTAATAAAGGAAATTCCGGAAATCTCCGCCTCCTTTTTATCTTCCGCCATATTGATAAGCATCTCGACCTCTTCGCTGAGCGCGCCGATGATTCCAATCATATTGATATTCCCCTTTCAGTCAAAATTTCCCGTAACAAACATTAAAACGGACAATGCCGCAAGCGGAGCCGTTTCCGCACGTAATATCCGTTTTCCAAGCGTTGCGGCACAGCCTCCCGCGTCAAGCACCTGCTGTACCTCGGAAGCGGCAAAGCCGCCCTCGCTGCCGATAAAAACAGCGAGCGTTTCAGCCTGTTCCCGTACGATTTCCCGTACAGGCTGTCCGCCGCACTCGTAAAAGATAACGCTGCGCCCGGACGTCTTCGCATCGGTTACCGCTTCTTTAAAGGAAAGCGCGCCCAAAACCTCGGGGATAACCCCCCTGTGGGACTGCTGCGCCGCCTGGGACGCAATTTTCTGCCACCGCTGTACCTTTTTTAAAAGCGATTTTTCATCGGGACGTGAAACGCACCGGCTCGAAATAACCGGTACTATCCTGTAAACGCCGAGCTCTACGGCCTTCTGCACAATCAAATCCATTTTATCGCCCTTGGGCAGCGCCTGGTAAAGCGTAATTTTCACGCTCGGCTCGTTTTGGCACGGAAAGTTTTCAAGCACCTGTACATCCACGCTGTCAGGATTGATATCTTTGATTACACACCTGTGTTCAACGCCCTGCCGGTCGCATAACGTAAGCTCCTCACCGCGGGCCATCCGCAGGGATTTTACAATATGCCGCGCGTCCTCCCCGGTAATACGGTGTATGCCGCCGTTTATGCTGTCTGTAAAAAACCATGACATAATACTGCCTCCATGTGATTCATCCGTACCTAATATAGCAGAGAAACCGCCTCTTTGCAAACGCGCTTCTTGTGGAAAACGGCAAAATTTCCGGCTTTTGTTGACAAATACGATTCTTCTGTTAAGATGTTACATGTTTTACGAAAAGAGGTTTTTTGTATGACAATTGAGGATTTTTATGAAATATTAAAAAAAGAATCGATAGAAGACGATTCCCTGCCGGAGCTGCTCGTCACAGCGCTTTCCCATAAAGGCCTGCATGTTGCTTCGGCTGAAAGCTGTACGGGCGGATTAATCTCCGCGCGGATAACCGGGGTTTCTGGCTCGTCTCATGTGTTCGACTGCGGAGTGTGCTCCTACTCAAACCATATAAAGGAACAGCTGCTTCATGTATCGGGCGAAACGCTTAGAACCCATGGCGCCGTTTCTGAACAGACCGCACAGCAAATGGCGCGGGGTGCGCGCGCGCTTGCAAAGGCTGACATTGGTATTTCCACTACCGGCATTGCGGGTCCAACGGGCGGCACGCGGGATAAGCCCGTCGGCCTTGTCTATATTGGCTGCTGTACCGAACGGGATACGCAGGTAATCAAAGCGCAGCTTGACGGCGGCGGAAAGTACGGCCGTGCACAAATCAGAAAGGCGGCCTCCTCCATCGCTCTTTACCTTGCGCTCAAGGCGGCGCGGGCGTTAGATTGAATTTTACCGCTTTTCCATTATGAAGAAGGACAGGCCTCCGCAAATGCGCGCGCATCGGCAAAATACCTATTGCTTCGCAATCGTTTTTATGCTAAACTGTAAACTTGACGGCAGATTGGCAGAGTATGCCTGCCGCCGGCATTTCCTATCATTCTAACGGACGGAAACAATCGGGCCGAACGCTGCCCGGACGTATTATCAATTTCATATTTGAAAGATTGGAGTTGGTCCTATGGCAAGGTGCGCAGGCATTTTAATGCCGATTACCTCGCTTCCCTCCCCCTATGGCATCGGCTCTCTTGGAAAAGACGCGTACGATTTCGCGGACTTCCTGAAAGCTGCCGGCCAAAAAATCTGGCAGATACTCCCTGTAGGCCCCACAAGCTACGGCGATTCGCCGTACCAGTCGTTTTCCACTTACGCGGGCAACCCGTATATGATTGATCTCGACACGCTTGTCGGGGAAGGGCTTTTAAATCGGGATGAAATTGCGGACCGTGACTGGGGCAGCGACCCGGAAACGGTCGATTATGAAAAAATCTACAACGCGCGGTTCGACGTGCTATACTCCGCCTTTTCCCAGTTCGGTAAGATAGCGGGCGACAAGGAACGCAAGGCGTTTGACACGTTTATCAAGGAAAACGCCGAATGGCTTCCAAATTACGCGCTTTATATGGCAATTAAAAAAGGGTTCAACATGCGCTCATGGCTCGAATGGCCGGATGAAGACATCCGCATGCGCAAACAAAAAGCCGTAGAGCAATATCAGGAAAAGTACGCGTATGAAATCCGCTTTTGGATGTTCGTCCAGTTTAAATTCTTTGAACAGTGGACGAGACTGAAGGAATACGTCAACTCGCTTGGTATTTCGATTCTCGGCGACATTCCGATTTACGTCGCGATGGACAGCGCCGACACCTGGGCAAACCCCGAGGTTTTCTGGCTCGACAAGGACAGGCACCCTGTCTGCGTAGCCGGATGCCCGCCCGACTACTTCTCCGCCACAGGGCAGCTCTGGGGCAACCCGCTATACGACTGGTCGTATTTAAAGAAAACGAAATATGACTGGTGGTTCAAGCGCATCGCCGGCATTTCAAAGTTATTCGATATTACAAGAATCGACCATTTCAGGGGCTTCGATTCCTACTACGCCATACCATATCCGGCGGAAAACGCGATTAACGGGCAGTGGCTCGAGGGTCCCGGCATTAAGTTCTTTGAGCTGATGAAAAAGAAGCTCGGCGATATTCCAATTGTCGCGGAAGACCTGGGCTTTTTGACGGACAGTGTATTCAAGCTGCTTAAGGATTCAGGCTATCCCGGCATGAAGGTGCTGGAATTTGCGTTTGACAGCACAGAAGAAAACAATTACCTGCCGCACAACTACACGAACAACAGCGTGGTTTACTCCGGCACGCACGACAACGACACCATCATGGGCTGGTTTGAAACAGCCCAGCAGAAGGACGTGGACTTTGCGGTCAACTACTGCAACCTGTCCAAGGAAGAGGGCTATCACTGGGGTATCATCCGCACGGCGTACCAGAGCGTAAGCGATTACGCGATTATACAGCTGCAGGATATCCTGGGGCTCGGCAGTGAGGCAAGGATGAACATCCCCTCCACGCTGGGTGGAAACTGGGTTTGGAGAATCAAGCGCGGCGCCCTCACCAAGGAAGTAGCATATAGATTAAGGAAATTGTCTAAGACATACGGTAGACTGGAGGATGACGAATTAATGGATCAGAACAACATTATGGAGAATCTTATTCAGACGGCCAAGAACGCCTATTGCAAGAAGGTGGAGGAGCTTACCCCCGCCGAGCTGCACATGGCCCTTGGCAAAGCGATGATGGGCGAGATTGCCGACAGATGGGAGCAGAGCAAGGAAACCCACGCAAACGCGCGCAGGGCTTATTACTTTTCAGCGGAGTTCCTGATGGGCCGCATGATGTACAACAACCTGTACTGCATGGGGATTCTCGACGACGTCAAGCAGATGCTCAAGGACAGGGGCGTTGACATCAACGTATTTGAGGATGTCGACGACGCGGCGCTCGGCAACGGCGGCCTTGGAAGGCTTGCCGCCTGCTTCCTTGACAGCGCGGCTACGCAGAACGTACCGCTCGACGGCTATGGCATCCGCTACAAGTACGGCCTGTTCAAGCAGCTGATTGAAAACGGCTTCCAGGTAGAGGTCGCGGACGACTGGCAGCATTTCGGCGATCCGTGGTGCATTCGCAGGGAAGAGGACATGGTGCAGGTCAGGTACGCCGACCAGGTGGTCAACGCCGTCCCCTACGACATGGCGGTTATCGGCTACGGTACCGACAACATCAACACGCTCAGGCTGTGGCAGGCGGAGGCGGTTCACGACTTTGACTTCCTTGCCTTTAATGACAGCAAATATAACGAAGCGGTCGCGGAAAAGAACGCGGCGGAAAACATCAGCAAGGTGCTTTACCCGAACGACAACAGCTATGAGGGCAAGGTGCTCCGTTTAAAGCAGCAGTATTTCTTCTGCAGCGCTTCGCTTCAGGATATCATTAAGAGATACAAGAAAAAGAACGGCGGCGACTACAGCAAATTTGCGCAGCACTGCGCAATCCAGCTCAACGACACACATCCCGTGTGCGCCATCCCCGAGCTTATCCGCCTGCTTCAGGCCGACGGCCTTACCTTCGACCAGGCATTTGACATTGCACAGAAGACGTTCGCCTATACCAACCACACCGTTATGGCTGAGGCTCTTGAAAAATGGAGCATCGACCTGATGAAGAGCGTCATCCCTGAGATTTACGCCATTATTGAGAAAATCGATGCGCGTCTCGTCAAGGATTTGACGGCGAAGGGCCTGAATGTTCCTGCCCTGCAGCAGCCGAAGGTTGAGGAAGAAGAGGCCGAAGCGGATGAAAAGGACGCAAAAACGGAAAAGAAGCCTGCGCCTGTACGCATGAAGCTCGACGATATGAGAATTATCGACGGCGGCGTCGTGCATATGGCAAGGCTTGCGATATACGCCTCCAGCTTTACAAACGGCGTTGCATGGATTCACACCGAAATTCTCAAGAACGACGTACTCAAGGACTGGTACGCCATCTATCCGGAGCGTTTCCAGAACAAAACGAACGGTATCACACAGCGCCGCTGGCTGGGGCTGTGCAACCCGCAGCTTTCTAAGTTCATTACCGACCGCATCGGCGACGGCTGGCTCAGGGACCTCGACGAGCTCAAAAAACTTGACGGTATGATTGACGACAAGACCATTGCCGAATTCAATGAAATCAAGGCCGAGAAGAAGGCGGAGCTTGCCGCTTACATGAAGCGCCACGACAACTTCGACGTCGACCCTTCCTTTATCTTCGACATCCAGGTCAAGCGCCTGCACGAGTATAAGAGGCAGCTTTTGAACGCGTTCTCCATCATGGATATCTACTTCAAGCTCAAGAGCGGCGAGCTCAAAAACTGGAACCCGACAGCGTTCATCTTCGGCGCGAAGGCAGCTCCGGGCTACGCAAGGGCGAAGGCCATCATCAAGTTTATCAACGAGATTGCAAAGCTTGTCAACAACGATCCTGACACCAAGGATAAACTGAGGGTCATGTTCGTTTCAAACTATAACGTCTCCTACGCGGAGAAGCTTACGCCGGCGGCCGACATCTCGGAGCAGATTTCCACGGCCGGCACGGAAGCATCCGGCACAGGCAACATGAAGTTTATGCTCAACGGTGCGGTTACGCTCGGCACCTACGACGGCGCAAATGTAGAAATCGCGCAGCAGGCCGGTGAAGAGAACGAGTATATCTTCGGCGCAAGGGTGGAGGACATTAACCGCCTTGCAAAGGAAGGCTACGACCCGAAAAAGCTTTACGAGTCGAACCCCGGGCTTAAAAAGGTCATCGACACGCTCATTGACGGCACGTTCGACGACGGCGGCAAGACGGGTGAGGGCAGCTTCAAGGAGCTGCATGAATCTCTGATTAACGGTGCCTCCTGGCACGCAGCCGACCACTACTACCTGCTTTATGACCTGCCGCTCTATGTAGAAGCCAAAATCAAGGCAAACAACGACTACAGCGACAGAACCGCGTTCGGCAGAAAGTGCCTTGAAAACGTTGCGAATGCCGGACAGTTTTCTTCCGACAGGACAATTCTCCAGTACGCAAAAGAGCTCTGGAAACTCCAGTAATCATATACCAATTACATTTTTACGGCGGGACACATAGTGTCCCGCCGTATTTTTGTCTTTCTTCTATTGTAGAGTGTGTATAAATTTCACTTGTTATTTTCAGGAAATAATGTTACAATATTTACAAACAAATTTAATTTTAAGGTATTGAGAAAGGATTGAATCATTTGAAAAAAATAATTGCGGTATTACTTTCAGTAATTCTCTTTTTGTCGCTCTGTCCTGTTGTGCCGGCTATGGCTGAATCAGTTGAGGACACACACTTTATCAGCGGGGATTACGTTTGTATTAAAAACGGCGACGGAACCGTTTCACTTCTCCGTTATCAGGGAAAAGAAGATAAAATCTTGATTCCAAACGAAATTGAGGGCTTAAGAGTAACTGAAATTCTATCAAACTGCTTTTTCATGACCTCTGCGTCCAGTATTACTATCCCCAACGGCGTAACCGAAATTGGTTTAGCGGCATTTGGCGATTCCAGCACTCTAACCAGTATCGCCATGCCAGACAGTTTAACGTTTATTTCTGCATCTGCTTTTTACAATTGTAAAAACTTAAAAACTATCGTCTTTTCTAAAAATCTTTCTTATGTCGGGCTGAATGCTTTCAACAATACCGCCTGGTATGACAGCCAGCCCAACGGCGCCGTCTATATCAGCAAGGTTTTCTACGATTACAAGGGAGATATGCCGAAAAACACAAAGCTTGCCTTAAAAGACGGTACGGTATCCATTTCCCAGCAGGCCTTCAGAGACTGTATAAACCTGGCCGGAATCACACTGCCCACAAGCCTGAAAGAAATCGGAAGCGCGGCGTTCTCCGGCTGCACCGGACTGAAAAGTATTATTATCCCTGAGGGCGTAAATAAATTGGAAAGCGCAGTTTTTCAAAAATGTGTTAATCTTGAGAATATCACAATTCCCGACAGTGTTACCGATATGCAGTCCCCTAACCTGGAAGATACCAAATGGTTTAAAAACCAGAAAGATACTTTAGTTTATGCTGGGCGTTATGCTTACCGATATAACGGAAGCATGCCTGCAAACACCACAATTAAGCTACGTGAAGATACCATAGGATTAGGAACCGGCGTATTCTCCGGATGTGAAAACCTTACCGGCATAGTCATTCCGTCTGGTGTTACAACAATTACCAGCAGCGCCTTTCAGGGGTGTACCGGTCTTAAAGAGTGTAATTTTTCGAAAAATGTAACGGAAATACAAAATGAAGCTTTTGCCGGATGCGAAAGCCTGTCCAAAACCAGCCCGCTTGAGCAGGTTAAAACCATTGGTGAGGGGGCATTCAAGCGATGTACTTCCCTGACAAGCGTTGTTCTTCCTAATGTACTAATCTCCTTAGGAAGAGAATCCTTTTACGGATGTACTTCCTTAGAAAGCATTTCCCTTCCTGACAGGCTTACCAGCATAGAATTCGGAACATTTAGCTTCTGTTCCTCGCTTAGTAAAATAGAATTCCCATATGCTGTCCGTTATATTTCCGATTATGCCTTTATGGGGTGCTCAAGCCTTCAAGCTATATCTTTTCCAGAGTATTTGTTAGATATCGGAGAAAGTGCCTTTAATCAGTGTAGTGCTCTTGAGCAGATTAAATTGCCGCGGGATTTGCAGAGGATTGGAGCAAACGCTTTTTTTGATTGCAAAAAGCTGAAGAATGTTTTATTTCCTGGTGACAACACTGAAATAGGGGATTACGCATTTGGATTTTATCAGGCGGTCAGTGAATACGGAGATAATTATATTGAAAAAGATAGTGATTTCTTTATGTCTGGAAAGGACGGCTCTGCCGCGCAGCAATACGCGCAGGAACACGCGATTCCCTTCACTGTGCTGGATTCTACGGTAATCTCCGGCGATGTAGACGGCAATGGGGAAATCAATACGGCCGACGTGCTTATGATTCAAAAGCACCTGTCAAAAATCATAGAGCTTAACGAAGAACAAAAAGCCGCTGCAGACACGGACGGCAACGGCAAAATAGAAATGAACGACGTGCTGCAGATACAAAAATTCCTGGCAAAAATAATTGACGTGCTTTAAGCTTCCCACATAGTAAAGAGCCCCAAACCGCTGAGGTTTTGGGGCTCTTTTTACTCTTTTGTCTGTTTTTCTGAAAGGACCATCATTCGTTCATCGATACGGATTCGATTTTCATAGCTTAGCTTCCTGTAGCGCGCAACCAGGTTCGCCTCTGCCGGCGTAAGCTGTTCAATCGAATAAGGGTTTTCAATGTCGGAGACGCCTACCAGGTAATCAAGGCTAACCCCGAAAATTTTTGCCAGCGTAATCAATGTATCAATTCCCGGCTGTGTCAGCCCCTTTTCATACTTTGAAATCGCGCTCGACCTCAGGTTCAGCTTTTGTGCCAGTTGTGTTTGATTGTGTCCACTTTTCATGCGCTGTTCTTTCAGTCTTTCGGCTAAATTCATTTGGAAGCTCCCCTATGCCTTTTATTCAATAAGGTTACATTTAAAATTATAACACCGAATAATTAAAATTAAATATTTCTATCTTATTCGGTATTATTTCCTCTGAATTTTTTAAATAGGAGAATTTATTCATCTTTAAAAGACAAAATCACCCTTATAATTCCCTTTTTCTTCTATTTTTATTATACCGGCTTACGCGGGCAAACTACCAGTATAAGAAGATTCCCCTTACTTTTTGTTTAAGATAATATTAAAAAGCGCCATGTACGAAACGTACATGGCGCCCAGTAAAGCTTAATAATTATTCATAACAGAAATACATACCCTCACGGTAATCGTAGATACCACTGCCCTGTACAAACCCAGCCTGATAGATGACGCTTTCCGGTACATAACGCGTGCCTTCAAGAATTTTCTTTGCATTTGCATAGCACCGGTCAATCGCCTGCTTGGTCCAGGAATCGTTTGCCTTCGGCAGGCTTACTCCCGTCCAGCCCATCGTACCGTATGCGCCGGGTCTCGTAATGACGCCGCGTATGGTATTGGGGAAATTCGGATGGGCAACATGGTTCATTACGACGCTGCCGACCATCAGCTGAAGCTTATCGCTGCAATAAAGCGCGCCAGCCTCCTGGTAAATAACTGCCGCAAGGCAGAACAAGTCGTCATCCGTATAGCTCTTTTTCACGGTAACCTTGCACGTAGCCTTTGCCCCGTTACCATCCTTCGCCGTGCAGGTGATGGTTGCCGTTCCAGCGCCTACTGCTTTGAGCTTGCCGTTTTTGTCCACGGTAGCAACCTTCGTGTTGCTCGACTTCCAGCTGACCGACTTATTGGCTGCGTTAGAAGGGGAAACCGTCGCTTTAAAGGTTCCCGATTTTCCGACATTCCAACTAATTGCGGAGGTATTCAGCTTGATGCTCTTAACCGGCTGGTAAACCGTTACCTTGCAGGTTGCCTTTTTCCCGCTGCCGTCCTTCGCCGTGCAGGTGATGGTTACCGTGCCGGCGCCTACTGCTTTGAGCTTGCCGTTTTTATCCACGGTAGCAACTTTTGTGTTGCTGGAACTCCATGCAAGCGATTTATTTGTCGCATCAGAGGGGGAAACTGTCGGCTTATAAGTTCCCTGCCTTCCAACCGGCCATTTAATTGAATAAGTGTTTAAAGCAACCTTGCTCACCGGCTTGTAAATTTCGACCTTGCAAGTATTGGAGGCGAGCTTCTCTCCTGTGCTTTTAGCAGACACGGTACATGTAACCGTAGCGGTGCCGGGGCCTACCGCCTTCAGCTTGCCATTTGCGTCTATTGTCGCGATTTTCGTATTGCTCGACGTCCATGTGATTTTTTTAGCGCCCAGCACATTGCTGGAAATTTTCGCTTTATAGCTGCCCGTTTTGCCTACCGGCCATTTCAGTGCATAGCAGTTGAGTGATACGTCTGTCTTTTCATCGTTCACCTTGATAACACACTGATCGGCCGCTTTAACCGGCATGTTCTTTTCCACCGAGCAGGTAACGGTTGCGGTCCCTGCGGAAACGGCGGTAATTACACCGTTCTGGTTGACCCTGACCACCTTTGGGTCGCTCGATTTCCATTCCAGGTTGTTTGCCTTTACGCCTGCGGGCAGTGCCGCCGTACCAACCGGGCGCGACGTGCCTTTTGTTAAAACATACGTATCCTGCGCAAGCTTTACCGTGTTATTCATCGTTTGAGCCGATACCGGAATACAGCCAAGGCTGCAAGCCAGAAGGCACAAACATAAAATTACAGAAATTGTTTTCTTCATCATAACAAAAGCTGAGAGATTGCCTCTCCCATTCACTCCTTTTTGACTCTGAATTTGCTGCGCTGTAACGCAACGATTCATAGTTTACAATATTATTACAAATTTGTAAAGTTCTGATACTTTTGTTAAAATCCGGATTTTTCCCTGATTTTCTGGATTTTCGCCCCATTTTTTAACAAAAGGAACCAATAACATATTACAATCTCGTAATCTATATGTGCAAATGGTCAATTTTTCCACACAATCATCTCGTGTACATTTTTTACATAAAAATAATAATTTATTTTTAAAAACAGTATATATCGTTCATTTTTTTAAATTTTACCTGTTTTTTTATTTTAAGACCATCAAAAAAGTTTTTTGAAATAATAAAAAAAACTCCTGTGGAACCTCTTTTCCACAGGAGTTTTTACAAAACGATTACAGTAAAACGGCAATTCCGCGCTGTTTCTTCAGTTTCCTAAAATCACGGATAGCTTAACGGAACCCTTCGAATTATCAAGGTCATAATCCGCGCCATCCTCTATCGTGACACGAATCTCATAAATCTTTTCCTGCGATAAGCTTTGCGTCTTATCCACCTCCCTGCCGGTTTCGTCCGTCAGCTTCCATTGCTTTGCCTGTGAAAAGCTTCCATCAGGCCGTTTTATAAAAAGGCGGAGCCGCTCCGCCGTACCGGAAAGCCCATTGACCCGGTATGCCAGAACTGTAGGTTCAAAAATGTTTTCCGCCACAGCCGTATGCAGAAAGGACGCAGGCTCGAGCTGTGTTCCCGTCACCTGCTGGAACTTGCTCTTTGTAAACCGGGCGCGCTCCATCCGGTCCATATCAAGGCGGACGAATTCCTTTTCCGGCAGATAGGCAAACCTGTCCTGCAGCCTAAGCAGCTCCATATTATTTGTGGGAACATACAGGGAGTTCCCGTTATTGCCCTGCATCATGCCGACAGCCATATTGTTGTAGCGCGGCAAATCGGAAACCGGCGCTTCCATTACGGTTTTACCCGTTTCCCAGTCGAGCGCCAGGAACTTCCAGATACCGTCATCCTCCTGCGTATATCCATAGAGATAGCCGGTCGAGGTAGAAAGCTTGAACATAGAGGTATCGCAGAGGTCTTCCCGCGTCCATACCGTCTTCATCGAATATGACCCATCCCTTTTGACCGTATCTATCCGCTCGATTCCCGGCATCAGGTTTTTACTGCCGTTTGCAATCCAGTTCGCATCGTAAAGATTGTCATAGGTCTGTACCGAAGAATCGGCGCCCTTCTCAAACAATCCGGCATTGCCCGCGCCGTACCAGTTGCAGACCAGCGCGGATACGCTGTCTGTACCGGCGGAATATACAATAATGGAATTTTCGACCGAAGCCGTAATATCCTTTATGCTTTCAAACACCGGCTGTTGCGCCACGGTTTTTCCCGTTTTGATATCAAGGGCAATCAAATTGACGGGATTTTGATTATCTGTAAACAAAACCAGCTCCTCGGAAAGCGTCGGTGTGGAGCCGCCGCCCCAGGCAAGCCCCGCGCCTGTAATCCCGCTGCCCTTTTGCGCGCCCTTGCCTCCGTCGGACTGATATCCGGTACGCCAGACAATTTTCACTCCGTCCTGTGAAGCGTTCAGTAAATAGCACGCTTTGTTTGTCAGGATAGTACAGCCCTCCGGATGAGAGGAAATTCCGTTTTCCGCGCCCTCCCCGTCCTTTAGCCGGTAAAAATGAAGGGATTCTTTGGCGTCCGCCTTTTCTCCGGACAGCGCCGCGTCGATATACGACCTGTCAAGATAACCGAAAAAGCCGTCCTTTGCATAAGACGGGTCGATATGAAAACCACCCGTGACAAACCAGAGATTTCCGCTGTAATCCATCACCGTACTGAGCAGGTTCGTGTCGATATCATCCCCAAGCGCGGCTTTTGCCGCTGAGACGACATCTACATCGAGCGCTTTCTCAAAAATATTGCGTACGTTTCCTTTCTCATCGGCCGTTCGCATCATCAGAACATGCCCGTGTGTCGTTGGGCCAACGACAAGGCCGTTGCTGTCTACAAAGGAATAGGATATCTGAATCCCGTACTTCTGGTTATCGTCACGTACCGGCAAAAAGCTGCCGAGCGTTTTTACAGGGCTGCTGTTTACATCGCGGACAGCGATTCCCCCGCTAATCGTCCCCTTCTCCGTTACCAGGCTGTAGGGTGTGATGCAGTTGCCGTTTGAATCGTAAAAAAAGCAAGGTATGGCCTTATCCGCCTCCGTTTCCGCGGAGGAAACAATTTCAGGATAAATCCCCAGCGGTACCACCTGTGCCGTTACATCCGAGCTGTAGGCGTCGTTGTGGATTATCGATTCACCCTGCGCAAGGTAGGGATTGCGTGCCACGTTGTTCACATCCATCAGGCGCGGCACAAGCGCAACCGCCTTTTCTTCGGATACCGCCTGCTTATTTTCCTGCTCCTGTACGGCACAGCCCACGCAGGACAGTGCCAAAATAGCCGATAAAATAATTGCCAGGAATCGTTTCATTCTCTTCACACCCACTTACAAAGAATATTTAAAACAGCTTATAAACCGCAAGCGCCTGCTTTTCCATGTCAGTCGTACCTAGCCCAAGAAAACGGCCGTCCGGCGCCTTCACACGGAGTATTTCATTTTCCAAACTGCCGTCCTTCAGCGCGGTGCGGCAAAGGTCGAGCGCGCCGCCGTTTTGAAAACGCACGCTCTGCGCCGCTGTAACTTTAATTTCACGGTATTCCATAAAAAGGCTTTCCGTCGGACGAAGCAGCCCTTCTATCCGCCCTGTGCCAGCCAGCTCCTTCATTTCATCGAGCGAAAGCGCGTCGTCAAGCGTAAAGCCGCACGCTTTGGTCCGGCGAAGCTCCGTCATAATTCCGCCGCACTGAAGGCTTCTGCCAATATCGTCAATCAGGCTGCGCACATAGGTCCCCTTGGAACAGGCGATATGCAGCCGGCCGCACGCCGTCTCTTCATTATAAGATAACAGCGTAAGCTCGCTTATGGTAACCGGGCGTTTCTCACGCTCCACCTCAATCCCCTTGCGGGCAAGCTCATAAAGGCGCTTGCCGTCCTTACTGACAGCCGAATACATCGGCGGAATCTGCATGATTTCGCCGCGAAACGGCCCGAGTGCCCGGCAAAGCGTTTCCCTCGTAACACTGACGTTTTCCGTCCGGGTTAAAACCCTGCCCGTACTGTCGAGCGTATCTGTCGTGACGCCAAGCTGAAACGACGCGTCGTATTCCTTATCGCTGTCCGGCAGAATTGCCTGCGCCCGCGCAGCGTTCCCCAAAAGCAAAGGAAGCACGCCCGTAGCCATTGGGTCGAGCGTGCCTGTATGTCCTATTTTCTTTTGGGAACAGAGCCTGCGCATGACGGCTACAACATCGAAGGAGGTAAAATCCTGCGGCTTGTCGATTATGAGTATCCCGTTCACACTATCATCCTGTCTGTTCTTTTTCCGTTACTGTAAGGCGGCAGCCGCGGCTTCAATCATCGCAATCTTCTCGCGCTCCCGCTGCGCCTGCTGCCTGACGTTTTCAATGACCTTTTCCGGCGCCTTTGAAACAAAGCCTTCGTTATTGAGCTTGCCTTCTGACTGCGCAAGGCGTTTTTTCGTGTCTTCCAGCTCCTTGTTCAGGCGCGCAAGCTCCTTTTCCCTGTCAACGAGCTCGTCCATCGGGATATAAATCTTGCAGTCCGCCGTAACTATGGTCACGGCGCCTTCTATATGATAGCTTTCGCCAACCTCTACCCCGCTTGCGTAGGCAAGCTTACAGATAAACGGCGCGCCGCTTTCAAATACCGCCTGCTTTTGTGTGGCAATAAATACCTTCGCCTTTTTAGACGGCGGCACATTCATTTCACTGCGGCGGTTGCGAATGGCACGGATGGCTTCCATGACTGTCTCCATCTGCGCGCTTTCCTGCGGATATTCATAATCCTGCCTGTATTCGGGATATTTTTGCAGCATAATCGTCTCGCCCTCATGCGGGATGGTCTGCCAGATTTCCTCCGTGATATACGGCATGAACGGATGCAGCAGGAGCAGGATTTTGTCGAGCACCCAAACCAGCACCTGCCTTGCGTTCTGCGCGGATTCCCCTTGGCTTTGCAGGCGCGCCTTGGCAAGCTCGATATACCAGTCGCAGTAGCAGTCCCAGATGAAATCGTAGAGCTTCTGCACGGCGATGCCAAGCTCAAACTTTTCGAGATTCTCCGTGACCTCCTTAGAAACAAGGTTAACTGTGTGGATAATCCACTTATCCTCCGTGGTGAGCACAGGCGTCAGCTCGTTCTTTACATTATAATCGTCGATGTTCATATGAACGAAACGGGCGGCGTTCCACAGCTTATTTGCAAAATTGCGGGACGACTCGACGCGCTTTGTGCTGAAGCGCATGTCGTTTCCGGGGGAATTGCCCGTCGCGAGGAAGAAACGCAGCGCGTCAGCGCCGTACTGGTCGATAACCTCGAGTGGGTCGATTCCGTTCCCGAGCGATTTGGACATCTTTACACCCTTTTCGTCACGAATCAGGCCATGGATGAACACCGTGTCAAACGGCTGCTGCTGCATCTGCTCGCAGCCGGAAAATATCATGCGGGCAACCCAGAAAAAGATGATATCGTAGCCCGTAACGAGCGTGCTCGTTGGGTAGAAATAGTCGAGCTCAGGCGTTTTTTCCGGCCAGCCGAGTGTGGAGAACGGCCAAAGCGCGGAGGAAAACCAGGTGTCGAGCGTGTCCTCGTCCTGGTGCAGGTGCGTACTCCCGCATTTCGGGCAGGTATGCGGCTCGTCCTTGCAGACGATAACCTCGCCGCACGCTTCGCAGTACCACGCGGGAATCCGGTGTCCCCACCAGAGCTGCCGTGAAATGCACCAATCCTTTATATTCTCCATCCAGTGGAAATAAATCTTTTCAAAGCGCTCGGGGATAAATTTTGTCTGCCCGCTTTTGACGCATGCAACCGCAGGCTCGGCAAGCGGTTTCATTTTAACAAACCACTGCTTTGAAACCTTCGGCTCTACAATTGTTTTGCAGCGGTAGCAGGAACCTACATTATGCTTGATAGGCTCTGTTTTAACAAGGAAGCCCTGTTCCTCCAAATCCTTGATGATGGCTTTTCTCGCCTCGTAGCGGTCCATGCCCTTATATTTTCCCGCGTTTTCATTCATGACGGCGTTGTCGTCGAGCACGCTGATTATGGGCAGGCTATGGCGAAGGCCAACCTCGAAGTCGTTCGGGTCGTGCGCAGGCGTAATCTTAACAACGCCCGTACCAAAGTCCCGCTCAACGTATGTGTCCGCGACAATCGGGATTTCCCGGCCTACAAGCGGCAGGACAAGCGTCTTCCCGACCATATCCTGATAGCGTTCGTCGTCGGGATGGACGGCGACCGCCGTGTCCCCGAGCAGCGTCTCCGGCCTGGTTGTCGCAAGCTCTACATATCCGCTCGAGTCCTTGAGCGGATAACGCAGGTGCCAGAAGAAGCCGTCGTGCTCCGCAAATTCGACCTCCGCGTCGGAAATGGACGTACAGCATTTCGGGCACCAGTTGATGATGCGCTCTCCGCGGTAAATCAAGCCCTTTTCATACAGGCGTACAAAAACCTCTTTGACCGCCTCGCTGCACCCCTCGTCCATAGTAAAGCGCTCGCGTTCCCAATCGCAGGAGGAGCCGAGCTTTTTAAGCTGGTCATTGATGCGCGAGCCGTACTGTTCCTTCCACGCCCATGCACGCTCTAAAAAACCTTCCCTGCCGATTTCCTCTTTCGTTACGCCCTCTTTGCGCATCTGCTCAACGATTTTCGCCTCCGTCGCAATGGAGGCGTGGTCTGTGCCCGGCACCCAAAGGGCGCTGTAGCCCTGCATCCGCCTGAAACGGATTAAAATATCCTGGAGCGTTTCATCGAGCGCATGCCCCATATGGAGCTGCCCGGTGATATTAGGGGGCGGCATCACAATGGTATACGGTTTTTTGTCCTTGTCTATTTCAGCATGAAAGTAGTTGCCCTCCATCCAAAAGCCGTAGATTCTGTCCTCTACTTCCCTCGGCTCGTAGGCCTTTGCAAGTTCCTTTGCCATGATGTTCTCTCCTCCGGTGAAAACCGCCGCTGCCCGGTAAAATGCCGGCGGCCTATAATATATAGTTGTTTTTTATTATCCCACCCGGCAGGATTTTTGTCAATGCGCACGCTGTGCAAAACGCGCACTTTTTGCCGCTGGCTGGCCGCTTTCATTCAATCTTTTGTTCCCGCGGCTTGCTTCGCGCCCAGAAAATGATATAATAGGCCATATTACCATCAGAAAAGCGGATGAGGATTTATGTACGGCTTTCAGGTCAAACGCTCCAAACGGAAAACCATGTCAATAGAGATTACAAAGGAGCTTTCTGTGCTTGTGCGCTGTCCCCTGCGCCTTTCAAAAAGGGAAATCGAGCGTTTTCTCGCAAAAAACGAAGCATGGATTTCAGCCCATTTGGAAACCATGAAAAAGCGCGTTGAGCTGGAACAGAAGCACGCCTTGAACGAGCGGCAGGTTGCCGCTTTAAAGGAAAAGGCCAAAGCAGCGCTTCCTTCCCGTGCTGCTTTTTACAGCACCCTGATGGGCCTTACCCCCGCCGGGATAAAAATCACCTCGGCGGAAAAGCGGTTTGGAAGCTGCAGCGCGAAGGACAGCCTCTGCTTTTCTTACCGGCTGATGCTTTATCCTCCGGACGCGGTTGACTACGTTGTCGTGCACGAGCTTGCGCATATCCGGCACAAAAACCACGGAAAACAGTTTTATGCCCTGATTGCACAGGTTATGCCGGATTATAAAGAGCGCGAGCGGCTGCTTAAAAACAGTTATGCTTATGAAGATTTTAACGAAACGGCGGTTTGATTTATGCTTCAGGTTTTATGTGTTGGCTGCGGCGGCTTTATCGGCGCCGTGCTGCGGTATTTGATAGGGCTTGTCCCGTTTCATGGGGATTTCCCGCTTCTGACCTTTCTCGTCAATTTTACCGGCGCGTTTTTCATCGGCGTTTTCTCACAGCTTGCCGCAAGGCTTCCCATGGATAAAAACATGAGCCTGTTCCTGCGCACAGGGCTGTGCGGAGGGTTCACCACATTTTCTACCTTTTCCCTGGAAACGCTCACGCTTTTACAGGAGAAGAAATATCTGGCCGGCGGTGTGTACGCCCTGCTGAGCCTGGCTGCCTGCGTACTTGGGGTATGGCTCGGCCAGCTGCTCGTACGCACCCTGTTTAAGGCCGTATAATTATAATTGTAAAGGAGAACGCCATGTTTCCGTTTATCTGTCCCGTTTGCTCTAGGCCGCTGTATTTAAATGGGCAAACACTGCGGTGTGAACACCGTCATTGCTACGACCTTTCAAGGCGCGGCGTGGTCAATCTGCTGATGTCCCAGAAATCAGCGGATAAGCGCCACGGCGATGATAAGCTGATGGCGCGCTCGCGGCGGGATTTTTTAGACCAGGGCTTTTACAAGCCTTTGCTTAAAAAAATTAAAGAAATTGTTTTGCCGTACTGCCCGCGGGAAACCGTCCTGCTTGACGTAGGGTGCGGGGAGTGCTGGTATACCGCAAATCTTATTTCATTTTTAATGGAAAACGGGAAGGATGTTACCGCCGGCGGCGTAGATATCTCCAAAGACGCGCTCGCTATAGGCGCGAAACGCAGGGAAAATCTGTCCCTCGCCGTCGCAAGCGTGTCGAGGCTGCCCGCGGCCGACAGCTCCTGCGACATCGTACTGAATCTCTTCGCTCCGTTTCATCCACAGGAATTTTCGCGTATCCTTAAAAGCAGCGGCGTGCTCGTGCGCGCCGTTGTGCTGGAAGACCATTTGTGGGAGCTAAAAGCCGCCGTTTACGATAAGCCCTACCGGAACCCGCCTGAAAAGAAAGAGCTTGCGGGCTTTGCGCTGCTGCAATATGAAGAGGTAAAGGATGAAATCCATCTGGTTTCCAGCGAACAGGTCCAGTCGCTCTTCCATATGACGCCATACTATTATAAAACAGGGATAGATGATCAGCAAAAGCTAGATAGTTTGCGGGAGCTTACCGTTCGGACGCAGTTTGGAGTTCTTGTTTATAAAAAGGAAGGGCAGCTATAAACCTGCCCTTCCTTTTTTATTTTATCTGCGGCGCACCTGCTTTTTTTAAGCGGTACGACTCTTTTTTTATTGAACCTTCCACTGCGCTTATTGGACGATAAAGAGGCGGGCGGAGCGTTTTAAAGGAAAATATAAATATACAAACTACAACCAGCCTTCTAGAGCAGATTCCCCTCTTTACACGCCTTAACAGGCAGGCCGGGCCTGTCCGGAGGAAGCACCGGCTTCCTGCCCGGCAGGAAACGCTTGAAATAGTACCTTCCCCGCTGCACGGCGGAGAAAGCCTTCTGGCACATGTTCCACAGCCGCATTTCCTTTTGGCTGTAAACATACGTAAACTCGCCTGCGTAAACGGCGACCCTTCCCTGAAAGCCCTGCTTAAACCGGTAAACGCCGTAATTTCTGTGCGCCTGATCGTCATAATGCGGGATTCCCATAAAATCGTACAGGCTGCATCCGCTTTCGCAGGCCCATTCAATCATCCGCCACTGCATCAGGTAATTCGGCATCAGGCTGCGCCCTTCGTTTGACGAAGCGCCATATACATAGCATGTGCGCCCGCCGTACCGCACGCATATGGCGCCGGAAAGGGCCGTGCCGTCCTTATAGCACAGGTAAAGCCGGCAGTCGCCGCCAAGGCTGTCCATCATTCGTTCAAAATACTCTTGGGAGCGCACGGCAAACCCGTCGCGCTTTCCTGTCTCGAGCATGAGCCTGTAAAAATCATTGAGCCGTTCCTTTGAGTACGGCCTGCATATAACGCCCCTGCGCTGCGCCAGGCGGATATTGTACCGCCATTTCGGCTTAAACCGCGCAAACAGCTCCTCCGGCGTTTTCCCCTTGATATCGAGCACATAGTTTTCTCTCGTTTGCGCCGTACAGCCATCCGGCATATGCGGAGTAAATTCAAAGCCGCGTTTTCGCATAAAGCTTAAAAACGCCTCGTCGTCCTCCATAACAAACGGGTCGGCCCTAAACGCGCAGGCGCGGTATTTCTGCGACAGGAAAAACGCGCCGTCAAACAGGCAGGAAAGCAGCGCCTCGTCATGCAAATCGCATACCGGCCCCCTGGGGGAATAAAGAAGGCTCGTCCCAATAACGGGGAGCGTCTTTATCAAAATTAACATAGACGCGCAGATTGCTCCCGAAGAATTCCGTACGGCAACTCCCTCACATTTCCACGCACGTTTTACGCCCCGCCATTTGAGCGACTGCATGAAGGAGCCGTTTTCATGCCCCGCAACAAAGCGCTCGTATTCCTCACAAATTTCCGGCTTATTAAAATTTAAAATTTCATAATGAATCTGATTGTGTTTTTCCACTGTGCCATCTCCGTTTTCTTTATTACGGACATAGCATACCCATAAGGAGTTTCATGGGGTTATCAGGATTGTATCATTTTCGCATATTTTTATTAAAAAACGGGGCTTAAAACCCAATCGTACCCAGTGGAATAAAATGCAAGTGAAAATTTTTGCCCCGCTGGGGTACAGGTAAACCCACTTACACCGGAAAGCTCGGAATAAAAATCTGTCGTCTCTGTTGTATCGTAATAGAGATATGCCGCATAATTTACAAGTATTTCGGGTTGAATCTCCGGCTGCACCATCTGCCCGTAGGGTTCACTATCTCCATCCGACAAATCGGCAGACGCATAATCCCCGGGGCTTAGGTAAACATCAACGGTTAAAATCCGTCCAATTATGGCGTCGAGTGTAAGCTGGTACGCCATTCCGTTCGTGCTGACGGTTGCCCCCCATACAGGAAACGCTCTTGCCCCGCTGTCATACTGCACAATATTTATCAGGGTGGCCGCAAGCTGTTTTTTATCCTCGCCTATTTTCAGGTTCGCAAAGAATCCCAGGGAATCGGTGGGGTCGAGCTTCGCCATTTCCCTCTTGATGACTTCGAATAAATCTTTTTCTTCAATTTCCTGTCCCGATTTCAGGAAAAAATCGGAGGAACGCGCAGCGTTCTGCATCCCATAATTTATATCCCGCGCCAGCATAAAAAGCTTGTCGTCCTGGGGGACGTCCTCCGAAAGGGCCGCCGCCTGTTCAGTATCGGTCTTTTTCTCCTCACTTTGGTCAATCAGCGAAAATGCCGCCTGCGGCAGGAACAGCGACGAAAAGATGACAGCGCAGGTAAGCAGGATACATAAAACCATCGGAAGCTTTTTCATTCCCCGCCGCCTCCTTCCAAAAGGAACGAGACTGCCGTTCCCTTGCCTTCCTCGCTTTTTATTTGAATCTGCGTACGGTGTACGCCCGCGATTCGTTTGACAATAGAAAGCCCGAGCCCCGCGCCGTTTTGCCGGCGGGAACGGGACTTGTCCACCATATAAAACGGCTCTGTAATGCGGCCTAGCTGCTCCTGCGGTATACCGCGCCCTTCGTCGCTCACCGTTACAAGGACGCCCTGCTCATTTTCCTTTACGCTGAGCAGGATATTGCCGCCCGGATGGGAGGCCTTACAGGCGTTGTCAACTAAATTATAAAGCATGGTTTTCATCAGCGTCGGCTCAATGTAAAGCCTAGTGTCGTCAATGTCGGTATACAGCGTCGTTTTGTATTTTGCAAGCGTCGGGCGCAGCGTATTGGCCGTTTCCTTAATAAACGGACGCGCCTGCGTCCATGTACGCGCAAAATCTTCTTTTGCGTAAACCATCAAATCGAGCAGCTTAAACGACAGCGCTTCCAGGCGTTTTCCCTCGCTGAAAATATACTCCGCGGCGGTACGCCTGTCCGCGGCGTCAAGCTCATAGGAGCGCAGCATGTCCGCATAGCCGATAATCGAGGTCAGCGGCGTTTTCAGCTCGTGGGCAAAGCTTGCGGAAAAATCCTCCTGCCGCCTCGCCGCGTTTTCAAGCTCCTCTATATTCTGCTCAATAGCGTCCGCCATCCTGTTGAAGTCTCCGGTAAGCATTCCGATTTCGTCGCTGCTCTTTTTGCGGATGCGCATGGTGTAGTCGCCGTCCGCCATTTTTTTTGCGGCAAACGAAAGCCTTTTCATCGGAGAAGTGAGCAGCCGCGATGAAATAAAAACAAACACGGAGCTTAACAGCACGACGCCCAGGAGAATGACGCGGTAAAGGTTTAAAAACTGGCTCCGCTGTTCATAAAGCGGCGTGATGTCGTGCAGGTTTTCCAGGTAAATCATGTCTTGTCCCGTCAGCGGCAGGCGGCTGATGACCTGCACATAATAAATATCGCCCTGCCGTACAATGCGGCTGCCGCGCGTACCCGGCTCCAGCGAGGACGCAAACTCCCGCGCGTTAAAGTGCAGCTTGGCAGTCCGCCCAATGTACGCCTGGCTGGTACCGCTGCGGTTCAAATAGCTTTGAAGCTGGGCGACCGCCGCGTCCAGTCCCTGGCTGTCATACACCTGCATGGTATTAAAGTCGGAATAAAGGGATGCGTAAAGAAAACGGTTTTCCTGCATGGAGGCTTCCTTTTCGCGGGAAAGGCCGGATTCGAACAGGGAAGAAATCAGGAAAAAGCCGCCGCAGCCAAACGCCAGCGTAATAATAATCACGCTTGAAAAAAACAGCTTCCACGAAAACTTCATTTCAACATCCCTCCCCGTCCCTTTCAGCCTGTAAAGCGGTACCCCACCTTATAAACCGATTCGATTTTCTTTTCCAAATGGAGCTTCTTGCGCAGCCGCTGGACATGCAGGTCGACCGTCCTGGTGTCGCCCATATAGTCGCTGCCCCATACGCGTTCGTAAATAATTTCCCGGTAAAGCGCTATGTTCCTGTTTTTCAGGAACAAAAGCAGCAGTTCATATTCCTTCATGGTCAGCTCGACAGCCTTCCCGCGGCAGGTAACAATCCGGGAATTTGTGTCTACCGTTACGTCGTCCAAATAATATATCCCGTCGCCGTCGCTCTTTTTACAGCGGCGCAGCACCGTTTCCACACGCGCCAGAAGCTCCGCCGTTTCAAAGGGCTTTGTAATATAATCCTCCGCGCCGAGCCTGAGCCCGGCTACCTTGTCATTTAAGGATACCTTCGCCGTAATAAAAATGACCGGGATATCGTATGGCCTGATATACTCGAGCAGGGAAAAGCCATCGATACCGGGCAGCATAACGTCGAGCAGAATCAAATCGAACGCGCCGGGGCGAATCATGTCGGCGGCCTCGTTTCCGTCATAGACACACGTGCACTGGTACCCCGCAAGCCGCAGGTTCATAGACAAAAGGTTTGCAATCGGCACCTCATCCTCCACAATCAGAATTTTCCGCATGTTCTCCCGTCCTTTTCTTTTGATATCCGTTTTATCATAAACAGCCGGTGTATCGGAATTGTATCTTGCCCGGATTTTCTTTCCTTCTTATTATACGGCAGAATCCACAGAATCAAAAGCGAAATGTTATTTTTTCAGCAGGCCTTTGAGCCACAGGATTTCCTCCTTCTTGACAGCGCCCGTCAGCGTCATCAATAGAATGTATACGAGTACGACGAGCGCAATCAATACGACCGTCCACGCGCCGGTAATCGGCACAATGCCAAAGTCGTCCAAAAAACCAAGCAAGGCACACGGCAGCGCGCTTGCAAGAAACGGCTTGAAAATCCATTCGACCGGATGAAATTTGACCTGCGTAACCTTGATGAGCCTTGCAAGGCTCAGGGAAGTATTTAAAACCGCACTGATAAACATGACGATAACCAGGCCCTTGATTCCCATAACGGGAAGTAAAAAGAATATCAGGACGACGCGCAGCGCCGAGTCGATAATATTGTATGTCAGGTACTGCATCTGCTGGTTGAGGCCCTTGAGCATACCGTCGACTACGCTGTCGAGGTAATTGAGCGGGACGATTGGCGCAAGCACACATAAGTATACGCCGACCTCCGCGCTGCCGTAAAGCAGCTTCCCGAGGCTGTCCGCAAAGAAAAAAAAGATTACCGCCGTAGGAACGGCAAACAGCAAGGCAAACCGCAGGATGCGCTGCGTCATGTAGTGGATGGCGTTTTTATGCGTCGCTGCGTTTGCTTCCGACATTTCGGGTATCATCAGGGAGGAAAAAGACATCAAAAAAGCGGACGGGAATTGCAGTACCGGCATGACCATCCCGGTAATCATGCCATAGTCCGAGAGCGACCGTTCGTAGCTCGCCCCATACTTTTTGAACCCCGCGGGAATGAGCATGTTTTCCGCGGTGGAAAGCCCGGAGCGCAGGCAGGAGCTTGCCGTGACAGGCGCGCCGATGGACAGCACTTTACGCAAAAATTTCGGCATGGGCGTTTCCTTTCCCTTGAGCTTCCTTGCATCCATTGCGTAGAGCACATAGGAATATACGCAGGTGACGACCTCCGACAGTGCCGTTCCGACAGCGACCGAGCAGCAGGCGTAGGCAAGCCCCATAGGAGCCATCGTACCGACGACGCAGGCAAAAACGGCAATTTCAATAATCTGCTCCAAAAGCTGCTCGCTTGCCGTCTTGATTGCCGTCCGCCGGGCGAAGAAATAACCGCGGAAGCATGCGGACACCGCCATAAAGGGCAGGCTCGGCGCAAGCACACGCAGGGACAAAACCGTGCGGGAATCATTTAGAAACCCCTCCCCAATCGGCTGTGCAAAAATAAACAGGGCGGCTGCGCACGCAAGGCTCAGTGCAAGCCCAATCAAAAAACAGCGGCGCGTCACGTACTTTGCCCTGCCCGTTTCCCCCTTTGCAAGGCAGTCTGTGACAAGCCGCGTTACAATGAGCGTAATGCCGCTTGTTGCAAACGTTGTGGCAAAAAAATAAACGGCGCAGATGAGCTGGTAAAGCCCGATGCCCTCGGCGCCGATTATATTTGACATATAGACGCGGAAGGAAATTCCGATGGTCCTTGTAACGAGCGACGTTCCCGTCAGGACCGCCGCATTGAATAAAAACCGTTTTTTCTTCAAATTTTGCACCTTCTTTGCTGTTTCCTGTTATTCATGCTTATGCGTAAAACGTCTTGAAAATCCTGCATGTACAAGAAAAAATTGGATTAACATAATTTATTTTCCAATCGAGCATAATATTTCTGTGTGTTTCGATTAAAATTTGTATGGATATATTTATAATTAAAGGAAGAGGGCAGCGGTTATGAACGATTATCTGATTTTTACCGATTCCAATGCGGATTTGACGCCGGAAATGATAGCAGAGCTCGATATCAGGGTCATTCCCATGCAATTTACCATCTCGGATAAGGATTATCTCGATTATCCCGACCACAAGGAGCTGGCTATTACGGATTTCTACGCTAAGATGCGTGAAGGAAATATGTGTACGACCATCCAGCTCAACCCGAACGATTTCCGCGAGCAGTTTACGCCCTCTTTGGAAGAGGGGCGCGACCTGATTTATATTGCCTTTTCCTCCGGCCTTTCCGGTACGTATGCCTCGGCGTGCATGGCGGCTGAAGAGCTGAAAAGCGAATATCCAGGGCGCAAAATCGTCATAGTCGATTCGCTTGCGGCCTCCATGGGCGAAGGCCTGCTTATCTGGCACGCCGCGATGAAAAAACGCGAGGGGCTTTCTATCGAGGAGCTCGAGCAGTGGGTGGTTGAAAACAGGAACCATTTATGCCACTGGTTTACTGTCGACGATTTGTTCCACTTAAAGCGCGGCGGCAGGGTTTCGGCAGCGGCTGCGGTTATTGGTTCGGCCCTTGGCATCAAGCCGGTGCTCCATGTGGACGACGAAGGCCACCTGATTCCCGTCAAGAAGGTGCGCGGACGCAGGCAGTCGCTCGACGCGCTTGTCGAAATGATGGCGCAGACCGCAATCGACCCGCAGCAGCAGACGGTGTTCATCAGTCACGGCGACTCGCTCGAGGATGCGAAATATGTAGAAAAAAAGGTGCGCGAAACCTTTAAAACCAAGCAGACGCACATCAATTTTATCGGGCCAGTTATCGGCGCGCATTCCGGGCCTGGCACAATCGCGCTGTTCTATCTGGGAACGCATAAATAAAAAGGCCGGCTACCGGCAGACTATAACAAGGGACGGCTTGCGCCGTCCTATTGTTGCTTTTACAAAAGCTTTTTCGATTTTTATCATAAGGCGGGTGGATTCCCTTTGCGCAAGCTTTGCCGTTATTTAAAGGATTATAAGGTTCATCTCGTAGTCGGGCCGTTATGCAAGCTGCTCGAGGCGGTTTTCGAGCTGATTGTGCCGCTGGTTATGGCAAGTATTATCGATATAGGGATTACAAACCGTGACACCGGCTACATCCTGCGCATGGGCGGCGTAATGATTCTGCTCGGCGCGGTCGGCCTTGCGAGCGCACTTGTCTGCCAGAAGGTCGCGTCTATCGTATCTCAGGGCTTCGGCACAAAGCTAAGAAGCGCGCTGTTCCGCCACATCAATACACTCTCGTTCGAGGAGCTCGACAAAATCGGCACGCCTTCGCTCATTACACGCATGACAAACGACATCAATCAATTGCAGGTCGCGGTCGCTATGCTTATCCGGCTCGTCATCCGTTCGCCGTTTCTTGTGATTGGCGCCATGGTCATGTCGTTTACGGTCAACGCCAGGCTCGCGCTGATTTTTGTCGCGGCAGCGCCAATTATCGCTTTTTTCCTCTATTTTATCATGAGCCGCAGCGTTCCGTTTTTTAAACAAATCCAGAAAAAGCTTGACCGTATTTCCATGATTTCCAGAGAAAACCTCTCGGGCAACCGCGTCATACGGGCGTTTGGCAAGCAGGAGCAGGACGAAGCGCGTTTCAATGAGGCGGCAGACGGCCTTTCCAAAACATCGGTACGCGTCGGCAGGCTTTCCGCACTGCTCAACCCCGCGACATACGTCGTCACGAACCTCGCAATCGCGGCTGTCGTATGGTTTGGCGCGGGGCTTGTAAATACCGGGGAAATGATGCCCGGTGAAATAATTGCGCTTGTAAACTACATGACACAGATTCTGCTTTCCATGATTATCGTCGCGAACCTCGTTGTAATTTTCACCAAAGCGTCGGCATCTGCCGCGCGTATAAACGAAGTGCTCGAAACCGCCCCTTCCGTAAAGCAGCCGTCTGGTAAAACGCCCATACAAAAACCCAATGCCCCTAAAATCGAATTCGAAAACGTCAGCTTTGGGTACGGCGGGGAGGCCGTGCTTTGCGATATCAACCTTCAAATCGAAACGGGAGAAACGCTTGGCATTATTGGCATAACGGGAAGCGGCAAATCTTCGCTTGTCGGGCTGATTCCCCGTTTTTACGACGCGGAAAAAGGCCGTGTCCTCATTGACGGCGAGGATGTCCGCAATTATCCGTTTCATATCCTGCGCGGCAAAATCGGGTTTGTTTTGCAGAACACCCTGCTCTTTACCGGTACGGTGAACGACAACATACGCTGGGGCAGGAAGGACGCCACACAGGATGAAATCGACCGGGCGCTTAAAATTGCGCAGGCGTACGATTTTGTACAACAGCTTCCCTTAAAGGGTGGTACACATATTACGCAAGGCGGGAAAAACCTGTCCGGCGGGCAGAAGCAGCGCCTTACAATTGCAAGGGCGCTTGTCAAAAGCCCTGAAATCCTGATTCTCGACGACAGCGCAAGCGCGCTGGATTTTGCGACCGACGCCGCTTTGCGCCGTGCGATAAAAGCCGAAACAGAGAATATGACCGTGCTTATTGTTTCTCAGCGCGTTGCGACCGTGCGGGGCGCCGACCGGATTGCCGTGCTCGACGAGGGAATGCTTCAGGGCCTTGGAACGCACGAAGAGCTCGTCAAAAGCTGCCCGCCCTACCGGGAAATCTGCCTTTCCCAGCTTAGCCCGGAGGAGGTGTTCGGCAGATGAAAACGCTAAAGACAGTCAGGCGTGTCCTTTCTTTTGCAAAGCCCTACCGCGCCTATCTGCTCGGGGCGCTGCTGTGCGCTGTCGCTACCGTCTGCCTGACGCTCCTGGGGCCGGTGCTTGTCGGCAGCGCAATCGATTTTATTATCGCGCAGGGCCAGGTCGATTTTGAAAGTGTCGGAAAAATCCTGCTGGGGCTGCTGCTGGCCATAGCCGGAACAGCCCTGTTCCAATGGCTGATGACGCTTTGCACCAATGCGGTAAGCTACTACACGGTGCGTGACCTGAGGCAAACGCTTTTTCAAAAGCTCAACGCGGTACCGCTTAAATATATTGACGCGCACCCGCATGGCGACTTAATCAGCCGCGTGGTCAACGACATAGACGCGGTGGGCGACGGGCTGCTCCAGGGTATCACCCAGCTTTTTTCAGGCTTGATTACAATCATCGGCACGCTTGCCTTTATGCTCGCCATCAACTACAAAATCGCCGTTGTTGTCGTGCTCGTCACGCCGCTGTCGCTTTTTGTTGCGGCATTTATTGCCCGGCTGTCCGCGAAAATGTTTAAGGAGCAGCAGCAGACGCAGGGCGAAATCGGCAGCTTTATTGAAGAGAACATCGGCGGCCAAAAGGTCGTCAAGGCGTTTTCCCGGGAAGAGGCCAACCAGGAAATCTTCGACGAAATAAATAACAGGCTTTATATCTGCGGGAAAAAGGCACAGTTTGCCTCTTCCCTTGCAAACCCCAGCACACGCTTTGTAAACGCAATCGTATACGCGGCGGTCGGCGTAATCGGCGCAGTCAGCGCCGTGCTGGGCGGGCTTACCGTCGGGCAGATATCTGTCTTTCTGACCTACGCAAACCAATACACGAAGCCGTTTAACGAGGTCACCGGCGTTATTACACAGCTCCAGACGGCAATGGCTGGGGCACGGCGCGTATTCGAGGTACTCGGCGAACCCGCAGAACGGGAGGACAGCCCGGACGCCCAATCACTTTTGAGCTGTGACGGCGCGGTTGAAATAGCGCATGTCGATTTTTCCTACACGCCGCAGCGCAGGCTGATACAGGACTTCAACCTAAAGGTAAAGCCGGGACAGCGTGTGGCAATTGTCGGCCCGACCGGCTGCGGAAAAACGACGCTCATCAACCTGCTGATGCGCTTTTACGACGTAGACAGCGGCAGTATCCGCATCGACGGCCATGATTCACAAAGCATTACCAGGCGGAGCCTGCGCGCGATGTATGGTATGGTTTTACAGGAAAGCTGGCTCTACAGCGTTAGCATCCGTGACAATATCGCGTACGGCAGGGAGGGCGCGACGGACGAGGAAATTATAAGCGCTGCGAAAGCCGCCTATGCCCATGGCTTTATTTCACGCCTGCCAAACGGATACGACACCATTGTGACAGAAGACGGTTCAAACCTTTCGCAGGGGCAGCGCCAGCTATTATGCATCGCGCGCGTAATGCTTTGCGATCCCCCTATGCTTATACTCGACGAAGCCACGAGCAGCATCGACACGCTCACCGAGCAGCGCGTACAGAAGGCGTTCCAGAAAATGATGAAGGGGCGAACGAGCTTTGTCGTCGCACACAGGCTTTCCACTATAAAAGAGGCGGATATTATTCTTGTAATGAACGACGGCAACATCATTGAGCAGGGTACACACGAACAGCTGCTCAAACGAAACGGTTTCTACGCCAAGCTTTATAACAGCCAGTTTGCGGCTTCATAGATAAAATGCATCACTATGTAATAAATTATTTTAAAAAAGTTTTTGATAGGCCGGAATTCGGAGCAAAACGCTCTTTTTAGAATTCCGGCTTATTTTTACGCAAATTTTCATGCGGAATTCCTACGCGCATACCTGCAGGGACAACATGAAACGCCCCGGAATATAATGAATATGAAGATACATATTGCCGTGTATCTTCGATAAATTTACAGTTAGGAGTGTATGTATTGACCTACAACACTTACGGAAAAGGAAATACTTGTCCGATTTGCGGAAACCCTTGGTGTAATTGCTGCTGTTCCTGCAGCCCATATCCGGCCTGTGCGACTGGCGCGACAGGTGCGACAGGGCCTACCGGAGCGACCGGCCCTGTGGGAATGAGGGGCGCGACGGGTGCGACAGGCCCTGCGGGAATGAGGGGCGCGACCGGAGCAACAGGTCCCGCAGGCGGCCCAACAGGCGCCACAGGCCCAACAGGCGCTACGGGTACGACAGGCGCGACAGGTGCAACTGGCACAATTGCTCCTGATACCGCCCTTTTTACAGTCAACGGAACAGCCGGAGTAACCGCTACCATGCGGCTTGGGGATGTTCTTACCTTCCAGTCAACTGACGGCTCAATTTCAGCGACTGTTTCACAAGGCTCTGCAATTGTTGATTTAAGTTCAAATGATACTGTTGGGCCCACAGGTCCGACAGGCGCTACTGGCGCAACGGGTCCTACGGGTGCTACCGGCGCAAATGGTATGGCTGGCCCGACTGGCTCCGCAGGTGCAACAGGAAACACAGGAGCGACGGGTGCGACAGGTCCGACAGGCGCTGCGGGTATTACCGGAGCAAACGGAGCGACCGGCCCGACTGGCGCAACAGGCGCGGACGGTGCTACCGGCCCAACTGGCGCTACAGGTGCTACGGGCGCGGACGGTGCTGCCGGCCCGACGGGTGTGACGGGTGCCACGGGCGCAACGGGCGCTGATGGTGTAACCGGACCCACAGGCACTACAGGCGCAACAGGCGCTGACGGAACAACCGGTCCGACAGGCGCTACGGGTGCTACGGGCGCGGACGGTGCTGCCGGTCCGACTGGCCCGACTGGCTCCGCAGGCGCAACAGGAAACACAGGAGCGACAGGTGCTACAGGTCCAGCTGGTCCCACGGGCGCAACCGGTGCCACAGGCGCAGCAGGTACAGCCGGCGCTACAGGCGCAACCGGTGCCACAGGCGCAGCAGGTACAGCTGGCGCTACGGGCGCAACCGGTGCCACAGGCGCGGCAGGTACAGCCGGCGCTACGGGCGCTACAGGTGCTACGGGAGCCACAGGCGCTACAGGTACCTCTACAACCGTCAACAGTATGAATGCCACTAACACCACCGGCGCTACCATTGCGGTCATTGTGGGCGGCACACCTGTTCCGCTGCCTGACTCACAGGTCTTGGACGGCTTTACAGTAAATGGCGCAAACGATACCTTTACCGTTCCCGTCACAGGGACCTATATGGTAACGTACCGGGTTTCGACCACAGCGGCGCTGTTGATGTCCTCGCGCGTTCTGCGCAACGGCACCACGCTTCCCGCCTCCACCTTCTCCCCGGTTGCTTCGGTTAGCTCTTATTCAGCTACAACCTTTGCGGCCTTAAACGCGGGCGATACGCTCCAGCTCCAGCTCTTCGGGCTGCTGGGCGCTGCGGTTCTTCAGGGCGGCAACGGCGCTACTCTGACGGTAATCAGGCTCGCATAAATTAAAATTGAAAAAACACTTCCAGACGGGGGCTGCCAGTTTTCCGGCGGCCTCCGGCGCAGGCGGTAATATTACATTATTCCCTTTTGAAAGGAGAGCCCAATGATAACCCTGAGTCTTTGCATGATTGTAAAAAACGAGTCAGACGTCCTTGGAAGGTGTCTTTCCTGCACGAAGGACATTGCGGACGAGATTATAATTGTGGATACCGGCTCTACCGACAATACGAAAGAAATTGCGCATGGCTTTACCGATAAGGTTTACGACTTTGAGTGGTGCGACGACTTTGCGACGGCACGAAATTTTTCTTTTTCAAAAGCATCTATGGATTATACCATGTGGCTGGATGCCGACGACGTAATAGACGAAAAAAACCGCGCGCTGCTCCTAAAGCTCAAGAATGAGCTTTCTCCCTCCACAGATATGGTTTTTTTGAAGTATGACGTAGCCTTTGACCCGCAAGGACGCCCCACGCTTTCCTACTACCGGGAGCGGATATTCCGGACAGCGCTCCATTACCGCTTTATAGGGGAAATACACGAGGTAATCCCGCAGAGCGGCGTGGTAGAGTACAAGGAAATTACGGTTCAGCACCGAAAGCTCCATCCCACCGAGTCAGGGCGCAACCTGCGTATTTTCCAAAAAATGCTGTCTGACGGAAAAAAGCTCGACCCGCGGCAAAAGTTTTATTATGCGCGCGAGCTGATGTATACCGGGGACTATACCGCCGCTGTCCGGCAGTTCAATGAATTTTTGGACGAAGGGCAGGGCTGGATAGAAAACAATATCAACGCCTGTAAGGATTTGGCGCAGTGTTATGCGCGCCTGGGAGAAGATATATCTGCCCTGCAGAGCCTTTTGCGCAGCTTTTGCTATGATGTGCCGAGGGCGGAGCTTTGCTGTGATATCGGGAAATATTTTTTTGACCGGGAGCAATACCAGACAGCCGTTTTCTGGTACGAAACGGCGGCAAGCCGCACGCCGGATGAGCATAACGGCGGCTTCTGCCTGCCGGACTGCTACGGATACATTCCATACATGCAGCTATGTGTCTGCTACGACAGGATGGGCGACCGCGAAAGAGCCGCACAATACAATGAAAAGGCGGGGCTTATCAAGCCGGACGACAAAAATTACCTTTACAACCGTGCTTACTTTCAGGATAATACCGGCGGTTCAGAATAGGTCTTCCATCCAAGCTCCCCATTTATCGCATCATGCAAAGAGCGGCGGCCGTTATATAACGGCCGCCGCTCTTAATAATCGTCAAGCAAATCAGGAATCCATAACAGGTAAAACTGCCTACTACCGGGCTAAGTCATACTGCCGGTAGCGGGCTACCTTGGCGGCTGAGGCGGAACTCTCGTCAAAGCGGCAGGAAAGCCAAACCTTCACCAGCTCTTCCGCAAGCTTTTCACCGATTGTAAACGCACCCAGGCAGGCGATGTTGCTGTTGTTGCTTTTTACCGCGCGTTCTGCGGAATAAACATCTGTCAGAAGCGCGGCATATGCGCCCCTGACCTTATTCGCGGCAATTTCCATGCCCAGGCCGGTGCCGCACACAAGAATTCCCCGGTCGTATTCCCGCGCGGCGACGGATTCCGCGACAAGAATAGCGGTGTTCGCGTAAACCGGGTCTTCGCTTCCAAAATCTGCCGTCTCGTGTCCTAATTGTACACATAATTCCATGAGGCTTGTTTTTAGCCGCACGGCATTGGGGTCGCAGCCAAATGCGATTTTCATTGCGGCACCTCCTCCAAAAGCAGTGTTATGCTGTCCGCAAGGGCACGCACAATCAAATAACAGGAGCACGCCCCCGCGTCCAGGACGCCCCTTGAGCGTTCTCCCAGCCGGCTCGCCCTGCCATATTTCGCCGTCATGTCCTTGGTAGACTCCATTCCCGCTTTTGCCGCCTGCTCCATGTTTTGCAGCGCGATGGAAAAAGGCGTGCTTTCAGCCGCGTCCTTCTCTAAAGAAGCGGCGGCGGGGGCCAGTGTATCCACCAGCGTCTTATCGCCCACCCTGGCATCAATAATTCCATACAACCCCTCCAAAGCGGCGGCAAAGCTTCTGGAAAAGCAGCGTAAATCGACGATGCCCGTTTGGTTTGCTTCGATATCCTCCGCCATTTCCATAAAGATTGTCCCATAAATCGGACCCATCGATCCCCCGATTTCATTCATTAAAATCGCGCTCAAATTTTCAAGCCCCTCGGACAAAGTATACGCCCCGCCGCCGAATCTTTCTTCAAACAAGGAAAAGCCTTTGTTCATGTTTACCCCGTGGTCCCCGTCGCCAATCAGGCCGTCAACCTGTCCAAGGAAAGCTTTGTTTTCCTTTATTGCCCTTACCATTGCAAGGAGAACCGGGGTTCCTGTTTCGTTTTTGAAGAATTCCATAAGCACCTCCTATTCCTGATGGAAGCCCATGCTGTGTGCCGGTTCGTCCAGTAATTTTTTCAGCTCATCGTCCAGCTTCATTACAGTAAGCGTAGCTCCCATCATTTCAAGGGAAGTAAAATAATTCCCTACATATGCCTTATAGATTTTAATTTTCCTGCTTTCCATAATTTTTTCGATTTCATTGTACAAAACATAAAGCTCCATAACAGGCGTCGCGCCCAGTCCGGAAACCAGGATGGCCGTCTCATCTCCGCTTTCAAGCGGAAAATCCGGCAGAATGATGTCTGTCATTTTTTTGGCGATACCCTTTGCGTCCTCCATGCCGCAGACGGACGTGCCGGGCTCGCCGTGGTGGCCGATTCCGACCTCCATTGTACCCGATGAAATCTCAAAATTAGGATGGCCGACAGCAGGGAGGGTACAAGGCGTTAGGCCTACACCCACGCTGCGTGTCGCGTCAATCGCCTTTTGCGCCGCCCGGATAACCTCATCAAGGCTTGCGCCGGCAGCCGCCATCGCGCCGCCGCATTTCCACATCAGCACCTCTCCCGCGACTCCGCGGCGTTTATCCGCCTGCTCCTTTGGGGCCGAGGCAACATCGTCGTTTGCTACGACGGTCTTTACAGTGATTCCCATTTTCTGCGCCATACGGACAGCCATCTTTACATTCATATTGTCTCCCGAGTAATTTCCATAAAGGCACGCGACCCCGTTTCCGCTGTCGGCGGCAATGAACGCGTCCAGAAACGCCTTCGCGGTTGGTGAAGAAAAAATCTCGCCAACGGCCACGGCGTCACAGAGATTTTTTCCGCAATACCCTATAAACGCCGGCTTATGGCCGGAACCGCCTCCGGTTACAATACCCACCCGCCCCTTTGTGGAATATACAGACTTTACCACGCGGGGGTTTGCCGTTTTCTCTACTAAGCCTTTGTGTGCTTTTACAAAGCCATCCACCATCTCATCCACGATAAAATCGGGATTATTCATAATCCTTTGCATTGCTTAACCCTCCGTCCCTGGAATCAATATGACCTTCATTGCGCCATCTTCCCCGGTTCGCGCAAGGCGGAACGCTTCCTGCCAATTCTCCAGGGTATATTTATGTGTAACCACACCATCAGCCGGCAGCTTGCCGCTGCCAATCCATTCGATTACGGTATCATAGCAGAACGGGCTGAGGTGCGAGCCCAAAAGGTCAAGCTCCTTACGGTCGGAAATAATAGACCAATCCACAGTGACCAGGCTCCCGAACACGCTGAACTCCACAAAGCGTCCCATTTTGCGGATGCATGCAAGCCCCTGCTGCACGCTGGAAGGATGTCCGGTCGCTTCAATATAGATATCGCAGCCATAGCCGTTCGTCAGCTCCTTGATTCGTTCTGACGCGTCTTCCTTTCCGGGATTCATAACAATATCGGCCCCGAATTCCCTGGCCTTTGCAAGACGCGCATCGTTCATGTCCAGGACTATCAAAAGCTTTGGATTGCATTGCCTCAGCGCGCCAACCATCCCAAGCCCCAATGTCCCGGCGCCTGCCAGTACAACAACATCCGTCGTTTTTACCTGCGCCCTCTCCACGCAGTGGAAGGAACAGCCGTATGGCTCGATGAGGACCGCCTGCTCGATGGGCATTTTTTTCGGGACAAGGTATGGCAGCGCTTCCTTAGTCAGCTTGACATATTCAGCCATGCCGCCGTTGACGTTGTTTTGAAAGCCGAATAAGTCATGCTTTTCACACATCCAATGACGCCCGGTTCTGCAAAACATGCATTCGCCGCAGGGGACGATTTGTTCTGGGCAAATCCTGTCCCCAATTTTCCAATTGCCTTTTACATTTCGTCCCATTTCTACGACCGTTCCAACAAATTCATGCCCGGGAATCATCGGGGCTTTAATATAGGGAGGGTTGCCGTCTCCTCCCCAGAAGCTGGGCGCTCCAGCAAACGCCTTGACGTCCCCGGCGCAAATTCCGCAGGCTTCCACCTTCAAAATCATTTCCTCTTCCCCCGCGCGGGGCGTATCGACAAGCTCCAGCCTGTAGTCGCCCGGCGCATATGCCACGATTGCCTTCATTTTTTCAGGTAAGGTCCCCATACGCCATTCTCCTTTTCTTTTGCATTTTGTGTGTTCGGATTATTATAGAAACTACTTTTATAAAAGTAGTTTCTATAATAAGAATGGCATGGGCCGAGGCAAAAGTCAACGACTTTTTTCCTTGTTTCTTTCTTTTTGTGAAAGGTATTTATACCGGATGCAAAATCCTTGTACAATGCGCCGATAAAAGGGGCTCTTCCAATTAGCCCTGCAGCATAAATTTTTCTTTCTAATATAAGAAAAGAATGCTATAATTATTGCCGACAGATTGATATAGAAACCATGGAGATATGCTTATGAATGCGACCGGTGCCACAACAAAAAACATTCGGAAGTCAAACCGGAAGAAAATTTTTAACCTGATTTATGAGAAAAACGCAATCTCCAAACAGGATATTGCCGCACAGCTCAAAATCAGCATGCCTACGGTCACACAGAATATTGCTGAGCTGGAAAAACTGGAGCTAATCGAAAAAAACGGTTTCTTCAACTCAACCGGCGGCAGAAAGGCAAAAATTATTTCTATTAAGGCTCAGGCACGGATTGCCCTGGGAGTGGAAATCCGCGCAGAGGGCTGTACAGTGGCCGCTGTTGATTTATACGGCACGGTTATTGCGCAACAGCTTTTTGAAGTTCCCTTTCAAAATCGCGATGAATATTTTATTTTCCTGTGTAAAGAAATTGACCGTTTTATCGGGACTCAGAAAATTCCAAGCAGCAAAATCCTGGGATTGGGTATTATTATGCAGGCGTTGATTTCTGACGACGGGCAGCGTGTAACGTATGGTAAGATTTTAGACTGTACGGGGCTTGACATCTCATTTTTTCAGGATTATTTCGATTTCCCGTGCCGCCTGTTCCACGACGCGGAATCGGCCGCCCGAAATGAATTATGGGAACGACCCGATATAACCGACGCGGTTTTTTTGAATATCCGGGAAAATTTGAGCGGCGCCGTCATTATCGGCGGCAAATTCCATAAGGCAAACGAGCTCAAAAGCGGCGTATTTGAGCATATGGTACTTGTACCCGGCGGAAAGCCCTGCTACTGCGGCAAGCACGGATGTATGAACGCATACTGCTCAGCACAGGGGTTTTTGTATGAGAACGAAACCGTACAAAGCTTTGAGGATAAACTCAAAAGGGCAGATTTTGACGCGCGGCGCCGGTGGGACGGTTTTCTGCAGCATCTTTCCGATGCCATCGATAACCTGCATATGGTAATAGGCAGCGACGTTATCCTCGGCGGTTATGTCAGTGAGCTGATTTCTGATTCGGCCCTCGACAAGCTGCATGATATGGTTTTGAGCCGTACCGCCTTTCCATTCGGACGCAGCTTTATTCATCGTGCCGTCAGCATAAATGTTCCGGTTGCGCGGGGCGGGGCGCTTTTTATGGTCTCCTCATTTTTAAACGACCTGCCCAATCCGGAGGTTTAAATTTAGATAAAGTCCCTGAAATAAAAAAAGCGGTTAAAGCAAGGAGCATTCTGGAAAAAATGCGCCCAAGCCTTAGCCGTTTTTTATTTGATTTTATAATATTATTTATGGCTGCCGTTGATAACAATCGGTTTCATCGTTCAAACGCGCTTTCTATATTTAAAAAATAAATAAACAGAATCGACTACATCGGTAAAGAAGAACAACTGCATGACAATATGTAATGCGCATTGCCCCTTTGTAAGAGTACCACCTTTACACATTTTATATATTTGTACAATCAGATAAGACGAAGTAGCAAATAAAACCAGATAGGCGTAAAACAAAAACAGGAATGGGATAACAAGCCATAAAACCATTAAGAACGGATTTGCCGTACCGCTCATCATAACAATAAACCAATAAGAATGGCTAATAAAAAATGGGATTAACGCAAGCTTAAATCCCATTACCGTACCCAAAGGATTTTTTTGAGTGCTGTTGCTTGGGCGTTTCAGCCCCAAAAATGCGGTCACAATATTCATAATAATTAATACAATCGAAAGCACCAATAAAGCAATGAGAAAGTAGTTGCTTACAGGTAAGGGGGGATTCTCCGTATTCATAAAGAGTAAAAATGGAGATAGAATATATAACAGCAATACTTGAATGGCATATAGTGTTACCAATAGCATAATAGGCAATTTCTTTTTCATCCCTTAACCTCCAAAATATACATACTCCTTTTTAAAGGAAGAATTCTAAATTGATTGTATCACACAAATCAAAAGAAGTCGACAGCTTACAGCAGCAACCGGCTTCTTACTGCATGAATCCGGGTGTTCTTACAGGATTTACTTTATAATAATCAAAAAGGGAGCGTCCTATAAGGACACTCCCGCTGTAAGGGTGAGATAAAAAATCTATCAATCAAGCCTTTTATCTTGTGTGTCTATCGACAACACCTAGGTGAAAAAAGGCGCGAAATGCGGATAGCAAAAATTTGCGGCGGAATGCTTTGGGTCATTACTCCGTTATACAAAATACCGATAATATCTCCCGGGAAAAAGCCGCGGGTGTTCCTGGTGTTGACAATTACATTCTGAGAGGTAGCACGGTCCCTGACAAGCAGACTATTAAACCGGACCTCTCGAACCGTTGCAATCATAAGCATGGTTAATCACCTCCTGTACCAGTATATGTTACAGGAATAGTAAACGCCTATGGCAAGCCACTTAATGTAACAGGTCTTGGGGGCACAAACAAAACCCGCCTTTCAATAAAATTGTTTGAAAAACGGGTCTATTTCGATTCAGTTGGCTTTTTTATATTGAAAAAGTTTCATTCCAAGTACTCCGCAAGCCGATACGAGCAGCAATGCAATGCATATAGACAAGCGGCCGTTATCGCCGGTAGCGGGAGTGTCTTCCTCCCCAATACTTGAGCTGCTTTTATCCGTAGTGTCTAAAATATTATCCGGCTCGGCAGGCTTGCCGGCAGTCCCTGGCTCTGTCGTATTATCCGGCTCAGCAGGCTTTCCGGCAGTTTCCGGCTCTGTCGAATCAGGCCCGTTACGTGCTATGTGTACCTTTAAAGAAGGTTCGAGCTTTTCAGTAACGACAGAAACACCGTCTTTTGTGAGCACCTTGACTTCCTCAATCCGGATATCTCCTCTTTCAAATTCTTTTGGGCACGAAAACCGCAAAGTAATTTTCATTAGCCCGGAAAGCTTATTGTCAGATTCAAAAAAGCTGGTCCAATACAAACCGTTTGCCAGTACCGGGCCGGCAGACATACTGCCGGATGAACCGGAAGAAGCTGTCACAGCCACACTATCCGGACAGGCAAGCCCGATTTCCACTCCGGCGTACGCATTTTCCGGCTCAATTTCGACTACCGCTTCAAAAGTGGTTTGTGTTTCCGATAGCGTAATACGTTCTTTTGCAATACGGACCGCCGATTCCTTTGCAAAAGCCGTCAGCGAGATAAACGAGGCCATACAGCAACAGGCAAGCAAACAGGCAATTTTTTTCAAACAAAACATCCTCTCTCACAATAAATTGATAGGAAAATTGGGAATCGCCATATTTTGGCAATCCCCAATTCCCGTAACTGTAACGCTCGCATTTTAGGCGATAAAACCAGTCAAGATGATAAAGTCTGCCGTATCCACTGTACCGCTGCGGTCAATATCGCAGGAAGCGTCCGTGCTTTGATATTTGCTAAGAGCGATGGAAAGGTCAGCCAAGGTTACCAAGCCATCCCCATTGATATCAGAAGCCGCACGATAGGATATAATTTCTACGGTATCTTCTCCAACCGCGATAGCAACCGGCCCTTCAAAGGTGCCTTCCCCGTTGGTAGCTGATGTATTGATGCTCTTAATCGCCAGTTTCGTGCTGCCGGGAGCCGCCTTCTCTTTGAGCTTTAGTACAACCTGCAGAACATCCGCGTCACCGGAAACAGCGGCGCTTGTCCCAATAATCATTCGTGCCGTGCCTTCCGCGCTCTTATCTGCCGCGATTACCGTATTGTCCAAAAGGGATTTGACTTCTGCCATTTCAAATATATCACTGTCATAAGATACGGCTACATCGAAGCTGTTCAGGCCAGTGAGCCCTTTCATAGACACCGTACAGGTTACGGTGTCGCCGTTTTCCACAACCGCCAGTTCCTTATCGGCATCGATTCGCGCACTGCCAGCATTTACGGCAGCCACGCCGAACGGCTGGGTGAAGCTGATACCTTCGTCGCCTTTCAGCTGGGCACGAACATAGCTGTGTATTTTGCCTTCATAATCGTTGAGGTCAATCGTGTTGCCGGTCGCAATCACTTTGCCGTCAGCGACCCATTCAATCGTATTATACAAATCGCCTTCGATGGTAATGGTATCCTCTGTCTGGTCCACCATGATATTGGTGATAACCGGCGGCTGATAATCGTTGATGGCTTCCAAATTAGTCTCAGTATAGCCTTCCCTTTTGGCAACCTTAGCGCTGGCATAAAAGGCGCCGTTTTCCATCGCCGCCCGCACATTGGTAGCAGTATTGGAAGGGAGGAGCATCATATTGTAGCTGTGACCGGTAGCAGAATTGGAATGCGTGTCGTCGTTGGAAAAGCCCCAGACAAACCGTCCCTCCGGCATAGTTTCTTTCAGGATATTATCCCACAGGATACGGTCGGAATAGGAATCCCCGTCCAGCTTATTGATAATTTCCATGCCCACGCAAGCGCTGTACCTGGTAAACAGGTCCACATATTTCTGGACGGTCGCCGGTTTGCTGGAAGCTTCCTCGCCGGCGGTGCCGCTGGTGTTGCTGCCGCCGGTATACCGGCCGGGGTGATTGATATGGCAGATACCGCCTAATTCCTGCGTTTTGGCAATATTGCTTTCCAGAGTCGCACCCGCTTGATTGTTAAACGGGGTAAAGAAAGTGTTCAGATGGTCGCTCACAGACTGCTCATCTGAATTCATAATAGCAACCATTCCGCGGCCGCCCCTGTCGGTTCCATTTGTGATGGTTTCCAGCCGCTCGTCGGTCAGATAGGTACGGCCCTTGCCAGTCGGGTCATCTTTACGATTCCATGTAGTATTGGTGACATTGTGATCGGTCAGCGCGAGAATATCATATCCTTTTTTGTAGTGCTCCTCAACTGTGTCAGCCGGCTGCGGCGATCCGTCGCTCTCGTTGGAATGCGCATGAAAGTCAGCCTTATACTGCCCGTAGGTTTCCCAGTTTACGTTGGCATAGGGGCTGTCAATGGTGAAATCCAGGACACCTTTTCCATCCAAACCCTGTGCTGCGGCACTGGTGGCAATTGTCCCAGCCAATACAGCCGCCGCCAAAAAAGTCGCTATGATTTTTTTTAACATTGTGTTCTCCCTTTCTCTAATTGGCACCGGTTTTTTCCATATACTTTGCAAACATTTGCATCTCAATTATAGTTCCCTCTATGTAAAGCGGCTATCACGCTAAGGTAAAATCTGCTAAAAATTTGTTCTAAACACTTTTACAAGGCCTCCCGATAAAGCATAGGGCAATATATTATATAAAAATGATTAACCGTCCGCTGTATAGATATCAGGCTTTTATCTGCATTTTTTCATTCATCGCATTATAAAACAGGATTTGAAAAAACCAATTTATCAAGGTTTTCACATAGAAAAAGACCCGCTTTTCGATAAATTTGTTCGAAAAGCGGGCCACTCTCATGGACGGAATGCTGTTACAGCATCGAAAAAAGGAGCGCCCTATAAGGACACTCCTACTGGTCTTATAGGATTTTTCAAAAATCCAGTAACCATGCTGGTTTACAGGTAGTAAAGAGCAGTATTTACGTTACCTCAAGAAGATAAGTCTTATTTTCATAGTATTAAATTTTTACAATATACCTTTCCGGGTCGGCCTCATCCTCATAAAGCTGTATCCCGGGCGCTGACGCCCGCAAATCCTCTTTTATATATATCTGCTTTTTAGCGGGACGTATCATGGCAAGAGCATCACTTAAAAAGCCTTGCCAATCAATGCCTCTGTCCAAACCCTTGTAGTTGTTGAGCTTTCCTATTTTGTAATGGTCGACACTATCGTCGCTTAGCGTCTGTTCAATCAGCCTAAGGCTTTCAAATGGCTCAATCACCGGCTCGAAACTGGCAAAGGTTTTAACGCCCTGATTATGTATTTCTTTGAGCACTTTACACCGTTCAGCAGGTGAAGCCGCGCCAGATTCCCATTCATTACTTTTGGCTTCATCAAAAAATGTAAGTGTTGCACCGACAGAAATACTTTCTCCGAACTCCTTGAAAATATCCATATCCTTAAGCATCCGCTCGCCGCCTTTTGAAAGCACCGCAACCGGCGCACGATACAGATTGAATAACTTCAAGGCTTCTCTGGTAGCCTGGCTGTTGTCTGTGTTCTCACAGTAAACGTCGCCTATAAATGAAAGAAGAATTTGTTTATCATATTTTTGATTGCGCAAATCAGCTTCAAGGTATTTCAGCACACCTTTTCGCGGAGAAGGGATACCAAAATAATTCCCTGCAGAGCGCTGGAGAGCGTGCGGCGCATAGCAATACTGACATCTGTGGGAGCAGCCTATATAAAGATTACACGCATAAGGGCTGTATTCCCGCGCTCTTCCTTTCGGCTCATAAATAATCGGCATCGTGTATCTCCTTAATTTTAAGATTTACCATCAATAGTAAAATAGCCGTAGTGCTTTCTGAAATTTCCAGTTACTTCATAGTAATCAACTTGTCTAACACCGTAATTATATAGCATTCCATAGAACATGTCCAGCGCTTTTGCCGCAATTAGGTGATGACACTTCTTATAAATCTTCTGAACTCCAAACATTTTTAAGCATCCAAGATTGAGTCCGCTAAGGCAGTTTGTAATTGCTGTATAAATTATAACTGTTCCATCTCGCAATGTTTTGTTACTGAAAATTTTCATTATCACATCAAAAGGAATGCCATAGCTGTCACAGTCTATAACATTAAACTCAGACAAATCAAGATTCTCTATTATTCTTTTGTTGTCCACCGTTAAATTTTGCCCCTTTCCTCTTTGGATTTCCACACCGAAATATTTTTCTTTATCAAAATGGCTCCATAGTGTGTTGTTTCCCGCATATAAATCGAGGACTCGAATCTTTTCAAGGTTTTGGGTAGCTCGTCTGCGCAGATGAGTCTTGTTTGCTAAACTGGAGTTGTCGGTACTAATCGAGTGAAGAGTCAACTTCCACGCCCTCCATTTTAGAAATCTGTTTTATAATCCCTGCAATTTTGTCATTGTTATTGATATCCAGAGAAATCAGGTAATGGACTTTCGAGTAAGGCCGGAGCTCTTTCTTCTGAAGCTCTTCCAGACTTGTAATATATTTTTCGGTTTCAACGCCAAAATCATTGAAATCGAATTGACGAAGCTCCTGTAGTTCTTGCAGGAGAACAGGCTCATCAAAGCCAGTTTCGAGATTCAGCGCATTGTGAGCGATAATATATGCTCTCTGTTCATCGATGCTAAGATGGTCGAGCCGGATACAAGGCAACACAGTAAGTCCCAGTAGCTTAGCGGCTTCAATTCTGCCGTTTCCCTCTAAAACGGTGTTGTCGGCGCCCGCAATCGCCAGCGGATCGTTAAATCCAAACTCCTTGATGGAATTCGCAATATGTTTAATTTGAGCTGCAGTATGAATTTTACTGTTATTGAAATATGGCGTCAGTTTTCCAATCTCTATTTGTTCAATGGTTAGTTCATTATTTATCATATGTATTCTCCAATTATTAATAAGAACGAGCTTCTGGTGTCAGCTTGAGGTCGCGCCACAATTTTTCAATATACTTATTACAGTCATTCAGGATTCTATAATGTTCGTTTTCCTTTACCACAATTTTTGGCGTTGTACCATCAGCGCAGATTCCCGTTACAATGCGGATATATCTTTCCGGCTTTTTGAGCCATTCATTCCATGCTTTGTCCCTCATGACTTTGTGCTGTACAAATTGCCGTATCAGCTCGACATCAGCTAAAGTTTTTTTATAACGGGTTCCGTTTTTCAGTACGCCAACAAAATATAACCATGCTTCTTTTTCGACATCACCTAAATTCTGCGGTGGTTCAATCAGCTTGTAGGATTCTTCAAGCGGGGAAAGTTTTGGCGCCGGTTGTTTTCTGTCCAATATAATCACATTCTTTCATAATAACTTAGGTTAAACAAGTCTATAGAATAGTCATGATTGTTTAAACCTCTACACTAGTACCTATAAAATAAAAAAAGTTGACTATAGAAGGTCAACAAATTAGAAAATTTACAAACTGTTTACATTTTTTACATTAATGTAGAAGTATTTTTTAAGGCTCTTATAAAAATAATAGGTTAAACTATTCAGGAGTAAAATAACAAAAATTTAACGTTTTTGTCGACATTTGTCCTGCTAATCCAAATTCAGTATGATACGGGTATGCAGTCAGCAGGGAGCGGTATTTATATACAGATACTTTCCAATATCAAAAGTATCAATTTTCTGATACATGTTTTTAGTGACAACAAAAAATACCCTAAATAGCATTAATCGAACAAAAAGCAAAGAAACCGACTTTGATTTACACAAAATCGGTTTCTTCGACATTGGTCGGGATGACAGGATTCGAACCTCTGTAATGCTATTTTTAACTAATCCCTTATTCAAGCCTTTTTTTGAGTTTTCCCCATTGCAAAGCCGTTTTTCATTTTTATTAAATGGAAAATACTTTTGAAAATTGCATTGAATTTTGATAAAAAATAGCACTATGCAACATGAAATGCAACACGAAAGTGCTCGTATCCACACAACGGAAAGCCACTGCAAGGAATTTTAAGTTTTGACTTTATTATATGCATATGATATAATTAATATAATTTAGTGACCGCGTTGTAGTAACCTGCGGGTCTACAACCATATTGACCCCCCGCACCTCTCCATATT